>Ga0207733_100005_pt1 | contig 436275 bp, 428 predicted proteins | sample A23P3SouthBayCA_FD_187735 | JGI IMG/M metagenome (GOLD analysis project Ga0207733, IMG submission 187735) | Aerobic enrichment media microbial communities from Eden Landing Ponds, California, USA - A23 P3 (SPAdes) | ecosystem: Environmental > Aquatic > Marine > Unclassified | place: Emeryville... | reverse complement strand
AATACCCTGCGCCATCGCGGGCTCGGGTGTCCGCTCGCGCTCCACAAAATCCAAATCTATCCAGTCTCTATGACCGCTGAGGCGGGCGATTTCTGCCATGAACCAGCAAGAAATTCGCCTGCCTCACTTTTCACGCTTAACTAAACACGACCTGTCCGACACCAATGAGTTTTAAATAGTCGTCGGCGAACATACGAACACTATGGACCGACCACTGGTGGTCTACGACGACGAGAACACGGAACTGCTCGAAGAGGCAGGGGAGATCGCGTCAGGCGTCGACGCCGAGCTGATCGTCCTCTCGCTGATGACCGCGGACGAGTTCAGGGAGGCCCGCGAGGCGCTCGACGTGGTCGCCCAGGAGGAACACACCGCCTACGACGACAGCGTCGTCATCGACGCGGCCAAGAAACAGGCCCGCGAGACGGCCAAAGACAAGTTCGACGACGGCGTCGACTACCGGGTCATCGGCGCGCGGATCGGCGACGGCGAGAGCGAGGCCGACCGCATCCTCGAAGTCGCCGACGACAACGACGTCGACCACGTGTTCATCACCGGGCAGAAGCGCTCGCCGACGGGCAAGGCCGTCTTCGGCGACCGCGTCCAGTCGATCATCCTCAACTTCGACGGACCGGTGACGAGCCTGCTCGCCTAACGGAAGACTTACTCCGTCCGGCCCGCTGGCCGGACACGATGGACGACCAGCAGCCCTGGCGACGACGGACCGTCCTCCGCCGCGCCGGGACGAGCGCGCTCGCCCTGACGACCTTCGTCGGCGCCGGCACCGGCGCCGCATCGACAGTCCCCGAGAGCGACGCGGTCGCCGACCCCTCCGGCCCCGGGAGCGGCCCCGCCGATCCCGACTCCGGTCCCTCGGCCGCCCTCGACCGACAGTCGACCGTCTCGGCGGGACCGACCCAGTGGCCGCAGTTCCAGGCCGACCCGCTCAACAGCGGGTACACCGACACCGTGGGTCCCGCCGAGGCGTCGACCGCCTGGACGTTCGACACCGGGTCGACCGGTCGGGCGACGGCCGTCGCCCCGGGGACGGCCACCGCCACCGACGGCTCGATCGACGACCCGACCGACAACGTCGTCTCCTCGCCGGCCGTCGTCGACGGCACCGTCTACGTCGGCAGCAACGACGGCCGCCTCTACGCCCTCGACGCCGTCTCCGGCGAGGAGGAGTGGGCCTACGGGACCGGCTCGGGTCCCGAGTCCAGGGAGGAAGTGATGTCCTCGCCCGCGGTCGTCGACGGCACCGTCTACGTCGGGAGCCACGATTCCCGCCTCCACGCCGTCGACGCCGACAGCGGCGAGCCGGAGTGGACCTTCGAGACCGACGGCACCGTCTTCGCCTCGCCGACCTACCGCGACGGGACGCTCTACGTGGGCAGCCAGGCGGGGACGGTGTACGCGGTCGACACGGCCGGCGAGGAGGTCTGGAGCGCGTCGGTCGCCGACCGCGTCGACTCGACGGCCGCCGTCGTCGACGGGACGGTGTACGTCGGCCGCTGGAACGACGACCGAACCGGCAGCGTCGTCGCGCTCGACGCCGCCGACGGCGAGGAGGTCCGGACCTACGCGGCCCGCGGCGAGGTCGCCTGCTCGCCGACCGTGACCGACGGCGTCGTCTACTTCGGCGACTACACGGGCGTGATCTACGCCATCGACACCGGCACGGCCGAACTCGTCTGGGGGCGCCAGCTCGGCGGGCCGGTGCTCGCCTCGCCGGTCGTCGTCGACGGCACCGTCTACGTCGGGAGCTTCGGCGACACCGTCTGGGCGCTCGACGCCGCCAACGGCGACATCGAGTGGTCGTACGCGACCGGCGGCCGGATCTACAGCTCGCCCGCGGTCACCGCTGACACGGTCTACGTCGGCAGCGAGGACGCGAGCCTCTACGCGATCGACCGCGAGAGCGGGCAGGAGCGGTTCGCCGTCGAGACCGACGGCGAGGTCCTCTCCTCGCCCGCGGTGACCGCCGGCGCCGCTTTCGTCGGCAGCAGCGACAGCTTCGTCTACGCCGTCGGCGACCCGACCGGCGGGGAATCGGTGAGCGCGACGCCGCCCGGCGGGACCGACGGGTCGTCGACCGGGACCGGCGACGGCGGCGGCCCGGAATCGACCACCGCCGACGACGGTCCCGGCTTCGGCGTCGCCGGTGCGCTCGCCGGTCTCGGCCTCGGGGCCTGGCACCGAGCGCGGACCGCCGGGAACGGCGAAGGCAGTGGGGCCGGCGACGGCGCAGAGTGACGGCGCGGTGACCACCGAGCCGACGGGGACCCGAGCGCGGGCTGACAGGAACGAGGAGCGGTCGGGCCCGACCCCGCGGCGTTCCCGACGCCTGCGGTGGAAAACGACTTAACGGGGCCGCCCGTATCCTGGCACATGGTCGACAAGCCCACTTCGGGGTCGCTGTTCGGCATTCCGTACAACTTCGAGCAGCCCAGTCTCAAGCGGATGCTCTCGACGTACTGGCAGCCCGGCGAGGGGATGCTCGTCGAGAAACCGTTCGGCGTCGGGTACACCCTCAACCTCGCCTCCTGGCGCTCGTGGGTCGTCCTCGCCGTCGCCGGCGCCCTCTGGTGGCAGCAGAACCAGAGCGCCGGCGAAGCCGAGTTCGACGAGGCGGACGACGACCCGGTCGAAGTCGTCGTCGAGGACTGACGCCGACCGTCCCGTTCTCGCTCAGTTCAGCGCCGAGGCGCTCGCGGCCTGCGGCGGCCGGCGGGGGATCGACGCGACTTTTGCCGCCCGAGCGCAGCTCTCGGGTATGACCGTCACGTTCGTCACCACGAATCCGGGGAAGGTCAACGAGGCCCGGGAGTACCTCGCCGAGCCGGTCGAACAGCTCGATTTCGACACGCCGGAGATCCAGCACGCCGACCTGGGCGCCATCGCGGCCCACAAGGCCCGGGCGGCGTACGAACACGCCGGCGAGCCGGTGTTCGTCGACGACGCCGGGCTGTTCGTCGATGCCTTCGACGGGTTCCCCGGCCCGTACTCCTCGTACGTCCACGACACCGTCGGCGTCGAGCGCGTCTGGCGCCTGACCAGCGAGGAGGACGACCGCGCCGCGAGTTTCCGCGGCGTCGTCGCCTACTGCGACGGCGACGACTTCGAAGCGACGCCGGAGCCGGTCGACCGGGACGATCGGCGCGGCCAGGATCTCTCGGCCGACGAGCGCGCGGCGGCGACGACCGACGAGCAGGTCCGGACGGACGAAGGGAGCGCCGGCGATCTTCCGGTGAAGCTCTTCTACGGCGTGGTCCCGGGGGAGATCGTCGCACCCCGGGGGTCGGGCGGGTTCGGCTACGACCCCATCTTCGAGTACGACGACCGCACGTTCGCCGAGATGGACCCCGACGAGAAGAACGCCGTCTCCCACCGCGGGCGGGCGCTGGCGAAGTTCGCCGACTGGCTGGCCGAGCGCGACACGCCGGAGTGAGCCCGCCGCGGCCGGGACCGTTTTCACCCGCGCCGGCGAACGAGCGGCCGTGACGCTGACGATCGGCGACGGGGTCGAGATGCGGAAGGCGCTGTGAGCGCCGATCTATCCCGTCCGCGACCGACGGTCTATCTCGTCTGTGGTCGTCGACCCAGCCGCCCGGCGGTCACGCTCGCGGATCGCGGTCGGGGCCGGGATACTCGCCGTCTTCGACCGCTTCGTACAGCGATTCGGCGTCGAACAGCGTCGCGAACGCCTTCGGGTGTTTGACGCTCGTCTCGACGCGACCGCGGATCGCCGCGGCCGCGGCCGCCGACCCCAGGGAGTCGTCGAGGCTGAGGACATGCATCGCGCCGCCGTGCAGCGCCGAGGCCAGCGCCGGGTGGTCGCCGACGGGGTGGCCGACCGGCTCCCGGCGGGTCTCGACGCGTTCGCGCCAGTCGCCTGCCAGCTCGGAATCGGCCAGGTCGGCGATCACCGCTTCGGCGTCGTCCAGCAGCGGGTCGCTCGCGACGAGGGTCATCCACGAGTGGGCGCGGACGTGATCGAGCGCGTCACGGGCGTCGCCGCCGACGAGGAGGTCGGCCGCGAGCACGTCGGCGTCCGCGACGATCCGGGCGGGACTCGGCTCGGTCACGGCTCCTCACCCGCCTCCGCCCGACGCTCGCGGAGCGCGGCCCGTACGGCCTCGCTCGTCACCTCGTGGTCGGCGGCGCGGTCGAAGAGGTCGCCCCATGTCATACCCCCAGCGAGGGCGCCCGTGCGGGAAAAACGTTGGGTCGACGGCCGTGCCGAGCGCCTCGCCCCGCTCGACAGCACGCGTCACTGCGCGTGGCCGTCGGGGGACTCGAATCCGACGGCGGCGGCGTCTTCGGCCGCGCGGTCGGCGGCGGCGTCGAGGTCGAACTCGCGGACGACTTCTCCCTCGCGGACGAGCGGGTCGAGGAGCGGTTCGCCGTCGACGGGCGGGGCGGTCGGCCCGCCCGCGGCGCTCCCGTCGGCCAGCGCGACGTGGTGGCCGCCGTCGTCGGTGCGGTACACGTCCTTCTTCCCGGTGAGCTTGCCGCGCTTGGCGGCGAGTTCGCCCTCGACTTCGACGAGGTCCAGCGAGAAGTCCGTCGGGTCGGCGTTGCTGACGTGACTGCCGACGCCGAAGCCCGCGACGTGCTCGCGCAGTTCGCGGAGCTGTGCCGGCCCGAGGCCGCCGCTGACGAGGATATCCACGTCCTCGAACCCCTTCGCGTCGAGCGTCCAGCGCACCTCCCGGACGATGTGCTCGAAGTCGCCCCGCCGGGAGCCGGTGGTGTCGAGCCGCACGGAGTCGAGCGCGTCGACGGCCTCGGCGGCGCGGACGGCCTCGTCGACCTCGTCGCTGTAGGTGTCGACGAGCGCGACCCGCGGCACGTCCGGACCGGCGGCCTCGTCGAACGCTCGCCAGGCGGCCTCCTGTTCGCCCCGGCCGAAGCAGATGAGCAGGGCGTGGGGCATCGTCCCGCCGGCCTCGCGGCCGATCACGTCGCCGGCGGCGACGTTCGAGAAGCCGTCGAGCCCGCCCAACAGCGCCGAGCGCTCGATCATCGCGCCGATCGAGGGGTGGACGTGTCGCGAGCCGAAACTCAACACCGTCGAGTCGGGCGCGGCTCGGCGGGCTTCGAGCGCGGCGGTCGCGACGCCCGTCGCGTGCGAGAGGAACCCCAGCAGCGCGGTTTCGAGCCGGCAGAACTCCAGGTACGGCCCTTCGATTCGCATGACTGGGCCGCCGTCGAACAGGCGCCCCTCGCGGATGGCGTCCACGTCGACCGCCCGCCCCTCGAACAGGTGGGCGGCGTCTTTCACCCCCGCCAGCAGTTCCCACTCGCCGGTGGCGAACTGGTCGGCGGTCACCTCGGCGACGACGTGGGGGTTGCGGTCGGCGTGCTCCAGCGTCTCGACCGTCCGGTCGAAGTAGGCGTCCGTGGCTCGCCCCTCGGCGATCGCTTCGGGCGGGACGATATCGAAGCCCGGCTCGTCGGTCATGGGTGGTCTTCCGGGGCGACGGGCAAAAACGGTCCGCGTTCGAGCCGAGCGTCGGTCCCGAGGGTCGACCCCGCCGCCGGGACGCCGGTTCCACCTACCCCGACCGGGAGCGGACTTCGCTCAGCCCGTCGACGGTCGGGGCGTTGACGACCCGCACCGTATCGCCGTCCCGAACGACGCGGAAGGCGTCGGCGAACTCGCCGTCGGGGACGACGTAGACGTTCCCGCGGGGGTTGCGGGCGTCGTGAGCGGCGAGCACGTCGAGATACGCGGCGTGGAACTGCTCGGCGTCGGCCTCGGAGTCCCAGGCGGTCTCCCAGACGTAGGCGCCGGTCGTCCCGTTCGTGTAGGGGACGACGCTGTCGCCGCCCCAGCCGGCGGAGGGCTCGGAGTCGTAGCCGTAGCGGTTCTCGGGGTCGACGGCGCCGTTGTGGACGAGCATGGCGTACACGGAGGCCTCGCCGACGGTGTCGGCGACGGGGTCGACGTCGAAGCGGCGCCACTCGCCCGACGAGCGGTCGGCGACGGTCACGTTCACCGGGTCCTCGTCGGGGTACAGCTGCGGGTGAACGAGCTGTTCGGTGCTCTCGGGGCGGGCGTCGTACAGCTGGTTGACGCCGTCCCAGCCGCTCTGGGCGCGAACCTGGTCGATGAACTGCGAGCCCGCCGCGTAGGGCGTGTAGATGGTCAAAAACAGGCCGCGGTTGTAGTCGCTGTTCGCGGAGCCGCCGCCCTCGCCGGCGTCGGGCTGCGGGATACAGGCCCACTCGCTCCCGCATCGGTTCTCGTAGAGGGTGTCGACGTAGCGGGCGTCGCCCTCCGTGACCCCGCGGTTGGCGAGTTGCCGGTCCTGCGTCTCGCCGTCGGCGCCGAAGCCGAAGTGCTGGTCCTGCAGCGCGTGGACGAGTTCGTGGGCCAGCGTCGTCCGGTCGATGGTCGGCGTCGGCGAGTCGCTGACGAGGACGATCGCGTCCTCGCCCGGCGAGTAGTAGCCCTGGACGGACTGGCCGAGCGTCTCCGACGAGGAGTTCGAGTACGACGAGGACTCGCCGACGATAAAGAGCGACTCCCAGACCTGGTCGTTCCAGCGCGAGTGCGTCGCGTTCCCGCCGCCGCCGCTCCGGTTGGCGAGGTACTGCTCGCGGCTGAGCACGTCGACCGGCACCGTCTCGTTGAACTCCATGTCGCGGATCCGCTCGACGCGGGCCATCGTGCGCGCGACGACGGCCTCGCGCTCGGTGGCGTTGTAGCCGTCGGCGCTCGTCACGTTCACCGGATCGTCGTACCAGTAGCCGTTCTCCCAGCCGATGCGGTCGCTCGCGGGGTCGCCCTCGGGGTGACCGCCGCTCAGCGACTCGAAGGCGGTACAGCCCGCCAGGAGCGCGAGGACGGCGACCGCCGCGACGGCGAGGCGCAGCCGGCGCGATTCCGGCCCAAACCCTGCCATCGACCGGGCTCACTCCCTCCGTCCCGCGAAGAGGCCGGCGAGCGCGAGCGCGATCAGCGTGCCGGCGAGGCCGAAGCCCGGCCCCCCGGAGGCGGTACTCTCGGTGGGCGTGTCGGTCGCGGTACCGCCGTCCTCGCCGTCACCGCCCGCGTCCGCGCCGCCGTCGTCGGCCATCGGCTCCTCGGTCGCGGTGTCGGTGGCGGTCGCGGTGTCCGAATCGGTGTCGGTCGCCGTCGCCTCGGAGTCGGTGGCCGTCTCGGTCCCGTCGCCGCCGTCGGTGTCGGTCGGGGTGGCCGTGGCGGTGTCGGTCTCGTCGGTCGACTCGTTCGCCGGCGCGGCGCCGGCGCGGACTTCGCTCAGCGCCTCGACGGTGGGGGCGTTGACGAGCGTCACCGTCGTCCCGGTGTGGTTGACGTAGAACGCGTCGGCGTAAGGGCCGTCGGCGACTCGGTAGGTATCGGCGCTGCCGTCGACGGGCTGGGCGCCGTAGTAGTCGAGCAGCGTCGAGTACCCCTCGACGAAGTCGGCGGCGTCGCCCTCGGAGTCCCAGACGGTCTTCCAGACGTAGCCCGTCTCGTTGGTCTCGGCGGAGTCGTCGGTGACGTACGGGTAGAGCCGGTCACCGTCCCAGCCGTCCGTGTACTGCGTCGAGTAGTTCAGGGGGTCCGTCGAGCCGCCGGTGATGAACGACCGCGGGTCGACGACCGGCGCGGCCTGCCCGCCGGAGTCGTAGTACGGGTAGAACAGCATCGTCGCCAGGCCCGCCTCGCCGAACTGCGCGTAGTCGACGGTGCCGTTCTCCAGGTGCGGGACCGTCCAGTCGGCGCCGGAGGTGTCGGTGAAGCTCACGTTGGTCGGTTCGTCCTCGCCGTACTTCTCGGGGTGGATCGTCTGTTCGGTGCTCGCGGGCGGGTTCTCGTAGACCGCGTCGACGCCCTCCCAGCCCTCCGACTCGTAGATGCCCCGGACGAAGGCGGGGCCGTCGCTGTAGGGCTGGTAGGTCACCAGCAGCAGTCCCTGGTGGACCGAGGCGCTCCCGCCGCCCCCGGGCTGCATCTGGGGCATCAGGCAGTTCCACTCCGCCGCACAGCGTTGGCTGTACAGCTGGTCGACGAAGTTCCCGTCGCCCTCGATGATGCCGTCTCGGGCGTTGTGGAGCTCCTCGGTGTACTGGTCGTACGCCGAGATGTTGTAGCGCTGGTCCTGCAGCGCGTGGAACAGCTCCTGGGAGAGCGTGATCTCGTTCATCTTCGGCGAGGTGGTGTTCTCCGAGACGACGACGATCCGCTCCTCCGTGGGGCTGTAGTAGCCGAGGACGGACGAAGCGGTGTTCTGTTCCTGGACGGAGAGGGCGTCCGTGTCCTCGCCGACCATCAGCATCGCCTCCCACTTGACGTTCTGGTGGAGACTGCCGTTCGTGGTCGTGTTGTAACTCGCGTTGGCGGCGAACTGCTCGCGGGAGATGACCTCGACCGGGACCGTCTCGTTGAACTCGAGCTCGCGGATCTGCTCGACGCGGGCCATGGAGCGGGCGACGACGGCGTCCAGTTCCGTGTCGTTGAGGCCGTCGCTCCGGTCCACGTCGATCGACTCGTTGTACCAGCAGCCGTTCTCCCAGCCCAGCGGGTCGCCGTCGGGATCGGCGGGCGAACTCCCGTTGGCGACCGGGGCGGCCGCGCAGGCGTCGTCGCTCTGGAGGGCGCCAGCGGTCGACGCGCCTGCGGTGTTCGAGGAGCGATCCGTCGTCGCGGCGTCGACCGGGTCGGTAGCAGCCGCGGCTGGGAGGGCGGCCAGCGCGGTCAGCACGACGAGCCCGGCGACGACTGCGGAGAGGGCGGAACGCATTGCTACCGGAACATGGGATGGCGGACGTAAAAAACGCCGCACTGTCGGGCGACACGGGCGTGCGGACCGACGGGCTTAATCGTCGGTGTGCGCTACCTTCGACCGGCAGAGGGAGCCCGGCCTCCGTGCCCCGGTCCGCGTCGACTCCGTCGGCGCGCTACGGGCATGAGGAAAGTCCCCCCACCGTCCGGGCAGGTGACCGGGTGCAAACCCGGAGCGGGCGACCGCTGGCGCTGGAACAGAAACGAGACCGCTCCGCCCGACCGATGACGTGCGCGAACCCCGAGCGAGGCAGTCGCCGAAGCGAGGGGGAGCTAACCCACAGAGGGTAGCGAGGCGACGCGGTCGCCTCGGAACGGCGAGCGGGCGCAAGCCCGCGAACCCGCGCGACGGAGTCCGTCGCGCCGACGGCGGAGAACGGATGGAACGGCGAATCCTCACCGGTGCAAGTCCGCGCGGTAAGGTAGCCCGGACGCAAGCGCGGACGCTCAGCCGAATGCCGGGCCGAACAGAAGGGGGCTTACTCCCCTCAGCCGTCTCGACACCGTCGAGCGGCGGCGTTCGCCGGGCCGACCCGGACCCGTGAACGCCGGCCTCAGTGGTCGCCGTCGCCGTTGGTGATCGTCGTGTGAGCGCCGATGAGCGCGCCGGCCAGGTCGAGGTCTTCGAGGGTGGTCTCCCGGTCGATGATCGACTCGCGGATGTCGCAGTCACGGAGGGTCGCCCCGGGGAAGACGATGGAGTTGTCGAGGCTGGAGTCGACGACCTCGGCGTCGTCGAGGACGTGGACGTTCTCGCCGAGCGCCGAGTCCTCGACGGTGGCGCTGTCGGCGACGCGGTTGTCCCCGTCGAGGTGGTAGGCGACGGCGGTCAGGTAGCTCTCGGGCGTGCCGATGTCGAACCACGCCTCGTCGAACGTGTAGGCGCAGACCTCGTCGTTGTCGACGAGCCACTGGATGAACCAGCCCGGCTCGTCGGGGTTGTTGCCGTCTTCGAGGTACTCCTCGAAGCGGACCTGGTCGGCGGGGAAGACGTAACAGGCAATGGAGACGAGCGTGCTCGCCGGGTCCGCGGGCTTCTCCTGGAAGTCGACGACCTCCTCGCCGTCCAGCGTCACGAGGCCGTAGGACTTGGCCTTCTCCCGCGAGCCCACGTCGTAGGCGGCCAGCGTCGTCGCGCCGTTGTCCTCGTAGGCGTCGATGAAGTCGCTCACGTCGAAGCTGATGAGGTTGTCGCCGGCGATGACGAACAGGTCGTCGTCGATCCCCTCGCGGTCGACCAGCTGACCCAGCGCGCCGACGACGCCGAACTTCTCGTCCTCGCCGGTCGTGTCCTCGATCGACAGCCGGGCTTTGTCGTAGTCGCGGTCGGCGAGGAACTCCCTGAAGTCCGCTGCGAATCGCTCGTTCGTGCTGATGTACACGTCGTCGACCCGGTCGTCGGACTCCAGCTCCGAGAGCACCCGGTCGATGACGGTCGTCTCGCCCACTGGCAACATCATCTTCGGCCGGTGGCGCGTGATCGGCCAGAGCCGCGTTGCGTAACCGCCCGCGAGTACGACAGCGTCCATATCTAACCCTCCACAGCCTCCCCTGAAGGCCTTTTTCATTGTAACAATCGTCGACAGGACGGCTCGGCCGGCTCGCCCGGCTCGAGCGAACGCGAGGGCGAGGGCGCCATCGCCGGAACCGATTTGTGGACGGTTCTCCAAGCGCAGGTATGCGCGAGGCCAGCCGGACGACGCGCCAGCGGATCGCGGACAAGTTGCGCGAGGAGCCGATGCCCGCGGGCGCGCTCGCCACCGAGTTCGAGGTCCGCACCGCCACCGCCCTCGACCACGTCGAACACATCTCCCAGTCGCTCGAATCCACCGACGAGACGCTGCTCGTCGCCCCGCCCACCTGCGAGGACTGCGGCTTCGACGACTTCGACGACCTGGTCAACCGCCCCGCACGGTGTCCGGAGTGCAAGAGCGAGGCCGTCGCCGAACCGACGTTCGTCATCGAGTGATTCCGGCGGCGTCGGTTCCGGTCGTCTCCCCGTCGGCTACAGAACGACGTTCGACGACGAGGACAGGTCGTCGTCGGACTCGACCGGTCCCTCGCCGACGTATTCGAAGTCCTCGTCGGCGAGGTAGACGCCGCCGTCGGCCACTCGAACGTCGACCTCGTTCAGGAAGGCGCCCTCACAGGGGCCGTACGTGCACTCGCCGGAGTCGGCGGCGAACAGCGCGCCGTGGTTGGCGCAGACCACCTCGCCGTCCCGGACCGGCGCGCCCGACCCCTTGTCGAGTTTGATGTGGGTCATGTGCTGGCAGTAGTTCAGCCAGCAGACGACCGCGTCGGAATCGTCGTCCTCGCCGCCCAGCTGCAGGAGGACCGCTTCGCGCACGTCGTCGTCGCCGTCCTGCATGTCGTCGGGCATCGCGATCCCGTCGTCGTTTGTGGCGTCTCCTGTGGTCTCGCCGCCGTCGGTTTCAGTCTCGGGGTCGGTGTCGCCGTCGCCGACCGCCTCGGCCGTCCGCTCGGCGGCGGCGTCGGCCGTCCGCTCGTCCGAGCGTAGCGCGGCGTCGCCGCTGGCGACTGCGTTTTCGTCCACCGAGCGCACGCGAAAGAGGAAGGTGTCGTCCGTCGAGAGATCGCTCACGTCGGCGATCCGCGTCCCGTCCATACCTTCGCGTGGGTCCGTCGCCGTTTGAACGCACCGGTTAGCGTAATCGGAGCCGACTCTCCTCACCGATTCGCCGTAGTCGTCACCGCCATCGCACCCGACGGCGAGCGGTGAAAGCCCTAAACCCGCTCGCTAGCAGTATCGGTGGCCGTCAGTGACAGCAACGGATGAAAGCCCTCGACCCGCTCGCTCACGGGTCGCTCCGCTCCCCGTTCGCGTGTCGAGGTGCTCCCGTCGGTCGCGCCTCGCTCTCGCGGTCGCTGGGCGGGATACCCTCGCTACGCTCGGATAGTGCCCGCCCAGCGACTCCCCTGCGGCGCGAGCGCGTCTCGCCCTTTCAGTCCACCAAGGACCGCACTGCGACCGCCCCACACAGCACCACAGCCGGCCACGAACCTCCCCAGCCGATTCGCTCGTTCGCTCCGCTCACTCGCTCATCCCTCGCACGACGCCGTCTCGCGATGAAACGCTCGACGGCGCGCGCCAGCCGCACCATCGCTATGACCACAGGACCGATTCCCGTCGAGCCGGAGCGCCCGAGAGAACCGAGACTTAACTGGTGGGCGTTCGTCGTCGGGGACATGACGAAGACGGCGCTGATAACGGGTTGCTCGTCGGGCATCGGACGGGCGACGGCCGTCGACTTCCTGCGACGGGAGTGGACGGTGTACGCGACCGCTCGGGACACCGACGACGTGGCCGACCTCGCCGAGGCCGGCTGCGAGACGGCCGAACTCGACGTGACGAGCGACGCCGACGTCGAGCGGGTCGTCGACCGGATCCTGTCGGAGACGGGTCGCATCGACTGCCTGGTCAACAACGCGGGCTACGCCCAGTACGGACCGGTCGAGGACGTGCCCGTCGACGCGCTGCACGACCAGTTCGACGTGAACGTCTACGGCCCCCACCGGCTCACCCGTGCGGTGCTGCCGAACATGCGCGAGCGCGGGACGGGGACGGTCGTCAACGTCTCCAGCGTCCAGGGGCGGATCGCCACCGCCGGGTCGGGCGCCTACAGCGGGTCGAAGTTCGCGCTGGAGGCGATGAGCGACGCGCTCCGCGTCGAGGTCGAGGCGTTCGGCGTCGACGTGGTGCTGGTCGAGCCCGGTCCCGTCGCGACGCAGTTCGGCGACCGGGCCGACTCGCAGGTCGACCGCCTCGACCGCTCGGCGGGCTACGGCGACCTCTACGCGTTGTTCGAGGACACGGACGTCCTCGCCAGCGGGAACGACTTCGGCGTCCACCCCTCCGAAGTGGCGGCCGTGATCGCCGACGCGGCCTGCGCCTCCGACCCCGACGCCCGCTACCCCGTCGGGACGCTCGCGACAGCGATGATCGCGACGCGACACCTCCCCGATAGCTTGCGCGACGCGGGCTATCGGCTGGTGCGGTGGGTGCTGTCCTGACCGCGGCCGCTCACTCCTCCAGACACGCGGCGACGACCCGGAGCGTCCGCTCGCCCTGGACCTCCTCGGCGAACAGCGGGACGCGGCGCACGTCGTGGCCCCGGAAGACCTCCTGGGAGCGCGAGAGCGCGTCGCGCTGTACGTCCCAGCGGCGCTGACAGAACTCGCAGTCCTCCAGGTCCGGCGAGACGAACCAGTCGGCGTCCACGTCGGCCACGTCCGCGAGGTCCTGCATCACCCGGTTGACGACGACGGTCCCGACCGGCACGTCGAACTCGTCGAGTCGACCGAGCAGTCGCTCCGATTCCAGCACCGACAGCTCCTCGGGCACCATCACGACGCGGAAATCCGTCTGTTCGGGGTCCTGGAGCACGTCGCGCAACTGCTCGATGCGATCGCTGAGCACGCGCAGGTCGTCGAGTCCCTCTTCGGGGTCGACGTCCCCGTCGTCGCCGCCGAGCATCCCGCCGAGGTTCTCCATCATCCCGCCCATGCGCTCGCGCATGGCGAGCACCTTCCCGAGCATCGAGTCCATCACGTCCGGGAGTTCGAGCAGTCGCAGGGTGTGCCCCGTCGGCGCGGTGTCGACGACGACGCGGTCGAACCGCGGGTCGTCCATGTAGCGGATGAGCAGTCTGATAGCGGCGGCCTCGTCGGCGCCTGGCATCGACCCGCCCAGCGGGTCGACCATCTCCTCGCCGGCGCCGCCGAGCACCTCGCCGAGGCCGCCCAGCGCGCCGCCCGCGCCGCCGAGACCGCCGCCGCCCTCGGCGAACGGGCCGTCCTCCAGCGCGGCCTCGGGGTCGATCTCCGCCGCGTAGAGGGGCACGTCCTCGCGGATCCGCGCGGGCTCGGCCGGGATCTCGGTCTCCAGCGTGTCCGAGAGCGAATGGGCCGGGTCGGTGGAGACGACGAGCGTCGCGGTGCCGTCGCGGGCGCTCGCCAGCGCCGTCGCGGCCGCCATCGTCGTCTTCCCCACGCCGCCCTTGCCCCCGTAGAGGACGTAATCCGGCGCGTCGACCCCCGACGGGACCGCCTCGTCGTCGATGTCCTCGACCGCCTCAACGTCGATCTCGCTCATACGTTCGTGTGGTCCCGGCGGGCGGATGTATCCGTCGGACCGTCGCTCCCCGTTTCCCGCGGGTACGGTCGTCCGACGCGCACCTCGAACCGAACGCCGTCGCCCTCCGCCCAGCAGGGCTTTTGATTCGGCCGTCCCTACGACCGGGCATGCGACTCGACGCCGACAGCGCGGCGGTCGTCGTGGTGGACATGCAGAACGGCTTCTGCCACCCCGACGGCAGCCTCTACGCGCCGGGCAGCGAGGACGCCATCGGACCCGTGGGCGAGGCGGTGTCGACGGCCCGCGAGGCGGGCGCCGCGGTCGTCTGGACCCGCGACGTACACCCGCCGGAACAGTTCGAGGGCGCTCACTACTACGACGAGTTCGACCGCTGGGGCGAGCACGTCCTCGAAGGCTCCTGGGACGCCGAGGTCGTCGACGAACTGGAACCCCGCGACGACGACCTGGTCGTCGTGAAACACACCTACGACGCCTTCCACGAGACGCAACTGGAGGGGTGGCTCGACGCTCACGATATCGACGATCTGGTGATCTGCGGGACGCTGGCGAACGTCTGCGTGCTGCACACCGCCTCCAGCGCCGGCCTGCGCGACTACCGGCCGGTCCTCGTCGAGGACGCCGTCGGCCACATCGAGGAGGCCCACCGCGAGTACGCGCTGGACCACGCCGACTTCCTGTTCGGCGAGGTCACCCCGCTCGCGGAGGTCGAGTTCGTCTGAATGGCGTCCAGCACCGATTCCGGACGGCTCCGCCGGTACGAACCCCGCGATCGCGAGGCCGTCTGGGCGCTCCACCGGACCGCGCTGCGCGAGGCGGGGTCGAACCCCGACGACGTGCCGGACAACGACGACCTCCGCGATATCGAGTCGAACTACCTCGACACCGGCGGGGAGTTCCTCGTCGTGGAATCCGACGGGGAAGTCGTCGCGATGGGCGGGCTCGCCGTCGAGGGCGCGGAGATTCCGCCGGGCGCGGGCGAGCTCCTGCGGATCGCGGTCCACGTCGACCGCCAGCGCGAGGGCCACGGCGACCGCGTCGTCGCCGGACTGGAGGACGCGGCCCGCGAGCGCGGCCTCGACCGCGTGTTCCTCTGGACCGCTCAGCGACAGCGGTCGGCCGTCCGGTTCTACCGGGCGCGGGGCTACGAGGGCACCGACCACCGGACCGAGGGCGAGTACGAACTGCTCCGCTTCGAGAAGGCGCTCGAGGACGCCGATTGACCGCTCCGGTCGCTACGGCTCGCCCGACTGGACCTCGACGGCCACCTCGGTCCCGACGGGCAGGTCGATCCCCTCGCCGACGAGTTTCGCTCCGGCGTGGTCGCGGCCGAGCGCGAGCGCGATGCCGGTGACCGGGTCGCCGTTCGCCAGCACGACGGGATCGGTCCAGCCCACGTCGCGGCCCTCGGCGCGGCCGACGCGCTCGCCGCAGAGGAACACGTCGGCGGCGCCGCCCGCTGGAGTCGTGCAGCCGGGACTTCGGAGCAGGCCGCCGCAGTCGTAGTGGGGGACCCCACCGTCGAGGACGCCCACGGGGCGGCCGTCGGCATCTGTCGCGGCGATCCCGGCGAACCGTTCCCCGGACGCCGGATGTGCGGGCGCGTCGAGGACGGCGAAGGTGTCGCCCGCGGCGACGACCGTCCCGGTCCCGTCCCACTCGAGCGCGTCGGCCGACAGGTCCGGAGCGAGATCCAGCGGCAGCGATCCCGCGGCGCGGTGGTGGTTCGCGTCGTAGTCGCGGAACCCGAGGTGGAGGTGGTTGGCGACCCACGGCGCGAAGAAGCCGGCGCGGACGAGCCTGCCCAGCGAGTCCCCCACGGCGACGCGGTCGCCCGCCGACACGGCGGGCTCGACGTGCAGGAGCCGTGCGACGTGCTCGCCCGTGTCGACGAGGATCAGGTGGTCGTCGTCGGCGGCGTAGGGCTGCGAGGGCGCCCGGACCGTCCGGGTCTCGACGACCTCGCCGGCCACGGGCGACGGCGCGTCGATCCGGGGACCGCCTTCGGGGTTCGGCCGCAGCGTGTCGCCGTCGGCGTCGCTCGGGTACAGATCGACCGCACAGCCCCGGTCGTGCGCGTCGAACGGGGAGTTGTAGAGGGAGAACCGTCGGAACGGGTCGAACGCGTCGGCGGACAGCGTGACGGCCATCGGCGGGGGTTGGGGGAGCAACCACATGACACTCTCGCTCCGTCGACCGCCGCGGTTTTCGCGGTCGGGCCCCAGGGATCGCTATGCGCGTCTATCGCGACCGAGCCGAGACTATCGACGCCGACCGCGCCGTCTCCGAGCGGGTGGTCGACCGCGTCGCCGCCGACCGCGAGGCCGCGCTCAGGGTCTGGCGACCGCATCGACAGGTCGTGTTCGGCCGCCGCGACGCCCGCGCCGAGCGGTACGACGAGGCCCGGGCGGTCGCAGACGAGCGCGGGTTCCCGGTGATCGAACGAGCGGTCGGCGGCCGCGCCGTCGCATACACGGGGTCGACGGTCGCGTTCGCGCGCGTCGTGCCGGTCGAGGACCCGCGGTCGGGGGTGCAGGAGCGCTACGAGGGGGCGACGACCGACCTGCTCGACGCCCTGGATTCGCTGGGCGTCGACGCGCGCGAGGGCGAGCCGGCCGACTCGTTCTGTCCCGGGGCGCACTCGGTGCAGGCCGACTGCGGCGGGCGCGTGCGGAAGCTCGCCGGCCTGGCCCAGCGGGTGCGCGCCGACGCGGCCGTCGTCGCGGGCGTGCTCGTCGTCCGCGACCACGGCGAGATCGCGTCGGTCCTCGACCCGGTCTACGAAGCGCTGGCGGTCCCGTTCGATCCGGAGACGGTCGGGAGCGTCGGACGCGCAGGCGGCGAGGCGGACCCCGACGCGGTCGTCGAGGCGGTCGAGCGGGCGCTGGTCGAGGGGGAGCCGGCCCCCGCGTCGATAGAACGGGTCGGCTAAGCTCCGCTGACCGCCGAACACGTGCCATCCAGTCTGCAGAAAACCAGTGAACTTAGGGTACCGGGCGTTTGAGGTGGGGTATGCTGTTCCGGAACGCGACGCTCGCGGACGGACGCCGGCGGGACGTCCGCGTGTCGGGTGAGACTATCGCGGCGGTCGGGGAGGACCTCGGTGGCCGGGAGGACGAGCGGACGGTCGACGCGACCGGCAAGCGCCTGCTCCCGGGGATGATCGACGCCCACGTCCACTTCCGCGAGCCCGGCGACTCGCACAAGGAGGACTGGACGACGGGCTCGACCAGCGCCGCCGCCGGCGGCGTGACCACCGTCGTCGACCAGCCCAACACCTCGCCGCCGACCGTCGACGGCGCCGCCTTCGACGAGAAGGCCACCCTCGCGGTGGACTCGCTGGTCGACTTCGGCCTCAACGGCGGCGTCACGGCCGACTGGGACCCCGACTCGCTGCTCGACCGCGACGTCTTCGCGCTCGGCGAGGTGTTCCTCGCCGACTCGACGGGCAACATGGGCATCGAGGAACCGCTCTTTCTGGACGCGCTCGCCGAGGCCGACGCCCGCGACGTGACCGTCACCGTCCACGCCGAGGACGCCAGCCTGTTCAACGTCTCCGCGCAGGAGCGCGACGACGCCGACGCCTGGAGCGCCTACCGCACCGCCCGCGCCGAGGCCGCCGCCGTCGCCCGCGCCTGCGACGTCGCCGCCGAGCGCGACACGACCATCCACGTCGCTCACACCTCGACGCCCCGAGGCATCGACATCGCCGCCGAGTCGGGCATGACCTGCGAGGTCACCCCCCACCACATGTACCTCTCGCGCAACGACCTGCGCGAACTGGACACCCACGGGCGGATGAACCCGCCGCTGCGCCGAGAGAAGCGCCGCCAGCGCGTCTACGACCGCGTCGTCGACGGCACCGTCGACATGATCGCGACCGACCACGCCCCCCACACCGCCGCGGAGAAGGACGCCGAGATCTGGGACGCCCCGTCGGGGGTCCCGGGCGTCGAGACCGCGCTGCCGCTCCTGCTCGCCGACGCCCGCACTGGCGACCTGACCTACGAGCGCATCCGGGACCTGACCGCCGCGAACCCCGCCGACGTGTTCGACCTCCCGAACAAGGGAGCGGTGGCGGAGGGCATGGACGCAGACCTCGTGCTGGTCGACCCCGGGAAGACCCACCCGATCCGCGCCGACCGCCTGCACACGAAATGCGACTGGACCCCCTTCGAGGGCCGCGAGGCCGTCTTCCCCCAGCTCACGCTCGTCCGCGGCTCGGTCGTCTACGAGCGCGACCCCGACGACCGCCCCGGTGGGGAGAGCGAGACCCTCGGCGACGCCGTCGGACGGAACGTCCGTACCGCTGCAGAAAACGCCGGCGACGGCCGCGAACGCGACGCCGACCGGCTCACCCGCGGCGAGGAGACCGAGTCCATCGCCGATCTCGCCGCCGAGGTCGTCGAGGAGCGCCCCGACGACGACCGGCGCTGACGGCGCCTCCCCGCCACCGACGCTGTCCGCCCGCTTCGCTCAACCACCGTTCCACCTGCTCGCTCTCCGCCGTTCCGGCCGCTCGCTGCTCTGTCGCTGAGACCGCTTGCTCCTCGTCGCTCAGACCGCTCGGTCCCCCGCAGCGTCGAGTCGCGACTCCGGTACCGGACGGACGACGCCGTAGACGAATCGGTACGCGAGCAGCCCAGTGCCCATCCCCGCGAGCGCGGCGCTCACGATCGTCAACACGACCAGGTCCGTCGCGAGGACGACGAGCCCGACCGCGACAGCAGCGGCGACGACGCCGGCGACGGCTGCGGCGTACCGCCGCCAGTCGCTCCAGCCGAACAGGTCGTGCTCGTCGGTGTACGCGACGGCGACCGTCGAGGCAGCCGCCGCGAGCGCGATCCACCACGCCGCGCGCAGGTCGGCGAGGCCGACGTTCAGGACGCCGAGGCCGATCCAGAGGACGCCCATGCCGCATTCGAGCAGGACCACGCGTCGGGCGGTGTCCATGCCCGTCAGTTCGACGGGACGACGCATAAAAGACGGCGCTCAGTCGTCGTCGACGGCGTCGGCGGCGGTGGCCTCGAAGTGGTTGCCGCAGTCGGGACACTCCACCTCGTCGTGGCGCAGCGCCGCGGAGTGTTCGCGCACCTCGCGCATCACCTCGGAGATCTCGTCCTCGGCGGCGAGCTCCTCCTCGACGGAGAGTTCGACGCCCTCGACCTCCAGCAGGAACTTCGCGACCTCCGTGGCCTCGTACATCACGTCGTCCAGCTCCTCGGCGGTGAAGAAGTCGCACATCGCCCCGTAGAGGAAGGTGGCGCCGGCCTTGCGGACCTTCTCCTCGAAGGAGGCCCGGGCCTGGTTGACCGCCTGGGGCGTGTACGTGTCGGTCATGAACGGGACGAGTTCGGGGAGGTTCTCGCCGATCTTCGTCATCTCGACGCCGGTCTCGGTGCGGAAGTCGGCACAGAGCCGGGCGATGGCCCACTCGCGGGCCGTGATGTACGTGCGGTCGCGCAGGAAGTCGTTTGCGCGGTCGTAGGTGCCGCCGTCGATCTTCTTGAACCGGTCGTACTTGGCCACGTCCGGCGGCAGATCCGGGTCGGGGACGCCGCCGGCAGGGTCCGCCGTATCGGTACCGGCCGGGGCGTCCGGCGACTCGGTGTCGCCGGCCTCGGTGCCGTCGGCTTCCGCGCCGTCGTCGGTCGGCTGTGCGTCGGTGGTCTGGTCCGGCGATTCGGCGCCCCCCTCGGTCGACTCCGCGTCGACCCCGTCGCCCTCGCCCGCTTCGGGTCCGTCCGTCATGCTCACCTCTGTGTCGTCGCCCCGAAAAAGCGTGTCGGCGTCGCCGCCGCGCGGTGGAACCGGCGTTCCTCTCGGCTTCGTTAAAAGAATAATTATAAACTCTGGGTGAAAAGTGTCGTGTAGTAACGTACCATGGCAAACACGACCTATCTCGCGAGCACGGTGCTGATGGGGCTGCTCGGGGTCGGGGTCGTCCTGCTGGTGCTCCGGTCGCGTCGGTGGCGTCACTACGTCCCGCGAGTCGCCGGCGGGGTCGCCGCCGGCGAGCGACCGGCCTCGGGGCTGGCCGACCTCGCCGGGCGGACGAGCACGTGGACGGCCGTCTACATCGCGCTCGTGCTCGGGTTCCTGTTCGGCGCGATGGCGTACGCCGGCGGCGCGATAACCGGCCCGGCGGTCATCGGCGCGGTCGTGGCTCTGGTCGCCTCCTTCCTCGTCGCGGGCGTCTACGTCGCGATGCGCGACAACGGGCGCCCGAGCGCCCAGGCGGCGGCCGGGAGCGCCGTCGCGACGGGGATGCTCGCCGTCCTCGCGATCACCGTTGTGCTCGTCACGACCGGGTGACCGGATGGCCCACTCGACGCGCACCCGAGCGCCGTCCTGGCCGGCCGGCGCGGGACTGCTGGCCGCGGCCGTCGCGCTCGAACTCGTCCTCGTCGTCGGCTACTTCCTCGCGACGCCCGGGACCGTCACCGTCCCGCGCTACGTCGTCTACCCGTTCGTCTGGATCGACGCCGTCCTCCTGGCCGCCGCCCGAACCCCGCTCCCGTCGGCCCCGCCTCGCCGGCACCTCCTCGCCGGCGCGCTCGCCGCCGGCTACTTCCTGCTGCTCGCCAACTGGGCCGGCCTCGTCGGCCTGACCGTCGGCGGCCACCACCCGATCCCCGAAGGGGTCCTCGGGCTGAGCGTCGGCGCCGGCTCGCCCGGCTGGGGGCGCGTTCGGCTGATCACCCGGGCGTTCTACGTCTCGTTCGTCCCCTACTGCGTGATCGGCTATCTGGGACTGACCTATCTCGTCTACGCCGCGCTCGTCGATGCCAGCGGCGTCGTCGCGTCGGGCGCGCTCGGGTTCGTCTCCTGTCTCAGCTGTTCCGCCCCCATCTTCGCCTCGGCCGTCACGGGCGTCCTCGGCGGCTGGGTCACGCTCGTGTCGACCGCCGTCGCCTACTCCGTCGACATCTCGACGGTCGCCTTCCTCGCGTCGGTGGCACTGCTGTACTGGCGGCCGGGGATGCCGTCGCCCGGGAGCGGCGGCGAACGAACTGGGTGAGCCCGCGGGCGCGAGCGGTCCGGAGTACCGGTCGACGCGTCCGCGCCGCAGGTCGCGCCGGCGCTCCGGTCGTCGACGAGGAGCGCGGTGCGGACCGAGCACTGCCGGGTGGCCGGGCCGTCGGCGGGGAGTCGGACGGTCGCGTTCGTCAGCGGGTGGTCGACCAGCAGGCGGACGCGCGCGGTGACCGTCGAGCGTTCGCCCCGGCGGACGTGACTGGTGAACCACTCGTCGATGCGGTCGTTGTCCATCCCCGCGGCGACGGTCAGCGTCCGCGTCTCGCCCGGGCGCAACACCTCGTCGGGGCCGAGGTCGCGGACGGAAAGAGCCTCCGCGTCGGTCTCGAACAGCCGGACGCCGTTGGCGTCGACCGACGCGCGGACGGCGGCCGGTGCGGCCGGAACCGGTACGTCACCGGGGTTGCGGACGCGCAGATGGAGCAGCAGCGTCGTCCGGTTCTCGGTCACGGTCCCCCAGCTCGCCCAGCCGCGTTCGACCTCGTATCCCACGGTCAGCGAGTCGCCGGCCAGTCCGAGCCCCTCGGCGATCCGCGGCGCGCGCTCGCCGAAGTCGACCGTCCGCGTGTACCGCCCGCGGGTCCGGTCGACCGCTCCGGAGACGGCGTCGACGACCGGCCGCGAGTCGCTCAGCATCGTCCGGTTGCGCTCGAAGGTGCGGGAGACGGCCGGCGACGGGCCGACATCCGCGCGCAGGGTCGCGTCGGCGGCGACCCGGAGCGTCTCGTTGGCGCGGACGTACGCGACCCACCACTCGGGGATCCGCTCGTTCCGGAGCGTCGTCCGGAATCGCATCGTGGTGTTGCCCGGCGGCACCGCGAGTCCCGACTCGTCCCCGGTAGCGACCGTCACGCCGTTGAACGCGATATCGTACTCGGCCCTCAGTCCGGGACCGAACCTCGTCCCGACCGGGTTCGGGTTGCGGACCCAGACGGTCGTGACCACCTCGGTCCGTTCCTCGTCGACGTCGCCCCAGTCGCCCGAGTCGACGACTCCGACCGAAGGCGCCCCGACGACGCCCAGCAGGTACAGGGCGAGGAGCACAGCGAGCGCGACGACCACCGCGAGCGGGACGGCGGCGAGCCAGCGGCGTCTACTCTCGTCGCCGTCGCCCGATCCGTCCGCCGAATCGCCGTCGAACATCTCGGTCCCACTTGTCGATCGAGGTGAAAAAGGACCGAGCGCGAAACAGCAAGCGAGACGGGTCGCCGCCCGGTCAGTTCCCGGGCGCGCTCGGCGGTTGGCAGGTCGAGGTACTGTTCTGCCCGTCGACGAGGATGGCCGTCCGGAACGAGCAGTCGTAGCCGACCGGCGAGTCGCGCGGGAAGCGGAACTGCCCGCCGGTCGCCGGGTTCTCGAAGACGACCTGGAACCGCGCGCTGACGGCCGTCGCCTCCGCGCCGGGACCGGCGTCGGCGCGGACGTGGCTGGTGAACCAGTCGTCGACGCGGTCGTTGTCCATCGTCACGCGGTAGGTGACTTCCTCGGTCTCGCCGGGCGCGACGACGGCGTCGCCGCCGACGCTGCCCGCGGAGAGTTCCCCGCTCTCGGCCTCGAAGGTGCGCACGTCGTTCATATCGACGCTGACGCCGAGGCCGTCCGGGGAGGCCGGGACCGGCACGTCGCCGGGATTGTGGACGAGCATGTGGAACCGGACGGTCGTCTCCGACTCGGAGACCTCGCCCCAGGTGGCCCAGCCGCGCTCGACCTCGTAGCCGACCGTGACGCCGTCGCTGTCGCCCAGCGGACCCTCGTCGAGGAGGTCGTCACCGACCTCGCTGGCGCTCACCGACTCGGTGTAGGTGCCGCTGGTCTCGTTGACCGACGCCGACAGCGCGTCGATGACCGGCGTGGACTCGTTCAGCATCGTCCGGTGGCGGCGCACGTCGTGGCTCGCGCCGACGAACGTGTTCACCCGCAGCGTCGCGTTCGCGTCGAGGGTGACCGTCTCGTCGGCGCGGACGTACGCGACCCACCAGTCGGCCAGCCGGTCGTTTCTCACGTCGGTCCGCAGTTCGGTCGTGCTGTTGCCCCGCGGTATCCGGATGTCGGACTTGCTCCCTTCGGCCAGGAGCACGTCGTTGAGGGCGATGTCGTACTCCGCGGTGACGCTGTCGCCCAGCGAGACGCCGATGGGATTGGGGTTGTCGATCCAGACCGTCGTGACGATCTCGGTGCGCTCGTCGGTGACCTCTCCCCAGTCGCCGCGGTCTTCCAGCCCGACCGCCGGCGCGCCGAGGACGCCGAGCAGGTACAGGACGACCAGCAGACCGACCAGTCCCCCGAGCGCGACCCCGATCCGCCGGGGCCAGGTGGCGACCAGCGCCGCGAGCCGCGATCCCCCGCCCCCGTCCGCGCTCTCCGCCCCAGGATCCGTCGAACCAGCCTCTGACATGACTGGACGGACAGACTGCGTCGAGCGGATAAACGCTGGCGATCGGGGCCGAACGGGTTCGGACGGCCGGTCGACGGACCTGCGGACGACGACCGCGCGACGACTAGAGGATCGAGTAGGCCGCGGCGGTCGTCAGCGCGAGCGCGACGAACAGGCCGCCGAGGAACAGGTAGGTGACCGACCGGGGCTCCCACCGGAGGTGCATGTAGTAGGTCGCGACGAACGTCGCCTTGACGAACGACAGGACGAGGACGACACCGAACGCCGTCCAGTAGGTCTCGGGCGCGTCGAAGTCGACAAGGCCCGTCCGCTCGACGACCGCCTGCGTCGTCGACAGCGCCATCAGTACCACGAATATCGCCGAGTACAGTTTGAGTCGTGCCATCGTGATCACCTAGAGGATGTAGAACAGCGGGAACAGGAACAGCCAGACGATGTCCACGAAGTGCCAGTACAGGCCGAAGTACTCGATGCTGGAGTCGTCGTCGAGGTACGCGCCCTTCCAGGCCCGCGGGATCATGTACACGAGCATGATCAGCCCGACGATGACGTGGGCGCCGTGGAGCCCGGTGGTGAGGTAGAACGTCGACGAGGCGACGTTCGTCCCCACGTTCCAGCCGTTCGGGAACGCCTCCGTCGAGATGTGGAACAGGTGCTGCCACTCCAGGCCCTTGTTGATCAGGAAACCCACGCCGAGCAGCCAGGTCAGCGACAGCGCGCCGACGACGCCACGGCTGGAGTCCCTGTGGGCGGCGACCAGCGAGAGGACGACCGCGAAACTGCTCGCCAGCAGGAGGTACGTGTTGACGAGGCCGGGGAACGTGACGTGGGCCTCGGGAATGAACTCGTGATGCCAGTCGATCCAGCCGTTGGCGACCCGCAGGAACAGGTACGACCCGATGAACCCGCCGAACAGCACGACGTCGGAAGCGAGGAACGTCCACATCCCCAGCTTCATGTTCTCGACGCCGCCGAAGGGCCACTGCTCGGCGACCGTCGGTTCGGGGACGTGGAACGACTCGTTGGCGAGACCGACGAAGCCGACGGCGCTCAGGACGCCGCCGACCGCTGTCAGCCCGAGATAGGCGCCGCCGCTCTGTATCCCCGAGACGCCGAGGAAGGCGAGGAACCCGGCGAAACAGACGACGAACGGCCAGAAGCTCGCGTGGTCGGCGTGCTCCTCGTCGGCGTGGACGGCGCCGGTCCCCGCGGCAGTGGGAGTCGCGGTCCCGGGCTCGCCGACGAGCCCCGTCCCGCCGCCGGCGGTGGCGCCGTCCGTCTGCACTCCTCCGTCCGTCGACGCCGCGCCCGCGGACTCGCCGTCGCCGCTCCCGTCGGCGGTCAGTTCGGGCTCGTCGCGGAAGGAGAGGGTTCCGCCGGCGTAGCTGGGCTCGCCCGGGAAGTTCTCCAGCGGCGGCGGCGAGGAGACCGCCCACTCCGCGGTCGTCGAGTACTCCCAGGGGTTGTCGCCGACCTCCTCGCCCGTCGCCATGCTCACGAACAGGTTGTAGAACATGACGAGGAACGACGCCCCGAGGACGAACCCGCCGACCGAGGCGACCTGGTGCCAGCTCGTCAGGCCGGGCGCGTAGTCGAACACCCGACGGGGCGTCTCCCAGGCGACGAACAGCGGGAAGTAGAGGAGGTTGAACCCGACGAAATAGAGGGCGAAGTGGACTTTCCCCAGATACTCGTCGTACATCCGCCCGGTCATCTTCGGGAACCAGTAGTAGATCCCGGCGAACAGGCCCGTCGCGCCCCCGACCATCACGTAGTGGAAGTGCGCGACGACCCAGTAGGTGCCCCGGAACTCGTAGTCCAGCACGACGGCGCCGAGGAACACGCCCGTGATCCCGCCGATGATGAAGAGGACGAGCGCGCCCAGCGAGAAGAGGAACGGCGTCGTAAAGCGGATGCGCCCCTTGATCATCGTGTAGATCAGCGAGAAGACCATCAGGTCGAACGGCAGGGAGATGCCGATGGTCGTGACCATGAACAGCGTCTTGATCTCCAGGTTGATCCCCGTCAGGAACATGTGGTGCATCCAGACGACGAAGCTCTGCAGGGCGACGAGCACCATCGCGAGGACGAACCACTTGCGGCCGACGATGCGCTGGCCGGTGAACGTCTGGAAGCACTCGGCCATGATCCCCAGCGCCGGGAAGAAGACGATGTACACCTCCGGGTGGCCGAAGAACCAGAACAGGTGGGTCCACAGCAGGGTCCCGCCCTCCGCCGAGAAGTAGGTGACGCCGAACAGGTGCTCGGCGGCGAGGATCATCAGCGCCGCCAGCAGCGCCGCGAAGGCGAACAGCATCATCCACACCGTCAGCAGGATCGACATCGAGAACATCGGCAGGTCGCGCATCCGCAGGCCCTCGGCGCGCATGCGGTACATCGTCGTCAGGAAGTTGACCGACCCCATCGTCACCGCGGCGATGAACATGATCAGCGCCAGCACGACGGTCGTGCCGCCGATGTTGGGCATGTAGGTCGGGAGATTGAGGGGCGCGTACATCGTCCAGCCGCCGTCGAACGTGCCGCCCTGGAAGAACGACGCGACGAAGAGCAGGCCCGAAAAGAGGTACGCCCAGTAGCTCATCGCGTTGAGTCGCGGGAACGCCAGGTCGTCGGCCCCGATCTGCAAGGGGACGAGGTAGTTGGCGAACCCGAAGGCGAAGGGGGAGATGAACCAGAAGACCATCAACAGCCCGTGGGCGGAGACGGCCTGGTTGTACGCGCCGGCGCTGAGGACGCTCGCGCCCGGACTCCACAGCTGGACGCGCATCAGCATCGCGAGCACTCCCCCGAGGACGAGGAAGAACAGAGCGGTGATCGTGTAGAGGATGCCGATGTCCTTGTGGTTGGTCGTGACGAACCACCGTTTGATCGAACGCATCGGCGGGAACTCGTGGCCGCCGGCCTCGCCGTGGCTCACGGCGCACCACCCGCGCGTGCGGGGGCGAGGGCGCCCGGTGCCGACACGGCCGCGTCAGTCCCGTTTCCGGCCGCCGAATCGGTCGCGCTCGCGTTCGCCGGTTCGGTGGTCGCGTACCACTCCTCGAAGGCCGACCCGTTCATCGCGACCACGTCGGCGGTCATCCCCGAGTGGCCTTCGCCGCAGATCTCGTAGCAGTTGGCCTGGTAGGTGCCGGGCTCCTCGGCGACGAACCAGGCGTTCGTGGTCTGGCCGGGGATCGCGTCGGCCTTCGCGCGCAACTCGGGTATCCCGAAGTTGTGGAACACGTCCCGGGAGGTCACCGAGAGGTCGATCACCGTGTCCGTCGGGACCCGGAGGTCGCTCGCCTCGGCGCCGTTGGGGTAGGTGAACTGCCAGCCGAAGCGGAACCCCTCGACCTCCACCGTCATCACGTCACCCCCGTTCCGCTGGACTTCCGTCGGCTTGCCCTCGACGTACAGCAGCGACGCGTACGTCCAGATAACCAGCGAGAGGACGATGAACGCGCTGATTCCGAAGGAGAGGAACAGCTTCTTGCCCTTGCCCCCGCCCTCCGGGAGCTCGCCGACTTCGGGTCTATCCACCTCGGGTGCGGGGTCCTCGTCCTCGCGGTAGCGGTACTTGTAGGCGTTGTACAGCGTGTACGAGATGACGACGACGCCGACCAGGGTCCCCAGCCCGAGGAAAGCGACGAAGATGCTGTTGAACACCTCCGCCGGCGCCCGGACCCCGCTGGCCCCCGCCAGGACGGTGTCGCCGACCACCGCACCACCAACATCTTGCATATTCGATCACCAACGACCCACCCGGCCTTATTGCTTGTGGCGTGTTGACACCCCACTTTTTCCGCTAGACGAACCGGTTCGGACCCTGCTATATTCGCCGCCGGGTTTTTGCCCGTTCGATTGGTACGTGATACCATGGCAGACACGCGCGAGCTGGAAGAACAGGGGATCGAGGGGGAGGAGTTCGAGGACCCGACGGTAGTCGACGACGAGTTCGACCGACTGTTCGGGATCGTCGCGGACGGTGTCGTCGGGGCGGCCGGGGGGCTCGTCGGGACGACGCTGATGACGGTCGTCCTGCTCGTCGGCGAGAGCTTCGACGTGTTCACGCGTGCGTCGTTCGCGACGGTCACCGAGATGGTCGGTCTCGATGGGGTCTTCCCGCCGGTCACCGCCGGCTACGTCATCTTCGTCCTCGCCGGGATGTTCCCGTGGCCGCTGCTGTTCGCCTCGCTCAAAGAGTACCTGCCCGGGGGCCGCGACCCCGTCCACGGCGTCTACTTCGGGACGGCGCTGTGGACCGGGTTCGTCTTCGCGTTCTACGACGGCTACGCCGGCCTCGCGCTGGTCGGCTACCTCGCCGTCACGCTCGTCGCCCACTGGGTGTACGGGGTCGGCCTCGGCGCCGTCTTCGAGTACCTCTCGACCCGCCCCGACACGCTGGTGTGACACGACGGGCGGGGCGGAGCCGATGCGGCGCGCCGGCCGCGAGACCGTCGCTTTTGTCCCCCGGGTCCGTAGCTCCGCCATGGACAGGGATCAGATCCTCGAACTCGTCGCACACTACCTCGTCATCGTCGTCATCGTCACGGTCGTCCTCGGGGTCGTCCGCGCCGCCGTCGGCGAACTCGGGTTCTGGCTGGAACTCGCCGTCGTCGTCGTCGTCGTCGCGCTGTATCGCCCGGTTGTCAAGGCGATCGGCGTGGAACCGAGCGCCTGGAACCGCGACGGGTGAGCCGTCTCTCCCGGGACGATCGAGGCCTTACACCCACTCGATGGCGGCGTCGAGACCGAGTGGCACGTCGCCGTGGCGGTACCCCTCGCAGCGGCCGTCGGGACGGTAGCGGAAGACGACGGTAGGCCGGTAGCCGACGGAGGGGCGTTCGGCGCGGATGGGGTTCCACTCGTCGTCGCGGAAGGAGGTGCAGTCGACGAAGAGGACGGCGTCGTCGTGGATGGCGAGCTGGTCGCGGGTCTTCGAGTCGACGGTGCGCCGTAGCGCGGCGATGGCGGTGCCGGCGGGGCGGTTCCGCGGGGCCATCGGTCGGGTGACTTCGACGAGGCGTTCGCCCCCGGGCGTCTCGACCGCGAAGTCCAGCGCGTGACCCGAGTCGCGCTCGGACTCGGGGACGAAAGCGATGCCGGCGTCGGCGAGCAGCTTGGCGGCGTCGAACTCGCCCATGGTGGCGCGCATCCGCCCGAACTCGTTGCGCTCGCTGGTGCCGAGCTTGGCGGCCATCGTGTAGCGGTGGTCGTCGAGGACGCCGGTCTTGAGCAGCCGCTCGTAGAACGCCAGCCCCTCCTCGCGGGTGGCGTCGGGGAACCCCGCGGCGTCGCGGTCGAAGAAGGCGCGCGTGGTCTCGCGGCCGTCCTTCGAGAACAGCACGGGGAGGAAGAACCAGGCGACGTACTCGTAGGCGGCGAGCCAGGGGGCCTGCCGCTGCAGGTCGTAGGTGAGTTCCCGCTGGGCCCAGCGGGCGACCTCGAACGGCGCCTCGTCGAAGGTCTCCTTGTCGGTGCGCCACAGCGTCTCGGGGGTCTCGGTGTTGCCCAGCCAGTAGGCGCCGTCGTCGTTCCAGGCGAACAGCGCGAGGTCGCCGTTGTCCATCTCGATCCGGCGGGCGCGGTACCCGCGCGGGCCGTCGATCTTCGGCGTCGTCAGTCGAGCACCGAAGCGGTCGTCCAGCGGGGCGAGCAGGTCGCGTCTGACCCGCTCCTCGTCCCAGCGCTGCGTCGACCGCCGAAATCGAACCGGTCCGGCCATATCGAAGGGGAGGCGGCCAGTGGTATACACTGTTCGAACTCGTCCCTACGGCGACCGCCGGACTCGCGACCCGATCGCCGACGGATCCGGTTTCTCGACGCCGCTCGGCGCAGAATCGCACCGACCGTTACATTGATAGGTGTTAACTCTCAAGTGTGGGTGTGATACACAATGTCGATGGGAGCATACGACGAAGAGGAGCATGAACGCCGCGAGCGCAAGAACGGCGAAGTGGACGTGAGCGATGACGACCGGCGGACGGAGTACCGCGGCGAGGTCGAGTACGACAGCGAGGAGTCGACCGAGGAGCTGCTCGACCAGTTCAAGGAGATAAATTCGTAATCGCGTCGGCGTCTTCTGTGCGGCGGTAGAGGACGACCAGCGACAGCGTCGTGACGGTCGCGACCGCGAGGACGTGACCGACGACGGCGACCAGCAGGACCGTGTGCTCCAGCAGGAACGGGACCAGCAGCAACTGGAGGACGCCGAAGCCCATCGTCTCCAGGTCGGCGCGGGCGAGCGCGCGGGTCTGGTCGGGCGTGAACCGGAAGCGGGCCGACCGCCACAGCGCGGCGACGCTGGCCCACCAGCCGGTGCCGATGCGGTAGCACACGTCCCAGAGGATCAGCAGGGTGAGATACGTCGCGAGCAGCGGTGGCTCCGGTCCGAGCAGGTCGGTCACGAGCGGCCGGGCCGAGCGCGGGTCGAGAACGAACAGGTAGGTCAACAGGGCGACGAACGCCAGCACGCCGAGGACGACCTCGATGCTGGAGCCGAACAGCAGGCGGCGGTACGGCTCCGGCGGGTCGGCCCGGCGGACGTGTTTGCTGATCCGGAGCATCTCGACGCTGCCGACGGTGGCGACGACCACCGCGGCCGTCCCCGCGAGGGCGCCGTCGACGAGGCCGTAGTACCACCCCAGCGCGAGCACGCCCGCCTCGAACAGCGAGAACTGGATCGCCAGCGCCAGCCGCTCGGAGATGTGGATCCCCGGGAGCGCGCCGAAGATGCTCTCGTACACCCACGTCTCGCCGTACTCGGGGACGAGGCGGTCTGTCTCGAGGTCGTCCGCCGTGGGCTCGCCGGGTCCACCGCCATCGGTCTCGGAGTCGTCGGGCGCCGAACCGACGCCCATCAGCGCCGCCCTCCGCGGTCGCCGGCCGTCGGACTCCCGCCGGGTGCGGGCGCGGGCGTCCCCGCTTCGGGCGCGAGCGCCTTCCGGACGGCGTCGTCGAACGTCGTCAGTTCGACGGCGACGTGGTCGCGGATGGCGTCGTCGGTGACGACGACCGGGTTCTTCAGCCCGAGGACGAGCGGGCGCGCCACGCCGGTCGGCACGTCGGTCACCAGCCCGATCCAGTACGAGGACAGCTTCGGCGTGAGCACGGGCACGGAGCAGATCAGCGGCCGCCGTCGGCCCATCGCCTCGGCGGTCCGGGCGAGCATCTCGCGGTAGGTCAACACGTCGGGGCCGCCGATGCCGTACGTCCCGCCGGCGGTCTCGGGCGCGTCGAGGACGCCGACGAGGTACGCGACCACGTCGTCGACGGCGATGGGCTGGCACTCGTTCGTCACCCACCGCGGCGTGACCATCACCGGGAGCCGCCGGACGAGCTGGCGGACCATCCGGAAGCTGGCGCTGCCGTCGCCGACGATGACCGCCGCCCGGAGCGTCGTCAGGTCGTAGTCGGCGTCGGCGAGGATCATCTCCACCTCCCGCCGGGAGCGCAGGTGCGGCGAGAGGTCGTCACCGTCCTCGCCGAGGCCGCCCAGGTAGACCACCCGCTCGACGCCCGCGTCGCTCGCGACTCCGGCGAAGTTGGCGGCCGCACTGCGGTCGCGCTCCTCGAAGTCGTCGCCCGCCCGCATCGAGTGGACGAGGTAGTAGGCGGCCTCGATTCCCTCGAAGGCCGGCGCGAGCGTCCCCGGTTCCAGCAGGTCGCCCTGGACAACTTCGACGCCCGGCGGCGGGTCGTAGGCCGACGGGTCCCGGACCAGCGCTCGCACCTCGTGGCCGGCGCCGGTGAGCGCGGGGACGAGTCGACCACCGACGAACCCCGTCGCCCCCGTGACGAGCACGTGCATACCCGTTCCACGGACTCCGTCCCCTTAACCACCCGAGCCCCGCGACCGGGCGAGTCGGTCGTACGGAGCGCTCTCCTGTGTCCACGACGACCGCCCCCGTTCGGGCGGTCGACGTGGCGCTGACTGAGCGCGACCCGCCTCAGTCGTCCCACCCCGGCGTCCCCGGTGCGCCGCGCTCGCCCTCGACGGTCCGGGCGGTCGCGGGGTCGGGCTCGTCGGTGCCGGCGCGCTCGGCCCACTCGGCGACGGCGCCGTCGACCCACGATTCGGCGTCGAGCGCCCGCTCGCGCGCTCGCTCGTAGCGCTCGTCGCTGACGGCGAGCGTCCCCGGGGCCGAAGCGGCGGCGACGGCGACGAACTCCGCGTGGTCCGCCCGCGTCGCCTCGCCCGCGGCGAGCCGTTCGACCGCGCCTTCGACCCGGTCGGCCTCGGGGTGTGCGAACACCCGCCCGCCCACCGCGCCCGGACCCAGGACCGGGTCGGCGTCTGCGGGCGGTTCGTCGTCGATCAGCCGCTCGCCGCCGTGGACGCGCTCGACGCGCTCGCACTCGGTCTCGGCGTCGAGCGCGAGGTTGTCACCGGGGTAGGTCGAACAGGTCCCGGGGTAGACCTCGCCGCCGTGAATGCGACACTGGAGCGTCTCCGGGTCGAGGAACGCGCAACTCGGGAGCCACCGGGGCTCGGCGCCGAACGGCGCGACGGGCTTGGGCACCTTCCGCAGGCCGACGAGGAAGGCGGGACGACCCCGGACGGCGGCGACCTCGACGCCGCCGACGGTGACGCTCGGGCCGTCGTCGATCCGGAACAGGCGGGCGACCAGCGCGCCCCCGAGGCCCTCATCGAGGAACGTCCGCACCTCGTCGCTCGACACCGGGGCGAGGTTGTCGACGTCGTCGAGCGGCCGGTACCGGCCGCGGCGCTCGTGACCGTGGTCGGCGTCGTCGGGAGCCAGCGCTCGCCAGTCGAGACAGCACCCGGCGCACCCCTCGCAGTCGATTTCCATGGCCGCGATTGGGCGGCGACGGCCAAAAGCCCCCTCCCGGGACCGGCGTTCGGTGTTCGGTTCCAGTTGGAAGCGACGTTGCCGGTTCTGGGCGTCCTGGCTGGCGGAAACGGGGACGACAGCGACCGCGATCGACAGCGTTCACCCCCACCGGACGGACCGACCGGCGAGCCGAAAACGGGTCAGAGCGGGAGGGCGACACCCTCGGGGAGGTAGGCGGGGAGGACGTGGACGAGGCCGGCGGCGACGACGAGTTCGAAGACGGTGATGACGAGCATCATCGCGTCGCTGTAGTCGCTGCTGACGGGGACGCCGATGGGGGCGCCGAACTCCTCGTCCCAGAAGGGGTAGAAGAGGGCGAGCCCGCGGGTCGTCCCGAGCGCGTCGAGGACGTAGTGGGTGAGCACGCCCAGCCAGACCCAGTGGAGGTTGCCGAAGTAGATGGGGTAGGCGGCGACGATCGCCAGGATCGGGAGGTTGTGTAGCGTCTTGCGGTGTTTCCCGAAGTGGGTGTCCACGTCGGGGAACAGCGCACCGAGCACCAGCGGGACGAACACCGCGGCGATGGTCCGGAACGTCGCCACGTCGCCGGCCGGTTCGAGGATGAACCCGAGGCCGACGGCGAGAAAGACCGCGTTCAACACGTGTCCGCGCTTGTCCATGGGGCGACTCGATGGACTCGGAGGCCACAAGTGTTGCCCTTCGGCGACCGCCCCGCAGTCGTCGAACCGCCCGCGATCGTCGGGTCGGCGACGATGGACGGGACGCCAGTCGGGGACGGGACGTCGAACGGTCGTCAGTCGGCCCGGTCGCGGACGGCGGTCTCCAGGTCCCGCAGCGCGCGGCGGGCCAGTCGCTCGCGGACGGCGGTCCGGTCGCCGTCGAACTCGTAGCGGGAGACGCTGGCGGTCGAGTCGCCCGACTCCCAGGGGGCGGCGTAGGCGACGCCGACGAAGCCGGTGCCGACCGGTTTGTCTTCGGTGCCGCCGCCGGGGCCGGCGACGCCCGCGGTGGCGACGCCCCAGGTGGCGTCGGCGGTGTCCCTGGCCGCCCGCCCCAGGTCGCGGGTGACCGGCTCGCTGACGGCGCCGTGTTCGTCGAGCGTCTCGCGGGGGACCGCGAGCGTCGCCCGGAGCGCGTCGTAGTCGTAGGGGACGACGACGCGGTCGAGGTAGTCGCTGGCGCCGGGAACGCTCGTCAACAGCGCACCGACCAGCCCCCCGGTGGCCGTCTCGGCGACGGCTAGCGTCTCGGCGCGTTCGGCCAGCAGGTCACCGACGCGCTCCTCGACCGGCGGGTCCTCGGCGAACTCGCGCATACAGACACGACGGACGGGCCGCGGAAAAACGCAGGGGACGGGGCGACTCGCGGGAGCGACCGAGGGGGCGAGCGGTCCCGTGACCCGGATCGGCGGCGGGCCGAGCGGCGGCGCCGACGAGACAGCCGGATTCTTGAGCCGGGGGGTCCGAGAGAGACGTAGATGGCACCGCGACTCGTCGTCCAGTGCGGGCTCCCGGGGGTCGGGAAGTCGACGGTGGCGGCGGCGATCGCCGACCGCCTCGGCGGCGAGCGGGTCCGGAGCGACGCGGTCCGCCGGGAGCTGTTCGACGACCCCACGTACAGCCCCGCCGAGAAGGACCGCGTCTACGGGGCTATGCTGGAGCGGGCGCGGGAAGCGCTCGCCGACGGTCGCCCCGTCGTCCTCGACGCCACCTACGAGCGCCGCGCTCGCCGCGACCGCGCGGCCGCGCTGGCCGACGAGGTCGGCGCCGACCTGACCCTCGTCCGCGTGGTCTGCGAGGACGGGGTGGCCCGCCAGCGGATCCGCGACCGCGAAGACGACCCGAGCGAGGCGGACGTGTCCGTCTACGAGAACGCCCGCGACCGGTTCGAGCCGCTCGAACGTGACCACGTCACCGTCGACAACTCCGGCGACCTGGCGACGACGCGCCGACAGGTCGACGTGCTGTTCTGACCGGACCCCCGGCGGGCCAACGCCAGGGTTTACCCCGGCGGCGGCCAACGAGCGGACGTCCGATGGACTACGAGACGCCCCAGTTCTTCCGGGTGATGCAGTACGCGGCCGGCGCCGACCGCGACGTGGTTGACATGGTGAGCGGCAACCCCGACTGGGAGCCGCCCGACGCGCTCCGGGAGGGGCTGCGAGCGTACGCCGACGGCGACGTGAGCGAGTTCCAGTACCCCCCGAGCGTCGGCCTCACCGAGCTACGGACCGAGATCGCCGAGCGCCGCGGCGTCGACCGCTCGCGCGTGGTCGTCACCAACGGCGCCGGCGAGGCCAACCACCTCGCGACGACCGGCGCGCTGGAGCGCGCGCGACGGTCGAGTAGCGAGGGACCGGAGCTGATCATGACCGACCCGGTCTACCCCTACTACGCCGGGCGGGCGAACCTGCTGGACGCCGACGCCACTTACGTCCCCGTCGACGAGACGGGGCAGATCGACCCCGCGGACGTCCGCGCGGTCGCGACCGACGAGACGGCGGCCATCGTCGTCAACTCTCCCAACAACCCCACCGGCGCGGTGTACCCGCCGGAGACGATCGAGGCCCTCGTCGCGGTCGCCGAGGAGCACGACGCCGTGCTCGTCGCCGACGAGGTGTACGACCACTACGACTTCACCGGCGCCTTCGAGAGCGCGCTGTCGACCGGTTCGGACCACGTCGTCGCCACCAACTCCTTCTCGAAGTCGCTGGCGATCACCGGTCTGCGAGTGGGCTACGCCGTCTTCCCGCCCGAGGACGGGCCGCTGGGCGACCTGGTCGAACGAGCGCGGACGCGACACATGCTCCAGAACGTGACGGGGAGTCGCCCGGCCCAGGCGGCCGTGCTGCGGGCGCTGCGGGAGACATCCCCCGAGTACTACGAGCGCAACCGCGAGCGGCTCCGCGAGCGCATCGACCGGTTCACCGACGCGCTCGACGCCGCCGGTGCCGAGTACACCACCCCCGGCGGCTCCTTCTACGTGATGGCCCGCTTCGACGGGTTCCCGGGGACGATGGCCAACGTCGAGCGGCTGATCGACGAGGCGGGCGTGGCGGGGATGCCCGGCGAGGCGTTCGGCGAGTCTCGCGCCGACTGGATCCGGTTCGCGCTGGTCACACCCCGCGTCGAGGAGGCGGCCGAGCGGCTGGCCGAGTACCTCGGATAGCTCACGCCACCGCGGCGGTCGCGACCGCTCACGCCACCGCGACGGGTTCGCCGCGCTCGGCCGACTCGTAGATCGCCTCGACGATCGCGACTGCCTTCCGCGCCTCGGGGCCGTCGAGCATGAACGGGTCGCCGCTCGCGCGGGCGTCGAGGAACTCGCGGACGTTCGGGAGTTCGAGCGGGGTCGGCTCGTCCGCGCCGGCGTCCGGCCCGGAGAAGCGCTCGCGAACCGCCGCGTCGTCGTCGCGCTCGTCGCGGAACGCCCATGTCGCGAGTGCCTCGCCGCGGACCTCGGCGGACCCGTCGCGGCCGCCGAGTTCGTACCGTATCTCGCCGCCGGGATAGGTCGCCGTCGTCGCGAGCAACTGCCCGAGCGTCCCGTCGCGGTAGCGCAGCGTCGCGACGGCGGCGTCCTCCACGCCGAGGGTGTCGTGGGCGCGAACGCCGGTGAACGCCGACACCTCGGCGACGGGGTTCTCGCCGGGATCCAGATCCATGCCGGCGCCGACGATCCACTGGATCGCGTCGACGCTGTGGATGGCCTGGTTCATGACCGCGCCGCCGCCCGCCACGTCGCGGTCGGCCTGCCAGGTCCCGTCGTAGTACCCGTCGTCGCGCCACCACGGGAGCGCGGCGTTCGCGACCGCCAGCGACCCGAACCGCCCCTCGGCGACGGCCTCGCGGACGGTCCGGACGATCGGTTTGTACCGCCGCTGGAACACCCCGCCGAGCCGGATCCCCGCCGTCTGCGCCGCCTCGATCATCCGGTCGACCCGCTCGGTCGTGATCTCGAGGGGCTTCTCGCAGAACACGTCGACGCCGCGCTCGGCCGCGGCCAGCGCCGGGTCGAGGTGCGCGCCGCTGGGCGTGCAGATATCGAGCACGTCGGGTTCGACCGCGTCGAGCATCGTCGCCACGTCGAAATAGGGGTCGCAGTCGTGCTCGTCGGCGAACGACCGAGCTCGTTCGACCGAGGACTCGCTCCGCTCGTCCTCGCGGCCCGCGCAGGCGACGACCGCCGCGTCGTCCAGTCGCTGGTAGGCGCGCATGTGCGTGCCGGCGGCGTTGCCGACGCCGACGATCGCGATCCGGTGGGTGGACATGCCGGTAGTGACGCCGAACGGCGGGAAAAAGGCGCGGGTCGGTCTGGGCCGGGACGGCCGTCGGCCGCGAACGGATCAGCTCACGTCGTCGGGGTCGCCGGCATCGAGGTGGACGGTGACGGTCGTCCCGTCGGGGCCCGTGTCGAACGTCAGGTCGCCGCCGGAGCGCTCGACGACCCACGAGACCAGCCAGAGGCCGACGCCGGTGCCGTGCTTGAGCGGCGTCTCCTCGCGGTCGGCGAGCACGTCGAGTTCCGACTGGGAGATGCCGGGGCCGTCGTCCGTGATCCGCAGTTCGACGCCCCCCTCGCCGTCGTCGACCGCCGTGATCGTCACCGACGGAGTGCCGTCGCCGTGGCCGGCCGCGTCCTGCTGAGCTCGCGAATCAGGGGTCGTGGAGCTGTGTTTCACGGCGTTTTCGACGAGGTTCTCGACGGCGTAGGGGAGCGCGCGGTGGGCCCGAACCGGTACCTGCTCGGTGATCCGCACGTCGTACTCGGCGTCGCCGTGGACGGCGGCGACGTTTGCGACGCCCCGGTTGACGACCGACCGCAGGTCGAGCGTGACTCGCCCCTCGTCGCTCTCGATGACCCGCTCGATGGCGCGGGCCTTCTCGGTCGTCTCGACGAGCTGTTCGCTGCGGTCGACGATGGTCTCGGCCATCCGCTGGCGCTCGCCGCCCGTGCGCTCGGCCAGCACCTCCGCCTGGCCGCGGACGACCGTCAGCCCGGTTCGCACGTCGTGTCTGAGCACGCGCGTCAGCACCTGCTTGAGCAGGTCGAGCTCGCTCTCGCGGCGCTCGCGGGCGGTCACCTCGTGGAGGATCCCGACCGACCCGTCTGCGTCGTCGGCCGGCCCGAGCCCCGCGACGGTGGCCTCGAACTGTCGGACCTCGCCGGTCGCGGTCGGGAGATCGAACTCGCGAGTGACGCTCTCGTCGGCCGCGCTCGCGCGGTCGAGCGCCTCGCCGATCCGCTCGGCGGCCGCGTCTGGGAGCAGGTCGGACAGGGGCCTCCCCTCCATCGACTCGCGGTCGCCCTCGAACAGCTCGACCAGCGCGTCGTTGCAGATCTCGACGCGGCCGTCGTCGTCGAGGACGTACATCGGGTCGCCCGCGCTCTCGACGAGTCGGCGGTACTGTTCGAGGGTCCGCTCGCGGTCGCGGCGCTCGGTCACGTCGCGGGCGACGTTGACCAGTCCCTCGTAGCCGTCCTCGCCGTCGCGGACCGAGAAGTGGACCGCGAGGGTCCGCTCCTCGCCGTCGGCGGTCTCGAAGGTCATGTCGATGACGGCGCTGTCGCGGTCGGCCGTGCGTAGCTGCTGGAGCGTCCGCTGACCCGCTTCGAGTTCGCCCTCGGCCATGTAGGTCGCCGTGTGCTCGCCGACCATGTCGTCGTAGCCCAGCAGGCCCGCGAACGACTCGTTGTGGTACTCGACGCGGCCGTTGGCGTCGACGACGCTGATCCCGTCCTGGACGTGCCGGTCCAGCAGGTCCAGCAGTTCCAGCCGGGCGCTCGACCGGGCCGACCAGGTCACGTCCTCGACGATGACCAGCCGGAGCGGCCCGACCGTCTCGGGGAACTCGTGTTCGGTGTAGCGAAAGCGGGCCCGGCCCTCAGCGGTCGGGACGGAGAACTCCGTCGGCTCGGCGGGCACGTCCGGCCCGCGGATCGTCCGGATGGCGTCGGGGTCGTGTGAGAGCGCGGCGGTGAGCTGCCGGTAGAAGTTCGGCGTCTCGGGGACCGCCGCGGTGACGTCTCGGTGGTCGAAGTACTCGTCCAGCGGCGTCGACTCCCAGATGACGGTGCCGTCCTCGTAGACGAGAAAGGAACACGACGACTGGCTGTCCGGGTCGACGCGGTCGAACGCGCGGGAGAAGCGCGATTCGGCGGCGAGCGTGCGGGCCGCCCGCCGCAGTTTCTCGACGACGAAGTCGAGTCCCTCCTCGGCCGTCCACTTCTCGACGAGCGTGTCGACCGCGTCGAACACCGCCGGGTCCACGTCGCCCGGGTCGACCCGCGTGTAGAGGGCGACCGCCGCCCCCGCCGCGCCCGCGTCCGCGACCAGCGTCGCAACGTCCGCCGTCGCGTCCGGTTCGACCACGAACACGTCCACGTCGCCGCCCTCGATCCGCTCGCGGACGCGGTCGGCGTCGCTCGTCCCCTCGTAGTCGATCCCCTCCGAGCCGTCGGTCTCCGCCGTCAGCCGCGAGAGCACCGTCTCGTCGGGGTCGAGGTGCAGGATCCGGACGAGCGCGTCGTCAGCGTCGTCGGGTGTCGCCGGCGGGTCGCCCTCGGGGTCGCCGCCCTCGGAGTCGCCGCCCTCGGAGTCGTCGCCGCCGTCGGAAGCCGTCATCTCCTCGCCCCCTGCGGACCGCGCCGTCGAGATGGCCTGCCAACCCGTGTCATCGACCGTAGTGCCGGAATTGCAGTCTCCACCAACTTAAGTCTCCCGTGGGTTCGGGCGAACGACCGCCCGACAGCGGGCGGAAGCGGCGGGGCTGGCGGGTCGGATCGGGTCGCGATCGGGCGCGGCCGGCGGCGGCCGACCGACCGCGGCATCCGTGCGTTCATAGGCGAGGACGACACAGGGATCCACGATGGCCGACGACCGGGCCGCGAGCGAGGGCGAGGCGACCGAGGCCGGGGCGACGAGCACCGGCGCCGCGAGCGGAGCCCACGGCTCCGAAGCCGAGGGCGAGTCGGGAGACAGCGCCGGCCCCGACGAGTGGTCGAGCGGCGACCCCGCCGAGGCCTGGCGCGACGTGTTCGGGTTCGCCGAGCCCTACGAGAGCCAGACCGACGCGATCGAGACGGCGATCGAGGTCGGGCAACGGGGCGGCTACTTCGCGATGGAGGGGCCCTGCGGGACCGGCAAGACGATGGCCGCGCTCACCGCGGGCGCGACGCTCGTCCGGACGACCCGCAAGTACGACCGCGTGATGGTCGTCACGCCGGTCAAACAGCAACGCAACCAGTTCGTCGAGGACCTGCGGGCGATGAACGCCCGGCTGGCGAGCGACCCGGACCGTCCGGACCCGCTCGACGGCGTCGCCCTCGTCGGGAAGCGCGACCTCTGTCCGTACGGTCGCGAGGGGGCGTTCCCCGACGACGCCTCGACCCACGACCGCTGTGAGGACCTGCGCGAGAACACCGCGGACCTCGTCGAGGCCGACCGACGGTCGGGCGACGAGCCCGCCGCCGACGCCGCGCTCGCCAGCGACCCCGAGGATATCTGGTGGGACCCGAGCCTCGCGAGCGACCTGGTCCGCGAGGCCCGCATGGACGCCGACACCTACCGCACCTTCGACAGCGCGCTGGAGACCGCGGGGGCGGAGTCGCCGTACCCGCGGAGCCAGCCCAGCGCGCCCGAGTCGATGACCGCCGGCGACGACGACCCGCTGTACTGCCCCTTCGAGGCCGACTGGTTCGCCCGCAACAAGGGCTCGCCCGTCGACTTCTCCGTCGGCGAGTCCCGCGTCGTCACCGCCGACGACTACCTGCCCGCCAGCGTCGAGCGCGGCACCTGCCCCCACCGGGCGATGGGCGTCATGCTCGAACACGCCGACGTGATCGTCGGCAACTACAACCACGTCTTCGACCCCGGGTCGCGCCCGCTCGTGGCCGCAGCCCTCGACTCCTCGACCTTCCTCGTCGTCGACGAGGCCCACCGGCTGGAGGAACGGGTTCGCGACCTGCTCTCCGACCGGGTCGGTCGCTCGACGATCAAGCGCGCCCGCAACGACTGCAACCACCTCCTTTCGCGTGCGCGGGAGGGCAGGGACAGGAAACAGCAGGTCCGCGACCGCCTCGCGAGCCACGACGTCCCCCTCTCGGCGCTCGACCAGGCGCGGGAGTTCTACGACGACCTCCTGGGGTGGCTCGACGAGCGCGTCGAGCGCTACCTCGACGAGGAGGTCGAACGGGACTGGCGCGTCGGCGATCCGGCCGAGAGCGTCCCCGACCGGGACGTGGAAGTCCCGCTTCGAGATCCCGACGAGCCGGAACCGGACGAACTCACCAGATGGGCCGAACGGCGGGGCTACGACGGGGAACTCTGGCGGACGCTCGCGACGGTGGGCGCCGCCGTCGAGGACGCCATCGACGGCCTCGGACTGGCGCGCCAACCGGTCTGTGCCGCCGTCGGCGCCGTGATGGGCCACTGGTGGGAGCGCGGCCACGATCGGTATCTCCGGGAGATCGAACTGGAGTACGCGCCCAAGACGGGCCAAGCCGCCGACGCCGTCGACGAGGAGTATCTCCGGGTGTACACCCCGGGGCTCGTCCTGTTCGACTGCATGCCAGCCGAGTCGCTGAAGGAGATCTTCGACGCGCTGGGCGGCGGCGTGCTGATGAGCGCCACCCTGTCGCCGCTCGACGTGTTCACCGAGGTCTCCGGGCTCGAATCGCTGCGGGAGGGCGACCCGGACCCCGGTCCCACGCCCGACGACGGCGACCACGGGCGGTCCGTCGAAGCGACGAGCTACCCGTTGCGGTTCCCCGCGGACAACCGCGCGAGCTGGACGATCGACGCCGAGCCGTTCACCGCGCGGAATCGCGGAGACCCCTCGGAGATGGACCCCCTGGGCGACGGCTGGAACCGCACCCGCGACGAGTACGCCCACGTCCTCCGGTCGGTCGCGCGCTCGCCCGGGAACGTCCTCGTCGCGATGCCCAACTACCGGGAGGCCGAGTGGGCCGGCGCCTACCTCGACGGGGCGGTCGACAAACCGGTCCTCGTCGACGAGAGTTCGAGCAACGAGGCCACCGAACAGCTGAAGGCCGACTTCTTCAGCGGCGGGGGGAAAGTCCTCGTGACGAGCACTCGCGGGACGCTGACGGAGGGCGTCGACTACGACGGCGAGAAGCTGGCCGCCGCGCTGGTGATCGGCGTCCCCCTCGTGAACGTCGGCTCGCCGCGCGTCCAGGCGGTCCGGCGAGCGTACGCCGACGAGTTCGGCGAGGACAACGCCTTCGCCTACGCGCTGACCGTCCCCGCGGTCCGCCGGGCGCGACAGGCCATCGGCCGCGTCATCCGCGGGACCGACGAGGTCGGCGTCCGCGTCTTCGCCGACCGCCGCTACACGGCCGGCGCCCCCCGTTCGGTCCACGAGTACCTCTCGCCCGCCGAGCGCGAGGAGTTCGTCCGCATGACCGCCGAGTTCCTCGACGGGCAGCTCGACCGGTTCTGGACCGACCGGTCGCAGTGACCGCCATCGCGGCTCGGTGACCCGTAGCGGGTCGGCCGTCCCGTTCGTCCGGAGCCTGTCGGCGCGCGGTCACGCGATCGACCGTTTGTATCAAGACAGTTACTGGTAGCGCGATTGTACCGATCGGAAGCCGGCTCCTGTCGGTCGAACGGGGAAGTTAATCGGTCTATACCACCGTCCACGGCCGGAAAGCATATGCCGGAGGATTACAGTTACTCAAGGGATGCCAGAGTGTCAGAACTGTGGGTCGTTCGTGACAGAGGCGTACGTGCGCGTATTCACGCCCGACGGTCACACCGGCCCCCGCGTCTGTCCGTTCTGCGAAGACAAACTCCGCGACGGCGCCGAGGTGCGCGAGGCTCGGTCGTCACGGTCATAGGCATCTCGCCTGTCCACCGCTCGTGCCGGCCGTCCGGGGGGACGGCCGATCGTGCTGTTTCGACGCGTGTGACCCCCGCTCGGCAGCCGCCGCGCTCGCCGGCGGTGCGTCGCGCCGCCCGGCGCTCGAACGGCCCGTACGTGCCGAGACCGGGGACCGGTCTCCGGCGTAACGGACGCGGACGACCGCTTCGGGCGCGAGAGCTATCGCGACCGCGAGCGCCCCGAGCCCGGGCTCGTCGCCGCGTGAGGCGGGGCGAGAAACGACTGTCGAGCGAGGCCTGAAGAAGCGAGGCGGAAAAAACGGCGGTCAGTCGGCGGCGACGGCGTCGCCGAGCTCCTGGGCGTTGGCGAGCACGTCGTCGATGGAGTCGCCGGTCGGCTCGTTGTTCAGGAGCACGTCGATGGGCAGGGTGGGCGCGCCGTCGACGAGGTTCTCCATGATGACCAGGCGCTCGCGAGCGCGGGACATGCCGACGTAGAACACGCGCCGTTCGTTGTCGGTGAGCGTGGGGACCGGCGAGGTGCGCTTGGTGAACTCCTCGTCGCCCGGCACGTCGCGGTCGGACTGGTCGACGGTCGCGGCCATCTGCTCGACGACCTTCTCCGTCAGGTCAGTCGCGACGAAGACGTGGTCGGCCTCGCGACCCTTCGCGCTGTGGATGGTTCCCAGGCGGACGCGGTCGGTCTCCATGCCCTCGTACTCGCCGGAGAAGTACGCCTCGACGCTGCGTTCCTGGAAGCTGGTGACCTTCCGGAGCATGTCGGCGGCCGCCCGCGGGTCCGGGGCGAACGGCGCGTAGTCGCGGATCGTCTCCGGTTCGACCGACAGCTCTTCGAGGTCCTCGACGTCTGCGGCCTCCTCCATCTCGTCGAGTTCGTCGAACAGGTCGTCGCGCTCGCTGGTGCCGAAGGCGGAATCGGCCAGCATGTCGGCGAGCCGCCGGGCCTCCAGCCCGGTGACGGGCTCGTCCTCGTCGAGTTTCTCGATGGCGCGGACGTACTGGGTGAGCCGGTCGGTCCACATCCGCTGGTCGGTCAGGCAGGTGAAGGGGATCCCCTCGCCGATGAACTCGTCGATGAACTGGAACATCTGGTAGCGCGCGCGGAAGAGGATCATCGCGGTGCCGTCCTCGTCCTGCTCGATCGTGGTGCGGACGTTCCGCACGAGGTCGATCATCGTGGGGTTCTTGACGCCCTCGACGCGGCCGCCCTCCTTGCGGGGGTTGAGGTCTTTCTCCTGGCGCTTGTCGATGTGGCTGACCTCCCTGTTGACGACGTTGAGGATCCGCGATGGCAGCCGGTAAGAGTTGGGCAGGATGTTGTCGTCGGTGACCTGCTCTTCGAGCAGCAGGTCGGGGTCGGCGCCCTGCCAGGCGTAGACGACCTGGTCGTCGTCGCCGGCGATCAGCACCGTCTCCATGTGCGGGCGCCACTCGCGGTAGACGTCGTACTGCAGCGTCGTGATGTCCTGGAACTCGTCGATGACGAGGTAGTCGACGCTGGGCATGAGCGACCGCTGGGCGACGCGTTCGAGCATGTCGGCGAAACCGACCACGTCGTTCTCGCCCTTGTACTGGCGCCAGGCGCGGATCGTCTCGGGGACGCTGATGCGGTCGTCGTCGGACGGCCAGGTCGGCGTGTACTTGTTGCCGGTCTGGGCGTTGTCGTCGATGTCGGGAGGGAGCCGCACGACCTCGTCGTCCCACTTGAACGGGACGTCGTACCAGTCGGCCACGTCCCTGCGAGTCCGCTGGAGCCACTGGCTCGTGGCGATGATCTTGTTGCCGATCGTGGTCGAGCGAGCGGTGCGGCGTCGGGATCCCTCGTACTCGTCCTCGTACTCGACGCCGAACTCGTCGCAGAACTCCTCCTTGTCGGACTCGCCGACCACGTCCCCCCGCGAGAGATCGAGGAGTTCGTACGCTTTCGCGTGCATCGTGCAGACGTTCCCCTTGAGCGCGCGGGGGGACTCGCCGAGTCGCTCGGCGAGGCGTTCGCGGATCTCCGCCGCGGCCGCCCGGGTGTAGGACACCACCAGCACGTCCCGGAACTCCACGTCGTCGTTCTCTTCGAGCAAGGTCTCGACCCTGTCGAGCAGTGCCGTCGTCTTCCCGCTCCCGGGACCACCAAACAGGCGCGTCACCTGGGTGGACGGTTCAGTCATTGGACCACTAGTGGTGCCCGTGGGTCATAAACGGCGTGGCTTGGAGTCGCCGCTGCGTCCGAACGCGAGCGCCCCCGTTCGAGCGACGGCCCGGAGCGACGCGAACCGTCGGTCAATCCCTGTACAGCGAGACGTACAGCATCGAGAACCCGATGATGAAGGGGATCGATTCGGTCATCCGGAAGAACAGCCGGACGGTCTCGGTCGCCTCGCGGGCGCCGATCTGGGCGATGACGGTGCTGGCGACGCCCATGCTGATGAAGGCGAAGCCCATGAAGGCGTACTGCAGGCGCTCGGACGGGCGCTGTCGGTACGCCTGGAAGCTGATCAGCGTGATCCCGAGCGAGAGCCCGAACACCGCCATCCGCATCAGCGCGAGGACCCCCCGCATGACCGCGACGACTTCTACCATTGGCGTCGTCTGTCCGACAGCACGCTCCGACATATAATTTCGCCGGTCCGGGACGCGGTCGGTCGAGCGGGCGCTCGCGCGGTGGCCCTCGCGGAACGGTGCGATGGTGTCCCGCCGCTGGAGGCCAGTGCGATGGCGTCCCCGCTCGCGCCGCCGCGCTCACTCGGGGTTGAGGTCGTCCCAGAGCTGGCTGAACCGGTCGGGGAGGTTCTCCTCCCGGTAGATGCGCACCTTGTACTCGTCGTCCTCCAGCGAGATGACCGTCGACTCGAAGTTCGACTCGTAGATCTTGTAGTGGTTGCCGTCGTCGGCCACGAGGGTCTGGTCTTTGACGAGGTCGTACTGGGTGAGCATCTCGATGCGGCGGTAGACCGTCGGTAGCGACAGGTCGCACTCTTCGCTCAGGTCCTTCGCCGACCGGGGCTCGCGACTGATCGCGGCGAGCACCCGGCGGGCGTGTTCGTCACCGATGGTATCGAGGATCTCCTCGATTGCCCGTTCGTCGTCCACTACCAGTGTGATCTCTTGAGGGATTACAAAGACCTTTCGAGCGGGCGGCTCTTTCAGGCTCAGAAAACGCGCCTACCCCCTTATGGGAATCCCCCCACAACGGTCGAATGCGGACCACGTGTGAGCCCGGACGGCCCATCGCACCGTGCGCATCCGTGTGTGCCTGGTGGGGTGTGGGTTCGACCGGCCCTCGGCGGGAGCCCATCCGCGCCATCCGGCGCGGGGTGTTCCCTCGCGGGCCGGCTCGGGTCGCCCGGGCTCGCATGCGGTCCTCGCCGGTACGAGCGCGCTGCCGGAGGCCGTTCCCGGTGCATTCCCCCCAACGCGTCTCCCCCGACGCAGCCCGGGAACGAACGGGTCTTCCGACCCGCCGGCTCTCCCCCCTGCCGGCCTCCGTTGCCCGCCTTCCGGTGGACTTCCCCCCTACTTTCCCCCCAACGTCTCCCCTCTTCGACCGACCGGTCTGCGTCGCGAGTCGACGGCTCGATCGGTCGACGAGCGGCGTTCGCGTGCGTGCAGAGTGACCGGTCCGATCGAGCGCCCCCGCGGCCTGCAACCGCAAGGGCGACTTACAGGTGTTCGAGAGCGGTACGTCCGTGCGCTATGGCGACTGATACCGAGATCACCGAGTCGGACGAGGGGAAGAAAGTCATCGGACGTGACGGCGACGAGATCGGTCGCGTCGTCGAAGTGAGCCACGGCACAGCGCACGTCGATCCCGACCCGGACATGTCCGACACGATCATGTCGAAGCTCGGCTGGGGGGACCGCGACGAAGACACGTATCCGCTCCAGGAGGAGACGATCGAATCCGTCACCGACGACGAGATCCGACTCGGTACCCTCTGAACGAGGCCGCGGCGTTCTCGTTGCTATCGGTTCGTCCCGCCGCGCGCGTCAGCCGTCGGCCCGTCGGTCACGACCGCGAGACGACGTACAGCGCGGCGATACCGCCGGCCAGCACGGCGAAGACGTAGCTCGCCAGCCGGTAGACGATGGCGATGGAGAGCCCCGTCGCGAACGAGAAGCCGCCCAGCGTCCCGAGCAGGCCCGCGAGCGCCGCCTCGACGCCTGCGAGACCGCCGGGCGAGGGGGTGAGGCCAGCGAGCGTGCTCGCGGGGACGATGAAGAACACGAGGAAGATGGAAATCTCCCGACCGACGGCCTCGACGGCGGCGTACAGCGGCAGGGCGAAGAAGAGCCAGCCCACGAAGGAGTAGACGAGCGCGTGGGCCAGCGCACGGCGGTCGGCGGCGATGCGCTCGAAGGCCGTGTTGAGTTCGCGCAGTCGCTCGCGGAGCCCTTCGACGCTGAGAAACCGGACCCGCCGAGCGACCGGTGCGACGACGCGCAGGGCGACGCTCCCGACGCGGTGGCGCGAGCGCCAGCCGACGACCGCGACGACGGGGACGCCGACCGCGAAGACGACGAGGATGCCCGCGACGCCGCGGATCTGCTCCGAGAGCGTCGTCCGCACGACGAGGACGACCGTCCCGATGGCGGCGAAGGTGAAAAAGGGGAGGAGGTTCAGGAGGTCCGCCGTCACCACGGAGGCCAGCGAGTCCTCGTAGCTCGCTTCGGTGTCGCGCGAGAGGACGTAGGCGATGAACGGCTCGCCGCCGGCCTGGCCCAGCGGGGTGACGTAGTTGGCGAACGTCGCCGCGTAGTAGGTGACGACGAGCTTCCGGAAGGGGACGCGGTAGCCGACCACGCCCAGGACGACCTGCCAGGCCTTCGCCCAGGCGACGAGGCCGACGGCCGTCGAGAGACAGCCCGCGGCCAGCCACAGCGGGTCCGCGCGGGCGAGTTCCGCGCGGATCTTCCCGATGCCGATACCGTAGGCGATCAGCCCGAGGACGACGAGAGCGATGGCGAACCCGCCGAAGATCTTCACGGCCGTCCGTCGGTCGACGAAGTCGAAGAGGTCGCGGCCGGTGTCGCTCACGGTTACTCGATGTACCCCAGGTCCGACAGGCGGTCTTTCGCCTCGTCGCCCATGTCGTCCAGTACGTCCTCGTCGGTCACGTCGTCCCACTCGCCGTCCATCTCCGACTCGAAGGTGCGGAGGGCGTCCTCCGTCGCGGCGACGACCTCGTCGTCCGAACCGACCAGGTCCGCCAGTTCGTCCGGGTCGGTGTCGAGCCGGTAGGCCTCGTCGGGGATGCGCTCGTTGCGGATGTACTTCCCGTCGACGCGGCGGCCGGCGCGCATCCGCGAGTAGAACCGCGAGTCGGTGTCGAGGTCGATACCGGCCGCGCTGGCCTTGCTCTCCAGCTGGTTCAGCTCGACGACGGGGCGGTGGTAGTCGACGAAGGCGTAGTCGTCGAGTTCGCCCTCGTCGTGGGCGGCGAACCTGGACCGGGCGCCCCGGGGCGCGTCGACGCTCGCGAACTCGCGGTAGTCGGCGGCGAGCAACGAACGGGCGCGGTCGAACGGTTCGCCGCCGGTGTCGGCGTCGACGCCCGCGTGGTCCAGCACCGTGTGATAGAGGTCCTGCAACTCGACCTGGGTCTCGGTGTCCCGCCCGGCGTCGAGTTCGGGGTGTTTGACCATGAGCGGGACGTTCACCAGGGGATCGTAGACGCCGAACTCGTGGCCGTACAGGCCGTGCTCGCCGAACAGTTCGCCGTGGTCGGCGCAGACGACGACGAGGGTGTCCTCCCATCGATCGGTCTCCTGCAGCCACTCGAACAGCCGGCCGAGGTGGTGGTCGATGTGGGCGATCTCGGCGTCGTAGAGCCCCTGAATCGCCTCCCACTCGTCGTCGTCGATGTCGCGAGCGCCGGAGTTGTACTCCTTGGAGTTCTGGCAGACGGCGGTGGAGTCGACGCCGGGGGCGAACTCGTCGGCGAACGCCTCGGGCGGGTGGTAGGGGAGGTGGGCGTCCATCAGGTTGACGAAGGAGAACCACTCGTCGCCGTTCTCCTCGCTGTCCTCGACGAACGTCTGGACGCGGTCGACGATCTCGGGGGTCTTGGTGTCGCCGCCGCCGCTCTCGGCGAAGTACTCGTGGGCGGTGTTGCCGAGTTCGACGAGCCGGTCGGCGACCGAGCGGAGCGTGTCGTTGTCGTTCATCGTCTTCCAGATCTTCGACAGCGGGCCCGACAGCAGGTCGCCGGGCATGACCTGGAAGAAGTTGTCCTGGTCGTCGAAGCCGTCGGCGAGATTGGTGTAGGGCGTGATCCAGGCGTTCGAGGAGTAACAGGCGGTGGCGTAGCCGGCGGCCGACAGCGACTCGGCGAGGGTGGTGGCGCCCTCCAGGTAGGGGTTCTCCTGGGTGGCGCCGTGCTGGGTCGGGTACAGGCCCGTGAACAGCGAGGCGTGGACGGGCAGGGTCCAGGGCGCCGGCGCGACGGCCTCCTCGAAGACGCGCGCGTCGGCGGCGAAGTCCTCCAGGTTCGGCGTCGTCGGCCGGTCGTAGCCGTACACCGAGAGGTGGCTCTGGCGGACCGTGTCCATGACGACGAAGAGGACGTTCCCCGGACCGTCTGTCTCGCTCATGACAGGGTGGGCGCGACGCACGGAATTAAACTCCGTGATTCGGCGTCCGTTCCTCGCCGGGCCGACCCCGACCGCGAGTCCGGGAGGTATTTGCCGGCGGTGGCCGTCCGACCCGACTATGCAACGGACGCCGGCACGCGCGGTGTCGAGGACTCGGCGCGGCCCGGAGGTCGAGCCGTGAGCGAGCGAGCCGCCGACGCCGCGGACGACAGCGCCGCCGACACCGACGCGGCCGAGTCGACGACCGGCATCCCCCCGGGAACCTACGCCTACGCCGGGATCGTCGCGTGCTACACCGCGACCATCCTGCTGGGGCTCTCGCTGACCGACGAGATCGCCGAGATGGGACTGGCCATGTTTCAGGACCCCGGAAGCGTCGGGAACGTCGGCGTCTTCGCGGTGATCCTCCTCGTGGCGACGGGCGGCATGGTCGCCGCCTTCCGGTACGGGTACGGCGAGGCGCTCGTCCGCGTGTTCCTCCTCGGGTCGGCGAGCACGCTCACCGCAGTCGCGTTCGTGGCCCTGACCGGGGTCGGGACGATCGCCGCCGGCGGGAGCGCCGCCATGGGGCTTCCCGACAGCCCCGCCTCGATAGCGGTCGCCGCCGTCGCGTTCGCCGTCCTCTGGGGGTATCCCGAGTGGTACGTCAACGACCTCGCCGCCGTCGTCTTCGGCGCGGCCGCCATCCCGATGCTCGGGCTCGGCTTCGGGCCGCTCCCGGTCGTCGTCCTCCTGGTCGCCTGGGCGGGCTACGACGCCTACGCCGTCTACGTCTCCGGGCACATGCAGGAACTCGCCGCGGGCCTGGGCGACCTGAAAGCCCCCATCGTCTTCGTCGTCCCCCACTCGCTCGACTTCTCGATGCGCGACCCCGAGTTCGACCTGATCGGCGGCGACGATGACGGGGACGGAGCCACCGGCGAACCGCCGGCGGACGACGCCGATGCCCCGACACGCTCGGAGATCGCACTGCTCGGCCTCGGCGACGCGATCATCCCGGGGATGCTCGCGGTCAGCGCCGGCCACTTCCTCGACGCGCCCGCGGTCGTCCCGGCGCTCAACGCCAACGCGCCCGCCCTCGGCGCCCTCGTCGGCGGCCTCGTCGGCATGGGCGGCCTGCTCTATCTCGTCCACCGCGTCGAGGGCGCCCACGCCGGCCTCCCGCCGCTGAACGCCGGCGTGCTGGGCGGCTACCTCCTCGGCGCCGCCGCCGCCGGAGTCCCGATCACGACGGCGCTCGGGCTGTAGGCGCTTCTCGCGGCCGTTCGTCGGTCGAACGACAGCGTCGCGACTGGAACGCGCGAAAAACGTGAGAAGGTGAACCGAGGGATCGGCCTCAGAAGGGCGCTTCGGGGCCTTCGTCGTCGCCGCCGCCGATGTCGCCGCCGCGGGAGTCGCCGGGCATCGAGGGCCCGGTGTCGCCGCCCATCATGCCTTCGCCGCCGCCCATGCCGCCGCCCGTGCGGGCGTTGACCGTCTCGATCTCGGGGATCTCCTTGGTCATGCGAGTCTTGATGGCCTGGATGGTCATCGGGGAGATGCCACAGCCCGAACACGCGCCGCCCAGCTGGATCGTCACGGAGCCGTTCTCGCGGTCGATCTCCTCGATGGCCGCACTGCCGCCGTGCATCTGGATCTGCGGGAAGTTCCGCCGCAGGAAGTTCGAGATGCGCTCGCGCAGGTCGTCGCCGTCCTCGGTTTCGGTGCTCATAGTGGTTCGTGGTTGGCGACGACGGTGCTTAGACCTTTGGACTCAGGTGTTCGCCGCGCCAGGCGTCTCCGCGACGATCCGGCTCGAACTGCCGAGACTCGGGCCACGCCCGAAATTAATAAGTTTTTGCTATTGATTCATAACTCTTATTAGAAGTAGTGCTAGAAGTAATAACATGGCGCGACACACGCGGCGAGCGTTTCTGGGAGCGGCGGCCGGAGCAGCAACTGCGGCCGCCCTGTCGGGATGTATCGGCGACACGGGCACGGCCGGGGACGAAACGACGACGGCCGACGGGCGGCCGGTGGCGCAGGCGTCTTTTTTCGTGTTCGGAGACTTCGCGCGGCGGGTGGCCGGCGAGGCCGCGCGGGCGGAGACGCTCGTGCCGGTCGGCCAGCACGGCCACGGCTGGGAACCCGGACCGCAGGTCCGTCAGGCCGTCGCCGAGGCCGACCTGTTCGTCTACGGGATGGAGGGGTTCCAGCCGTGGGCCGACGACATGGTCCGCGACGTGCGAGCCGACGACGGCGGTGTTCGGCCCGTCGCTGTCGGCGCCGATGTCGACCCGATCGGCAGTGGCCACGAGGAGGGACACGAGGCCGAGCAGACCGACGAGCACCACGGCGACAGCGAACACACCGACCACCACGAGGAGCAGCATGCCGACCACCGCGAAACCGAACACGCGGGCGACGGACACGCCGACCATCACGACGAGAGCCACACCGACCATCACGAGACCGAACACGCGGGCCACGAGGGCGGACACGACCACGGCGGAGTGGACCCTCACTTCTGGCTCGACCCTCGACGAGCGAGCGCGGCGGTCGAGCGCGTCCGCGAGGCGTTCGCGACGGTCGACCCCGACGCCGCCTCGCGCTACGCCGACAACGCGACGGCCTACCGCGATCGGCTGGCCGACCTCGACGAGCGGTTCGAGTCCCGGCTCGCGGGCGCGACGACGGACGTGGTGCTCGTCGCCGGGCACGACGCGTTCGGGTATCTCGGCGCCCGCTACGATATCGAGTTCGTGACGCTCACCGGCCTCTCGCCCGACGACTCGCCGACACCGCGGGACATCGAACGCGCTCAGCGCCGCATCGAAGACCACGACCTGCGGTACGTCTGCGCCGATCCGCTGGCGTCCCAGCGCGCGGCCCGGGAACTGGTCGCCGAGACCGACGCCGAGGAGGTGCTCCCGCTCACGGCCATCCCCGGGCGAAATCAGGCCTGGGCCGACGAGGGCTGGGGCTACGTCGACGTGATGGAGTCGGTGAACCTGCCGACGCTGGCGCGGGCGCTGGGGGCGGAATGACCGTCCTCGAAGCCGAGGGCCTCTCGTTCGGCTACGGCGACCGACCGGTCCTCGACGGGGTCTCGCTGACCGTCGAGTCCGGCGCGTTCCTCGGGCTCGTCGGCCCGAACGGGTCGGGGAAGACGACGCTGCTGGAGCTGCTGATCGGACTGCGCCGTCCCGACTCGGGGCGCGTCCGGTTGTTCGGCTCGCCCCCCCACGACTGCGCCGACGGCGAACGCGTCGGGTACGTCGCTCAGGACACCGCGGGGACCGGGGACGCGATGCCCGTGACCGTCGCGGAAGCGGTGCGGATGGGCCGGTACCCCCGACGGCTCCGCGGACGGTTCGACGCCGAGGACCGCCGCGCGGTCGCGGACGCCATGGAGCGAGTCGGGATCGCCGACCTCGCCGAGCGGCGGGTCGGCCGCCTCTCGGGCGGGCAGCGCCAGCGGGTGTTCATCGCGCGGGCGCTGGCGGCGGAGGCGGACCTGCTCGCGCTGGACGAGCCGACCGTCGGCGTCGACGCCGAGTCCCGCTCGGCGTTCTACGACCTGCTCGACTCGCTGAACGACGAGGGGCTGACGGTCGTGCTCGTCGAACACGACGTCGGCGTCGTGACGGCCCGCGCCAGCGAGGTCGCCTGCCTCAACCGGCGGCTGTACTTCCACGGCGACCCCGAGACGTTCGTCGAGACCGACGCGCTCGCCGAGGCCTACGGGACCGACCACCGCGTCCTCGCCCACGGTCACTGACGATGGCCGCGACGACACTCCAGACGGCGCGGCCGGGACAGCCGGTCGCCGAGTCGGCGACGGCGCTGCGCGACTGGTTCCTCGACGAGGTGTTCGGTGCGGCGATGACCGCGCTGGCCGACGCGCTCGGGTTCGACGTGCTCGCGTCGCCGTTCATGCAGCGGGCCTACCTCGCGGCGGTCTGCGTCGCGGTTATCTGCCCGCTCGTCGGGAGCTTCCTCGTCCACCGGGAGATGGGGTTGATCGGTGACACGCTCGCTCACACGGCCTTTGCGGGCGTGGCGCTCGGGCTGTTCGTCAACGCCGCGTTCGAACTGTCGGTCTCGCCGTTCCTCTCGGCGCTGGTCGTCGCCGTCCTCGCGGCGGTCCTCGTCCAGACGCTGGTCGAACGGCTGGGCCTGTACACCGACACGTCGCTGGCGATGGTGTTGACCGGCGGGTTCGCGCTCGGGAGCGTCCTCGTGACCGCCACCGACGGCGGCATCGCCGTGGGCATCGACGCCTACCTCTTCGGGTCGCTCGCGACCGTCTCTCGGGGGAACGTCGGCGTGCTCCTCGCGCTGACGGTGCTGGTGGTCGCGGTCGTCGCCGCCGCCTATCGCCCGCTCCTGTACGCGACCTTCGACGAGACCGCCGCCCGCGCGGCCGGCGTCGGCGTGACCCGCTACAACTACGTGCTGGTCGTGTTGACCGCGGTGGTCGTCGTCGGCGCGATGCAGATCATGGGCGTGATCCTCGTCGCCGCGCTGCTGGTCGTCCCCGTCGCCACCGCGAGCGCGGTCCGCGGGTTCAGACGGTCGCTGGTCGCGGCGGTCCTGGCGGGACAGGTCGCGACCGTCGCCGGTGCGACGCTGTCGTACCTGTTCGGCGTCGCCGCCGGCGGGACGATCGTCCTCGTCGCGATCGGTTGCTACGCGACGACCAGGGTCGCCGCCCGCGGGTGGCACCGTGTCGCCCACGCGTGGAGACGCACAGTCGGCGCCTGAGAATCAGTCCATCCAGTCCGGGTTCGCCCGCGGCGGCGCGAACACGTCGATGCCGTCCAGCGACTCGTCGCCGGTCGCCTCGACGCTGTGGGGCTCCTCGCTCGCCAGATGGTAGGCGTCGCCCGAACTGACCGGGAACTCCTCGCCGTCGACAACGAACACGCCCGACCCGCTGGTGATGTAGCCGATCTGCTCGTGTTCGTGGCTGTGTTCCGGGACCACCGCGCCCGGCTCGATGTGGACGTGCTGCATGCTCGTCCGGTCGCCGACCGCCAGCTGTGTGAGGTGGACGCCGTCGGTGACTTCGACCGTCTCGTTCGCCGAAAGTGGGTCGACTTGCATGGGTCGACTGTGGATGTCGCCCCACCTAAGCGTGGGTGGTCTCAGGGACGACGGTCGGTTCGAGTTGCGAGCCCACTTTTTGCAGCGGAGAGTTCCTCGCGCGCCTCCGGCGCGCTGCGGGAATCCGCCGTCTGCTCACGGGTGGCTTCGCCACCCGTTCGCATGGTCCGGGGGACCGCCGGTCCCTCGCTACTGCAAAAACTTGGGGAAAATGCCGGACGGCGCGCTCGCTTGCGTCCGGTGAACCGCCTCGCTCACGACGGTCGGTCGGTGGCTGCCGGCGCGATACCTACGTCACCTGTACCGAACACACCCCAACCGGCCGACGAGACGCCCGGTCAGTCGTCGCCTGCGCCGGCCCGTTCGTCCGTCTCCCAGTCGTCGGCGGAGGAGTCCGCGAGGCCGTCACCGCTCACGTCGCCGAACTCGAAGCGCGCCCCGCCGGACTCGCTGTCGGCCACCTCGCTCTCCCAGCCGTGGGCTTCGGCGATCGTCCGGACGATGCTCAGCCCCAGCCCCGTGCCGTCGTCGTCGGTCGAGTAGCCGGGGTCGAAGACGGTCTCGCGGTCGGCCTCGGGGACCCCGGGACCGTCGTCGGCGACGAAAAATCCCTGGCGCTCGCCCAGGTCGCCGACCGTGACCGTCACGTCGTCGCCGCCGTGGGCGACCGCGTTGCCGACGACGTTCTCCAGCAGTTGCTGGAGGCGACTGTCGTCGGCCAGCAGCGTCGCGTCGGTCTCGACGGTCAGCGTCGCGTCCCCGGTTTCGACGACCGTCCAGGCCGCACGAGCCACCGCCGCGAGGTCGACCGGTCCGGGGTCGCTCACCGCTTCGCCCTCGCGAGCCAGCGTGAGCACGTCCTCGATGAGGTCGTCGATCCGGTGCAGGGACCGCTCGATGGCGTCGAAGTGCTCGTCGTCGCCGTCCTCGCGGGCGAACTCCAGCCGACCCAGCGCGACCTCCAGCGGGTTGCGCAGGTCGTGGGAGACGACGCTCGCGAAGCGTTCGAGCCGCTCGTTCTGGCGTTCGAGCTGGTTCTCGTAGCGCTTGCGCTCGGTGATGTCCCGCGTCACTCCGACGACGCCGAGCACCGTCCCGTCGTCGTCGCGCCAGGGCGCCTTCGAAGTGGTGACGTAGCTCTCCTCCAGGTCGTCGCCGTAGGCGCGTTCCAGTCGGTCGTCGATCGACTCGCCCGTCTCGACCACGCGGCGGTCGTCGGCGACCGCGTTCTCCGAGAGCTCCGACGGGTACAGGTCGAAGTCCGTCTTCCCGACGATGTCTTCGGGCACGTGGTGGCGCTTCCCGTCGGGACTGCGCAGGTGCGAGGGACCGGTGAGCCGCGGCACCTCGTCGCTCACCCGGACGTGACGGCTCCGGCGGTCCTTGAAGTAGACCGACAGGGGAACGTTCTCCAGCAGCGAGGCGAGCATCGTCGACTCGCGGTGGGCCTCGCGACTGCGTTCGATCAGCGGGCGCAGGTCCGCCAGCCGATCGATGCGGTCGGTGTCCGCGTCGACCTGCAGGTAGCTCTCGACGCCCAGGTCGGTCGCGACCGCGAGCGGCAGCGCGTCGCCGACCGAGAGCACGACGACCGGGAGCGACGCCGAGTGGCTGCGGACCGCCTCGACCGTCGCCCGACCGTCGAACGATCCGTCGCAGTCGCAGACGAGCGCGTCGACGCTCCCCTCGGCGAGTCGCTCCGCTACGTCGGCCTCGGGAGCCACCCCGCGGACGGCGAGCCCCTCGCCGGACTCGGCCCAGGCGTCGGCGACCGCCGCCGCGTCGGGCCCGACGTACTGCACGACCGGTGGACCGTACATGTGAGAGATCGGCTCGGTGTGCGTGTTACCCTTTCCCCCGTGATAAGTTGGCGGGATCGTGGCACAGGGTAGCGAACAGCCGCGAACGCGGCGGTGACCCCGACGGCGGTCGGATCCGACCGATCCCGACCCGCCCGCGTCGGCTTCGGCGGTTCGGCGGCGAGCGGCCCGCGTCGCTTTTGGCGGTGCCCGCCGTACGGCGGGTATGACGACCCGGCCGTGCGACGGCTGCGGCGAGGACGTGAGCATCGCCGGCGGCATCGCGAACATCTGGACCCAGGAGAGCCGTACGACCGACGGGCTGGCGCTCGAACTCGCCGACGGCTCCGACCACTTCCTCTGTTACGACTGCATCGAACGGCTCCCCGACGAGCGCGAACCGACGGCGGACGACGTGGCGGACCTGTAGGGGCGCCGCGGTTCCGGTCGATCCGACCGTCAGGCGTCCGGTCCCTCGTGCGTCGCGAGCGTCGCCGACCGGTCGGCGTCCGGCGGCCGCCAGACGACGCTGATCTCGTAGTCGCTGGCGACGCCGACCTCGACGGCGTCGCCGGCGCTGAGCGGCTCCCTCTCGCCGTCGACCGACCCCTGCCAGACCCCGGGCCCCGTCTGGTCGACGCCGTCGACCTCGGCGAAGCCGCTCCCGCGGATCTGGATCGCCTCGCGCGGCACGGTCTCGCCGCCCTCGTGCGTGATCGTGAGCACGCCGACGCCGTCACCACGTCCCGCGTAGGCGAAGTCGAACGAGACGGTCGGCGGGCCCCCCGACCCGGACCCCCGTTCGATCTCCGGACCGGGGAACTCGCCCGGGAACGCCGTCACGTCGCCGGTGGGGACCGTCGCCGTCGCGGTGACCGCGCGGCCCGCCGTCCGGAGGGTCGGCTCGCCGCCGAGGAACGCGTCCGTGTCCGTCGCCCAGTCGGCCATCGCCGAGCGGTTCGTCGACCCCTTGGTGAACAGCGCGGCGGCACGGACGCGCGTCTCCCCTTCGGCCACGTGATACCCCATCCCCTCGCCGAGCCCGCTCTCGAAGGTCTTCCCGGTCCCGTGGGTGCGACCTTCGAGGACGTGCGCGCTCCCGATCGCGTCGAGGAGCCGCCGGCAGTCGGAGACGGTGTCGACGTATCGGTCGGCGTTACCCGTCCGCGCGTCGACGATGGCCTCGACGACGGGTCGCTTGTCGGTCGTGTCCTCGCTGGAGACGGCCCCGACGGTGACCAGCATGCCGTCGCGGACCGCCGCCGCCCGCGCGTCGGGAGGGCTGAAAACGCGGAACCCGCGGTAGGCCTCCCCCGCCTCGAAGCCGTACTGGCGGAGGCCGTCCTCGACGGCCGTCCGGTCGAAGTCGCCGAGCAGCACCGACGCCGACCGGGCGAACCGAAAGAGCGCCCGCTGCTCGCCGAAGGTCCCGACGCCCGGGATCGGGTACCGCCCCTGGAACTGCTGCAACGCGCCCTCGCCGAGCGCGCCCTCGAACTCGCCCAGCGCACGCGGCGCCACCCCGAGAAACGCGTATCCCGAGTCCCCGGTCTGGTCGAGCAACGCCGGGTCCGGCATCCACCGCGTCAGCGTGTGCATCGGCGTCTCCGGCCGGGTCGGCGCCGCCGTCGCCGTCGGCGTCCCGGTCGGCGTGGACTCGCCGTCACCGCCGTCGCCGCCGCTCCCGTCGCTTTCGTCCTCGGACTCGTCGGGCGCCTCGGTCGGCGTCCCGCCGCCACCGATCCCGAGACAGCCCGACAGCGCCGACAGCGCCGCGATAGTCGCTCCCCCTCGCTTCAACGTGTTCCGTCGCGTCTCCCGCATCGGCCCCGTGTTTCCCGACTGCATGCAAAATGATTGCGGATCTGGTGATGGCGGTGTCAGATCCCGCGAGAGCGAGTCAGGCGTCCGGGCCGGACCCCCGATCGAGCGTCGCCGACGTGTCGCCGTCGCTCGCCTCCCAGACGACGCCGATCTCGTAGTCGCTGGCGACGCCGACCGTGACGCGGTCGCCGGCGACGATCGCGTGGTCGTCGCCGCTGGCGGTCCCCCGCCACTGCCCGGCGGCGGTCTGGTCGACGCTCTCGACGTCGGCGAAGCCGGTCCCGCGGACGGACAGTTCGGCCCTCGGGATGGAGTCGCCGCCTTCGTGGGTGATCTCCAGAGCGCCGACGCCGTCGCCGGTCGCCTCGTATTCGAAGCCGAAGATGGCCTCCGGCGCCCGCGTCCCGGTCCGGTCCGAACCGGCGGGCGACCCGGTCCGGAACGTCTCGATCTCCCCGGTGGGAACCGTCGCCACCGCGGTCGCGACGCGCCCGTCGACGGCCGTCTCGACCGACTGGCCGTAGAACGCGTCGGCGTCGGCCGCCCAGTCCGTCAGCGCCCCCTCGTCGACCTCGCCGTCGGGGAAGACCGCGGGCGCCCGGACGCGCGTCTCGCTCTCGCCGACCTCGAACCCGAGGCCGCCGGCGACCGCGCCGTCCAGCCCCTCGTCGGCCGCGTGGGTCCGGCCCCTGAGGAGGTGCGCGGAGCCGAGCGCCGCCGTCAGGCGCTCGCAGTCGGCGACGGCGTCGACGTACCGCGGTCCGACGCCGGTCTTCGCGTCGACGACCGCCTGAACGGCCGATCGGCCCGCCTCGGTCCCACCGGCGCCGAGCGCGAGAACGAGCGCCGACTCGCCCAGCGCCGCCGCGCCGCGGTCGCCGGTGAACACCGCGAACCCCTCCCTGGTCGCGGCCTCGGTGAGTCCCCGACCGCGCAGGTCCCCGGCGGTCCGCTGGCGGTCGAGGGCGGCCTCGAAGACGAGGACGCCGGGCGGGATCTGGTGGAACGCCGCGGCGTCGGCGTAGCTGTCGATGCCCGGCACCGCCGGGTCGCCGCGCAGCCCCTCGGTCGCCCCGTCGCCGAGGTCGGATTCGTGGTCGAGGATGTCCCGAGGCGCGAACGACGTGAACCGGTACCCCTCGCGGTCGAACGCCGCGGGCGCGGGCAGCCACTCCGCGAAGTCGGCGTTGCCGAGCGCGTCGGGGACCGGCGTCGCCGTCGCGGTCTCGGTCGGCGTAGGGGTGTCGGTCGGCGTCGGACTCGGCGTCCCGGTCGCCGTCGGCGTCGCGCCGTCCGTCGCCGCGTCGGTGTCGGTCCCGGCGCCGCCGGGGCCGTCGGTGGTGGTCGTGCCGTCGCTCAGACAGCCGGCCGTCGCGCCGGCGAGGAGGGCAACGGCGCTCCGTCGGAGGAAGCTACGTCGCGGGGATGGCATCGTCGTCGCGTTTTCCGGCGCGGTGGTAAATACTTGCTGGCCGACACCGCCGCCGGCCCCGGTCCCGGGCCTTCCGGCAGTTTTACGCTCCCGGCACCGGTGGTCTCTGTCGTGCAACCCGGTCGGATCTTCGACGAGTTCCCGGCGCCGTCGTACCGCGGCGCGCAGGAACAGGCGCTCGCCGATATCCGCGACGCCTTCGCGGCCGACAACGACGTGGTCCTCGTGCGCGCCCCGACCGGGAGCGGCAAGTCCCTGCTCGCCCGCGCCATCGCCGGCTGCGCCAGGACGGCCGGCGAGAGCGAGGCCGGCGAACCCATCGACGCCTACTACACCACCCCGCAGGTCTCCCAGCTGGACGACGTGGCCGGCGACGACCTGCTGACGGACCTGAAAGTCATCCGCGGGAAGAACAACTACGACTGCATCCTCCCCGGGGAGACCGACACCCCCGTCGACCAGGCGCCCTGCGCCCGCGAGCGGATGTTCGACTGCCAGGTCCAGCACCGCTGTCCGTACTTCTCCGATAGAGCGATCGCCGCGAACAACCGCATCGCCGCGATGACGCTCGCCTACTTCATGCAGACCGCCGGGTCGGACGTGTTCGGTACCCGCGACGTGCTCGTGATCGACGAGGCCCACGGCCTGGGCAACTGGGCCGAGATGTACGCCACGATCGATCTGGGGCCCGACACCGTGCCGATCTGGGGCGCCTGCGAACCGCCCGACATCGGCGGGCTCGACGACGCCGTCAGCTACGCCGACACCCTCCACACCATGGCCGGGCGCCGGCTGACGGAGGTGCGCCAGCAGGCCGAACTCGCCCCCGAGGAGGCCGCCGAGCGCGACAAGCTCGTGCAGTTGCAGTCCGACCTGTCGTGGTTCGCCGAGGACTACCGCGACGAGGACAGCGGGACCACGTGGGTCGTCGACCAGGCCGACGGCGAGGGGAGTCGCGTGACGATCAAGCCGATGGCGCCCGAGAAGTACCTCAAACACACCGTCTGGGACCGGGCGAGCAACTTCGCGCTGCTGTCGGCGACGATCCTCAACAAGGACGCCTTCTGCGCCAACGTCGGCCTCGCGCCCGACCGCGTCGAACTCGTCGAAGTCCCCCACACCTTCCCCGTCGAGAACCGGCCGCTGTACGACGTGACCCAGGGGAAGATGACCTACGAGGCCCGCGAGGAGACCATCCCGAAGGTCGCCGAGACGCTCGTCCGGATCATGGCCGAAAACCCCGACGAGAAGGGGCTGGTCCACTGTCACTCCTACGCCATCCAGGACCAGTTGCAAGCGCACCTCCGGGAGTTCGGCGTCGACTCGCGGGTGCGCGCCCACGACTCCGAGGACCGCGACGCCCAGCTGTCGACGTGGAAGCGGGTCGACGACCCCGACGTGTTCCTCTCCGTGAAGATGGAGGAGGCCCTGGACCTGGAGGGCGACCTGTGTCGCTGGCAACTGCTGTGCAAGGCGCCGTACCCGAACACCCGTGACTCCCGCGTCGCGGCGCGACTGGAGGACGACCAGTGGGGCTGGTACTACCGGACCGCCCTCAGGACGGTGATCCAGGCCTGCGGCCGCCCGGTCCGAGCCCCCGACGACTACGGCGCGACGTATCTCGCCGACTCCTCGCTGCTGGACCTCTTCGAGCGCGCCCGCGTCGACATGCCCGACTGGTTCGCCGAGCAGGTCGACCGGATGAGCGAACCGGACCTGCCAGCCGCCGACACCGCCGCCGCGACCGGGTCGAGTTCGGGGGGCGCGTCGAGTCGTTCCCCGTCGTCGGGTTCGAGCGCGAACGGGTCCGGAGACCCCTCCTCGGGCTCGTCCGGCGCCGCGGCGTCGGGCTCCCGATCGGGGTCGAGTTCGGGCGGTGACGGCGGTGGCGGTACCTCGCGGAGCGGCCGCCGCTCCCGCCGCTCGAAGTCGAAGTCCAACCCCATCGCCGACGTGTGGGACACGGAGTAGCCCCGCCGGCGAAGCCACCGCGGGCCGCTCGCCGGGTCGGTCCGTGACGGCCGCCCCGTCGGTCTGCACCCGCCGACGTGTCGGACCGGAAGAGTATTCGAAAGTAACACGTAGGTGGGCTCGAAGTCGTCGCCAATGACGGACTGGGGCGTGTATCTCGTCACGCAGGAGAGTCTCTCGGAGGGTCGAACGACGCTGTCGGTGGTCGAGGCGGCCATCGCCGGGGGCGTCGACGCGGTGCAGCTCCGGGAGAAAGACCGGAGCGCCCGCGAACGCTACCACGTGGGCCGGAAACTCCGGACGGTCACTCGCGAGGCAGGGGTCACGTTCGTCGTCAACGACCGGGTCGACCTCGCCGACGCGGTCGACGCGGACGGGGTCCACCTCGGCGACGACGACCTGCCCGTCTCGGTCGCCCGCGAACAGCTGGGCCCCGACGCGCTGATCGGCCGGTCCGTGTCGTTCGTCGACGACGCCCGTCGCGCCGAGAAAGCGGGCGCCGACTACCTCGGCGTCGGCGCCGTCTACGCCACGGGCTCGAAGGACGATATCGACGACGACGAGCACGAGATCGGCCCCGAGCGCGTCGGCGCGATCGCCGCCGCCGTCGATATCCCGGTCGTGGGGATCGGCGGCGTCACCGCCGACAACGCCGCGCCGATCGCCGAGGCGGGCGCCGACGGCGTCGCCGTCATCACCGCGATCACCGGCGCCGAGGACCCCGAAGCCGCGACGCGGGACCTCGCGGAGACGGTCGCCGACGCTCGCGAGAGGTGATCGGTCCGACGGCCGGCCGCGCGAGACCCTAGCTTCTTCCCCGATACGCGCCGAACTGCGTGGTGTGCAGGACCCTCGCGCCGTGGGAGCGTCGGTCGCCGGGCGGCGGCGACCGCTCCTCGCGATCCTCGCGATCGTCTTCGTCGATCTCCTGGGGTTCGGGATCGTCATCCCGATCCTCCCGTTCTACGTCCGCGACCTCGGCGGGACCGACGTGGTCTACGGCCTGCTGGCGGCGTCGTACTCGCTGATGCAGTTCGTCTTCGCGCCGCTTTTGGGCCAGCTGTCGGACGCCCGCGGCCGGCGGCCGGTCCTCATGCTCTCGCTGGCGGCCAACACCGTCGCCTGGGTCGTCTTCGGGCTCGGCGGCGAGGTCGAGGCGGTCGCCGGGACGACCGCGGCGCTGGCGACGCTGTTTCTCGCGCGGATGCTCGCCGGCGCGATGGGCGGCAACATCGCCACCGCACAGGCGTACATCGCCGACGTGACGCCCGCCGAGCGCCGCGCCGGCGCGCTCGGACTGGTCGGAGCGGCGTTCGGTCTGGGGTTCGTCTTCGGGCCGGCGCTGGGGTCGGTCCTGGCGAGCGACGGCGTCGTCGCCGCGGGCGCGGCCGTCTTCCCCGATTTCGTGCCGGCGACGCGCTTCTCGCTGCCGAGCTTCGGCGCCGCGGTCCTGAGCTTCGTCGCCTTCCTCGGGACGTGGCTGTTCCTGCCCGAACCCGACCGGCACGCGGGGACCGGCGGCCGTCCGCGGATCGTCGGCCAGTTCGTCGACGCCTTCCGCGACGCCACGCTGGCTCCATTGGTCGGCGCGTTCCTCGTCGCCTCGATCGCCTTCTCGGGCATCCAGGTGGCGTTCATCCCGTTCGTCGCGGACGTGTACGGCTACGACGCCTCCCAGGCCGGCCTCCTGCTCACGTACGTCGGCGCGCTCGCGGTGGTCAACCAGGGCGTTCTCGTCGGTCGGCTCGCTCGGGTCGTCCCCGCTCGACGGCTCGCCGTCGCCGGGGCCGCCCTGCTCGTCGTCGCGCTCGCGGCGTTCCCGTTCTCCCCGGAGATCGGCCGGGCGCTGCTGGGCGAGCGGGCGATACTCGGGTTCGGACCGCGGGTGATCGCGCTGCTGGGCGCGCTGACGCTGCTGTCGCTCGGCAACAGCCTGCTGAACGTCTCGCTGACGACGCTGGTGTCGCTGGCGGCCAGCGCCGACCGTCAGGGCGGCGCCTTCGGCGTCACGCAGGGCGCGGGGAGCCTCGGCCGGACCGTCGGTCCGCCGGTCATGACGGCGCTGTACGCCGTCGTCGTCTACTGGTCGCCGTTCGTCCTCGGCGCCGTCCTGACCCTCGGGATCGTCGCCGTGTTGACGACGGTCCGGGTCGTCGACGACCCGGCGGAGGCGCCGGTCGAGCGCACCGATTGACCGGGGCGACCCGGCGCGGCGGGCCCACCGACCCGGAGCGCCGGCGGGCTCCCTCACTCGTTTGGCGGGGGACTTGAATAGCGCGGACCCCAACAGCGAGTATGAGCAACTGGACCGCCGCCGACGTGCCGGACCTCTCGGGGCAGACGATCGTCGTCACCGGGGCCAACAGCGGCCTCGGCTTCGAGGCGACCCGCGTGTTCGTCCGGAAGGGCGCGACCGTCGTGATGGCCTGCCGCAGCACCGACCGCGGCGAGCGAGCGGCCGCCGAGATCCGCGAGCGCGAGGGGTTCCCGGCGGGCGACCCCGCACTCGACGTGCGCGAGTGCGACCTGGGCGACCTCGCGTCCGTCGAGTCGTTCGCAGACGACCTGCTGGCCGACTACGAGGAGCTACACGTCCTCTGTAACAACGCGGGCGTGATGGCGATCCCCCGCTCGGAGACCGCCGACGGCTTCGAGACGCAGTTCGGGGTCAACCACCTCGGTCACTTCGCGCTGACGGGCCGTCTCCTCGACCGGATCGTCGCCACGCCGGGCGAGACGCGCGTCGTCACCCACTCCAGCGGCGCCCACCAGGGCGGCGAGATCGATTTCGACGACCTCCACCACGAGGAGTCCTACGGCAAGTGGGAGGCCTACGGCCAGTCGAAGCTGGCGAACCTGCTGTTCGCCTACGAGCTCCAGCGCCGGCTCTCGGCGGCGGGCGTCGAGGACACGGTCTCGGCGGCCTGCCACCCGGGCTACGCCGCCACCTCCCTCCAGTCGCGAGGCCCCAGGGAAGAGGGGTCGACCGTGAAGCTGTACGCGATGCGAGCGGCCAACGCCGTCTTCGGCCAGCCCCCCGAGATGGGCGCGCTCCCGCTACTGTACGCCGCGACCGCCACCGGCGTCGACGGCGGGTCCTACATCGGCCCGGGCGGCCTGTTCGACATGCGCGGCCACCCAGAGCCCCAGCGCTCGAACGACCGCTCCTACGACGAGGACCGCGCCGACCGGCTGTGGACCGTCTCCGAGGAACTGACCGGCGTCAGCTACGACTTCGAGGGCCTCGTCGCCGAGACCGCCGACGAGGCGGGCGACGAGGCCGCCAGCGCCGCGGACTGACTCGCAGGGGCGGACCGGCAGTCATTCCTCGGGCGATTCGAGCGAGCCGTTCAGCACCTTCGCCGCGGTCAGCACGGGGTCCCAGACCGGAGAGAACGGCGGCGCGTAGGCCAGGTCGAGGGTCTCCACCTCGGCGACGGTCATGTCGGCCTCCAGCGCGGTCGCGACGGTGTCGATCCGGACGGCCGCGCGGTCGGTGCCGACGATTGACCCGCCGAGGAGCCGCTCCGTCTCCCGGTCGGCGGTCAGCGAGACGACCGTCTCGGCGGCGCCCGGGTAGTAGCCCGACCGCGACGCGGTGGTGATCGTCTCGCTCGCGGGGTCGAACCCGGCGGCCCGGGCCCGCTCGTGGTCGACGATGCCGGTCCGTCCACACTCCTGATCGAAGGCCTTGACGACGGCGGTCCCCGCGATATCGCCGATCGGTTTCGGGTCGCCGGCGACCGTCTGCCCGATCGCGCGCCCGGCGCGGTTGGCGGTCAGACCGAGCGGGACCCAGTCGAAGTCGCCGGTGACGGCGTGGCGCGCCTCCGCGCAGTCGCCCGCGGCGTAGACGCCCTCGACCGACGTCCGGCCGTGGTCGTCGACCGCGACCGCGCCCGACTCGCCGAGTTCGACCGGCGTGTCGGCCACGAGGGCGACGTTCGGTCCGATCCCGACGCCGACCAGCGCCAGGTCGGCGTCGAGGGCGGTCCCGCCGGCGCACTCGACGCGCTCGACGCGGTCGTCGCCGACCAGCCGCTCGACGGTGTCGCCGAGGTGCAACGCGACGCCCCGGTCGCGCAGTTCCGCCTCGACGCGTTCGGCGACCGCCTCCCCGAAGGGGGCGACGAGGTGGTCGCCCCGCTGGAAGACGTGTACGTCGAGCCCGTGGGCGGTGAACGCCTCGGCCATCTCGACGCCGACGTAGCCACCGCCGACGATGGCGACCGTCTCCGGAGGGGTCCAGTCGGCGTAGGGTTCGATCACCCTCGGGTCGAGGAAGTCACCGCCGCCCAGCGATTCGACGGTCGCCTCGCCGGCGGGCTCGAGCGCCGCCCGGATCGCCGCCGCGTCGTCCATCCCGTGCAACGAGAACGCGCCGGGCAGGTCGCTCCCGTCGACCGGCGCGGTCAGCGCGTGGGCCCCAGTCGCGACGAGCAGGTCGCCGTAGGGCTGCTCGCGGTGGTCGCCGCCGGGGCCGCGGACGCTCACGGTCCGTTCGTCGGTGTCTATCCCCGTCACTACGTGCTCGCGCCGGAGGTCGATCCCCCGGTCGGCGGCCTCCGCCGGCGAGAGCGACAGGAGGTCCGTCAGGTGCGCGACCTCGCCTTTCACGTAGTACGGCGTCCCGCAGTGGGCGTAGGATATCCACCGCCCCTTCTCGAAGACGACGACCTCGCGGTCGGGGTCCTCGCGCTTGCACTTGCTCGCGGCGCTCAGCCCGGCGGCGTCGCCACCGACCACGACGAACGGCTCGGCTGTCATGAGTCGATCGTCGGCGCGCGCCGACGTAGTGGTTCGGGCCGGTGGAGCGGACCGCGCACGACCGTCACGGCGGTCGGCCGGTCGCCCGGCCCGAACTCACCAGTTCCAGGGGCCGTGGGCCGGGTCGATCTCCCGGTGGCGCTCGTCGATCGAGTCGATCAGCTCGATATCTTCCTCGTCGAGTTCCAGCTCGCGGGCGGCGAGATTCTGCCGCATGTGCTCGCGACTGCTGGCCTTCGGGATGGCGGCGACGTTGTCGTGGGAGAGCACCCAGGCGAGGCTGACCTGCGCCGGGGTCACGTCGTGTCTCTCCGCGACCTCCCGGATCTCCGGCACGTCGAAGACCGCGCCCTTCCCCAGCGGCGAGTACGCCACGAGCCAGTGGTCGTGTTCCTGGGCGTACTCGACGAGTTCCGTCTGGGGGAGCAGCGGGTGCATCTCGACCTGGTGGGCGAAGAGCGGGGCGTCCAGCGCCTCGCGAGCCTCGTCCAGGAGTTCGGGCGTGAAGTTCGACAGCCCGATGTTGCGGGCCTTCCCGGCCTCGTAGGCGGCGTCGAACGCGGGCAACACGTCCTCGTGGTCGTAGACCCCGGAGGGCCAGTGGACGTACAGCAGGTCGACGGCGTCGACGCCGAGCCGGTCGAGACAGCCGTCGATGGCTTCTGGCACCCCCTCCGGTTCGGGCGGCACGTCGTGGTGGACGGTCTTCGTCGAGAGCCACACGTCGTCGCGGTCGACGTCGCTGTCGGCGATCCCCTCGCCGACGTACTGTTCGTTCTCGTAGACCTGTGCGGTGTCGACGTGGCGAAATCCCACGTCGAGGGCCGTCCGGACGTTCTCGCGCCACTGCTCGCGGTCGTCGTCGGAGTAGGTCCCCAGCCCGAGCCGCGGGAGGTCGTCGACTGGCATACGTGCCACGTTGGTCCGTCGGCGCTTGACCCTGCTGGTCGCGGAAGCGCGGCGGGGCCGGTCGCCGCGTCAGTAGATCGGTGGGACGTAGAGGTTCAGCGTCTCCAGCGGCTCGTCGCCGTCGTTCTCGATCTCGTGGGTCTCGCCGGCCTCGATCACGAGGAGGTCGCCCGCGTCGAAGCGCACGTCCTCGCCGTCGACGGTGGCGCGGCCCGACCCCGAGACGGCGTAGAGCCACTGGTCGCTGTCGGCGTGGCGGTTGTCGGGGCCGCCGGTCGACTGCCCGGGCGAGAGCGTCATCTGGGCCGCCTGGGCGTCGTCGGTCGTCTGGCGCACGTCGAAAAAGCCCTCGAAGTCGAGGCTGGCGCGTCTCATGGCCGGCCGTTGGGCGCCGCGAGCGTTAGTTCCGGCGGTCGGCGGCGGTCGCGTCGGGTAGTGAGGCGACACCGTCGCCTCGGAAAGTGAGTCGGCCGCGGGCGTCAGTTCGCGGTCTCCCCGTCGTCGCCGCTGTCCTTGCCAAACCCGGCGTCCTCGACGTTGAAATCGGCGACCGCGCGGCCGTCGGCGAGCAGGTCGTCGACGACGAACTCGGCGATCTGGTCGCGCATCCGGCGGCTGGCGTGCCGAGCGCCGAGGGTCACCTGGTACATCCGGGCACCCACGAGCGCGGTGTAGATGGTCTCGCCGACCTCCTCGGGGTCGACCGCGCGGAAGACGCCGGCGTCGACGCCGTCGGCGATGATCTCGGCGACGGTGTCGACGTTCGTCTGGTAGTGGGTCGACAGCTTCTCGCGGAACTGATCGTTGTGGACGGCCTGGACGCGCAGTTCGAGCAGGGCGAGGGCGAACGTCTCGCGGTCCTCCTCGCCGGGCTCGATGACGAAGCCGTCGACGTACTCCTCCAGACGCCCCAGGGGGTCCTCCGTCTCGGACTCGGCGAGGCGCGCGCCGACCCAGCCGACGGTGTTGTCGACGAACGCGAGCATCAGCTCCTCTTTCGTGTCGTAGTGGTAGTGCAGCAGCGAGCGGCTCTTGTCGAACTCGTCGGCGATGTCCTGCATCGTGAGGTGGGCGTAGCCGTGCTTGCACAGCGCGTGGTAGGTCGCACCCATTATCTCGCGGTGCGTGTCACCCTGCACGTCCACCTCGGAAGCCATACCCACGTGTTGCCGGCCGCGGCCAAAAACCTTCCGCGCCGCTGGGGGGTTTCGAACCCCGCCCCGACGGACCCGACTAACACGAGAGTTAGTTATTTAAGCTGCCAGTCGTTATGCGGTGCTATGTCATGGGGTTTCTCCGGCGGGAACGACGACGCCGACGCGTTCGAGGACCTCCGGGACTCGGCCGAACGGCCGATGTGGCGGATCTTCTCGGAGTACGGGCGCGGCTACACGGGCGAGTTCGCGCTCGGTGCGGTCGCGAGCGTCGTCGCTCGCTTTCTCGAGTTGATCCCGGCGCTCGTGCTCGGGGTCGCCATCGACTCGCTGTTCGCGGGCGACCAGGCGTTTCGGCTCCCCCTCGTGCCGGCGTCGGTGATCCCGTCGACGACCGAGGGACAGTTCTGGTTCGCGGTGGGACTGGTCGCGGGCATCTACGTCCTGACGGCGACGCTGAACTGGGTCAACTCCTGGGCGTGGAACCGCTTCGCCCAGCACCTCCAGCACGAGGTGCGCGTCGACACCTACGACGTGGTCCAGCGGTTGGACATGAGCTTCTTCGACTCGAAACAGACCGGGGAGATCATGTCCATCCTCAACAACGATGTCAACCAGCTGGAGAGCTTCCTCACCAACGATCTGAACTCCGGCATCCGCATCGGGGTGCTCGTCGTCGGCACCGGCGCGCTGATGGTCTGGCTCAACGCCCAGCTGGCCGTCGTCGCCCTGCTCTCGATCCCCGTCCTCGCGGTCGCGAGTTACGTCTTCGTCCAGCGGATCGGGCCGAAGTACGGCCGCGTCCGGGGGTCGGTGGGCGCGCTGAACTCCCGCCTGGAGAACAACATCGGCGGCATCGAGGTCGTCAAGTCCTACGGCCGCGAGGGCTTCGAGCGCGACCGCGTCGAATCGGCCTCCGAGGACTACCTCGACGCCAACTGGGACGCTATCTCGACGCGGATCAAGTTCTTCCCCTCCCTCAGGATTATCACCGGCTTCGGCTACGTAGTCACCTTCCTCGTCGGCGGGTACTGGCTGCTGTTCGGCGCGCCCGGCCCGTTCTCGGGGACGCTCCAGCTCGGGACGCTCACGACGATGCTGCTGTGGTCCCGACGGTTCCTCTGGCCGATGCGCCAGTTCGGGAACGTCGTCAACAACTACCGCTACGCCTTCGCCGCCGCCGAGCGCGTCGTCGGCCTGATGAACGACCCCGGGACGATCCACGAGGACGACGACGCGATCGATCTGGACGGCGTCGACGGCCTCGTCGAGTACGAGGACGTGCGCTTTCGCTACCCCGAGGCCGACGAGAACTCCGTCGAGGACGTGAGCTTCACCGCCGAGCCCGGCGACTTCGTCGGCCTCGTCGGTCCGACGGGGGCGGGCAAGACGACCCTCCTCAAACTGCTGATGCGGCTGTACGACCCCCACGAGGGGACGATCCGGATCGACGGGACCGACGTGCGGGACCTGTCGCTGTCCAGCCTGCGGAGCCACATCGGCTACGTCAGCCAGGAGCCGTACCTGTTCCACGGCACCATCGAGGAGAACGTCGCCTACGGCCTGGAGGCGACCGACGACGAGATCGTCGACGCGCTGGGGATGGCCGGCGCGATGGAGTTCGTCTCCGACCTGCCCGACGGTATCGAGACGACCGTCGGCGAGCGGGGCGTCAAACTGTCGGGCGGCCAGCGCCAGCGGATCGCCATCGCCCGGGCCATCCTCGAAGACCCCGAGATCCTCGTCCTGGACGAGGCGACCAGTCACGTCGACAACGAGACGGAAGTCCTGATCCAGCGGTCGCTGGCGAACCTCACGGCCGAGCGGACCACCTTCGCCATCGCGCACCGCCTCTCGACGGTCCGCGACGCCGACACGATCCTCGTCATGGACGACGGCCGCGTCGTCGAACAGGGCGCTCACGAGGAGCTGCTCGAACGGGACGGGCTGTACGCCAACCTCTGGAGCGTTCAGGTCGGCGAGGTCGACGCGCTCCCCGAGGAGTTCGTCGAGCGCACCGCCGAACGCGAGCGCGCCAGCCTGGACGACGACTGACCCGGGCGCGGCGTCGACGGGACCGACCTCGGCCGGAACGACCCGCCGTCGAGCCGCCGTCGGTCAGTCGCCCGTCGGGCCGACGACGATCTCGCCGCCGTCGCCGACGATGGGCGTCTCGACCGTCTCGACGCCGGAGAAGACGACTTTCGCGCCGTCGCTCTCGCTCTCGGCCATCTCGACCGACCAGCCGTGGGCGCGTGCGATGGCCTCGACGATCGCGAGTCCGAGTCCGGTCCCGTCGTCGTCGGTGGTGTAGGCGTACTCGAACACCTGCTCGCGCTCGTCTGACGGGACGCCGGGACCGTCGTCGGCGACGGCGAATCCGTCGTCGCAGCGCTCGACGGTGACCGTCACGGACGGCCCACCGTGGTCCACGCTGTTGCGGTAGCAGTTCTCGAAGACCGACTGGAGCCGCGTCGCGTCGGCGTAGATCCGGACTCCGGCGTCGGACGCTACGTCCAGCTCCGCGTCGCCGGTGTCGACGGTCTCCCAGGCGTCACGGGCGACCGTGGCCAGGTCGACCCGGTCCAGTTCGTCGATGGTCTGGCCCTCGCGGGCGAGCGTGAGCGTGTCGTCGATGATCCCCTCGATCCGTTCGAGGGCGTCGCTGGCCGTGTCGAGGTGTTCGTCGTCGTGCCGTTCGCGCGCGAGTTCGAGCCGGCCGTAGGCGACGTTCAGCGGGTTGCGCAGGTCGTGGCTGAGCGTGCTCGCGAACTGCTCGAGCTGGGTGGTCTGCTGTTCGAGGTCGCGGACGTGCTGGCGGCGTTCGGTCACGTCCCGCAACACCAGCGTGTACCCCGCGACCGACCCCCGCACTTCCAGGGGCGAGACGGTCACGTCGTACTCCCGGACTTCGCCGTCTTCGAACCGCGTGAACGTCGAGACGAACGGCAAGTCGCCCGTCCCGCCCGAGGGGACCACCTCGGTCGCCCCGCCGCGTTGCTCGGACCCGCCCGCCGCTGCCGCCGCCGTCTCGTCGACGCGGCCGACGACCGAGGAGTCACCGGCGACCGCGTCCCCGGTGGCGCGGTCGCCGTCGGGTTCGTCGACCGGGCGGAGCTCGGGAACCGCCCGCTCGACGAGTTCGCCCTCGTGGTCGGAGAGGGCGGCGAACGTCTCGGCGGCCACAGCGTTGTAGTCGAGCAGGCGCCGGTCGCGGTCGACGACGACCACGGCGTCGTCGAGCACTTCGAGCACCGACTCGCGGGCCAGCGGCGCCAGGTCGAACAGCTGGTGTCTGAAGACGGCCCAGGCGACGACGCCGAGGATCAGCGGCGACCCGATCACGAGCGCGCCCGCCAGCGGGCCGGGGATGGCGCCGCCGAACCACAGCGTGAAGATGGCGAACGTCGGGAGGTACCCGACCAGCAGCGCGACCGTCTGTTTGCGGGCGACGGTCGGCCCGATCAAGAGGTGCGCGCCCAGCAGCGCGACCGTCACGTAGTACAGTATCGTCCCCGGGAGCAACAGCGCGAATGCGATCGCGGTCACCTCCCCCTGGACGTACGGGAACGGCGACGCGACCACCGTGTACCCGTTCCAGACCAGGTCGTGCATCGGGTTGGTTATCTCCAGAACCCCGACCACGACGTGCCACCCGACCAGAGCGTAGACGACCGACCGCGGGATCCGACGGAGGTATCCGGTGTACTCCGTGACGAGCAGGAACCACAGCAGCGGGAGAAAGCCCGTGACGGCGGCCTCGAATTTGTACGCCGCGATCATCCACGTTCGCGACGGGGCCAGCAACTCCCCGGTCACCAGCAGCCCCGACCCCGCGTAGACGGCGACGATCCCGACGAACAGCCGCCCCTGCAGGGTGAGCTCCTCGTCCCACAGCCAGACCGCGACCGCCAGGGCGATCGCCGTCGAGAGGCCCACCATCCCGACGTACACAGTCTCCGAAACCACGATACCCTACCTGATACGCGTACTGACTAAAGAATGCTCGCCACGGAATCAATTTTGAAACTGACGGGGGCGTCTCGAAGAGGCGAAATACGATATTTCGCGACATTTTGCGCTCGAGACCGGTGTTATCGAACCTTCGTCTCTGTTCTCGACAACGATATCGAGCTGTGGCACGGCGGTGGACGAATCGACGCCGCGACGCGGCCGCGAACCGACGAACCCAAGCGGTCGGGGGCGGTAGCGACGGCCGATGAACGTCCGGTTCCTGGGCGGCGCCCGCGAGGTCGGTCGGAGCGCGATCCTCGTCGACGACCGGCTCCTGCTGGACTACGGGCTGTTGACGGGCAACCCGCCCCGGTTTCCGGTCGACTCGGTCGACCCCGAGGCGGTCGTCGTCTCCCACGGTCACCTCGACCACGTCGGCGCCGTCCCGTCGCTGTGCTCGGGGGACCGCCGACCGCCGATCCACTGGACGCCGCCGACCCGGGAGCTCGCCCTGACGCTCGCCCGCGACACCCTGAAGCTGCACGGCGGCACCTACGACTGCCCGTTCACCGAGACCGAGGTCCGCCGGGTCACGCAGGTCTCCGAGACCCACGGCTACGGGGAGACGTTCGAGGCCGCCGGCTACGAGGTCACCTTCTACGAGGCCGGTCACATCCCCGGCAGCGCCCACGTCCTCGTCGACAGCGGCGACACCCGACTGCTGTACACCGCCGACTTCCACACCGGAGATCAGCGGCTCGTGTCGGGCACCACGGCCCGGCCGGACGCCGACGCCGTCGTCTGCGAGTCGACCTACTCCGACGTACACCACGAGGACCGGGAAGCCATCGAGGAGCGGTTCGCCGAGAGCCTCCGCACCACGATGTGGCAGGGCGGCACGGTGGTCGTCCCCGCGTTCGCCATCGGGCGAACCCAGGAGATACTGCTGGTCTGCGAGACTCACGACATCGACTGCTACGTCGACGGGATGGGCAAGCGGGTGACGGAGATGCTGCGCCGCCACCCCGAGTTCGTCCGCGACGCCGAGGCGCTCGGGCGGGCTAAATCCAACGCTCGCTTCGTCGACGGCCGCGACGGACAACGCCGACGTATCGCCGAGGACAACACCGTCATCGTCACCACCAGCGGGATGCTCTCGGGCGGCCCGGCGATGACCTACATCCCCGCGATCCGCGGGTCCCCGACCAACAAGGTCGCGATGACTGGCTACCAGGTCGAGGGCACGCCGGGACGGGACCTGCTCGACACCGGCAGCGCGGAGATCGACGGCCGGCGGATGCCCGTCGCCGCGCAGGTCGAGTCCTACGACTTCTCCGCCCACGCCGACCGCGAGGGGATCCTGGCGTTCCTCGACGACTACCGCGACGCCGAGGTCCTCGTCAACCACGGCGACCGCTGCGAGGCGTTCGCCGAGGAACTCCGCGCGGACGGCTTCGCGGCGACGGCGCCCGCGGTGGGCGACGCCGTCGACGTGTAGCGGGTCCGGCCACCGGCGTCGAACGCCGCCGATCGCCGCTCACCCGAGCAGACCCAGCTCCGCGAGCAGGACCAGCCCGGTGACCACGGGGAGACTCCCGACGATCGTGAGGAAGACGACCGTTCCGACGTAATCGGCGGTCGAGACGGTCGACCCGTCGGCAGTCGGGTCGCCCGCCTCGTCGTCCCCGAACTCGATCGAGAGGACGAGTGGAGTGACCGCCGAGGGGCCGGCGGCGAGGACGACGAACGCGGCCGTCACGGCCGGGTCGCCGATGTCGACGAGCGCCGCGATCCCGACGGCGACGACGGGCGCGACCAGCAGTTTCAGCCCGACCGTCGGCAGCGTCTCGCGGACGGTCGCGCCCAGGTCCATCGACTCGACCTGCAGGCCGAGGACGACGAGGAAGACGGGGATCGAGGCGTCCCCGACCAGTCGGAGCGTGTCCATCGCCGTGCCGTCCGCGGGCGGGACGACGCCGAGCGCGACCGCCGCGCCCGCCGCGACCAGCGCCCAGACGACCGGCTGGCGGGCCACGCGGCCGAGTGCGGCCCGGTCGGTCGCCTCGCCGCCTCGGGTGAGGAGGTAGACGCCGACGGTGTACAGCAGCAGGTTCTGGACGAGGACGAACAGGACGGCGGTCGACCGGCCGGCGGCGCCGAACGCGAAGGTGGCGACGGGGATGCCGAAGTTGCCGGTGTTTGGAAAGGCGGCGGCCATCGCGGCGCCGGTGACGACCGTGCCCTCGCGGTCGCGTGTCCGGCTCACCGCCCACGAGAGCGCGCCGACGACGGCGGTGAACCCGACCATCGCCGCGACGGCCGCGGCGGCGGTTCCGAGCCCGGTTTCGAGGGTGACCAGCGTCTCGAACACCAGCGCCGGCAGGAAGACGTAGACGGTGACCGTGCTCAGCGGCTCGGTGTCCACCTCGCGGACGCGACCGAGTAGGTAGCCGGCCAGGGCGATCGACAGCGGCGGCGCCACGGACGAGAGGAACACCGACGGGATCGACCCGAGCGCGTCGAGTGTCTGCACGGGTTGGCCGACTTCGGGATCGGTATCGCCGCCGATAACGCTGTCGACTCGGCGCCCGACAGCGCCGGTCTCGGCGGGCCACTCCCGTTTCTAAACCGTTTTGAAGGTGGAGCGCAGACGGGTCTCCGTGTCCTGGTCCCGGTACAACCCCGTCCGCGCGCTCCTCCTCTGGGTCGGGTCGCTCGTCGCTCGCGCCGGCGTCATCGACCGCGAGCGGATCGAGCGGGCGACCGACCTGGCGTGGCCGCGCATCGTCACCGGTCTCGCGCGGATGTCCCGCTCGACGGCCGACGTGGCGATGGTCGGCATCGCCCTCGGCCCGACCGCCATCGCCGGCGTCGGCTACGCCAGCCCCTTCTGGGGGTTGGCGTTCGCCCTGGGCGGCGGCGTCGCCGGCGGGACCATCGGCCTCGTCTCACAGCGGTTCGGCGCCGACGCCTACGAGGAACTCGCCCTCTCCGTGAAGGCCAGCGCGCTGCTGACCGTCGCGATCACCGTCCCGCTGATCGCCGTCTACTGGTTCCTCGCCGAGCCGCTGATCGCGCTCATCGGCTCCGGCGACGCCGCGGTCGCGTTCGGCGCCGACTACCTCGCCGTCGTCGCCTTCGGCGTCCCGTTCGCGGCGCTGAACCTCATCGGGAGCCGCGCGCTCGTCGGCGCCGACGACGCCTGGACGCCGATGATACTCCGCGGGGGCGGCGCCGCGCTGAACATCCTCGTCAACGCCGTGCTCATCTTCGGCCTCGGCTGGGGCGTCGTCGGCGCCGCCGTCGGGACCGCCCTCTCGAACGCGCTCGTCACGGTCGCGTTCGCGGTCGGCCTCGCCCGCGGCGGCCTCCCCGTCATCGGCGAGTTCCCGGTACAGATCCCCCTGTCGGGGCCGCACTTCGACCGGTCGCTGTTCGGCGACCTCGTCGAGATGGCGACGCCGCTGATCGGGACCAACCTCGCCCGCAGCGGCGGCCAGTTCCCCAAACTGTACATCGTCGGCCTGTTCGGGCCGAACGTCGTCGCCGCCTACGTCGTCGCGATGCGGGTCCGCGCGCTGATGGACACGCCCAACTGGGGCTTCAGCATGGCCTCCTCCAGCCTCGTCGGCCAGGCGCTCGGCCGGGACGACGAGGACGACGCCGGCGCGTGGGCCCACGACATCATCCGCTTCTCGCTGGCCTGTTACGCCGTCATCGCCGTCGGCGTGTTCGTCTTCGCCCGCCCCATCGGCCGCGTGTTCGTCGACGACCCCTCGATCCTCCCGACCGTCGTCACCTTCATCCGCGTCGCCTGCTTCGGGGTGCTGTTCAGCGGCGTCTACGGCGGCTCGACCGGCCCCCTGCGCGCCAGCGGCGACACGCGCTGGCCGTTCTACGCCCAGTTGACCGGTCTCTACCTGTTCGCGCTCCCCATCGCCTACGTCGGCGTCGCGGTCCCAGAGGTCGGGCAGACGGCGCTGTACGCCGCCATCCTCGCCGAGATGGCCGTCCCCGCGGTCGTCACCTACTACCGCTACCGCTCGGGCACCTGGAAGGTGGTCAGCCGCGACTACCGCCCCGACGCCGCCGCCGGCGACTGAGCCGCCCGTCCGCGAGACCCGACGCGGTCGGTCCCGGAACCCTGGGCCGCGAAGGTCAAGCTTTTGCGTAGTTACTCCCGAGGGCCAGCCATGGAGTACACCACACTCGGCTCGACCGGGATGGACGTCTCGCAGATCTGTCTCGGCTGCATGAGCTTCGGCAGCGAGGAGCCGTGGATGCTAGACGAGGAGGAGGGCCGGGAGATCATCGAGCGCGCCATCGACCTGGGCGTCAACTTCTTCGACACCGCCAACGCCTACTCCGACGGCGAGAGCGAGGAGATCCTCGGCGACGTGCTCGCCGACTACGATCGCGACGAGCAGGTCGTCGCCACCAAGGTCCGGTTCCCCGTCGGCGAGGACACGCCCAACGCCTCGGGCCTCTCCCGCAAGACCATCGAGCAGGAACTCGACGACTCCCTGGAGCGGCTGGGCATGGACACCATCGACCTCTACCAGACTCACCGCGTCGACCCGAACACGCCCCCCGAGACCACGCTCGAAGCGCTCGACGACGCCCGCCGCCGCGGGAAGATCCGCCACGCCGGCACCTCCTCGATGTGGACCCACGACCTCGTCGAGCAGCTCCGGACGAGCGAGCGCGAGGGCCTGATCGGCTACGAGACGATGCAGAACCACTACCACGTCGCTTACCGCGAGGAGGAACGCGACATGCTGCCGCTGTGCGACAAGGAAGACATCGGTGTCATCCCGTGGGGCCCGCTCGGGCAGGGCTTCCTCGCCCGCCCGTTCGACGAACTCGAACGCACCAACCGCGGCGACCCGGAGAACTTCCACAACCCCACGCCCGAGTACGAGCGCGGCGGCGGGAAGGAGATCAACGAGCGGGTGCAGGAACTGGCCGCCGACCACGGCGTGACGATGGCCCAGATCGCCCTGGCCTGGCAGTACCAGAACGAGTACGTCGACGCCCCCATCGTCGGCACCACGAGCGTCGAGCACCTGGAGGAGGCCGTCGAGGCGCTGGAGATCGACCTGTCGGCCTCGGACGTCGCCTACCTCGAAGAACCGTACGAGCCCCAGCCGATCATCGGCCACGAGTAGCGACGGCCCGACGAAGACCGCGCTCGCCGCTCAGATCGCCGACCGGTATCGTAGAATTTGAAGGACATGGCCCGGACGATCGCACGATTGCGTGCGATCGACCGTGCAAACGCTTTCAAATTCTACGATAGTCCGCGACCGCCGGACCCACCTTCTTCGCGACGCGCTTGCCCGCGACGTTCGAGAGGATCGAGCAGGCGATGTACCAGACCGTCCAGACCTGCAGCGGGCCGACCAGCTTGGCCGTCCAGACGACCCGACCGGCGATCGGCAGCACCTGCGCGGCCGGCGTGATCGCCGCGGCGGGGTTGACGGTCAGCCAGGTGATCCAGAGGAACACCGGTATCGTGACCAGCATCGCGTAGACCATCGGCCGGAACATCCGCTTCATCGCCCCCAGCTGCTCCAGCATCAGTTCCTGCTGGCGCGACTGGAGCCGCTCGACGGCCTCGTCGTCGCCGCGCTCGCGGGCCGCGTCCAGGCGCTCTTTGACCGTCTCCAGGCGTTCCTGCGCGGCCTCCTGCGGGTTCCCGTCCATCAGCCGCCGTCGGAGCGTCGTCGAGACGAGCGTCGTCGCGACCGCCAGCAGCGCGACCGCCACGCCGAACGGCAGGGCGGCCTCGACGGGGCCGAGGAAGATGTCGGCGGTACTCCCGATCGTATCGCGGGCCATCGGTACCTGATAGCTGGCCATCAGCCCGAGCGCCGCGACGCCGGCGAGCTTGTCGGCGGCCGACCAGCCGCCGGAACCGGCGTCGTCCGTGCCGTCGGCGACCGCTTCAGCGCCACCGGCGTCCTCGCGGTCGCCGACGGCCGCCCGGACGGCGTCGGGGTCGTCGACGACGAACCCGGCCTCCGTCGCGACCAGCAGTTCGGATTCGAGCAGGCGTCCCCACTGTTCGGCGGGGACGGCGCCGCTCACGTCCGCCCAGGCGACGGTGCCGTCGCCGGCCTCCGCGCGGTCGAGGGCGACGGCGGCGGCGTCGCCGAGCGCCTCGTCGGCTTCCAGTCGCTCCCGGAGGGGCTCGTCCATACGGACACCTGTCAACGCGCCTTTGTCAATCTTGCTCTCCAGCTATCACGAACGCTCTGCAGCCGCAGATTCGGGCCCCTCCGTGCCGACGACGGTCAGAACCGCGAGCGCGTGGGCGCCCACGAGCACGCAGACCGCGACGGCGATCAGCAGGCCCTCGCGGAGCGTCGGGAGCAGGCCCAGCGAGACGATGAGCGTCGTCGCGCAGGCCGGCGGGTGGACGGCGCCCGTCGCGAGCATCCCGGCGCTCGTCAGCGCCAGCGCGAGGACGCCGCTGGCGACGACGGCCAGAAGCGCCGGCGAGCGAGGCGCCAGGTCTGCTGTGACGACGACGCCGTCGGCCAGCAGCCGGTAGGCACACAGGCCGGCGGCGACGCCGAGGACGTGCGCCGTGACGACCCTGGCGAGTTCCCCGCGGTTCGCGGTTCGCCGGGTCGCCAGCACGTACGCGGTCGGCCCGAGACTCGGGAAGACGAACGGCGTCCCCGTGAGCCAGGCGACGGCGCCCGTCACCGCGAGCAGGGCGCCGGCGTGGACCGCCGTCCGGACGGCGAGACGGGACACGTCCCCCCGTCCTCGTCGCCACAAAAGAGGGTAGCGTTTCGTGGCCGCTCGATCGGCTCTCTCGTCCGGCACGGACTCCGCTGCACCGGTCGCACGCCAGCGACCGCCGTCGACGGCGGTCGCTCGCGGCGTCGTTCCTCACGCCTCGCCGTCGCCGCTCAGTTCCCGTATCGCGACCAGTCCGAGCGCGCCGACGACGAACGCGACCGTCCCCATCGCCAGCGCGGAGACGGCGGTCAGCAGGAGCGACGACCCCTCGGCGAGCGTGATAGCCTCCGGGCCGAGCATCACGGCGACGACGGCCGCGGCGGCGAGGAGTCCGGCGGTCTCCTCCCGGGACAGCGGCTCGCGGAAGGCCGATAGTTCCATGCCCGCGAGTTCGACCGACAGGCAGAAAACCGTTGGGACCGGGACGACCTGCGGCGCACGGACCCGCGACTATCGGTTCCGGCGTCGAAAAAACCGGATTCGCGTGAGCGACCTCAGTTGCCCCGTTCGGCGGGTCGCTTCGCTCTCCGCCTCACCGCGAGGCGCAGTCTTTCGCTCCGCTCAGTCCTGCGCTTCGCCCTTCTCCGCGGCTCGCAGTCGCTCGCCGCTCCGATTCGAAGCGGACTCCCGCGCTATGCTTAGTCGTCCGCTTCGCCCTTCTCCGCGGCACCCAGTCGCTCGCCGCTCCGATTCTCGGGCTCCGTCGCTCCGCTCAGTCGCCCGAGCCTTTCTCGATCGGCGCGCCGACGAGGTTGCCCCACTCCGTCCAGGAGCCGTCGTAGTTGATGGCGTCGTCGTAGCCGGCGAGCTCGTGCAGGGCGAACCAGGCGACCGACGAGCGCTCGCCGATGCGGCAGTAGGCGACGACCGTCGAGTCGCCCTCGATACCTTCCTCGGCGTAGAGCTCCTCGATCTCCTCGGCGGTCTTGAAGGTGCCGTCGTCGTTGGTGACGGCGGCCCAGGAGACGTTGCTGGCGCCGGGGATGTGGCCGCCGCGCTGGGCGGTCTCCTGCAGGCCCGGGGGCGCGAGGACCTCGCCGGAGAACTCCTCGGGCGAGCGAACGTCGACCAGCGGCAGGCCCTTCTCGACCGCGTTCTCGACGTCGTCGCGGTAGGCGCGGATGGACTCGCGCGGACCGGAGGCCTCGTACTCGACTTCGGAGAACTCCGGCTCCTCGTCGGTCAGCGGGAAGTCGTTCTCGACCCAGTAGTCGCGGCCGCCGTCGAGCAGCTTCACGTCGTCGTGGCCGTAGTACTTGAACTGCCAGTAGGTGTACGCCGCGAACCAGTTGGCGTTGTCACCGTACAGCACCACTGTGGTGTCCTCGCTGATGCCCGCCGAACCGAGCAGGGCCTCGAAGTCCTCCTTCTCGAGGATGTCGCGCTCGACCTGGTCCTGCAGGTCCGTCTCCCAGTTCCAGCCGACCGCGCCCGGCGCGTGGCTCTCGTCGTACAGCTCCGTGTCCACGTCGACCTCGACGAGACGATAGTCGTCGTCGTCGCTCTCGAAGTCCTCGAGGTGCTCTTCGACCCAGTCCGCCGAGACGAGTACGTCTTTCGCGTAGTCGCTCATGTTCGTCGAACCATTGGTCTACCGACTATATACAGCTAGGACCTTCGGCATGTCCCGCCTCTTGACGACCATAGCGGAGTTTGTTGCCGGTTGTGGCCGTGACTATGGTTCTCACGGCCTCTGTCTCACGTGCTCGACGCGGCGATCGGACCGGGGAACGGGTGCGACTACCGGACGTGCCTATCTGTCGAGGGGGCCTTTATGCGCGAGGCGATCTGCGCCGTGCCGGTCAAACTTGCCCCTACCTCCGACCGGGCCGGAAGGACATCTTCAAGCGTCCGCTCGCCCGAACCCGGGACATGAGCGAGATCGTCGTCTCGGCCGACTGGGTGGCCGACAACAGCGACGCGGTTCGGATCGTCGACGTGCGCGACGCCTGGGAGTTCGACGGCATCGGACACGTCCCCGGCGCGGTCAACGTTCCGTTCGACGCGTTCCGCGCCGACGAACACGCCGCCGAGGACGGTGACACCGACGGCGCCGGCGCCGCGGATTCCGGCGACGGCCAGGGGATGCTCCCCGGCGCCGACGCCTTCGCCGAGCTGCTGTCTGACGCGGGGATCAACGCTGACGACCGGATCGTCGCCTACGACGACACCCACGGCGTCTTCGCCGCGCGGTTTCTCGTGACCGCGGAGCTGTACGGCCACGAGCCCGAACGGCTTCATCTGCTCGACGGCGACTTCTCGGCGTGGCGGCTCGACCACGCGACGACGAGCGAGGTCACCGACTTCGAGCGCTCGGAGTACGTCGTCGACCCGCCGGCGGAGACGCCGCTGGTCGGGATCGACGCGGTCGCGGCCGCCACCGACGACCCCGACACCGTCGTCGTCGACACGCGGGAGGAGTGGGAGTTCGAGGAGGGCCACATCCCCGGCGCGGTCCGCCTGGACTGGCGCGAACTCGTCGACGACGAGACGCGCGGACTGAAACCCCGCGCCGACATCGAAGCGCTCCTCGACGAGCGGGGGATCGACCCCGGCAAGCGGATCCTGTTGTACTGCAACACCGCCCGCCGGATAAGCCACACGTACACCGTCCTCCGCCACCTGGGCTACCCGGATCTCGCCTTCTACGAGGGGAGCCTCACCGAGTGGAAGGCGGCCGGGCGGGAACTGGCGACCGGGGCGTAACCCGCCGATGGACCGTCAGTCGTCGCCGGGCGGCTCCTCGGGGCGGTCGCCGTCGGTCGCGTCCGTCGCCGGGCCCGCCGACAGGTCTTCGGCCGGGTCCGTCGCGTCGTCGCCGGACCCGCCGGACAGGTAGTCGCTAAGGTGTCCGTTCCGACCGCCGGGTCGGTCGCCGCCCCCCTCGTCGGTGACGGCGGCGGCCTCGTCGAAGGTCTGCTGGACGGTCGTGCGCTCGTCGGTGATGAGTTCGACCACCTCGACGAGCAGCGCGACGACCAGGGGACCCGCGATGACGCCGACGACGCCCAGGCTCAGCGTGCCGCCGGTGAACCCGACGAAGTAGAGGCTCGCGGACATCCCGGTCGTCAGCGAGGCCAGCCGCGGGCGGATGAGCGCGTCCGGCAGGAACCCGATCAGGACCAGCCCCGTGCTCGCGACGAGCAGGGCGGCCGTGACCTCCCCCGCCAGCGCCTGCCCGGCGGCGACGGCGGCGATGAGCAGGCTCGGTCCGAGGACGGGGATGAACTGCAGCAGCCCCGAGAAGACCGACAGCGTGAACGCGGCGTCGTAGCCCAGCACCGTGAAGACGACGTACGCGACGGCGAAGGTCCCCAGCGCCGTCGCGGCCTGCAGGACGTACAGCGCGTACAGCGTGTCCCGCACGCAGGCGTGCAGCGCGAGCACCACGTCGTGGTACTCCCCGGGGACCAGCCGGAGCGCCGCCCGGCGAACGTTTCCGGGCCGGAGGAGGAGTCCGTACACGAGGAAGACGAACAGGAACGCCTTCAGCGCGAGGACGGGCGCCGCCCCCGCGATGTCGAATCCGACGTCGACGACCGCGGCCCGCGCCCGCACGATCAGCGCGCTCACGTCGATCACGAACGACATTCCGAAGACCGTGATCGGTTGCTCGGACGGGATCGACCGCAGGAACTCCAGCAGCAGCGCCTGACGGCCGTACAGCGCGTAGACGATCGGTCCGACGATGAGCGCGACGAAGAGGAACCCGACCGTCGTGGCCGTCGCCGCGGCGATCCGCCGGTGGACGCCCCGGCCGACGAGCCCCCGACGGACGGGATAGAGCACGTACGCCACCGTGATGGCGAAAAAGACCGTTCCGACGACCCGCGAGAGGATCACCAGCGTCAGGGCCGCCATGCCGACGAACAGGCCCCCGAGCACCTGTTGTCGCCGCGTCAGCGCCATACTGCCCCCTGAACGCGAGGCCTACAAAACGTTTGGTACGAACGGCGGTGGCATCGCTCGGCGGATCCGCCGATCGGTGCCCCAAGACGGTGGGTCCCTGCCCTCACGGCACCACGCCGACCGTCAGCAGCGTGCCGTGTTCGCGGTAGCGCTCGACCATCGCCTGCCGACGCTCGAAGTCCTCGGTCGGGAACTCGCTCGCCGGCGGGATCTCCGTCTCGGTGTCGGGGATGCGGTCCTGACCGGCGACGTGCAGGCCCGCGTCGCGGAAGTGGTCGCGGTACTCGGCCTCAGTCCAGCGGATCATCGGCACCTCGACCAGCTCGTCCCACTCGTGGGTGTGGACGCTCTCTTCCCAGTAGTTGACCGCGCAGTAGAACGTCCCGCCCGGCCGGATCACTCGGCGCAGTTCGTCCAGCACGGCGTCGGGGTCGCGGGCGTAGAAGAACGCCTCCATCGACCAGCAGTGGTCGATGCCGTCGCGCTCGAACGGCAGGTGCTCGAAGTCGCCGTTCAGGAAGCCCGAGCGGCGGTCGTCGGTGTACTCGCGGGCGTTGCGGGCCATCCGCGGCGCGGCGTCGACGCCGTAGGTGCGCGCGGCGCCCTTGGTCTCCCGCAACGCGCGTCCGGCGTAGCCGCTGCCCGAGCCCAGGTCGAGGACGGTGTCACCTTCCTCGACGGGCATCCGCGCGAGGGCGTGTTTGGCGGTGTGCCAGTGCCGTTCCTCCATACCCTCGTCGCGGCCGTCGCGGGCCCACTCGTCGAACTCCTCGCTGACGCTCATGGGTCAGCGGTGGGCGCCCGCGAGGAAAACGGTTCTGTGTCCGACGCGGGACCTGACTCGGTCCGCCGTCCGCCAGCGTTTTCCCCGGCCCCGGAATACGCCGTGCCATGGCACGGGCTCCCCGGTACAAGCTCGCCGACACCGCCCAGCAGGTCGTCGGGGGGTTCCTGCTCGCCGGACCGTTCGTCGTCACGGAGGAGGTGTGGACGCTCGCGACCCGGATGACCTGGTTCCACGCCGGCGTCACGGTGACCATCGTCTTCGCCATCGGCTACGGCGCCCTCTACGAGGCCGACGACGACCGCGACCCCGACCGCGAGGCCGAGGTCGCCGGCGTCCCCCTCCGCTTTCTCTCGCTGATGCTCGTCTCCTTCGGCTCCGTCGCCGTCCTCGCGCTGACGTTGACCGCCCCGACGACGTTCCTCACCGACCCCGGCCTCACGACGGCCGAGCGCGCCGGTATCACCGTCCGGGCCGTCAGCGTCGGCGCCATCTTCAGCGTCGTCGGCGCCGCGACCGCCGACTCCGTCTTCTGAGAGCGGCTCGCCCCGCCGCTCCCGCCCGAAACCGGAGAGGTGGCCTCCGCCGGCGTCAGCCGTCCGTCTGACGGGGGTTTAGGTCCTCTGACGGACGACTACCACGCGGGCGCGCAGCGACGGCCTCATTTCCCATCCTCCCCACGGCGCGCCCCCTATCCACTCCAAGACGCCCGGCGGCCGCGGACACGCGGCCGCACCGCTTTCACGACGACGAGCCGCGGCGCTGCCGAAGGGCGACCGCCAGCGGCGACACCGTCAGGCCGCGGCCGCCTCGTCGCCGCGGAGGAACGCCCGGATCTCGGGGAGGTCGGCGGGCGCGGCCATCAGGGCCACGTCGTCGCCGGCCTCGATGGCCGTCTGTGGCAGGGGGATCGCCATCGGCTCGTCGCTGCGCCCGTGGGCGTAGATGTGGGCGTCGCCCTGCAGGTCGACCTCCACGACGCGGCGGCCGATCAGCGGCGACCCCTCCGGGATGGTGACCGTCGCCACGGAGAGTTCCTCCGTCAGATCCGCGAGGACGTTGAAGTCCCCGCCCAGCAGTGCGGTCTTGGCGCCGGCGGCGCCCAGCCGCTCGGGGTAGATGATCTCGTCGACGTCCTCGGCGTACTTCTCGTAGATCTCCTGGCGGTAGTCCTCGTCGATGCGCAGGGCCGTCCGCAGCCCGTGGTGCTTGCCGAGCATGCACGCCGAGAAGTTGGTGTTGAGATCGCCGGTCAGCGCGCCGACGGCGTCGGACTCGGCGATACCGGCCTCCGTCAGCGTGGACTCGTCGGCGCCGTCCCCCTCGACGACGCTGAACCCCTCCTCGCGGGCGCGTTCGACCTTGTCCGGGTCGTTGTCGACGATCACGAGGTCGTGGCCCTCGCTCCGGAGGATCCGAGCCGTCCGCATCCCGACGCGACCGAATCCGACGATGACGAACTTCATGGGACTCCGTACCACGCCCGACCACAAAACTGTGTTCCCGTCGCCCGCCCGACGGCGGCGACCGGGGCTGAGGCGGGGGCGGACGGCCGCGGGACCGCCACGAGCGGCGATCCGACTCCGTGGGACCCAAGGGCGTCGCGACCCGAGGGTCGAGTATGGGACAGCAGATCACCGTCACCGACATGAGCTGCGGCGGCTGCGAACAGTCCGTCGAGGAGGCGCTGGAAGGCGTCGACGGCGTCACCGACGCGACGGCCGACCGGGAGACCGAGACGGCGACCGTCGAGGGCGACGCGGACACCGACGCCCTCGTGGCGGCCGTCGAGGACGCCGGCTACGAGGCGTCGGCCTGAAGAAAGCGGGCGTTTCGAAGACGACTGGTCAGTCGTCCAGCGCGACCGACGCGAGCAGCGCTTCGAGCTGGATGCGCTCGTTGGCGCCGGTCGTGATGCGGTACTCCGTCTCGCCGATGCGGTCGAGCAGGCGGACGGCGGCCTCGTCCTCCAGGTCGAACTCCCACACCGACCGGTGTAGCTGGTCGATCACGTCGCCGCCGGCGATGCCCTCCTCGGTCAGCAGGCGGTCGAGCGTCGAGCGCGCGGCGGTGAAATCGCCCGCCAGCGCCTGGTCGACCATCTCCTTGATCTCCTCGGGCTTGGCGGTCGAAGTCAGCGCGTAGACGGCCTCCTCGTCGACCACGTCGCCGGTGACCGAGGCGGCCTGCAGGGCGTTGATGGCCTTGCGCATGTCGCCGTCGGCGGCGTAGACCAGCGCGTCGAGGCCGTCGTCGGTGAACTCGATGCCCTCCTCGCTCGCGATGTGGCGCATCTCCTCGGCGACCGCCTCGTCGGACAGCGGCGAGAAGCGGAAGACGGCACACCGGGACTGGATCGGGTCGATGATCTGGCTGGAGTAGTTACACGAGAGGATGAACCGGACGTTGTTCGAGAACTGCTCCATCGTGCGGCGGAGCGCGCCCTGCGCGTCGGACGTGAGCGCGTCGGCCTCGTCGAGGAAGATGATCCGGTACTCGTAGCCGCCGAAGGAGGTGCGCGCGAAGTTCTTGATGCGGTCGCGCACCACGTCGATGCCGCGCTCGTCGGAGGCGTTGAGTTCGAGGAAGTTCTCCCGCCAGTCGTCGCCGTAGAGTTCGCGGGCGATGGCCGTCGCGCTCGTGGTCTTCCCGATACCGGCCGGCCCAGAGAACATGAAGTGGCTGAGATCGTTGCGGTCGACGTAGCTCTGGAGGCGCTCGACGATGTCCTCCTGTCCGACGATCTCGTCGAGGGTCTGCGGACGGTACTTCTCGATCCAGACCTCCTCCCGTCCCGCCCGCGACCCCGAGTCCGTGTCGGCCTCGCTCATGCCCGGACGGAAGCGACCGCCGCCCGTAAACCTACCGAGTGGCCCTCGACCGACGACCGCGCGAAACGACCCAGCAATTACATGGCTGACATCTTTATCGTCTCGTCGGTCGTAGCTCCCGGCAATGAGACGAATCCTGACTGCGTTCGTGGTACTGGTGGTCGTGCTGTCGGTGCTGCCCGGGGTGGCCGCGGCGGCGACGCGGAGCGGCGGGACGGTCGTCGTCGCCGCGGACGAGACCGTCGACGAGGACCTCCAGGCCTTCGGGGGGTCGGTCGTCGTCCGCGGCACGGTCGACGGCGACCTGCAGGCCGTCGGCGGCACCGTCGTCGTCGAAGGGACCGTGACGGGCGACGTGGAGGCGACCGGCGGCACCGTCCAGGTCCTCGGTTCCGTCGGCGGCGACGTGTCCGCGTCCGGCGGCACCGTCGACGTGGGCGACGGCGCACGGATCGACGGCGCGCTGGACGCCGGCGCCGGCAGCATCGCCGTCGACGGGACGGTGCTGGGCGACGCTCGCCTCGGCGCCGACACGATCAGACTCGGTGAGAACGCTCGGGTCGGCGGCGATCTGACCTACGACGGCGACCTCGCCCGCGCAGACGGCGCCGCGGTCGACGGGACCGTCACCCGCGACGAGGGGCTGTCGGTCGGCGCCAACGGCGACTTCTCGGTCCCCGGCGCGGTGTTCACCGTCTACGGCGTGTTCGTGGCGCTGCTGGTCGGTGCGGTCCTCCTGCTCGCGTTCCCCGGGACGGCCGTCGCGGTCGCCGACCGCGCGACCGGCGACCCGCTGCGGACCGGCGGGATCGGTCTCCTGACGGCGGTCGCCGTTCCGGTCGTGCTCGTCGTCGTCGCGATCACCATCGTCGGCATCCCGCTGGCGTTCGCCGGCGGCCTCGCGTTCGGCCTGCTCGTCTGGCTGGGCACGATCTACGGCCGGTTCGTCCTGGGGACGTGGCTGCTCTCGCTGGCCGACGCCGAGAACCGGTGGGCCGCCCTGCTCGTCGGCGTGCTCACCGTCGCGGTCCTGCGGCTCGTTCCGGTCGTCGGCGCGCTCACCCGCTTCGTCGTCTTCCTGCTCGGGTTCGGGGCGCTGGTCGCCGTCCTCGTCGACGGCTACCGCGACCGTCGCGAGCGCCGCGAGCGCCGCGAGCGGGCACCCCGCGCGCCCGAGGCCGACGACACCGGGGCCGAACCAGCGGACTGATCGGACTCGGGTTCGCGGACCGAGCGGTCGTCGGACGACACGCTCAAGCCCGCGCGGACGGATCGACCGGTATGCGCGTCACCGTCGCCGTCGCCGGCGAGGACACCCACGAGGTGGAAGTCGACGACGGGGCGACCTACGCCGACCTGCTCGACCCGTTGCCCTACGGCGCCCACGAGGTGTCCGTCCTCGTCGACGGGCGCCCCGTTCCCGAGGACGCCCCCGTCGATGCCGAGCGGGTAGAGGTACTGCGGCTCGTCAAAGGGGGGTGACTCGCGCGGGCGCTCACCCGCGAACCCCACGCGACCGCAACTGGAGGACGAGCGGTCAGGAAGCGGCCCGGAGCAGTCTGCGAGTGGCTAGCGACCGCTCAGAGTGACATCACGAGACCGACCAGGAGCATACAGCTCACCACGAGAGCGAGCGGGCCGTAGAACAGTTTCCAGTACGACCGTCGGTAGCGACGATACAGCGCGTCGGCCGAAAGCGTCGAGAAGAGCAAGCGACCGTCGTCGGGAGGCGCCACGACCGGCGGGCCGCCGGCGTCGTCCGGGACGGCGAGCGTGCCGCGGACGGTCACCTCCTCGCCGGCGTCGAGAACCGACTCCCGGTAGCGACGCGTGCCGTCGGTCCGTCCGATATCGAAGACCGCCTCGTTCTCGGCGTCGTCGAGGCCGACCTCGCGTTCCAGGTCGCGGAATCGTCCGGGGCGGTCGGCCGTAGCTGCGACCTCGGTGTCCGTCCCGAACGAACCGAGTTCGACGAGGACATCCTCGGTGTCGAGTCCGACCAACGCGTCGGCGCCGCTCACACCCCCCCAGACCTCGGTCGGGCGGTCCGCGGTTCGCGCGTTGACCGCGACCCTCCGGTCGTCTGTTTCGACCTCGAAGCTCGCGGTTCGGACTCCGCGGGCCTCCGACGACCAGAACCGCGAGAACACGTTGTGCCACTCCTCGATCAGCCACGCGGCCAGCACGCCGCGCTCGCCGGAGAGGGGACCGGTGACGACGCCGTCGCGACCGCTCGCGGTTCCGGTGACGACCACGGTGTCACCGGGACGGGCCGTCGCGAGCGTCCCCGACCGCGACTCCCGGAGACGCCGGGCGCGACGACGGAACTGCCACCCCCTGTAGAGGAACCACGAACACAGCACCGTCAACGTGAGTCCGACGAGCAGCGCGGACCCGACCGCCTCCGCGTCGATACGCATACGAGTTCGAGCGGACTCCGGTTGTAAATAGCGTACGCCTGGAAACGGGGACCCGAAGGGGTTACTGCGCTGTGGGTCCCCCTACTCGAACCGACCGCAGCGCGCCTTCACACGCGGCGAGCGCCCACGCGAGCACGTCGGTCGGGTCGCCCCACGTCCTTCCAGCGGCGGATGGTCGCGGGCCACGAGGAACGATCTACCGGAGAGAGCGGTTCGCGGTCGACACCGAGTGCGAACGCCGGCTCGGGACCCAGGGGATTTTGACAGGCGAGCGTCTACGGGGGAAGCGATGAGTGCCAGGAAGCCCGCGCCGGCGTTCGAGTTGCCCAACGTCGGGCCGGGACCGGACCCCTGTTCGCTGGCGACGCTGGCGCGGAACGAGTCGTTCGTCGTCCTCCTCTTTCACCACGACGACGCGTGCCACGACTGCCGCGCCCAGGCCAAGAAGGCCGGCGACCGCTACGCCGCGCTGCGGGCCCGCGACGCCGTCGCCGTCTCCGTCCTCCCGACCGGTCGCGACGCGGCCGAGGACTGGCAGGAGCGCTTCGAGTTGCCCCATCCCGTCCTGTTCGACCCCGAGGCGGGCGTCGGCGACGACTACGGCCAGCCCGTTCGCCTCCCGATGTTCGCAGAACTCCCGATATTCGGGCGCATGCCGGCAGCGGTCGTCGTCGACACGCGCGGCGCCGAGCCCGAAGTCGCCTGGACCTACCGCGGCAAGTCCACCTGGGACCACCCCTCGATGACGACCGTCCTCGACGGCCTCGATAGCGTCCGGGAGTGAGCGCGATGGGACACCGGGAGCGATGCGCGACGTGACCGTCCGGCCGGCGACGGCCGACGAGGTGACCGGCGTCCTCGGCGTCCTCGACGCCGCCGCACTCGAAACCGAGGGCGACCGCGTCCGGGCGAGCGTCGACCGCGGCGACGCGTTCGTCGCCGTTCGAACCGAAGCGGAGGCGTCCGCCGCCGGGGGAACCGTCCTCGGCGCGCTCGTGCTCGTCGAGCCCGACGGCCCCGGCGTCGACGACGCCGACGACCGCGACACCGCCCGGATCGACGCCGTCGCGGTCCGCCGTCGTCGCCGCGGCCAGGGGATCGGCCGGGCGCTGGTCGCGGCGGCCGCCGACCGCTACGACCGACTCACCGCCGAGTTCGATACCGGCGTCCACCCGTTCTACGCGTCGCTGGGGCTCGAAATCGAGCCCGTCGAGGACGCGGATCGCGACCGCTACCGGGGCGTTCTAGACGGTGCGTCGCCGGACGACGAGTGAGGGAGTCGTCGACTCAGATCAGCGGTTCGACCAGTTCGCGGCCGGCGGCCAGTAGTTCGTCGACGCGATCCTGCGAGCCGGCCTCGGCGTAGATCCGGAGTTTGGGTTCCGTGCCGCTCGGGCGCATCAACAGCCAGGTGTCGTCGGCGAGGAAGACCTTGAAGCCGTCCACCGTCGACACGTTCTCGACCGCGGAGCCGGCGAGTTCGTCGGGGAGCGCGTCTTCGAGGTCCGAGAGGACCGGGTCCTTGCGTTCGTTCGGGCAGTCGACGCTGACCCGGTCCTGGACGATGTCGCCGTGGCGACCCAGCAGGGCGTCGACGCGGTCGTCGTACGGTTCGGCGGCGGCGATAGCGGCCGCGAGCACGGCGACGGCGACGCCGTCCTTGTTGCGGACGTGGGTCGTGAGCCCGAACCCCCCGCTCTCCTCGCCGCCCAGCAGGGCGTCGTGGTCGGCCATCGCCCGGGCGACCCACTTGAACCCGACCGCCGTCTCGTGGACGGACTGGTCGTGGGCCTCGGCGACGCGGTCGACGATGCTGCTGGTCGAGACGGTGCGCACCACGTCGCCGCTCGTTTCCACCGACGAGTCCCAGAACGAGCCGGCGAGCAGCGCCTCGTAGGTCGCGGCGAAGAAGAGGTTCGGGTCGAGGACGCCCCGGTCGGGCGTGACGACGGCGATCCGGTCGGCGTCGCCGTCGTTGGCGACCCCGAGGTCGGCGCCGGACTCGGTGACGCGGTCGGCCAGGTCGCCGAGGTGGTCGGCGGTGGGCTCGGGCGAGTCGCCGCCGAACTCGGGGTCCCGGTCGCAGCGCAGTCGCTCCACGTCGGCGCCGGCGCGTTCGAGGAGCGCGTCGGTGACGCCGCGGCCGCTGCCGTGCATCGCGTCGTAGACCACCGACAGCCCCGACAGGTCGGCGTCGACGGCGTCGAGCACGCGGTCGGTGTACGGATCCACGAGGTCGGTCTCCTCGACGCTCCCCCACTCCGCCTCGGGGAGCGGGTCGGGTTCGGCGAGCGCGTCGGCGAGCGCGTCGGTGACTTCGGGGAGTGCGGGCGCGCCGCCCGCGGGGAGGAACTTCACGCCGTTGTACTCCGGCGGGTTGTGCGAGGCGGTGACCATCAGACCGCCCGCCAGCCCCCGGTCGCGGACGGTCCAGGCGACGGCCGGCGTCGGGCAGTCACGGGGCGGGACGAGCACGTCGAAGCCGTTGGCTGCGAGGACGCGGGCGAGTTCCTCGGCGAACCCCCGGGAGGTCTCGCGGGCGTCGTAGCCGACGGCGACGGTGGCGGCTCCCCCTTCGGCGTCGGAGTCTTCGCTGTCGTCGGACTCCGACCGCAGGTACGTCGCGACCGCCTGGCCGACCATGCGGACGCGCGGCTCGGTGAACTCGTCGAGCGTCGCCCGCCAGCCGTCGGTGCCGAACTCGATGGCGTCGGCGTCTGCGTCAGCGTTCATGCCCGTAGGCACCGCTCCCGGGCGGAAAAAGGTGTGTGCGTGGCGTGCTACCACGCTCGACGACGGGCGACGCGCGCCGTCCGGCCCGCGGTGGCGCTCACCGCGCATCGTCGGCCAGCAGTGCGACCGGCAGGTCGACGAACTCGGGCACGCCGCCCGCGGCGACGATCCGCTCTTTGGCGGCCCGCGACCCGTCCTTGATCTCGTACTCGCGGGACATCGCGGCGGACTTCGAGTCGAAGCCCTCGACGTGGAGGAGTTCGACCGGCGTCCGGCCGCGGGTGTACTTCGCGCCCGCGCCCTCGTCGTGTTCGCGGACGCGGCGTTCCACGTCGGTGGTGTAGCCGGTGTAGAAGGTATCGTCGGCACAGCGCAGCAGGTAGACGAAGTGGTCGGGATCGGTCGTCCGCGGGTCGGTCATGTGGCTATGCGGGGACTACGCTTCGGGGGCGCGCTCTCTCGCGACCTCGGCGATACCGGCGTTCGCCGAGCAGCTCGGGCAAGCGTGGACCGCTCCGGTCTCGTCGGCGAAGACGCGAGCGAACTGGTCGGAGACGTGCGCGCCGCAGTGATTACACGTTGGCATGCGTTTCTTCCGGCTGTCAACCGGTACCAGACCCTTGACGCGCCCCGGATATAACGAGTGTACCAACGCTGTTTGGTGTCGTCGGTGTAACCGGGTGAGAGCTGCCAGAACGGGCGTCTTCGGCTCACCGGTCTGGCCGGGCTGCGTCGATCTGTCTGGCGATCAGGCCGGCCTGCGCGCCGGCCGTGAAGCCGGCGTCGACGTTGACGACCGAGAGAGCGGTACACGACTGGATCATCCCCGACAGGGCCGCCTCGCCCTCCCCGGCGTGGCCGTACCCCGTCGAGACGGGGAGTCCGAGTATCGGCACGTCGACCAGTCCGGCCAGGACCGTCGGGAGCGCGCCCTCGCGACCGGCGGCGACGACGAGTACGTCCTGTTCGCGCAGGACTTCGAGCGAGTCCACTACGCGCGCGAGCGACGCGACCCCCACGTCGTCGACTCGTCGGACGGTCGCGCCCATCTCGCGGGCGATGGCGGCCGCCTCCCCCGCGGGGACCGCGTCGGAGGTCCCGGCCGTCACGACGCCGACGGTAGCGTCCAGGTCCGGCCGCTCGAAGCCCGGCGTCGTCGCGACGACGACGCCCGACCGGCCGTCGACGTCGACGGTCGCTTCGGGATGGTCGGCCGCCAGCACGTCGCGGACGGCGTCCTCGACGGCGTCGTCGGCCCGGGTCACGACCGCTCGGCCGGTGGTCTCGACGGACGTCGAGGCCAGCGCCGCCACCTCCGCCGGTGTCTTGCCCACCGCCAGCACCGCCTCGGGGACGCCGCTCCGGGTCGTCCGGGCCGCGTCGAACCGCCCGGCGTCGCCCGTGGCGTACCCCGCGAGTTCCGCTTCGGCCTCGGCGGGCGAAACGTCGCCCGCCGCGACCGCTTCGAGTAGTTCGCGCATACCCCTCGTCGGCGTTCGATCCACTTGACCGTCCCTCTTTTCGACGGTGACGCCCCTCCCTCGACCGGCGCCGACACCGCACTCTCAACCACGCCGGAGCGCGCGCGAGCGGCCCCACACCTCCGAACGGGCCGATTTCCGCGCGATCCGACATCGTCGTTCCCAAAAGATACTTAAAGTCCCGTCGTTCGCAGGCCCCGACCACGCCGGAGCGGCGCTCAGACCCCCGACAAAGCCGGCGAGACCGCGTACAATTGGGAAAGTTTATAAACCATCCATTTGTTCACGTGACTTGTATGGCAGACCTCATTGTCAAGAACTCGGTCAAGGAAGCGCTCGAAGACATGAACGTCTCCCGCGACTTTTACGACGCCCTCGACGAGGAAGTAGAGCAGCTCCTCGACGAAGCGCAGCGACGCGCCGAGGCCAACGACCGGAAGACGGTTCAGCCGCGCGACCTGTAAGGTCGACAGAACAACGTATTTTTTGGGGGAGTCAGGGCTCGAAGACGGTCACGTCAGTCTCCGTCCCGAGACACACCTCGTCGGCGAAGCCGACGAACAGCCCGTGCTCCACGGCGCCCGGCAGTGCCGACAGGTCCGCCGCCAGCTCGGCGGGGTCGGGCATCGCACCGAACTCACAGTCGAGGATCAGATTGCCGTTGTCGGAGACGACGGGCCCGCTCTTGCGGTCCGCTCGCCTGAGCTCCGGTCGGCCGCCGAGTCGCCGGACGGCGTCGGCGACGGGCGACCGGGCGTCCGGGAGTACTTCGACCGGGACCGGCTCGTCGAGCACGTCGACCTCCTTGGTGGGGTCGGCGACGACGAGGAGTCGGTCGGCGGCGGCGTCGACGATCTTCTCGCGGGCGTGGGCCCCGCCGCCGCCTTTCACGAGGTCGGCACCGGCGATCTGGTCGGCACCGTCGATCGCCAGGGACACGTCGGCCTCGTCGAGCGTCGTGAGCGGGATCCCCGCGTCGATGGCGATCTCGCGGGCCTGAAACGACGTGGGAACCCCCTCGACGTCGAGCCCCGCGTCGACCTCGCGGCCGAGCGCGCGGATGGCGTGGGCCGCCGTGGTGCCGCTCCCGAGCCCGACGACGCTCCCGTCCGCGACCGCCTCGACCGCGCGCTCGCCCGCCCGCCGCTTCGCCGCCTCGCGCTCGCTTCGGTTCATACCGACTCATCGCCGGGGGGCCGCAAAAACGCTACCGACCGCGAGCCGTCTCACCGTCGACCGCTCGCCGCAACCTGCCGGCGGCCGTTCTCACCCGCTCCAGCCGCCGCGCAGGTCGCCGCCGATCCGGTCGCGCCAGGTCTCGAACTTCGCTTCGCAGTCCGGGTTCTCCGCCGTGTGGTCGACGAAACCCGCGCCCGGCGACGCGAGCGCCTCGCCACAGAACGGACACCGCTCGGGGTCGTTCCAGGAGTCTGTCGCTGCCATATCTCGACCGACCGGCAGAGCGAATATAAATATTGTCGACAAATAGTCTAGGTGACCCGTATGTTGATTATACCCCCTAATATAATTTCAGACAGGAACGATTATCTCGAATCCGAGTCCCACATCCACGTGAACGATCCGCAAAGGCGTGATAGAGAGGCACAGGACACGCGAACTACGACCTTATATTCTCAAGTCAGAATAATAGGAACGTTTATACCGAAGAATAGTCTGTACTCCGGTAATGGCAACGCAGCAGCACACAGCCGTCGGGGCGTATCGATGTCCCGATTGCGACGGTCAGATCACGTTCGAACACCAGTCCTGGGAGTGCGTCGACTGCGGTCACGCGCCGCGCCACGGCGCCGACTGACGCCCGGGACGCGGTCGAACCGGCACCCGCCCGCGCGGCGAGTCACTGGATACTGTCAGGCATCCACCCTTCTTCCGTCGACGACACCGCAGCGACGGCGAGCGGGTCGCGTCGACGGCCGAACTTTTTGGTCCGACCGCTCGACGGTCGAGTATGTTCGGAACCAGCGGCATCCGGGGACCCGTCGGCGAAGACGTGACTGGCGAGCTCGCGCTCTCGGTGGGGAGAGCGGTCGGGGTCGACGCCGACCGCGTCGTCGTCGGTCGCGACGCCCGCGAGAGCGGCCGTCTGCTCGTCGACGCCTTCACCGCCGGGCTCAGGGAGTCCGGGACCGACGTGGTCGACCTCGGACTGGCCGCGACGCCGACGGTCGCCCGGAGCGTCGCCGCGGAGGACGCCGACGCGGGCGTCTCCGTCACCGCCTCGCACAACCCCGCGCCCGACAACGGCATCAAGCTCTGGCAGCCCTCGGGGCAGGCGTTCGACGGCCCCCTCCAGGACGCGATCACCGAGCGCGTCCGCGAGGGCGTCACGGACCTCCGGCCGTGGGACGACCTCGGCGACCGCGTCCGGCGCGACGGCGCCGAGCGCCACGTCGACGCCCTCGTCGACGCCGCGGCGGTCGACGGCCCGCTCTCGGTCGTCGTCGACCTCGGCAACGGCGCGGGTGGCGTCACCGTCGACGCCCTCGAGCGGCTGGGGTGCGAGGTCGAGACGCTCAACGCCCAGCCCGACGGCTCGTTTCCCGGTCGTCCCAGCGAGCCGACCGCCGAGAACTGCGAGTCGCTGGCCACGCTCGTCGCCGAGACGGACGCCGACCTGGGGATCGCCCACGACGGCGACGCCGACCGGATGCGCTGCGTCGCCGCCGACGGTACCTACCTCTCGGGCGACGTGACCCTCGCGCTGCTGGCACGGGAAGCCGCGGACCCTGGCGACCGCGTCGCCGCTCCCGTCGACACCAGTCTCGCCGTCGACGACCACCTCGCCGATATCGACGTGTCCGTCGAGCGCACGCGGGTGGGCGACGTGTACGTCGCCGAGCGGGCCAGCGAGCCGGGGGTCGCGTTCGGTGGCGAGCCCAGCGGCGCCTGGATCTGGCCCGCGGAGACGCTCTGTCCCGACGGCCCGCTCGCGGCCTGCAAGATCGCCGCTCTCGCCGCTGACCGGCCACTCGCCGACCGGCTCGCCGAGGTCGAGACCTACCCGATCCGCCGGGACGCCGTCGAGACCGCGGAGAAAGGGGCCGTGATGGAGCGAGTCAGCGACCGTGTCCTCGCCGAGTACGACGAGGTGACGACGCTGGACGGCGTCCGCGTCGACCTGGGCGACGCGTGGTTCCTCCTCCGAGCCAGCGGTACCCAGCCGATCGTTCGGATCACCGCCGAGGCCCGCGACCCCGACCGCGCCGAGGCCGTCTTCGCCGAAGCGCGGGACCTGCTGGGCGACGCCGTCGAGGCCTGACCGGCCCGCGGCGGACCGCTGGGCAGTCGCTGGACGGAAAACGGAACAGGAGAAGCGTCCTGGCAGCGTCCCGGGCGGGTCCCCCCGAACCCGCCAGGCCGCCTCCCCCCGATAGTTCACGACGATGCAGGACCCTAGCCGCGACGGGTCGAGCGCGCCTCGCGGACGTCGGCCCCGTCGCGGATCTTGTCCTCACACTGAGGACAGACGCGCGGCGACTCGACCCCGTTGGGCGTGAACACCCGTGCGTAGTCTGCCGTAACGAAGGAACCGCAGTTCTGGCATTCCGGCATACGGTATACCCCTTCGAGTACTGCACCTTAATGGTTGGTGATTTGGTAGTACCACGCACACCCCGTCGAATCCCGGCGTGACGGCGTCAGAATCGACTCCACGCGCCGAGTTCGGTGGCATCCCTCATCGAGACATACAGACCACATATCTATCCTACAGAACAGTATTGTCGGATAGAGAACGAAACGGATCGTCGCGGTCCACCGTCGCAGCCAACCGTTGCGATTCACCGCCGGATCGGTCGGGGTCCGGCGCGGGGACCCCTCGCGACCGTGCCAGAGCGGTACGGTTATTACCGAGAGACGGGTGAGACCGGACAACCGGACGGCATCTCCGGGGTCGTCGTATGGATCTGGATCTACCCGAACTCACGCGCCCACTGGTCGCCCGCCTCTGCGTAGTCGCCCTCGTCGCGGTACTGCTGATCCCGTCGGGGGTCTCCGCGCTCACGCACGAACCGGTCGAACTGCAAGCGGGGGCCATCGACGAGCCCGCCAACGGCACGACGGTCATCGCCGTTCAGGGCTTCAAGGGACGCGGACAGAACAGCTCCAAGAAGCCCGCGCGGCTCGTCGGCGTCGGGCCGTCGGGCGACCTCGAGTGGAACTACGAGCCCCAGGACGACGTGACGTGGTTCTACGACGTGGACCCGCTCGACGACGGGACCCTGCTGGTGACCGGCGTCACCCGAGACGGGACGACGGTCGTCAAGTACGACCCGGCGACCGACAGCCGCGTCTGGACCGAGCGCCTCGACGCCCACGACACCCACGACGTCGACCTGATCAACGGCGACCAGCTGCTCGTCGCCAACATGCGCAACTACAACGAGACGACCGAGACCAACGACGACCGGCTCTTCGTCTACAACCGGACGACCGGCGAGACGGTCTGGGAGTACCGCTTCGAGCGCATCTACGACCGCGGGGACACCAGCGGCGGCAGCGGCGGCTACACCGGCGACTGGACGCACGTCAACGACATCGACAAACTCGGCGACGGCCGGTACATGGCGTCGCCGCGCAACATGGACGAGGTCGTCGTCGTCAACCGCTCGACCAAGGAGGTCGAACTGTCGCTGGGTGCCCCGGGCGACCACAGCGTCATCTACGAGCAGCACAACCCCAACTACATCGAGCGCGAGGACGGCACCCCGACGATCCTCGTGGCCGACAGCGAGAACGACCGCGTCGTCGAGTACGAGTACGCGGGCGGCGAGGGGCGCAACGCCACCTGGGAGCGCACCTGGAACCTCGGCGTCGACGGCAACCTCAACTGGCCCCGCGACGCCGACCGCCTCCCGTCGGGCAACACGCTCGTCACCGACTCGCTCAACCACCGCGTCATGGAGGTCACCCCCGACGGCGAGGTGGTCTGGGAGTACTACGCCCCGTGGGGCACCTACGAGGCCGAGCGGATCTACCTCGGCGACGAACCCGGCGGCCCCACGATCGCCGACCAGAACGCCACCGGCGCCTACGGCCTGAACGGCAGCGCCGCCCTCACCCCCGGCGCGACCGAACGAGCGACCTTCGCGTCGTGGCTCCACAGCACGTTCGACGGCACGCTCGTCTCGGGGCAGGTCGACTGGTTCGCCGAACGGTGGGCGCACATCGCCCCCTGGGTCCGTCCCGTCTGGATGGACCCCTGGGCGTTCGTCGCCTTCCTCGGCGCCGCGGTCGTGACGGTCGGCTGGGCCGGCGGCGAGGCGGTGTACCATCGACGCTGGATCGCCGGCCGCCTCCGCGCCGGCTACGACCGCGTGCGCCCGTCCGCCGACGGCGAGTCGAGTCGCTCGGACGACTGACGGGGCCGCGGCTAGACGGTTTCTGCGGGACCGAGCCGAACAGCAGCCGCCCTCAGAAGTCGGCTTCGACGGAGCCGTCCTCGGAGAGGTCGACGACGCCGTCGAAGCGCGCGCGGAAGTCCTCCAGTTCGTCGTCGTCGTGGACCCCCTTCGCGAGGTGGAACAGACCCACGGCGTCGTGTTCCTCCAGCAGGTCGAGAATGGCGTCGACGGCCTCGGCGGCCCGCTCGGCGTCGGAGTAGTACACCATCTCCGTCACCGAGTCGAGGCTGACCCGTCGCTTGCCCTCCGTCGATTCGAGGAACACCCGCGTCTCGTCGACGATCCCCTCCAGGTCGTCGGGCGCCGAGACGTACTTGACGTTCTCGGACTGACGGCGGGTGTAGCCCCGTTCGACCGACAGCGCGTCGAGGATCGTCGCGCGCTCCTCGTCGACCTCGTAGTGTTCGAGCTTCTGGCGCACTTCCCGAGCGGTCGTCCGCGTCGAGATGACCAGCATCTCGTCGGTGTCGGTACTGAGAAACTCCGTGTCGATGCGGTCCGTCTCACCCGTACTCGGGTGAAGGAGGAGAACGCCCGTCCCACCGGGCACCGTGTCCGGCGTGTTCTCGATGGCGAGCTGGTAATCCATGTGCATGGAAGCGGCTGGAATTACCTTAAGCGTGGCCTTCCGCCCCATCGTCCCCCGCCCGGCGTTCCGCGGCGTCGTCGACCTCGTTCAGGCCCCGAACTGTCGCGCCCCGATCCGCGAGTGGCGCGGAGACGAAACTCCGCGCCGTTGAAATCGAAGACGCGCCCGAGGCGGGACCGAGCGAACGCTCCGCGTTCGCGAGGGTTGCGAGACGCCTCTGGCGCCTCGTGGGATTTGAACCGGAGGCAGACATTCCTGCTCGCCTCGCTTCGCTCGGCTGTGCGGGCTGTGACTGCCGGCGTTCAAATCCCGGACGGCGCACACTGAATCCAGCACGCGGCCCGATGAAACGCGCCGCTCGCCAGTTGGATTCAGAGAAGCGCCCGAGGCGGGATTTGAACCCGCGTCACGACCGTGACAGGGTCGTATGATGGGCCACTACACCACCCGGGCACGCATTCACTGGTTTGCCGGAGGTGAATTTAAGACTTTCCAAACGAACCCTCCGTGCCACGACGGGCCACGCCGGTTCCCACTCGCCACCGGTCTCACATCTATCAACCCAGTATCGTATCAACGAAATCTACACGCCAGGCCACCAGCCGAGAAATCAACCGTTTGAAACTAAACAGCCAGACGACATCTCAATACTGATAACACCAACGGAACTTACTTGCGTGGCGAACACAGTTAGAACAGATAGCGGAGTTACGTGGACGGAAACTCCGGGGACACCGACATGAGTACGAATCCGGACGAAAGTGAGAGTACAGAGACGCCGCTGAACGTGTTGCTGTTGGCGCCGTCGGTCGGCGGCCACGAGGACGAGGTCTGCGGCGAGTTGCTGCACGGCCCCGCCGAGCGCGAGCGAGCGCTGCTGGTCACCTGCATGAACTCGCCCGCCGAGCGACTCGACGTCTGGACGGACCACGAGAACGGGCGACCCGAGCACGCGACGGTCGTCGACGTGGAGGCCGCCGCCCGGTCGACGGCGGCGACGACCGCGACCGGGACCGACGGTGCGCCCAACACGCTCGTCGAGTCGGTCGACTCGGAGACCGACCTCGCCGGGCTGGGCGACGTGATCGACCGTCACCTCACGGAACTCGCCTCCGAGGGAGAGACCGCCGTCTGCGTCCACTCGGTGTCTGACCTGCTCCAACGCGCCGAGGAGCGAGCGGTGTTCAAGTTCCTCGAAGTGCTGACGAGCACGGTCGACCGCGCCGGTGCGGTGGCTCACTACCACATGAACCCGGACGTACACGACCGCGAGACGATCGAGACGTTCGAAGTGTTGTTCGACAGTGTCGTCGACCTCCGGACGGCCAATGTCGCCGGCGAGTGACCGGCCCCCCTGAACCGATGAATCCAGACGAACGGGCCGGCCGCGAGTCCGCGACGCGAGACCGCTCACGCGACGGTGGCCTCCGCGGGCGGGTGGTCCTCGTCGCCGACCGCGACCCGGCCGTCACCGACGAACTGGCCGCCGTGCTCAGAGACCGGTTCACCGTCCGATCGGCCTACGACAGCGCCGACGCGCTGGCGAGTCTCGACCCCGACGTGAGCGTCGCCCTGCTGGACCCGTCGATCCCGGGACTGTCGGCCCAGCGGGTCGTCGACCGGGTCCGGACCGACGACGCCGACTGCCAGGTCGCCGCGCTGGTCGACGAACCGCTCGACATCGAGTCGACGGCGTTCGACGACTGCCTCGTCAAGCCCGTCGAGGACGGCCACCTCACGGAGACCGTCGAGCAGCTCAGCCGGCGGGCGGCCTACCGGACGACCCTCGAAGAGTTCTACCGGGTCGCCCGCGAACGCACCGATGCGAGCGACCAGGAACGCGAACGCCTCGACCGGCGGCTCGGCGAACTCGACGACTCCCTCGACGACGTCTTCCGTACGCTCGACGGGCCGGAAGCCTACGACGCCGCCCTCCGCGAGCTCGACGCCGACTCCTGACCACCCCGTCACCGGGTCGTGTTCGACCCCCGGCCGTCCCGTCTCCGGACCGTATCCGGCGGTTCGGTGGTCGACGCGCTGTCCCTTGCATCGCAAGCCGGATCGCTATGCGCCGTCCGCGCCTATCGATGACACGGCGCGACCAGCGCCGGACGATCCATGAGCGTCCTACAACTCACAGAGGAGACGTGGCTCGATCTGACGGTCAACTTCATCCCGATCGGGATCTTGGCCGTCCTCGACCTCATGTTCTGGGTGTTCAACCCGTGGGGCTGGGACCCGTGGTTCGTCTTCTGGGCGCACGTGCTCACCTTCGTCCCGCTGGTCCTCCTGACGATTCTGACCTACGTCAGCGGGCGCGTCATCCAGCGCGACGAACGCGCCGGATCGACCGACGAGGAGACCGAGACCCACACGGAGACCGCCGATGCCTGACGCGACGCCGGGGGACCACCGGCCCCGACATCGAGTCGCACGGAGACTCAAATCCCGGTTTGAGCGTTCGCCGACTTTTGGGGGCCGTCCCTCGAAGGAGGAGTACGGATGAGCGCACCGCCCGCCACCCTCGCCCTTCGCCGTCACCTCAGGCGCCTGGCTATCGACGCCGCCGCTATCGGCGAGCGCCTGGCCTTCTGGGCCGGCGTCGCCCTCCCCTGTCTCTACCTCCCGGTCCTCGGTGTCTACGGAGTCACAGCCGATACCGCCCCCGTCCTCCTCTCTCTCTGGACGCTCCACGCCGCGGCCCTGCTCGCCGGGCGACGCCACAGTCCCGACGAGGAGAGGCAGGACCACGACCGCCGCGACCCCGACCGCCGGGATCGTGCCCGCCACGACGCTGCGGACGACACCCACGACCGCAACGACCGCGTGACCGACTCGTAGACCCGGCCCGTCCGGTCGACGGCGGCGTCGCGGAGCGGTCGATTTATCCCGCCACCCGGCCCACGTCGAGGTATGGACGTGAAGTCGCGCCACCACCTCCGCGCGGACGCGATCGCCGACATCGAGGACGCCGTCGCCGCCACCCTCGGCGTCGAGATCGACGCCGACAGCTACGAGAAAGTCGAGTTCGAGGACAGCGACTGGAACGTCGTCCTCGTCGACGGCGACCCGCTCGTGCTCTATATCGAAGACGAGTCCGGCGCGGACGAACCGTTCCTCACCGTCCAGGGCGCCAACGCCTTCCCGCCCCAGCGCAACGTCGTCACCGTCGACGCCGGCGCCGTCTCGTTCGTCTCCGACGGCGCCGACGTGATGCGGCCCGGCATCGTCGACGCCGACGACTCCATCGAGAGCGGCGATCTCGTCGCCATCAACGAGGAGAGCCACGGCAAGTTCCTCGCCGTCGGCCGCGCGAAGACCGACGGCGCCGACATGGTCGGCGACTCCGGCAAGGTCGTCGAGTCGCTCCACCACGTCGGCGACGACCTGTTCGAGTTCACCGTCTGAGTTCCGGTCGCGATCGGCGGGAGCGACCGGCTTTTTGCCCCATCATTTTTGCGTCGAGTGGTCGCGGGTCCGCGACCCGAGACGGAAAAAGGTGGTCGCGTGACGACCTGTTCGAGTTCACCGTCTGAGTCCGCGAGCGACCGTCGCCTGTCGTCGCGGTCCGCGGGTCACTCGCCGGCCGCTTCGTCGTCGGCGTACTCCTCCTCGTAGCGTTCCATCGCCATCTCGTAGCCCTCTGCGGCGAGTTCGTAGGTCTCCCGCAGATCCTCGATCGGCGTCTCGGTCGCGTCGACGCGCAGGTCGTCGTAGTAGGGGGTCATCTCGCGGTCCTCGGTCGAACGGACAAGTAGCGCCGCGCTCTGGACGTGTAGCTCTTCGCGCTTGTCCCCGCCGAGTTCGTGGCCGGCCGCGAGCGCCTCGACGAGCCGCTTCGCGAGCGGCGTCTCCGGGTCCGACTCGGGGTCGTCCGGATCCTCGCCGGCGGTCGCCTCGTACGTCTCGGCGACGGCCTCGATAACGTCACCGCCGGTGAGTAGGTTCCCGGCGACGGTGTAGTTCTCCCCCACGATATCGCCGTACCAGGGGCGACACTCCTCGCCGGAGAAGGCGAACTCTCCGTCGGCACCGACCCCGTGGAGCTGGCGCTGTGGCCGCCCGTCGTCGGCGTTGAGCAGGCCCTCCAGCGCGTCCTCGACCGCGAGGCCGTCGTTCAGGTACTCGATGCCCTTCCGCCCGAGGTCGACGTTGACCAGGCTCTGGGTGGCGACGGCGCCGTGTTCGCTCGCGAACGGACACAGCGTCCCCACACCGGCCAGTCGCGTCGTCACCGCGACCCCGTAGCGGGTCTGTGTCCGTCCCGACCCGTCCGTGTAGGACTCCCGAACGCAGATACTGAACGTCACACTCCTCACGTTGGGGGCGGCGACCGTCAGTGTTCGGTCGATAATCGAGCAATTCGTGACAATCGAACATAAAATTAGACCCAGTCACCGGTTTGACCGGAACGTGTGTAGTGGTAGTACCGGGACGGCCTTCCGCTCGTGGGAACGCCGGAGTCGGCGGCGGGCTGAGCGGGGGAGCCGTTCGCCCGTCCGCCACGTGTCTGGACAGTCGAATCGTCCGTTTCTGTCCCGTCGGACGCCGAATTTCGAGGCGAAACTCGTCACCCAGACGAGAATGGACGTGCTGAAGACATAAACAATTAATAGGTACCGTCGTCTCGACACGGGTTGCTGCACGGGGGATTACGCTTGAGGGAACGAACGGAGCGTCAAGGGAGTAGTATCGACGCCCGAGCGGACACGGACGCCGACTCGGTGTGTACGGAGTGTGGTGGGCGAGTCCGGGAGAGCGAGACGGAGACGGTCTGTGAGGAGTGCGGACTGGTGACCGCGGAGGACGCCGTCGAACGCGGCCCGGAGTGGCGGTCGCACGACGATGAGGTCGACCGTCGGCGGACCGGGGCGCCGCTGACGGAGTCACGGCACGACCGCGGGCTTTCGACGGAGATCGGCTACGGGACCGGTTCGGAAGTCTCCGGCACGCGCCAGCGACAGCTGGTGCGGATGCGTCGCCAGCACAACCGCGCCCGGGTCGACTCGAAGGCCGAGCGAAACAAGCTCTACGCCTACACGGAGATCAGGCGGCTGGTCTCGGTCATGTCGTTGCCCACGTCGGTGCGCGACCGGTCGTGTTCGCTGTTCGCCGCGGCCCAGTCCGAGGAGTTGCTCTGCGGGCGGTCACTGGAGGGGTTCGCCGCCGCGGTCGTCTACGCCACCTGTCGGACCCAGTCCATCGCGCGGACGATGGACGAAGTCGTGGACGTGGCGCGCGCCGACCGAAGCGAACTCAAGGCGGCGTACGACGCGCTGAATCGCGAGCTCGGCCTCCCGGTCGGGCCGGTCAGCCCGACGGAGTACCTGCCGCGATACGCCTCGGATCTCGGCGTGACCACCGACATCGAACGGCGGGCCCGCGAGTACGCCGTCGTGCTCGTCGAGTCGGGACGAATGGGCGGGAAGAACCCGAGCGGCGTCGCCGCGGCCTGTCTCTACAAGGCCGCCACCGAAACGGGCGTCGGCGTCAATCAGACCGAGGCCGCCGACCTGGCCGACGTGTCGCGGATGACCATCGGCTCGACCGTCGGCGACCTCGACGACCTGGTGTAGGCGCCGCCCGCCGCCGCCAGTCTCGTTCTCGGCACGGCTTCCGCCCGGGAGAGGCGTGACCGTCCCGGGCGTTCTCGGCACCGGTCGGGTGTGCATTCGAAACGCCCTCCTATATAAATCTAAACTGACTCCTGAACCGACTGTCGACCGATAGTACAAGTAGGGGGCCGAGACAGTCTCTGGCGTGAGCGGACCTCCATCGGACGAGGCCGAGTTCGTCATCGGCCGCGGAAAAGTGGCGACGACGGACGACGACGCCCCGGCGGGCCGCCTGGGCACCTACCGGGCGCGGGACGGCTCCAGCGGCGCGCCGCTGTACGTCGATCTGGACGGCCCGCACGCGACGCTGATCGTCGGGAAACGGGGGTACGGGAAGTCCTACACGCTGGGCGTCCTCGCCGAGGCGCTCGCCCGCGCCCACGGCGTCGCGCCGGTCGTCGCCGACCCGATGGGCGTGTTCCCGACGCTGGGCCAGCCCTCGGAGGGCGAGCCCGTCCCCGCCGAGGTGATCGACGACCCGCAGATCACGGCGACGACGCTGGACCCCCGGTCGTGGTGCGCGCTGCTGGATCTCTCCCCCGAGAGCGGGGCGGGCGGGCTGGTCTGGCAGGCCGCCCGGGAGGAGTCGACGCTCGCGGACATGCGGGCCACCATCGAGGCGACGGCGGCGCCGGGCGTCGACAGGCGCGCGGCGGTCAACCACCTCGATCTGGCCGACTCCTGGGGCGTCTTCGACCCCGAGGGCATGGACGCACAGGCGCTGGGCAGCGGTGCCGTGACGGTCGTCGACGTGTCGGGGCTGGACTCGGCGCCGATGAACGCCGTCGTCCGCGGTATCGGCGAGGCGCTGTACCGCGCCCGGGTGAACGAGGAGATCGCGCGGCTCCCCTGGTTCATGATCGACGAGGCCCACACCTTCTTCCGGGGGGTCGGCGAGGCGGCGCTGGAGACGATCCTCACGCGCGGGCGCGCACCCGGCGTGAGTCTCGTGCTGGCGACCCAGCGGCCCAGCGCCGTGTCGGAGGTGGCGGTCTCCCAGTCGGACATCCTCGTCTCCCACCGGCTCACCTCCGAAGCGGACCTGGCGGCGTTAGAGGCGGCCCAGCCGACGTACATGCAGACCGCGCTGGCCGACCGACTGCCGACGGGCCCCGGCGAGGTGCTCGTCGTCGACGACGCGACCGAGACGGTCCACTCGGCGACCGTCCGGCGGCGGGAGACGCCCCACGGCGGGGACAGCCCCAACGCCAGCGACGTGGACCTGGAGCCGGACCCCGACCGCCCCGCGGCCGACGGCGACTGAGACGGGTCGCGCTCACTGTGTCCCACGACGACCCCCGCGTTCGGGCGGTCGATGTGGCACTGAGCGAGACCGATCCGGACGAACGGTCCGCGGAGACGACGCTCGGAGTGACCGGCCGGCCGAACGTCGCGGCCTGGGAGCAGTGACCGGCGGGGGCGTTCGCTCGGACGGCCGCGTCCGACGAGTGTCCGGCCGGCGAAGGATGTCTGACGTAAAATACAAACGGACAGCGACCGGGAGAGAGTGTATGGGACTTATGAGCAAGATCCTCGGGGAGTCCGGGGGTAGCCGGCAGAAAGAGGACTACGTCGAGATCGAGAGCGACGGCGTCGACGCGGGGGCGACGGCGGCCTCCCGTCAGGTCCGGATCGCGAAGATCGGCGACAAGCAGGACGTCATCGACATCAAGGACGCCGTCTACGACGGCGACGTGGTGATCGCCGACATCACGCGCCACACGACCCAGGACCGGACGATGGAACACATCACGGACGAGCTCAAGCAGGTCGCCAACGAGGTCGGCGGCGACATCGCTCAGAAGGGCGACGACCAGCTCATCATCACGCCACACGGCGTCGCCATCAACCGCGACCCGCTGGGCCAGTAACTCGCCGCCGTCAGAGCCGCCGACCGCTCGGTTCCCGTGGATCCACGCCGTCTCGGCCCGAAACCTGCGCCGTGTCGGCTACCGTGTTCGTGACCGACGGGTCACTGGGGACGGCCCGCCGGTCGAGGGGTGGTTCTCTCTCGGCGCTGTCAGGTGACAGAAAGCATTTACCGGAACCGCCGGATCCCGAGTGTGACCGCCTCGTGTGAGGTGGTTCGGACAGGAACTGTGGAGTGGCCCTACCCATGGCCACAGTTCCGGCGGTTCAGGCCGGGATACTTCGTGCTCGCCTCCGGGCGGGCGATGTGTGGTACTACGTCACACCCGTATTTAGGTTTGCCGCGCGCGTTCGCAACGGCGAGAGCGGATCAGACCTCGTCGGCCTCGTCGGGGCTGTCCTCGACGGAGCGTTTCATCGAGTCGCGGCGGCTCTTGGCGTCGCGGCCGGTCGCCTCGAGCAGGAAGTCGTTTTTCGCGTCGACGGCGTCGGCCGCCGCGTCGGCCTCGCCCGCCGCGATGACCTCCTCTGCGGGACGCTCCTCGAAGTCGACCGCGAGCTTGTCTTTCTTGCCGCTGTACTCGACCGTCCCGGCCGTGATGCGCTCGAACACCGGATTGTCGGGGTCCTCGACCACGTACAGATCACTCCCCTTGAATTCCTCGGTGGTCGAGATGGTTCCGAAGTAGTCCTCGATCGTCGCCTCCATGTCTTCGATACGCTCTTCGAGGTGTTCTCCCCGGCGCATCTTGTACTCCCGCATGGGCGACCCTTTGCAAGCACCGTTCTTACCTTTTTCGAGCGCGCCGAGCCGGCGCCCCACCGGCCCCGCCGACCGCCGGACGGCGCCGCCGCTCGGCGTCGCGGCCGACGGTGCGAGCGCCGCGATCGACTGGCCTGTTACTCCTCGGCGACGGTGTCGGCGTGTTCGAGGAGCGTCCCGCGGCGACACTCCGGACAGAAGTCGCCGGCCCGCAGCGAGGTGGCGTCGGCCTCCGTGGAGAAGTCGCACTCCGAGCACTTGAACGTCCCCTCGGGGACGGTGATCGAGGGCGTCTCGTCGCCGTCCAGCGACGGCCCGGCGGCCCCCGGGTCGGTCGGCTGGTCGCGCTTGGTCTCCTCGGGCCAGTCGCCCATCGACTCGGCGCCGGCCGAGGGGTCTTCCTCTTCCGGCCAGGCGCCGGCGGCGCCGTCGTCGCTCGCCGCGTCGGCGCCCGCTCCGTCACTCCCGCCGGTCGCCCCGTCTCGCGAGCCCGCCGCGGGCCCGTCGGCGAGGTCGGGCTCAGCCGCCGCATCGCCATCGGACGATGCGGCGGCGTCGGTTCCAGCGTCGTCGTCGCTCCCGAGGATCTCGACCTCCGCGGTCTCGCCGGCGCGCTCGGCCGGGTCCGACGGCTCGTCGGGCCACTCGCCGGGCTCGCGGTCGTCGTCGTCCGCACTCGCCGCCTCGTCGGCGGACGCATCGCCGTCCGCATCGGTCTCCCTCTCGTCGCCGCCGGCCTGTTCGGTTTCGGTCTCCCCGTCCTCGTCGGGCCACTCGCCGGGCTCGCGGTCGTCGCCCTCCGCGTCGCCGATGATGACCGCGTCGTCCTCGTCGGCGTCGACGTCGGCCCCGGCGGTCGCGTCGTCCTCGGCGTCGGGGATGGTCGTCTCGGCGCCGCGGGCCTCGGCCTGTGCCGACGACTCGTCGGTGGCGTCGTCGTCGAGGATGACCGCGTCCGTGCCGTCGCCGGCGTCGACCCCGTCGTCGCTCGCGGCCGACCCCCCCTCGTCGACCGATCCGTCCGCGTCGACCGACGCCCCGACGTCGGCCGTGTCGTCGGCCGCTTCGCCCGGCGTCGCCTCGAACTCGTCGGCGCCGCCCTCGGGCGTCTCGAGGGTGGTCACTTCCTTGTTCTCGGAGACCACGCGGCTCTCGCCGCAGCGGGAACAGGTCTCCATCTCGGTGATGGTGATGACGACTTCCGTCCCCTCCTCTTCGCGCTCCCGCTCGACGGTCGTCTCGCCGAAGCTGTGTCCCAGGAGCGAACACTTGATACTCATTACCACGTGTTCGACCCCTCCGAACCATAAGCGTGCTGTTTGTCCGAACATCGAGCAGTCGTGCGATCCGACACCCCCGAATCGGGGCGTCGCGACCGTCGTCTCGGGGGATACACGTAAGACCCGGCCAGCCGAAGAGGGAGGTATGCAGGCGAAACCGGAGTACCGCGACCGCGACGAGGTCGAAGTCGCGGTCCTGGACGCGCTGGCCGACCGGCCCGAGGAGGGGATGACCGTCTTCGAACTCCGGTCGCGAGTCGAGGTCGACATCGACGCCCTGGAGGCCGCGCTGGCCGAGCTGAAGGAGGACGGGCTCATCGAGGCCCACCAGGAAGACCACCGGACACTCATCGTCCCCGAAGACGGCGTCGTCGGTCCCGTCGACCCCGACGACGACTCGTTCATCGGTCAGATCCGCGAGAAGCTCCCGTTCTGAGCCGTCCGTCTCATACGGATTATTGCAAGACATTCCGGGATCGACCGCCCGACCGCGTGCGGTCGGCCCGGTAAACGCTTGCGATAATCCGTCTCAGTCGTCGGCCGGCGCGGCCGCGCAGTTGTTCGGCCCGAGTTCGAGTTCGAACGCCGCGTCGTCGTCGGCCGACTCCCGACCGAGGTTGACGGCGATGATCTCGGCGTGGTTGGCCGGTCGCGGCGGCGTCCGCTCGGTGATCCGCTCGACGAACGCGGCCTCGCTCAGGTCGAACACCGGCAGTTCCCGACACTCGCCCAGCCGCGCCGTGAACGCACCGTCCTCGTCGGGGATCGCGTCCTGCCCGTGGTGGCCCGGCGCGACGAGCGTCCCGTCGGGGAACCGGGCGAAGCGCTCGGTGAGCGTGCGATAGAGTTCCCGGGCGAACGCGGGCGCCTCGTCGGACCCCTCCTCCAGGTCCGGGCGAGCGACGCCTGCGAGGCGGCTCCGCCGCCTCGATCCGTCGCGGTCGGCAAAGCCGACCGCGCCGTCGGTGAACAGGCTGTCGCCGGTCAGTAGCGCGTCGCCGACGGCGAACGCGGTCATCCCAGAGGTGTGGCCCGGCGCGTGGACGGCCGCCAGGGACGACTCGCCCACCGCGATACCGTCTCCGTCGTCGACCGTCTCCACGTCGTCGGTCACGCCGCGCTCGACCGCTGGCGCGGGCATCACCGGCGTCGCACCGGTCGCGTCGGCCAGCGCCCGGAGGCCGCTGACGTGGTCGGCGTGGACGTGCGTGTCGAGGACGGTCGTTATCTCGACGCTCCGATCCGCCGCGTCGGCGACGTACCGGTCGGTGAACGCCCGCAACGGGTCGACGACCGCCGCCTCACCGCCCGAGACGAGCATGTATCCCAGACAGCCGCTGGAGGGGCGGCGGTACTGGACGAGCGTCGCGTCGGGCGCGTCGGGGAGCGCCCCCTCGACCTCGACGGCGAGCAGCAGTCGCGCCCACGCGTCCATCCCGCCGGCGAGGTTCCGGGCCTCGAAGCCGGCATCGGTCAGCTCCCGAGCGATCTCACCGCTGGCTTCGCCGCGAGCGCAGACGACGGTGATCGGTCCCTCGCCGTCCACGTCGGCGACGAACTCGTCCAGCTTTCCGGTCACCCTGGCCTGCAGGAAGCGGTTGTACGGCTTCTGCGTGAGTGCGACGCCCGGACCGGAGAGCCGCCAGCGCTCGACCTCGTCGCGGTCGCGAACGTCGAGCACGCGGACGGGCTCCCCGGCGTCGATCCGCGCCTGGAGGCCCGCCGGGTCGACCTCGCGTGTGTCGTCGGTCATGTCGTCGGGTAGGGACGGGGGCGAGATAAGCCCCCGGCCGCGCCGTCGGCGCCCCCAGTTGACCGATCGCGGCGGTCACGCGGTCGTACCGCTTAACCGTCGGCGCCGCGAGCGACCGGTATGCACCTCTCGACATCGACGTGGCCCGAAGCCGACGCCGTCGAGACGGACCTGGCGGTCCTGCCGGTCGGCAGCACCGAACAGCACGGCCCGCACGCGCCGCTGGGCACGGACGCGCTGACCGCCGAGGCCGTCGCCGACGCCGGTTTCGAAGCCTACGACGGTGAGGTCGTCCTCGGTCCGACGATCCCCGTCGGCGTCGCCGAGGAACACCGCCAGTTCGCGGGGACGCTCTGGGTGAGCGAGGACACCTTCCGCGACTACGTCCGCGAGACGGTCGGAAGCCTCGCGCATCACGGCTGGGACCGCGTCGTCGTCGTCAACGGCCACGGCGGCAACGTCGCGCCGCTCCGGGAGGTCTGCGGACGGGTCACGCGCCACGACGACGCTTACGCCGCCGCGTTCACCTGGTTCGACGCCGTCGACCTCGACCGCGACTGGACCGGCGACCCCGACGCGCCGCCCGTCGACCTCGACGCGATCCGCATGGGCCACGGCGGCCCCGTCGAGACGGCCCTCCTGCGCGCGGTGAACCCCGACCTGATCCGCGAGGAGCGTGTCGACGACGCCGCGGCGGGCGCCGCCGACGGCTGGGGCGAGTGGGTGAGCGGGACGAACCTCGCCTACGACTCGGCGGAGTTCTCGGAGAACGGAGCGGTGGGCGACCCCCGGGACGGGAGCGAGGCACTCGGCCGGTGGCTGCGCGAGCGGGCGGCCGAGAGACTGGCGACGCTGCTGGACGACCTCGCGACGCGGGACGTGTCGCGACCCGGACGGCGCTGAGCGGGCGCGACCGGAACCCGCGGCGACAGGGGACGCGACGGTCCCGGTCAGGCTTCGGCTTCTTCGGCGTCCGCGTCGGCTTCGGCGTCGGACTCCCCCTCGTCGCTGTCCTCGGCTTCGTCGTCGGTCTCGAACTCCTCCAGGGCGCTCCGGAGCTGGGGAACGGTGCTCGCCAGATCGCTGACCTCCTCGTGAGCGCCGGTCACGTCGTCGATCAGGTCTTCGACCCCCTCGATCTCCTCGGCGAGGTCCTCGGCGTCCTCGAAGGCGTCGGCGCGCTCGCCCATCGTGTACCACTTCTTGGCGTCGACGAGGTGCTCCTCGGCGTCCTCGACATCCAGCGCCGACCGGAGCGCGTTGAGCACGCCCAGCGTGTTATCGGCGTCGACCTCCCAGATCGCGTCGGCCGCCGGGAGCGCCGCGCGGGCCTCGTCGAGGCTCGCTTCCACGTCTTCGCGCATCTCGCTCGCCGCGTCCTCGAACAGGTCGTCGTCGTCGAAGGTCGCTTGACTCATGTCTCCTCTTTCGGCCCCGTCCGGTTTAAAAACACGCCTGGAACCGAAAGTGAAAATCACGAGTACAGCGGACGAGCGGCGCCAGCACGCCGACCCGCCCGATCAGTTACGGTCCGCCGGTATCGATCGCGGCCAGCGGGGCGGCGCTACCACCCGTCGTCCGCCCCGTCACCGTCCTCGCGGTCGACGTTCCAGGCGTCGTCGGCGTCGGTCTCGCGGTCGTTCGGGCTCGCGGCGTCGCCGTCGTTCGGTCGGTCGGGGCCGTCGTCGCTCCCGGCGGCGTCGGCAAGCGCGTCACCGCCCTCGCCGCCGTCGGTGCGGACGGCCGCGCGGGCGTCGGGGATCACGTCGAAGTCGGGCTCGGCGTCGCCGAGGACGAACAGCGCGTAGTAGCGCAGGAACGTCTGGAACGGGACCTGGATCAACAGCGCGCCGACGAACACGAGGATGCCGTAGAGGAGCACGAGGACGATGATCGCCCCGGCGGCGGCCGTCCCGCCGCCCGCCGCTGCGAGGGCGAACCCCAGCGGCGCCCCCACCACCAGGAACGGGACCGCCAGCGCGATCAGCAACAGCACGAGCAGGAAGCCGACGGCTATCGAGACGCCGATACCGAGGAGGAAAGAGAGAACGAGATACCCGAGGAACTCCAGGGGCTCGTCGGTCAGAGTCCCCCAGAAGCGCCGCCAGGCCGAGAGGACGCCCCGGTCCTCCGCGAGCATCACCGGGACGACGAACACGGTAGTGAATCCCAGCAGCGTCCCGAGGATCAGGGCACCGAGGCCCAACACCGGGATCGCGAGGACCACCACGGTCAGAATCGTCCCGTCGCTCCAGACGGTCGGCGGCCACCCGCCCAGCGCCGCGCCCGTCCCCAGCAGTATCGCCGCGGCCGCCGCGATCCCAACCACCCAGACCGACAGCCGGAAGGCGAACAGCCGGAGCCCGCGCCGCCAGTACCGCCCGACCGACCGGCGCAGTCGGACCTCCTCGTCGCGCAACGCGGCGACGAAGGCGAACTCCATCGTCGCGCCGACCACCGAGTACAGCAGGAAGGCGACGAGTCCGACGGCGGCGATCCCCAGTATCAGCGCCACCAGTTCGGGCGTTACCTGCGGCGTGACGTCGGGGCCGGCGGGGGCGCCGGGAGCCGGGTCGGGAGCGTCGGTCCCGCCACCGAACCCCGTGGTCGGCGCACCGGGGGCGGAGAGGCCGGCACCGCCGACGAAGAACATCACCACCGCGAGCCGGAACCACCGCACGCGGTCGACCGGTGTGAGGAACCGCTTGGTCGCCTCGACGGCGTCCGTGATGTCGTCCAGGGCGGCGAGAGACATATCGGGTCGGTTGTCCGCCCAGTCACATATCTCCCGTGGTCGGTCCGACGGCTCACCGCCTGGACCGTTCCCGGCCGTCGCCGACGGTCAGGCCTCCGCGGACACGTCTTCGACCCGCATGAGCGGGTAGCCGTCCTGCATATCCATCCAGGTCCGGACCTCGTGGCCCTCGTGATCGATCGTCATCTCGACCTCGACGAACCGGCCGGTCAGCTCCGTGTAGTCGGCCGCCGAATCGGCCAGTTCGGCTTCGAGTTCCGCGACCAACACGTCGACGGTGACCGACTCGCAGTAGGGCTGGTTCTCGATGGCCTCCTCCATCGCGCGGGCGAGGCTGTCGGCGCTGTCCGGACTGACCGGCGTCCCCGCGAACTGGTGGTACAGCGTCCCGAACTTGATGCCCGCCTCGAAGCAGGCGGTCTGGGCGTCGGTGGGGTCCATACCGGTCGCTCGGTCGCGTGGGAGTAATGCCCTTCGGAGCCGGGGACAGTCGTCTCCGGCGCGTCTGTCGGGGTCGTGACACTCGCGCTGAGAACCGTACGTTACTTACTGGCCGGTCGCAAGGGTTCACCTGAATGGACGAGCCGGTCTTACTCACAGGTGCAGGGGGCCGCGTCGGGCAGGCCGTGCTGGAGGGGCTCGCCGACGAGTACGAGTGGCAACTGCTCCTCCACAGCCCGCCGGACGAGGAGCCGGACCACGAGTACCGCATCGGGGACGTGACCGACGAGGAGACCGTCGCCGAGGCGATGGACGGCGTGGGGGCCGTCATCCACCTCGCCGGCGACCCGCGGCCGAGCGCGCCGTGGGACTCGGTGCTGGCGAACAACATCGACGGCACCGAGAAGATGTACGAGGCCGCCGTCGAGGCTGGCGTCGAGACGTTCGTCTTCGCCTCCTCGAACCACGCCGTCGGCGCCTACGAGACCGACGAGCGCACCCCCGAGATGTACCGCGAACACGACGAGTACCGCCTCGACGGCACCGAGTTCCCCCGCCCCGGCAACCACTACGGCGTCTCCAAGGCCGCCGGCGAGGTGCTGGGTCGGTACTACCACGACGAGTACGGCATCTCGGTCTGCAACATCCGCATCGGCAACCTCACCCGCGGTCACCCCCCGATCGACTACGAGCGCGGCCAGGCCATGTGGCTCTCCTACCCCGACTGCGCTCGCATCCACCGCTGCGCTCTGGAGGCCGACTACGGCTTCGAGATCGTCTACGGCATCTCCGACAACGACCGCAAGTACTACTCACTGGAGCGCGCTCGCGAGGCGCTGGGCTACGACCCGCAGGACAACTCCGCCGAGTGGAACGCCGACGAGCACGTCGCCGACTACGAGCGGGAGACGTAGCGACCACCGGTTCCGGGCGACACCCGTTCGCTTCTCGGGTGTCGAACCGGACGAACGCACACCGTCGCCGCGAGTATGAGAGAAAAGTGATTGTTTCGGAAGCCTTTACATGCCGGATTTGAATGGTCGAAGCGAATGAAGGGACTCTGGCCTGTCGTCTTGTTGGCACTGTTGGTCGCCTGCACGCCGGCGGTGCAGGCGACCGAGGACGGAATTTCGGACAGCTGCGACTACACGCCGTATAGCATCGAGGAGTTGGAACAGCAGTACGATGCGAACGCGGTCGGTGTCGGTGACGCAATAAATTCACCGGACGACTCGGACGCGCTCAACTTCCAGGCCGAGAAAGGCGACTACTTCGCGGTGACTGTCTTTCACCAGAACGTCGGGGACGAAGAACGGCGGCTCACGTTCGATTTCTCCCCGGATGTCTCGGTGACTGAGCTACATAACATCGAAGAGTACCGGGACGACGCGGAGTACTACGCCCGTTCGGATCCGACCGAGAACGCCTCGTTCAAGATGTACGCGGAGGACGACGACAGCATCTGTCTCCGCCTGTTCGAGAACGGAGGATTCCAGGGCGAGTACAACTGGAGTTTCACGATCAGTCAGAACAACGAACACCAGTGGTACCCCGCGCCCGACGGCTCGACGCCGACTCCGACGCCCACGGCGACGCCGTCACCGACGCCGACTCCGACGCCCACGCCGACCGCGACCGAGACGCCCACCGCAACCGAGACGGTCACTGCGACCGAGACGCCCACCGCGACCGAGACGGTCACTGAGGAGGGTGCGACCGGAGATGCGACAGTCGCACCGACAGCTGTGGGCGGCGGTGACGACATCCAGGACAGCGACGGCGACGGCGTGATCGATTCGGAGGACTACGCGCCGAACGATCCCGACGTACAGGAGAAGAGCGACCTGATAGAGACGACGGCCAGCGGGTCCGGAGCGGGTCTCGGTCTCGGCGCGACGGTCACCGCGCTCCTGCTCGCGGCGGCCGCAGCCACGCGGCGGTCCTGACGGGTCGGCGGCGAGATTCGCCGTGTCCGTAGCTGGCTCCTGAAGACGAGAGACCGCGAGCTACTCGGACCGAGAAGACTCTCGACGCCGGTCGCGGTCGACGACCGCGGGACCGGCGTTCAGTTGCGTTTGGTGCGTACGTCGCCCTTGTCGCGGGTCTTGTCCTCGCAGTTCGGGCAGACGCGGGGCTGGTCCATCCCGTTCGGCGCGAACACTCGCACGTACGATTTCGTCACGACGGCGTCGCAGTTCCGGCAAGTGGGCACACCCGTACGTATGTGAACAGACGGATAACGCTTGTTTTCGGTCACTCCGTCGTATCGATCCCCAGCGCCCGGTTCAGCCCGCAGAAACAGGTCACCGTGTTGAACCCCAGGCCGAGCGCGGCGACGCCCAGGAGGAGGCCCCGCGAGCGCTTGCCGCTGGCGAGCGCTTTCACCGCGACGACAGTCAGTAGTACCGCGACGATGCCACGGGCGAGTCGGTCCCGTCCGCCGACGTTGGATTCCATGCGCGACCGTTAGTCCGCCACCGACACAAGCCCATCGACCGGTCAACCGGCGGCGCCGCTCCGGGCCACCACGGCCGCTCACCGCTCCTCGAACAGTCCGTCCACGTCGGACTCGCGGTGTTCCCGCCGGTCGACGTGTTCGGACAGTCGCTGGGCGACGATCGGCCGGCTGTCGGGGTCGCGGACGAAGTCGAGCACGAACGTGACGAACTGACTGCCCTCGTCGCCCGATTCGAGGTCCGTGCGAGCGTACTCGACGGCCCGCTCGATCACGCCCTCGTCGTAGCCCAGTTCCTCGGCGAGCACCGCGGCGGCGACGGCGGCCGCGTCGAAGTCCAGATCCGCGAGCGCGAGCGCCGCGCCCTCGTAGGTGAGCGCGGGCGCCGGTGCTCGCTCGACGCGCTCGGGGTCCCGTTCGAGCGCGGCGAGGTACTCGCGAACGCGACCGACGTCGACGCCGCGGTAGTCGGCGGGGAGGTCGGCGAGGTACTCGCCACCGCTCTCGGCGAGCCCGGTGGCGCCCGACCAGTTCCGGTTCCGGGCGTGATAGACGGCGGCGGTGAACTGGATGAGCCCGTGGAGGAATCGCTCGTCGTCGCCCGCCGGGAGGTCGAGCCAGCGCTCCTCCCAGGCGTCGTGAGCGGCGTGATAGTGGCCGGCGTTGTAGACGGCGACGCCCGCCCGCAACTGCGCGTCCATAGACGCGTGTCGGGCCGCCGGGGCGAAAACACCTCCGGGCCGTCGTCGTCGCCCGTCGTCTCGGCGGGCGGCGGCCGGCGTTCAGTCTCCGGTGCCGTCGACGGGCGCCCCGTCTTCGGCCGCGGCGGCGTCGCCCTCCGTCGCGGCCTCGTAGTGGCGGACCAGGGCGTTGACGAACGCGAACTTCAGCGACATCGACAGGGCGGTCAACACGGCGGCCGACTTCGGTTTGCGGCGGTAGGCGGCGTACAGCGCGCCGACGGTCACCGGGAGCGTGGCGACGTCGAGCGACCGGAGGAGCGCGCCGTGTTTCCCATGGTCGACCCAGTAACGTTCGGCCTGGATCACGTCGCTCGTCCAGGCCTGCGCGTCGTCGGGCTGGGGGAGCACGACCGGGTTCGCCGCGATGGCCGCGACCGCCGCGACCAGCAGGCGCTTGCGCCGCGTCAGGACGGCGTACACCAGCACCGGGAACGCGAACACGCGCGTCCACCCGCTCCAGGGGTTGGCGTGCCGCTCCCAGAGGAACTCTGCGAGTCGTTCCGATGGCACTGTGGTCGACACGCCGGTGACTTGGTAACAGACGGCAATAAGCGTGGGGTCCGATCCGGCGGATGGCGACCGTGTCGCGGTCACTCCGCGACCGCGTCGGACGCGTACGGCGGCGTCGCCGGCCACTCGATCTCGTCCTCGTAGCGCCGCACCAGCGCGGCGACGAACGCGAACTTCAGCGTCATCGCGAGCGCGCCCGCGACGGTGGCCCCGCCCACGTTTCGGCGAGAGGCGGCGTAGACGGCGTACAGGGTCGCCAGCCCGTTCCCGACGTTGAGCAACTGGAGCGCGCCCAGTCGGTCGCCGCGCTCGCGCCAGCGCCGCTCGGCGAGGACGACCTTCGTCATCCAGGCGTCGGCGTCGTCCGGCTTCGGGAAGAGGACTGGGTTGAACAGCGTGAACGCGACCGTCGCCGCGAGCAGTCGCCACCGACGATGGTACACCGCGTACAGCAGCGCCGGCAGCGTCAGCGTCCGTGACCAGCCGCTCCAGGGATTCGCGTGTCGGTCCCAGAACGCCCGCTCGGCCCGCCCGCGTATCGACTCGGCCATAGGCCCCCATCGCAGGGGGCGATGAAAAGTCCTTACAGGTCCTCGACGAGTTCGATCCCCCAGCCCTCCGGGCCGGTGACGAACGCGACGCGGGAGTCGAACTCCGCCATCGTGATCGGGCCGTCGTCGATGCGGTCGTCGTCGAGCCCTTCGAGCGCGGCGTCCACGTCGTCGACAGTGACCGCGACGTGCTCGAAGTCGCCCGTTTCGACCGGACCGTCTGCCTCGACGAGCTGGAGCGCGGCCGGGTCGTCGGTGTCCTCGTCGGCGGGGTCGCCGACGAAGACGTTCCGGGTGCCGTCGTCGGTCTCGAACTCCCGCAGGACCTCGTAGTCCACGAGGTCGGCGTAGAAGTCGACGGTCGCCTCGACGTCCGCGACGCGGATCGACGTGTGTCGGAGCGTCATCGGGTGGGTTCTCGGAGAGTCGCGGCTTAAGTGCACCGTGACGACGGCGTCACTCCTCCCGGTCGGTCCAGAAGTCGAAGGAGCGACCGGGGACGAAGATGTCGAGGCCGACGGCCGGCTCCTCGCTCTCGTTCGCGACGCGGTGGGACTCCCAGGGGTCGAGCCAGACGGAGTCGCGCCGTTCGAGGCGCTCGCTTCGAGGCGTTCCCTCCGGTCGCGCCTCGCCCTCCGTGTGAACCGTCAGTTCGCCGTCGAGGACGAGACACACCTGCCCGTTCTCGTGGTCGTGCATCGGCGAGGAATGGCCGGGCGGCTTCTCGAAGTACTCCAGACTCACGTCGTCGTCGCCCGCCAGCGCGACGCGGCGCCACCCCTCGTCGGGTTCGTACGTCTCGGCGTCGTCGAAGCTCACTCGCTTCATATCGGTGAGTCGGGCGCTCGGGACATATCTCTGGGGGGCGGCCGACCCGGTCTCGGAGCGGACTCGCGGACCCCTTTTGCCGGTCGGGCCCCTACGACCGCCGATGACAGGAGGAGCGGACCCGGACTCGACGGCGCGGTACCGCGCCGAAGCCGGGTCACAGGAGGCGACAGCCGCCGAGCGGCCGGCGGACCGCGACGGGGCCGCGGACGACGACGCCACGGGGGCCGCCGGACCGGCCGACACGGTCGTCGCCGTCGAGGGGCTCAGCAAGCGATTCGGGAGCGGTCCGGACGCGACGACCGCGGTCGACGACGTGTCACTGTCCGTCGAGCGCGGCGCCATCGTCGGCCTGCTCGGCCCGAACGGCGCGGGCAAGACGACGCTCGTCAAGTCGATCCTCGGGATGGTCCTGCCCGACGAGGGCGAGGTTCGCATCGACGGCATCGACGCCCGCGAACGCCCGCGGGCGGCGTACTCGCGGGTCGACGCGCTGCTCGAGGGCGCGCGCAACGACTACTGGCGGCTGACCGTCCGGGAGAACCTGCGCTACTTCGCGACGATCAGCGGGGTCGACCCCGACTCCGTGCAAGCCCGACACGACCGACTGCTCGACCGGCTCGACCTCGCCGACCACGCCGACGTGGCGGTGCGGGACCTCTCGCGCGGGATGAAACAGAAGGTGTCGCTGGCGAGCGTCCTCGCGGGGGGCGCCGACGTGGTCTTCCTCGACGAGCCGACGCTCGGCCTCGACGTGGAGAGCGCCCGGACCCTCCAGACGGAACTGCGCCGCCTGGCGGCCGACGAGGGGCTGACGGTCGTCCTCTCCAGTCACAACATGGACGTGGTCGAGACGGTCTGCGACCGCGTCGTCATCATGTCCGAGGGCCGCGTCATCGCCGACGACACGGTCGAAGCGTTGCTCGGCGGGAGCGACACCCACGAGATCCACGTCACCAGCGCGGACTTCGACGACGACCTGCTCGCGACGCTGGGCGACCAGTTCGCACTCGCGACCGTCGAACGCCGCGACCCCGGCGCGCGCATCGCGGTGACCGTCGACAGCGACGGCCTCTACGCGCTGATGGCGACGCTCCGGGCCCACGACGTGACGCTCGACCGCGTCCGAACCGTCGAGCCGGACCTGGAGGACGTCTTCGTCGACATCACGAACGGGGAGGGTCGGCGGTGAGCGACGCGCGCCTCGACGCCGGCGTCACCCCGAAACGCGCGACGTACGCCGACCTCGCGAAGCAGGTGCTCTACCGCGAGTACCTGATCTTCGTCAGGTACCCCGCCAACGCCGTGGGCGGCATCGTCATCTCGCTGTTCTTCTTCGGCCTGCTGTTCTACGGCGGGGAGATGGTCGCCGGGCGCGCCCTCACCGACTCCCTGGAGGGGATCGTCGTCGGCTACTTCCTCTGGACGCTCTCGGTGGGCGCGTACTCCTCGATCTCCAACGACATCGGCAGCGAGGTCCAGTGGGGGACGCTGGAACGACACGTCATGACGCCCTTCGGCTTCGCGCCCGTCGCGCTGTTGAAGGGCGTCGCGAAGCTCGTTCGCACCTTCCTCACCTCGGCGCTCGTCCTGGCGGTGATGCTCGCGATCACGGATACCGGGCTCCAGGTGCCCGTCCTCACCGTGGTCGTCGTCGCCGGGCTCAGTATCGTCTCCGTGCTCGGCCTCGGCTTCGCCGCCGGCGGGATCACCGTCCTCTACAAGCAGATCGGCAACTGGCTGAACCTCCTCCAGTTCGGGTTCATCGTGCTGATCTCCGCGCCCGCGTTCGACCTCGGATGGGTACGCTTCCTCCCGCTGGCCCAGGGCAGCGCGCTCCTCCAGCGGGCGATGATCGACGGGACCCGCCTCTGGGAGTTCGCCCCCCTCGACCTCGCCATCCTCGTCGGCGTCGCCGCCGTCTACCTCGCCGCCGGCTACGTCGTCTTCGAGCTGGCGACCCGCCGCGCCCGCAAGCTCGGCGTGCTCGGCGACTACTGACCCCCGACCCCGCGAATCCGCGGTCCGTTCCACGCAGTTACTTAAACGATCCGCCGGGCTTCCGGTCCGGAAGCGCGGCTCGTGGATATACGTGGTCGGCGCTCCTCGGTGGAAATATGCCGGACGTAGATACCGCGCACGACGCTAGTCGACCGACGACCGACGGATCGACGGACGGACGCGACCCCGTGCCGTCGGCGGTCGACTGGCTGTTGGGCATCGTGACCGGACTGATCGGACTCGTGCTGACGGCGGTCGGCGCCGGACTGTACGTCCGTGTCGACCGTGCGCTGATCGCCGACATCATCGCCAGCGAGGAGGTGGAGGTCAACGGGATCACGCCCGCGGAGGCCGTCACCGCCGGGGAGCCGTTCGTCGACTGGTTCGCGGCCGGGCTCGCCGTGACCGGTCTCGTGCTGGTCGTCGTCGCCGCGGCGTTCGTCGCCGCGCGCCGGCGCACTCGCAGCCGAGTCGCTCGCGAGGGCGGCACGACCGCGACGTTCCGCGCCTGTGCGGTCTACGGTGCCGCGGTGACGGCGCTGGTCTCGTTCATCCCCGGCGCGGCCGTCGCAGGCGGCGGCGCCGCGGCGTACCTCTACGGTGACTCCGGCCTGCGTATCGGCGCCGTCGCGGGACTGGTCGGGTGGGTACTGTCGGTCCCCCTGCTCGTGGCCGTCGCGGGCGGGTTCCTCGCCGGCGCCGACGCGATCGGCCAGCTCGCGGGCGGCGCCGCCCTCGTCGGCGTCATCGTCGTCGGGGAGCTGATCGCGCTGGCGATAAACGCCGGACTCGGCGCCGTCGGCGGATGGCTGGTCGACGAGTTCCTCTGAGACCCCGCGGCCGGTCCCCGTCGATGCGTCCCTGAACCCCTCTCTCGAGGCGGACGCGGTGCTCGCCGAGTCGCGTCGGAAAGAAGACGTCCGAGCGGAGATTCGAACTCCGGTCCCTGGCTCCGCAAGCCAAGAGGATAGTCCACTACCCTACCCGGACTCACTTCTACGTACCGCGGTTGATTGTAAAGGGGTTACGATCCGTCCGGGCAGTGTCAAAGGATCGCTTGAACGTCGACAAGGCCCTTTATCCGAACGCTCGTCTGTCAGGTCGTGAAGCGACGCACCCTCCTCCGCGGCCTCGGCGCCGCGGGCACGCTCGCCCTGACCGGCTGTCTGTCCGACGGATCGGGCGGACAGCCGACCGACACCGACGAGCCGACCGCCACCGATACGCCGTCCGACGACCCCGCGAACACCGACCGGCCGGCGGCGACGCCGGCTGACCGGACCGACGACACGGTCACCGAACCCGCCCCCGGCGGAACCGACGATCCGAGCGCCACCCCGAGCGACTCACCGGACGATACCGTGAGCGAGACGCCCGACAGCGAGCCGTCGGCGACGCCCAGCGGAGTGGCCGACCGCTCGTTCGAAGTCACCGACAGCGACTGCGGCGCCCAGACCGACGACGCCTCGGTCACGTTCGACGAAGACGGCGGGACGGTGACGGTGACCGGGACGATCTGGGGAGCGGACGCGTGTTACACGGCCGTCCTGTCGGACGTGCGCCTCGACGGCGGGACGCTCACCGTCGTCGTCGACTCGGAGTCCGACGCCGAGACCGACACGATGTGCGCCGAATGTATCACCGAGATCGGCTACGAGGCGACGGTGGAACTCGACGACGCGCTCCCCGGAACGGTCGCCGTCCTCCACAGCCACGACGGCGAGGACGCGCGCGTCACGTCGCGGACCCGATAGCCCCCGAGTGAGAGCGACCGCACTCGACAGCGCGCCATAGCGACCGCTCACTGCCTCGTCCTAAACGGTGCCGCGAGAGACGAGACTCGCGGGACACTGCGAGCGACGAGAACGCGAAGTGCGGTGTTCGGACGACGTTACGCCGGAGACCAGCCGCATACCGAGCAGTCTGTGGCGGTCGAGTCGTGCAGCCCCCCGCAGTCGGGGCACTGCTTTTTGTTGTAGTTCTCTTCCCAGCCCGCCTCCTCGACGTCGTGTCCGCGGTCGGTCAGGAACTCGTCGAACATGTCGTCGGTGCTCGGTGCGGACGCCATACGTGCTACGCTATACCACACCAGCATATAGGTCTATTGGTATGCGAAACCTTTGCACACGAGATCGAGGCCGCGGAGCGCGCGAACCGGCCCGTCGGGCGAGTCGGCGGCCGCGAGCCGGCGATCGAACGAACCCAAGGACATATGCGACAGTTGTCCGATACACCGGCCATGGTACGGAAACGGGCGAGTCGCCGTCAGTTCCTGGCGGCCGCGCTAGGCGCGTCGGCCGCCGGGCTGAGCGGCTGTGGCTCGGACGGCGACGCGACGACGACACCGGGGGACGCGGGCACAGAGACGCCGACCGCCACTGCGGAGCCGACCGACGCGCCGACCCAGACGCCGACCGCCACTGCGGAGCCGACCGACGCGCCGACCCAGACGCCGACCGACACACCGGAGCCGACGGCCACCGCGACCGCGACGCCGGGCGCGTCGTCGTTCGCGTCGTGGCCGACGTTCATGCGCAACGACGAGCACTGGGGCCACCACGGGGACGCGAGGGGGCCTCACGAAGACGTCACGGTCGACTGGCGGGCGGAGTTCGACCAGGACGCGGTGAACGCGACGCCCGTGCTGGTCGACGGGACGCTGTACGTCGGCGCGGGCGGCGCCGGCGACGACGACGGGTCGTTCCACGCGCTGAACCCCGTGACCGGCGAGACGAAGTGGTCGAAGGACGTGGGCGCGCCGGTCACCAGCGCGGCGGCGATCGACCGCGGGTTCGCCTACGTCGGAACGACCAACGGCGTGTTCTACGCCCTGAACACCGACGACGGCTCGGTGTTCTGGGAGTGGGACCTGGGGTCGACGGAGGACTTCACGGCGCCCGTCGTCGCCGGCCGGGGCGTCTACGTCGGGTCGACCAGCAGCCGCCTCTACAAGTTCGACGCCCTCGACGGCGGCCAGGAGTGGAACCAGAACACCTACGGCGCGATCACCGCCCCGCCCGTCTACGTCGACGGCACGGTCTACGCCACGAGCGCCGACCACGAGCTGTACGCCGTCGGCGAGTCGGGCGACCTCCAGTGGACGAAGGACCTCGGCGGGAGCGCGAACGGCGTCGCCCACCGGGGTCGACGCCTGTTCGCCACCAGCGAGAACAACACCCTCACGCAGGTCAACGTCCGGGGCAACACCAGCTGGGAGCGGTCGCGAGCGAGCGCGTTCGCGGCGACACCGGCCGTGACCGAGGAGCGCGTGTTCGCCGGCACGCGCGGCGGGACGCTGTTCGCGTTCGACGTCGGCGACGGCCGGGAGCTGTGGCGCGTCACCGAACCCAGCGGCGGCGTCACCGCCCCGCCGGTCGTCGCCGACGGGACCGTCTACGTCGGCTCCCGCGACGGCAGCGTCTACGCCGTCACCGCCGACACCGGCGACCTGGAGTGGTCGTTCGCCACCAGTAACAACATCGAGGCGGCCGCGCCCGTCGTCGCCGGCGGCCGCGTCTACGTCGGCAGCCAGGACGGCACCTTCTACGCGCTCGGCGAGTAGTCCGCCCGGTCGACAACCCCCCTCGATCGCCGTGCGTCTCGCGTTCGCCGGTCACCACACCGCCGCCGCGAGCGCCGACCCGACCCAGACGGCCGCGAGCGCGCCGGCGAGGTTGACCGCCGCATTGGCCAGCGCCCGACGGCGTTCGCCGGTCTCGAACAGCCGAACCGTCTCGAAGGCGAACGTCGAGAACGTCGTGAACGCGCCGCAAAAGCCCGTCCCGAGCGCGAGTACTGCGGCGTCTCCCACCGGCGCCGCCAGGACCGCGCCGAGCGCGAAGCTCCCGAGGACGTTCACCGCCAGCGTGTCGCCGGTACGGGCGTCGATGCGCTCGCCGAGCAGATGCCGCGAAAGCGCGCCCGCGACGCCGCCGAGGCCGACGAGGACGACGGAGTTCACGACAGCCACCTCGCGAGCCAGCGGCCACAGAGGACGCCGCCGATCCCGACCGCGTAGTTCGCGGCGACGTTGACGGCAGCCAGCGTCGGCCCGCCGACACCCGCCGGGACCGGGTCCGCCGATCCCGCCAGTTGCGCCGTCTCGACCGCGAACGTGCTGTAGGTCGTAAACGAGGAGAGGAAGCCGGTGCCGACGACCAGCCGCGTCTCCGCGCTGAGCGCGTCGGCGAAGTGGCGCTCGTACAGGACGACGCCGAGCGCGAAACTCCCCAGCCCGTTGGCAACGAGGGTCCCCCAGGGGAGCGCGTCGGGGAGCGCGAGCGCCACCGCGTACCGCGACGCCGCGCCGGCGAACCCGCCCACGGCGACGAGCACGAGCGGCTCCAGCCGAGTCAGCGCGTGGTCGTCGGCCATTCGCCCGAACGGACTCACCGCCGCTACACGTGTGTTTCCTTTCGGTGGCGGGCGGCGCTCGCGAGACCCGCGACGCGCTCGCGACCGACAACTGCGAGGGTGGCCGCCCGCTCGATGGAAAACCTTCGCACGAGCGTTTATACCCGGGAACGAGACCAGGGCCGTCCATGGAGCCACGAGCGCTCGCGGGAGACGAACGCGCCATCGAAGGACTGCCCATCAGACTCGTCATCGCCCTCGTCGTCGGGGTCGCGAGCCTGAGCGTGATGATGAACACGCTCGGCGGCATCCAGACGCTCGGGGTCACCGAGCTCGACGTAAAGCCGACGCCGGAGGTGATCGACGAGGCCAGCACCGACGTCACCGCCGAGGTCGTCGGGCCGAACGGCGACCGCGTCGCCAACGCGACCGTCGTCGCCACCGGCGGGACCGCGACGCTCGACTCGGTGACGACCGCCCGCACGGACGCCAACGGGACCGCGACGCTGTCGCTGTCGCCGTCGCTCGGTCCCAATCAACAGGAAGGAACGATACGGTTCGACGTGAAACCACCCGCTGGCGGACAGTACGCCGACGAGCGCGGGAACACGGAGGTGCTGGTCGTCGCGGGAGGATAGCCGTCGTGACCCGGTCACCGCCGGACGGCGTCGTCCCAGTCGATCCACTCCTGCTCCCAGCCGGTGCGTCCCTCGGCGTTGCGGCGGGCGAACTCGCGGTCCTCGCGACGGGTACGGTTGCGCTCGACCGTGTCGGCCTGTTCGCCCTCGACGAGCATCGGCTGGAAGGCCACGCCCCCGAGGCGCTCGGCGACCTCGCCGTCCTCGACGATCGCGATGTGCTGCTCACCGGCGCCGTGGGGCATGACCAGCCGGCCGTCGTCGGCGAGCTGGTCGACCAGCGCCGCGGGCGGGCTGATCGCCGCGGCCTCCAGGAGGATGCGGTCGAACGGCGCGTACTCGGGGAGGCCGTCGGCGCCGTCGCGGCGGTCGACGAGCACGCCCCCGTAGCCCGCCTCGGCGAGGTTCCCTCTGGCCTCGATGACCAGTCGGCGCGTGATGTCGATGGCGTGGACGTGCTCGGCACCGGCGAGTTCGGCGACGACGGCGGCGGTGTAGCCGACGCCCGCGCCGACGACGAGGGTCGAATCGCCTTCGCGAACGTCCAGCGCTTCGAGCAGTCGCGCGACGGTGCTCGGTGCGAGGACGCGGGTCCCCAGCCGCTCGAACGGTCGGTCGGCGTAGGCGCCGCGTTCCTCCGCGACGAACGCCTCGCGAGGCACCTCGCGCATCGCGACGGAGAGGGCCTCGCTCCGGAGACAGCCCTTGCTCTCGTGTTCCAGGCTGTCGACCATGTCGTCGCGCAGTACCGCGGGGTCCATGCTCGCCAGTCCGCCCTCGACGGTAATGAATGGCGCGGACCGGGTCGTATCGCCCGGGCGCGCCGTATCGGCGGCGGGAGCGGTCCGGAGGCGCCGTCCGGCTACTGCAACTCGACGAAGCGGACGCTGCCGTGGGCCTCCCGCTCCAGCGAGCCGTCGGCGCGGCGGCGGGCGCGGACGAGCGTCTGCCGGCGACCGCCGATGGGCGCGATCAGGCGTCCGCCGGGGCGGACCTGCTCGACGACCGCCTCGGGGAACTCGGGCGCGGCACAGGTGAGATACGCGCGGTCGTAGGGAGCGTGCTCGGGCCACCCCGCTTTGCCGTCGCCCGCCCGGACGGACACCGCGCCGTAGCCGAGCCGGTCCAGGCGCTCGCGAGCGTGCTCGGCCAGCGAGTCGTGGTACTCGACCGAGTAGGCGTGTTCGGGTCCGACGACCTCGGCGGTGACGGCGGCGTGGTAGCCGCAGCCGGTGCCGACCTCCAGCACGTCGTCGCCGGGATGGGCGTCGAGCAGAGCCGTCATGATCGCGACCATGTGCGGAGCGCTGATCGTCTGGCCCTCGCCGATGGGTAACGGCGTGTCGCGGTAGGCCTCCTCGCGGCGCTCGGCGGGGACGAACTCGTGGCGGGGGACGGCGGCCATCGCGTCGAGGGCGCGCTCGTCGTCGACCCGACCGCGCTCGGTGAGGGACTCGACTAACCGCTCGCGGGCGGCCGCGAAGTCCACGCTACCACGCCGACCAGGCCGAGGAGGACTCGTCGCGCGCGTACAGCCGTTTGATGTCCTTCGCGACGGCGCCGTCGCCGTCGAAGTCGAGCTTGTCGTAGTCGTAGCCGACGGCGTCGTCGCGGATGTGGATCCCCTCGATCGTGAACTCCTCGCCGCCGAGCTCGTCGGTCTCGCCGACGACGAACTCGTAGTCGCCGGGCACCTGAACGGTCATCGATTCCGTCTCGTCGTGCGTGCCGTCTTTGGGATGCAGCGTCAGGTCGACGCTGACGTTGCCCACCGCGCGGGTCCAGATGGTCTGGACCGTTTCGGCGCTCGCCTCCTCGACGCGCCGCTCGCCGTCGAGTTCGAGGCTGGTGATCCGGGCGGTCACGATGGCCTCCTCCGTATCGAGGAGGAACTCCTCGCCGACCGCGAGCTGTTCGCCTTCGGGCACGTCGGCGGTTGCGGTAAAGGACTCGCCGTCCTGGGAGACGACCACGTCGCGCTCGTACTCGGTGGTCGACTCCAGCTGTCGCTTGTGGGTGTGGCCACACTCTGTACAGCGGATCGTGGCGTGGCCGCCGCCGGTCGTGAGCACCTCGTGAACCGTCTCCAGCGAGGGCGAACACGACGGGCAGGCGACGGCGACCCGCTCTGCGGACTCGGTCATACCTCCAGTTGCCCCCGAGCGCGTAAAAGTCCGCTGAGTCGACTCGCCAGCGGCCGCGCGGCCGGATCGGTACGTCGACCCGGCCGAGGAAGGGACCGGAACCGACCCCGGCGGTCCCGGTACGGGGCGAATATTCACGGTGATCGGCGTCGAACGAACGTGACATGCAAACGGAATCCGGGAGTCCGGGCGTCTGGTGGGGGACGGAACCCGGGGACGGGGGGCGGCTGCAACGGCGCCGGCTCGCCGTCTTCCTCGGCGTCACGTTCGGCGTCTCGTGGGCGACGGCCGCCGTCATCTACGCGTTAGGGGGTATCGGCGCCGGGCCGACGCTGGCGCTGGGGGTCCCGCTGTGGCTGGTCCTGCTCGCCGGCCCGTACATGTGGGGGCCCGCCGTCGGCCACCTCGCGACGCGGTGGCTCACCGACGAGGGGTTCGACCGCGGCGAGATGCTCCTCCGCGTGCGAACGCGGCCGCTCCCGTGGCTCCTGGGATGGGTCGGCCCGCTCGTCCTGATCCTCGTCGGCGCGGCCCTGTACTTCCTCGTCTTTCCGGGTCTGTTCGGCGGGATGGCGGCGGTCGCCGACCTGCTGGCGGAGCTGGAAGCACAGACGGGCCAGGCGATCCCCCTCTCGCCGACGGCGTTTCTCGCCGTCCAGATCGTCCAGGCGCTCGTGGCCGCACCGCTGCTGAACAGCCTCGCGACCTTCGGCGAGGAGTTCGGCTGGCGCGGCTACCTGCTGCCGAAGCTCGCGCCGCTGGGCTGGCGGCGGGCGCTGGTCGTCCACGGCGTCGTCTGGGGCGTCTGGCACTGGCCGGTCATCGCGATGGGGTACAACTACGGGCTGGACTACACCGGCGCGCCGTGGCTCGGCCTGCTCGCCATGACCGTCGCGACCGTCGGGCTCGGCGTGTTCCTGGGGTGGGTCACCCTCCGGAGCGGGAGCGTCTTCCCCGCGGTCGTCGGCCACGCGATGATAAACGGGAGCGCCGGCCTCGCGACGCTGTTCGCCACTGCCATCCCCAACCCCGTGTTCGGCCCGACGCCTGTCGGCCTGATCGGCGTCGCCCCGTGGTTCGCCGTCGTCGCCGTCCTGTTCGTCCGGACCGACTGGCTCTATCCCGGCGAGTCGGGGCGAGCGGAATCCGGCACCGAAAGCGTCTGAGAGGGACTTACTCCGCGCTCGGCAGCTCGATCGCTTCCCCGTCGGCGTAAACCGTGGGTCCGGTGACGATCCCGTCGAGGTGGATCGGCGCCGTAGTGTCGCCGCCGATCCCGTGGTCGTCGCCGATCGCGATGTGGACGGTGCCCGCGGCCTTCTCGTCCAGCAGGACCGATCCGACCAGCTCCTCGACGGCGAGGTTCGAGCCGATACCCAGTTCGGCGAGGTTGTAGGCGTCCTCGCCCACCTCGTCGGCGGCCGCTTCGAGCTCCTCGCGGACGGCGTCGTCGGAGACCTCGGTGACGTAGCCGTCTTCGACCTCGAACGCGAGGGTCTGGCCCTCGTCGAGCTTGCCGTGGGGCATCATCGTCCCGTCGACGACGAACCGGCCGCTCGCGTCCTCGGGGCTGACGAAGATCTCGCCGGCCGGCAGGTTCGACATCTGGCCGGGCTCGTGGACGATCCCGGTGTCGAGTTGCCACGCCCGGTCGCCCAGATCGAACGTGATGTCCGTGCCGAGTTCGGTGGTCACGCGGATCTCCTCGCAGCCGGCGACCTGGTCGAGCAGCCGCTCGGACTCGGCGGCGATCGACTCGTAGTCGGCGTCTAACCCCATCAGGAAGACGCCGTCGGTGATCCCGGGGAGCGTGGCGACCCGGGCGCCGGCCTCGGTGGCGTCGGTGCGGGCCTCGGTGTGGGTGAGGCTCTTGGTCGTCGGTGCGAGCACCACGTCGGCGCCGGCCATCGCGGCCGCGACGGGCGCGGGCGGCTCCGCCCCGTGCTGGTCGCCCGGCGGGTAGCGGACGATGGTGGCGTCGTCGGTGATCTCGCTGGCGACGGCGTACAGCGCCTCGCCGATCGCCTGGCGCTTTTCGTCGGTGACGACGGCGCAGGACTCGTCGCTCTTCAGGTCCAGACACTGCTCGACGGCGGTCTCCGCCGGCGCTCGCAGGGACGAATCGCTCATGTCCGACCCGAAGCGCGGCCGGCGGTTAGGTCTTGTCCTCGGCGATACCGCGGGGCGGGCGGTGGCGACCGGCCGGATAGGTACAACGGCTGTTTGAGTTTCGCGAAAGGGTTTATCAAGGTGGGTCGTACGACAGGACGCCTTCCGAACCCACCCCTGCCCGCTGTCGGCCCTCCACCCTCGCCCCGCCTCGTTGCCCGCCGCGGTCCGGCTCCCGGACCGCTCTCCGCTCCTGTTCGTCCCGCCGGCCCGCCCCGCGACACCGTCGCGCGGCGGCCGACCGCACCCGAACGTGACGTTTTTCTAACCAGGGAGCGACCGGCGACCCATGCGAGACCGCCGGGCCCTCCTCCGTCTGGTGGCCGTCGGGGCGACCCTGCCCGCCGTCGGGTGCAACCTCGGTCCCGACGACGGGACGGCCGAGACGACGACCGACGACGAGCCCCCGCGTCCCGGCGACGGACCGACCGACATCGAGCGACCGCGGGAGGTCGGTTCGACGACACCGACCGCGACCGTGACGCCGACGGCCACGGCCCGGCTGGCGGAGACATCGACTTCGACGCCCACGGCCACCGCTACGCCGACGGAGACGCCCGCCCTGACGCCGACCGCGACCCCCGGACGGGGCGACCAGGTGGCGGCGCTGACCGGTTCCGACGCCGTAGAGTGCGACGATCTCGGGTCGACCGTCGTCGCGGCCGGAGACACGCTCTTCGTCGCCGCGCCGGGCGACGCCCACCCCGAGAGCGACCACACGGACGGGTCGGTCTACGTCTTCGAACGCGGCGACGGCGAGTGGACCCATCGAGCGACGCTCCGCCCGGACCCGTCGTCGCTGCCCTTCCCGTACACCGCCGGCGTCGACCTCGCGGTGGCCGACGGGACCCTCGTCGTCGGTGCGCTGGAGCAGATCGGACCCCACGGTATCCCGAAGGGCGGAGCCGTCGTCTTCGCGGCCGGCGACGACGGCTGGGAACAGATCGCGACGCTCCGCGACGACCGCGCGAGCGAGGACGGCCCCGGGGCGTTCGGACGGGCGGTCGCGCTGGACGGCGACACCGTCATCGTCGGCGCGCCCTGGGCCGAAGACGGCGACGAGACGCCGGGCGCGACCTACGTGTTCGCTCGGCGCGGGGGGCCGGGGACGGGACCCCCGACGGCTCCGTCGGGACCGATCGCTCGGCGGGCGAGTGGACGGAGACCGCGCGGCTCGTCCCGGACGGTGCCGGCGACGGCGCGGACGCGGGGCGGGCGGTCGCACTCGACGGCGACACCGCGGTGGTCGGGGCGCCGGGGTACCGGGCGCCGGGCGGCGACAGCGCCGGGGCGGGGTTCGTGTTCGTCCGGGCGGGCGGCGAGTGGCGCCAGCGGACGACGCTGACGCCGGCGGTGGGCCACGGCCGCGACGACGAGGACTACGTCGGCAGTTCCGTCGCGCTGGACGGGACGACGGCGCTGCTCGGCGCGTGGGGGGACGACGACCCCACCGGGTTCTACGGCGGGGCGGCCTACGCGTTCGAGCGGGTCGACGGCGACTGGATCCCGGAGACGAGGCTCGCCGCGTCCGACGGGGACCGGACGGACGTGTTCGGGAGCGACGTGGCGCTGTGGAGCGACCGCGCGCTCGTCGGCGCCGAACACGACGAGGACCCGAACGGCGAGGACGCCGGGTCGGCCTACCTGTTCGGGCGCGACGAGGCCGGCGAGTGGCGCCAGACCGCGAAGTTGGTCCCGGCGGACGCCGATCCGACCGACCTGTTCGGCACGTCGGTCGCGCTCTCGGCCCGACGAGGGTTCGTCGGCGCCATCTACGGGGAAACCGAAGACGGGAACACCGACGCGGGCTCGGTCTCGGTCTTCTCGGTGTGACCTCGTCGCGGCGGCGCCGGCGGCCGCTCAGTCCATCGTCTCCACGTCCGCCGCCAGCCCGTCGAGGACGTACTCGGCGGTGGTCCGCGTCGTCGCCAGCGGCGTGTCGTGCACGTCGCAGATCCGCAGGAGCGCGCTGATGTCCGGTTCGTGGGGCTGGGCGGTCAGCGGGTCCCGGAGGAAGATGATCCCGTCGAGGCGGTCCTCGGCCACTTCGGCGGCGATCTGGGCGTCGCCGCCGATCGGTCCAGACTCCTTGCGTTCGACCGTCAGACCGGTTGCCTCGGCGACCCGCTTGCCGGTGGTACCGGTTCCCACCAGGTCGAACGTCGAGAGCAGCGACTCGTAGGTCTCCGCGAGGTCGATCATCTCGGGCTTCTCGTCGTCGTGGGCGATCAGCGCCAGGCGCGTCATACCGGCGGGTTCGTGCCCCGGCGAGTTAGGCCTGTCCCGCGCTATCGGCACTGCCGGTCGGGACCGCGCGGTCGGTCGACTCGCCCCCGCCGCTCACTCGGGGTCGACGGTGACGTGGCCGCCGCCGTCGATGGTGACCTCGTGGTCCTCGACCGTGAAGGTCAGCGAGTCGTCCTCGCCGTCGCCGTCGAGCAGCGTCGCGACCTCGTCGAGGTCGACGTACGACTCGGCGTCGTCTATCTCGTCGGGGTCGACGTCTGTCGCGCCTCGCACGGCCGCTCGTACGGCCTCGTCTATCGGTCGTGGACTGACCCACCCGTCGCTCTCGTCTTCGCCCTCCCCTGGGGCGAGTACGTACAGGTCCTCGCTGGCTGGCATACCCCGTACGTCACCGTTGCGGTATATAGTACTACGACTGCGATTTCACGCTCTGAAAGAACTACCCCGGTCCGTCCGTCGACTCCGGGCGGCGACGCGGGCGCCGAGGGGGGACGGTTTTTCACGGCCCGCCTCGCGGGCCCGTCGCCGTCCGCGTCGAGACAGCACGCGCTCGTCACCGAGGAGGAAGCCGCGAGCGGACGGAACGATCCGAGAGAAATCGGGGAATACCCCGATACACCGGTGTTGGAGGCGTCGTCCGGAAGTTGGATGTCAGAGGCACGGTCCGGTTGGCTCCCCCCAACACCGTTCGTACCATTCACCACAGCCTCGATTAATCTTTCGGCATGGTGGAACAAGCACCCTTAAATGTCGGACGGGGCGACCGGGGTCACTCGACGCCTTCGCGCTGATAGCTACCGTCGTAGGTGTCGGCGTGGTTCGCCTCGGCGAGGACCAGTTGCGCGATCCGGGCGCCGGCTTCGAGTTCGACCGGGTGATACACCTCCAGCAGTCCCTCGCCGCGGCCCTCGTAGCCGGCGTCCCAGACGGCGGTGTCGAGCATACAGGAGTTGCGCAACAGCGACGACCGCGGGTAGAGGAAGCCGACGTGGCCCTCCGGGATCCGGACGGTGTCGGCGTAGCCGACGACGTAGCCGCCGGCGTCTAGTCGGAAGACCCCGGGTCCGTCGGCCCCCCTGTCCGGATCGAGTTCGCGGCGCTCGCCGACGGTCTTGCCGTCGGTCCCGACCCGACCGGGTTCGACCTGCTCGTAGACGGCGCCGAGTCGCAGGTCGACGCCGTTGGGCTGTACCTGTTCGTCGTCCACGTCGCCGAGGGCGTCGGCGACGAACCGCCCGCTCCTGAACATACCGGCCGTGGACGCGTCGCGCGCATAGCCGTTTCGTTCCCGTGAACAGCGACCGCCGAGCAGCGGCGATCTCTCCCCGTCGAACCGACGGATGCGACGATTCGAGCGGGTGGACACGGAGTCGGGACAGTATGACGACTCCGACGTGGGTGGTCGGGACGCCGGTGGTCGCCGGGCGCTCGACCGCCGGGCTCGCGGTCGGGGCTGGCGCACCCGGCTCGGCGGCGCCGTCCGCTTCGAGGTCGACGACGGCACCCGCGTCACGCTCTGGCTCCCGGCGCTCTCGGACGACGGCGCCACCGCTTCGGGACGGTCTCTCCCCGCCGACGCGCGCGACGGCGAGTGGTTCGGCGGCGAGGTCGGCGCTCCGGGCACCCACCCGACGCCGCCCGTCGAACGGACGGACTGACCCGCGAGCGCCGCCCGCGTTCGGACAGTCCGAACGCCCGAGGGCGACGTTAGTCGTGACAGTGAACGACGATGGTCGAAACCGCAAGACGGCGAAGGGGTGACAACTGGCAACACTCGAAGCGACTCGCGGGTTTTATATCCGCTCGTGTGCCATTGTGGGACGTTATGGGACAGACACTCACCGAGAAGATCCTCGACGACCACCTCGTCGAGGGCGAACTCGAGCCCGGCGAGGAGATCGGGATCGAGGTCGACCAGGTCCTCACCCAGGACACGACCGGAACGCTCGTCTGGCTGCAGTTCGAAGCGCTCGAACTCGACGACGTCCAGACCGAAGTGGCCGCGCAGTACTGCGACCACCAGACCTACCAGTTCGACTTCAAGAACACGGACGACCACCGCTTCCTCCGTTCGGCGGCGGGCAAGTTCGGCGCGCACTTCTCGCGGCCGGGCAACGGTATCTGCCACAACGTCCACAAGGAGAACTTCGCCGCGCCGGGCAAGACGATGCTCGGCTCGGACTCGCACACGCCGACCCCCGGCGGCATGGGCGAACTCGCCATCGGCGCCGGCGGCCTCGACGTCGCCGTCGCGATGGGTGGCGGCGCCTACTACATCGACATGCCGGAGGTCGTCAACGTCCGCCTGGAGGGTGAGCTCCCCGAGTGGGCCACCGCCAAGGACGTCATCCTCGAGCTGCTCCGACGGCTGTCCGTGAAGGGCGGCGTCGGCAAGATCTTCGAGTACACGGGCCCGGGCGTCGAGAGCCTCTCGGTGCCCGAGCGGACGACCATCACCAACATGGGCACCGAACTCGGTGCCACCTCCTCTATCTTCCCGACCGACGAGAAGACCGAGGAGTACCTCGAAGCGGTCGGTCGCCCCGAGGACTACGAGGAGGTCGCGCCCGACGAGGACGCCGAGTACCACGACGAGATCGTCGTCGACCTCTCGGACCTCGAACCGCTGATCGCCGAGCCGTCGATGCCCGACAACGTCGTGCCCGTCAGCGAGGTCGCCGGCACCGACGTCGACCAGGTCATGGTCGGCTCCTGCACGAACGGCGCCTACGAGGACATCCTCCCGGCCGCGAAGATGCTGGAGGACCGCGAGATCAACAAGACGACCGAGATGATCGTCGCGCCCGGCTCCAAGCAGGCTTCGGAGATGCTCGCCCGCGAGGGCTGGACCGCGGAGATGATGGCCGCCGGCGTCAACTTCTCCGAGGCGACCTGTGGCGCGTGTATCGGCAACGGCCACGTGCCCGCCTCCGACTCGGTCTCGCTGCGTACCTTCAACCGCAACTTCGAGGGTCGCTCCGGTATCGAGGACGACTCCGTCTACCTCTGCTCGCCGGAAGTCGCGACCGCCGCGGCGCTCAAAGGCGAGATCGTCGACCCGCGCGACCTGGCCGACGAGATGGGCGACCTCGAGGACCCCGGCTTCGAACTCGGCGACAACTACGTCGGCGTCAGCAGCTCGGACCTCATCACGCCCGACGAGGCCGTCGACGACGAGCTCATCAAGGGCCCCAACATCGGCGACGTGCCGCTGAAGGACCCGCTCCCGGCCGATCTTTCGGGCGACGTGCTGCTGAAGATGCCCGACAACATCACGACCGACCACATCAGCCCGGCCAACGCGGACGTGCTGATGTACCGGTCGAACATCCCGAAGCTGTCGGAGTTCACGCTCACCCGCGTCGACGAGACCTTCCCCGAGCGCGCGCTCGAGAACGACGGCGGTCTCCTGCTCGCCGGTGAGAACTACGGTCAGGGCTCCTCGCGCGAGCACGCGGCCCTGTGCCCGATGTACCTCGGCATCGACGCCGTCCTCGCACAGAGCTTCGCCCGCATCCACAAGGCGAACCTCTTCAACTTCGGCATCGTCCCGCTGACGATCGACGAGGACACCTACGAGGACATCGACCAGGGCGACTCCGTCGAGATCGTCGACGACGTCGCCGAGGCCGTCCGCTCCGGCCAGGAGGAGTTCACCATCCGCGTCGACGACGACTGGGAGGCCACCGCCTACCTCGACGCCTCCGAGCGCGAACGCGAGATCCTCGCCGACGGCGGCAAGCTCACCCACGTCAAACAGCAGTACGAGTCCGGCGACGGCGCGGCGACCGCCGACGACTGACCGGCTCGACGCACCTCGAATTTTTCGCCAGCTACCCGGTCAGCGGCAGCGCTACTCGGGCGCCACAGTACGGAAACGGAAAGAGAGTGGGTGGGGTGGGGAGGGTGGGGTGGCACCCATCTCGGGTGCGTTCGGTCGTGGGCGGGTTGCGGTTAAGAATTTTCTGATCACGGCGGTGTCGTGTGGTTTTTCGTGATGGATGGGCCGATTCGGGGGCGGCCGCGTCCGTCCCGTAGCGCCGACGCGCCGACCGGGTTCGCCCGCCGGCAGTAGACATTTGTAGGCCCACCACCTACCCGGCGACAGTGACGACCGTCCCAGCGGACGAGGAGTCGGGCTCGGACGTACACGTCCGGGAGGCCGAGCGGGCGGACCTGCTCGCCGTCTTCCACATCGAGCAGGAGGCGTTCCCCCAGCCGTGGCCGTTCTCGGCGTTCGAGCGCTTCCTCGACGAACCGGGCTTTCTGGTCGCACAGGTCCGCGACGACGCCGACTCCCGCGAGACGGCGACGGTCGGCGACGACGGCCGCGTCGTCGGCTACGTCGTCGCCGACGTGGTCCCCAACCACGGCGAATCCCTCGGGCACATCAAGGACATCGCCGTCGCCGAGGAGCGTCGCGGCGAGGGCGTCGGGCGCCGACTGCTCCAGCAGGCGCTGACCGTCCTCGCGACCGAGAGCGTCGCGTCGGTGAAACTCGAAGTCCGCGAGTCCAACGGGACCGCAAAGCGACTGTACCGCGGCTTCGGTTTCGAACACCACGGGACGCTCCCCCGCTACTACTCCAACGGCGAGGACGCCCTCGTCATGGTCCGGGAGTTCTGAGCGACGGCGGCCGCTCGGGCGCTACTGTTCGTCGTCCCTGAGCGCGTCCGCGATCGCCTGCAGATCCGCTTTCCTGAAGCTGTCGCCGCCGTCTTCGCTCCGGCCGTCGAGTCCGTCGACGGCTTCGCGGATCGCCCGTCGCATCGCCGGCTTCGACGGGCGACCGTCCGCGTCGATGTCGGCGTCGACGGCGTCGCAGACGGCGGAGAGCGCTTCCTTGGTGAACGAACTCGACACCTCGCGCTCGAAGCGGTTGACCGAGACGCGGATCTCGTTGCGCAGGGCGTGGACCGTCGGTGACATGGTGTCCCAGTCGTCGGGGTCCGCCGTGTACGTTGCGGTCGACCACCGGAATCGGAACGGTTCGGACACGGGACCGAGGGAGAACGGCGGCGTCGGGGCGGTCGGGCAGTCCGCTCAGTCCGACGCTTCCGCAGCGGCGACAGGAGTGATCGCGATCTCGACCTCGATGTCCTCCACGTCCCACGTCTTCCGATGCCCGTCTGCGACCTCGCCGACTTCCTCGGCGCGCACCTCGTCAGCGATCAGGTCGGCGTGCTCGGCGACGAGGCCGGCGACGCGGTCGTCGCGGACCTCGTACTCCAGGCGGATGGACGCCTCCATGTCCAGGTCGAGTTCCTTGCGCATCTCCTGGACGCGGCGGACGACCTCGCGGGCGTACCCCTCGCTCTCGATGTCCTCGGTGAGGGTGGTGTCGACGTAGACGACGCCCTCGCTGTCGAGGGCGGCGAACTCGGCGCCGGCGACGCCGTCGGGGGTGTGGCGGACGAACTCGACCATCTCCTCGTCCAGATCGACGGACTCGTCGAGTTCGGCGGCGACGGCCGATTCGAGCGCTTCGACGGTCGGCTCGGCGACGCGGGCGTCGTTGAGCGCGCCCATGACCCGGCCGGCGTCGTCGCCGAAGGCGGGACCGAGGAGGCTCATGTCGGCCTCGGCGGAGTAGGTGAGTTCGCCCCACTCGCCGTCGGGGCCCACCACCTGGATCTCGCGGGCGTTGAGCCGGTCGGCCAGGATGTCGGCGCGGAGGTCGACGGTGCCGGCCACGTCGGTCGCGTCGGCCTCGTCGCCGGCCGGGTCCACGTCGACGACGACGCGTTTGACCGGCCAGCGCAGCTTCCGCTCGGCCTGCTGGCGGGCGTTCGACCCCGCCTCCTCGACGGCGCGGACGACCTCGATGTCGCCCTCCAGGCCCACGTCGCGCCAGCGGTCTTCGGGTTCGGGCCAGTCGCACATGTGGACGGTCGGGTGACCGGTGTCGCCGGTCAGCGAGCCGTACACTTCCTCGGCGACGAAGGGAGTGAACGGCGCGAAGAGAGCGGCGACCTCTTCGAGAACGGTGTAGAGGGTGGCGTAGGCCGCGCGCTTGCTCGGCGAATCCGCCTCGTCCCACATGCGCTCGCGGACGACCTGGATGTAGAACCGGGACACGTCCTCGACGACGAAATCGATCAGGGCGTTGGCGGCGCGGTCGTTCTCGAAGTCCTCCATCGCGTCGGTCATCTCCGCCTCGACGGTCTGGAGCCGCGAGAGGACCCACTCGTCGACGAGTTCGAGGTCGTCCTCGACATCGGCCAGCGAGACGGCGTCGGGGTCGAAGTCGTCGGCGCGCATGTACGGCAGCGGGAACCGGGCGACGTTCCAGAGGATGTTCAGCCGCCGCTGCATCTCCTGGGTCTCGTCCCACGAGAAGTTCATGTCCTCGCCCTGGGCGGTCACCGAGAGCAGGAACAGCCGCATCGGGTCGACGCCGTACTCCTCGATCACCTCGTGGGGGTCGACGAGGATGCCCTTCGACTTGGACATGCCGCGGCCGTCCGGCATGTTGGCGTAGCCGTGCATGAGGACCTGTTTGTACGGAATCTCGCCCGTCGCGGCGGTCGACATCCCCAGCTGCGACCAGAACCACCCGCGGGTCTGGTCGTGGGCCTCCATGATGAGGTCGGCGGGCCACAGCTCGTCGAACCGGCTGTCGTCCTCGGGGTAGTTCAGCGTGCCCCAGGTCGCGACTGAGGAGTCCAGCCACACGTCGAACACGTCGGGGACGCGCTCGTAGGTGACGCCGTCCTCGGTGATGGTGAGGTCGTCGACGGTGTCCTTGTGCAGGTCGACGCTCTCGGGGTCGATCTCCTGGTCGACGCGGTCGGCCAGTTCCTCGCGGTCGCCGATGACGACGGCGTCGGCCATCTCACCGGACCAGCCGTCGGCGGCTTCACCGCCTCCGTTCGCGGACGAGTCCGCGCTGGGGATCCAGATCGGGATCGGGATGCCCCAGTAGCGCTGGCGGGAGACGTTCCAGTCGGGGGCGTCCTCGACGAAGTCCCGGAAGCGGTTGTCGCGGGCCCACTGGGGGTACCACTCGCTGTCCTCGATGTTCGCCAGCAGTTCGTCCTTGATGTCGGTGACCGTGATGAACCACTGGTCGGTGACGATCTGGATGATCCCCGTGTCACAGCGCCAGCAGTGGCCGTAGCTGTGGGTGGTGGTCTCCTCGGCGAGCAGCGCACCGTTCGCGTCCAGGTCGTCGACGATCGCCCGGTCCGCGTCCTTGACGAATTCGCCGGCGTAGGCGCCGGCGGACTCGCCGTAGACGCCGTCGGCGCCGACCGGGCAGAAGATGTCCAGCCCGAGTTCGGTGCCCCGGTCGAAGTCCTCCTCACCGTGGCCCGGCGCGGAGTGGACGAGGCCGGTGCCGTCGCCCTCGGTGTCGACGTAGTCGCCGGTGTACACTTCGAGCGCGCCCTCGCCGTCGGGCGCGTCGGGGACTTCCTCGCGCAGCGGGTGTTCGTAGCTCCACCCCACGAGATCCTCGCCGGTCAGTTCCTCGACGACCTCGTAGTCGTCGTAGCGACCGGTCGAGAGGACGGACTCGACTTTGGGTGCGGCGACGTAGAGCCGTTCGGTGGTCCCGTCTCTCTCCGCGTCGACGCCGACGTACTCGCCCTCGCCGTCGACCGCGACGAACGTGTTGGCCGGGATCGTCCACGGCGTCGTCGTCCAGATGACGAGGCTCCCCTCGCGGTCGTCGAGGGCGAACTTGACGTAGACCGAGGGGTCCTCGACGTCCTCGTACTCGACCTCGTTGTTGGCGATGGCGGTCTCACAGCGGGGACACTGGGAGATCGAGCGCTGTCCCTGCTCGACGAGGCCCCGCTCGTGGGCCTGCTCGAAGCCCCACCAGGCCGCTTCCATGTACTCCGGCGAGACGGTCTCGTAGGGGTCGTCCCAGTCCATCCAGACGCCGAACGACTGGAAGTCGCTCTGCAGGCCTTCGAGCTGCTCGTCGGCGTAGGCCTTGCACTCCTCGATGAAGGCGTCCTCGCCGAACGCTTCGATGTCCTTCTTGTTCTCGAAGTCCAGGCGCTCCTCGACGCGGGTCTCGATGGGCAGGCCGTGCATGTCGTAGCCCGGCCGGTCGGTCACGTCGTACCCCTGCATCCGGAGATAACGGAGGTAGCAGTCCTTCAGGGTCTTGTTCCAGGTGGTGCCCATGTGGGCCGACCCGGAGGTGTACGGCGGGCCGTCGACGAAGAAGTAGTCCTCGCCGTCGGCGCGGTGCTCCACGGTCCGTTCGTAGGCGTCGACGGCGTCCCAGTAGTCGAACACCCGCTCTTCCACCGCGTCGGGGTCGTACTGGTCGGGCACGTCCGCGAACCGCTCGTCGCGGGCCGCGGCGCCCTCTCCGTCGGCGTCGTCCGTGCTCATACTGTGACGGACCCGCCCGACGTTCTTGGAAACTTCGATTACGCGGCCGAGGGGACCGGCGGGATCGACGGGCGCCGATCCCGAGCGTATTTCACCGTCCTGCTCCATCTCTGCCACGTGCGTCTCGTCCAGATCACGATCCCGACGGGCAAGCGCGAGACCGTCACGGGGGCGCTCGACGACGAGGAGATCGACTACATCGTCACGGACGAGACCAGCGGCCGGGAGTACGCCGCCGTCGCGTACGTCCCGCTGCCCACGAACGCCGTCGAACCGGTGCTGGACACGCTCCGGACCGCCGGCATCGACGAGAGCACCTACACGGTCGTCCTCGACGCCGAGACGGTCGTCTCCGACGACTTCGAGAAGCTCGAAGACCGGTTCGCCGAGGAGGAGAACGGCGACCGAATCGCCCGCGAGGAACTCGTCGCGGCGGCCGAGGACCTGCTCCTCTCGACGCCGGCGTACCTGTTGATGACGGTCGTCAGCGCCGTCATCGCGACGGCCGGGCTCCTGCTGAACTCCCCCGCCGTCATCGTCGGGTCGATGGTGATCGCGCCGCTGATCGGCCCTGCGATGGCCGCCAGCGTCGGGACGGTCGTCGTCGACGACGAACTGTTCGCCCGCGGCGTCAAGCTGCAGGCCGTCGGCCTCGTCGTCTCGGTCGCGAGCGCCGCCGTCTTCGCGTGGGTCGTCAAGACCGTCCACCTGATCCCGCCGTTCACCGACGTGACCGCCATCCCGCAGGTCCGGAGCCGCCTCTACCCCGACTTCCTCTCGCTGGTCGTCGCGCTCGGCGCGGGCGTCGCCGGCTCGATATCGCTGACCGCGGGGATCTCCTCGGCGATCGTCGGCGTGATGATCGCCGTCGCGCTCATCCCGCCGGCGGCGACCGTCGGGATCGGGATCGCGTGGATGAAACCCGTCGTCTCCCTGGGGTCGGGCGTCCTCGTTCTCGTGAACATGCTGTCGATCAACCTCGCCGCGCTGGTCGTCCTGCGCTACAGCGGCTACCGACCGACGAACTGGTTCCAGCTGGAGGAAGCCCGCGGCGCGACGCTCCGCCGGGTCGGCATCCTCGTCGTCGCCATCGTGGCGCTGTCGGTGTTCCTCGGCGGCGTCACCTACGACTCCTTCCAGGGCGCGACGACCGAGGAACGGATTCAGGCGGCGACCAACGCCGCGCTCAACGAGTCAGCGGTCTCCGCCGAGGTGCTCTCGATGGAGGTCAACCGCAGCGGCGGTCCGCTCTTCCGTCACCCCGTCGGGATCACGGTGACGATCGGTGTCGAAGACCCCGACTACCCCCCGCTGGCCGAACGGATCGACCGTCGCGTCGAGCGGGCCATCGACCGGGAGGTCGAGACGCAGGTCCGGTACGTCGTCACGGACTCGGCGTGATAGGGACCTGGCGCACCTCCACGGGCGGCAGAAGCCCCGACGGCGCCGTCTGACGGGCGTCAGACGTGCGATTTCGATCCTTCAAAGGCGCGTTTGAGTTAACGTCGTCGCTATTTGATAGGGGGGCCACTGGACGAATGCATGAACTCACGACTCACACTCGCCGGCGTGGCCGTCGTCGCCGCGCTGTTGGCGACGGCGGGCGTCGGCGCCGCGTTCGCGGCCGGCGGCTCGCCGGTCCAGGCACAGCAGTCCGCGCAAGCGGACGGCAGCGACACGATCACCGTCGGGGCCTCCGGCCAGGTCCAGGCCGAGGCCGACCGCGCGGTCGTCCGCGTCGGCGTCGTCGCGACGGGCGACGACATCGAGACCGTCCGGTCGGACCTGTCGAGCAACGCCAGCTCGATGCGCTCGGCGCTCTCGGAGATCGGTATCGACAGCGGCCAGATCCGGACGGCTCACTACGACATCTCGACGAACCGCCGCTACGGCGGCGCCGAGAGCGAGGAGCCGACCTACCGCGCGATCCACGCCTTCGCCATCACCGTCGAGGAGCCCGACACCGTCGGCCAGGTCGTCGACACCGCGGTGACCAACGGCGCCGACGAGGTCGACGGCATCGAGTTCACGCTCTCGGCGGACAAGCGCGAACAGCTCCGCCAGGAGGCGCTCACCGCGGCGATGGAGTCCGCCCGCGGCGAGGCCAGCACCATCGCCGCCGCCGAGGACCTGACCGTCTCCGGTGTCGACCGCGTCTCGACCACGGAGTACGGCGCACGACCGTACGCCGTCGAGACGGCCGCGCTCTCCGCCGGCGGTGACGCGGGCACCTCCATCGACAGCGGCCCGGTCAGCGTCAGCGCTTCCGTCACGGTCGTCTACGAGACGGACAACTGACGCCGCCGGTCTGCCGTTCACCCATCACCGGCCGCCCATCCACCGCCCGCCGCCCGCGTCCCGCTCATCGGTCCCGCGGCGTCGGCCCCCCTTCCCACCCGCTGACGCTTCCGTTCTCCCGTCACCGGTTCCCCCGGTGACGTTTCGCTTCTGTGCCCGGTAGCCGCGGCTCGCGGGTCGGCGCGTCGACGGAGAACGGCGGGACGATTCCGGTCAGGACCCGTCGTAGGGCAGTTCCGGCTCGTAGTCGACCGCCGCGAGGGCCGCGTCGAGGACGCCCTCGACGTTCTCGTCTTCGGTGACGCTCATGTAGAGGTCCGCCTCCAGGTCCCGCGAGCGGTCGGCCTTGTTGCAGACCGTGAGGACGGGCACGTCGAAGCGGGCTTCGAGGTCGTCGCGGAGCGCCAGCTGCGTGTCCAGGGGGTAGCCGCACTCCCCGCTGGCGTCGACGAGCACGAGCACGCCGTCGGCGAGGTGTTCGAGCGCGCTCGCGGCCTGCGATTCCACGTCGTTGCGCTCCTCGGGCGCCCGGTCCAGGAGCCCGGGGGTGTCGACGATCTGGTAGCGGATGTGGCCGTGGCTCGCGGGCGTCGCCCGCTCGCTGTCGGCGGCCAGGTCCGACCCGTCGAAGTGGCCCACCCGGATCTCCGTCGTGGTGAACGGGTACGACGCGGTCTCGTTGCGCGCGTTGGTGACGGCGTTGACGAACGTCGACTTGCCGACGTTGGGGTAGCCGGCGACGACGATGGTCGGTTCGTCGGGGCGGATGTCGGGCAGCGTCTTCAGGTCGTCGCGGGCGGCGCCGACGGCGGCCAGATCGTCCTCGACCTCCTCGACCACGTCGGCGATGCGGGCGAACGCCTGCTTGCGGATCTTCGTCGCGGTGTCGATGTCGCTGTTGGCGAGGCGTTCGGCGTACTCGCGGCGGATATCGGCGGTCTTGCGGCTGGCCCATCCCACCTCCGAGAGGTGCTGGCGGACGGCGTCGATGCCGCCGATGTCGGGGGCGTCGTCGCCGGTGGTGTTGGAGGCGATGACGGCGTCGGCGAGTTCGCGGTAGAACGGGTCGAGATCGTCGAAGTCGGGCCAGGCGGTGACGACGTTCTCCAGGTTGTCCGACGCGATATTGGAGGCGGTCTGGAGCATCGACTGCTGGGCGTCGAGGCCGTCCTTGGCCCGCCCCGCGCGCGCGGCCCGCGAGAACGCCTTGTCCACCAGCTCCTCGGCGGTCGGCGTCGTCGGCAGGTCCTCGAACGGTTGGCTCATTGGCCCCCGATACACGGCCGGCGCGTAAAAGGCCGTTTACTCGCCGACGCCCGTGCGAGTCCGCCACAGCCCGCGAGCGGCCCCCGCTCGCAGGACCCTGCTCGGTCCGGCGGATCGCCTATCAGTCACGGACCCCTACTCCCCGCATGACCGACTGGAGCGCTGTCCTCTGGGGATTCGCCGCCGGTATCGTCGCTGGGATCGTCGCGTTCGCCGTCCCGGTGGTGGGCCACATCGGCGCCGGGCTGATCGCCGGGTTCGTCGCCGGCTACCTCGCCGGCGGCGGCCTCGGCAGGGGCCTCTGGCACGGCCTGCTCGCCGGCGCCTTCGGCGGACTGGTCCTCGTCCTCCTCACCGCGCCCGTCGCCGGCCTGCTCGGCGGCGTCCTCGGCGGCCCCATCGGGGGCCTGTTCGGCGGGCTCAGCGTCGTCGTCGTCGGCCTCCTCATCGCGTTCGTCTTCGCCCTCGACAGCGCCGTCGGCGGTGCCATCGGCGCGCTCCTCGCCGACTGAGGGGGCGCCCGGGGAAGTTACGTTTTTGCCGCTGCCGACCCGAGGGCCGACATGGCCGAGATCGACGCCGGCGAGGTCCTGCCGAACGAGCACGTCCAGAGCATGGCCGCCGCCGGGCGCGTCACGCAGATGCACCGCGGGCACAAGTACGCCGACGAGGGCGACACCTTCGAGATCGAGGGCACGACCTTCGAGGTGACCGACGTGACCCGCCGCACCCTGGGCGACCTGACCGACGAGGACGCCCAGCGAGAGGGGTCGGAGGACCTGGCCGCGTATCGGGAGCGACTGAACCGGGTGCACGACGAGTTCGAGTGGGACGACGACAGCGAGGTCGTCCGCCATCGGTTCGAGCCGCGGGAGTAAGAGTCGGTGAATCGGTCGGAGTCGCGAAGAGTCGTCTGAGAGCGACTGCCGTAGCGACCGCGAGACCCGCCAGCGAGAACAGCGTGAAAGCCCCGACCGTCTGCACTCCCGCGGCTCGCTGCGCTCCTCGGTCGTTGCACTCCCTGCGGTGCTTTCTTCGCCGGGGTTCGTGCAGACGGCCGCCCCTTTCATTCCCGTCCGCACAGACTGGTCGCTCGGGAGAAACGGCCGGCAATGAAAGAGGCCGCCTGCTCCGGGAAGACGGCCGACGTAAGCACTGCAGACGAGCGTAGCGAGTCGAGGAGCGCAGCGAGGTCGTCGGGCGGCTCCGCCGCCCGACTGCCCGAGCGACCGGAGGTCCCTCGCCGCCCTCGACCGGAGCAGGCGGGGGCTTTCACGCTGTTTGCGGTCCAGACCGTATCTGCGGCCGTGGTGGGTGTGTTCGCGGTGGAAACGGTCGCGGTATCCGTGCCGTCTCTCGTGCGGAACAACTCCCAGTGATCGAGCGCGTTCGAAACTCTCAGCGCCGCTCCGACAACTCCTCGCGTAGGTCCTCCAGGTCCATGTCCTTCATGGCGAGCAGGACGAGCAGGTGGTAGACGATGTCGGCGGACTCGTGGGCGATCTCCTCGCGGTCGTCGTCCTTGGCGGCCAGCAGCAGCTCGGTGGTCTCCTCGCCGAGCTTCTCCAGCACGGCGTTCTCGCCTTTCTCGTGGGTGAACAGCGAGGCGGTGTAGGAATCCGCCGGCAGTTCGGCCTTCCGGTCCTCGATGACGGCGAACACCTCGTCGAGCACGTCGTCGGTCATTACAGGGGGAGTCGACGCGCTCCGGTAAGTCCCCTCGGGTTCGCGCTGGCGGAGTGCCGCGCCGGCGATCCGCTCACTGCCGGTCGCGCTCCGCGAGCCGGATCCGGCGTTCTTCGAAGGCCTCGTCGTCGATCTCGCCGCGGGCGTAACGCCGTTCGAGCGTCGTCATCGGGTCGACCCCGTCGGTCGCGTCGGTCGGTGCCGGTCCGACCGGGCCGTCGACCCGCGTCGCGAGCAGGTACACGGCGACGCCGAGCAGCGCGACCGAGAGGACGACCCACAGCAGCCCCCAGGGGAGTCCGAATCCCATCCAGCCGCCGCCGCCGGCGGCTCCCATCGCTCCCCCGTGCGGTCCATGGTGCGGTCCCTGCTGGAGCAGGTGTGTCGTCGTATCGATCATCAGTCTCACCCTTCGTATGAACGGAGGTGTCTCGGGGATAAACCGCTGGTCGGGATTGTCACGACCTGAGAACGGAGCCGCGACCTCCTCACGGGTCGTTACACTCCCCGTTCCTTATCCGAGATCGCTCCCTGCGTCTGCTCACGGGCGGCTTCGCCGCCCGTTCGCATGGTATGAGGGACCTTCGGTCCCTCACTAGTCGACCCCGCCCTGCTCGCGGGTCGTTACACTCCCCGCTCGCTCTTCGAGGCCTCCCTCCGGTCGGCCTCGCTGCTCACGGCTCACTTCGTTCGCCGTTCGCTTTCGGGGTCTCCCTGCGGTCGACCCCGCTCTCAAAAAACGCCAGGTCGTGAATCCGCGCGTCGTCGGTCAGTTCGGGGTGGAACGAGGTGGCGACGACGGGACCGTCCCGGACCGCGACGGCGCGGCCGTCCCACTCGGCGAGCACCTCGACGTCGCCGACGGAATCGATGACGGGCGCGCGGATGAACACGGCGGGAAACGGTTCGTCGAGGCCGGTCACGTCGAGCGGCGCCTCGAAGCTGTCGGCCTGGCGCCCGAAGGCGTTGCGCTCGACGGTCACGTCGACCAGTCCCAGCGAGTCGACGCGGTCGTCGTTCGGGTCGGCCGAGGCGACGATGAGGCCGGCACAGGTCGCCAGCACGGGCTTGCCGTCGGCGACGTGGGTCTCGATCTCGGCGGCGATACCCTCGCGGTGGAGGTGTCGGGAGATGGCCGTCGACTCCCCGCCGGGCATGAGGAGGAGGTCGCAGTCGGGGACGACGCCCGACTGGCGGATCTCGACGACCTCGGCCTCCGCGCCGTGGCTGGCGGCGGCTCGTCGGATGGCGTCGGCGTGTTCGCTCACGTCGCCCTGGACGGCGACGACGCCCGCCCTGATTGTCATACCACTGCTATCGGACGTGCCGCGAAAAACCTCTCGCTCTCCGCAGGCCTTGCGTGCCGGCGATCCGGGTCGGGACCGTGACGTACCCGGTTCAGTCGTCGGCCGACTCCTCGGCTGTCGGCTCCTCCTCGGCGTCCTCGCTCGGCGGGGCCGAGTAGAGCATCCCGCGACTGGAACTGACTCGTGTCATTGCCACCTACTCCCTGATTCGCACTGATAACCGTGCCCCTCAATGAGATATGTGTTGTTAAACCACATCTAGGACGTATAAGGCCCCGGGTGCGACGGGCGCGAAGCGTCTAGCCGCCGCTCGACGGTCGGTAGGGCCAAACTGTTAGGGGCGGCGAGGCCGACAGGGGAACCATGCCAGAGAGCCGGGACCCGGTCGAGGCGCGCGCCGACGGCGAGCGCGACCTTTACGAGGTGTCGACGTGGGAACCGCGGTCGGTGCTGGACAAACTGTCGGTGTTCGTGTACGGGACCGGCGTGTCGGCGCTGCGGTTGTTCGTCGTGGTGCTGGCGTTCGCGATCCTCGGGGCGCAGTTCCTCCTCGGCGGACTCGGCGCGGTCACCGACCCGATCGTCGGGACGTTCACGGTGCTGTCGGCGGTGCCGGCGCTCGGGCTGGCGGCGTACGTCTGGTACGCCGACGTGACCAGTTCCGAACCGCTCGAGTTGCTGGTCGGCACGTTCGCGCTCGGGGTGCTGTTCGCCGGGTTCGCCGGCGTCGTGAACACGGTCGTCAGCGTCTCGCTGGAGAGCCTGGGGCTGATGTTCTGGTTCACCCAGATCCTCTATTTCTTCCTCGTCGTCGGACCGGTCGAGGAGACGGTGAAGCTGCTGGCGGTCAGGCTGTACGCCTACCGCACGTCGGAGTTCGACGCGGTCGTCGACGGCGCGGTCTACGGCGCGATGGCCGGGCTGGGCTTCGCCACCATCGAGAACGCCATCTACATCGCCGGTCAGACCCAGGGCATCGCCGACACGTTCAACCTCGTCCTGACCGGCAGCGGCATCACGGCCGTCCGCGCGCTCGCGGGCCCGGGCCACGTCATCTACTCGGCGTTCGCCGGCTACTACCTCGGCCTGGCGAAGTTCAACCGCGACCGCGCCGGCCCCATCGTCGTCAAGGGACTGCTGATCGCCACGCTCGTCCACGCGACGTACAACACGCTGTCGGGCTTCCTCCCGGGCGTCGTCGCCGGCGTCACGGGAATCCCGTGGTTCGTCGCCTTCTTCGGGTTCATCATCCTCTACGACGGCATCTTCGGACTGCTGCTCATCAGAAAGATCGCGCGGTACCGACGGGCCTACCACGAGGCGACCGACGAGGCGCCGGACGGCGAGGGGGCCGACCTCGCCGAGTTCGACGGCTGACAGCGCTCGTGGCGGTCGGCCCGCGACGCTACCGGTACTCGCCGAGCGCCTCGCGGACGGCGGCCACGTCCGCGCCGGCCTCGGCGTCGGCCTCGGCCATCCCGAGCATCCGCTCGACGTACTTGGCGAACACGTCCACCTCGACGTGGACTGCGTCGCCGGGTTCTTTCGCCGAGAGCGTCGTCTCGTGGTAGGTCGTCGGGATGATCGCGACCGAGAAGGTCCCCCCGGCGTCGTCGAGCGCGGCGACAGTCAGGCTGGTCCCGTCGAGCGCGACCGACCCCTTCTCGACGACGTACTGTTCGAGTCCGGCCGGGAGCTCGAAGGTGTACGCCCAGTCCTCGCCCACTCGTTCGATGTCGACGATCTCCGTGGTGCCGTCGACGTGGCCCTGAACCACGTGGCCGTCGAAGCGCTCGTCGGCCGCCAGCGCCCGCTCCAGGTTGACCTCCTGCCCCTCGCTCGCCGTGTCGAAGGTCGTCCGTTCCAGGGTCTCGGCCGCCAGGAACACCGAGAACCACTCGCCCTCGGCGTGCTCCTCGACGGTGAGACACGCGCCGTCGACGCTGATGCTCTGGCCGCCCGTCAGGCCCCCGAACGTGGTCGCGATCCGGAGCCGACGACCGGCGTCGCTGTCCTCGGTCGCGACGATCTCGCCCGTCTCCTCGACGATCCCGGTGAACATACCCGACGCTTGGGCGGATCGTCGCAAAAGGGTTACCGTTCCCATATCTGGATCAGTTCCCGTCGTGAGCGGTCGGGTCCGCGGTCGATGGGTGGCGACCGGAGCACGGGGCTTTTGCCGGTCGGGGCGGTATCGGGGGTATGGCGCGGAGTATCCTCGGGATGGTCGGGCTGGGGACGACGCTGGTGTTCGCGATCCCGGTGGCGCTGCTGGGGCTGGAGTTCCTGCTGGCGCGGGGGCAGCCGACCGTCGGCGCCGGCCTGCTGGTCGCGGCGGGGCTGATGATCGCTATCGAGGAGTACGTCACGACCCCGGACGATCTCGCGGGCAAGGCCGTCGATAAGACGGTGGGCGCGGTCGCGAAGTCGCCCGAGGACGACGAGGAGTGACCGGTCAGAGATCCAAGCGTTGAAATCGTGAGGGGTCGACACCGCGGACATGAGCCGTCCCGACTCCGAGTCCGACGCCACAGGGTCCGGCGACACGGGGGAGTCCCCCGGACCCGACGCCGGCGTCGACGGTGACTCGGTCGACCCCGCCGGTGAACCCACAGCGAGCGACCGCGATCCCCCCGATCCGGACGACGGAACGGCCGGCCGATTCGACCGCGTCGACCGGACGACCCGATGGGTCCTCGCCGTCGTCGCCGCCGGCCTGCTCGCGCGCCTCGCCCTCCTCGGCGCCCGCGTCGCACACTACGACGAGGGCCGGGTCGCCTGGTGGTCGAACTACTTCCTCGAGACCGGTCAGTTCGAGTACCGCTACATCATCCACGGACCGCTCGTCCAGCACGTCAACAAGTTCCTCTTCGACGCGCTCGGCGCCAACGACTTCACGATGCGGCTGTTCGTCGCGCTCGTCGGCGCCCTCCTCCCGCTCGCGGCGCTGCTGTTCCGCGAGCACCTCGACGGCGACGAGGTCGTCGGAACCGCCTTCTTCCTCGCCTGCAGCCCGCTGTTGCTGTACTACTCGCGGTTCTTCCGGAGCACGCTGCTGGCCGCGGCGTTCGCGTTCGTCGCCTTCGGCCTGCTCGTGCGCGCCTACGACGAGCGGTCGGTCTGGTACGTCTACGGCGCGGTCGCCTTCCTCGCGCTCGCCTTTACGGCCAAGGAGAACGCGGCGGTGTACCTGCTCGTGTGGGTCGGGGCCACCGCCCTGCTGCTCGACCAGGCGCTGTTCCGCACCGGTGACGACCGGTCCGGGTTCGACTGGGCGCGCGAGCGCCTCGACGCCCGCACCCGCCCGCTCGGGGACTACGTCGCCGACTTCCTGTGGCACGGCGCGCTCGCGGTCGTCCTGTTTCTGGCCGTCACGCTGTACTTCTACGCCCCGCGGTCGCCGGGCACCGAGGCGGTCGGCTTCTGGCAGGCGGTCACCAACCCGACGCTGTTCCCCGATCTCTTCGACCGGACGCTCGACGACGTGGTCGAGGGCTACAGCTACTGGTTCGGCGGGACGACCGACGCCGGCTGCCGCAAGGAGAACGTCATCGACGCCTACCTCTGCTTCCTCGGCCAGGAGGTCCACGCGATAGCCCAGTCGGCGCTCGCGCTGACGATGATGGCCGTCGTCGGCTTCCTCGCCGAGCGCTGGGGGCGCGTCCGCTCGCGCGGCGTCGTCCTCTTCTGCGCCTACTGGGGCTTCGTCTCCGTCGTCGGCTACCCGCTCGGCACCGACATCGCCAACGCCTGGATCGCCGTCAACGCGCTCGTGCCGCTGGCGCTGCCCGCCGGCGTCGGCATCGCGTTAGTCGTGGACCGCGCCCGGGATTCGGTCCACACCGGCTCCGTCAGGTTCGGCATCACCGCGTTCGCTCTCGTCATGATCGGAGGGTACATGGTCGGTTCGGCGGGCTGGTTCGTCTACATGAACGACACCGCCGACGACAACGAACTCGTCCAGTACGCCCAGCCGGCCGACGACTTCCGCCCCTCGATGGCGGTGCTGGAAGACCACGCCGCCGACCACGATGGCGTCGACGTGCTCTTCGTCGGGAACAGCTACGTCCGCGACTCGCCGCGGGACGCCGGGATCGAACCGAGGTGTACGAGTATCAGCGACGGGCTCCCCCTGCAGTGGTACGTCGACGCCTACGGCGCCCAGGGCGACTGCATCCAGGACGCGGAGACCGCCGTCGAGCGGCTTCGGAACGGCGAGATCGACCCGCTGGTCGTCGTCGCGCCGAACTCCCTGGAGACGGACCTGGCCCCCGCGCTGGAAGGGTACGACTCCGACGTGAACCGTCTGCGGCGGTACGGCAGCGAGGCCGTCTTCTTCAGCGACCGGACGCCCGACCGGTCGAACGGGACCGCGAGCGCCATCGAACCGCGGGCGCTCGCCGTCGGCAACTGACAGCCCGCGCGCTTCTCGCAGCCCTACCGCAGTCCCCGCTCGCGCTCCCAGCCTCGAACCAGCGCCGTCAACGTCTCGTTGACCGGTACCGCCGCGTCGGCCCGGTCGACGACCGCGCCGTTGATCGCGTCGACCTCCGTCCGTGTCCCGCCCTCGACGTCCTGGAGCATCGACGACCGGTTGGCGCTCGTCGCCGCCGCCACGCGCTCGACCGCCTCGACGGCCGCGTCGTCGGACAGGTCGATCCCCTCTTCGCGCGCGACGCGTGCCGCCTCTCTCGTCGCACGGCGAGCCGGCTGGCCCGCTGGCCCGTCGACGAGCGCGCCGTTCTCGACGCGCGCCAGCGCGGTCACGGCGTTGATACCCGCGTTGACCGCCAGCTTCTCCCAGCACCGCCGCGGCATGTCCCCGACGACGGTCGTCTCGACGCCGGCCGCGCGCAACGCCGCGCCGACCGACTCGGCGGCCGCCGACTCCCCGCCGTCGGGCGGGCCGAGCGCCACCTCGCCGCGACCGGTACATTCGACGGTGCCCGGTTCGGTCAGGCGCGCGCCGGAGGTGCAGGTGCCCGCGAGCACCTCGGCGTCGAGCGCGCCCGCCAGCGTTCGCTCGTTGTCCAGCCCGTTCTGGACCGAGAGGACCGCGTCGAGGTCGGCGACGCCGAGCGCGTCGGCCGCAGTCGGCGTGTCGAAGGCCTTGACGGCGACGACGGTCAGGTCGAAGTGCTCGTCGGGCACCGCGGTCGTCGCCGCCGGCTCGACGCGCGCCGAGCACTCACCGACGATCCGGAGCCCCTCGGCGCGGACCCGCTCGACGTGCGGGTCCCGGCCGACGAGCGTCACGTCGTGGGCCCGGGCGAGCAGCCCACCGAGGAGGCTCCCGAGGCTCCCGGCGCCGAAGACCAGGACGCGCACGGTCGGGCGTCAGTCCTCGACCCAGTAGTAGATGCTCTCGCGCTCGGCGCCGCAGGCGGGACAGGTCTCGGGGATCTCCTCGATGTCCCCCATCTCGCCGCAGTCCCAGCAGCGCCACATCAACTCGCCCTCCCCGCCGCTCGTCGACAGGTGTTCGCCGGACATCCCGGCGATCCCGTCTTCGGTCGTCACGTAGAAGCCGTGCTCGTCGAACCCGCGCACGGTCCCCAGCCGGTTGCCTTCGTCGTCGAAGACCGCCTGGCCGAACCCCAGATCGAACGCCTCGTCTGCGTCGCTCATGCGTGGACCGACGCCCGACCGACGCATAAATGTGGGTGCCGACCCCGACGGCGACGTTCGGTTCGAGTTGCGAGTGTGTCGACAGTTTCGTACTGTGTTGGTATGGAACGAAGCCGAGCGTCAGTGACCGCTCTCGACGCCTCATCCTTTCAATCCACCGAGGACAGCGCCGCGCCAGCAACCGCAAACAGCCACAGTCCTCCCCAGCCGATTCACTCGTTCGCTCGGCTCACTCGCTCATCCCTCGCACGACTGTTTCGAGCGGCCCGCCAAGCGGCGGGCACGCTCGACAGCGTGCGCCACCGCAGTCGTTCACTCGGTCACCTGCACGGGACACGACTGACTCGACGGGCTGTCAGCTCACGGTCCGTCGCTCTCGCTGCGGTCACTCGGACGGTCGGTGGGATCGGCGGCGTCCTCGCCGGAGTCGAGGCCGCGCTCGGCGGGCGAGAGCGCGGCGTCGAACGCCGAGGCGTCGTCCAGTCCGTCGAACATCTCCGCGAGATCGGCCCGCAGCCGGTCGAGCTGTCGGTCCAGTCGGTCGAGTGCGGTCCCCCCGTCCCCCTCGTCGGCGAGCGTCGCTCTGCGTTCGGCGAGGTCGTAGAACTCCTCCAGCCGCGCCCGGTACCGTGCGCGCGCGGCGAGCCACTGCACCGTCTCCCGGACCGCCACCGGGTCCCGCCTCACCACCGCGTCGACGGCCGCGTCGGTCTCGGCGGTCGTCAGATCCGGCTCTGGCGTCGAGACCCCGATCTGGCAGTCGACCTCGCGCGTTCGAACGTCCGCCAGGAGCGGGTCGATCGGTCCGTCGACCAGTTCGACGTCGACGAGGACCACGTCGACTGCGGCGTCGAGACTCTCGCGGAGGGCGTCGGCGCTGTAGGCCGTCCGGACGGTGCCGTCGTCACGAAGGGCGCTCGCCAGGGCGTCGGTGGCCGCGGGCTCGGCACCGGCGACGACGACGAGGTGCCGTGCCGAGGGCATATCCGGCGGGAAGGACGGGAAGTATAAAGAGCCACCCCTTTGCCGTCCCTCGGTTTCGTCAGGGATCAGTCCCGTCAGCGCGGCGGCGATCGGCCTCGACGACCGCGTCGCAGACGATCCGAAACGTTTCGACGGTCTCGTCGTCGTGGGCCGCGGGGTCGAGGTGGAAGACGACGACGGCGTCGACGCGGCGAGCCACCTCGCCGAGCGTGTAGACGAACTTGAACGCGGTCGGTTCGTCGGCGTGCTGGAGCACCCCGGTCAGCGAATGGACCGCGACGCCGACGCTGTCGCCGGCGTCGTCGGCCCGCTGGAGCACGTCGCTGACTCGGCGACCGATCGCCTCCAGATCCGTCGGATCGGCGACTCGTTCGACCGGGACGCTCCCGTCGATGTCGGCCGTCTCCGCAACCGACCGCGTCGTCCGGTCCACGTCCACGCACGCGGCGAGCGGCACCTCGGCGTCGATCTTGCGCTCCCAGAGCGAGAGCCACTCCGTCGCCGGCAGGGAGATCGTAACCGGGACCGCCCGGTCGATCCGGTCGTCGAGTCCGTCGAGGACCGTCACACAGGCGTCCGTCGGCCGGTCGGACACGTCGGACGCCAGCAACAGCACGGTCGTCGCGTCCCCGATATCGGCCGCTCCTCGGACGCGGACGGTCACGAGCCGCTCCCCCCGAACGGACGAAACTCCATCACTTCGTATCGATCCGGCGGGCCCACACGACTATGAGTGTTGTCGTTCCCTGACATCCCCCGAACTCCCTCCGATCCCCCGGCCTGACACCGATAATGAAGCCGAACTTGAAATATCGTTTGCTAATCTCTCTCGAAGATACTGATAATACAAGGCTTAATTTATCCCGAACTTTTAGATAAATTCAATCACAGACGCGGTGAATAAACACTTGGCTATGAGCCAAGAATCAACGCGACTCCGCGAATTCCTCGAAGAGAACCCCAAATGGATCGGCGTCATGTTCAGCGCGCTGCTGCTGCTCTCGCAAGCCGGGAGTGTCGCGGCGGCGAATGGCGGTACCATGACCGGCCCCTAGATTCAGAGTTTCGTAACGTCCATACTCCATCGAAGCGAGCCGTCGATTTCCACCGGAACGTCCTGTTTGTGAAGGAACTCGGTAGTGGCGGGTTGATCTAGTACGTACGACCCCATCAGCCCAGAGTTGAGACAGAACGACTGTATCCCGTCGATCTGTGGGATAAACATGGATCCCATCGGCGTCGACAGGGTCGGATAGCCGTACAGATTCACCTCGTAGGTTCCGGGTTCAGCTTCTTCGACCACTGCTTTGTTTGGCGTCCCCGACCGATTTTCGACGATCGAGGCACTGGCGTCGCCGACGACGAGGTAGTGGTGACCGATCTGTTCGTACTCCTTGATGATCGAGACCGTCGCGGCGAGCGAGAAGCCCTGGTTGAGCAGTTTCGCGGCGGTTCGCCCGACCGAGGTGGCCGCTTCGTTGACGATATCGGTCACGGTTGCGATCCCCGCCATCGCGCCGGCGTCGACGAGCCCGCGGCCCTGCTCGTAGGAGTCGCAGGCGTTGAGCAGGAAGGCGCTGACGTTGACCTCCGAGAGGTGGCGGGTGTCGAGGTAGCCGTCGGTGCAGCGGATCCCCTCCTCGTCGACGTGGCCGATGTAGTGGAGGAAGTCGATGTCCGACCGCAGGAGTTCGCGCATCTCCATCGCGGTCAGTTGCTCGTGGGCTTCGATCCCGAACTCGATCCAGTCGCGGGTGCCGTAGATCTCGGAGACGACGTTCTCGTCGGTCATCTCCTGGTCGTTGCAGACGACGGCGACCTTGATCTGGGGGTCGGTCGCTGGTTCGAAATCCAGGCGCCGGTAGTAGGCGTCGAGGGTCATCTTGCTCGCGCCGACCGGGAGCCCCTCGCCGACGTAGGCCTGTTCGATGCTGTCGGCGGGTTCGGGGCGGAAGATATCCGGGCTCGCGGTCGACGGCGACGACTCCGAGCGGGTCCCTGCCCGGGTACTCCGCCGGAGCGCGTCGGGGTTGTTCCTGAAGAACGACTCGACCTGGTCGGTGAGTTCTTCGAGCGCCTCGTCGCGGGTCTCCTGAGACTGCGGGCAGCGGACGACGGCCAGTTCGTTCGCGAGGAACGGGAGCGCGCTGACGTTCGCGGCGTCGGGCTGGACGTCGGCCGTGAGCTTCCACTTGGGTACCACGTCCGCCACGGCGTCGAACGGCACGTCCAGATACGTCCGCAACTGCTCCGACAGGGGCAGTTCGTAGACGTCCGCGAAGTCCAGATCGACTAACGATTCGACCTCGGACCGCTCTTGGAGGTCGACCTCGTAGTACCCCTCGGTGCGCGTGACGCAGTCCATGAGGAACACGTGTTTCAGCACGCGCTCGACTTCGGCCTCGAAGCCGTCGTCGCCGTCGAGCGGGAACGACCAGTCTTCGCCGGCGATCCGCGGCGACGGGCCGGCTTCGATCCGCGCACCCGTGTAGTACGCGAGCGGCACGACGGGGTAGATGTACTCCTCTATCGGCGGCACCTCGATGCCGACGCCCGTCTCCGGTGGCGTGATCGAGTCCGGAACGTCCAGCCGCTCACCGATCTCCACGAGCGGCGGATGCCCGCGAAGCGACGGAAACGACCGCTCACAGGAGGTCGTCTTCAACGCCGATCCGAGCGTCGAGAGCGCCCGCATCAGGTCCTCCGGCCGCTCGGTCGTCGTGACGGTCGCCGCGGGCTGTTCGTGGACCGAGCGAGCCCCGACGTGGATCCGGTCGGTTTCTGAGACTGCGATCCGGACGGTGTCCTCCATCGAAGTGACCTCGATGCCGCCCTCGATGGCGAACTGGAGTTTCACCTGCGTCGTCGCGAGTTCGACGTTGTACCTCCCGGGCGGGACACCGACCGACTCCCGGTCGTTGACCTCCGCGACGGTGTTGCCCGCCTCGTCGCGGATCCACAGCGGGACGAAATACGGCGTCTCGACGGCCGTGGTCCGCACCGTCGCACCGGCGTCGGCAGGGAAGTAGAAGCTGTCGGGGTCGCAGTCGTCGATATCGGGCTCGTCGGGCGTCAGCAGCGAGAACTGGGTCTCCTGGATCGGGTCGACCACCTGGATACCGTCGCGACTCGGATGCGGGCGGATCTGCGGTCGAGTGGCGTCCAGATCGACGTTCATGTGTTGGGAGGGTTCCGCTGGCTCTCACGGTATCAGAGCGGGACCAACACCCAGCCCGTGCGAGCGAGTACGCGTGAGAACGCGGTGGGGAGAAAAAAGCCTGTTGGCCCCGAAGACATCTCAATCGGAGAATAAACTGGTGTGTACGGGCGCGAAGGAGGGGTCGTCGTCCTCGGGTGGCTCGTCCGTGTCTGTGACGGCCGTCCCGTCGACGCCGTCGGCGAGGAAGTCCGAGAGCGGCGGGCCGACGCTCTCCGGTTCGACGAGGAAGGCGTCGTGGCCGTGGTCGGACTCGACGAGGTGGTGGGCCGCGGCCACGTCCGCCCCGCGCAGCGCGTCGGCCAGCTCCTCGGCCTGCGTGGGGGTGAAGTGCCAGTCGCCGGTGAACGACATCACGAGCGCCTCGCCGTCGAAGGCCGCCAGCGCGTCCTCGTCGGACTCGAAGCCCGCGGCGAGGTCGTAGTTGTCCATCGCCCGCGTGAGATAGAGATAGGAGTTTGCGTCGAAGCGCTCGACGAACGACTCGGCCTGATAGTCGAGATACGACTCCACGTCGCGGTAGGGGAAGAAGCCGGCGGCGGGGTCGGTCGGGAACGACCGCGCGGCGTCGCGGCCGGCGGCGCGACGGCCGAACTTCTGTTCCATCGAGGCCTTCGAGAGGTACATGACGTGGCCGATCTGGCGGGCGAGCGCGAGCCCGTCGGTCGGCTTCGGGCCGTCGCCGTAGTAGTCGCCGCGCTGCCAGTCGTCGTCGGTAGTGATGGCGCGGCGGGCGATGGCGTCCATGGCGAGACACTGCACGTCGAGCCGAGCGGCGGCGGCGATGGGCGCGATGCGCTCGACGTGGTCGGGGTGCTGTTTCGCCCACTCGAGGACGTTCATGCCGCCGACGCTCCCGCCGACGACGGCGTGGAGGTGCGGGATCCCGAGTTCGTCGAGCAGTCGGCGCTGTGCCTCGGTCCAGTCGGTGACCGTGACGGCGGGGAAGTCCGTCCCGTAGGGCTCGCCCGTCTCGGGGTTGACGCTCTCGGGGCCGGTCGTGCCGTAACAGGACCCGGGGACGTTGGCGCAGAGGACATAGTACTCGCGGGTGTCGATGGCCTTGCCGGGGCCGACGATGTCGTCCCACCAGGCGCGGGCCTGCCCGTCGGTCTCCTCGTCGGGGTGGCGCCCGGCGACGTGGGCGCTCCCGGTCAGCGCGTGACAGACCAGCACCGCGTTGTCGCCGGTGAACTCGCCGTAGGCCTCGTAGGAGACCTCCAGTTCGGGGATCGACCGACCGCACTCGAACTCGAACTCGCCGAGCGCGACGGCGTCGCGTTCGATCTCCATCTACGAGTCACCCGCGTTCGGTGTTCCGTCGCTCGCCCCAGCGTTCGCGCGGTCGACGGCGCCGTCGATATCGGCCAGGATGTCGTCGGCGTCCTCGATGCCGACCGAGAACCGAACGAGGTCGGGCGTGACGCCGCTGGCGCGCTGTTCCTCGGGGGTGAGCTGGGCGTGGGTGGTGCTGGCGGGGTGGATGACGAGCGTCTTCGCGTCGCCGATGTTGGCGAGGAACTGCGCGAGGTCGGTCTCCTCGCAGAAGCGCTTGCCCGCCTCGAACCCGCCGGTGAGGCCGAAGGCGACCATCCCGCCGTACCCTCCCTTGAGGTACTCGCCGGCGTGGTCGTGGGTCTCGTGGGAGTCGAGGCCGGGGTAGGTGACCCACTCGACGCCGTCGTGGTCGGCCAGGAACTCGGCGACGCGCTGGGCGTTCTCGCAGTGGCGCTCCATCCGGAGTTCGAGCGTCTCGGTCCCCTGGAGCGTCGCCCAGGCGTCGAAGGGTTTCTGTCCGTCGCCCAGCGAGCGGACCGCGCGCTGGCGGGCGGCCATCGCGAAGGCCTCGTCGCCGAAGCGGTCGGCGAAGGTGACGCCGTCGAAGGCGTCGTTGGGCGCGCCCAGCTCGGGGAACTTCTCGGGGTACTCCGTCCAGGGGAACGATCCCCCGTCGACGAGGACGCCGCCGACGGTGGTCCCCGAACCGTGGATCCACTTGGTGGTGGACTCCCAGACGATGTCCGCGCCGTGGTCCAGCGGATTGCAGAGCGCGGGCGTGCCGAAGGTGTTGTCGACGAAGACGGGGACGCCGCGCTCGTGGGCGACCTCGGCGATGGCCTCCATCGGCGGGGTCACCAGCGAGGGGTTGCCGATCGTCTCGTAGTGGACGTAGGCGGTCCGCTCGTCGATGGCCTCGGCGTAGGCCTCGGGGTCGAGCGTGTCGACGAAGCGGGCCTCGATCCCGCGACGACCGCCCATGTTCGAGAGGTAGGAGTGGGTGCCGCCGTAGATAGAGGAGGCGGTGACGACATTGTCACCGGCCCGGGCGAGAATGGACGTCGCGGCGTCGAGCGCGGCCATTCCGGACCCGGTGGCGACGGCCGCGGTCCCGTTCTCCAGCGCCGCGAGGCGCCGTTCGAGCGCCGAGACGGTCGGGTTGTCGAACCGGGAGTAGACGTTGCCACCGTCGTCCAGCGCGTACCGGTCGGCCGCCGTGTCCGCGTCGTCGAACACGTAGGACGTGGTCTGGTAGATCGGCGGGGCGCGAGCCCCTGTCGCGGGGTCCACGTCCTGGCCGGCGTGGACGCACCGCGTCCCGAAGGCGTACGGATCGGTCATGTGTGTCGTGCATATATCTACAAACGTCTATAACCACGAGTTACGGCAAATATCTCAGCGTCAGGGATTCTCTCACACAGTGACGGGGTGTGGACCGACGGTCGCGGTCACGCCCGCTCGGTGTCGAGGACGGCCAGCGAGCGGTCGACGGTCACGTCGAGGCGCTCGTCGCCGGCGCGGAGGGGGACGGTCACGCGGAGCGGGTCGCGGCGCGTAACGGCGATGTCGGCGGGGTCGCAGACGTCGACCGACCACAGCGGGTCGGTCAGGAGGCCGGGCGCGTTGGCGGCGACGAACGGGAGCACGTCCGGGTGGTATATCAGGATCTCGGGGAGGTCGGTGCAGAAGAAGTTTTTGCAGTACGAGCAGTGGTGGACGACCGCCGGCCCGGGCATCGCCTGTTCGAGTTCGCTCGATTTCTCCTCGTCGGGGACCACGTCGTGGTACATCTCGCTCGCGCAGGTGGGACACACGTCGCTGGCGACGGTCAGCAGGTCCCGCCGGGCGTAGACGTTGGCCGCCGACAGCACGGCGTCGGGGTCGTTCGACCGGATCGCACCCGGCGGCAGGTGGTACTTGAACGCGAGCGCGCCGCAGTCCCCACAGCGGACGACGAGCATGCTGTTGCGGTAGGTCGCTTCGAGCTCCGCCCCGCATTCGGCGCAGTCGGCGTCGACGGGGAACGGGTCGACCGTCGTCCGGTCGGTGAAGCTGTCGGCCTTGATCGCCTGATACAGGATGACGCCGGGGTAGAGCAGGCCGTACCCCTCCGACTTCTCCTCGACGAACACACCCAGCAGCTCCTGGAGGTGGTAGTTGAACCGGCCGCTGTCGGACACGTCACAGCGCCGGCGCAATTCCTCGAACGGCAGCGGACGGGGCTGGCTCCCCTCCTTGGCGTCGCCGAGTTCCAGCAGGATGGTGACACGCAGTTCGTTACCCAGCAGCGAGAACGCCTCGGCGGGCGGGACCGACCGTCGCTCGGAGACCTGAAAGGCGTCGGTCATCGGCCCACATCTCGCGCGCCCAGCCTTTTAGCCCTGTCTCTCGGTTCGGGGTCGCCGGCCGTTGGGTGCCGGTGACTCTCCACCCGAAAGCACTTGCCTCGTCGACAGGTCCCCTCGATATGAGCCGCTTCGGCGACTTCGCCGTAATCTGGTTCGGGTCGCTCTGTTCCCTGCACTTCGTCGTCTTCCGCTTTTTCGGCGCGCCGTTCGGCATCTACGGTGATACCGTGGTGTCCGCCGTCGTCGGTCTCGTCCTCGCGGCCGTGCTGGTCTTCCACCGGGGCGTGTCCCTGCCGACGGTCGTCGGTTCCGGTTCGCGCTGAACCGTCGGGGGCGCGAGCGACGCCCGCGAGGCGGGGCGCTCCGTGATATCGGTCGACAGGCGCCCCGTTCGAGGAGTAGAAGACCGTTAACGGGAGACGTTCGAGCGGTTGACCGACACAGGCCGAGCATAACGAAGGTAGTGTGACCGTAGGTGTCGGTATGCTCGTCTCAGAGGCGCAGTTGCTCCGGGCGTGGCGGACGGTCGCGTTCGTGGGTCACTTCTCGCGGGTCGAGTCGCTGTCCTCGCGCGGCACGAACAAGATCCTCGCGTACCACTCGGTCGGCGGCGGGTTCCACGACGATATCGACCCTGACCGGCTGCGTCGCGACATCGCGTACCTCGACAGACACTACGAACTCGTCGACCTCCCTGCCGTCCGCCAGCCCAGCGACGAGAAACGGATCGCCCTCATCTTCGAGGACGGCTACCGCGACTTCGCTGAGAACGTCGTGCCCGTCCTCCGCGAGTACGAGGTACCGGCCACCGTCTTCGTGATCGCCGACGCCCTCGACGACCCGTCGTTCACCCACAACGACCGCTTCGACTACGAGTACATGGACCGCGAGGACCTGCTCGCGCTCCTCGACGAGGAGCTGGTCACCATCGGCAACCACACCCGGACCCACCCGAAGCTCGCCGAGGTCCCGCCCGACCGCCTCGAACGCGAAATCGTCGGCGCCAAACGTCGCCTCGAACGCGCCCTCGGGACCGACATCGACCGCTTCAGCTACCCCTACAACAGCTGCGACGAGCGCGCGACCGCGGTCGTCCGCGAGTCCCACGACATCGGCGTCGCCGGCCGCGGCCGCCGCGAACGCATCTCCGCCGACACCGACCCCGAAGTGATCCCCCAAGTCAACGGCGCCAACCCATTCTGGGAGGTGCGCTGGGACCTCTCCGACGCCGGCACCTTCGTCGGCTCCGTCGCCGACCGCCTCGTCGGCCAGGCGGTCTGAGCGAGAGGGCGGCGAGGCGACTCACCGGGCGAAGCGGGGAAGTGGAGAACGCCGTCGTCAGAGCAAGCTCCGACGGGCCGTGAATTTTCTTCGAAAATTCACGCCACCGCCAGGACTCGAACCTGGGACAACCTCGTGTCTGCGGCACGCAGGTGACCTGCGCACCCTAACAGCGAGGTGCTCTACCAACTGAGCTACGGCGGCACGCATGCATCCATAGCCGGAGTTGTTGTATAGGGATTTCGCTTTGGACCCGTCGCGTCACGGAGTGACGAACCTCGCTGGAGCGACAGATCCGGGGTCCGCGACACACCGGACGGGTTTTCACCGGCCCCGAACAACGCCGAGCCATGAGCGACGAGTTCGACGCGGTCGTCGAGCGGGTCCGCGAGCGCGTGACCCCCGACGACGACGAGCGCGAGCGGCTCGACCGGGTCGTCGCGGAACTCCGCGAGCGCACGCGCGACGCCGTCGCGGACCTGCCGGTCGACGCCGAGATCGTCCAGGTCGGCTCGACGGCCAGAGACACCTGGCTCGCGGGCGACCGCGACGTGGACCTGTTCGTCTCGTTCCCGACGAGCGTCGCCCGCGCGGATCTGGAGTCCTACGGTCTCGATATCGGCCACGCGGTCCTGCCCGACGGCCACGAGGAGTTCGCCGAACACCCCTACGTCAAGGGGACCTACGAGGGGTTCGACGTGGACCTGGTGCCCTGCTACGCGGTCGCCGACGCGACGCAGATCCAGTCGGCCGTCGACCGCACGCCGTTCCACACCGAGTACCTCGCCGAGCGCATCGACGCCGCCCTCGCGGGCGAGGTGCGGGTCGCAAAGCAGTTCCTCACCGGGATCGGCGTCTACGGCAGCGACCTGCGGACGCGGGGCTTTTCGGGGTTCCTGACCGAACTGCTCGTCCACGAGTACGGCGGCTTTCGGCCGTTCGTCGCGGCGGCCGCCGAGTGGCGCCCGCCCGTGGAGTTCGACCCGGAGGGCCACGCCCAGGAGTGCGAGGCGGCGCAGCCGTCTCGGAACGGCCTCGCGTTCGACGACCCGCTGGTCGTGATCGACCCGACCGACCCCGAGCGTAACGTCGCGGCGGTCTGCTCGGCGGAGGCGGTCGCACGTCTCCAGCACTACGCTCGGGACCTGCTCGCCGATCCCCGAGCCGCGCTGTTCGTCCCCGACGAACCCGAGCCGGTCGGCGCCGACGGGGTCGTCGCGGCCGTCGAGCGCCGCGGGACCACGCCTGTCGCCGTCCGGTTCGACGCCCCCGACGTCGTCGACGACCAGCTCTACCCGCAACTCGACCGGTCGCTGGGCGGGCTCGTCGGCGAACTCGACCGTCGCGGGTTCGACGTGTTGCGGTCGGCCGCGTGGGCCGACGAGACCGCCGTCCTGTTCGCCGAACTCGCAGTCGCCGAGCGGCCGGCGGTCGAACGCCACGAGGGGCCGCCGGTCGGCGTCCGCGACCACGCGGAGGGGTTTTTCGAGGCCTACGCCGACGGGGACGCCGCTCCCGACGACGGAGCGGCGGGGACCTACGGTCCGTTCCTCGATGGCGACCGCTACGTCGTCGAGCGCCCCCGCGAGTTCGAGACGGCGGTCGGACTGCTCGAGAGCGACGCGGTCTTCGACGTGGCGCTCGGCGCGCAGGTCGAGACGGCCATGGACGAGGGGTACGCGGTGCTCGCGGGCGACGAGGTGGGCGCGCTCGCCGACGAGTTCGGCGTCGAACTGGCGCGATATCTCGATCCGCGGCCGTGAACCGGACTTCGAGCGCGGACGCTATCAGTTCGAGCGGCCGATAAAACACTCGACACGCCCGACCTCGCGGGCGAGGTCACTCGGTGTCGATGGCGTAGAGTCGCTGGCGGGCGTCCGCCGGGTAGATCCGTTCTTCGACGATGCCGGTCTCGGTCAGGTCCGACAGCGCGCTGCGCACGCTCCGCTGAGAGAGGCGCGTCTCCTCCGCGAGCGTCTTCTGGGTCAGTGGGCCTTCGTACTCGAGGACCGTGTACACGAACTTCGCGCTCGGTGTCAGATCGTCGAGTTGCGATTCCCAGTCACGATACGATTGTTCCGTACAACAGCACACGGGGAAAGGTCACCAACAGCACGGTTCCGCACGCTCCCATGTATAGATTTCCGCGGTGCGTTGATGTGTATCCCGATACCCATCAGATCACGGACTGATACTCGCGGCTCGGCGCCCGTCCGAGAGACGAACGCACCGAACAGTGTGTCGACACTTCGGCACCGGCCGCGCGAAGTGAGCGAGAGCGTCCTCGCGGCGCGGCCGCGCGGGCGGTCACTCGTCGGCGAGGTCGAACCCCTGGCTACGCACGTCGTCGATGACTTCGCGTGCGGCGTCTTGTACGTCCGCGTCGGGTTCGGCGGGAGTGTAGCCGTCGAACACCTCGTGGACGGTGCGGACGCTCTCGGTCAGCGTGTCGAGGCCGTAACCGCCCTCGAGGACGAACCCGAGGCCGGCGTCGATGCGGTCGGCGAAGGTGTCGACGCGCTGTGCGAGCAGGCCGTACCCCTCCGTCGAGACGCGCATCCGCGAGATGGGGTCGTGTTCGTGGGCGTCGAAGCCCGCGGAGACCAGCAGGAGGTCGGGATCGAACGCCTCGAAGGCGGGGACGATCAGATCCTCGACGGCGGCGAGGTAGCCGCTGGTGGTCGTCCCCGGCGGGAACGGGACGTTCATCGTCGTCCCCCGGGCGTCGCCGGTCCCGATCTCGCTCACGTCGCCGGTCCCGGGGTAGATGCCGTCCTCGTGGACGGAGACGAAGAAGACGTCCTCGCGGTCGGCGAAGATGTCCTGAGTGCCGTTGCCGTGGTGGACGTCCCAGTCGAGGATGGCGACGCGCTCGGCGCCGCCGTCGTCGATGGCGTGCTGGGCGGCGACGGCGACGTTGTTGAAGAAACAGAAGCCCATGGCGTCGTCGTAGACGGCGTGGTGGCCCGGCGGACGACCGAGCGCGAAGGCCGTATCGCGGCCGTCGGCGCCGTCGAGCGCCTCGTCGGCGACCCAGTTGGCCATGCCGGCGGCCGCCAGGGCGGCGTCCCAGGTGGCCTCGACGGCGACGGTGTCGGCGTCCCAGTCGCCGCCGCCGTCGGCGCAAAAGTCCTCGACCGAGTCGACGTAGTCGGGGTCGTGGGCGGCGGTGACCTGCTCGACGGTCGCGTCGTCGGGAGAGACGTACCTGACGCCGTGACACTCCGAGAGCCCCTGGCGGATGGCGCGCAGGCGGTCGGGGCTCTCGGGGTGGCGCTTGCCGGTGTCGTGGTCGAGACAGGCCTCCCGGTAGCCGAAGTTCATGCGGTCACTCGTAGTACTGGCTCAGTCGAAAGTAGGCCTCGACGTCCTCGGCTTTGACGGTCCGCCGGTCGGCGTGGCGCGCGAGATCCGCGGCGGCCGCGGCCACACGGTCGGCGTACGCCTCCAGGTCCGCCGCCAGCGCGAGGCGGGCGTCCATGGAGACGCGGTAGTCGTCGATGTCGAGGCGAGCGATGCGGTCGACCGGCGCGATCGGCAGTTCCAGGTCGTCCTTGTCCCCGGTCGCTTCGGTGCCGAAGTCCGACGCCATCAGCGTCTTCCGCCCGTCCGCGGTCGCCACGTCCGCCGCGTCGACCGCCCGCTCGGCCCCGCGCTCCTGGATGCGACGGGCGAGTTCCTCGGCGGCCTCGGCGCTGACCCGCAGACTCCCGGCGTTGCGCCGGATGATCGTATCGATCGGCGCGAACGGTAGCTCGACGCTCATAGCACACAAGCGGGCCGTTCCGGCCTTAAGCGTTTCCGAAAGTCGCTCTCGGCCCTCGACGGCGGCCGACGGCCCGCGAGCGCCGACCGCGCCGGCCGGCGAGGCGGTCTGTCACGTCGACCCCGACCGGTCGACAGCGGCCGTCTGACCGGTCAGAACACGTCGTCGGCGTCGAGGCGGTCGTCCGCCATCGCGCCGCGGGCGGTCACTTCCTGTCCGAGCGTCAGCGCCGCGTCCGTCTCGACCTGCATCGTCTCCTGGCCGTCGTCGAGGATGACCGGGTCGCCCGTCTGGACGACCGTCCCCGTGAACTCCACTTCCTCCGCCGCGGCCGCCGCGGCACCGCCGTCGGCGCCCCCGCCGGCGGACGCCGTTCCGTCCGACCCGCCGGCATCACTCGCCCCCGAGTCGGCGCCGGCACCGTCACCGGTGAACGCACCGAGCCCGGTGTCCGAACCGCCACTCCCGCCGGCGCCCGAATCCGATCCGGACCCGCCGGGAGAGGGCGCGGCCGAGCCCGCGCCAGTCTGCTCGTCGAGGACGACCACCGTCGACTGCCAGCCCGCCGACGCTTCCAGGTCGTCCTGCCAGCCGTCCTGGATCTCGGCGTCGGCGACGAACACCTCGTCGCCCGGCGCGATCTCCTTGTCCGCCTTCTCGCCCCACAGCGCCACGCGGATGTCGCCCGTGTCGTCCTGCACGCGGATGTTCCTGACCTGCCCCTCCGAGCCGTCGTCGCGGTCGAAGGTCCGCTTGGGGTCGGCCGAGCGGACGACGCCCGCCAGGTCGACCACCTGATCCATCTCGACGGCGCCGATGGCGTCGGCCTCCGGCGTGAACTCGACGGTCTCGTCGATCTCGTCGATGGCCCCGTGGTCGCCGACGTGCAGTTCGAGGTCGCCCTCCCGCTCGCGGACGTAGCCGTCGACGACCTCGACCGCCGTTCCGGGCTCCAGCTCCGTCGCGCGGTCGGCGCGGTCGTCCCACATCGTCACGCGCACGCGGCCCGTCTCGTCGCCCAGCAGGAGGTTCGAGACCTTCCCCTCCGAGCCGTCGTCGCGGTCGAACGTTCGGATCGAGTCGGTCTCCAGGACGATCCCCCGGACGTTCACGTCGGACTGGCCCATCGTCAGCGCGTCGACGGACGACCCGTCGCCCAGTTCCACGTCGATCTCGGCGTCGTCGTCGGGTTCGGCCTTGTCGACGGAGACTTCGAGCCCGTTGTACCCGTCCTTCGGTCGGCCGGCGATCCGGAGGACCTGCCCCTCCTCGAGCTGGCCCTCGACCACGGACTCGGCCTGCTGGTCCCAGAAGGCCAGCCGGACGGTGCCGGTCTCGTCGGCCGCCTCGACGTTGGCGACGCGACCGTCCTCGTCCTCGCCGTCCCGTTCGAACGTGCGCAACTCGCCGATCGAGACCACCTTCGCGAGGAACTTCACCTCCTCCATGCCCGGTTCGATGTCCGCGACGGTGTCGACTTCCCCTTCGTTGAGCTCGTGGGCGATCAGCATCGCCGCCGTCTCCTCGTCCGCGAGCCCGCCCATCTGCTCGACCTTCTGTTCGACGGCCTCGCGGAACTCCTCCTCGGAGACGTCCGTATCGAGATCCGCGTAGACCTCCTCGATCGCTCCCATTAGTATAGCCGTTGGCATGGCTGCGCTCCGCTTAAGCGTTGTCGTTGGTTCCCTACACCGCTCGCGTCGCTCGATCTCGACGCGCCGACGAACGCCGACCTCGCCGCCGCTGGGGCCGGTCTGGCCGCCACCGCTGTCGCGTTCATGGCCCGGACTGGCCCGGGCCTCCGATATAAAATTCCGGACGGGTGGTCGGATCGCGGCCACCACGCCCGGACGGCCGATCCTTCTTGTAGTCGGTGACCCAACTCACTGTCGTGTCCCGGAGTCCGACCCTGACGCTGGTCGTCGCCTTCGTCGCCGTCTTCGCCCTCCAGCGCGTCGTGGCGTTGCTGCAGATCCCCTTCGCGTTCGCGCTCGCGCCGCCGGTCGGCGCCCGACCGTGGACGCTCGTCACCAGCGTCTACGCCCACCTCTCCGTGGGCCACCTCGTCGCCAACGTCGCCGCCCTGCTGCTGGTCGGGCTGTACCTCGAACGCCAGACCTCCCGGTGGCGCTTCCACGCCTTCTTCCTCGTCACCGGCGCGCTCTCCGGGCTCGTGCAGGTGTGGGTCAGCGACCTGTTCGGCCCCGGCGTCGCGGTGCTGGGCGCCAGCGGCGGTATCGCCGGGCTGGTCGGGTACGTGCTGGCGGGCAACCGCATGAGCGACACCCTGCTGGACCGCACGCCGCTGTCTCCGCGGGCGCAACTGGGCGTGTTCGTCGTCGTCGCCGGCGCCGTCACCGTCGTCACCGCCGGCCCCGGCGTCGCGCTGGTCGCGCACTTCGCCGGGCTGCTGATCGGGCTGGCCGCGGGGCGACTGCACCTGTTGCGGCCGTCGAGATAGGGCCGTGTCCCTCGTGAATCAGGACAGGTCCGTCACGACGCGGTGGAGGACGCCGACGACGCCGCCGACGAACAGCGCGAGCCCGGCCAGGTAGAACGGGAGCGAGACCAGCGTCTGGACGAACTCGCGCGCCACGGGTATCGGGACGGGGAGCAGAATCGTCCGGTCCATCAACCACCACCCGAGGACGGCGGCCCCGTAGAGCGGCAGCAGGTCGCGACCGAAGGCGTACGTGAACGACTCGACGGCGTCGGATGACACGATCGACGTGACACTCACTCGACCTAAATGTCTTCTGGAGTGACGAAACTGTGCGGACCGAACCGGTCGTTCAGATGATGATTTCGTCGCACCCAGTTTCGCTCGCGATCACTCGACGCGCGTCGTCCATCGGCGGCCCTCGAACCCCGGCGGGTCGGTCGCCTCAGTACAGCTGCTTCTCCTGCTCCTCGCGCTCGCTCTCGCGTTCCTGCTCCGCCTGCTTCTCCCGACGGCGAGCCAGCCACCCGCGCAACCCCGGAATATAGGTCCGCCGCACGTCGCGGGCGAACGCCCAGATGCCGTAGACCCAGAAGAAAAAGAGCAGGGTCCCCATGCCGAAGTACAGCCAGGTGGCGGTCGAGACCACGCTAGCTCCCTCCGGCGGGGCCGGCGGGCTCGCCGCCCATCGCCTCCGAGCGGAGGATGTCGTGACAGACCGCGTCGCCGGTCTCCGTGTCGAAGACGTGGATCTTCCGGCGGTCGAGGACGACCTCGATGTCCTCGTCGCCGGCCAGGTCGCTGTCCGGTTCGACGCTCATCAGGAGCTCGTCGGCGCCGCGGGCGGAGGCGGCCTCGGTGGTGGCGGCCTCGGCGTCGCTGGCGTCCTCGCCGCGGAGGACGAGGTAGACGAATATCTGGTCGCCCATCGGTTCGAGCACGTCCGTCCGGGCGCGGATGGGGCGGGTCGGGTTGGCGAGTTCGCCCGCGTTCTCGGCGGGGTACACGTCCTCGGGGCGGACGCCGACGGTCACGTCGTCGCCCGCGACGAGTTCGGGGACCTGCCCGGGGTCGAACGCGATGTCGAAGCCCGGGGTCGCGATCTCGCCGGACTCGACGCGACCCTCGACGAAGTTCATCGAGGGCGAGCCGATGAAGCCGGCGACGAACAGGTTGGCCGGCTGGTCGTAGCAGACCAGCGGCGGGGCGATCTGCTGGAGGTGACCCTCGTTCATGACGGCGATGCGGTCGCTCATGGTCATCGCCTCGGCCTGGTCGTGGGTGACGTAGATGATGGTCGTGTCCAGTTCCTTGTGGAGGCGCTGGAGTTCCGTGCGCATGTGGACCCGGAGCTTGGCGTCGAGGTTCGCGAGCGGCTCGTCCATGAGGAAGACGGCGGGCTCGCGGACGATGGCGCGGCCGATGGCGACGCGCTGGCGCTGGCCGCCGGAGAGCTCGTCGGGCATCCGGTCGACCAGGTCCTCGATCTGGAGGATCTCGGCGGCGCGCTCGACGCGGCGGTCGATCTCCTCGCCCGGGAAGTCCCGCAGGCGGAGCCCGAAGCTCATGTTGTCGTGGACGTCCATGTGCGGGAACAGCGCGATGTTCTGGAAGACCATCGCGATGTCGCGGTCTTTCGGCGGACGGGTGGTCACGTCCTCGCCGGCGATGGTGATGGTCCCCTCGCTGGGGATGGTGAGGCCGGCCATGGTCTCCAGGGTGGTCGACTTGCCACAGCCCGACGGGCCGACGAGCGTGACGAACTCGCCGTCGGCGATGTCGAGGTTCATGTCGTCGACCGCCGTGACGTCCGCGTAGCGTTTCGTGACGTGTTCGAGTGTTACGTTTCCCATGAGTTACTCCTTGAGTGCGCCCGCGGTCAGTCCGCTGACGATGCGCTCCTGGGCCATCACGACGAGGATCACCACGGGGAGGACCCCGACGATGCTCGCCGCCGCCATCAGGTTGTAGAACGCCTGGTACTGGCCCTGGTAGTTGACGACCCCCCAGACGATGGGCGCCCAGTTCTGGGCCTGGCCGTCGGTCATCAGGAAGGAGATGAAGAACTCGTTGTAGACGCCGATGAACGTGAGCACGCCCGCGGTCGCGACCCCCGGCGCCGACAGGGGGATGATGACACGGAAGAGCGCGCCGATCCGCGTGGCGCCCTCGACGCGAGCGGCGTCCTCCAGCCCGTCGGGGATCTGGCTGTAGAAGGTAGTGAGGATGAAGATGGAGAGCGGCAAGAAGAGCGCGCTGAACGGCGTCACCATCGCGCCGGGGGTGTTGAACCAGTTGGGGCTCTCGATGGTCCCGACGGCGGGGAGCGTGAGGATCTCGACGTTGCCCGTGAAGAACTGGAACAGGGGGATGATGAACGCGGCCGGCGGGAAGTACGAGATGGCGAGCAGGACCAGCAACAGCGCGGTCTTGCCGCGGAACTGGAGGCGGCCGAAGGCGTAGCCGGCGAAGCTCGCCACCAGCAGGACGATGACCGTCGTCGTCAGCGCGATGACGATGCTGTTGAACATGTAGACGTGGAACGGGAGCCGCTGGAACATCTCGACGAACGACGCGGGGTTGAACCCGTTCGGCAACAGGCCGATGTCGGTCATCCGGTCGCCGGGCGTCAGCGCCAGCACGAGCAGCCAGTAGAAGGGGAACAGCGTCGTCACGAGGAAGAAGGCGGTGACGACGTAGAAGAGGAACTGGTAGGCGTCGCCGGGGTTGCGGATCGCCTCCTGCGCGCGCTGGGCGATGGGGCCGTCGTCGCTCTCCCCCTCCTCGACGGTCTGTGAGGCCATCAGGCGCCCACCTCCAGGTCGGCGAACTTGACGATGTACACCAGCGCGACCAGCGCGACGATGCCGGCGGTGATGAACGCGACGGCGGCGGAGGTGGCGTACCGGCCCGACCGGAAGGTAGAGACGACCATGCAGGTCAGCGACGGCAGGGTCGAACAGCCGCCGGTCGTCTCGATGATGCCGTACACGCGCATCGACTGGATCGTCCGGAAAAGCAGGGCGACCAGCAGGGCGGGAAGGACGAGCGGGAAGGTGATGTAGCGGAACTGCTGGCTCTTCGAGGCGCCGGCGACCTTCGCCACGTCGTAGAGGCTGCGGTCGACGCTCTGGAGGCCGGCGAGGATGAGCAGCGCCATGAACGCCGAGGTCTTCCACACGTCGGCGACGATGACGATGATCAGGGTGTCGGTGGTGTTGATGAGCGGGTTCGCCGAGAACACGCCCAGGCTCTGCATCACGTCGGTGCCGACGCCGATCCCCGGCTGGAAGAACAGCCAGAAGATGAGCCCCTGAATGGCGATGGGGACCGCCCACGGGATGAGGATCGCGACGCGGACCCAGCGGCGCCCCCGGAAGCTCTGGTCGAGCACGAGCGCCTGGCCGAAGCCGATGACCGTCTCCAGCGTGACGGCGATGGCCACGTAGATGAGCGTCACCGTCAGCGCGCTCTGGAACGGCTGACTGAAATCGAGGAACGGACTGCCGAGGATGGCGTTGCGCTGGCCGGTCAGCAGTTCCGCGTAGTTCTCAAATGCGACGAACTCGCCGACGTACTCCGCCGAGAACAGCGCGTCGGCGCGCAGCGACATCTCGAAGGTGCTCACCAGCGGCCACAGCGCCATCGTCGAGACGAGCAGCAGCGTCGGGACGAGGAGGACGTACGCGAACCCCTGTTCGGAGAGGCGTTCGGTCCAGTTGGCCGGCGCGACCGCCGCCGACCGCACGCGGCCGCGGCCGTGTTCGTCGCTGGTCGCCATCTTAGACGCTCTGTTCGATCTCCTCGAGGCTCTGAGCGAGCGCGCTCATCGCCTCCTCGGGAGCCTGTTGCTGGGCGAGCACGGCGTTGACGCGGCTGGCGATCTGCGACGACTGGTCGGGCCAGACGACCGTCACCGGCCGCGGGATGGCGTTCTCGCCGGCCACCCGGAGCGTCTCCAGGTGAGGGCCCCACGGGTCCACGTCGCCGACGTTCTCGGGATCGAACAGCCGCTGGTCGCCGGTGAGGTAGCCGAGTTCGCTGAACTGGAACGTGCGGAAGCTCTGTTGCATCGTCGCCTCGATCACCTGGACCGCGGCGTCGACGTTCTGTGAGTTGGGGTTGACGGTGAGGTGCCACCCGCCCAGCGCCGAGGCGGTGCCGCCGATCCCCTCGTACTCCGATTCGTCCTCGGTCACCGCGTAGGGGATCGGCATCGTCCCCAGGTCGTCGGGCGAGAGGTCGCCGGACTCCTCGAAGGCCGTCGCCGCCTCGAAGATGCCGCTGGGCCAGTAGCGCAGGGCGACGGCGTTACCGTTCGTGAACGGTGACAGCGACGGTCCCTCCGTCCACTCCAGCACTGCGTTGGGCGAGATCTGCTGGTAGCCGTCCAGCGCGTACTCGTCGTCCGAGCCGTGGATGAGCGTCCGGACCATCGCCAGCGCCTGGTGGACGGGCTCCTCGTTGACCGTGACCGGGCGGTCGCCGACGGGGCCGAACAGCGTGTCGCGGCCGCCGAAGTAGGCGCCGCCCCACGTGCTCATGAACTCGTTGAACGTGCAACAGGCGAGGCCGACGTAGTCGGTTCCCTGCCAGTTGAAGCCGTACTGCACGTCGGCGTTGCCGTGGGTCTCCGAGATGACTTCCGAGAACCGTTGCCACGTCATCGGTTCGGTCGCCCAGTTCTCGCCCTCCGGATCGAAGCCCGCGTCGGTCACCAGATCCTTGCGGTACTGGATCGTCGGGAAACCGACCTGCCAGGGGACGCCGTACAGTTCGCCCCGCGGGCCGCCGCCCCCGCCGCTCGCGGTGTCGGTGTCGGTCGCGCCGCCGCCGACCGCCTGGGCCGGCGCGCGGGCGCTCTCCAGCGGCGCCTCGAAGTAGTGTTCGTCGAGCATCGACGTCGCCTCGTCGGAGAGGTGCTCGCTCAGGTTGACGAGCTGGTCCCGGACGATGAAAGGGATCGTCCACCCGCTGTCCATCCGGAACACGTCCGGCGTCTCCCGGCCGGCGTTGAGCCAGCTGCGGTACTGGGCTTCGACGTCGCCGGAGATCTCCGAGGTCGAGAGGAAGGTGACCTCGACGTCCTCGGAGAGGCCGGCGTCGTACAGCGCCTGGCGGGTGTCCTCGGCGCGGTCGGTGACGTTCGACGGCATCGCCATCTCGACGGTCCCGCCGCCACCGCCGTCGCCGCCCGTCCCGTCTCCGGTCTCGCCCGTTCCGGTGCCCGCTGCGGGGCCCGAACCATCCTGACAGCCGGCGAGTCCGACCGCACCGGCCACCCCGACGGCCTTGACGAATCGCCGCCGTGAACTCGACGCTCCGGGCCCGCTGTCCGCTCCCGACGATGAGTTCTGGGACATATCATTCACGATCGATACTGCCAGACAAAGGTATAGTCCGGCATCGGCTGACACGCTCGGAATAATCCCTGGTTACCGTCGGCCACGCTGTCGAAACGATCGCCGTCGGTTTGATGACGGACGGCCGACATACCGTATGGAACTCGTCGGCCACCGCGGCTGTCCGGACCACGGGCCGGAGAACACCGCGCGGGCGGTCGCCGCGGCCGCGGAGCGACTGCCCGCCGTCGAAGTCGACCTCCGCCGCTGTGGTTCGGGAGAACTCGTCGCCGTCCACGACGAGCGCGTCGACGGCGTCACCGACGGAACCGGTCGCGTCGCCGACCTCGACCTGGCGACCCTGCGGGGCCTGCGCGTCGGCGAGTCCGACGACCCCGTCGCAACGTTCGCCGACATCGTCGAGGCCGTCCCGCCAGCGGTGACTCTCCAGGTCGAATGCAAAGTCCCCGGGCTCTGGCGGGACGTGCGAGCGGTGCTGACGGCGGACGGCCGTTCGAACGTCCGCTGCTCGTCGTTCTCGGCGCCGGCGCTGGCCGAGATCGCCCGGTCGGAGTGGAGCCCCGAGACGGGCCTGCTGTTCGACGAGCACCCGACGGCGAACCTCGACCTCGCGGCCGCGCTGGACTGCGCGAACGTCCACCCGCACGCGCGCCTGTGTCTCGACCCCGGCGGCCGCGCGCTCGTCGAGCGAGCCCACGACGCCGGATTCGGCGTCTACGCGTGGGGGCTGGACGCGGCGGCCGACGACGGGGAGGCGCGGGCGGCGACGGTCCGAGCGCTGGCCGACCGCGGCGTCGACGGCGTGACGACCGACACCTGGGACCTCCCCCGAGCCTAACGGTCGCCTACGCCGGGTAACCCCTGCGTACGGCGCGAAACGGACGACACGCTCAAACGGTCGAGCGCCGCAGTGTCGCCCATGCAGCGAGACGGCGGGCGACGGACGGACGGCGAGTCGCGCCTCGGGGGTGGCGACGGGAGCGACCGCGACGGCGACGCGGGCGCCGCTTCCGAGAGTGAACGGCGCGACCGGCCGGCGCCGGCGACGCTCGCCGACGCGACGACCGCCGACGGCGAGGCGGTGCTGGCCGACCTGATCGGGGCGGGCGCCGTCGACGCGACCGGCGACGACGTGCGGCTCGCGACCGACTTCGGGCGCCGGTGGCAGACCGAGATCGAGGCCCTCGAAGGGGCCGATCCGGCCGACCTGGCGGCCGCGACGCTCGCGGCGGCGCCGACCGCGTCGACGGCCGACGCGGTGACCGAACGCGAGCGATCCTACGTCGTCCTCTCGGACGGCACCGGCGACTCCGCAGGGGAGGTGTGGCTGCGCCGCCCCGTCGCGGTCGCGGAGACGGCCGCTGCGCGGGCCCTCGCGGCGACGACCGACCTCGACCCCGAGCGTCGCGCCGTCGCCGCCCACGGGCTCTCGGTCTTCCTCGATGTCTGCCCGGCCTGTGACGCCGAGCTGACCGAGCGGAAGGCCGGCGGCTGTTGCGGCCCGCCGCGCACCGACGCCGAGGGGCGCCCCCTCCGGGCGCTCGCCTGTCCGGACTGCCGAACGCAGTTCGCCGCCTTCGAGTAGCCGCGGCGCCGTCTCCCCGGTGTGACCCGCTATCTCCTCGCGACCGCGTCGGTCCACACGACCGCCGCGGCCGCCGACTACCTCGCCGACCGGCTCACCGCCGACGACGAGGTGCTCGTGGTGACCGTCGACGAGCCCGGCCTGGACGCTCGAGACGCCGGCGACGCCGCCAACGTCGCCCGGTCGCGCCTGTTGCCCGCGACCGTCGAAGTGGTCGAACGCCGGGGCGAGCCCGCAGAGGAGATCCGAGCAGTTCTGGCCGAGCGGGCGGTCGACGCGCTCCTCCTCGGGCCGCGCCGGGGCGACCCGGACGCGAACGGCGGATCGACCGCCGATGCACCCGGCTCGACGCTGGACGCACTGCTCGGTGACGTGGCCGTGCCGGTGGTGGTGGTCCCGGTGCCCGAGTTGTGAAGGGCCGGTGAGGAGTCGGCCGGGTCGCGACCACCGTCCGCGACCGTCAGTCGCCCCGTCCGGCGCCAGCGTCGACGCCGTCGGTCTCGATGCTCCCCATGTCGGGCGCGGCTCGCTCGCCGCGAGCGGACTGGACCTTGCCGATCGCGACGGCGCAGACGTAGATCGCCACGGCGAAGAGGACGATGACGCCGCCGGCCGTGACGCCGCCGTAGTAGGCGGCGGCGATGCCCAGCAACACCGCGAGCTCCGCGAGGACGACCGAGACGAGGAGCGACTCGGAGAAACTCCGTGACACCTGGGTCGCGCCCGCGACCGGCACGACGAGCATCGCCGCGACGAGGATGACGCCCATGATCTGCATCGCGCCGACGACGACCATCGCCGTCAGCATCACCATCACCCGATTGTACCAGTTGACGGAGAGACCCGAGACGGCGGCCGCCGTCTCGTCGAAGGTGACGTACAGCAGCTGGTTGCGCGTCAGCGCCACCGTCCCGACGATGACCGCGAACAGCACAAGGAGGATGGCCGCGCTCCCCGGAGACACCGTCGAGAGGTTCCCGAAGAGGAACTGGTTGACGCCGACGGCGAGTCCGCCCGCGTTGAGGCTGATGAGCGTCGTCCCCAGCGCGAACCCCGTCGAGAGGACGATCGCCATCGAGACGTCGTTGTAGGCGTCGGTGGCCTCCGAGATGAGTTCGATACAGAGCGCGGCGATCATCGCCACGACGACCGCGGTGAGGTACGGCGACACCCCGAGGTCGAGGACGGCGTTGAGGAACAGCCCGACGGCCACGCCGGCGAACCCGGTGTGGGCCAGCGCGTCGCCGATGAGCGCGAGCTGTCGGTGGACGAGGAACGTGCCGATGAGCGGCGCCATCACGCCGACGCAGAGCCCGACGAGGATCGCCCGGTGCATGAACCGGTAGCGCGGGTTCAGCATCTCCAGACCCGTGAAGTAGTACACCCAGTCCATCAGCCAGTACCACTGCTCCAGGACCCAGTGGGGGACGCCGAACACGAGGTCGCCGACGGCGCCGAGGCCGCTCTGCAGCGGAAGGACCATCGACGGGTCCACGGCAGCGAGGACGGCCGTCAGTAGCGTGGCCGCCACGCCCGCGCTCATCGGTCCACCCCCGCCAGAGACCGCGCTCCGGTCCCGAACGCCCGGGCCAGCGCGTCGCTGTCGACGAACGCGTCGGTCGGCCCGTCGAAGTACACCTCGCGGTTCAGGCAGACGACGCGGGCGGCCTGCTCGACGACCGCCCCGAGGTCGTGCTCGATGAGGAGGACGGTGATCCCCCCGGCGTTCAGCTCCGCCAGCAGGTCGTAGAAGGCCTCGACCGACTCGGCGTCGACGCCGACGGTCGGCTCGTCCAGCACGAGCAGGTCCGCCTCGCCCGCCAGCGCCCGCGCGATGAACGCACGCTGGCGCTGGCCGCCCGAGAGCTGGGTGATGCGGCGGTCGGCGAACGCGCTCATCCCGACGGTGGCGAGCGCGTCGTCGACGATGGCCCAGTCCTCGCTCGCCAGTCGTCCGGACACCGCGTTCGCGACGCGCCGGACCGTCGCCAGCGGGTCCTCGCGCAGAGCCGTGGCGGCGGTCCGGTCGTCGGCCGACAGCCGACCGAACCCGACGTGAGGGAACCGACCCATCTTCACCACCTCGCGGACGGTGATGGGCATCTCCTTCGCGGCGCTGGCGTGCTGGGCGACGTAGCCGACCCGTTCGCCGTCGTCGAAGCGGTCGGTCCGCTCGCCGAACAGTCGGGCCGTACCCGCGTCGGGTTCGAGCAGCCCCAGCAGCAGCTGCATTAGCGTCGACTTGCCCGAGCCGTTCGGCCCCACGACGGCGACGTACTCGCCCGGGTCGACGGCCAGCGAGACGTCCTCGACGACGGGCGTCGCCGTGTAGCCGAAGGTGACGCCCGCGAGATCGACGACCGGCCCCCTCCCCGGAGCGTCCGTGTCCGTCGCGGCGCTCGCCCGCTCGCCCGTTCGCTCCGCGGTCCCGGAATCGGTGCCGTGTGAGCTCATATCGGTTCGAAGTTCCGCCACTGTTCGAGCCACGCCGCCGACGGGGCGGCGTCCTCGGGCGTCTCGTTGCCGAGGACGATCTCGAACGTGGGCATGTTGATGGTGTACGCGATCTCCTCGTAGCCCCAGTCCGCCGCGACCCACTCCTCGCGGACGCCGGCGTACGGCGTCACGGGGAAGTACGCCTCGACGGCCGTCTCGCGGACGAGCTGCTGGGCCGGGCGCTGGGACTCGAAGACGCCGTTGGCGATGTACCTGATGTCGTTCTCGCGGATGACCCGTTCGGCCTCGCGGATGTCGGCGGGCTTGACGTCGCCGCTCGCCGCGAGGCTCGTCACCAGCGGTCGCATCCGCACGCCGTAGCGCACCCCGATGTACTGGAAGGCGTTGTGCGCGGCCAGCTGGACGACGTCGCGGTCGGACCGGTCGAAGATGGCCTCGTAGTCCGCGTCGATGGCGTCGAGGACCTCGGAGTTGTACGTCTCGGCGTTCTCGCGGAAGGCGTCGGCGTGCTCCGGGACGACCTCGGCGAACCCCTCGGCGATGTTGTCGACGGCCTGTTTCGCCCGCCGCGGGTCCAGCCAGAAGTGCGGGTCTTTCCCGCGCCGGGCGCCGACGCCCTCCTCCTCGCGGTCCAGCGAGGCGGCGAGGTCAGCCAGTTCGATGCCTTCCCGGACGTCGATCAGCGCCGTGTCCACGTCGTCGCCCTCGATCGTTCGGATAGCCCGGTCGGCCCAGGGCTGGAAGTCCTCGCCGACGTGGACGAACGCGTCGGCTTCGATGATGCGCTGGGTGATACTGGCGTTGGGCTCCCACCCGTGGCCGTGCAGCCCCGTCGGGACGAGATTCTCCACCGTCAGCGGTGTCCCGTCGGCGACCCGCCGGCCGAAGTCGAAGAAGCTGAAAAAGGAGGCCACGGCGACCGGCCCGTCGCGGCCGTCGCCGTCGCTTCCGGCCTCCACCGGCGCGCTCGGGAGCGCCGTGCAGCCGGCTACCCCCGCCAGCGCCGCCCCACCGCCGGCGCGAAGCGCGTCCCGTCGCGTCATCCCCCGCTCGTCGCCCGTATTGCGTGACATGTATTAACACCAAACCAAATTATTAGAGTCGTCTAATCTTTAGTTTAGCGACGGCGCGCTTATAGGTTGTGGTCGGGAGAACGGCAGTAGCGGCGCGTGTGACTGCGACGGGGACTGCACCGGCTCGTCCGCACGAGCCGGCGGACCGGCGCCTCGGTCGGGTGGCATCGCTCCGAGAACGTCGCTGGAGGGGTGGTCGGTGGTCGAGAGACAGCTGGCCCGCTACAGCCGTTCGAGCACCGCGTCGGCGTCGTAGTTCAGCGTCAGCTCCCGCGAGCGTCCGCGGCCCTCCACGTCGGCGTAGCTGGCGGTGATGATCCCCAGCTGGTCGAGCTTGTTCGTCACTTCGGAGTAGCGGGTGTAGCCGAGGCCGGTCTCGTCGTTGAACACGTCGTAGATGTCGCCGGCGCGCTTGCCGTCGTGTTCGGCGATGACTTCCAGCAGGGCGCTCTCGGCGTCGGACAGCTCCTGGAGTCGCCGCGAGAGGTGGACGTACTTGGACTTGTCGTAGGCCTCGTTCACGTCCTGCATCTCGATGGCCTTGCTCGCGCGCATCTCGGCGTTGAGCCCCGCCCGGCGCATCAGGTCGATGCCGACCCGCAGGTCACCGCCCTGCTCCTCGGTACACTCGGCGACCCGGTCGAGCACCGGCGCGTCCATCACGCCGTCGTGGAACCCCCGATCGACCCGCTCGTCGAGGATGTCGACGATCTCCGTCTGGTCGTACTTCGGAAAGTACACGTCCTCCGGCCGGAAGACGCTCTGGACGCGCGTGTCCAGGGCGTCGATCACGTCGAGATCGAGGTCCGAGGAGATGCAGACGACGCCGATCTTCGCGCCGCCCTGCTCCTCGTGGGCTCGCAGCAGCGAGTACAGCGTGTCCGAGGCCTCGTCCTCGTAGAAGAGGTAGTTCACGTCGTCGAGCGCCACCGCCAGCACGCGGTCGTCGGCGACCAGCTGGTCGGTGATCTGCGAGAACAGCTTCTTGAACGAGATGCCCGACGAGGGCGGCTCGTAGTCGAACACCCCCTCGAACAGCCGCGAGAACACCGAGTACCGCGTCGAGTTGACCTGGCAGTTCACTCGCACCGTCTTCACGTCGGTCTGGGCGCGCAGTTCGCCGAACAGCTTCTGGACGGCGGTGGTCTTCCCCGTCCCCGGCGGCCCGCGCGCGACGACGTTCAGCGGACGGGACCCCCGAACGGCGGGGCGCAGGGCGTACTTCAGCGTCTCCATCTGCGTGTCGCGGTGGAGAAACGTCTCCGGCAGGTAGTCGATCTCGAAGACGTGTTCGTCGCGGAACACCGACTCGTCCCACGACAGCATCCCCTCTTCGGGGTCCTCCGTCATTACTTTCACCACGCTCCCCGCGCCACTTAACCGTTTGCCAGTCGGGGCGAAAGTGGAACGCAACCGCCAGCAGACGGTATGTTTCCGTGAACACCGGGCCGAAAACTGGTCGGCGTCCCGCGGAACTGCCCTCGGCGGGCTGGAAGTGAAGCGGGCGTCCGACGGCTCGCCGACCGCCCACCGCCTCGGTACAGTGACGGGCCGACCGCTCTCTGTCGGGTATGGACTCGGACAGAAACCACGGAGACACGCATCCGGCCTCGCGCACGGGCACGGATCCGCGAGCCGAAAGCTTTTGCCGCCGATCCACATACGTTCTGGCATGCGACGCGACGACCGCGACGACCCCTTCGACGAGTTCTTCCGGGAGATAGAGCGGATGATGAACGACGTGATGGACGACGCTCGCGCTCGCGGCGGTGCCGGCGCGAGCGGTCCCGCCCCCTCGGAGCCGTCGGGCGCGGACGTACACCTCGACGTCTACGAGGAAGACGACTCCCTGCGCGTCGTCGCGGACATCCCCGGTGTCGACAAGCGCGACATCGACCTGCGCTGTGACGGCGAAGTCCTCACCCTCGACGCGGCCGGCGACGCCCGCGAGTACCACGAGCGGGTCCGCCTGCCCGCCCGCGTCGACGAACACTCCGCCTCGGCGTCGTACAACAACGGCGTCCTCGAAGTGACCTTCGACCGCGCGGACGACTCCGCGAACATCGACCTGTCCTGAGCGGCCCCGGTCGTCTGCACTCCGCCGGGTTTCCCGGCGTCAGTCGCTCGTCTGTCGCCCCCGCTCGCCGCTCCGCCCCGTTCTCGTCGCCCACGAGGTACAGGGGTGGGCCGTCCGGATCGCCGTCGATACCGACTCCCGTCGCCGACTCCGGCCGGTTCAGCTATCACCTGCGCCAGCCCTGCGAGTACTTCGTCCGCGAGACGCCGGCAGGGTACGAACTCGGACACGCGGGAGATCGCGTGATCGCGGCGGCGGGCGATCCCACGGACACCCGGTCGGAGTCCGGGGATACCGCCGGACCGGCGAGTGTCCGGTCTACGGCGACGAGGAGTGGGGGAAGCTGTTCCGCGTCCACCGCTCGCCGCCGTGGCGCGGCGACTGTGTCGACCGCGTCGACCGTGTCGCCCCGCCATCAAAACTACCATACCACCTCGCTCCGACCGTTCCGGTAGCAACCGGTGGTTTCCGTGTCCAAGAAACAGGAATACACAGGCGACTACGACGACAAGACGCTGTACATCCCCGGCCCGACGGAGGTCCGCGAAGACGTCATCGACGAGATGGCCCAGCCGATGTTCGGCCACCGGATGGACCGGATGACCGACCTCTACACGACCATCGTCGAGGACACCAAGGAGTTCCTCGGCACCGACAACGAGGTCGTCATCCTCACCGCCTCCGGGACCGAGTTCTGGGAGGCCTCGACGCTCAACCTCGTCGACGAGAACATCCTCGTGCCGACCTGCGGGAGCTTCAGCGAGCGCCACGCCAACGTCGCCGAGCGCCTCGGCAAGGACGTCGATCGCCTCGAATACGACTGGGGGCAGGCGATCAAGCCCGAGGACATCCGCGCGGAACTGGAGGACAGCGACACGCACTACGACGTGGTCGCGACGGTGATGAACGAGTCCTCGACCGGCGTCCGCAATCCGATCGAGGAGATCGGCGACGTGGTCGCCGACTACCCGGACACCTACTTCGTCGTCGACGCCGTCTCCGCCCTGGGCGGCGACTACGTCGACATCGACGAACACGACATCGACGTGATCTTCGCTTCCACGCAGAAGGCCTTCGCCATGCCGCCGGGTCTGGCGGTCTGCGTCGTCAGCGACGAGGCCTACGAGCGGGAACTGGAGAAAGGGTCGGCGTCGTGGTACGGCGGCTTCCAGCGCACGCTCGACTACTACGACCGGAAGGGACAGACCCACTCGACGCCCGCGATCCCGGTCATGCTCGCCTACCGCAAGCAGATGAAGTACATGCTGGAGGAGGGCCACCGCGCCCGCGACCAGCGTCACCAGGAGATGACCGAGTACGTCCACGACTGGGCCCGCGAGCACTTCGATCTGTTCGCCGAGGAGGGGTATCGCTCCCAGACGGTCTCCTGCATCGAGAACACCCAGGACATCGACGTGGCCGCGACCATCGAGCGGGTCTCGGAGGAGTACGACTTCGTCTTCTCGAACGGCTACGGTTCGCAGCTCGGGGAGAAGACCTTCCGTATCGGCCACATGGGCGAGCACGACCTGGAGAGCATCCGGGAACTCACCGACGCCATCGAAGACGTGGCCGACCTCTGAGACGGGCGTCCCACGCCGTCCGACCGACCCTGATTTCCGCTGGACTGCGACCGGACCGCCGAGCGGTCGCGACCGCGACCGATCGAACGTGTTCGGGTGGGTTGCCGGCCGGCGGGAGTCGGGGGGAGACACCTAAGGGAGCGGGTCGGACCGCCGCACATGGAAGTCAAGCGTTCGACGATAGCGAAGATCCTGGCAGCCGTCTTCGTGTTCAACCTGGTGGTGATGGCCGGCGGCGCCTGGCTGGCCTACCAGGAGGCGCCCCCCATACCCGAGGAGGTCGTCGGTCCCGACGGCGAGACGGTGATGACGGGAACGGACATTCGCGAGGGCAAGAAGGCCTTCCAGCGCGACGGGCTGATGAACCACGGGTCGATACTCGGCAACGTGGCCTACTACGGCGCCGACTACACCGCCGACACGCTCGACCTGAAAGTCGAACACATGCGGGAGTTCTACGCCCGCGAGCGCTACGGGAGCGGGTACGGCGATCTCGACTCCGCCGAGCAAGCCGCGGTCGGCGACGTGGTGCAGTCGGACCTCGACGAGGGCTACGAGGGCGGCGCGATCCAGTACTCCGCCGCCGAGGTGTACGCCCACGAGCAGATCCGCGCGGCGTACGTCGGGCGCTACCACGAGGGCGACCACGCCCACGGCGTCCCGGCGAACATGATCGACGACGAGACCGAGGCGCGGCAGTTCGCCGACTTCGCGCTCTGGACGGCGTGGTTCTCCCACACCGACCGGCCGGCCGGTGACCACTCCTACACGAACGACTGGCCCTACCAGCCCGCCGCCGGCAACGACGCCACCGCCGCCGCGATGACCTGGAGCGTCGTCGCCATGGTCCTGCTCGTCGGCGGCGCCGGCGCCGGCATCTGGCTCTACAAGTCCGTCGAACTCCCCGAGCCCTCCGCCGAGGGCATCTCCGTCCCCCAACCCGGCGACGTGAGCGTCTTCCCCAGCCAGCGGGCCGCGCTCCGCTTCGTCCCGGTCGCCGCCGGGCTCTTTCTGGCACAGGTGTTGCTCGGTGGACTGCTCGCGCACTTCTACATCGAGCGCGCCGGTTTCTTCGGGATCGAGGAACTGTTCGGCGTCCACATCCTCCAGGCGCTCCCCTTCGCGCTGGCCAAGACCTGGCACATCGACCTGGGGATCCTCTGGATCGCCGCGACGTGGCTCGGTGCCGGCCTGTTCCTGCCGCCGCTGCTCACGGGCCACGAGCCGAAACGTCAGTCGACGTTCGTCAACGGCCTGCTCGGCGCCATCGTCGTCGTCACCGTCGGCGGGCTGGCGGGCATCTGGCTGGGCGCGCAGGGCTACCTCGACGGCGCGCTGTGGTGGCTCGTCGGCAACGAGGGTCTGGAGTACCTCGAAGTGGGGAAGGTCTGGCAGGTCGGCCTGCTCGTCGGCTTCCTCGCGTGGGCCGCCCTCTCGATCCGCGGGCTGAAGCCGATGCTCGACCGCGAACCCGTCTACGGGCTGGGCCACATGATCCTCTACGCCGGCGGCTCCATCGCCCTGCTGTTCACCGCCGGGTTCCTGTTCACCCCCGAGACCAACATCGCCGTCACGGAGTTCTGGCGCTGGTGGGTCGTCCACATGTGGGTCGAGGGCGCCTTCGAGTTCTTCATCGTCGCCATCGTCGGCCTCACCCTCGTCTCGATGAACCTGCTGACCCGCCGCAGCGCCGAGAAGGCCGTCATGCTCCAGGCGCTTTTGGTGATGTCGACGGGCGTCATCGGCGTCTCCCATCACTACTGGTGGATCGGCATGCCCGACCTGTGGGTGCCCATCGGCAGCGTCTTCTCGACGCTGGAGCTGATCCCGCTGGTCTTCATCCTCTACGAGGCCATCGGCCAGTACCGCGCGATGGCCGGCGGCGGCGAGACGTTCCCCTACACGCTCCCGTTCATGTTCATCGTCGCGAGCGGGGTCTGGAACTTCGTCGGCGCCGGGGTGCTGGGATTCTTCATCAACCTCCCGCTGATCAACTACTACGAGCACGGAACCTACCTCACGGTCGGCCACGCCCACGCCGCGATGTTCGGCGCCTTTGGCTTCCTCGCGCTCGGGATGGTCACCTACATGCTCCGGATCGCCATCCGCCCCGACCGCTGGGACGGCTCCTGGCTGCGCGGTGCGTTCTGGCTGTGGAACGTCGGTCTCGCGCTGATGGTGTTCGTCTCCGTCCTGCCCGTCGGGTTCCTCCAGCTGGAGGCCATCTTCACCGGCAGTTACGACGCCGGCCGCAGTCTGGCGTTCTACAACCGATCCCTCGTCCAGAACCTGTTCTGGGCGCGTCTGCCCGGTGACACCATGATCATCGCCGGCACCGCCCTCTACGCCGCCGACCTCGTCCGCAAGCGGTTCGTCCTCCGGTCGACCGCCGACGACCCCGACGTCGACGACATGGCCGTCGCCGAAGGCGTCCTCGGGGACGATTAGGGGGCGTATACTCGCGATTCTCGCGGTTCGAGCCGTCGAATCGACTCCATAACCATGGTGGTCGGCCCCGGAGATGCGGGCATGCCGAAATCCGCCCGCCGGGACCGGTCGATCGCGAGGCCCTCGCTGTCCGAGACGCAGGCGCGCCTGCTCTCGTATCTGTGCGACCGCGTCGACGGGACCGCCTACATGAAGGCCAAGTACGTCGCCGACGACCTGGGACTGTCCTCGAAGGAAGTCGGGATCAACATGGGGATCCTCGCCGAGCGCACCGACGACGTGACGATCGAACAGTGGGGGCGCTCGTCGAGCACGACCTGGAAGGTGAGCGCCGGCGACTGACCGCGTCCGGGACCGAACTCGCGGGGCGGCGGCCTCGCACCGACGGTTCAAAGAGGGTGCCGCCGCGAAGGTCGGGCAATGAGCGACGACGCGGCCGACGCACCCGCGGACAACTCCTATCTCGCCGAGCCGCCGACCGACTTCGACCCGGTCGAGGAACTGACCGAGGCCGACGCCGAGGCGCAGGCCGAGCGACTCCGCGAGGCGATCCGCTACCACGACCAGCGCTACTACGTCGAGAACGACCCGGAGATCGACGACCGGACGTACGACGCGCTGTTCTCGCGCCTGCGGGACCTCGAGGAGAAGTTCGACGTCCAGACCGCGGACAGCCCGACCCGACGGATCGGCGGCGCGCCCCGCGACGAACTTCCGGACGTGGAACACGTCGCGCCGATGCGGTCGATCGACCAGGGCGGCGAGCCCGACGAGGTCCGCGAGTTCGACCGCCGCGTCCGGGACGGACTCGACTCGGCGGACTGGGAGGGAGAGATCGAGTACTACTGCGAGCCGAAGTTCGACGGCCTGTCGGTCGAGGTCGTCTACGAGGACGGCGTCTTCGAGCGGGCGGCCACCCGCGGCGACGGCCAGGTGGGCGACGACGTGACCGAGAACGTCCGGACCATCCCCAGCGTCCCCCAGCGCCTGCGCGGCGACTACCCCGACTTCCTGGCGGTCCGCGGCGAAGTGTACATGCCCAAGCCCGCCTTCCAGGACTACAACCGCGACCTCGTCGAACGGGGCGACGACCCATTCGCCAACCCCCGCAACGCCGCCGCCGGGACGCTCCGCCAGCTCGATCCGTCCGTGACGGCGGAACGGCCGCTCTCCGTGTTCTTCTTCGACGTCCTCGCCGGGGCCGAGTTCGACACCCGCTGGGCGATGCACGAGACCTTCCCCGAGTGGGGCCTGCGCGTCTGCGAGCGGACCGACGTAGTGGGCGCTATCGATGCGGCCATCGACTACCGCGACGACCGGCTGGACGAGCGCGACGACCTCGACTACGAGATCGACGGCGTCGTGATCTCCGTGAACGACACCGACGCCTGCGCGGAGTTGGGGACCACCTCGCGAGCGCCTCGCTGGGCGTTCGCCTACAAGTTCCCCGCCCGCAGCGAGCACACGACGGTCCGCGACGTGGTCGTCCAGGTCGGCCGGACCGGACGGCTCACCCCGGTGGCGCTGATGGACCCCGTCGAGGTCGGCGGCGTGACGGTGTCTCGCGCCTCGCTACACAACCCCGCCGAGATCGAGCGCCTCGGCGTGGACGTGGGCGACGAGGTGCGCGTCCGCCGCGCGGGCGACGTGATCCCGGAAGTAGCGGAAGTCACGGAGCCCGACAGCGACGGCCACTTCGGGTTCCCCGAGACCTGCCCGGTCTGTGGCAGCGCCGTCGAGCGCGACGGCCCGATGGCGTTCTGTTCGGGCGGACTGGGCTGTCGCGCCCAGCGCGAGCGGTCGGTCCAGCACTACGCCTCCCGCAAGGGCCTCGATATCGAGGGCGTCGGCGAGGAGCGCGTCCAGCAACTGCTCGACGCCGACCTCGTCGCCGACGTGGCCGACCTCTACGAGCTGACCGTCGGCGACCTGACCGACCTGGAGGGGTGGGGCGAGAAGAGCGCCGAGAATCTGGTCGGCGAACTCGACGCCGCCCGCGAGCCGCCGCTCGCCGATTTCCTCACCGCCGTCGGCATCCCGGAGGTCGGCGAGACCGTCGCCGCTTCGCTCGCTCGCCACTTCGGCACCTTCGACGACGTCCGCGACGCGAGCGAGGACGACCTGCAGGCCGTCGAAGACGTGGGCCCGACCGTCGCGGCGGAGATCCGGGACTTCTTCGACAGCGAGGCCAACCGCGACGTGCTCGACCGCCTGCTCGCCCACGTCGACCCACAGGCGGCCGAGACGGAGACCGGCGACGCGCTGGAGGGGCTCACCTTCGTCTTCACGGGCTCGCTCGACGGCTACACCCGCAGCGACGCCCAGGACCTGGTCGAGCGCGCCGGGGGTTCCGCGACCAGCAGCGTCTCCAGCAACACCGACTTCCTCGTGACCGGTGCAAATCCGGGCCAGACCAAGCGCGACGACGCCGCCGAACACGACGTGCCGGTCCTCGACGGCGTCGAGGCGTTCGAGGCGAAACTGCGGGAGTGCGGCGTCGAGGTAGCGGCCTGACGCCGGCGCCGTGAGCGGGAGCGCGGACGGACCCCCGAGAAAGCTTATACGTGTCTCTAGATTCGAACGGACATGGACGGAGACGGCGACGGCGGACCGGACCGCGGGAGGGGGAGGATGAACAGTTTCGAGACGGGCGGTGCGGACGGAAACGACGTCGGTGCGGAGGGAGATCCGGACGAGGACGCCGCGACCGGGACGCTACGGTCGATGGGGTACATCGACGGCGGAAGCGAAGTGGGTAGGGACGACGGAGCCGCGACGAGTGAGGACTCGGTCCTGCAAACGGCCGTCATCGTGGCGGTGATCGCGGTCTTCGCGCTCGCCGTCGCGTTCCTCCTCCTCCAGACCGTCCTGGGGATCTTCGGCGTCGCACTGTAGGATGCCACGGAACGGGTTTCGACTCGTACAGCGGGCATCTCTCGGTTTCTCGGCACAGGAGAGCACTGGCGGCGACAGCTCCGAAGAGACTGACTGCGGTCGGGAAACGGACGGTAGTCAGAGATCGACGCGGTCGAACGTGTAGTAGCTGATCGCGGCGGCGACGCCGATCCAGACGAGAAAGCTCGCGAACACCGCGGGGTCGGAGAAGTAGAACGGTAGGCCGGAGCCGCCGGTCTGGCAGACGGTCTGGTTGCCGAACATCGTCTGGCGGACCTGCGGGTTGCCGCCGAGCACGTCGCCGCAGATGGTCCCCATGGCCTCCTGACCCTGCTGGAACATGCCGTAGCGGGCGGTCGTCGCGGCGCCCGCGCCCTCGCCGAGCATCGAGTTGGTCAGCGTCTTGTACGCCTGGGTCGGGCTCAGCAGCTTGACGAACAGGACGATCTGCCAGCGTAGCGCGCCCTCCATCCCGGCGTAGTTGGCGAGCACGTCGCCGATCGAGTTCGCGAGCGAGTTCCAGCCGAAGGAGAGGTAGAAGTAGACGATACCGGCGCCGGCCAGCGACCGGAGGTTCGTCGACATCGCGCCGGAGATGCTGACGACGAAGGCGGTGAACACCAGGGTAAAGGCGACGGTGTACAGGACGAACCACGCGAAGACGCCGATCTTGAACGTGAACGGCGAGACGGCGAAAAACAGGCCGGTCAGGCCGAGCGCCGCGAGCAGCGGGACGCCGACGACGGCGCTGCGGCCCGCGACTTTGCCGACGATCACGTCGCGGCGGGAGAACGGCAGCGACAGGAGGACCTTCAGCGACCCGCTGGTGCGCTCGTCGGAGACGGCCGCGTAGGCCGCGAAGATGACGACGATGGGCACCAGCAGCGTGACGATGTCCAGGTACGGCCGGGAGATCGCCACCTGCAGACCGAACTCCTGCAGGCGGCGCGGCACCTGCTGGGCGCTGCGCAGGTCCCACCAGTTGCGCGCGGCCGGCATGACGAACAGCGCCGTGAACAGGAACGAGAGGACCCACAGCCCCTTCGACCGGACGGCGTCGCGAAACTCCTTCTTGGCGACCGGGTACCAGTCGAAGGCGTCCCTGAGCGCGCCGTCGAGACCGCCGCTGTCGCCCCCTGTATCCGCACTCATCGGTCCGCACCTCCGTCTTCGCCGTCGGGGTCGTCACCGTCGGCGCCAGCACTGCCGTCGCCGTCGTCGTCGCCGGCACTGCTCCTACCGGTCGCGGCGGCCGCGCCGGCGGTCGCCGCCGGCGCGGGACCCTCGTCGGTGTAGGCGGCGAACAGGTCTTCGAGCGACGCCTCCTCGGTCTCGAAGTCGTCGACCGCGATCCCGGCGTCCTCGATGGCGGTCAGGACGGTCATCTTCGCGTCGCTGTCGACGGCGACGACGAGGTCGTCCCCTTCGACCGTGGCGCTCTCGACGGCGTCGACCGCGCGGGCGGCGTCGGCGGCGGCCTCGGCCTCGCCGGGGGCGACGCTGACGACCAGGCGCGTCCCGGTGTCGGTCGCTTCGCGCAGGCCCTCGACGGTGTCGACGGCGATCACCTCGCCGTCCTGGAGGATAGCGACGCGGTCGCAGACGGCCTCGACCTGCCCGAGGATGTGACTGGAGAAGAAGACGGTCGCGCCCCGTTCGTTCTCCTCGCGGACGATCTGTCGCATCAGGCGCGCGCCGTTGGGGTCCAGTCCGCTGGAGGGCTCGTCGAGGATCAGGAGGTCGGGTTCGCCGACGAGCGCCATCCCGAGGGCGAGGCGCTGGGCCATCCCGCGGGAGTAGCCCTCGACTTTCCGGTCGAGGTCCGCGCGGTCGAGGCCGACGCGGTCGGCGATGGCCTCGGGGTCGGGGTCGGCCCGCTTGGCCTCGCCGACGAACTCGATGTGGTGGCGGCCGGTCAGCCGGTCGTAGAGGTCGTAGCCCTCCGGGAGCACCCCCAGTCGCTCCCGGATCGCCTCCGAGTCCGCCCGCGCGTCGAGACCGAGCACTTCGGCCGAGCCGGCGGTCGGGCGGACGAAATCGAGGAGGACGTCGATGGTCGTCGTCTTGCCGGCGCCGTTGGGCCCCAGGAACCCGAACACGTCCCCGTCCTCGACGGTCATGTCGACCCCCCGCAAGGCGGTGACGTCGTCGAAGCGTTTCGTCACGCCGTCGAGTTCGATCGCTGGCATGGCCGGGCCTTTCGCGCCCTCCGATTTAGGTTTTGATACATTCGAAACCCGCCCGTCGGCCGCTCCGAGCGCCGCGAGCCACCGCCGCGCCAGGCTCAGACCTCGTCGTCGGGGTCGTGCGAGTCGGCCATCGACCGGGCCTGGGTCGCGTAGCGCTCGCGCTCGTCGTCGGCCGTCGGTTCCAGCTTCTCGGGGTCGACGTCGACGGCCGCCGTGGTCGGCTTGCGCGAGAGCAACTGGAACGAGAGCTGTTTGGTGAGGTGGCGCTCCCCGTCGGGGGTGGCGTACACCAGCGTGACGAGGTTCTCGTCGCGGGAGATCCGGTCGACCAGCCAGCACCTGACCGTGTCGTCGCTCATACCTCCCCGTGGGGCGCGCGCGGGTTTGTAGCCAGCGGATCGAGCGGTGTCGGCGGTCGCGCTCGCACGTCCGCCCCGCCGGGCTCACGTCGACGAGCGCGAGCGGAACCAGGCCGGGGCCGTCCGCTCGGCGCACTCGCGGCGCGCGACCGCGACGCCGACGACGTGTTCGACCAGCAACGCGGCGGCGAGCGCGGCGAACCCGACGGTCTCGGGGGCGATCCCGGCGTCAGCGGCGAGGTCCGCGAGCGGGCCGACGCTCGCGATCCCAGTCTCCAGGGCGAGCCAGGCGGTCGCTCCGGCGGCGGTGACGAGGCTGTAGCCGACGGTACTGGAGTCGACCAGTCGCGACCCCAGCGGCGCCCCGCGGAGGGCGTCGACCTCGGCGGTGTGCTGGACCGCGAGGGCGACGGCGAAGGCGACGCCGCCGACGAACGCGCCGCGCGGGCCGCCGAGGGCGGCGACGACGGCCAGCCAGCCCGTCCACACCGCGGTCTCGGTGAGGGCGACGCCGAGCGTCCGCCCGAGCGGGAACCCGACCGCGGGCCCGTTGACCGCCAGGTCGACCAGGAACTGACCGACGAGGAACCCGGCGGCGAGCACGACCACGCCGACGGCGACCGGCCGCGAGACGGGGGTCGCGCCGGCGAGCAGCGCCAGCCAGACCGACAGCGCCGCCGCCTCGACGCCGGAGACCGCGACGACCAGCGCCCAGCGGCAGGCCGCCGCGACCCGCTCGGTCCGGAGGGCGTCGAACATGCGTCGCGTTGGCGGAGTCAGCCTCGTAGTAATGTAGTGCCTGTCCGCGGGAAACCGACGCTTATCAATCGAGAGACTCCGGGCCACAGTTTCAAGACCCAGCGCGCGACAGGGGGTGACATGTCCCGACTCCGCGGGTTGCTCGACGGCGTCCGGGGGACGAGTGGGCGGGCGTGGGCCGGGTCGGTCGAGGACCTGCTGTACGACGGGGAGTCGATCCGCGAGCGCGTCGAACTGGGCGAGCGGGCCCGCGTCGTCGTCACCACGCATCGCCTGCTGGCGTTCACGCCCGAGAGCGACGGGGAGAACTATCGCGCGGTGGAGCTGCCGAACGTCGCCGACGTGCGCGCCGGGCACGAGGGCGAGGGCACCCTCCTCCGACAGGGCGCCCGGCTCGCCGTCTACGGCGCCGTCCTGCTCGCGGTGGGCGTCTTCGTCGACTTCGGCTCGTTCGTCCCGACCGACGCCTTCGCGGGGGCCGGCGCCGGCCAGCTCGGGATGGGGGGTCTGCTCTCGATACTCCAGCGGTTCCTCTCGCTGATCGCCCGTATCGACGAGTTCGCCCGCATGATCGGTTCCCTGCTCGTGCTGTTCGCCGTCTTCGTCGTCGGCGTCTACCTGCTGACCCGCGACCGCGTGCTCGAGGTCGTCGTCGCCGGTGACGACGACCCGATCCGCGTCCCCGCCGACGGCGACACGATCGACGGCGCGGTCGCCGACCTGGCGGTCGTCCTGTTCGAGACCGGCGGGGCGAACGACGCGAGCGCCCGTGAGACGGCACCGGACGACGGGGATCGGCCGGGCGACGAGAGGGATCCGCTGGCCGGCGACTCGGGCGCCGTCCGTAGCGACGGGATCGCCGGCGGTGCCGGTTCGAGCGAGCCGGCGGCCTCGGAGGTCGACCGCGCGGTCCGCGAGACCGGCCGGGCGGACTTCTCCGGGGAGGTCGACGAAGTCGTGGGGACCGGCGAGGGCGAGACGAGCGAGTGACCGCCAGCGCGGCGACGGGCGAGGGCGACCGGCTCGCGGACGCAGGGTTCAAATCCGCCGAGTCGCTACCGACGAGCGATGGATCCCGACGCGGTCCGGGACCGAGCCGGCGACCTGCCCGCCGAGCCCGGCGTCTACCAGTTCCTCGCCCGCGAGCCGCGTGGCCGAGCAAAGCGAGGCCACGGAACTGGCGAGCGGCGAAGCCGCGAGCCGCGCGGGCGGAGCCCGAACGACGGCGACGACGCCGGTCCCGGCAGCGAGGGTCGGACGGACGGTTTCACCTCCTCCGACACCGACCTCGCCGAGACCGACTCGTACGAACGGGTCCTCTACGTCGGGAAAGCCGTGGATCTTCGGAGTCGCGTCCGCTCGTACGCCGACCCCAGGAGCGAGCGCATCCGGCGGATGGTCGCAGAGGCCGAGTCCGTCGAGGTGGCGGTCACCGACACGGAGACCCAGGCCCTCCTCCTGGAAGCGAACCTCATCAAGCGCCACCGCCCGCGCTACAACGTCCGGCTGAAAGACGACAAGTCCTACCCGCTGGTCCAGCTGACCGCCCACGAGTTCCCCCGGGTCGAGATCACCCGCGATCCGGACCCCGGCGCGACCGTCTTCGGCCCGTTCACCGACAAGGGCCGCCTGGAGACCGTGGTCAAGGCCGTCCGCGAGACCTACGGGCTGCGGGGCTGTTCGGACCACAAGTTCGGAAACCGCGACCGGCCGTGTCTCGACCACGACATCGGGCTCTGTTCCGGCCCCTGCGTCCCCGAGACCGACGTGGACGCCGCGAGCTACGTCGGCGACGTGGAGGCGGTCGAGCGCTTCTTCGAGGGCGAGACGGGCGCGCTGGCCGACCCGATCCGACGGGAGATGGAGGCCGCGGCGGGCGACCGGGAGTTCGAGCGGGCGGCGAACCTCCGGGACCGGCTGGACGCGGTGGAAGCGATCCACGGCGAGGCCGGCGAGGCGGTGGCGAGCGAGGGCCGCCACGAGGAGCCCGACCGCGAGCGCGCGGTGGACGTGCTCGGCGTCGCAATCGAGGGCGAACGGGCGACCGTCGCGCGGCTCCACAGCGAGGACGGCAAGCTCGTCGACCGCGAGCGCCACACGCTCGACGCGCCCGAGGGCGAACGCGCGGGCGCGGTCCTCGCCGCGTTCGTCGCCCAGTTCTACGCCGAGCGCGAGTTGCCCGACGCGGTCCTCTGCTCGGACCACCCCGACGACGCCGACCTGGAGCGCTGGCTGGAGCGGGAGGGGGTCGACCTGCGAGTGCCCGGTGCCGGCCGCGAGGCGACGCTGGTCGACCTGGCGCTGAAGAACGCCCGCCGCCGGGAGCGCCGCGACGACGAGGGCCGCGCACTCGCGGACGCGCTCGCTCTCGACGCGCGGGTCGGGCGGGTCGAGGGCTTCGACGTGAGCCACGCGCAGGGGAGATCGGCGGTCGGCAGCGACGTGACGTTCGTCGACGGCGAGCCCGAGAAGGCCGACTACCGCCGGAAGAAGCTCGACGACGAGAACGACGACTACGCGAACATGCGGTCGCTGGTGCGATGGCGCGCCGACCGCGCCGTCGAGGGCCGCGACGAGCGCCCCGACCCCGACCTGCTGCTGATCGACGGCGGCGAGGGGCAGCTCGGCGCCGCGCGGGACGCGCTGGCGGCGGCCGGCTGGGACGTGCCGGCCATCGCCCTCGCGAAGGACGAGGAACTGGTCGTGACTCCAACGAGCGTGTACGACTGGCCCGACGACGCCGGCCACCTGCACCTCCTCCAGCGCGTGCGCGACGAGGCCCACCGCTTCGCCGTCCAGTACCACCAGACCCTGCGCGACGACGTGTCCACGGTGCTCGACGACATCGACGGGGTCGGGCCCGAGACGCGCAAGCGACTCCTCCGACGGTTCGGCAGCGTCGAGAACGTCCGCGGCGCCTCCCGCGATGAACTCGAGAGCGTCGACGGCGTCGGGACCAAGACCGCCGCGACGCTCGCAGAGCGGCTGTGAGCGTGGGTCGACGGGTCCGTGCCCGCCGAGCGGCGCGTGATTTATCACGCCGCGCGCAGTAGTGTCAATCGATACTGTATGTCCCGAACTGGTCCCGGTTCCGGCCGCCCGCTCGGTTCGCTCTCGCGGACCTGGCAGTACGCCCTCGTCGGCGGTGTGGTGTCGATGCCGCTCACACTCGCCGCCTACTGGAGTTCCGGGGCGAGCGACTACTTCTCGATCAGTACGGTCGTCGTCGGCGGACTGATCGCCGGCTTCCTCGCCCGCCGGTACTCGGCCGACGTGAGCGCTGCGAGTCTCAGGGCCGGCGTGATCGGCGGCCTCGCCGGCTACGTCTGGATCGCCCCCGCGATACTCACCAGCGCCGAGAGTTTCGCCGAAGCGTGGTCGTTCGCTCCCGCGGCGGCGCCCCTGTTCGTCGTCTTCAGCGCCGCCGTCGTCGGTATCGCCGCGGTCCCGGGTCTCGTCGGCGGCCTCGTCGGCGCCTGGGTCTGCAGGCAAACCGGCCAGCAACGGGCTGTCGCCGCGAGTAGCTGACGGGAGACCGTGTCCGAGTCGACCGGTTTTCGGTTCCTCCTCGACCGCGTCGGCGTCGCCGCAGTGTCCCTCGCACCGCTCGACCGTCGCGCTACCGAGGTCGCCGCCAGACTCCGGATCGACCGGTAGGCTCGCGCTACGCTCGAAACCGGCGGGTAACTATCGGTGCGGGCGTCGAGCGGCCGCCCATGGCGTACCGAACGACCATCGGCTGGTCGCTCATCAGCTCCGGCATCGTCACGCTCCTGCTCGAATATCTCCCGTACCCCTCGCTCTACTGGGGGATCGGCCTGCTCGTCCTGGGACTTCTCGTCTTCTTCACGCGGCGGATCTACTGACCGTCCGACCCGGCGAATCGACCGATCCCGCCGCCGGTTCCGTTCGGAACAGTCAACGGGCCGCCCCTCGTGGGTCCCGGTATCGTGACGGACGCGCCTCCGACCGACGACCGCCCGCCCGAGTCCGTCGCCGCCGCAGCGCCCGAACCGCCGGTCGCGGCGGCCGAACGGACCGAGGCCGCGGAGCCGGTCCACGCCGTCGGTATCGGCCCCGGAAACCCGGAGTACCTCACCCCGCGCGCGGAGCGAGCGATCCGCGAGGCCGACGCCGTCGCGGGCTTCGAGACGGTCGTCGACCACGTCCGCGGCCGTATCAAGGGGGAAGTCTTCGCCTGCGGCTACGACGACCAGACCGACCGGCTGGCGGCGTTCGCCGACCGGGTCGCCGACGGCGCCGCGGGGACGGCGGTCCTGATGGGCGACCCCAACGTCTCCGGCTACCAGTTCCTCGGCCGCGTCGAGGGGGTCGTCGACCGCCCCGTGCGCGTGGTGCCCGGGATCTCCGCGATACAGGTCGCCGCGAGTCGCGCCCGGACGCCGCTGGAGGCGGCGACGTTCGTCACCCTGCACAAGCGCGGCGACCTGGCCGCCGACCGCGAGCGACTGCGGGCCGCCGTCGGCGACCGCCACCTGCTGGTGCTCCCGCGACCCTACGACCTGATGCCCGGCGACATCGCGGCCGACCTGTGCGACGCCGGCGCGAGCGAGTCGCTGACCGCGCTCGTCTACGAGCGACTCACCCACGACGACGAGGCGGTAACCCCGACGACGCTGGGCGACCTGGCGACCCGCGCCGGTGGGGACGGGCCGGACGACACGCCGTTCTCGGACCTGTCCGTGCTGGTCATCCGGGCGGCGGACGGGTCGACCGACGCCGGAGGGTCGGAACCGACGGGGGGCGACGGATGAGGGGGCTGGTCCTCGCCGGGACGAGTTCCGGCGTCGGCAAGACCGTCGCGGCCCTCGCCGCGATTCGCGCCCTCGACCGCGAGGGCGTGTCCGTCCAGCCCGCCAAGGCGGGTCCCGACTTCATCGACCCGAGCCACCACGAGCGCGTCGCCGGTCGGCCCTCGCGGACGCTCGACCGCTGGCTCCAGGGGGCGGACGGACTCCGGCGCAACTACCACCGTGGCGAGGGAGACGTGTGCGTCGTCGAGGGCGACATGGGGCTGTACGACGGCGACGCCTCCTCGACGGCGACGGTCGCCGAGGCGCTCGACCTCCCGGTGGTCCTCGTCGTCGACGCCAGCGCCGGCATGGAGAGCGTCGCCGCCACCGCCGTCGGCTTCCGCGAGTACGCGACCCACGCCGGCCGCGACATCGACGTGACAGGGGTGATCGCTCAGCGCGCCCACGGCGGCCGCCACGCCGACGGGATCCGCGGGGCGCTGCCCGACGACCTGACCTACTTCGGCCGGATCGGTCCCAGCGACGATCTGGAGATCCCGGATCGCCACCTCGGCCTCCACATGGGCGCGGAATCGCCGCTCGACGAGGACGCGCTGGACGCCGCCGCCGAGCACCTCCGGGTCGACCGGCTGCGCGAGGTGGCCCGAGAACCGCCTCGTCCCGACGAACCTGACGGTGTGAGAGACCCTGGCCGAGACCCGAGCGGCCCGCGCGTCGCCGTGGCCCGCGACGACGCCTTCTGTTTCGCCTACCCGGCGACGCTCGAACGGATCCGCGAGCGGGGCGAACTCGTCCCGTTCGCGCCCGCCGACGGCGAGCCCCTGCCCGACTGCGACGGCGTCTATCTGCCGGGCGGCTACCCCGAGCGCTTCGCCGCCGACCTCGCGGCGGGGCCGGCGCTGGACTCGCTGGCCGACCGCGCCGCCGATGGCCTCCCCGTCCTCGGCGAGTGCGGGGGTCTGATGGCGCTCGCCGAGTCACTGACCACGACCGACGGCGAGACCCACGAGCTGGCGGGCGTCCTCCCCGCCGACGTGGCGATGCGCGACCGATATCAGGCGCTCGACCACGTCGAGCTGCGCGCCCGGACGGACGCGCTCACCGCGTCGGCCGGCGGGACTCTCCGCGGCCACGAGTTCCACTACTCGACGGCCGACACCGCCAGGGACGCCCGCTTCGCGTTCGACGTGGAACGGGGCGACGGCATCGCCGACGGCCGCGACGGCCTCACCGAGTACCGCACCCTCGGAACCTACTGTCACTGCCACCCCGAGAGCGGCGCTATCGACGCTTTTCTGGACGCGCTGTAGCCGCTTCCCGTCGGCCCGGTCGTCCCGTCCGTTTCCCCGCGCGACCGGAGTTTTGTATCGCGAATGTTGGTTTACACTTGCCGGCCGACTCGGGCGGACCGGAACGTGGAGATAGCGGAAAAGCCGCCGCTCGACGTCGAATTCAGGCGGTTCACTGGGTCCGGGAGCTACCGATGGACGAACTCGGAGATCAGGTCGACCACGGTGTCTGGCCGCTCGCGGGGGGCCCAGTGGGCGCAGTCCTCCAGCAGTCGGAACTCCCCCTGGGGGAGTCGGGCGGCAGCGCGCTCGCTCCAGCGGTGGGGGAACACCTCGTCGTGTTCGCCGTGGCAGAGGAGCGTCGGCACGTCGAGGTCGTCCAGTCGCTCGGTGAAGTCGGTCCGGTAGCCCTCGGGGCCGACTTCCGCGGCGCGGAAGCTCCGGAACGCCGTCCCGACGCCGGGCCGCTTGGCTTCCGCCCAGACCGCGTCGACCGCGTCCGCCGAGAGCCGGTCGGTGTCGTGGACGATAGCCCCCAGACTGGCCTTCGTGAACCCGCGGCTCCGCCGCATGAGCGCGACGGCGAGTCTGTTGGTCAGCCCCTGCTTCGACAGTAGGCGCGTGAGTTCGCCGTTGGCGAGTTCCCGGCCGAGGCCGTAGCTGTCGAACAGGACGAGCCGATCGACGCGCTCGGGCGACCGGAGCGCGACCCCCAGCGCGGCGCCGCCGCCCATCGAGATGCCGGCGATCGCGGGGCGGTCGATCCCGACCGTCTCGACGAACGATTCGACCACGTCGACGTGGGTGTCGAGCGAGTAGGTCACGTCCGGCTTGGCGCTGCGGCCGTAGCCGAGCAGATCCGGTGCGACCACGCGGTGCTCCCGGGCCAGCGGTTCGAGGACGGCCCCCCAACTCACACCCGCCGCGTCGACGATCCCACCGTGCAACAGCACCAGCGGCGGATCCGCCGGGTCACCGGCGGTCGAGAAGTGGAGCCGGTGACCGTCGACGACGGCCGTCTCGTGACTCGTGTCGACCATACCGGCCGGTCGGTCGCCGGGACAATCAACCCCTGGGCGCGATATCGAACACGCGCGACCGAGCGTCCAGCAGCGTCGTCAGGTGATCGCCGTCGACGACCGTCAATTCTGCCTCGTGCAACCGGTCTCGCAGTCGTTCTGCGTCCCCGATCGGCACGTTCGCGTCGTCGTCCCCGTGCCACAGACGGACCGGGACCGTCACGTCCGTCGGCGAGAACTCCCAGCCCTCGGCGACCCAGGCGAGTTCGGTGACCGCCCCGTTGCGCGAGCCGCCGACGCTTTCGAGGAAATCCTCGTACACGATCCCGGTCGCTTCGCCCGAGATCTCGCCGGGGGCGTCGGTGTACTGCCCGAGGACCGCAGACGGACCGGCACGGTCGGCCAGTCGGGCCTGCCCGCGGAGAGCCCCACCGAGGAGTCGCGGGGTCGTCGCCGCCAGCCGGCCCAGGAGGCGCTGGAGCCGCGGCGTCACCGCGGCGACCGACGGCGGCGCGGCCCCCGAGACGAGGTCGATCCGCTCGACCAGGTCCGGTCGCGTCGCCCCGATCGCGAGCGCGTCGGCCGCGCCGCCGGAGAACGCGACGACGCGCGCCCGATCGACACCGGCGTCCGCCAGCAGCGGTTCGACCCAGGCGGCCGCGTCGGTCGGTCGTCGTCCGGTCCAGTCCGTCGACCGGCCGAACCCCGGCCGATCGGGGGCGATCAGACGGACGCCGGCCTCGCTCGCGGCGGCGTCGAGGAGTGCGCCCAACCGTCGCGAGCCCGGCGTCCCGTGGAGGAAGACGGCCGGGTCGCCACCGGTCGCTCCGTACTCGGCGTAGGCCAGGCGCCGCTGCGCCGTCCCGTACTCGACCGTCATCGAGTCCGCGGCGGTGTCCGCTGGCGTCGGCGCGGTGGCGGTCCCGCCGGTGTCCGGCGACGCGGTGTCGGCCTCGTCGGCACGCTCCGGAGCGGGCGTCGAGTGGTCCATCGGTCGATCGTAGTCGGGCCGGGCCCTCGGTCGTTGTCCCGGATCAGTACGGTCTTTTATATTGCGTGTGAGAGAGCGATCGATGCAGCAGGTCACCTTCGAAACGACCTACGCGTCCGGAGCGGCCCATCCGCTGCACCGGCGACTGATGGGTGACGGACCGGTGACGCGGGCGGACGTGCTGATCTGGGGCCCGACGGCCGACGTGACGGCGCTCGCCTGGTTCGACGGGGAACCGTCCGCCGTACGTGAGGTGCTCGACGCGGTCGATTCGGCGACCGAGAGGCGGGTGGTGACCGCAGACGGTGGTGTCGTGGGAGCGGCGAACGACGGCTCGTCGGAGCGGGGCTCCGACAGCGGGGCCTACGCGTTCGTCCGCCAGTCCGAGTACGAGCTCCCCGAGGCCGCGCTGGCGGCCGTCGCCGACGCCCGCATCGCCTTCGTGCCGCCGATCACCTTCCGGGCGTCGGGCGTCGCGCGGTTCGAAGCGGTCGGCGAACCGGACGCCCTCGCCGAGTTCTACGGCGACCTGAACGCCGCCTTCGACACCGCGGTGGTCCGGGTCCGCGAGTTTCGCCGCTGGCCCGAGCCCGCGCGGCTGACCGACCGCCAGCGCGCGGCCCTGGAGGCGGCCGTCGCCGTCGGCTACTACGACGTGGACCGGTCGGGGTCGGTCGCCGACGTGGCGGCGGAACTGGACTGCGCGTCCAGTACGGCGGGCGAGCTCCTGCGGCGGGCGGAGTCGGCCGTCCTGACGGCGTTCGTCGGCGAGTCGTGACCGCCCCACCCCGCCCCAGGCGTCGATCACTGGCAGACGTCGCGGCAACCGCAACCTGAAGGAGCGGGCGCCGCGAACGGGAGGTATGCCCACCCTCTCCGAGATCCGGGTGTACCCCGTCAAGTCGCTCGACCCCGAACTCGTCGAGTCGGTTCGGCTGACCGGCTCGGGCGCCGTCGAGTCCGACCGGCGATACGCCCTGTTCGACGCCGACGGCGACTACGTCAACGGGAAGTCGGAGCGCCGTATCCACCGGGTCCGCTCCGAGTTCGACTTCGACGCCGGCGAGTTGCGCCTTCGAGAGCGAGGGAGCGACGAGTGGGCCCGGTTCGACCCGGACGCCGACCGCGCGGCACTCGAAGCGTGGTTCGGCGACGTGCTGGGGTACGACGTGACCGTCCGACGCGACGACGAACAGGGGTATCCCGACGACACCGCCGCCGGCGGTCCGACGCTCGTCTCGACGGGTACCCTGGACGCCGTCGCCTCCTGGTTCGACGGCGAGTCGGGTCGGCCGGCGATCGACGGCGCGGAGCTACGTCGGCGCTTCCGTCCGAACCTCGTCGTCGACGCCCCCGCGTTCTGGGAAGACCGCCTGTACGCCGACCGCGACTCGACGGTCCCCTTCTCGGTTGGAGAGGTCGAATTCGCGGGCGTCAACCCCTGTCAGCGCTGCGTGGTCCCGACTCGCGACCCGGACACCGCCGAGTCCGACGACGGGTTCCGCGAGCGGTTCGTCGAACGGCGGCGAGCGACCCTCCCCGAGTGGGTCGACCGCGACTGGTACGACCACTTCTATCGCCTGACGGTCAACACTCGCGTCCCCGATGCTCCGGCCGCGCTCTCCGTCGGCGACGAAGTCGTCTGCGACCGCGAACCGTCCGTCGACGCCGTCTGACGGGTCGACGCTCGTTCGTGCTCGAACCGACGGCGAACGACACGGGACGGCCGATAAACCTTATGACGCGATATAAAATAGCCACTGGATCGGGACAGCGACGGCTCCCCGGGAGATAGCGAAGGCGGAAAGACGGTTCGGGGTCGGAAAGACGGTTCGGGCCGAAAACGGTCGCGAGGTCAGCTGTCGTCGTCGTCGAGGCCGCCGCCCCAGTCGAGGGCGTCGGCCTGCGTGCCGCCGGTGCCGCCGTTGCCGCCGCCGCCGAAGCGCTTGACGGCGGCGCCGAGCGCTGCGACCGCGGCGACCGCACCGGCCCCAGCGTAGGGGAGCCAGTCGGGTTCCACGTCGAGACCGTCCAGCGGGCCGCCGCCTTCGCCGTCGGCACCGCCGCTGGCGCCGCTCCCTGCAGTCGTCGTCGCCGGCGGCGTCGGGGCGTCGGTCGGCGTCGCCGTCGGCGCGGTCGCGCCGCCGGACTGCGTCGCGGGCGTCGGCGTCCCCGTCGCATCGCTCGTCGGCGTCGTCCCCGCGGGCGTGTCGGTGGGTGTCGCCGTCGGAGTGTTCGTCGGTGTCGTCCTCGCGGGCGTGTCGGTGGGCGTCGGCGTGCCGCCCGGTGTGTCGGTTGGCGTATCCGTCGGCGCGGGTGTGCTCTCGGGAGTATCGGTAGGTGTCGGCGTCGGGGAGTCGCTCGGCGTCGCCGATGGAGTCGGCGTCCGGACGGCGTTCGGCGGGTCCAGCGCGGCGACTTCGGCGCTGGCGACGTAGACGGTGTCGTTGCCGAAGGCCGCGGTCGTCCGCAGCGGCGCGGCGGTGTCGTAGGCCCACCGCTCGCTCCCGTCGGTCGCATCGAAGGCGTAGACGCGCTCGTTCTCGCTGCCGACCGTCACGAGGTCGCCGGCCACGCCGGGTTTCGAGCGGATCGCCTCACCGGCGGTGGCCCGCCACCGGCGGTTGCCCGCCAGGTCGAAAGCGTAGAGCGTCCCCGCGACGGTCCCGACGTAGACGGTGTCGCCGGCGACGGTCGGTGCCGCCCTGACCGCTCCGTCGAGATCCTTCGCCCAGCGTTCGGTCGCCTCGCCGTCGCTCTCGGCGTTCACGGCGTAGAAACGGCCGTTGCTGTTACCGACGTAGAAGCTGTCCGTCGTGGCCGCCGGTGCGGCGACGGTCCCCCCCGCCCGGAAGCCCCACAGCTCCTCGCCGGTGGCGGCGTCGAACGCCGAGACGACGCCGCTCGGGGAGCTCGCGTAGATACGGTCGCCGCCCGCGGCGGGGCTGGTCCCGCCGCTGTCGACGCGGCCGACCCATCGCTCGGTTCCGTCCGCGCGGTCGATCCCGTAGAGTCGCCCGCCGGTGTCCATGGCGACGATCAGGTCCGACCAGCGGATCGGGTCCGCGGGGATCGGACCCGCTCCCTCGGAGTCGGGTTCGAAGGTCCACCGTTCGGTCCCGTCGCCGACGTCCAGCGCCCGCACGGTGCCGTCGGCGGCCCCGAGGTAGACGCCGTCGGCGTCGGCGACCGGTCCCGTCAGGTCGGTGTCTGCCTCGTAGCGCCACCGTTCGCCGCCCTCGGTCGGGTCGAGGGCGTAACAGACCTGCGCGTCGTCGGTGCTGTAGAGCGCGTCGTCGGTCAGGGCCGGCGATCCGGTCGCGACGCCGTCGGTCCCGTAGGTCCACCGGGTCGTCACCGCGTCGAAGGACCCGCGGTCGATGGCCGTCTGGGACCCGCTCTCGACGGCGACGTAGAGGCCGCCGACGACGGCGACCACGTCGTCGACCACCGAGATCGAGGGGTCGTCGACCGGCAGGTCCGCCCGCCAGGACTCGGAGCCTTCGTCGCGACCGCCCCAGGCGTACGCGTGGACGGTGTCCTCGGTCGTCGCGACGTAGATGGTCTCGCCCGTGGCGATCGGCTTGCGACTCGCCGGCGAGTCCAGGTCGACCGACCAGCGCTCGCTCCCGCCGACCGAGTTCAGGGCGTGGAGCGTCCCGTCCGCGGTCGCCACGAACACGGTTTTGCGCGCGACGGTCGCCCCGCCGACGACCGCGCTCCCCAGGTCCGCTCGCCACCGGGCCTCGCCGGTGACCCTGTCGATGGCGTACAGCGTGCCGCCCGTGTCGCCGATGTACACCCGATCGCCGCTGACGACGGGCGCCACGTCCGCCGTCCGCTCGTCGGTCTCGAACTCCCAGCGGGGGCTCCCCCCCTGAGACTCGCGCGCGACGACGGTGCCCGTCTCCGTCGCGAAGAAGGCGCGTTTCGGACCGCGTGCGGGCGCCGCCGCGATCGGGTCGCCCGCGTCGAACGTCCACCGCCGGGCACCGCCGTCGCGACTGAGCGAGTAGCAGGTGCCCGCGTCCGTGCCGGCGAGGACGCGCGAGTCGGTGACGGTGACCGGCGCCGAGACGGTGTCGTCGACCTCGGTGCGCCAGTACCGCTCCTGCGAGGCGGTCCGGACCGCCAGCACCGCGGCGCCGTCGTCCATGAAGGCGGTGCCGTCGGAGACGGCGGCCGCGGCCGGGGAGTCGCCGGCGCCGTCGGTCCTGTAGCGCCACCGGGTCTCCCCGGATCCGCGGTCGAGCGCGTAGAGACTGCCGTCGGTGCTCCGGACGTACGCGTTGACGCTGTCGAACGTCGGTTCGCCGGTCGCGTCGATCGCCCGGTCCCACCGGACCGCGATGCCGTCGTTCGGTGCGTTCGCGCTACTGTACCCGGTGTTGCCGTCGTCGAAGGCGAACATCGGCCACTTGCGGGAGGCGGCCGCGTCCGCCGCGCGGTCGGCGGGGGCGCGGTCGCCTGGCAACTGTTCGCCGGCGACGGCGGAGAGCGTCGAACCGACCGCGCCGGCCGCGGTCAGGCCGGCGAGGAAGCGCCGCCGCGTCGGCGCGGGGCGTGTCGTGTCTGAGTGCGGGGTCGTATCGTCCATCCAGCGGACCTCTGCCGGGGAGTCGTCCGGCCCCGCCAAATATCTTGTCGCACGCCGCCTGCGAGCGCAAGCGACCGAGCGGCCCCGGACCGGTCGGGCGGCCCCGCCTCGCCCGTCGGCCGTCGACGGCGACCGAGCGCTCCCGCCGGTCAGCCGTCCACGCTCGTCACCACTCCAGTTGCCCGCCGCTCTGGTACTCGGTGACCTGCGTCTCGAAGAAGTTCTTCTCCTTGTTGAGGTCGGCGGCTTCGGACATCCAGTCGAAGGGGTTGTCCGTCCCGTACTGTTCCGGGAGACCGAGCTGCGAACACCGCCGGTCGGCGACGTACTCGACGTACTCCGCGAACTGCTCGGGCCCCATCCCGAGGATCTCGTGGGGGCAGGCCTCGCGGGCGTACCGAGCTTCCAGTTCGACGGCCTCGCGGATCAGCTCGATCACCTCGGCCTCGAAGTCGTCGGTCCAGGCGTCGGTCTCGGTGCGGATCTCGTCGATCAGGTCGACGCCGAACCCCAGGTGCAGCGACTCGTCGCGCATGATGTACTCGAACTGCTGGCCGATCCCCGTCAGCTTGTTCTGGCGTTTGAGCCCGAGCATCATCGCGAAGCCGGCGTAGAAGAAAATGCCCTCCATGATCACGTAGAAGCCGATCAGGTCCCGGAGGAACGCGCGCACGTCCCCCTCGTCGTCGATGGTGAACTCGGGGTCGTCGACGACGCGGGTCAGGTCGACGACGAAGTCGTCTTTCGCCTCGATGGCGGGGATGCGGTCGTACATCCCGTAGAGGTACTCGGGATCGAACCCCAGCGAATCGCAGCAGTAGATGAACGTGTCCGTGTGGACGGCCTCCTCGTAGGCCTGCCGGAGGAGGTACTGCCGACACTCCGGGGCGGTGACGTAGTCGTAGACGGCGAGGACGATGTTGTTCGCCGTCAGCGACTCCGCCGTCGAGAAGAACCCGAGGTTCCACTCGACGAGGTCCTGCTCGGCCGCCGTCAGGGTGCCGTCCTCGTACTGTTTGACGTCCTCGCCCATGGGGATCTCCTCGGGCGTCCAGTTGTTGGCGACGCCCGACTGGTAGTACTCGCGGGCCCACTCGTAGTCCATCGGCAGGATCTTGTTCGGGTCGTGCGTGTCGTCGTCCGTCGTGTAGGTGATCGGCATGACTGAGCCCTCCTATTGACAGGCGTCGCAGGTCGGGTCCTCGACGCTCGGCAGGTCGCCGTCGCTCGATTCGTCTATCCCGGCCGCGTCGGCCCGGCCGTCGCCGTCGACGGCGCTCCCGTCGGTTCCGCTCACGTCGCCGCCGCGGTCTTTCGTCTGCGTGCGGCCGTACTCGCTCATGTCCAGCGTGGACTTCTCGAACTGGCTGGCGCCCAGCGTCCGCAGGTAGTAGGTCGTCTTCAGGCCGAGATCCCAGGCGGTCTCGTACACGTCGGCGAGGAGGCTCCCGTCCGTCTCGGGGAAGAAGACGTTGTGCGACTGGCTCTGGTCGATCCAGACTCCGCGAGCCGCCGACAGCCGCAGCTGGTGGCGCGGGTCGACCTCGAAGGCGGTCCGATAGAGCTCCCGCAGGTCGTCGGGTACCTCGGCGATCTCCTGGACCGAACCGTCGTGGAACTTGATCCGGTCGCGGATCTCGTCGGTCCACAGGTCCCGCTGGGCCAGGTCGGCGACCAGATCGTCGTTGACGACGGTGAAGTCGCCGCTCATGTTCGATTTGACGTAGAGATTGGAGTAGAGCGGCTCGATGGAGGCGGAGGTGCCGGCGATCGTCGAGATCGTGGCGGTCGGCGCGACGGCCATCGTGTTCGAGTTCCGCATGCCGTGTTCGGCGACGTGTGCCCGGACGCGGCCCCAGTCGAGGCGCTCCTCGGCGGTCACGTCAACCTCGCGCCCGCGTTCGCCTTCGAGGAGTTCGACGGTGTCCTGGGGGAACAGCCCCCGGTCCCACTTGGACCCCTCGTAGCTGTCGTAGGTCCCCCGTTCGGCGGCGAGCTTCGAGGAGGTCAGGATGGCGTTGTAGGCGACGAACTCCGTGACTTCGTCGGCGAACGCGACCGCGTCCTCGGCGTTCATCGGGACGCGCTGCTCGATCAGCGCCTCGTGGAAGCCCATCATCCCGAGGCCGATGGGTCGATGTTCCATGTTCGACTCCTCCGAGCGGTCCGTCGGGTAGAAGTTCAGGTCGACGACGTTGTCGAGCATCCGCATCGCCGTCTCGACCGTGTCCTCCAGTTTCTCGCGCTGGATGCCGTCCTCGTCGACGTGCTCCGAGAGATTGACCGACCCGAGGTTACAGACCGCGGTCTCCTCGGTCGAGGTGTTGAGCGTGATCTCCGTACAGAGGTTCGACGAGCGGATGGTGCCGGCGTGGTCCTGGGGCGAGCGGACGTTACAGGCGTCCTTGAACGTGATCCAGGGGTGGCCCGTCTCGAACAGCCGGGTGAGGGTGTCGCGCCAGAGGTCGGCGGCGTCGACGCGCTCGTACTGGCGAAGTTCGCCCGCGTCGGCCTTCCGTTCGTACTCGCGGTACAGTTGCTCGAACGCCTCGCCGTAGGCCTCGTGGAGGCCCGGCACCTCGTCGGGCGAGAACAGCGTCCACTGCTCGTCCGCTTCGACGCGCTTCATGAACAGGTCGGGGACCCACGCGGCGGTGTTCATGTCGTGGGTGCGCCGGCGTTCGTCGCCGGTGTTGCGCTTCAGGTCGAGGAAGTCGGGGTAGTCGAGGTGCCACGGCTCCATGTAGGCGCAGGCGGCGCCGCGCCGTTTGCCCGAGCGGTTGATCGCGGCGGTCACGTCGTTGGAGATCTTGAGGAAGGGCACAGTACCGGTCGACTCGACGCCGGTCGACTCGATGAGCGAGCCCGACGCGCGGACGGGGGTCCAGTCGGTGCCCAGGCCGCCGGACCACTTCGAAAGCTTCGCGTGGGATTTGTAGGCGTCGAAGATGCCCTCCAGGTCGTCGGGCACCGTCGTCACGTAACAGGAGGCCAGCTGCGGGTGGGTCGTCCCGGCGTGGAACAGGGTCGGCGAGGAGTGGACGAACCGCAGCGTCGAGAGCAGCTCGTAGAACTCCTTCGCGCGCTCAGGCCGGTCGTCGACGGGCTCGCGCAGCGCGATCCCCATCGCGACGCGCATCCAGAACGCCTGGGGCAGTTCCAGCGGGTCGCCGTCGTCGTCGAGGAAGTACCGCTGGGCGAGCGTGTCGACGGCGACGTGGTCGAAGCGTTCGTCCCGTTCGGGGCGGATCGCCGCCGCCATCTCGTCCAGATCGTAGGTCAGGAGTCGCTCGTCGACGATATCGGCGCGAACGCCCCGTTCGATCCCCTCGACGAACGCCTCGCGGTAGGCGTCGGCGTACTCGTCGTCGAGGTCGGCGGTGTCGTCGACCCGACCGTCCTCGTCCGCGGGCAGGGCCCAACCGTCGCCGGGTGGATTCTCGCCGGTGACCGCGCGGAACTGTTTGCGGCGGGCGACGCGGGCCGCCGCGTCGTCGTAGGCGGGGTGGCGCTCGATGCGGGCGGTCAGCTCCCCGACGATGCCCTCGTCGCGCTCGTCGGCGTCGACGCCGTCGTACAGCGACCGCTCGACCGACGCGACCAGGTCGTCGAGCGTCTCGTCGTCGATGATGTCTTCGTGGCCTGTGCGTGCGCGCTCCAGCACGGAGCGGATCGTCGACTGCGCTGTCAGCGTACTCATGGTAGTGTCGCCACTGTTCGGTGGCAAAGCGGCACACGCGGCCGCTCGGCTACCCGGGCGGTATCGCCCGAGAGCTCCGGATACGGCCGCTCGCGGTGCGTTCTATCCTGTCTGACGCGCCCGGAATAAAGCTTTCCAACAACGCTTTCACTAAGACAAGTGTGTTTGTCTTCCGGCACGGTCGCGTTGGATCCGACCGGCGGCGGTCCGGATCAGCCGGCCTCGGAGCGGGCCGTTCAGGGAGTCGTCGCCGGTTCGTCGGCCGCCGAGTCGCCGGCGCGTCCGGGCCGTCGGGAATCGGAGTCGGGGGCACAGGGGAGTCGGACCCGGAAGACGGCGCCGTCGTCGCCGTTCTCGGCGAGGTCGATGTGGCCACGGTACTGTTCGACCAGTTGCGCCGCCAGATACAGGCCGATGCCGTGGTCGACGGCGAACGTGTCGGGGCGGTCGAACAAACTCGGGATCTGGTCCCGAGGGACGCCCGGCCCGTCGTCGGCGACGCGTACGGTCACCGTTCCCTCGGAGACGGTCATCGCCACCGAGACGGACGCCGAGCCGTCGTTGTGTTCGACGGCGTTGGCGAGCAGGTTGCCGAACACGCGGCCCAGCAGGGTGTCGGCCTCGACGAGCGCGCGGTCCGGCAGGTCCGTCTCGAACTCGGCGTCCTCGTAGCGACAGTCGGCGGTCTCGACCTGCTTGCGGGCGACCGCCGCCGCGTCGATGGGTTCGAGTGACCTGTCGACTTGCGTGGCGTTCAGCAGCTCCCGGACGTTCTCGATCACGCTCGTCACGTCTCGACTCTGGCGGTGGATCGTCTCCCCGCGGTCGTGCGGGTCCGTTCCGGGTTCGAAATCGTTCGTCAGCGCCTCCGCGTTCCCGGCGATGACCTGCGTCGCGTTCAGGATCTCGTGTCTGAGCAGCCCGTTGAGATAGTCGAGGAAGTCCCGCTGGCTGGCGATGTGTTCCGCGCGGAACTCGGCGCGGGCGGTCTCGACCGACCGCTGGACGGCCCTCGCCTCCGAGACGCCGACGGCAAGTCCCACTCCGGCACCGACGGCGACGCTCCAGCGAACCCACGCGACGAACATGCCGAGCGAGGCGGCCCCGATCACGGCGATGAGTACGAGGTTGAACGCCACCGACCCGACGGCCACCCCGACGGCCCACCACCGGATCCGACCGTACCGCGCCGGGTCGATGTCGCTCCCGGGCAAGCGGACGCCCGCGTACCCGAGCGCGATCACGAACGGGAGCGTCGTGACGACCCCGACCAGAAACACCCCGGTGAACACCGGAGCGGACCCCTCGAACCACCCCAGCCACCCGCTGGCCCGAACGACCGTCTCCCCGACCACGACGGCGGTCAGTAACGTGGCGGTCCCGACCAGCTGCCGAGGGACTCCCCCGGAGCCCGCCGACAAACGCCCTTCCATACCCACTTGTTTCTCATATATTGCTAAATGCCTGTCGGAATGTTACCTTTCCACACACCGGACGAAAGCCCGTCAGAGGCGGTATCTCCGCGCCGTCCGTACGGTCGAACGTACTCCCGGAACGGCAGTATCAGAGCTGAGTTTCGGCTGGCGCGCGGTCTAGAACCAACGGAGCCGGCCGGCGAACGCCCGACGACCGGTCGGTGCGGCGAGACGCGGGCGAGAACCCGGCGCCGAGGGCGGCGGTCCCGTCGTCGAACGGCGATCAAAACTCGTCGACGGGTTCGGGGACGACGCCCTCCTCGTCGTCGCCGCCGGCGAGATCGTACTCCTCGCGGAGTTCGTGGATGCGGTCGCGGATGTCCGCGGCGAGTTCGAACTCCAGGTTGTCCGCCGCGTCCTCCATGCGCTCCTGCAGCCGCTCGATGGCGCGGGCGGCCTCCTCGTCGTCGTCGGGGGACAGCGAGGAGGCGCCGTCGGTGTCGGTCTTCGACCCGGGCAGCGAGGACTCGCCGATCTCCTTGTCGATGGTCGTCGGTGTGAACCCGTGCTCCTCGTTGTACGCCTCCTGGATCCGACGGCGGCGGTTGGTCTCCGCGATGGCCGACTCCATCGCGTCGCTGGGGTCGTCGGCGTAGAGGACGACCTCGCCGTTGACGTTGCGCGCCGCGCGGCCCATCGTCTGGACGAGCGTCGTCTCCGAGCGGAGAAAGCCCTCCTGGTCGGCGTCGAGGATCGCGACCAGCGAGACCTCCGGGATGTCCAGTCCCTCCCGGAGGAGGTTGATCCCGACGAGTACGTCGATGTCACCCAGCCGGAGCGACCGGATGAGTTCGTGTCGCTCCAGCGTGTCGGTCTCGTCGTGCATGTACTCGACGGCGACGCCGGCCTCCTCCAGATACTCGGTGAGGTCCTCGGCCATCCGCTTGGTGAGGGTGGTGACGAGCACGCGCTCTCCGGCGGCTTTGCCGCCTTCCGGAGACATCCAAGACGTCTCCCGCTCGACCCGGTCGTCGATCCGGTCGAGCAGGTCGTCGATCTGGCCCTCGGCGGGCGACACCTCCACGGCGGGGTCGACGAGGTGGGTGGGCCGGACGATCTGTTCGACGATCTGCTCGCTGTGCTCGCGCTCGTAGTCGGCGGGCGTCGCGCTCACGTAGAGGGTGTTGTCGGTCTTCTCCTCGAACTCCTCGAAGGTGAGCGGGCGGTTGTCGTAGGCGGTCGGGAGCCGGAATCCGTTGTCGATCAGCGACTCCTTGCGCGAGCGGTCGCCCGCGAACTGCCCCTTGATCTGGGGGATCGTCTGGTGGGACTCGTCGATGACCGTGAGGAAGTCGTCGGGGAAGTAGTCGAGGAGGGTGTACGGCGCGTCGCCGCTCTCGCGCTCGGAGAGGTGGACCGAGTAGTTCTCGATGCCCGAGCAGTAGCCCGTCTCGCGCATCATCTCCAGGTCGAAGGTGGTGCGCTCGTCGATGCGCTGGGCGGCGACGTGGTTCCCGTTGCGCTCGAAGTAGCGCACCCGTTCCTCTTTGAGCTCCTCGATCTCCGCGATGGCGCGCTGGAGGCGCTGTTCGGGGATGGAGTAGTGTTCGGCCGGGTGGATCAACACCGCGGGCTCGCTCGATACAACCTCGCCCTCCAGCGGGTCGACCTTCAGCATGCGGTCGATCTCCGACCCCCAGAACTCGACGCGGACGGCGTAGCGGCCGTACATCGGATAGATCTCGAGAGTGTCGCCTCGCACCCGGAAGGTGCCCTGCGTGAAGTCCACGTCGTTGCGCTCGTAGTTCAGATCGACGAGTCGCTTGAGGACTTCGTCGCGGTCGATCTCCTGGCCGACCTCGAGTTCGAGGCTCATGTCGACGTAGTTCTGCGGGTCGCCCAGGCCGTAGATGGCCGAGACCGAGGCGACGACGATCACGTCGTCACGCGTGAGCAGCGACCGGGTCGCGGAGTGGCGCAGGCGGTCGATCTCGTCGTTGATCGAGGCGTCTTTCTCGATGTACTTGTCCGTCTGCTCGACGTAGGCCTCGGGCTGGTAGTAGTCGTAGTAGGAGACGAAGTACTCGACGGCGTTGTCGGGAAACAGCTCGCGGAACTCCTCGTACAGCTGCGCGGCCAGCGTCTTGTTGTGGGCGATGACGAGCGTCGGTTTCTGGATCGCCTCGACGACCCAGGAGACGGTGTTGGTCTTGCCCGACCCGGTCACGCCGAGCAAGGTCTGTTCGTCCATCCCCTCGCGGAACCCCGCGGCGAGCTGTTCGATCGCTTCGGGCTGGTCGCCCGCCGGATCGAACGGCGCGTCGACGCGGAAGTCGCTCTCGGCGTCCGGCCTGTCCGGCGACAGGGGCCCCTCGGTGTCGCTCATTACTCGGGGATAGGGTCGGACGGACTTGAGAAGCGTGGTCCGAGCGGCGGGATCGGCTCCCGTTTCCCCTCCCAGTCGCAGCGATCGACGGGGGTGAGTGCCGGTGCGGTCGGGTCGATCGCGCGCGGTCGTGCGATCGGCCGACCGATGCCGTTCGCAGGCGACGAGAGTGGACACCTCGCGGACGTTCGAGCGGTCGCTCGAAGGGGAGGGGAACGTTTTTACTGAGCGGCGGGCATCACTCGGGTATCATGGCCTCCTGGGAGTGTGCGATCGACGGCGACGACGAGCAGTTCGAGCGGGTCGAGGACCTGATCGTCCACCAGTCGACGGCACACGAACGCATCGAGTGCAAGGTCTGCGGGACCGTCCTCCCGGACGGCTACTTCGCGATCCGCCACGCCTTCGACGAGCACAGCCGCGCGGAGTACGTCCGCGCCTACGACGCCACGGCCAAGGAGGTCCGCCGCCGCGAGAACGTCAAGGAGAACATCGAGGACGAGGCCGACATCCGCGAGGTCATCGACCGCCTCGAAGGCGGCAGCGGCGCTATCTGAGGCCCACTCGCCGCGACGCGCTTCGCTCACCGGAGAGCGGCGTCGCCGGGTTCCGGTGTCGAAACGGAGAACCGCACCGCAGATCCGCTACTTCGAGGAGAGCAGGTACCCGCCGACGCCCAGCGACAGCACCGCGAGCAGGACGGAGACGAGGCGGATCAACTGCGGGGTCGCGCCCAGCGGTGGCTGGGCGATCCGGGTGCTCATCGCGTCGTAGCGTTCGATCTGCTGTCTGCGCTGCTCGGCCTGGGACTCGTTCAGCCCCTCCTCGTCGCTCGGGTAGCCGTAGAACCGCTCGTCCGAGGGCGGCAGGGAACCGGCGTCCTCGGGCCGTTCGATGACGACCCCCGGCTCGGTCCCGTTGTCGTACATCGCCCGGACTTCCTCGTCGGTCGGATAGCCGAAGTCCGCGGCGCCCTCGCCGACGGCGACGCGGTACTCGCCGTCGTGCTCCAGGGTCGTCACGTACAGCTCCTGCCCGCGCTCGGAGAGGTTCTCGTAGGCGACGATCTCGTAGCCCTGCTGTCGCAGTTCCGCCGGCGGGGCCGGCGCGGTCTCCCCGGTGTCGTGGGTCAGCATCGGCTGGACCGGGAAGAAGGCGGGGACGGCGAACAGGACGACCGCCAGGAGCGCCAGGCCCGTGCCGAGTTGGTTGCGTCGGTTCATTCCAGATCAGCCCTCTCGAACAGCGCGTAGCCGATCAGGAGCGGGACGACGAGCCAGAACGCCAGGACGACCGGGGCGAACTCGTCCTGGAGGTACAGCGGCAGGACCTCGTTGGCCGCCGGCGAGCCGTAGCTGACGTCCTCGGGCAGGCTCGAGTAGAAGACGATCTGGCGCATGTCGGCCGGTAACACGAGGTTGACGGCCTTCCGGTAGGCCAGGTAGGGGCTCGTGTACTGGACGGCGTTGTACAGGTCGGGGTTGGCGTCCGCGCCGAGCAGCGTCGTGTGGACCCAGCGGGCGATGTCGCCGAACGACACCACCGGGAAGACGTACAGGATGACCAGCAGCAAGTACGTCCCGAACGCGCCGGCGATGGCGCGACTGCGGGAGGCGGCGGCCGACGACATCGCCAGCGCGATGCTGACGAACGTCGACCCGTAGACGAGCGTGATCAGCAGCGTCCCGAAGACGACGGCCGCCGGGAACGCGCCGTGGCGGGTCAGCGCGACGCTGATCGCGGCGACGTACATGAACGCGACGCCGCCGGCGACGATGCCGTTGCGACTCAGCAGTTTCCCGACGAAGACGCTCCGGCGGGTGTTGGGCAGCGAGAGCAGGAACTTGATCCCCCCGCCCTCGCGCTCGCCGGCGATGGCGAGGTAGCTCGCCACCAGCGCGACGATGGGGAGGAGGACCGCGAGCAGCAGCGTCAGCACGCGAAAGAGCGCCCGCACCTGCTCGGCGTCGCCGCCGGGGGCGTTGCCCGAGACGTAGCCGACGAACGCCGCGATGAGTCCGAGGACGATCGCCGCCGCCCACAGCAGCTTCGACCGGCGCGCGGCCTTGAAGTCCTTCTTCGCGACCGTGACCGTGCTCATGCCGAGGCCTCCTGCGAGTCTTCGAGGTCGATCCCCTCGCCGACCGACCCGTCGCCGTCGCGGCCGCCGCCGGTGAACTGGTTGAACAGCTCCTCCAGCGAGGTGTTGTCCGCGAGGATGTCGACGACCTCGACCTGGCTGTCGACGCGCTTGACCACTTCGACCTTCGCGCTGGGATCCGAACACTCGGCGGTGAGCGTCGTGTCGGCCACGTCGACCGCGGAGACGCCCGGGATGTCGGCGACGCCGTCGACCCGCGGCGCACTGGCACACTCCAGTTCGACGGTGGCCTGGCCCGTCGCGCTCTCGCGCAGGCCCTCGATGGAGTCGATGGCGACCAGTTCGCCCTCGTTCATCACGCCGACGCGGTCACAGACCGCCTCGACCTCCGAGAGGATGTGGCTGGAGAAGAAGACGGTCGTGCCGTCGGCGGCGCGGTCGCGGATGACCGACCGCATGTGCTGGATGCCGTTGGGGTCCAGCCCGGTCGACGGCTCGTCGAGGATCAACAGGTCGGGGTCGTCGGCCAGCGCCATCCCGAAGGCGAGGCGCTGTTGCATCCCCTTGGAGTAGCCCGAGGCGACCCGGCCGGCGTCCTCGCGGATGCCGACCAGATCGAGCAGCTGTTCGGGGTCGTCGTCGGCGTCTTTCGTCTCGACGGCCCACTCCATGTACTCGCGACCGGTGAGGTAGTCGTCGAAGCCGTACCCTTCCGGGAGGACGCCGATGCGCTCGCGGATGGCCGCACACTCGTCCTGGGCGTCCATGCCGAACACTTCGGCCGACCCCGCGGTCGGCCGGATGAAGTCGAGTAGCATGTTGATCGTCGTCGACTTCCCCGCCCCGTTGGGGCCGAGGAAGCCGAAGATCTCGCCGTCCTCGATGGTGAGGTCCAGCGAGTCGACGGCGACCACGCTCTCTCCGAAGGTCTTCGTCAGTCCGTTCGTCTGGATGGAGGGCATCTGTCGTATTCGTCCAGCGGAACACGGGGCCGATGTAAGTGTCTTGTCGTTAGGAGAGCGCCAGTCGACGGCCGGAACCGGCCGTCCGAAGCTAAGTGCCTCGGCCCATATATCAGATAGACGTTACTACGCTGGTCGCTGTGCTCTCTGAAGTCGTCCTCAGCCTCCGGAGCGCAGGCGTTGCCGGGGAGCTGTTGTTCCCAGCGGTCGACCTTGTCGCCGCGGTCCTGTACCCCGTCCTCGTCGCGGGACCGCCGCTCCTTCTCCGCGCTCGAGCGCGACAGCGACCCCGACCGGGTCGCGCTGCTGGCCGCGGCTTCGGCGCCGGCTACGTACTCGGTTTCGGGTTCGTCAGCATCCAGGTCGTCTCTATCCGTCACCTCGCCCACCGGATCTCGCTGCTGGCAGCGACCGTTTCGTCGCACTCTACGACGCCGTCGATTGATCTCGACATCCCCCGTGAAACAGTCGTTTGGGTTATTTCCGCAGCGGTTGCAGGCCGCCAACAACCGTGGTAACGCCAGTTTCCGATGAGAGTGTCGAACGGATGTGGCGTCACACTACTGTTCATCTCGATCGGTTGCGATGGTCGGCACTCAGAGAACGACCACCGCCGCGACGTACGCCGGGGCCAAGAGGGAGACGCCGACTTGCACGATTCTGAATTGCTTCTGATAGTCTCGTGGGAAATCAAGCGCTTCGATGTTGTTCTCTACTTCGAAAACTTCCCACTCGTCTCCAAGGTACTCGTACTGTGTGACAGTGACTGGTATCTTTTTCGTCTCATCTTGTTTACGGTACAGGCCGCTCTGACTTGGGTTTCTATCCGTGTCTATGCTGACCCGCTTCCCGCTCGCATCAGTCAGTAACTGCTTCGGGACGCTCTTGGTCCGGTAGGAGACGTCTGAGTCTGGGGAATACGAGCGCTCGACGTACTCGTACTGGACAAGTTTCCCACTGCCCTGGCACTGCCCGCAAGTGTGTTTCCCGCTACCGGAACAGCTGTCGCAGGTGACTTTTCCGCGACCAGCACAGCTGCCACAGTCCACCTCGCCGTAACTGCAGTCCGGACAGTTGTGACTCTCTTCGGTGTAGCCGTCGCCGCCACAGCTGCTACACCAGACGCCCTGTTTGCTCTCGCCGCTCCCGCCACAGACGCTGCACTTGCGGGTCTCGATGATACGTCCCTCCCCGCTACACCGTCTACAGGCCGCTTTCCCGTTCCCGTTACAGGACCTGCAGGTCACGCGACCACTTCCCGAGCAGGACCCACAGGTCAGCGTTCCCGACCCTCGACAGTCGCCGCACGTCTGCTCGGCGCGAGAATTGGGAACGAAGAACGTGTACGTCTTGCTCTCGAACCCACTCGGTGCGACATCGCTGCGGCTATCGTAATCTGTCCGGTGTTTCCGTTTTTCGTCTCGATAGGCCGGTTTCGAAACGGTCTTTTCATAGAGCGTCTCTTCGACCCAGAGCCCCCTGACGATGTCCCGGAACGGCTCAATCGTTCGTGTCCGATCTATGTCGCTCCCCGTCGCCAAGTCGTCCGGCGTCATCCACGACTGCTCTTGAAATGCCTCCAGTATTGATTGTCCCTTCGAATCGCTGATCTCGGTTCCCTTATTGGCTCGCGTCCGGATATGGGACTGCGATTCATCTTCCTCGCCCTCGCGCTTGGACTCCTGTTTGTACTCTTCGCATTTGACCGCGTACCCGTTCCCGGCCATTGAACCAAGGAGGAAGGGCAATCCTGCCCGCAGCAGGTACTCCGGGGACCCGAGCAGACTGGCGGCACGGTAACGGAAGGCCACCTGCAGCAGACCCGCTACGACGAGGACGTAGGCGATACCGATGGCACTCGCGTACCCGGTCCGCTTGAGAAACGCTCGGTCGATCCCGTTCGCATGATACAGATACGTGACGACGGCTGCCCCCGTGACAAGCCCGAGTCCGAGCAACACTCCGTCCGCCGGGGCCGCCATCGTGGGCACTGCGTAACTCGCCACCACTCCTCCACCGAAGAGGACGAGTCCATACACCACTGCCGGAAACCAGAAGTCGGCCTGCAACCCCGGTACCGCCGTCATCGGCGACTGATCGAACCACCTTTCGCTCTCCTCGTTTCGATGCCGTAGATACAACACCGGATACAACGTGCTCAGCGGTAATAACAGAATGACGAGTCCGACACGTCGCACTGCGCCCGTCGGTGCCCCGTTTTCTCCACTCACGACAGATGTGATCCGTTCGAACATTGCCCGACGAGATAAAGTGATATCATCTGTCAAAATAGTTCCGCGGCTTTTCACTACGAGATAATACCCCACATTTGTTTACAGACAGTTGCTGAGGATGTTCGTGAGGGCCCGGTGCCTCGCCACTGGTTTCGGTCGCGGCGCATCGTCCGGAGACCGGGCGCGTTCCGAACTAACCGGACACACCACCATACTCGACCGCTCGATAGACCACCACGCCGCCGTTCTCGTGGACGCGGGTCCAGCCGTCGGCGACCGCGAACGAGCGTTCGAGCGTGCCGAACTCGACGACGGTGACGCCACGGACGGTGTATCGGCCCGTCGGAACGACGACGTAGTCCGGGTCGGCGTCGACGGTCGCGACCGCCGACTCGACGCACGCGGCGGTCTCGCACGTCGAGGCGGCCCGGAACGCGGCCAGCTGTCGGTCGTAGGCGGTCGCGCTCGCCCACTCGACGCCCCACGGGCCGACGGCGATCGACCGCCCCGACAGCGCGGGGAACCACTCCGCGGCGTCACCGAGTACGAGAAATCGCGCGTCCGCGGGCGTCTCCGCCGCCGCCCACGCCGCGACGGCGACCGACTCGTCGTCGAGAAACGACGGGGTCGTGGGATCCGTCGTCGACGTCGTCTCCCCGGCGAAGGCCGCCCCGCCGACGACGGTCGCGAGGACGACGAGCCCCGCGGCGGCCGCCGCGCGGCGGTCGGGCGACCCGAGCGCGCGCCCCTCCCGCCGGACGAGGCGGTCGGCGACGCCGACGCCCGCGACCGCCGCCGCCAGCGCGCCGACCGCGTAGGCGAACCTGGCCTGGAAGAACAGCAGCGTCGCGGCGACGACCCAGGCCGCGACCGTCGCGTCCCGGCGGAGCGCCAGCGCCGCGGCGGCGACCGCGAGCGGAACGAGCCTGACCCACGAGGGACCGGCGAGCAGCGCGTCGAGTCCACCACCGAGCCCCCCGTGGGTCCCGGCCGCCGCGGAGAACACGTCGAGACCGTGGGTCGTCACGACCCACGCGAGCCAGGGGCTCGCCAGTGCGAGCGCGCCGGCGCCGACGACCAGCCCCCGCGCGAGTCCCCCGAGAGACCGGTCGACCCCGCCCCAGAGGACGAGGTAGCTCGCGACGACGAACAGGGCGTAGGTCGGGTGGCTCAGGCCCGTCAGCGCGACCGCGACGGCGCCCCCCAGCAGCGCTCGCCGACCGCCGCCGGTGAAGACGTGATAGCCGGCGTAGACCGCAGTCAGCGCGTACAGGAACGCGAACCCGCGGACGACCCCGCCGGCGGAGACGTGCCACTCCAGCACCTGCGGGTTCAGCCCCACCATCGCCGCGGTCGCGGTCCCGGCGGGACGCGACCCGGTGTAGTCCCGGCCGAGCAGGTACGCCGGGACCAGCGCCGCGACGACGGCGACGCCCGGGAGCAATCGGGTGACGGTCACCGGGTCGAACCCCAGGTCGAGGGCGATCGCGAAGACGTAGAACTGCAGCGGCGGGTACGCGAAGGGGACGGTGGCCGCGTAGCTGTCGACGGTCGCGGGCGGGGCGTACCCGTTCGCGGCGATCGCGGCAGCGATCTGGGCGTACAGCCCGCCGCCGTAGGCCGGATAGGGGTTCGTCGCCAGGTAGACGCCGACGGCGACGACCCCCGGGACGAGCGCCAGGGCGAGCCAGCCGAGATCGCGCCCGTCCAGCGGTGCCGCGCGTCGCAGTCGGGCGGCAACCGCGCGCGAGCGGTCGCGGTCGACGCGGTCGGCCGCCGTCATTCGCGCTCGATCCGGAGGGGGTTTCGGACCCCGACCGACGCGTCCAGCCAGCGGTACTCCAGCCGGCCCCAGACGAGGACGGCGACGAGGAGCGCGACGACGGCGATCCCCTCGGGGGGGCCGACCCAGCGCGGGAAGGCGTAGGCGATCCCGTTTTCGACCGACGGCGGCAGCGCCGCCATCACGCCCGCCGAGACCGACCGGTTCGCCGCGGTCGGCTCGCGGTCCGGCAGGCCGAGCGCGGCCGCGCTCTCGCCGCCCGCGCTCTCCTCGCCGCTCCCCAGCCGTTCGGCCTCGTAGGGGAACCCGATCGTGGCGGTCCACACCACCTCGCCCGAGCGGTCGACCTCGAACACGCGGTCGCCGTTCGAGTCGGTGACCAGCGTGTGGCCGTTCGGCAGGCGGTCGGCGTCCCGTGGCCAGCCCAGACGGGCGTCGCTCCAGATCCACGACCGGGTCCACGTTCCGCCGGACGACTCCGCCGACGCTCCGCTCGCGTTACTCGCCTCACTTCCCCCCTCGCGCTGGTACTCGACGACCCGGCCGTTCTCGGAGTCGGCAACGAGCAGGGCCGGCCCGCCCCGCTCGGGCGGGATGTAGTCGGGGTTGTGCTGCTCGTAGAGGGTGTCGTGGTCGCCGTCCGTCCCGAGCGTCCAGTTCTCCAGGAGGCCGCGCTCGAAGCCGATGAAGGCGACCTGGTCGTGGTTGCGGAGGCTGACCATCGCGGCGTCCCGCCCCTCGATCTCGACGTGTTCCACGTCGTTGAGGTGCGTCCAGTCGTCGGGGAACGGGCCGCCGCTGTCGACGCCGAAGGCGGCCTGGGCGCTCCACTCCCAGGAGATCAGCTCCGTCGTCGTGTTGACGACGAAGACGCGGTCGCGGTCGATGTCGGCGACGAGCAGCCGCTGGTCGTCGATCCGGTCGACGTCGTGCCACCGAGTCGAGTGCTTGCCGGGCGTGACGCGGCTGAACACGTCGGTCGACGCGCCGGTCGTGAGGTTGACGCGTTCGACGCCGTTGCGGGTGCAGACCGAGCCGTCGCAGGCCTCGGGGGCGAGGTGGTCGGCGTAGACGAACTCGACGGTCGCGTCGGTCCCGGCGACGGGGTCGACGTCCCAGTAGCGGGTGTGGTCGTTCTCGTGGTAGTAGATCCCCCCGTCGGCGGCGAAGGCGACCAGCTCGGCTTGCGCACGCGGGCCGTCGTTCTCGTCGCTGACGAAGGCGTTCGAGTCGGTCGCGACGACGGTACGGCCGTCCCGCGAGTCGACGACCGGTGACAGATCGCCCGAGCGGAGCGCCTGCTCGACCGACGGGTCGCCGATCACGCGGTCGCTCGACCGCTGGGCCTCGACGTACCCGACCGCGACGATCCCGCTCGCGAGGACGACGACGAACGCCAGAGTCAGTCGGAGGAGGCGGCGGTCGGGCATGCCCGGGGAGACGGGACCGACCCACTAAGAGCGATCCCCGGCGATACCGTGGTCGCGCGTCGTCGGCGCCGCTCGTCGTTCGCAGGCCGAAGGGACTTGACCGTCGCCCGCCAACCGGCGGGGGAGATGGGGGAGTCATCCGGACCGACGTCGAGCCGACGCCGTACCCTGCTCCGGTCGCTTGCCGCCGGGGGGAGCCTGGCGACCGCCGGGTGTATGCGCCGGTTGCGCGCGGCATCCGGCTGGGAGTCGGTGTCGCCGGTGTCGATCGGGATCGCGACGCTCCCGGCCGACGCCGACCCCTACGCGCTGCGGGTCGCCCAGTCGGTCGCCGGGTGGTTCCGCGCCGCCGGCCTCCGAGTGACGGTCACGCCGGTCGCCCCCGAGGAGCTGTACCGCCGGGTGCTCATCCGCAACGACTTCGACGCCTTCGTCGGCCGCCTCCCCGCCCGGCTCCGCGAGCCCGACGGGCTCTACGCGCTGTTGCACTCCCGGTTCGGCTCGGAACCGGGCTGGCAGAACCCCTTCGGCTACGCGAACTTCGACGTCGACGAGCGGCTGACCGAGGCGCGGGCCGCGACCGGCGAGACCCGGAGCGAGGCGCTCGCCGCCGTCCAGCACGGCGTCGCCCGGACCCAGCCGTTCTCGCTGGTCGCGTTCCCCGACGCCGTCAGGGCCGTCCGCGGCGACCGCTTCGCGGGGTGGACCCGGCGCGACTACCGGTCGCCGCTGGGGTATCTCGCGCTCGACGCGTCGCCGGAGCGAACCGACCGAGCGGCCGACGCGGGCGCGATCGACGAACCCACCGAGACCGCCGCGGTCACCGCGGACGAGCCGTCGACGCTCCGCGTCGTCGTCACCGACCGTCGACCGACGGAGAACCTCAACCCCCTGGCCGCGGAGTTCCGGTGGAGCGGCGTCCTGACGGGGCTGCTGTACGACCGACTGGGCCACGAGACCGCCTCGGGCCGGGTCGAGCCGTGGCTGGCCGACGGCTGGGAGTTCGAGCGCGTCGACGGCCGCCCGCGAGCGCGTGTTCGTCTCCGCGACGACCTCGCGTGGCACGACGACGAACCGGTGACGGCCGCCGACGTGGCGTTCACCTACGCGCTGCTCTCGGACGTGACGCTCGGCCGGACGGACGAAGCGGCCGAGACGGCGACCGAGAGCGAGGCGGCCGTGGCCGCCCCCCGCTTCCGGGGTCGGAGCAGTCTCGTCGCCGACGCCGAGGCGCTCGACCGGCTGACCGTCGAGATCCGGTTCGTCGACTGCACCGCCGAAGTCGCGACCCGCGCGCTCGCGGTTCCGGTGGTCCCCGAACACGTCTGGCGCGGTCGCACCGGCTCGGCCTCGGTGGGGGGCGTCGACTTCGGCGCCGCCTCGGAGGCGCTCGTGACCAACAACGTCCCGCCCGTGGGCAGCGGCCCGTTCGCTTTCGGGCGCAACGTCCCCGGCGACCGCCTCGTGCTCGAACGCGACGACGACCACTTCCTCGCCGACGCCGCGCCCGCGGACCTTCCGGGCGACGTGGACGGGCTCCCGCCGTACGAGCGGGTCGACGTGACCGTCGTCGGCGCCGACGAGACGGCCGTCTCGATGGTCGCGAGCGGCGACGCCGACGTGACCGGGACCGCGGTCGGCGCCGAGACCATCCCGCGGATCGGCCGCTCGGAGCCGGTCGACCTGGTCGTCGGTCGGTCGGCGTCGCCGTACGTCGTCGGCTACAACGCGCGCCGGCCGCCGCTGACGAACCCGCGGTTCCGGAACACGCTCGGCCACCTCCTCGACCGGCGGGCGCTGGTCGACGACGTGTTCGAGGGCTACGCCTGGCCTGCGGCGAGCCCGTTGGCCGGGACCGACCTGGTCCCGCCGGACCTCCGGTTCGAGGACGGCCACCCCGTGACGCCCTTCCTCGGCTCGGATGGCACCGTCGACGCCGCCGCCGCGCGCGAGACCTTCCGCGAGGCCGGCTACGAGTACGACGACGGGACCCTCGTGGAGCGCGACTGATGGGGCTCGCGACCGTCCTCGCGCAGCTGGCAGCCGTCGTCGTCGCGCTCCACCTCCTCGCGCTGGCGACGGTCGTCGGTCGCGACGGGCTGGCCGGCGCACCGGGCCGGGTGCGGGCGAACCTCCGGCGCGTCGCACCGACGCTCGGCCTGCTCGTCGTCGTCCTCGCCGTCAACGGCGTCGTCCGCGACGTGGGCGTCGAGATCTCGTGGCTCATCGGCGTCAACGTCACCGGCGCCATCCACGCGCTGGAGGGGGGACTCGTCGCCCGGCTCCAGTCGGTCGCCGCCCCGCCGCTGACAGCGTTCTTCAGCGCCGTCTACGTCTTCGGCTACGCCTTCCTCGTCACCTTCCCGGTCGTCGCCTATCTGGCCTGCGAGGACGACCGCCCGATCCGGACGCTACTGGTCGCCTACGCGATCAACTACGCGCTGGGGCTCGTCTGTTACGTCCTCTTTATCTCCTACGGCCCCCGGAACGTCACGCCCGAGGCCGTCCGGTCGCTGCTGTACACGAACTGGCCCCAGGCGCAACTGCTGACCGGGCGGGTCAACCGGAACACGAACGTCTTCCCGTCGCTGCACACCTCCCTGTCCGTGACGGTCGCGCTCGTCGCCCGCCGCTACCGCGACATCTTCCCCCGCTGGTACCCCGCGGCCGTCGCCCTCGCGGCCTCGATCGCCGTCTCGACGATGTACCTCGGAATCCACTGGGCGACCGACGTGGTCGGCGGCGCCGCCCTGGCGGCGGTCGCGGTCGCGGTCGGCGTCACCGCCGCCGAGGCCGCCGCCGAATCGGGTCCGGCGCTCGGCGACTCGCCCACGGGGGTGGTCGATCGCGTCGCCGCGTGGATCCGGCGGTGACCCGGCCGGTCGCTCGCCGGCGGGTCGCCTGACCACGCCGTGCGGTCAGACGGTCACGACGATCGGGACCGGCGTGAAACACAGGGCGCCGAGACAGAGCGCGAGCGCGCCGACCGCCTTCCGCCGGCGGTCGACGGGCGCGTCGTCGAGGGGCGTGGCGGTCCCGGCGCGACCGAGCAGGAGCGTCAACAGCCCCCACAGCACCCAGACCCCGACGGCCTGCCCGTCGGCGAAGACGAGCAGCGCCGCGGCCAGCCCGAACAGCGCGAGCGGCAGGACGTACCGAAGCGCCTCGACGCGCTCGCCGACGAGCGCCCGCGAGACGTGCGCGCCGTCGAGCTGTCCGACCGGCAGGAGGTTGAGGAACGTGACGAACGCGCCCACCCATCCGCCGATCAGGACGGGATTGGCCGCCAGCCCGGGGTCGCCGTAGCGCAGCGGCTCGCCCAGCGCCGCCGCGACGGCCTGGATCAGCGGCGGGTAGCCGAGTTCGTACTGCGCCGCGTAGGCCAGCCCGCCCGCGTTGCTCACGTCTATCGGCGGCAGCGAGACGCCGACCGCCGTCACGGCGACGGTCGCGACCAGTCCCGCCAGCGGCCCGGCGACGCCGATGTCGAACAGCGCCTCCCGGTCGGGGATGTGACCCCGCATCCGGATGACCGCGCCGAGCGTTCCGAGCGCGGTCGGGACCGGGATGAAATAGGGCAGCGACGCCTCCACGTCGTGGTACCGCGAGGCGAGGTAGTGGCCGAACTCGTGGACCGCCAGCACCGAGAGGACGGCCGCCGCGAACGGCCACGCCGACAGCAGCCGCCCCGGCGCCGACAGACCGTAGCCGTACCACCCCGCTCCCGCGAACAGCGTCGTCGCGAGCGTCGCGACGAACAGGGCGACGTTGGTCCACGGGACCCCCTCGACCGCCGTCGAGCGCTCGGTGGCGACGAGGACGTGTTCGCCCGTCTCGCGGGCCAGTCGCACGCGGTACCCCCGCTCACGGAACCGCCGCGCGAGCCGCTGTTCGACCGCCTCGCGCGCACCGTCCAGTTCGCCGTAGTAGCGCGCGCCGTCGTCGGTGACCTCCACCTCGTACACGTCGAACGACTCGCCCAGCGACCCCGGATCGGGCAGGTCCGTCGACGGCGACGTGGGTGCGGACATCACCCCGCCTAGGGACGGGACCCGCAAATACCTGACCGAGCCCGAGGTGGTGACTCGCGCTCGGTCCGATCCGGCCCCGCTCCGCATCCAGTCCGACCGTTCATGCCGATCCGGCCCGTAGAACGGCCGATGGCACGCCCACCGACACCGGACGCCGAACCGGTTCTCTCGGACCTGGCCGACCGGGGCTACGAGACGACGCGTCTCCCGGGCACCGACCAGCCGGCGGCGGTCGCGACCGGTGGCGACCCGCCGAACGCGGTGACGGACCGCCCGTTCTCGGTCGAACCGCTCGCCGCCGCGACCCCGCTCGGTCTCGTCGCGCCCCTGGCCGCGGCCGGCGCCGACCGGCGCGCGACGCTGCTGGTCGCCGACCCCGGGACCGCCGCCGACGCACGCGATATCCTGACCGACCCGTTCCTGCGCCGGCCCGACGTCGAGGGGTCGCGCGCGTTCTACGCGATCCCCGACCGCATCCGCCTGACCGACGACACCTACGCCGCGGTCGCCGCCGACGGCCCGCTCCGCTGGCGCGAGGAACCCGCGACCCCTGGCGTCACCGGTGACGGCGGCGACGCCCCTCGACTCCTGCTGGAGGGCGACGACGAGACGCTCGCCGCGCTCCCGTCGGTCGACGCCCTCGCCTGTCCCGGCCCCGACCCCGACGCCTTCCCGTATCGCTACGCGCGCGCGGCCGACAAGCGAATCCACGTCTCCGACCGCGACGGCGAGATCGGGAGTCTGTCTGGTATCACCGCCATGAAATCCGACGGGTATCGGCCCGTCCCGCTCCCGCTCGTCCCCGAACATCACGTCCGGGCGAACGGACACCTCGCCCGACGGTGGGCGATCGCCGTCGTCGACGACGGTGACGTGTCGTACGTGACGGACCGATCGTAGCTCCGGTCGCGGCCGCTCGCTGTGGGTACTCGCCTCGAAAAACGCGGGCGAAAGAGGCCGGGACTCACTGCGTGCTCCCGAAGAACCGCCGGCTCCGCCGCCGGATGCTGGAACGCTAGCTTACCGCTCTTCGGAGTCTCGCGGGTCACTCCGTTCCCCGCTCGACTGTCCCGAGGAACGCTTCGCTGCGCTCAGCGTTCCTCGCTATCCAGCACGCGGATCTGGTCCCCGCGGACGGTGACCGGGATCGGGACCGTCGCCTCGTACAGCTCGACGGTGACCTGGTCTTTGCCCTCGTCGATGCGCTGGACCTGCGCCTTCTCGCCCTTGAACGGGCCGGCGATGAGTTCGACGATGTCCCCCTCGGCGATGCCCTCCACGTCGGGCTTGGGCGAGAGGAAGTGTTCGACCTCGGCGATCCCGGACTTGCCGGGGACGACGCCGCGCATGTGCGGGATCTCGTCGGAGATGCGCTCGAAGACCGCGGAGTCGTCGGCCTCGACCATGACGTAGGAGGTCAGCGAGTCCGGCGCGAGCGCGGCGTGGATGGTGTCTTCCTCGCGGTTCATGATCATGTCGGCGACGGTGCGCTCCTGGCTGGCCGTGGTCTTGACGGCGAAGATACCCATCTCAGGGCCCCCCGGGCACGAAGTTCATGATCACGAAGATCAGGAAGCCGAGGATGCCGACGAGGACGATGCCGGCCCCGGCGATCTTCGCGACTTGCGAGAACTCGTCCCACGACGGCGTGCTGGCCAGCTTCAGCACGCGGACGTAGGAGCTCAGGTCGTAGGGTACGTTCATGCGGAGCGATTGCCGCCCCGACCTTTTCTATCTATTGATGCCGCTCGGCTCGGTCCCGGGCCCGCCGGAACGCCGGGTCCGCCTCCCAGAACCGTTTTACGCGACAGCGGTAACCACACTGGTAATGGACACCTGGCAGCGACGGACGCTGGCCTACGTCGGCGTCCTGACCGCGGCCATGGTCGGCTACGCGCTCGTCTACGACTACGGGATGACCGCCTTCGAGGGCGAGCCGGTCACGTTCCTCGAGTCGTTCAAGTTCGTCGTCGAGACGTTCACCACCACCGGGTACGGGAACCAGGGCGACTGGGAGTCGGCGCAGATGGCGGTCCTCGTCGTCTTCATGATGACGACCGGGACGCTGATGATCTTCCTCGCGCTCCCGGTCTTGCTCTTCCCGCTGCTGGAGGAGGCGCTGTCGACGACCGTGCCCGCCGCGGTCGAGAACGGCCACGAGGACCACGTCATCGTCGCAACCTACACCTCCCGCGTCGAGACGCTCATCGGCGAACTCGACTCCCGAGACGTGGACTGGGTCATCGTCGAGCCGGACCGCGACCGCGCCACCGACCTCTACGAGGAGGGCTACGAGGTGATCCACAACGACCCCGACTCGGCCGACGGCCTGACCGCCGCGAACCTCGCCGAGGCCCGCGCCCTCGTGGCGGACGTGTCCGACCAGGTCGACGCCAGCATCGTCCTCACCGCCAGGGAGATCGACGAGTCGGTGCGCGTCGTCAGCGTCGTCGAGGAGCCCGACCGCGCCCGCTACCACGAGCTCGCCGGCGCCGACGCGGTGCTCTCCCCGCGGCCCCTCCTGGGCGAGAGCCTCGCCCGGAAGGTCACCGCCAGCGTCTCGACGGACCTGGGCAGCAAAGTCGAGGTCGGCGAGGACTTCGACATCGCCGAACTCCCGGTCCACCGCGGCGCGGACGTGGCCGGGCGCACCCTCGCCGAGAGCGGCCTCCGCGAACAGGCCAGCGTCAACGTCATCGGCGCGTGGTTCGACGGCGAGTTCGAGAGCCCGCCCCAGCCCGATTCGGTCATCGAACCCGGGACCGTCCTGCTGATGACCGGCAACGAGGCCCAACTGGAGCACCTCGCCGACCGCACCCGCTCGGAGGTCCGCCGGCACACCTCCGGCGAGACGGTCGTCGTCGGCCACGGCGAGGTGGGCCAGACGATCACCGACATTCTGGACGAGGTGGACCTGCCCTACACCGTCGTCGACCGGGAGGACGGTCCCGGCGTCGACGTGGTCGGCGACGCCACCGACCCCGAGGTGCTGGAGGCCGCGGGCCTGCGGGACGCCCGGTCGGTCATCCTCGCCATCCCCGACGACACCGCCGCCGAGTTCGCCACCCTCGTGGTCCGCGACGAGAGCCGACGGGTCGAGATCATCGCCCGCGCCGAGGAAGGCGAGGCCGTCCAGAAGATGTACCGCGCCGGCGCGGACTACGTCCTCGCGCTCGGGACAGTGACGGGACGGATGGTCGCCTCCGCGGTGCTGGAGGACGAGGACGTGATCTCGCTGGACACCCAGGTCGAGGTCGTCCGCACGCGTGCGCCCGGACTCGTCGGAACCTCGCTCGGCGACGCCGACGTGCGCGCCCGCACCGGCGTCACCGTCGTCGCCGTCGAGCGCAACGGCGACGTGGTGACCGACCTCGGCCCGGACTTTCGCGCGCAGTCGGGCGACGAACTCATCGTCGCCGGCCCCGACGAGTCGACCAATCGGTTCACCGAAGTGTTCGGCTGATCGGTCGACCTCGCACTCACTCGTCGAGATAGGTCGGTACTTCGACGCCGGGTCGGCTCAGCCGGATCCGGTCGCCGACCTCGACCTCTTCGATGGCCCGCGGGTACTCGAAGGTCGTCGCCGCCTTCGAGAGCGCGCCGGGGTCGGCCTGGATCGACCGCCAGCGCCGCCAGTGAGTCGGGACGAGCCGCTCGATCCCGACCATGTTCGCCGCGTCGATCACGTCCCGGGCGTCGTTGTACAGCTTCCGGCGAACGACCTCCCCGTCCTGCTTCAGGCGGGCGCTGGTCCCGTACGACAGCATCCCCATGTCGACGTCGAACTCCTCGCCGACCGCCTCGAACGCCTCGCAGGGGCGGTTGTCGCCGCCGTGGAAGATCGTTCCTTCCTCGTGTTCGAGGACGTACGTGACGCTCCCGTCGGCGTCGGGGTCGCGACCGCCCCGGACGTGGACGGTGAGATCGCCGACCTCGTAGCTGTCGCCCGGTTCGACGACTTCCCGGTCGTCCTCGGCGATCTCACTCACGTCGTGGTTCTCGTAGCACGCCGCCGGCGCGTGGACGGCGGCGCCGTCGTGGTCCAGCAGCGGGCCGAACGAGGGCGGCCAGAAGTGGTCGCGGTGGTCGTGCGTGCAGAAGACGGCGTCGCAGGCGTCGGCCCATTCCGGCTCCATCGGCACCGGCGGCATCCGCGCGATGTACTCGCGGTCCCGCTCGGTGCTGAAGTAGGGGTCGATGAACAGGGTTGTCTCGGGCGTCCGGATCGCCCAGCCGGTCACGCCGAGGAACCACAGCGAGACGCCTTCGACGTCGGCGCCGTTGAACTCCTCGCGGGCCCACCACTCGCCCCAGTCGCTGGTGATCGTCATCGCGTCACCCGTCCGTCCGTCGCGTCGGTCCCGCTCTGAGTGTGCATGCGCGACGGTCCCGTGGGGAGCGGGTAAACCTTCCGGCGCGAGCGGGCGCGGCCGGCCGTCGCCGCCGAACCGCTACTCCCGAGACTCGCGGCGGCGGGCGGCGAGTATCGCGGCGCCCACGATACCGATCAGCGCCGCGACCGCGCCGAACCCGGGGCCATCGCCGCTGGTCGTGGTCGGGTCGGCCGTTCCGGTCGCCGTCTCCGTCGCTCCCGGCGTCGTCGTCGGATCCGAGTGCGGCGTCGCGGTCGGCGTCGGTGACGCCACTGTCGCGGTCGGCCCTGAGTCGGTCGGGTCCGTCGTATCGTCGGGCTGCGTCTCGGTCTCGTTCGCCACGTTCGACCGCGAGACGGTCACACCGACGGCGTTCATCGAATCGGCGTAGGCTCTGTCGACCTCGCGGGAGTAGTTCCCGTCCCCGTCCGAATCGTGCGCGAGGAAGACGTGATACCCGGCAGACTCGTTTCGAGCCGTCTCGTTGAGGCCCACGCCGAGACCTCGATGCGTTCCGGCGTCGAGGTACTCGCTCGCTCCGAGGACAGGGCCGCCGCCAGCGCCCTCGGCGACGACGAACCCGCCGTCGGGCAGGGTCGCGTTCGCGACGCGGACGGTGCCGTTCGCCAGCGGATCGCCGGCCGGTTCGACGGCCGCTCGGGGGGAGTCGACCGGCACCGAGAACGGGTCGCTCTCGTACGCGTCACGACTCGCACCCCCCTCCTCGCGGATCGTGAGCGTGAGCGTCGTCCCCGGTTCGACATCGCTGAGGTCGAATCCCGTCCGGAAGACGGGTGCGTCGCCGATGTCGGGACCGTACGTTCCGCTCCTGTACACCCGCGCTGTCGTCCGGTGGGGCGTGACGGTGCCGGTGGCGTTCGCCGCGCTGACGGTCAGCCGCGTCCCGGGGGCGAACGAGGTGACGCCGAAGACCGTCTGGTTCGGCGCCGCGGCCAGGCCGGGGTCGAGGGCGCTCGCACTGGTGTCCCCGACCAGGTCCACTTGGCCGTCGGTCACCGCGAATCTGACGGGGTCGTTCGAGTCGTCGCCGTCTACCGGGGGAAGTCGGTGGCTACCGTTCACCTCGAACACCAGAGCCGGTTCGACTCCGCGGAAGAGCGGTGGGTCGCCCGTCTGCCAGTCGTCGCCCGGGCTGGTGTACGGCAGCGTCAGCAGGTCGGCCGTCACGTAGTACGTGTCGTTCGCGGGGTCCGCGACGGCCGCCCTGGCGCTCGACCCGTCGAGGCGGAATCGGTAGGGCGGTCGCTCTGGCCCGGTCTCGGTCCACGCTAATCCGAGCGAGACGTTCGGTCGGTCGAGAAACGAACGGAACCGCGCGTCGGCGGTGGAACCGGACTCGTTCGCGACGGCCCCTGTGATACCCGGCGCCTGCAGTTCGAGGACGAACGTGTCCCCCAGCGCCACGAACTCCTGGGGGGTCACCGTGCCGTTGGCCCGGGCCCGTTCGATGTCGGCCACCGACTGCAGACGCGCTCCCGTGCCGCTCGGTGCGACCAGCACCGTCGCGTTCGGTGCCGTTCGGGTATCGATCGCCGCTGCGGTGGCGTTCCACGAGACAGTCGCACCGACCGGGCGCATCGAGCCGGCGTAGTGCCGATCGGCCGAGCGGAAGTAGTTCCCGTCGCCGTCGGAGTCGTGGGCGAGAGAGACCCGGAGGGTCGAGTTGCCGGCGACGTGCTCGCTGACACTCACGCGTAGCCCCTCGTGGGTGCCGGGGTCGAGATAGTCGCTGCTGCCGACGACCGTGTCGTCGCTCTGCCGGACGACGGTGACGAAGCCGCCGCCGGGCAGTGTCGCCCGGTGGATCCGGACCGCTCCGTTTCGGATCGGACCGGCCGTCAGTAGTTCGACGGCAGCGCCTGAAGCGTCGACTGGCGCCCGGAACCGATCCTGTTCGTACTGGTCGTCGACGACCGTGCCGTTCGACGTGACGACGAGTCCGATTTCGGTTCCGGGCTGGACGTCACTGAGATTCAGCGCGGTCTCGAAGGCGAACTTCGGCGGTCCCCACTCGTCGGGGTCAACCGTCTCGCGGGTGACGCGAGCCGTCGCGGTCCGCGGCGCCTCGATCCCCGTGACGTTCGTCACCCTGACGGTGACCGTCGAGCCGGGAGCAAGCGCGGTGTAGCCGGTGACGGTCTGGTTCGGCGCCGCGGCGAGCCCGGGGACGAGCCTCCCCGAGCGGTCGGCACCCGTGAGCGTCGCGTCGCGCTCGAGGACGACGAACCGCCCGGTCCGGTTCGGCTCGTCGACCGACCCTGGGTTCAACCGATGCTCGCCGCCGACGACGAGTCGCGGGACGAACTCGCCATATCTGAGGTGAGCGTCGGTCCCCGGGTCCCCCGCAGCGTCGGGAACGTCCGCGAGGTCCGCCGCCACGTAGTAGATGTCGTTTCCGGGGTCAGCGACGACCGTCTGGCCGCGCGAGCCGTTCAGGGAGAAGATCTGCCGGTCTCGATGCGGGCTCACGTGTCGCTGGACGACCCGGAGCGAAACGTTCTCGCCGGCCAGCACCGACCGGAACCGCGCGTCGTCGGTGTCGCCGGTCGCGTTCGCGACCCTCTCGGCCATCCCGGGCAACCGCAGTCGGAACGCGAGCGTATCCCCAGCGGCGAGAACGGGCGACGGCGTCAACCAGCCGGCTTCGCGCCCCCGCTCGATCGCCGCGACGGACGTGAGACGGTCGGCCGACCCGCGCGGGGCGACCATGACCGTCGCATTCGTGCCGTTCGGGACGGATCCCGTCGCGGCCACGTCGTCGCTTCGTTGGTCGCGCTCGCCGTCGGGAGCGCCGGCGCCGAACGCGGGGATCGAACCGGCCCCGAGCGCCGCAACCAAGGCGACGGCGACGGCGGTCGCGACCGCACCGCGGGAGGGCGTGGTTGGCATACGCCCGGGTTCACTATCCACTCAAAAGTGTTTTTTGTTGACCATATATCGGACGAACGCCAGCGCTCGCGAAGGACGAACCGCGGAGAATCCCGGCCGCGCGACTACTCGACGTAGTCGATGTCGTCGCCGAGTTCCTTCGAGGCGCGCTCCTGCTCGGCCTCGCTTTTCCCGTAGATCTGCGGGCTCTCGACGCCCGTCACCACGATCATCGTCTCCATCTTGCCCTCGAACTGGTTGTTGACGCTCGCGCCCCAGATGATGCGGGCGTCGGGGTCGATGCGGTCGTAGATCTCCTCGACCACGCCCTCCGCCTCCTCGATGGACATGTCGGGGCCGCCGACGACGTTGACCAGCGCGGAGTTGGCGCCGTCGAACTCCACGTCGAGCAGCGGCGACCTGAGCGCGGAACGGATGGAGTCCTGGGCCTTGTTCTCCGAATCGGACTCGCCGAGGCCGATCATGGCGACGCCGCCGTTCTCCATGATCGTGCGAACGTCGGCGAAGTCGACGTTGACGAGGCCGGGCTTGGTGATCAGCTCGGTCATGCCCTTGACCGACCGCATCAGGACGCGGTCGCAGATCTTGAACGCGTCCTGCAGCGGCATCGACGGCGCGTAGTCGAGCAGGCGGTCGTTCGGCACGACGATGACGGTGTCGCTCACCGCGCGTAGCCGTTCGAGACCGGCGTCGGCGTTGGCCCGCCGGCGCTCACCCTCGGCGGTGAACGGGATCGTGACGATCGAGATGGTCAGCGCGCCCTGGTCCTGGGCGGCCTGTGCGACGACGGGCGCCGAACCCGTCCCCGTGCCGCCGCCGAGGCCGGCGGTGACGAACACCATGTCCGAGCCGTCGATGGACTGCTGGATGTCCTCGATGTTCTCCTGGGCGGCCTCCTCGCCGATCTTCGGGACCGAACCGGCGCCGCGACCGCCGGTCCGCTTGCGGCCGATGAGGATCTTCGTGTCGGCCTTGACCTCGTCGGCGAGGTGCTGGGCGTCCGTGTTGGCGGCGACGAGCTTCGCCCCGTGGATCCCCTCCTCCATCATCCGGGTGACGGTGTTGCCGCCGGCGCCCCCGCAGCCGACGACGGTGATCTTCGTCTCCAGATCTTTGACCACGTCGGCCAGCTCCTCGTCGGACATCTGCCCGGACGTGGACATCTCGTCTGTCCCCGTCGAACCCGCCGACTCCTGCCCCCCTTGCGGTTCCTGCTGGGCCGCCTCCTCCCGCTCGGCCTCGGCCTCGTCGATCGCGTCGTCGATTATAGAGTCCATATTTTAAGTTTCCGTTGCTGGCCAACATTTATTAAGCTTCTCCCGCGCGTCAGACGCCTGACTGACGCTCGGTAGCACGCCCGTACTCCGCCCGTTTCCCGTGTAAGCGCCCCTTACTCCCGCGAGTGGCCGTTTCGGCCGATCTCCAGGTGAAACGGTGGCTCGGCGGAGTGCGCGCCGGGTGGGTTCCGAGTGGGTTTCGAGTGCGTACCAGATAGGTGCCGGATCGGAACGGGGCGCGGTCGCGAGCGGTGGCGAGTCGACCGCCGGGGCGCGCGGCCGAGTCGCCGGCCGCCTACTCCGTCGAATCGCCGATTGGGAAGCGATGCTCGCGCTCGACGCGGACGACCGCGGGGTCGATCTCGTCGCCGTCGACCGTCACGGGTTCGCCCTCGGCGAGTCTGCCGAGTTTCGGGCCGTCGGGGACGCCGAGCGTGCGGGCGCGGTCGGGGTCGAACGCCGACTCGCGCGCGACGACGGCGTCGGGGTGGCGCTCGACGACCTCGTAGGCGTCGTCGAGGATCGCCGCGAGGTCGTCGACGAGCGACACCCGGTCGTCCGCGGCGGCGGACGCCGCCCCGTTCCCGTCGGACTCGACGAGCGCGCGGCCCGCTGTGCGGGTCCCGCCCTCGCTCGTCTCGAAGGCGACGGTCGCGCGTTCGACCGCCGCGCGGGCGGCCTCGCCGTCGATCCCCTGGGCTTCGGCGAGGAGGTCGCCGGGGAGAGCGACGACCGTGAGGTCGCCACCGTCCCCCTCCGAGACGCCCTCGTACCCGGTCGCGCGCTCGCCGAAGCGGACGCCGTCGTCGACGCTCCCGAGTCGTTCCTCGACGGTCTCCACGAGTGTCAGGGGGACGCCGGTCGTCTCGCGGACCCACGTCTCGCTCACCGCGCGGTAGCCCAGTTCGTCGACGACGCGCTTCAGGTCGGGGCGGTCGCCCTCGACGACGGCGTAGTCGGCCGCGCTTGCCTCGAAGGCCCGCCGGAGCACGTCGCGGTTCCGTTCGGGGTCGCCCATCGCGTCGAGCCCCCAGTCGGGGGCGACGTGGCCGACCGCCCAGTCGGTCTCGGCGAGGATCCGCTCGAATCGGGGGGCGTAGTGGCCGCCGCCGAGCCCGACGAGCTGTCGGCGGGTGCCGCCCTCGCGGGGAGCGTCGGGGTCGGTGTCGGCGAGCGCGAGGACGGCACGGGCGACCGCGCCGGCGGCGTCGGGGTCGTCCCACTGCGGGTCGTCGCTACCGACCTCGACGAACATCGAGGGGACGCCCACGTCGGTCGGCCCGTGGTGCGTCGCCTCCATCCCGACCTCGTAGCCCTCGGAGGCGTGCTCGCGCAGGGCCGCGAGGGCGCGGCGATGGGCGTTCGGACAGGCGCGGGCGAACGCGCCCGGTTCGCCGCCGTACTCGGCGGGGCCGACGTTGCCGGTGTGGTGGGCGGTCAGCAGCGGCCCGGTCTCGCCGGCGTGCCGGGAGGCGAAGACGAGCAGGTCCGGTTCCGTCCGCCCCTCCTCGCCGTCGACGCGTCCGAAGGCGTCGGCGACCCCGTCGAGCTCCAGATGCAGGTCGTCGAACTCGCGCAGTTCGATCGAGTCCGTGCGGTAGACGGTCCCGCCGCCGTCCGCGTCGGGTCGTGACCCGTCGGTGTGTTCTGTCCAGTCGGCGACCGCGCGGAGGCGCTCGCCGATGTGGACGGAGGCGGAATCGTCCCGGGAGACGACGATAGCGAGCATTCAGTCGGCGAACTCCTGATGGACGGGGTCGCGGCCGATCGCGGTGCGGCCGGCGTCGGCGGCGAGGCCGATCATTCGTTTCAGCGCCGCCCGACGCGCGACGAACAGCGCCGTCCCGAGGACGGCGTAGACCGCCGCGTAGACGAGCAGCAGTTGCTCGCTGTCGACCGGCAACGCGATGGCCTCGCGGATGAGCAGGAACTCGAGGACCACTTGCGAGATGAACAGGGCGAAGATAGCCAGCGCCTCGCGGACGCTGATCTCGAAGTTGACCAGGATCGCCAGGGCGAAGTACGACTGGGCGGCGGTGATCCAGATCTCGGCGGCCTGCTTGCTGTCGAACGGGAGGGCGCCGTACTGGCCGTAGGCGAGCGAGAAGACGACCGAGAGCGTCCCGATCAGCAGCGTCCACTGGTTGAGCTTCGAGGAGATCAGCGCGTTGAACCCCGCCGTCGACCGGGCCTTGTTGACGAGGACGACGACGACGATCAGCTCGGGCGACTCGCTGGCCAGCGGCGCGATCCACTGGATCATGAAGAACTCGGGGATGCCGTTCTCGAGGCCGATGGTCTCCAGACCGTGGGCGAACGGCTCGACGGCGGTGAAGATCATCACCCCGGAGTAGGCGAACAGCGCGAGCACGACCAGCGGTCGCCACGGCAGCGACCACTGCTGGAAGTAGTGGGGGACCCCGACGTGTTCCTCCTCGGCTTCCACGTCGCCGCGGATGATGATCCCGATGTAGACGACGTAGAGCCCGACCAGCACGAGCGTGTCGATGATGTCGATACCGCCGCCCAGCGGGACGAGGAACGCCCAGGCGGTCGCCAGGAAGAGGAACGTGATCTCGGTCGCGATGTCGCGGTCGAGCGTGACGGCGTCCCGCAGGAAGCCGTCGCGGTTCTCGACGGCCGAGTCGCGGGTCTTGGCGGCCCGCCAGACGGTGAAGACGGCGATGCCGGCCCAGCCGATGCCGATGAGGATGCGGTTGGCGCCGGTCATGTTCGCCACGGCGAGGTTGGCGTCGTGACAGGCTCGCGCCAGCTGCGTCTCGCCGGCCTCGACGGCCGCCGCCGACAGCGGCTCGCAGGCCGCGGTCGTCGCGCCGCCCGCCCCCGCGTGCCAGGCGTACAGGGCGTCGACGGCGTACTCGGGGGCGACCGCCAGCACCGCCAGCACGGCGATGGCGAACGCCCGCGGCACGTCTTTCTCGGCGGTTTCGGCGCCCCACGCCAGCAGGAAGGAGGCGCCGAGGACGGCGACCCCGCTGACGGCGACGGTCGGTACGGTTCCCAGGTCTGCGCCGGTCGCGACGGCGCCGACCCATCCTGCCGTCAGGGCGAGCGCGGCGGCGACCTGCACGAGCGGGTGACTGAGACGGCTCACTGATACCCGTGACGCAACCTCGATTTGAAACAGTTGCGAATCTCTCGCGGGCGGGCGTCGCCCGCCGAGTCGCGTCCGGACCGAACGGACCGGCGCGGGCCGAGACGGAACACGTTATGTCGGCGGCCCCGCTGGGGCCGGTATGGACGTCTACGGACTCATCGGCAACCCGGTGGGACACTCGCTGTCCCCGCCGATGCACGAGGCGGGCTACGAGGCGCTCGACGTCGACGCCCGCTACGTCACGTTCGAACCGCCGACAGACGGCGCCGCGGCCGCTGTCGAAGGCGCGGCCGATCTCGGGATCGCGGGGCTCAACGTCACCATCCCGTTCAAGCAGGACGTGCTGGCGGCCGTCGACCCCGACCCGCTCGCAAGCCGCATCGGCGCCGTCAACACCGTCGATTTCGGCGGTGACCGGATCACGGGGCACAACACCGACGCCGTCGGCGCCATGCGGGCGCTCCGTGCTCACGACGTGGCCCTGTCGGGGACCGCGGTCGTCGTCGGTGCCGGCGGCGCGGGCCGCGCGGTCGCGTTCGGCCTCGCCGACGAGGGGATGACCGTCCGGATCGCCAACCGCACGGAGTCGAAGGCGGACGACCTCGCGGCGGACGTGCGAGGAGAGGAGACGGAGGCGACGGCAGCGGACGAGGCCGGCGGCGACGCGACGGGTCACGGTCTGGACGCCCTGCCCGACCTGCTGGCGGACGCGGACGTGCTGGTCAACGCGACCAGCGTCGGGATGGAGTCCGACGAGACGCCGGTTCCCGCGGGAGCGCTCCACGGCGACCTGGGCGTGCTCGACGCGGTCTACCGGCCGCTGGAGACGCGACTCCTGCGTGACGCGGCCGACGCGGGGGCGACGACCGTCGACGGCGCCTGGATGCTGCTCTACCAGGGAGTCGAAGCGTTCGAGCGCTGGACCGGCCGCGAGGCGCCGGTCGAGGCGATGAACGGGGCGCTCCGCGAGCGCCTCTGAACCGCGACGAGAGCGCCCGCCGGTCCCTCCGGAGCGGTGACTCCGGTGACCGCTGGCCGGGCGACGAGCGAGCGTCGGCGGGAACGACCGATCTCGTCGCCGTCGGGAGCGCAGAAAGACGTTAAGTGATGGGGTCCGCTATTGCTCCCTATGGGGCTCATCGAGCGTATCAAGTCTGCACTCGGGCTGGGCGCGTCCTCTTCGACTTCCCGGCCCGCGGCGTCCTCCACCGACGGCCCGTCCCCGGGCGACGACCCCGGGACGGCCGGCGACGGCGCGTCCGACGACGGCGTCGACGTGACCGTCGAACACGAACCCGCGACCGCCAGCGAAGACGCGGTCAAGGGCACCGACACCGCGACCGACAGCGGGTCGACGGCTGCGACCGAACCGGCGGACGCGACCGACACCGACCTCGAGACCGACACCGGAGTCGGCGAGGACGAGGCCGAAGACGAGACCGAAGCTGCGGCAGACGCCGAGGCCGACGACGCGGCGGCCGACGAGGACTCGTCGGCGGGCGCGCCGACGGATCCGGCGCCGGACGCGGAGCTGGAAGACATCAAGGGGATCGGGCCGACGTACGCCGAGCGCCTGCGCGAGGCGGGCGTCGGCGGCGTCGGTGCCCTCGCCGAGGCCGACGCCGCGGCGCTCTCCGAGGAGACGGACATCGCCGAATCGCGCGTCGAGAACTGGGTCGAACAGGCGAAGCTCTACTGACCGCTCTCCTTGCGGGGACCGAAAACCGGTTACCGTCCCCGTGCTTCTCCCGACGTAATGACGACGCCCTGGGTCGTGACCGACGAGACCGCCTTCGAGCGCCTCGCCGCCGACGCGCCGACCGACGCCCGCGTCCCCGTCGAGGTCCGCGTCTCAGTCGCCGACCCCTTCGAGGCGTACCGGCGCGCCCGCGACGGCCCCGGCGGGTTCCACCTCGAGACCACTGGCGGCCAGTCCGGCTGGGGGTACTTCGGCGTCGATCCCGTCGACCGCGTCACCGTCGCCGCAGACGAGGCGGCCGGCGCCCCCGTCGGCGAGTCCCCGAGCATCGACGCGCTCGGCGACCGGCTCGACGCCGAGTCGCTCGTTCGGGGCGACTGCGACGTGCCCTACCCCTGCGGCGCCGTCGGCTGGCTCTCCTACGACGTCGCCCGCGAACTGGAGGACCTCCCCGACGACGCCGACCGCGACCGCGATCTGCCGCGCCTGCAGATCGGCGTCTACGACCGGGTCGCGGCGTGGGAGGAGCCGCGCGAGGGCGACGAGACGACGCTCCGGATCACGGCCTGCCCGCGGGTCGACTCCGAGAACGACGAGACCCCCGCGGACGCCTACGAGCGCGGTCGCGAGCGGGCGCTCGACCTCGCTCACGCCGCCGTCGAGGGCGACCCCGCGGTCGGGGACCCGCCGGTCGAGACCGACGAGGCCCGCTTCGAGAGCGACTGCGGCCGGGGGGCGTTCGCCGACCGCGTGCGCCGCGTGAAGGAGTACATCCGCGACGGCGACACGTTCCAGGCCAACGTCTCCCAGCGGCTCACCGCCCCTGCGGCGGTCCACCCCGTCGCCGCCTTCGACGCGCTCCGGGCCGTGAACCCGGCGCCCTACTCCGCCTTGCTGGAGTTCCCCGGCGTCGACCTGGTGAGCGCGAGTCCCGAGCTCCTCTTGGACCGAGAGGGGAAGCGGCTCCTGACGGAACCCATCGCCGGCACGCGGCCCCGCGGCGAGACGGACGAGGAGGACGAGTTCCTGGCCGACGACCTGACGAGCGACGAGAAGGAGCGGGCCGAACACGCGATGCTGGTCGACCTCGAACGCAACGACCTGGGGAAGGTCAGCGAGTACGGCTCCGTCGAGGTCAGCGAGTACCGCCGCGTCGATCGGTACTCGGAGGTGATGCACCTGGTCTCGCTGGTCGAGGGGCGCCTGCGTCCCGAACACGACCTGGGCGACGCCGTCGCGGCGGCGTTCCCCGGCGGCACCATCACCGGCGCGCCCAAGCCCCGGACGATGGAGATCATCGACGAGGTCGAATCGACCCGGCGCGGGCCCTACACCGGGAGCGTCGGGGTCTTCGGGTTCGACGGCCGGGCGACGCTGAACATCGTCATCCGGACGCTCGTGCGCTACGGCGAGGAGTACCACCTCCGCGTCGGCGCGGGGATCGTCCACGACTCGGAGCCCGACCGGGAGTTCGAGGAGACGCTCGACAAGGGCCGGGCGCTCGTGACCGCCGTCGACGAGGCGCTCGGCGACCGCGCCGCCTTCACCGTGGGGGACCATGACTGAGCCGTCCGCTCCGGGAGTCGGGAGCGTCCCGTCCATCGACCCCGACACCGGCTCCGCCGCCGACGGCGACCGCCTCGCCGCCGACGCCACGGCGGTCGACCGCCAGTCCGACGTGACCGTCCTCGTCGTCGACAACTACGACTCCTTCGCCTACAACCTCGTCCAGTACGTCGGAGACGTTGTCTCTGCTCCGGGCCCTGCGACGCGGTCGCACGACGTCGGCGAGGCCGTCACGACCGCCGACTGGCTCCCCGAGGTGACCGACGGCGAGGTGGTCGTCCGCCGCAACGACGCCGTCGACGTGGACGGGATCCGCGCGATCGACCCCGACGCCATCGTGGTGTCTCCCGGTCCCGGGACCCCGCAGGAAGCGGGCGTCTCGATGCCGATATTTCGCGATCTCGACTACCCGACCCTGGGCGTCTGTCTGGGCCACCAGGCGCTGTGTGCGGTCGCCGGCGCGCCCGTCGGCCACGCCGAGGCGGTCGTCCACGGCAAGCCCTCGACGATCGGCCACGACGGCGGCGGGCTCTTCCGGGCGCTCCCCGACCGCTTCGAGGTCGGCCGCTACCACTCGCTGGCCGTCGAGCGCGCCGACCTGCCGGACTGCCTGACGGAGACGGCCCGGACCGAGGACGAGGCCGGCGTCGTCATGGGCGTTCGCCACCGCGAGCGCCCGCACGTCGGCGTCCAGTTCCACCCCGAGAGCATCCTCACCGAGCACGGCAAACAGATGATAGAGACGTTCTGCCGGATGGCCCTGGAGGGATCGCTGTGAGCGGCGACGAACCGAACGGCGACTCGGGCCCCCTCACGTACCACGTGAACGGCGACCTCGTTCCCGCCGACGAGGCGACCGTCTCCGTCCGCGACCGGGGGTTCATGTACGGCGACGGCGCCTTCGAGACCCTGCGCGTGTACGGCGGCGACCCCTTCGAGTGGGAGGCCCACCGCGACCGGCTCCAGCGGACGGCCGAGACCCTGGGGTTCGGCGAGGCGGTCCCCGAGGACCTGCGCGAGCGGGTCGACGCGACGCTCGCCGCCAACGGCCTCTCGGAGGCCTACTGCAAGGTGTCCGTGACGAGGGGGGTCCAGCCGGGGAAGCTCACGCCCGACCGCGACGTGGACCCGACGGTCGTCGCCTACGTCTCGCCGCTGGGCCGCGGCGGCGTCGAAGGGTCCCCGGTGTGGGACGGACCGGCGACCGTCCAGACCGTCCGGACGCGCCGCCCGCCGACGGAGTCGCTCCCGGCCGACGCGAAGACCCACAACTACCTCGCCGGGATCCTCGCCCGGCTGGAGCTCCGGCGGGCCGCGACCGAGGAGTTCGCCGCCGACGAGGCGGTGATGCGGACCACCGACGACGCCCTCGCCGAGGGCGCGACGAGCAATCTCTTCTTCGTCGACGGCGGGACGCTCAAGACGCCCGGCGACGCCCTGCCGATCCTCCCCGGCGTCACCCGGTCGGTCGCGATCGAACTGGCCGAGTCGGAGGGGTTCTCGGTACGGACGGGGACGTACACCCTCGACGACCTCCGAGACGCCGACGAGGTCTTTCTCACCAACTCCACCTGGGAGATCCGGCCGGTCACGAGCGTCGACGGCATCGACGTGAGCGTCGGTCCGATGACCCGGTTGCTCTCGCGGCTGTTCGACGAGCGCGTCGAGCGCGAACACTACGGCGGGACCGACGCGGACGCCCGGGACGGAGACACCACCGACGGGACGTAGTCGGCTACGCCCGGTTCTCGACGGGTTCGTCGGTCCGCTCGACGCCCTCGATATCGAGGATCAGATCGGGACCGAACGCCCCGGCTGGCGTCTGGAACCCGGTCGGCGCGTCGCCGTCGCCGACCCGTTCGGCGATTTCGACCGCAGTGAGTTTCGTCAGCCGATAGGTCTCGGGCGCGACGAGTCGCGAGACCGCCCGCTCGCCGTCGTCGGTCTCGACCTCGCCCTGCTCACGGCCTTGCCGTTCGCTTCGAGGCGCGTCCAGTCGTCGCGCCTCGCCCCAGACATAGCTCTCACCCTCGCGGCGCGTGCGCTCGTCGGGCCCGTCGACGCGCGCGTCGACCAGCGATTCGAGCAGCGACCGGACCGGACCGGAACCGGCGATCGGGCCGAGAGCGCTGCCGAGTCGGGCCGCACGCGGGGCCCACGACGGGACGGCGGTGTAGACCGCGACGTCGTCGATCCCGGTCGTGTGGTAGGCGGTCGACACGTCGCCCCAGGGGACCGCCATCGCGGTCCGCTCGCCCCGACCGAAGTCGATCCGGCGGGTGTCGCTTCCGATCGGTACCGACTCGATGCGACCCGCCCGCCGGACGGCGCCGCCCCCGCCGAGCCCGCGGACGGCCGTCTTCGCGGTGCCCGGGGAGATACCGCCCGAGGCCTCGAACCCCAGCGCGAGCCGGTCGGCGTCGGGCAGTCGCTCCGCGAGGTGGGCGGCCAGGCAGTCGGTCGGGACCACGTCGAAACCGACGCCGGGCAGGACCGTGACGCCCGCGTCGTCGGCACGCCCGTCCTCGGTGGCCAGCCGTTCGAACACCTCGATCTCGCCGGTGATGTCGAGGTAGTGGGTGCCGGTGCGCAGACAGCCCTCGACCATCGGTTCTGCCGTCTCGGTGAACGGACCCGCGCAGTTGAGGACCGCGTCGACTTCGTCCAGCCCGAGATCCAGCAGTCGGGGCTCGTCGAGGGCGAACACGCGCTCCTCGCAGCCCTGCCGGATCGCCTGGTTCTCGACGGCGTTGCGGTCGCGGCCGGCGACGACCACGTCGAGGCCGCGGTCGGTCGCCTCCTCGACGACCAACTGCCCGGTGTAGCCGTACGAGCCGTAGACGAGAAGGTCAGCCATGTCCGTCGGTTCGCCGGAGATCCGGATAAGACTGGGGGTCGCGCACGGGAGACCGGGTCGCGAGCTATTTGGTCCGCCGGCCGCTACGGGGAAGCGATGGGTCACCACACGTTCCCCGCGGAGGAGGGCGACCGACTGGAAGACGCCGCGCGCCGATACCGCAGTTGCTCGGCCGAGGAACTGCTCTGGGCGCTCGACCCCGACCCCGACGACAGCGTCGTCGACGTGGGGAGCGGCACCGGCTTCTTCACCGACGACGTGGCGCCCCACGCCGGCACGGTCTACGCCCTCGACGTACAGGAAGCGATGCACGACCGCTACCGCGAGAAGGGCGTCCCGGAGACCGTCGAACTCGTCACCAGCGGCGCCGACGAGCTTCCCTTCGACGACGACACGCTGGACGGGGCGTTCGCGACGATGACCTACCACGAACTCCCCGCGGAGACGGTGGACGAACTCGCGCGCGCCCTCCGGCCCGGCGGGCGGGTCGCGATCGTCGACTGGACCGCCGAGGGCGCGGGCGAGCACGGCCCGCCGCTCGACGAGCGCTACGACGCCGACCACGCCGCCGACGCGTTCGAGGCGGCCGGCTTCTCCGTCGAGTTTCGGGCGACCCGACTGGACACCTTCCTGTTCGTCGCGACGCTGGACGAAGAGTGACGGAACGGGCTACGCCAGTTCCTCGCGGACCTCGGCTTTGACTTCGTCGGCGTAGCTGTCGGCCAGCCGGGTCGGTTCGGGGAGTTTGTAGCCGTCGGCGCAGGCCAGCGCCACCTCGGCGGCGGTGTCGGCGCTCACGCGGTGGCCGGGGCTGACGATCAGCGGGTTGACGTACCGCTCGGAGTTTTCGAACTGGCGGGTCTGGACGGCGTCGCCGATCCGCGTCCCGGGCTCGGCGGTCACCACGTCCGCGTCGGCCTCGATAGCGACGCGGGCGCCCGCCGGGAGCTTCCGGTCGAGCGACTCTCGCGGAGTGCCACAGAGCAGACTCTTGGCGACGCCGACGGTGGGGAGATCGAGCGTGACGCCGACGTGGGTCGCGATACCGGCCTCCCGGAAGTGGATGCGGCCGCTCCCGTCGACCAGCGCGATGTCGGGTTCTCGCGAGAGGGCGTCGAACGCCGCGAGGATCGCCGTCCCCTCGCGGAAGCTCAGCAGGCCCGGGATGTAGGGGATCGCGGCCGGTTCGACCGCGTACACGCGTTCGACGACCTCGCCGCCGCGCAGGAGGACGACGGCGCTGACCGCGTGGTCGTCGACGAACGCCTGGTCGACGCCGGCGACGAGCGGCGGGCCGCCTGTCGGGGCCCCAGTGTCGGTCGCGTCGGCGAGACTGGTCTGTGCGTCGTCGGTGGCAGTGTCGTCACCGCAGACGGCAGTGGCGTCGAACGGGAGGTCGTCCGCGAAGACGGCCGCGTCTGCGATCTCGCGCTGGAGGTTCTCCATGTCTTCGCGGGAGAGCGAAGCGTCGGGGACGAACTCGGGGCGGACGACCTCCATCAGGCGGCCCCCATCAGAACGGACCGCGGCCGCCGGGGCCGCCCGGGCCACCGGGGCCGCCGGGGCCGCGACCGCCGGCGCCGAACTGCAGTTGCTCGGGGACGCGGCGGCGTCCCTTGACGTGCTGGCCGTACAGCAGGCCGATCCCGAGGCCGAGGAGGTGGGCGAGCTGTGCGGTGCCGCCGGCGCCGATCCCGGTCGAGAGGATCAGGAAGACGGTGTAGCCGGTGTAGCCGACGGTCAGCAGCCACAGCGGCACCGGGAGCAGGAAGTACAGGTACACCGTGAGGTTGGGGTTGAGGACGGTGAGCACGGCCATGATGGCGAGGCCCGCGCCGCTAGCGCCGATGACGCCGGCGACGCCGGGGCCCGGGGCCGGGATCCCGCCGTACTGGTAGATCTGGAAGCCAACCTGGCCGAGACCGGCGAGCGCACCGCTCCCGAGGAAGAGGACCGCGAAGTCGCGCGACCCGACGTAGTCCTCGACGATGCGGCCGAAGAAGAATATCACGATGCTGTTGATCGCGATGTGGCCGAAGCCGCCGTGGGCGAAGATGGAGGTGAACCACGTCCAGACGTACTCGGGGTGGGCCGGCGAGAGCACGAAGATCGGCTCGACGAGCGCCGGCGCGATCAGGTCGACGACCAGCTGCAGGAAGAAGGTGACCCACATCGCGCCCAGGAAGGCGTAGGTCATGTTCCCGCGGAAGTAGCCCAGCGGGCCGCCGGGACCGGTGTCGATCCCGAGGCGGTCGCTCAGACCGCCGCCGCCGTCGTCGTCGGCGACGCTGTCGTCGAAGCCGCTATCGAAGACGCCGCCGGGGTCGTCCCAGCTGTCCAGCCCCGGACACCCGTGGTTCTCCGGGAGGCGGTGTTCCGCACAGAACGTGCCGCCGCAGTGGCGACACTGGTACGGCATGTTCTCCTGCTTGCCGCACTCGTCGCACCTCGACATTACCCGGTCTTGGAAGGGTACCGGCAAAGGGATTGTGTTCGAGTCACCCACGCCGTCGCGCCGTCGGCCCCGCGAGCGGTAGCGGGCGTCCCGAACCCGTTCGTCCCCGCGGATAGTCCGTAGACCGCCTGACACTCGACGACCGTTGGCCGGCACCCACGCACTTACATAGTATCGTCGCATCAGATCGGGCCGTGAACGAGACGAGCACCGAGCCGCGGGTCCTCATCGTCGACGACGAGGCGGAGGTCGCCGACGTGTACGCGCTGCGCCTCCGCGACGAGTACGACACCGAGACGGCCTACGGGGGCGAGGAGGCGCTCGAAGCCGTCGGCGAGCACGTCGACGTGGTCCTCCTCGACCGCCGCATGCCGCAGGTGTCGGGCGACGACGTGCTGTCGGCGATCCGCGACCGCGAACTCGACACGCGAGTCATCATGATCACCGCGGTCGACCCGGACTTCGACATCGTCGACATGCCCTTCGACGACTACCTCTGCAAGCCCGTCCAGAAGGACGACCTGGTCGCCGCCATCGAACAGCAGCTCACCGCCAGCCGCTACGACGACCGACTCACCGAGTACCTGGAGGTCACCTCGAAGATCGCCCTCCTGGAGGCGGAGAAGACCGACGCCGAACTCGACGGCAGCGACGAGGTCGCCCGACTGCGCGACCGCGCCGCGTCGATCCAGGCCGAGATGGACGAGGCGCTCGCCGAGTTCGACGACTTCCAGACCGCGTTCAACGAGATCAGTCGCCACGCCGAGTGAGCGACCGCGTTCTCCCCGATCGATACGGTACTCGCCGTCAGAGCCAGCGGCGCCCGGCGACAGAGCGAGCGCGCTCGGGTGAGTCCGGGCTCAACAGAAGTCCGCGGTGACGAACACGTCGTTGCGCCGGGTGATCTCGACGCCGACGCCGACCTCGTCGGCGTTCGGGTAGGTCAGCCGCGGCCGGTACGTCGAGGTGTTCCACCACGAATCGACGACCGCGCGAGCCACCGCGGCCTCGTCGCCGTTGAATCGGCGCGACCCGTTGTCGCGGTAGGGCTCGCCGGCGACCGTCCGCCCGACCGCTTCGAGCGCGTTGTCGTCGGCGGTCCGGAGCGTGTTGCCGTCCGGCGACGACCACTTGCAGCGGTCGTAGAGCTGGTGGTCGCGGTAGCGCCCGGCGCTGGTCACGCCGTCGGTCCTGTGGATCGCCGCCCCGGCGTCGGCCATCTGGACGCTGTGGCCCCGAGCCATCTCGGAGAGTCGGTCGACCCCCTTGCCCTCGACGGTCAGCGGGTCGAGCCCCTCGCTCGCCCGGCGGTCGTTGATGTACTCGCCGACCAGGCGCTCGATCTCCCGTTCGTCGAACGCGTCGGCCGGCAGGTCCGTCAGCGCCGGCGTCGCGGTCGGTGTGGGCGTCGCTGTCGGCGTCGGCGTGAGCGTCGGGTACGGCGTCGGCGTCGCGGTCGATGTCCCGGCTGCCGTCGCGGTTCCCCCCGCCGTCCCCGTCTCCGTCGCCCTCGTCGGCGGCAGCGTCGGCAGGTCCGTCGCATCCTGGGCCGTCGCCGTCGACGGGTCCCCCGTCACCGGCGCGTTCGGCTGACTCAAAGCGGCACCGACGAGCACCGCGACGACGACCAGCGCGACCGCGCCGCCCCCCGCGACCAGCAGCGTCGGCTTGTTCACGTTCACGTCCACCATAGTCGGGAGTCTGTACGGCCGCCAATAACTGTTGTGTCCACGAGACGAACGCGAGCGGCCGGCGTTCGGCGGCGCCCGGGACCGACGAGGGCGCCGCGACGACCGCAGACGGACCGTTCTGGGTCAGTTCCGCATCGGCCGCCCGAACGCGGGCGGTCGTCGTGGGAGACAGGGAGCGCAGTCCGTCTCAGTCGTCGACGGCGGCGGGCCGGTCGAGCGCCCGCCGGACGCCGACGGCGACCGTCTCCGGCGTCGCCCGCGCGGCGGCGTCGACCGGCGGAGAGTCGCGCTCGGCGCCCCGTCCCACTCGGGACCGGTCGACCGACCCGCCGCGCTCGGCGTCGCCCGCGACCCCGTCGCCGCCGAGTTCGGCCGGCGCACTCGCCGAGTCGTCGGCGGCGACGCGGACCACGGGCGGGTGGTCGCGGACGAGCGGCGCGAGCGAGTCGGGCAGCGGGTCGACGGCGACGACCGCGTCGGCCGCCGCCAGGCAGTCGCGAGCGGCCGCCTCGGTCTCGGCGTCGAGCCCGGCGAACGCGGGCGCGGTCACCACGTCGGCGGCGAGTTCCCGGGCCGCCTCGGCGGCCACGTCCCCCTCGGGGAGCGCGCCGAGAGTCACCGTCGCCCCCGCAGCCACCAGCGTCGAGACGACCCTGGCGGCGGGCGACCCCGTCCCGACGACGTGGACCCGGAGGTCGAGTTCGCCCGGGTCCGGTAGCGGCGTCACGGCCGGCGTCCCCGTCACCGGGTTCGGCAGGACGGCGGCGTCGGTGTCGAAGGCGGTCCCCACGTTCTCGGCGGTCAGCACTTCGGCGGGCGGGCCGACCGCCAGCAGGTCGCCGTCGGCGAGGACGGCCAGCCGGTCACAGAAGCGCGCCGCGAGATCCAGGTCGTGGATCGCCGCGAGCGCGGCCTTCCCCTCGGTGTCGACCAGGTCGGCGACGAGGTCGAGCGTCCGGACCTGGTGGTTCACGTCGAGGCTCGCCGTCGGCTCGTCGAGGACGAGCGCGGGCGTCTCCTGGGCGAGCGCGCGGGCGAGCACGACGCGCTGGCGTTCGCCGCCGCTGAGCGAGGCGACCGAGCGGTCGCGAAAGCGGGCGGTCTCGGTCCGTTCGAGCGCGCGGTCGACCGCCTCGGCGGCGTCTGGGTCGCCGCTGAACCGCCCGGCGTAGGGCGTCCGCCCCATCTCGACGATGTCCGCGACGGAAAAGTCGAAGGCCACCGTCGTGTCCTGGGGCACCGTCGCGACCAGCCGGCTCGCCGCCCGCGAAGAGAGGTCGGCGACCCGCTCGCCGCCGACGTGAACCGCCCCCGAGTCCGGCGCGAAGACGCCGTTGATCGCCCGCAACAGCGTGGTCTTCCCGGCGCCGTTCGGCCCGACGAGCCCGACGAACTCCCCCGACTCGACCGACAGCGACACCTCGGAGAGGACAGACAGGTCGCCGTAGGACAGCGACAGGTCGTCGACCTCGATCAGGGGGCCGTCGGCGGCTGCCGCTCGGTCGACCTCGGTCCCGGGCGCTCCACCGATTCGGTCCTCGCCGACGAGCCCGTCGAGCGCGTCCAGCGCGTCGGTCGCGATGTCGGGCGTCACAGCGAGTGCACCTCCCGGGTCCGGAGCAGGTAGAGGAAGAAGGGGGCGCCCAGCGCGGCGGTGACGATGCCGACGGGGACCTCGACGCCCCCCGAGCGGGCGACGGTGTCGGTCGCGACGAGGAAGGCGCCGCCGGCGACGGCGCTCGTCGGCAGCAAGATCCGGTGGTCCGGGCCGACGAGCAACCGCATGATGTGGGGGACGACGAGGCCGACGAAGCCGATCGACCCGGCGACGGCGACGGCCGCCGCGGTGACGACGCTGGAGACCGCGAGCAGGATCCGTTTGGTGCGCTCGACCTCGATACCCAGCGTGTGGGCGTCGGTCTCGCCGAGCAGGAGGACGTTGAGGTCGCGGCCGTAGGCGAGCAGGACGGCGAAGCAGACCGCGGCGACGGGGACGGTGACCGCCACGTCCGTCCAGACGGCGTTGCGGAGCAGGCCGCCCATCAGCCAGTACAGCGCCTGTTCGAGGCTCTCGCCGGCTCGCAACAGCAGGTAGGAGACGACCGCGCCGAGGAACGTCTGGACCGCGACGCCGGCCAGGAGCAGCGTCGCGGTGGGGGTTCGCCCGCCCTCGGTGGCGACGAGGTAGACGACGAACGCGCTGACGACGGCGCCGACGAACGCGGCGGTCTGGAGGGCGTACGGGCCCGAGAAGGAGAGGGCGATGGTCGCGACGGCGCCGACGGCGGCGCCGGAGGAGACGCCGATGATCGACGGGTCGGCCATCGGGTTCCGGAAGAAGCCCTGCATCACGGTGCCGGCGGCGGCCAGGGCGAAGCCGACCGTCGCCGCCAGCGCGATCCGCGGCAGGCGGATCCGCCGGACGATCGTCTCGCTGGTCGACTCGACCGGGAACGAGAACAGGTAGGTGTAGGAGATGTCGGGGACCGGGACGGTCGCGGAGGCGCCGAACAGCGCGACGGTCCCGCTGCCGACGCCGAGGCCCGTCGGCACGCCGACGGCGTTGAGCGCCGCTCTCGCGACCGTCGGCAGGGGGACGCTGACCGGGCCGACGGTGGCGCTGACGAGCGCGACGGCCACCAGCAGGCCGGTCAGCCCCGCCGACCAGCCCGCGGTCCTCGTCCGGACTGCCATGCTGACATCAAGTCTGGTTGCAGTAGGTAAATATTTATTGCAAAGGGTCGCACGACCGGACGCCATGAGAGACGCGACGGCAGTCGTCGGTGCGGCGCTGCTGGTGCTGGCGGCGGTGGGTGCGATGCCCGCCGCGGCCGGCGCCGGCGCGCCGACGGGTGCATCGGGTGCGGCGAGTGCGGGTGCGCTCGCGGACACCCACTGCACGTATCCGATGACCGTCACCGACGCGACGGGAACCGAGATGGAGATCGAACAGGACCCCGGGCGGCTCGCCGCGCTCGCGCCGAGCGCCGCCCAGATCCTCTGGAGCATCGGGGCCGACGAGGAGACGGTCGCGATCCCCCAGGACTACTACATCGGCTATCTGAACGGCACCGAGGGCAAGACCGACGTGGTCAACGACGACGGGTCGATCATCACCGAGGCCGTGGTCGGCGCCCAACCGGACCTGGTGCTCGCGCCGAACGTCGTCCCCAACGAGACCGTCGAGACGCTGCGCTCCAGCGGCCTGACGGTCTACAAGTTCGAGGCGGCGTCGGACCTCGAAGCCGTGTCCGAGAAGATCGAACTGTACGGCCAGCTCACCGGGAACTACGAGCGGGCCGGCGAGGTCAGCGCGCGAATGCAGGGGCAGGTCCAGGCGATCCGCGACGCCGTGAGCGGCGAGGAGAATCCGCGGGTGTTCTTCTCGCTCGGCGGCGGCTGGACCGCCGGCGAGGACACGTTCGTCGGCCAGATCGTCGCCGCGGCGGGCGGCGATAACGTCGCCGCCGGCGAGATCAACACCTCCAACGGGTACGGCACGCTCAGCAACGAGATAATCACCGAGACGGACCCCGAGTGGATCGTCCAGAACGGGCAGTTCGGGACGGTGCCCAAGACCCCGGCGTTCAACGGGACCACGGCGGTCCAGGAGGGCAACGTCGTCCGCGTGAACCGCAACTTCATGACCCAGAACGGGCCGAAGAACGTCGAGGCGCTGAAGACGATCGCGGCCGCGCTCCACCCCGAGGCCTACGAGGCTATCGACTTCTCGGCGGTCGAGACGCCCCAGCCCGCGACGTGTTCGACGCCGACGCCGACCGCGACGCCCGTGCCCGGCGGGACCGAGGACGTGACGCCGACCGCGACGGAGACGAGCGGGATGGGCGACTCGACCGCGACGGCGACCCCGACCGCGACCGCGATGTCGGCGGACGGCGCGGCGTCGCCCGTCGACGAGACCACCAGCGACGGCGGCCCCGGCTTCGCGGCCGCGACGGCGCTCGTCGCCCTGCTGGCCGGCGCGCTCGTCGCTCGACGCCGTCGGTAGCGATTCGGTTCGACCGCGATTTTTTGGGCGAGAGTGGGGGTGTCGAGACGGATCGTGAGCAACTGCGACCGAAGACGGCCGGGGCTTTCACGCTGTTCGCGGTGGCGGGATCGTCGCTGTTGACGGTCGTCGAATCGTCGTTCTCCGCGGTCACACGGTCGTCGCTGTTCGCGGTCACCCTCTCGACACCCACCCGCTCGGCTCCGACCGAACCACTCACTCGCGAGCGTCGACCGGAAAGACCCTTACGTAGCCCGGTTCTCAGATGCGCGTATGGTCGAGAACGTCATCTGGCCGGCGGCGCTCGACGCCTCCTGCACGCGCAGCGAGGGGCGTCGGGTATCGAAGGACCTTGCCGTGCCGGAGCCGACGGTCGACGAGATCGCACAGGCCGTCCAGCAGGTGGGCTACGACGCCGTCATCGAGCGGGACATGACCTACCCCCGCGAGTACGAGCCCCGCGGGCGCGTCCTCGTCAAGGACGCAGACGACGCGAGCAAGAGCGACCTGCTGGGCGCCGTCGCCGCGTATCTCGGCGTCATCCGGGAGTGACCGCGGTGGAGGGACCACGGTGAGACGCGTCGGTGAGGTCGTCCGGATCGCACAGCACCTGGCAGTCGTCCGCGCGCCCGACGCCGACCACGTCGACATCGGGACGCCCGTCCTCGACGAGGACCTCGACGACCTGGGTCGCGTCGTCGACGTGTTCGGTCCGGTCGAGCGGCCGTACCTCGCGGTCACGACCGACGAGGACGTGCATCTGCCGGCGCTGGTCGGGTCGGCGCTGTACGCCCGCTGAGCCGACCGTGCGGTGGACGAGCGGACGAGAGACGGCGGGCGGTACGTCGCCGGACGGAGGTCGGTCCGTCTGGCGCGAAAAAGGAGTTTTCAGGCGCTGGGTGACCCGACTTCCACGGGTTCCTCGCGGTTCATCATGCCGCCGAGAGCGCCGCCGAGCGTGGCCGGGATCGCCCCGAGAGCGACGAGCACGAGCGCGGCGAGCGCGACGCCGACGGTCGCGAAGACGCCGCCGAGCGAGAGTTCGACGACCGAGACGGCGAGGCCGAGCGCGGTCAGCGCCGCGAGGACGGCGATCGCGCCGATAGTCCCGGCGAGGAAGCCGTTCCACGCGCCGTTGGCGACGCCGGTGTGAGCGATGTACCCCGCGACGAATCCACCGACGACCGCGCCGAGGGCGGTTCCGAACACAGCGAGCGGTTCGACGAATGCGCCGAGGAGACCCAACACGACGATGGTGAGGAAGCCGGTCCCGACGGCGCGCCAGTTAGTTGCTACCATAGTACGTAGAGAGCGGCGCTCAGAGGGCATAACCGTATATTGCCCGGTACGGAGGGATGCGTGCCGATACGCGCACTATCGTCGACGGTTCAGTGCTGTTGCTGGTTCGATCGGGGTCTCCGCGGTCGGAACCGCGGTCGATCGGGCGCTGCGCGCGCTGGCCTGCGCCTGTCGCCACACGCCTTACACGGCTCCGGCCACAACGGTGGACGGATGCAGCTGTTCCCGAACGGCCGCGGCGTCGGCGTCGCGGAGACGCTCCACGAGCTCGCGGCGTGGCCGGTCGTGCTCTGCTTCGGGCTGGTCACCCAGCTCGGTGACGGGTGGTTCCTCTTCGTCCTCGGCGGTACGCTGTTCGTCGCCGGCGAGGAGTTCCCCGTCCTGGGGATCGACCGCCGCCGCGCGCTGTTCGTCTTCGGGCTCGCGCTCACGTACGTCGCCGTCATCGGCGTGCTCAAGGGCTTCTTCGGGCTCGGCCGGCCGCCGGGCGCGACCGAGCCGCCGGCGCTGTCGTGGGCGCCGGGAGTGCTGTCGGCACTGCTGGAGAGCGCCACGACGGCCGAGGGGCCGGGCTTCCCCAGCGGTCACGCGCTCGGGACGACGATGGTCTGGGGCGGGCTGGCGCTGGTCGTCGAGTGGGGCTCCGCCCGCGGGCGGGCGGCCGGCGCCGCCGCGGTGGTCGGACTCGTCTCGCTCTCGCGGCTCGTCCTGGGCGTCCACTACCTCGTCGACGTGGTCGTGGGGATGGCCGTCGGCGCCGTCCTGCTCGGCGCGCTCTACCGGTTCGCCGACGGGGGGACCGACCCGAGTCGGGTCCTGGGCGTCGCGGTCGCGATCGGCGTCCTCGGACTGCTCGACGGGCTCACGTTCGACAGCGTGGCTGCGATCGGCGGCGCCGTCGGCGGCTGGGTCGTCTGGCGGGCGGTCGCCGACTCGACGCCCGTCCACCCGACCGACCGGAGAGAGATCGTCGCGGGATTCGCCGTCCTCGCCGGCGCGGCCGCCGTCTTCACCGCCCTGGAGGTGTCCGAACCGTCGCTGCCGATCGCGTTCGCCGGCACTGCACTGGCCGTCGGCGCTACCGTCAGCGCACCGCTGCTCGGCGAGCGCGTGGTGTGAGATTGCGTAACCCTCAAACGCGTCGTGTCCGAGGGTGACACATGGACCAGCGGTCGCGCGCGTACGTCGCTTCGGGGGCCATCGTCGGCATCTTCCTGCTCGTCCAGCTCGGAGCGCTCGCGCTGGTCGGCCCGTTTCAGTCGGCGGGCTACCAGGCCACCGCCGACCCCCAGGACCCGACGAACAGCCTCGTCTACGTCGCCTTCATCCTCGTGATGACCGGCGTGATGCTGGCGATCATCCGTTTCGACGTGGACTGGCTGCTCCGACTCCTCCTCGTCGGGACCGGCGCGTACGTCGGCCTGTTCGTCTTCCGCGTGCTCGTCCCGCCCGTCCTGACCGTCCCGGTCGGGGGCGTCTCGCTCAACGCCGTCGCCTGGGCCGGGGGGCTCGTCCTGGGTGTCGCGCTGTGGGTCCACCCGGAGTGGTACGTCATCGACGCCGCGGGGATCGTGATGGGCGCGGGGGCGGCGGGCCTGTTCGGCATCAGCTTCGGCGTGCTCCCGACGCTCGTCTTGCTGACCGTGCTCGCCGTCTACGACGCCATCAGCGTCTACGGCACCGAACACATGCTGACGCTGGCCTCCGGCGTGATGGAGCTCAAGGTGCCTATCGTGCTCGTCGTCCCGCTGTCGCTGTCGTACTCGTATCTCGACGCGGGGACCCCCGCCGCCGTCGACGACGAGGGCGACCCCGAGCAGCAGTCGGTCGACGGTGACGAGCGTAGCGCGGACACGACGACCGCTGCCAACGGCGGCGCCGCCGACGACCCGGGAACGGACACCGACGCGGCCGCGGACGACGACCTCGAACTCGACCGCGAGGCGCTGTTCATCGGCCTCGGCGACGCCGTCATCCCGACGGTCCTGGTCGCGAGCGCGGCCTTTTTCGCTCCCGACACCGTCCCGACGGTCGACCTGCTCGGGATCCCCGCGACCCTGCCGGCGGTCGCCGCCATGGTCGGGACGACCGCCGGGCTGGTCGTCCTGCTGTGGATGGTGCTCAAGGGCCGCGCCCACGCCGGACTCCCCCTGCTCAACGGCGGCGCCATCGCCGGCTACCTCCTCGGCGCCGTCGCCAGCGGCCTCTCGCTCGCCGAAGCGACCGGGATCGCCCCCTATCTGTAGCCCTCAGAGAGACCGCGACGATCGGTTCTTCGGTTCGAAACAGATCGTATTACGTCACGAGTGCGGCGATCGAGTGAGAGTATACAGAATATAAGGATATTCCGGGACGTATGCCCACAACGCTTTAGGGAGTGTGTGACTCCGTACCACATACAATGAGCAAGAGCGAACTATCGACGCCGACGGGTCCGAAGCGATCGGCCACGCCGCGGCTCAGCTTCCGTGCGGGGAGCGACCGCGGGTGCCCGCACTGCGGCGACGTGGCCCTGGCGTTCGACCCGAGCGCGGACCGCGCCCGCTGTCGGAGTTGCGGCGAGGCGGCCTGACCGGAGTCCACCATGAGCATCGGTGACCGACTGCGCGACCGGATCGGTATCCGCCTGGCGGACCGAAGCGACCGCGAGACACCGGGGTCGTGCGGCTACTGCGGGCTCTCGTTCGACCGGCGGCGGGGCAACTGCCCGGCCTGCGGGATCACGGTCGACGACGGCGATTGATCCACCGGACCGTCCTCCGGTTCGCGCCGCCTACTCCTCGAACGCCCGGCTCGCGGGCAGGAACTCGATCTCCTCACCCAGTCCAGCGTCGACGGCCCTCTCGTAGAGCATGTGCGCGGCGGCGACCGTCTCGATGGCGGTGCCGCCGCTGTCGAACAGCGTGACCTCGTCGTCGCGAGTCCGGCCGGGTTCGACGCCGGCGACGACCTCGCCGAGTTCGGCGTGGACGTGGTCGTCGCCGATCGCGCCCGCTTCGCGCGCCAACAGGTAGGCGCCGGCGTCGCGCTCGACCCGCTCGCGGAGATCCGGGACGTACGTCGCGCGGGCGACCGTCTCGCCGTCGACCTCCCGTTTCTCGGGGTCGTACTGTCCCATGCAGGTGACGTGGGCGCCGTCGGGCAGGTCGTCGCCGTCGAACACCGGTTCCGAGGCGGTCGTGGCGGTGACGGCCACGTCGGCGTCGGCGACCGCTTCGGCGCTGGAATCGACGGCGCGGACCGCGGGACCGAGTTCCTCGTCCATCGCGTCGGCGAAGGACCGCCGGCTCTCCGGCGTGGGCGAGAAGACGCGAACGGTCTCGAAGTCGCGGACGGTGACGGCCGCGCGGAGCTGGCCGCGGGCCTGCGACCCGCTGCCGATCACGGCGAGGTCGGTCGCGTCGCCGCGGGCGAGCGCGTCGATGCCGACCGCGCCGGTCGCGCCAGTCTTGAACGGATTGAGGCTCGCGCCGTCGAAGACGGCCAGCGGCGCGCCGGTCTCGGCGTCGAACAGCGGGAGGACGAAGTGGGCGTCGCCGGAGCCGAACCCGCCGGTGTACATGTACCCGCCCATCGCGCCCGTCTCGGGGAGCATCGCCGTGTAACCGGTGAGCATCCCCGGCGGGTCGCCGCCGGTGAGGCGGCTTCGCGGCCGCGCCGGTGCGCCCTCGCCGCGCTCGCGGTACCCCTCGCGGACCGCGTCGACGTATTCCCCGGGCGTCGCGAGTCCGCGCACGTCGTCGCTGGTCAGGAACAGCGCCGTGCCGTCTGTCATAGCGTCCGATAGGACCAGCGACGGCTTAGGGGTGTGGGAACGCGGAGACACAGAGAAGTCGAGCGGTGGAGAGAGGAGGAGGCGAGAGAGACGCGGACGGAGAGCGTCGAGCGGTGGAGAGAGGAGGAGGCGAGAGAGACGCGGACGGAGAGCTTCGAGCGGTTCAGTCGGCGGCCTGGAAGCCGTCGTCCGTCGCGGCCGAGCCCGGCGTCGAGTCGACGGGGCCGTTGACGAACATCGCGTGGCCGATGAGGCCGACGGCCACGACGGACGCGATCGGGATGGCCGTCGTGAGCGCGAAGCCGAAGACGGTGAGCAGGGTCGCGATGCCGCCGAGCGCGAGCGGGATGAGGCCGAGAACGAGGTCGTAGTATCCAGTCATAATCTATCACAATCTACAGGGTAGTAATACATAAACATTCCCCAAAATGCGCGGATACTATTCTATATTACCCCTGCATATTTGCCTGGTGGCCATTGTGTAACCAACTGAAAACATATTCGTAACTTATAGACCGAGGTCGGCGGTGCGCGCCCCCTAACACCGCGGGATCGCCGCCGGGCGTCTACTGGGCCGGCCCCTCGACCGCCGGCCGCGGTCGGTCGAGATGCGACGGTCGTCGTGTCGGTCCCGTTCGACGGTCGACGTCGGACGCGACGCTCGGTCACTGGACGCCACCACTGCGAACCCGGCTGTACCAGCTATCAGGATCGAAAATCGCGACGGCCTGGAGCGCCCGGACGGGGGATCAGATATGCCGCCTAAACGCCCGCACCACCATTTAGAAGTGCTGAGGTGGCCATTATTTCGTGTGATACTCCGGCACATGCACTTATGGTCGGGTATCGGCAAGCTGTGGGTGGAGGTCGAGGCGGCACGCGCCGGCTTACGATACAATGACGCCAGACGCAACGGACGACCCCGACGGACGGACCGAATCGGACGAGCAGCGGCGACGCTACGCCGAGCTCACCATCGGTGGCGAGGAGTTCGTCATCTACGACCGCGAGAACCACCAGGCGTGGCTCCAGTCGACAGTCGCCGTCCCGGTCGAGGAGTCGCAGTGACGACCGATCCCGACGGGGCCGGCCCCGGTGCGGACGCCTCCCTCCGGTATCGAGAGACAGACTGACCCCCCACACCCACCCCCACCGCTGCGATCCACCCCCTGCGTTCACCTACCCCTGTGCGATACTGTCCGGCGCGGCCGTCCGCCGCGCCGCGTTCTCTCTTCACGCCCCCAGTGACACCGTATACGCCCAGTGACGCCAACGCGGTCAGGCGTCCGGCGCAAGGGCGCTCGCCGCGACGCGCCACGGGACCAGCAGCGCGAGCGTGACGACCACCGAGACGGCGAAGAAGGTGACGGCGGCACCGCCAGGGACGACCGCGGTCGCCCGGAGCGCCTGCGCTATCAGCGCCGCGCCGATCCAGGCGGGCACGGCCCGCGCGGCCGCTCGCCTCGCGGAACCGTACACCGCCGTCGTGTAGAGCCCGCCGAGCAGGCCGGTGATCGCCCAGCCGGCGGCGAACGGCAGGACCACGCTCGCGACATGGACGGGGTCGACCCCCGTTCCCCCGCCGCCGTGGCCGACGGTCACGCCCAGCAGGACGAACGCGGTGATACAGACGAGGTCGCCCAGCGCGACCAGCGCCGTGAACGGCGCGGGCTCGACGCGATGACCGAGCGCCGTGCGGACGGATGTCATCACTCGACGTGAGGGGGCGCCGCCCCTTCACTGGTTCGATGAGCCGGTGCCCTCGGGGGCGCCGTCGGTCGTCCCGCCGGCGTCCTCGCACCCTGTCGCGGGTTTGACGCCCGCGACCGTGTAGCCGAACCCGCGGTCGGGCACCGACGCCCGGAAGCCGCCGCCCGCTACCCGGTCGGCCAGCGCGTCCGCGGCGAGAAAGCGGGAGTCGAAGCCCACGAGGTGTTCGGCCGCGACCAGCCCCCGACCACGGAGCGTCGTCGGGTCGAACTCCCGGACCACGAGCGCACCGCCGGGCCGAAGTGCGCGGTACGCCGCGGCGATCACGCCGTCAACGTCGGCCATGTGGTGCAGCGCGTCGACCACGAGGACCGCGTCGACCGACGCGTCGGCGACCGGAAGTCGGGCGGCGTCGCCCTGCGCGGTGTCCAGGCCGTGACTCCGGGCTTCCCGGAGCATCCCGCGGGCCGCGTCGACGACGACCGGTCGCGGCACGTCCAGAGCGCGCGAGGCGCGGCCGGTCCCGCCGCCCACGTCCAGCAGGCGCTCGACCGGTCGCTCGGCCAGGTCGAGGCCCGCCGCCAGCGTCTCGGGGTCGGCCGCGTACATCGCCCGGTCGTACAGGCGGGCGAACCGGTGGAAGACGCCCACGTCGCCGAGTGCCATGCCGGCGGCTACGGGCGCCTGCCGCATAACGGTGGCCGCGGCGGGACAGATGGCGCCGGCGGGAACGACGGCCCCCGGTCGCCCGCCGCTCACCGCGTCCTACAAGGAGCCGCGTCCGGTAGTCGCGACCGATGGAGTACGTCCTGCTGGGGTGGCCCGAGCGCGGCCCGACGCTGACGCTGGACTGGCGAGCGTTCAGCTACGCCGGCAAGTTCGTGATGTCGAACACGGGGAAGGCGGTCGTCCGGACCGGCGACGGGTCGGGACCCCCCGTGACCGACGACGGCGACGCCGCGGACGACATCGTCGCCGCGGCGGCGTTCAACGAGGACCGCACCGACGCCTCGGTCTGCTGGATCCGCTATATCACCGTCCGCGAGGACCGCCGGGGAGAGGGGATCGGTCCCGACCTGGCCGCGTTCGTCGCCGCCCGCGCCGGCGACCGCGGCTACGGCCGCGCCCGCATCGCCGTCAACAACCCATTCGCCTACCAGGCGCTGTATCGCGCCGGCTTCCGGTTCACCGGCGAGGAGACCGGCGTCGCCGAGCTCGTCCTCGACCGACCGGTAGGTGACGGGAGCGACACCGCGGGGCCGACGGGCGACCGCTCGCGGTCGACCTACCAGGCCGGCCTCGACATCTATCGCCAGCGCGCCGACACAGAGGACGGCCCGGACCTCTCGGCGGACGAGCGCGAGTTCCTGGCCGAGAAAGATGGGGCGGACCCGCCCGATCCCGTCGACCCGCCCGCGTGACGGCGCTTCGGACCGAATCCGTCCGCGTCGACCCGTCGACCGGAGTCAGGCCGCGACGTCCTCGTCGTCGACGGGCGACTCGAAGACGCGGGCCTCGCAGTCGTCGCAGGTGACCGCGGCGACGGTGCGACTGGTACAGCAGGACTCGACGGTCTCGGTGCCGAACGACACCGGACTGCCGCAGTCGGGACAGGTCTCGAGGAAGATCCGCAGGCCGTTGCAGACCTGCCCGCGGTCCCGCGCCGACAGTCCCGCCCAGCCGGGCAGCCGGTCGGCGAACAGCGTCGCCGCCGCGAGGTCGGCGTGGAACGCCGCCCGCGACTCCCAGGCGCCGACCCGCCGGCCGTCGACGCTGACTGCGAAGGAGTTACCGAGTTCCTTCGTCGTCACCGCACCGTCGTCGAGCCCGAACCGGTCGAGCCAGGGACCCAGGTCGTCGTCGGCCCGGACGGCGTCGATCTCGGCGTGCCACGCCTCCTCGAACTCGTCGGTCAGACACCGGTCGTCGCCGCGACACGGCTCGATCGCGTTCGCGCGTTCGAGCAGCGCCTCCGGATCGACCGGTTCTCCCTCGGTCCGGCCCGCCTCCCCGGCGTCCGCGGCCGCCGCGGCGTTCCCACCGGTAGCGCCGTCGCCGCCCGCCTCGTCCGCGCCGCTCGGGGCCGCGTCCGCCTCCGACCCCGCCCCTCCGCCGGCACCCGCCGCGATCCCCTCGGGCGACGCCGCCGGCGTCTTCCCGAAGGCCGCCAGCACCGAGGCGGGCAGGTACCGTTTCGTCAGCGTCGGCGTCCCGGGGACGAGATACCCCCGCAGCCAGATCGCCGCCAGCGAGACGGCGAGGACGCCCGTCGAGACGCCGACGGCGGCCGTCGCGGAGCCGGCGGCGACGAGCCAGGCCCCCAGCAGCGTCGCCCCCACCGACGCGATCCCCACGTTGAGCACTGTACACGGCAGACAGCGGTTCTCGCCTGTGTACTCCGGGCGGCGAAGCCGCGTCACGAGTGACCCCAGCATACCACCCCGTTCACGCCCGACCGAATTGAATGTGACGGGGCGCTGAAACCACGTTCCTGGTAAGCGACTGATTAGTCGTCGCGCGGTCAGGAGGTCGCGCGGGTCGGGGGATTCAAATCGGGGCTGGACCTATCGGGCGGTGATGGGAAACGCAGACCTCCGGGATCTGGCCGCCATCGACGAGGTGCCGTTCGACGACCTGTCGGGGTCGCTCGTCGCCGTCGACGCGCACAACTGGCTCTATCGCTACCTGACGACGACCGTCCGCTGGACGAACGACTCGATCTACACGACCGCCGACGGCGAGGAGGTCGCCAACCTCGTCGGCGTGGTCCAGGGGCTGCCGAAGTTCTTCGAACACGACATCACCCCCGTGTTCGTCTTCGACGGAAGCGTCGTCGACCTCAAGGACGACGAGGTCCAGCAACGCCGCGAGGAACGGGAGAAGCGTGAGGAGCGGCTCGAACAGGCCCGTGAGGAGGGCGACCGGCTCGCCGTCGCGCGGCTGGAGTCCCAGACCCAGCGGCTCACCGACACGATCCTCTCGACCACCCGGGAGGTGCTCCAGTTGCTCGACGTGCCGGTGATCGAGGCGCCCGCCGAGGGGGAGGCACAGGCGACTCACATGGCCCGGGAGGGCGCGGTCGACTACGTCGGCACGGAGGACTACGACGCGCTCCTGCTGGGAGCGCCCCTGACGCTGCGCCAGCTCACCAGCAAGGGCGACCCGGAGCTGATGGACTTCGAGGCCACGCTCGACGAACACGGGATCACCTGGGAGCAACTGGTCGACGCCGCGATCCTGATGGGGACGGACTTCAACGAGGGGATCTCGGGCTACGGACCCAAGACCGCGGTAAAAGCCGTCCGCGAACACGGCGACATCTGGGGCGTCTTCGAGGCCGAGGAGGTGTACGTCGACGACGCCGACCGCATCCGCGACCTCTTCTTGAACCCCGCCGTCACCGACGACTACGCGTTCGAGCGGGAGATCGAGCCCGACATCGAAGCGGCGCGAGCGTACGTCTGCGAGGAGTGGGAGGTCGCCCCCGACGAGGTCGAGCGCGGGTTCGAGCGCATCGAGCAGTCGGTCGTCCAGACGGGCCTCGACCGCTGGACCTGACCGCTCGCCACCGGCTCGTTCGGGCCCGACCCCCGTCGCGTCGCCGACACGCACACGCAAGGCGAGCCGATCCGGAAAGCCGCCGTTACTCGCCTGAGAGCGGTCTTACTCGGAGTAGCGGACGCTACCGAGCGCTACCCCGAGGCTACCGAGAAAACGGTTTCCCGGCTTTATCGGCGGAACTTCCGAACGGTCGGTGGAGTCACACCGATGACAGACGAACCCACAGACCGATCAGCGACGGGTGAACCGAGCCGACGGACCTTCCTCAAGAGCGGCGCGCTGGCGACCGGCGCGCTCGCCGTCGGAACCGGCGCGGTCGTCTCCGGACAGAGCGGCGACGGCGGCGACGGCGGCGACGATACGCAGGAGACGAGCGAACAGTTCGCGTCCGTCCAGTTCGCCAACCAGTCCTCGGACGGGACGACTGTCACCGTCGACGAAGCGACGCTCTCGGACCCGGGATACGTCGCCTTCCACGACGTGAGCCTCTTCCAGGGCGACGTGATCGAGAGCGTCGTCGGCGTCTCCGAGCGCCTCGACGCCGGCGTCACCTACGAGACGGACGTGACGCTGTTCGACGTGCCCGGCGCCGACTACGAGACCGAGAGCCTCACCGGGACCGGCGCGCTCGTCGCGATGCCCCACCGCGAGACCGGCGACGACGAGTCCTACGACTTCGTCGACAGCGAGGGCGAGGAGGACGGCCCGTTCGCCGAGGCCGGCCTCCCCGTCGTCGACCTCGCGTTCGTCGACGCCACCGGCAGTGGCGAGGGCACAGCCACGGAGACGCCGGACGGCACCGCGACCGAGACGCCAGCCGGCACGGGGACCGCGACCGACGCGCCCGACGGGACCGGGACTGCCACCGGGACGCCCGACGGGACGGCGACCGGCACCGAAACCGGGAGCGATGGGGCCGCCCCGTTCGCGACCGTCGACTTCGAGAACCAGGCCCTCTCGGGCGACGCCGTGACCGTCGGCGAGGCGCTGCTCTCGGAGGGCGGGTTCGTCGCGCTCCACGACGCGCGGCTGCTCGCCGGCGAGCTGTTCGCGAGCGTCGTCGGCGTCTCCGAGTACCTCGAACCCGGTCGCCACCGGTCGATCGAGGTCTCGGTCGACGACCCGGACGGCATCACCGAAGTCACCTTCCCGCCCGCGCCCGCGAAGCCGCTCGTCCCGATGCCCCACCGCGACACCGACGACGACGAGAGCTACGACTTCGTCGACAGCGAGGGCGCCGACGACGGCCCCTACACCGCGGCGGGTCAGGCCGTCGTCGACCTCGGCTTCGTGACGACCGAGAGCGAGGGCACCGACACCGGTACGGGGACGCCCGAAGGGACGGATACCGAGACGGGAACGCCCGGAGACACGGCGACCGACACCGACACCGGAACGGAGGCGGCCACGGAAACCGGGACGGAGACCGACACCGAAACGGCGACCGACGTGTCCTGACCGGCTCCCCGGAGCCGCCGGGGCCGCGTCCGTCCGAGGGTTACTCCGGGCAGCCCGTTCCCCACGTCCGCTCGTCCGGGATCACGGGCACGTCGACCGACAGGTCCGAGTCGTAGTCGGCGAACCGCATGTCGATCGTCGCGCTCGCCGAGTTCCCGCCCTGGGACACCTCGAACCGGACCGCCGACCGCAGCGGGCGGTGAGTCTCGGTGTCGAGCCAGACCCGGACCGCGGCGTTCTCGACGTTCGGACCGCCCAGGAGCGACCGGTCGCGCCGTTCCCGGTACTTCGTGAGCGCCTCCGTGGTCGGGCGACCGACGAGCAGGACCGCCTCCTCGCCGTCGAGCGTGCGGGTGCCGTTGTAGTAGACCGAGCCCGATTCGAGCAGCGCGAGCTGGCGGGCCGCGGGCGTCGCTGCCGTCCAGTCGTCGGCAGTCACGTTCTCGACGCCCCACATGTCCATCCCCATCGGTCCGCCGCACTCCCGGTAGGCGGTCCGGTTGATGAGGTAGGACTCGTAGGCCTCGCCCTCGCGGACGGCGGTCGAGTGCATCCGGCGCTCGGTGGCGTCGACGGTGCCGTTCATGCCTATCTCGACGCGCTCGGTCCGGCCGTCGGCGGTCGCGACGACGCGCAGGTCGCCGTCGAAGCGGTAGCCGCCGGTGGCGTCGACCGCTTCGCGGGCGTCGGCGAGCGCCTCGACGGCGCGCTCCTGGCGGGTGTGGTCCGGGCCGAGCACCGAACACCCGGCGAGGAGGAGACAGGCGGCTATCGCGAGGTGGAGGGCGGGCCGATCCATGCCCGGGCGGTGGGCGGCCGGCGGCAAGTGTCTTCGGTGCCTTTTACGCCTCTCCCTGCGACGCTCCGAGTATGTCAGACGACGGCTACCGGACGGAAGAGGACAGCCTCGGCGAGATGCAGGTGCCCGCGGACGCCTACTGGGGCGCCCAGACCCAGCGCGCCGTCGAGAACTTCCCGATCAGCGAGGAGACGTTCGGGCGCCGCTTCGTCCGCGCGCTCGGCATCGTCAAGAAGTCCGCGGCGCTGGCCAACGACGACCTCGGTCTCGTCGAGTCGGACAAGGTCGAGGCCATCGTCGAGGCGGCCGACGAGGTCATCGCCGGCGAGCACGACGACCAGTTCCCCGTCGACGTGTTCCAGACCGGGTCGGGCACCTCCTCGAACATGAACGCCAACGAGGTCATCGCCAACCGCGCCAGCGAGATCTACGGCGCCGAGATCGGCTCCCGTACGATCCACCCCAACGACCACGTCAACTACGGCCAGTCGTCCAACGACGTGATCCCGACGGCGATGCACGTCGCGTCCCTGGAGGCGGTCGAGAAGGACGTGCTCCCGGCGCTCTCGACGCTCGCCGACGCCCTCCGCGAGAAGGAGGAGGCGTTCGACGACGTGGTCAAGACCGGCCGCACCCACCTCCAGGACGCGACGCCGATCACGCTCGGCCAGGAGTTCTCGGGCTACCGCACCCAGGTCGAGAAGGGCATCGAGCGCGTCGAGAACGTCCGCCCGCGCCTGAGCGAACTCGCACTGGGCGGGACCGCCGTCGGGACGGGGCTGAACACCCACCCCGAGTTCCCCGGCAAGGCCGCCGAGTACATCAGCGAGGAGACGGGCGTCGAGTTCCGCGAGGCCGACAACCACTTCGAGGCCCAGGCCGCCCACGACGCGATGAGCGAGGCCCACGGCGCGCTGCGGACGGTCGCGGGCAGCCTCAACAAGATCGCGAACGACCTGCGCCTGCTGGCCTCCGGACCGCGCAACGGCCTCGGCGAGATCGACCAGCCGGAGAACCAGCCCGGGTCGTCGATCATGCCCGGGAAGATCAACCCGGTCGTCGCCGAAGCCGTCAATCAGGTCCACAAGCAGGTCGTCGGCAACGACGCGGCCGTCTCCGCGGGCGCCGCGGAGGGCCAGATCGACCTGAACCTCTACAAGCCCATCCTGGCGAACAACTTCCTGCAGTCGGCGCGGCTGATTTCCAATGGCAGTGAGGCCTTCGCCGAGAAGTTCGTCGCGAAGCTCGAAGCCGACCGCGAGCACTGCGCGGAGCGCGTCCAGCAGTCGATGGCGCTGGCGACCGCGCTGAACCCCGCCATCGGCTACGACAAGGCCAGCAAAGTCGCGAAGCAGGCGATGGCCGAGGGCAAGACGATCAAGGAGGTCGTCGTCGCCGAGGGCTATCTGAGCGAGGAGGAGGCCGAGGAAGTGCTCGACCCCGCGAAGATGACCGAGCGAGTGATTCTCGGGGACGAGTAGCGAGCGCGAGCGAAGCGAGCGCCTCGTGAATGCGAACGGCGACCGCAGGGAGCCGTGAGCAGCGTGGTCCGACCGCAGGGAGAACCACGTTACAGCGAGCGGTGACCGAAGGGAACCGCGAGCGGGGAGGGAGCGACCCGCGAGCAGCGAGGCCGGCTAGTGAGGGACCGAAAGTCCCTCGTACCATGCGAACGGCGCGAAGCGGCGTGAGGGGACGCAGGGAGGCCTCGGGAAAGCGAACGGCGAACGGTGACCGACTGGACCGCGGGCAGCACGGGCGGTGGTCGGTCGCCTCCGACCGGACCGGTTGCGAATGCCCGGGCCGCGTTTTTCGGCGTCGCGAGCGTATCGGAGTGCAACTCAACGCGTCGATGTCCCGGAACAGACCGCTCCGCAGCGCGTTCGACTGGTTCCTGTTGACGGGCAACCGGTTCGTCGTCGCCGGGATCGTCTTCGCGTCGACGCTCGCACTCGTCTTCGCCGTCGACCCGCTCGGCGGAGTCACCGGTCGGAACGCGACGCCGCTGTTCTACGCGTTCAGCGCGCTCCTCGGTGGGAACCTCAATCTGCTGACGATCGTCGTCTCGGTCAACCAGATCGTGTTGACGCGGGAACTCAAGTCGCCGGGGCAGTTCCAGCAGGAGATAGATTCGATCGAGGGGCTGCGCGAGGACGTGGCCTCGGCGACGGGCGAGCGAGCGGTGCCGACGACGCCGGCGGCGTTCGTGCGGGACCTGCTCGACGCCGTCGACGAGCAGGCCGGCGCGGTCGAGCGGGCCGCGCAGGGAACGAACGACCGGCTAGAAGCCGACGCTGGCGAGCTCGCCGACCGGGTCCGGACGGCGATCGAACGCGCCCGGGAGTCGCTGTCGGGGTCGGTGCCGGTAGTCGACCTCGTCGTCGTGCTCACGCGGATCGACGTGACCGAGACCCACCACGCGGCCTGTCGGCTGCGCGACGAGCACGCCGACGCCCTCGGCGAGGAGGGGCGCGCGGCGTTCTCGCGGCTGGCCTCGCAGACTCGCCTGCTCGTCGTGACCCGCGAGCACGTCCAGGAACTGTTCACTCGGCGGAACCTCTCGAACCTGTCTCGGGTGCTCCTGTCGGTGGGAGTCGTCGTCGAGGCGATACTGCTCGCGGGGCTGCTCGCGTTCGTCGGCGTCCTCGGCGTGGGTCCGTTCGGCTCGGTTCCGACGGCGCTGACCTATCCGACGGTGACGGTGGGGCTGGTTCCGCTGGCGGTCGTCTTCGCCTACATCGTCCGATCGGCGACCATCGCCTACCTGACGGCGACGACGACGCAGTTCGTCGTCGATCCGGGCAGAGACTGACCGCTCCGGCGCTGGGGGGACACCCCCAGGCCGTCGCGAGCGGGGCTACCGGGACGGTCCCGCGACTGTGGCGTCGCCGGCCGTCCCGTTCCGTCCGTCGACGGCGGCCCGGGCCTCGACCAGCCAGTCGGGCGGGGAGACGGTGACGTTCCCGACCCGTCGGTAGGCGTACTCGTACTCGATGCGGGTCGGCGTGCCGCGGCGCTCGGTGGTGTAGGTGACCGAGAGTCTGCGGACGAAGCCGTCGGGCGTGACGACGGCACCGACGGAGTAGTTGGCGGCGTACTCGCCGTCGACGACGCCGCCGCCGTTGCTCCCGACCCAGTACCGGCGCTCGCCGTCGACCTGCCCGACGGAGACGGAGACGTTCCTGAGCGACAGGTACGACTGGACGCGGTTGGCGGCGACGAGCGCGAGGACCTGGCTGTCGTTGGTCGCGGGCTGGGCGCGGTAGAGCGGTCCGTCCGCGTCCTGCTCGCGGACGTAGCGGGTGTCGCCGTCCGAGTACCGCTCGATCGCGGGCTGGTAGCCGAGCGTGAGGCCGGTCCAGACGACCCGCCGGGAGCGACTCCAGCGGTAGGTGTCGCCGTCCGCCACCCGGATCGTGCGGGTGCGGTTGCGCGCTTCGGTCCAGTTGCCGCCGCCGGTCGCGGTCAGCGTCCGCCGACGCTCGGCCCAGACGTACGACCGGCTGGTCACCGCCCGGACGTGGGCGGACGCGAGCGCGCTCGGGCTGATGGTCCCGCCGGTCGTCACCCCCGGCGGGAGCGGCGAGGGCGCCGCGGTGGCAGTCGGCGCGGTCGTCGGCACCGGTGCTGGCGTCAGCGTCTCGGCGGGCGCCCCGGCGTCGCCGCCGTCGGCGACGATCGAACAGCCCGCGAGCACGACGAGGCCGACGACGACCAGCGCGCGCCCGTCCATGGGGGCGAGTACGGCCCGGACCGGCAAAACACCTCGGCGGCCGTCCGGTCGCAGGGTCGCACTCACTCGCTGAGCCTGACGAGGCGATGGGCCGCGTACGCGGTCGCCGCGCCGACGGCCGCGGCCGCGAGCAGGTAGCCCGGCGTGAACGGCGTCAGGCTGGCGACGACCGTCCCGGCGACCGCCCCGACCGCACCGCCGACCGCGCCGGCCGTCTCGTCGGAGTCTGCGGCCATAGCGGGAGATCGCCCGACCGAGGGATAGTCATTTCGTTCTGACAGGTTCTCGCCATCGACCGCGCCGAGACGGTGAGACGGAGTCCTTTTTGTCCACCCGGTCGCAGACACGCCCAATGAGCGACGCCGACTACGACTACGAGGACCTGGGGCTGGTGGCAGGACTGGAGATCCACCAGCAGCTGGACACGGCATCGAAGCTGTTCTGTCCGTGTCCGACCGAACTCCGCGAACCGGAGGACGCGGAGCGGACCTTCACTCGCTATCTCCACCCGACCAAGAGCGAACTCGGCGAGATCGACGAGGCCGCGCTGGAGGAGAGCATGGTCGACCGGCAGTTCGAGTACCTCTCCTACGACACCACCTGTCTCGTCGAGGAGGACGACGAGCCGCCCCACCGCGTCGACCGCGAGGCGATGGACGTGACCATGGAGATCGCCCAGCTGCTCGACGCCAGCGTCGTCGACCAGGTCCACGTCATGCGGAAGATCGTCGTCGACGGGTCGAACACGACGGGGTTCCAGCGGACGATGCGCGTCGCCGGCGAGGGCGCTATTCGTACCGACGAGGGGACGGTCGGGATCGAGGACCTCATGCTCGAAGAGGAATCGGCCCAGCGCGTCGAGGAAACGGATTCGGGGGTGCGGTTCTCGCTCGACCGCCTGGGCATCCCGCTCGTGGAGATCGGCACGAAGCCGGACATCCGCTCGCCCGAGCAGGCCCGCGACGCGGCCGAGCGCATCGGCATGCTGCTGCGCTCGACGGGCCAGGTCAAGCGCGGCCTGGGGACGATCCGCCAGGACGTGAACGTCTCCATCGCCGAGGGCGCCCGCGTCGAGATCAAGGGCGTCCAGAGCCTCGACGACATCGACGACATCGTCCGCAACGAGGTCCGCCGACAGGTCGAACTGCTGGACATCGCCGACGAACTCGACGCGCGCGACGCCGCGGTAGGGGATCCACAGGACGTGACCGAAGTCTTCGAGGGGACCGACTCGGGCGTCATCGGCGGTGCCCTGTCGAGCGGCGGGAACGTGATGGCGGTCCGTCTGGAGGGCTTCGACGGGCTCGTCGGTCGGGAGATCCAGCCGGACCGTCGGCTGGGGACCGAGCTGTCCGACCACGCCAAGCGTCACGGCGCCGGCGGCATCTTCCACACCGACGAGCTCCCCGCGTACGGCGTCACCGACGCCGAGGTCGCGGACCTGCGCGAGGCCGTCGACGCCGGCCCGGAGGACGCGGTCGCGCTGGTCGCCGACGACCCGGAGACGACGGAACTGGCCATCGAGGCGGTCGTGGAGCGAGCGGAAGTGGCGATGGACGAGGTGCCCGAGGAGACCCGCGACGCCACCGAGGAGGGGACGACCCGCTACCTGCGCCCGCTGCCGGGCGCGGCGCGGATGTACCCCGAGACGGACGTGCCGCCCGTGGAACCCGACCCGAGCGAAGTCGACCGGCCGGAGCTCCTGACCGAGAAAGTCGAGCGCTACGGGGCCGAGTACGACCTCGGTTCGGGACTGGCCGAGCAGGTCGCCTACGGCGAGTACATGCCGCTGTTCGAGCAGGTCGTCGGTGACGGGGTAGACCCGACGCTGGCGGCCACGACGTTCGAGTCGACGCTGACCGAACTGCGGCGGGACGACGTGGCCGTCGGGAGCCTGACCGACGACCACCTGGCCGACGCGCTCGCGCTGGTCGACGGCGGCGAGGTGCCCCAGGAGGGGCTGGACGACCTGTTGCGGGCGCTGGCGGCCGACCCCGGGCTCACGGCCGCGGACGCCGTCGAGCAGGAGGACCTGGGCGGCGTCGGCGAGGACGAGGTGCGCGAGGCGGTCGTGCGCGTCGTCGAGCGCAACGCCGAGCAGGTCGAGGCCGAGGGTATGGGCGCGTTCTCCGGGCTGATGGGTGAGTGCATGGGCGAGCTGCGCGGGAAGGCCGACGGCGACACCGTCAGCAGCGTCCTCCGCGAGGAGATCCAGGAGCGAGCGTAACATGGACGCGACCCGACGCCGCGGGCTGGCCGCGCTCGTCGCGACGGTGCTGTTAGCCGCGGCGACGCTGGCGCTGGCGTCGGTGCCGCCGCGGCCGCTCCGGAGCGTCGTGACGCTCGTCGGGTCGCTGGGGCTGCGGGTCGCGGCCGACTGGCTGGCCGTCGTCGCGCTGCTCGCGCTGGCCGAACGCGTCGCCACCGCCGAGGAGTCGGTGACGCGGGCCGGCGTCCGCCGGCTGGCCCTCGCGGTGTTCGTCGGCGGGGTCGCCATCGAGGCGTCGTCGCTCGCGCGGCTCGTCGTCGAGTCCGACCCCGTCGCGACGAGGGTGCTCGTGGAGGGAGGTGCGGCGGCGGTCCAGAGCGGGCTGTTCGCGGCCGGGCTCGTCGTCGCGACCGCGGCGGGCGGTGCGACGCTCCGCGAGGCGCTCGGCGACCGAGCCCGAGCGGGGCTGCCGATGGCGCCGCGCGAGCGCCGGCTCCCCCGGGTCGACCCCGGTGCGGTGGTCCGGGTCGCGCGAGTGCTGGGCGCCGTCGCGGCGCTGTGGCTCGGCGTCGAACTCGTGACGCAGTTGGCGCTGGGCGTCCCGTACGTCTGGCTGGCGGTCGCCGACGCGGCCGTCGCGGCGCTGGGCGGCGCCGTCGACTACGGCGTGCTGGCGGTCGCGTTCCTCGTCCTCGCCGCCGACGGAGCGGACGCCCGGACGATCGTCGGCGGGACGGCCGTGGTCTGGCTGGTCCTCGTCGTCGGCGGCATCGCGGTGGCGGTCCTGAGCGCCGGGCTCGGCGTGGCGCTCATCGGCGCGACGGTGACGCCGATGGGTGCCGTCGAGGCCGCGGGAATGGGGCTGTGGCCCGCCCCGGACTCGTGGACGCAACTGCTCGCGACCGGTACCTTCCTCGCCGGCGCCGTCGGCCTCGTGGTCGTCCAGCGGACCGTCCCCGAGTCGGACCCCGAGGCCGCCGGCGCCCGCGTCGAGGAGTCGCGGACGACGCGATGAAGTCGACCGCACACGCCGCGGTCTCGCTGGCCGTCGGGCTGGCCGCCGTCGGCGTGGCGCCCCCACCGATCCCGGCCCCGGCGGTCGTCGGGCTCGCCGTCGCGGTCGGCGTCGGCATCGACTTCGACCACTTCCTGCTCGCGCGGTACAACACCGGCCACTGGGGCGCCGCCAGGCGCTGTCTCCGCGACCCGCGGATCGTCTTCCTCGACCAGGACGCCATCTTCGAGGCCGGCGACGTCGGGTCGCTGAACCGCCTGCTCACGCACGTCGTCATCGGCGGGGCCGCGGTCCCGCTGGCCTACGCGTGGACCCCCTACGTGGGCGGGCTCGTCGCGGCGTCGCTGTACGCGCACCTCCTCGCGGACCTGGTCGCGGCCGCGCGGACGAGCGTCGTCGTCGACCGCTCGTCGCTCGACGCCGAGCGAACCGCCGACGGGGGCCGGAGCGAGCGCGACTCGCGGTGAGTCGGCGGTCGGCCGCCCGCTACAGGTCGACGCTCGCCGCTCCGATCGCGTCGGTCCGCTCGCGGTGCCACTCGACGTCCGCCCACATCCCCTCGAACTGCGGGCCGCAGAAGTTGCTCGTCGAGATCGCCGTCCAGCGACCCGTCTCGGCGGCTCGACGGGTCCCGAACGCACAGACCTCTTTGAGCCACTCCCAGTCGAGGCCGGGCCAGTCCTTGTAGTGGATGAGCGCCCACGACTCCGTCGTCGCGAGCGGAAGACCCGTCTCGCGGGACCACTCGGCGGCGGCGTCGATCGCGGCGCCGAGTTCCGACTGCCAGTAGTCGGGTTCGTTGCGGTAGCGATCCTCCGCCTCGTCGACGACCCACTCGTAGTGGCGGTCGCTGTCGATGTCGCCGCCGTCGCGCTCGAAGTCGTAGTAGTCGGTGGCGTTCATCAGCCAGACGTGCGGTTCGAGGAGATCCATCTCGTCGGCGGGCTCGCGGCCCCAGGTGTCCGGCCCGACCGTCTCCGAGAGGCAGTACTCCTGGTTCGGATAGGCCTCGCGAACGCCCGCGATGGACTCGTTTATCCACCGCCGGCCCGCGGGCGAGTCCCGGGGCGTGGACGGCTCGTCGGGGTCGTTGAAGTACGGTGCCCACTGGTGCAGCGGGAACTCGTTGCACAGGTCGACCCAGCAGACGGCGTCGAGCAGTCCGGCGTCGGCGATCCGGTCGAGCGTGTCGACCCACACCGAGGCGAGGTCCGCGGGCGTCCGGATGCCCATGCGCGCCCGGCTTTCGTCCTCGCGGAACCACGACGAGAGGGCGACAGCCACGTCGCGGTCGGCGCAGACGCCGATAAACTCCGTCAGCGCGGGCGTGACCTCGACGCGGCAGGTCGCGGGCGCGCCCCAGTCGCAGGCGTCGAAGGCGGGCGGGAGGGTCCACTCGCGGTCGGGGTCCGTCCCGACGAAGTGCGGGTAGGCGTCGATGCGGACGGCGTCGTAGCCCCGCTCGACGAGTTCGTCGAGCGCCCGGTCCCAGTCCTCGTAGCCGCCACCGGGGTAGCGCCGTTCCAGCCAGGAGAAGTCCCACATCGCGATCGCCAGCGGCGAGTCGCGGTCGGCGAGCGTCATGCGGTCCGGTCGTCGCCGCGGTACTTAGTCGTGGCTCCGGGTCGACCTCGTCCCCCGGTCAGTCCCGCTCGCCGCCGGTCCCGTCGGTGTCGTCCGCTTCGAGCCGGTCGATCTTCTGGCCCGTCCGCCGGAAGATCCCCCGGAGCGTCTTCGCCTCGCGGCCCGTGGGGTGGGCGCGGCCGACGAACCGCCGCCAGAGCCGCCGCGCTTTGGCCCGTTTCTCCTCGGGGTGGTCGACGGCGTCGAGGAAGTCGCCGAACTGCTCGTGCAGGCCCTCGACGGCGCGCTCGTCGGCGCGCTGGTGACTGGAGTCGGGGTGCTGGGTCTCCGCGACGGTCAGGTCGCGGAGTTCGTAGCACACGACGGTCGCCGCCTGGCCGAGGTTGAGGACGGGGTACTCGCCGGAGGCGGGGATCGAACACACCTCGTCGAGGCGGGCGATCTCCTCGTTGGTGAGGCCGACGCGCTCGCGGCCGAAGACGACGCAGGTGTCGGCGTCGACGCCGCGGAGGCTCTCGGCCAGGTCCGCGGGCGTCCTGAACGGGTAGCGAGTGTGGCTGCGTTCGTCCTCGTTGGTGACGGCGGTGCAGCCGACGGTGTGGAAGTGCTCGACCAGGTAGTCGAAGGTGACCTCGCGAGCGTTCGGGAGGATGTCCTCGCGGGCCTGACCGGCGAACCCGGAGGCCTCGCTCTCCGGACCGATGTCGGGCGGGTCGACGAGATAGAGGTCCGAGAGGCCGAAGTTCTTCATCGAGCGGGCGATGGTGCCGACGTTGCCCGAGGTCTCGGCGTCGACGACCGCGACCGATATCGAGGGGCCGTCGTCTGCGGTGTCGCCGTCAGTCTCGTCGTCGGCCGTACTGTCGCCGCTCATCCGTCGAAGTCGATGTCCGACAGGTCCATGTCCAGCGCGTCGAGTTCGTCGTCGTCCATCTCCTCGATCTCCGATTCGAGGCCCGGCAGTTCCTCGTCGGGGTCCGGCGCCTCGGGCACGTCGTCGGGGTTCTCCTCGACGTGTTCGAGTTCGAACCCCTCGGGGGCGCGGCCGCCGTCGACGAACCACTGGTGGAACCGGTCTTTCAGCTCGCGCTCGCCGGCGTGGCGCTTGCCGCCCTCCTCCTGGAACCAGTAGACGAAGTCGGCCTCGTGGTCGTCACAGAGGAGAACCTCCCCGAGCGCCTCGCCGTAGATGGCCTGTGCGGGGTTGCACCGCTGGATCTCCTCCTCGCCGTGGATCAGGTAACAGCAGTCGCAGGGCTCGCCCATCATCGCCGAGAGGCGGACGATCCGCTCGCGCGTCTCGGCGTCCATGTTCCCCAGCGGACGGATCGTCCCGTCGGCGGCGAACACCGCCTCCTCGTCGAACCGCCAGCCGCGGAGCCCGATCGAGACCTTTCCCATGGCCGGTCGTAGACGACCGGTCGACAAAAAGCGACCGTGTTGGCCCCGAGGGTCGGCCGGGCGCCGTCAGGTCATCGATCCGACGATTTATGCCTTCGTGGTACCAATTGGCACGCATGGTCAGTTTCGTGGCCGTCATCGCGTTCGCGGTCCTGGCGGCGGTAGCGCTGGGGCTGGTCGCGTTCGTGGGGTCGGTAGCACTCGCTCGGCTGGCGTCGCTGTCGCCCCGAAAGGAGGCGTCGATGCCGTCGCACTACTCGAGTCTCGTCCACACGACCCCCTCGAAGTACACGGGCTACTGCCCGGAGTGTCAGACGAACAACGACCCCGACTACACCGTCTGCCGGAACTGCTCGTCGAAGCTGCCCGAGTCCCGGTACGAACGGGACACGCGGAGCGTCAACGCGCTCTTCGACGAACAGTAGCGCGGGCGTCGCGGTGGGGACCGGCGGCCGACGTGCTCCGCCGAACGCGGGCGGCGCCCGTCGAGTAGGGGCCCCGCCGCGCGGCCGCACCGCACCGCACCGTTTTTGCACCCGTGGTCCTGACCCCCGCGCATGCAGAACGTCGACGCCGCGGGCCTGGGGATCGGAGACGACTATCCGCCCCGGGTCATGGGCGTGCTCAACGTCAGCGAGGAGTCGCCCTACGACCCGAGCGTCTTCGACGACCCCGCCGAGGCCGCGGCGTACGTCGACGACGAACTGATCGACGAAGGCGCCGACATCGTCGACGTGGGTCTCGAATCGGCCAACAAGAAGTTCGACGTGCTCTCGGCCGAGGGGGAACTCGACCGGCTCGACACGGCGGTCGAGACGCTCGAATCAACGTCGGGCGACGCCGTCTGGAGCATCGAGACGCGCTACGCCGAGGTGGCCGAGGCCGCCCTCGACAGGGGCTTCGACATGGTCAACGACATCGCGGGCTTCGCCGACCCGGAGATGCCGGAGGTCTGCCGGGAGTACGACGTGGCCGTCGCGAAGATGGCGAGCCCGCCCGATATCACGAAGCCGGGAGCCGTGCGGGCGACGCCGTGGGCCGAGCGCCGCTCGGCCGAGTGGGCCGAGGGGGCCGACTACGTCGACCGGGTGTACGAGGCGCTGAAACAGAACGGCCTGACCGACAAGACCATCGTCGACCCCGCCTTCGGTCGGTGGTCCGAGGACCAGACCATCGAGGACGACCGCGAGACGTTCCGCCGGCTGCGGGAGTTCCGCGGGCTCGGTGCGCCGACGCTCGTCTCGATCAACCGCAAGACGTTCCTCAGATCGCTGGCCGACCGCTCGACCGAGGGGGCGCTGCCGGTCAGCCTCGCGGCCACGTCGATGGCCGTCGAGCGCGGCGCCCACGTGATCCGTACCCACGACGTGAGCGAGACGTGCGACGCCGCGGTCGTCGGCGACGCGTTCGCCCGCGACCGAGCCCGCAGCGGCGAGCACGGCGAGATCACCGCGGCGGAACTCGACGTGACGACGCCGGCGGAGGCGGCGCGCCACTTCGAGCGAGCGGGCGTCGACGCCGACCCGGCGGCCGCCGTCAGCCGCCTCTACGCGGTCGGCGGTCTCGATGGGCCCGCTCGCGAGGCCCTGCGGTCGGCCGCGGCCGCGACGGACTGCCGGTTCGTCGCCGGCGACGAGGAGGGGTTTTTGTGGGGGTCGACCGGTGCGCTGGCCGACCTGGCGACCAGAACCGACGTGCCACGGGCGCTCGCAGGGACGCTGCCGGACGGCGGCCGGGGTGACAGGTGAGAAAACTTATACCGGATGCGCCAAAACTGAGGGGTGAAGGCCGAAAGGGCACCTGGGTAGGGGTACCTTGTACGTGCCATTTCGGCTAATCCGGTTTATTGGGGCGCTACTCGGGTAGTCACAGCTATGGATTTTCACGACTGGGAGCCCGTCTACGCCGCGATCCTGGCCGATATGGGGTTCGACCGGGGGGGCGACGAACGGGCCCGCGACCTGCTCGCCGAACTCGTGACCGACGACGATCCGGGGGCGCAACGAGGCCCCGACGGCGGCGCGCCCGCGTCAGACGCTCCCGGAAGGGCCCCGACACTCGCCCCGGAAGACCTCGATTTCGAGGGGGAAACCGTCGCGATAGCCGGCGCGGGACCGTCGCTGGGCGAACAACTCGACCGGGTCGCGGCCGCCGAGACGGTCGTCGCGGCCTCCGACGCGGCCGCGGTCGTGCGCGAAGCCGGCCTGGCCGTCGACTGCATGGTCACCGATCTGGACGAACGGAGCGACGTGGCCCGCGAGCTGACCGCCGAGGGGACGCCCGTGGCGGTCCACGCTCACGGTGACAACCGCCCGGCGCTGCGCGAGCGGGTCCCGCGGCTGGCGGTCGAATGGGTTCTCCCGACGACCCAGGCCGCGCCCGCCGGTCCCATGGTCGACACGGGCGGGTTCACCGACGGCGACCGCGCGGCGTTTCTCGCCGACCACTGCGGCGCCGCCGAGCTGGTCTTCGCCGGCTGGGACTTCGACGACCCGGACGTGGACCCGCTGAAGGCGCGCAAACTCGACTGGGCCGAGCGGCTGCTTCGCTGGCTCGAACGCCGGCGCGACGAACGGTTCGCCGTCCTCGACGGCCGCCGCGACGGCATCGACGAGTCGGCGCTGCCGGTGTGAGGGCGCCGTGACGCCCCGTGGCCGCCCGTCGACTCCGGTCCGAACGGCCACCGTTCGAGAGTCACAGTTATCGTAGAATTTGAAAGACATCGCTCGGACGACCGCATGACTGCGTGCGAGCGACCGTGCAAACGCGTTCACATTCTACGATAGTAGTCGACCGCAACCCTTCTGCCGCTCGCCGAGCGACTCCGTCCATGGCCAACGACCCCGTCTCGCCGACCGACCGCGAGGTGTCCGACGAGGCGGTCCGCGGGATGGTCGCCGCGATCGAGCCCGAGTGGGCGGTCGAGTCGATCGAGCGGAGCCCGCACGGGACCGACTTCGTTGCGACGCTCGACGTGCGAACGCCGGACGACCGCAGGACCGTCGTCCTGAAGGCGACGACCGCCGATCTGGTCGACCCGCCGATCGCCCGGTCGGAGCCGCGGCTGTTCGAACTCGTCGGCCGCGAGACGGCGATCCCGGTCCCCGACGTGTTCGGCTACCGCGACGCGCACGAGGAGTTCCCCGCTCCGTTCTACCTCGCGGAACACGTCGAGGGGACGAACCTGGAGGACGACCCCGGGTCGCTCCCACCTGTGGCTCGCGAGCGAGTGGTCCGCGACGCCGGCCGGAACCTCGCCGAGTTGCACGAGCTGGGGCCGCTCCCGGCGGTCGGGAGCGTCGGCGTCGCCGACGGCGAGCTGACCGTGCTGGACACCGACGACCACCCGCGGGCCGACGACTTCCGCGAGCGACTCCTCGACGACGCCGAGGGGACGCTCGACCGACTCACCGACGGCGGCTACTTCCCCGACCTCGCGGACGACCCCGAGCGGTTCGCCGACCTCGTCCCCGCCGTCCGCGAACACCTGCGGGACGTGATCCCCGACCTTCCCGAACCGGCCTCGCCGACGTACAACCACTGGGACTACCGCTACGGGAACCTCCTGCTCGATCCCGAGACCGGCGAGACGAAGGCGGTGCTCGACTGGGCGAACCTCTCGGCGGCCGAGCCGGCCTACAACCTCGCGAAGGTGGAGTTCTCGCTGCTGAAGCCCGTCCGCGACGACCTCGAGCGGGTGGCGACCCTGCGTGAGACCTTCCGGTCGGCCTACACGGAGGGGCGCGAGGGATGGACGTTCGACGAGCCGACGCCGGAGCGGATGGCCGCCTACCGGCTGACCGACCGGCTCGACGCGATGGCGTGTCTGCCGCTGTGGTACGAGGACGCGACGCCCGCCGAACGCGACGAACGCGCGGCCGAACACCGGGCGTTCCTCGCCGAGCGCGTGCCCGGTGTGGCGCCGTGAGACGACCCGCCGGAGCGCCCACCGCTCGGTTCCGCTGCCGACGGAGCTAAATCCCGCCGGCCCCGCACCTCGGCCATGACCGACCTCGACTTCTTACGCGAGGCCGTCGGCGCCGACCGGGTGTCGACCGACACCTACGCCCGCGACGAGCACGCCGGCGACTGGGGCACCCACCCCGAGGACGAGGTCCGCCCCGACGCCGTCGTCTGGCCGGAAAGTACGGAAGAGGTGTCGGCCGTCCTCGCCGGCGCCCGCGAGCGCGGGATCCCCGTCACGCCCTACGCCGCCGGCACCGGCCTGGAGGGGAATGCCGTTCCTGCCCACGAAGGTATCAGCATGGATACGACCCGGATGGACGCGATCCTCGACGTTCGGCCCGACGACCTCCAGATCGACGTGGAGCCCGGCGTGCTGGGGAGCGCGGTCGACGAGGCGGCCGCCGAGCACGGGCTGACCTTCCCGCCGCTACCCTCGTCGGGCGACATCTCGACGGTCGGCGGGATGATCGCGACCGACGCCAGCGGGATGCAGGCCGTGAAGTACGGCGTCGTCGCCGACTGGGTGCTCGGACTGGAGGCCGTACTCGCGGACGGGACCGTCGTGACCGCGGGGAGCGAGGCCGTCAAGTCCTCGGCGGGCTACAATCTCAGGGATCTGCTCGTCGGGAGCGAGGGGACGCTGGCGGTCGTCACGCGGGCGACGCTGAAACTGGCGGGTCGGCCCCAGCAGGTCCGCGGCGGCCGGGCGGTCTTCGAGACGTTCGACGACGCGGCGGGCGCCATCGCCGACGCGGTCCAGTCGGGCGTCGACGTGGCGAAGATCGAGCTGATGGGCGGGTTCGCGGCCGAGGTCGCCAACGAGTACGTCGGCACGGATCTGCCCGACGCGCCGATGGTCTTCGTCGAGTTCCACGCCGACCACGGGATCGACGAGGAGATCGAGTTCTGCCGGACGGTGTTCGCCGACTACGACCCCCATTCCTTCGAGATCGCCGCCGACGAGGAGATGGCCGAGCTGTGGGAGCTCCGGCGCGAGATGGCCTACGCGCTCGACGAGTATCGCGCGGACCTGCGGCCGCTGCATCCCGGCGACGTGACCGTCCCGATCGGATCGTTCCCGGAGATCGTCCGCGCCGCTCGCCGCGAGGCCGACGAGCGCGACCTCCCGATGGCCTGCTACGGTCACGCCGGCGACGGCAACCTCCACTACGAGATCCTCGTCGACCCCGACGACGAGGCGATGGTCGAACGGGGGGAAGCGGCCTACGAGGCAGTCGTCGAAGCGGCCATCGATCTGGGCGGTACCGCGACGGGCGAACACGGCGTCGGCCTCGGCAAGCGCCAGTTCATGGAGCGCGAGCACGGCGCGGCGGCGGTCGCGGCGATGCGCTCGATCAAGGACGCGCTGGACCCCGAAGGAATCCTGAATCCGGGGAAGGTCTTCCCCGACGAGTCGGAGTGATACGGAGTATCGCGAGCCAGTCCGGGATCGACCGCACGATTGCGTACGCCGACCCGGGAAACGCGTGCGATAATCCGTACGAGTCGCGGACGCCGCGTTCGCGACCCGTCGGTCAGGTACAGTCGACGCCGGGGCCGGTGTAGACCTGGCCGGCGGTGGCGTCGTCGGTGCGGAACAGTTCGGTCCCGTCGATCAGGATCTGGTTGTTGTAGCCGCCGTCCATCCGGAGGAACTCGAACCGGCTCTCCGAGCAGCCGGGCTCGAACAGCATGTACACGTCGTCGGTCGGTTCGATCCCGCCGGCGGTCACCCGCACGTCGTCGCCGTCGACCTCGAAGGCGTCGGCCATCTCGGCGCGTTCGTCGTCTGATGGCGGTGAGCGCCAGTCGGCGACGCTCCCGACGTTGTCGGGGAAGACGACGACGTAGACGGGCGACCCGAGCCCTTCGAGGGGCCGGTCGTAGCGCTCGACGTACACCCACGGGTTCGTCGTCGGGAAGTCGGTGTCGCCGTTGACGCTGTTCGGACCGTCGGGGTCGATGGCCAGCGTGAACTCGTACCCCTCGTCGACGAGGGGGACCCGTCGACTCCCGACCTGGGCGTAGGCGAACCGGGCGGCCGAACCGGAGAAGTCGCAGGCCGTCGGCGCCCGCACGTCGTGGTCCTCGATCAGGTACGTGCGGTCGTCGCCCGCGTCGGCGCGCACCCCGACGGTGTCGCCCTCGTTCAGACAGCGCAGTCGCCGCACCTCCTCGGTGTGACCCCCTTCCCACGAGTACGCCTCGCGGCCGTTGACGAGGAGCGTGAACGGGACGCCCTCCTCCATGTACTGCGGGTCGACGACGACGGCCCCGTCGTCGCGTTCGATACCGAAGTCCGCCCCGGGACGGACCGACTCCTCGCCGTCGCTCGGGAGGAAGGTCAGCGCGCCGACGACGAGCACCATCGACACCACGAGCGTCACCGCGACCAGCAGGACGACCGAGAGCACGGACGTCACGCCGCGCTCTCGGCCCACCCTCGCCCCGCGGTCCGCGTCTCCGAACATCGCTGCTCGCTCGACCGTTGCTCGCTATCCGTCATAAGCGACAGGGCCCGATTTCGGCGTCTGATACCGGTAGCGAGGCGCCCGGCGGCGGCTTCCTCGATCGACCGGACGCTCACTCCGGCGCCAGCGCGCGCATCGTCGCCGAAATCTCCGCAGGTTCGGCGCCCCGCGGGAACGACACCGAGACGGCGTCGACGCCCTCGATCGACTCCCAGTCGGCGTAGCGCTCCCGGCACTCGTCGGGCGTCCCGGCGATCCCCAGATCGTCGAGCAGTTCGTCGGTGATCGCCGCCATCGCGGCGTCGTGGTTCCCGTTGGCCCACTCGCTGGCGATCTCGATCGCCTCGTCCTCGTAGCCCTGGCGTTCGAGCGCCTCGCGGTAGAAGGTCCCCATCGCGCCGACGTAGAACGCGAGGTGGTTCCGGGCCAGTTCTCGGGCGCGCTCGCGGTCGTCCAGCGCGATACACGGTAACGAGAGCGTCACACGCAGTTCCTCGGGGTCTCGGTTCCCGAGTTCCGCGCCCCGTCTTAGATCTTCCAAGCGGTCGCGCAGCCCCTCCCGCGTGAGCATCAACGCGTGCCAGCCGTCGGCGAACCGCCCCGCGAGTTCGACGGATTTGGGACCCATCCCGGCGGCGTCGATCCCGGGCACCGTATCCGGCGGATCACAGCGTAAACGCAATCCCGAGAGGGTGAAGATATCGCCGTCGTACTCGACGGGGTCGCCGGAGACCACGAGCCGGACGACGTCGATGGTCTCGCGGGTCCGCCGGAGCGGGCGGTCGTAGTCGACGCCGTGCCACCCCTCGACGACGGCGGGGCCGCTCGGGCCGAGTCCCACCCGCAGACGGCCGTCGGAGACCTCCTGCAGCGTCGCGGCTGTCTGGCCGATCAGCGCCGGCGACCGCGAGTAGACGTTCGCGATGGAGGTGCCGATCCCGATCGCCTCGGTGCGCTCGGCGATGGCCGTCAGCGTCGTCACGGCGTCGCGGCCCCAGGTCTCGGGCAGCCAGGCGCGCTCGTAGCCCAGGTCCTCGGCCTCGCGGGCGAACTCGACGAGCGTGTCGATCGAGGGCTGGGCGGCGACCGGCAGGAAGACGTCGCGGGTCGGCGCCGATTCGTCGGTCACCGCCGACCCCCCGTGGTATCTCGTGGCATACCCCTAGTCGGGCACGCAACCGCAAAAAGACCCGTAGCACTCCCGACAACTGACTCCGCGTTTGAAGTTTTCCCTTGGAGATCCGCCGCTGCTCGCACTGCCGAGGCGCTTCCCTCCGGGGGGTCTCGCCGTTCGCATTTTCGAGGCGCTCCCGTCAGTCGCGCCTCGCTAGTCGTCCGCGGGTTCCTCGTGGCCGTAGGGGTCGACGAACTTCGGGAGGTCGGGCACGTCCGAGCCGTCGTGCTCGCCGACCGGCGGGCGGTTGACCTCGGCGGCGGACGAGTCGTCGAGGTCGGTCTCGTCGTCGATGGCCTCCATCTTCCCCTCGCCATCCTCGGCGGCCTCGCGAGCGTCCTGGTCGATCCGCATCGAACAGAAGTCGACGCCGCACATCGAGCAGAAGCGCGCTTCCTTGTAGTTGTCGCCGGGCAGCGTCTGGTCGTGAAACTCGCGGGCGCGTTCGGGGTCCAGCGCGAGTTCGAACTGCCGGCGCCAGTCGAACTTGTACCGGGCCTCCGAGAGGGCGTCGTCCCAGTCGCGAGCGCCCGGCCGGCCGTTGGCCACGTCGGCGGCGTGGGCGGCGATGCGGTAGGCGGCGAGGCCGTCGCGCACGTCCTCGGCGTCGGGGAGTCCCAGGTGCTCTTTGGGCGTGACGTAGCAGAGCATCGCCGCGCCGGCCCGGGCCGCTTCGGTCGCGCCGATGGCGCTGGTGATGTGGTCGTAGCCCGGCGCCACGTCGGTCACGAGCGGGCCGAGCACGTAGAACGGCGCGCCGTCGCAGACCGCCTGCTGGCGCTCGACGTTGTCGGCCACCTCGTCCATCGGCACGTGGCCCGGTCCCTCGACCATGACCTGGACGCCGTGGTCCCACGCCGTTCGCGTCAGTTCCCCGAGCGTGTCGAGTTCGGCATATTGGGCCTCGTCGCTGGCGTCGGCCAGACAGCCGGGGCGGAGACCGTCCCCCAGCGAGAACGTCACGTCGTGTTCGGCGAAGATGTCGCAGATAGCCTCGAACTTCGTGTACAGGGGGTTCTCCATGCCGTTCTCCTCGATCCACTGGGCGAGGATCGAGCCGCCGCGGGAGACGATGCCCGTCTTGCGGCCGTCCGTGAGCGGGAGGTGTTCCATGCGGACGCCCGCGTGGATCGTCATGTAGTCGACGCCCTGCGCGGCCTGTTTCTCGATCACGTCGAGCAGGAGTTCGTGGGTGAGATCGGCCACGTCGTCGACCCGCGTCACGGCCTCGTAGATGGGGACGGTTCCGACGGGCACCGGCGAGTACTCGACGTTGGCCTCGCGGATCTCGTCGAGGTCGCCGCCGGTCGAGAGATCCATCACCGTGTCGGCCCCGTAGTGGACGGCGGTGTGCAGTTTCCCCAGCTCCGCTTCGAGGTCGCTGGTCGTCTCGCTGGCGCCGATGTTGGCGTTGACTTTCGTCCCGAACGCCCGGCCGATGATCATCGGGTCCAGCGAGTCGTGGGCGCGATTGGCGGGGATCACCGCCTCCCCCTCGGCGACCTGCTCGCGGACGAACTCCGGGTCGCGGTGCTCCCGCTCGGCGACCCGCTCCATCGCCGCCGTGACCGTTCCCTCCCTGGCGCGTTGCAGTTGCGTCGGCATCGATTACTAAGTTATACTACCGAGTGATAAACGTTGGTGGTCCGTGCGACCCGACGGGCCGCAGAGTCGGGTCGGGGCCTCGACTGTCGGAGCGGTGCGGTCGCTACCGGGGCGGCCGTCGCGAAAATGGACTCGCCGGCGCCTAGTCGTCGACCCGGACGGTCGTCACGGGCACGGGGGACTCGCGGACGACGTTCTCGGCGACGCTGCCGATGAGGTAGTGGTCGAGGCCGGTGCGGCCGTGAGTCCCCATCACGACGAGGTCGGGGTCGTTCTCCGCGACGTAGCCCAGGATCGCGGACTTCGGGACGCCCTCTTCGACGACGCGTTCGGCGGGCACGTCGTCGGGGAGCGCCGCGACGGCCTCGTCGACGGCTTGCCGGGCACGCTCGCGCTCGGAGGCGACCCAGGCGTCGGGGGCGAGGCCGCTGGAGGGGCTCTCGAACCGGTTGCGCGTGTCGACCACCGAGAGGACGTGGACGGTCGCGCCGTGGACCGCCGCCAGGCGGCCGGCGTGGTCGACGGCGGCCGCGGTCGCCTCGCTGCCGTCCGTGGGGAGGAGGATATCGTCGTACATCACAGCCCCCCGACCGCCATGCCGAACAGCGCGACGGCGATGACGGCGAACAGGCCGCCGACGAACGTCTTGATCGTAGTGGTCTCCAGCGCGTTGGAGACGTACGGGGCGATCTGACCGCCGGTCACGGTGGCGGGGACGGTGAACACGACCATGTTCCACGGCGTCGAGGCCAGCGACAGCGAGTGGACGCCGGGGATGTGGACGCCGACGGCGTCGAGCACCGTCCCGCCGAAGACGTGGACGAGCGAGGCGAGGACGGCCGTCACCGCGACGACGATGTGGTTGGTGCCGATGGCGACGCGGACGGGTACCTTCGTCGAGAGCATCGAGATGATGCCGAGTTCGCCGGCGCCGAAGCCCGCGAGGCCCTGGAAGGTGCCGCCGACGCTGTAGTTCGCGAACCGGCGGAGATACCCCCCGCGGGTGTAGCGGTAGTCGTCGCCGTCGCGGTCGACCCGCGTGACGGTCCCGTCGTCGTCGGTGCGCACGCCGGCGGGACCGAGCTTGTCGGCGTCGTCGGGCAGGTCGGCGGTCCCACCGTCGGAGCGTGTCTCCGACGAGGCCCCGCTCGCGTCGCTCGCGTGACCGCCGTCGGTCGCCGCCTCGTGGCCGCCACCGGCGTCCGACTCGGCCCCCCCGTGGTCGAGGTCCGCCTTGAACAGGAGTATCGAGGCCGCGATCAGCGCCAGCCCGAGCAGGGCGTGGAAGACGGGTTCCGGAACGACGAACGAGAGGATGGCCCCGGCGACGACGAACGGGACGGCGCCGCCGACGATGGTCAGCGCCAGCCGGCGGTCGACCAGCCCGTACTGGACGAACGCGACCGACGAACTCGACAGCCCGAACGCCTCGCTGATCAGCCCCACCTTGACGATCGTCTGGGGCGACAGCGGCTGTGCGAACAGGGGGAAGACGAAGATCAGGAACGGGACGAACAGCGCCGAGCCGCTGATCCCGACCGTGTTGACGATCGTCGCGCCGGTCAGGAACGCCGGGAACAGCCACCAGAACTCCAGCCAGTAGCCCGTCCCGCTCCCGGTCGTCGGCGCGAACGCGAGGACGGCGGCGACGAAGACCACTGGCGCCGCGAACACGAAGACGTGCTGGTACTTGAGGAACGACTTCTGGACGGAACTGTAACTCACGCGAGAACACCCCGCGAAGCCGCGCGGTTCGGCGCCGATACGACCGAATCAGGGGGTCGGACGGACGGGCCCCGCATTCAAGTGATGCCTCCGGTTGCCGGGGTGAATCGGGTCTGGCTCGCGGGACGGTCGACCGCCGGTGAACGGGTCATGGTGCCCGGCACCTTACGAGTAACGTGTAAAGGACCTTTGGGTTCAGAAGCCGTTTGGGGACGGGCCCCACGGAGCGGCTGCGGGCGGTTCCGGTGGCTGGCGGCCGGACATCTGTCAGGATCTATCTGTTACGATCCGGCAGGTGGGCGGCGTCCCGACGGCTCCCGCTCACGTCTCGAACTGGTAGGCGTCGGCGGCCCGTGACTCGGAGGGCCGAACGTCCGGTTCGCCCGGGTCGGCGTCCGCGTCGAGCGTCCGACCGAGGAGGAGATAGCCCGCGACGCCGAGCGCCAGGCCGGTCGCCGCCCGCGGGCCGACAGTGACCGGCGCTTCGAGCGCCCGCCCGGCGGCGAACAGCAGCTCGTACGCGGTGAGTCCGACCGTCGCGACGCCCAGCGCGAGCAGTCCGTAGCCGAGCAGCGTCCCGCCGACCGAGGCGAGCCGCTCGCGAGCGTTCGCTCGGTCCATATTTCGGCCTGGGGGCGGTCACTGATTAGATTCGTCACTGTCGGAACTGCTACGGACGCCGCCGGCGGCCACGGCGGAGTCCCGGACTCACCGCCGAGCGGTCGCCGTCGCCGCGAAAACCCTAACCGTGCCGGCGACAACGACCGGATATGAACCCCCTCGAACTGGACCGCCAGCAGATCATGGCGCTCGTCATGGTGTTCCTGATGATCGGGTCCGCGGTGGTCTACGTGCTCGCGTACGCGCTCGGGTAGGCGCCGCACTGCTTCTGTCGGTCGGGCTCGCTCGTGCCGGCAATCGGACGGCGAGCGAGCGCCGCGGGCGGGCGGTTCGCCGGCCGAACCCGCCAGGCACTTGCCGGCGGCCGCCCAACCGGGCGGCGATGGCCGAGACGGGAACGTACACGCTGCTCGTCGAACTGACTGAGCCGGCGGCGATCGAGGTGGGGGCGCTGGGCGAGTTCGGGTTCGCGGCGGGCGCCTACGCCTACACCGGGAGCGCGTTCGGGCCGGGCGGGTTCGGCCGCGTCGAGCGCCACCGCGAGCTGGCCGCGGGCGAGCGCGACGCGCGCCACTGGCATATCGACTACCTGCTGGGCCGCCCCGCCGCCGGCGTCGAGGCGGTCGTCCGGACGGCCGACGCCGACGTGGAGTGCGCGGTCAGTCGGGCGCTCGCCGGGGCGGACGGGATCGAACGCGTCGCGGGGTTCGGCGCCTCGGACTGCGACTGCGACGCGCATCTGGTTCACGCCGCCGAGGGCGAGCGACTCCGGCGAGCCGTCGAGCGCGCCCACGAGACCGCCGACGGGACGGGCGATACCAGCGGGTGATCGACCGGCAGGCGAACTGAAAGAAACTCACAGGCTTATGGTCCGCGTCCCCGAACAACGAGTAGACCGGCCAGCCATGAGCGCGACACCGACGACGATCCGCGTCCTGCACGTCGACGACGACCCGGACCTGTCGGCGCTGGTCGCGTCGGCGCTCGAACGCGAGGACGACCGGTTCGAGGTGGTGACGGCGACGAGCCCGGACGAGGGACTGGAGACGCTCGCCGCCGAGCGGGTCGACTGCGTCGTCAGCGACTACGACATGCCCGGGACCGACGGGATCGAGTTCCTCGAGCGGGTTCGCGCCGACCACCCCGACCTGCCGTTCGTCCTCTACACGGGCAAAGGGAGCGAGGAGGTGGCGAGCGACGCCATCTCGGCGGGGGTGACGGACTACCTGCAGAAGGGGACCGGGACCGACCAGTACGCGCTGCTGGCCAACCGGATCGACAACGCCGTCTCGGCGGCCCGCTCGCGGCGGGCGCTCGCCGAGCGCAACCGTCGACTGGAGACGCTGATCAGCAACCTCCCCGGGATCGTCTACCGCTGCGAGAACGACCCCGCCTGGCCGCTGGAGTTCGTCGCCGGCGAGTGCGAAGAGATCACCGGCTACGACGCCGCGACGCTGGAATCTGACGGCGTGGTCTGGGGCGCGGACGTGCTCCACCCCGACGACCGCGAGCGGCTGTGGGAGACGACTCAGTCGGCGCTGAACGACGGAGAGCCCTTCGAAGTCACCTACCGGATCCGGACCGCCGACGGCGAGATCCGGTGGATGTGGGAGCGCGGGCGGGCGATCGGCGGCGACGGCGACGACAGCGGGTGCATCGAGGGGTTCATCACCGACGTGACCGAGCGCAAGGAGCGCGAGCGAGAACTCGCGGAGACGAGCGCCCGGCTGGAGGCGCTGGTCGGCAACTCCCCGGACATGATCGACGTGCTCGACCCCGAGGGGCGGATCGTCGACGTGAACCCGCGGCTCTGCGAGGCGCTGAACCGCGAGGAGGAGGAGTTACTCGGGACTCCCGTCTGGGAGGTCGACGAGACGGTCGACCGCGGGTCGGTGCAGTCGCTGCTCGACGGGATGGCCGTCGGGGAGTCCCGGCGGTTCGACGGGCGTCTCCGGCGGGGCGACGGGTCGACGTTCCCCGTGGAGGTCAACCTGGTCCGGGCCGACCTCCGCGGGGCGGACCGGTACCTCGCCATCTCGCGCGACATCACCGAGCGCAAGCGCCGCGAGGACGCGCTGGCGGCGCTCACCGACGCGATCGAGGGGTTCATGGACGCCCCGGACCCCGAGACCGTCGCCGAACACGCCGTCGAGACCGCACGGCCCGTCCTCGGCCGCGACGTCAACGGCGCCTGGCTGGCCGACGACGCGGGCGAGCGGCTCCGCCCGGTCGTCCAGACCGAGACGGCCGCCGCGCTGTTCGACGAGATGCCCGTGTTCGACGGCGAGGGCGAAGGGAGCCTCGCCTGGGAGGCCTTCGAGACCGGGGACCTTCTCGTCTGCGAGGAGCTGGCCGACGAACCGGGCCGCTACAACCCCGACACGCCGCTGTCGAGCGAGATCGTCCTGCCGCTGGGCGCGTACGGCGTCGCGATCGTCGCTTCGACCGACCCGGCCGACTTCGACGAGGTCGACGTGTCGCTGGCACACATCTTCGCCAGCACCGTCGAGGCCGCGCTCGACCGGGCCGCCCGCGAAGCGGAGTCCAACCGCCACCGCCGGGAGCTCGAACGACAGAACGAGCGCCTCGACGAGTTCGCGAGCATCGTCTCTCACGACCTGCGCAACCCCCTGCAGGTCGCGACGGCCCGGCTCGATTTCGTCCGCGAGGAGTGCAGTAGCGACCACCTCGACGCCGTCGAGCGCGCCCACGACCGCATGGAGGCGCTCATCGAGGACCTGCTGACGCTCGGCCGGGAGGGCAAGGCCGTCCTCGACATCGAACCCGTCGACCTCGACGCCGCCGCCCGCTCGTGCTGGCAGACCGTCCGCACCCCCGAAGCGACCCTCGTCGTCGAGACCGACGCGGCCGTCCGCGCCGACCGGAGCCGCCTGCAGCAACTGCTGGAGAACCTGCTCGCCAACGCCGTCGACCACGGCTCGACGGGCGATCGACCGCGGCCCACCGAGGCGGCCGGACCCGGTGCCCCGACGACCGGCGACCGCGAGGGCGACGTGACGGTCCGAGTCGGTCCGCTGGACGACGGTTCGGGTTTCTACGTCGCCGACGACGGTCCGGGGATCGACGAGGGCGACCGCGACCGGGTGTTCTCGAGCGGCTACTCGACCGCGACGGAGGGGACCGGCTTCGGCCTCTCGATCGTCGAACAGATCGCCGATGCCCACGGCTGGTCGGTCACCCTCGCGGAGAGCGAGCCCGGCGGCGCGCGCTTCGAGATCCGCGGCGTCGAGCCGGCCGGATGACTCCGAACCACCCCCACGCGACGGCGGCGCGGCCGCTCGCGGCAGTCGATCCGTGAGAGCGGTCGCGGCTATCGCCCGGTCGCCGGCTGGTCGGCCGACTCACCGGCGGCGTCGCCGGGAGCCCGTCCGCTGCCGGCGACGGCCACCTCGCCCGACCCGTCGACGACCACGTCGTAGCCGTAGTACGTAAACTCGACCTCGAAGTCCTCCCCGTCTCGTCGGTCGGCCGTCTCGACCAGGCGTTCCAGCGCGCCGATATCTATCACGTCGTAGAGCGGTTCGTCCAGTTGCAGCGGGTCGACGCCTTCCCGCGCCGCGATCTCCGTGCTCACCTTGGTGCTCAACATATCACCCATCACCGTGCGACCGTCCGACAGCGACCGGCTTAACGGTGGCGGTGCGTACGCAAGATTCTGTAGGGAGACGCGATATATCTGCGGATTTCGCAGTTTCGTTCCCGCGCTGACCCGTCGGTCCGATCGGCCGAGAGACGAACGTGTGTCCGGTTCGAGCGGTCGCCTCACCCGTCGGCGCCGAAGTGGTTGAACGGCTGGACGTGGTCCGTCTTGACGATGTCGGAGCTCGCGATCTCGATGCCCAGGCCGGTGATCGCGACGAGGAGGTCGTCGACGGCGGCGGAGTCGGTGGCGACCGCCTCGACGTGGAGGTTCTCGGTCCCGGTCAGCAGCTCGCGAACGCGGACGACCCCCGACAGCTCCAGCAGCTCGGCGGCCAGCGCCGACCGGTCGGCGGGCGCCACTCGACAGACGACGACGGCGTGCAGCTGGAACCCCGCCCGCTCGTAGTCGATCCCCGGGTGATAGCCGCGGATCACGCCGGTCGACTCCAGTCGGTCGATCCGGTTCCTGACCGTGCTGGCCGAGACACCCACCGCCTCGGCCATCTCGGCGGCCGTCGCCTCCCTGGCGTTCTCCTGCAGCGCGTGGAGGATCCCCCGGTCCACGTCGTCGAGGTCGTGGGCCATACCCAGCGGTTGCGCTGCCGGCGCGAAAACCGTTGGGCCGGCGACCGCTCGGGACTGCGTCTGTCGGTGCCGCCGCTCCGGTGTCCGACGAGGTCGGCCGTCGCACCCTCCCGCCGGACGGAGCGGTCGCCACCGGACTCGCTCGGTCCGCCCGGCGACCCATCACCTCACCAGCCGAGCGCCGCTCGTGCGATCACTGAAGTGGCGACGGGCCGACAGCACACCCATGTCTCCGACAGCCGAAGTGGACGTGCTCGAAGCGCTCGCGGGCCTGCCGACGGTCGCCCATCCGGCCGCCTCGCCCGGCGGCGACGAGGTGGCGCTGTACTACGACGGGACCGGGCGCAACGAACTCCACGTGCTGGACACCGAGACGGGCGACCTCGACCGGTGGTCCGACGGGGAGGTGCCGCGGAACGCCCGCTGGCCGGTGATGTGGGCGGCCGACGGCGACCGGGTGTTCTTCCACCGCGACGAGGCCGGCGACGAGCAGAACGACATCCACGCGATCGACCGGGACGGGACCGTCGAACCGGTCGTCGAGATGGACGGCCAGTGCGTGCTCACGGGCGTCGACGGCGACGGCTCTCGCATCGTCTTCGGGTCCTCCCGGGACGGCCAGATGAATGTCTACGCTCGCGACCTGGTGACCGGCGAGACGACGAAGCTCACGGACTACGACCGGGCGGTGTGGGGCGCCCATCTCTCGCCGGACGGCGAGCGCATCGCCTACGCCACCAACGAAACCGACGACTACGACAACCAGGACGCGTACGTCGCCAGCGTGGAGCAGTGCGCCACGGGAAGCCCGCCACCGGCGGGCGGAGACGCCTCGAACCCGCGGAACCTCGGACTCGGCGAGGTCGGCGCCGAGTGCGAACCCGCCGGGTGGGGACCCGAGAGCGACCGCCTGCTCGTCAGCGACAACACGCCCGACCTCGGCCGGGCGGGCGTCTACGACCTCGGGACCGAGGACGTGACCTGGCTCGGCGACGGCGCGTACGACGAACGCGCCGTCGCGTTCGTCGACGGCGAGCGCGTGCTGGCGAGCCGGGACCGCGAGGCCGTGACGGTTCCCGTCGTCTACGACCTCGCGACCGGCGAGGGGCGGGAACTCGACCTCCCCGAGGGCGTGGCCTCGACCGGGTGGGCCTACACCGACTCCGACCTCGGCGACGGTCGGGTGCTCTTCGAACACACCACCGCCACCCGCCGCACGGAACTGCTCGCGTACGACCTCGACGACGACAGCTACGAGACGCTCCTCGAAGCCGACCACGGCCCCTTCGAGCCCGACGACTTCGCCGACGCCGAGTACGTCACCGTCGAGTCGGACGGAGTGCCGGACACCGTGCAGGCCGCCGTCGAACACGACCCCTACGACGAACTCGAGATCGGCGCCCTGCTGTACGACTCGGGCGCGCGCCCGTCGCCGCTGATCGTCAACCCGCACGGCGGGCCGATGGCCCGCGACGCGAAGTCGTTCGACATCTACACCCAGGTGCTCGCGATGCGGGGCTACTCCGTGTTGCAGGTCAACTACCGCGGTTCGACGGGTCGCGGCCGCGAGTTCAAAGAGCGACTGCTCGACGACTGGGGCGGCGCCGAGCAGGGCGACGTGGCGACCGCCGCCGAGGCCGTCGTCGCCGACCGCGACTGGATCGACGACGAGCGCGTGGTCGTCTTCGGCGGCTCCTACGGCGGCTACTCCGCCTACTGGCAGTCGGTGCAGTACCCCGACCTGTACGACGCGGGGGTCGCCTGGATCGGCCTCTCCGACCTCGAAGACATGTACGAGAACACGATGCCCCACTTCAGGACGGAGCTGATGGAGAAGTACCTCGGGACGCCCGAGGACAGCCCCGACCTCTACGAGGAGCGGTCGCCGGTCACGCACGTCGAGAACGTCGACTCGCCGCTACTGGTCGTCCACGGCGTCAACGACCGGCGAGTCCCCGTCTCGCAGGCCCGCATCGTCCGCGAGGCCCTCGAGGACGCGGGGTACGAGGGAGGCGAGACCGGCGACTTCGAGTACGAGGAGCTCGGCGAGGAGGGCCACGCGTCCTCCGACCAGACACAGAAGCTTCGCCTGTTCCGCCTGCTCGACGACTTCCTCGACCGCCGGGTCGGCGCGCCCGCTGCGGCCGAGACCGAGTGAGCGGGGCGGCGGCGAGTCGCCGCGGGTCAGATCCCCAGCGTCGACCGGATCGCGTCGATCGGGCCGCCGCGCTCGAACAGCCGCCGCATCTCCTCGGCCGTGAGTTCGAAGTCGAAGATATCGAGGTTGGCCCGCACGTGCTCGGGGTCCGAGGACATCGGGATCGCCGCGACCATCGGCTGCTGGACCAGCCAGCGGAGCGCGACCTGGCTTGCGGTCTTGCCGTAGCGGTCGCCGATCGCGCGGAGGTCCCCGTCGTCGGCCAGTCCGCCCACGTCGAGCGGACTGTAGGCGGTCAGCATCACGCCGTCCTCGACGCACAACTGCAGGAGATCGTCGCGGCGCTCTCGGACGTGGTACTCCACCTGATTCGTGAGTATCGGCGCCGGGGAGGCGTCCATCGCCTCGCGGAGCTGTTCGACGGAGAAGTTCGAGACGCCGACGTGGCGGACCAGGCCGTCGTCCCGGAGGTCGTTCATCGCCCGCAGCGTCTCGGCGTGGGGCACGTCGTCGTTCGGCGAGTGGATCAACAGCAGGTCGACGTAGTCGGTGTCGAGGCGGTCGAGGCTCGCCCGGGTCGATTCGACGGCGGCGTCGTACGCGCGGTTGTCCCCCGCGAGTTTGGTGGTGAGAAACAGGTCCGCGCGGTCGACCGCCGAGTCGCGGACGGCCTCCCCGACCGCGGGCTCGCTGCCGTAGATCTGGGCGGTGTCGACGTGTCGGTAGCCGGCGTCGAGCGCCGCCGAGACGGCGCGGCGGCGCTCCTCGTGGCTGTCCATCCGAGCGGTGCCGAATCCCAGGGCCGGCACGTCGACGCCCGCGGCCGTCACGTACTCCATACCCCGATGTCGGCCGAAGCGGCGAAAAGACTTGGGCAGGGCTTCGCAGGTGGGGTCGCGGGCCGTATCGGCGCCGGTACCGCTCGCGAGCCGGTCAGTCCCGGCGGTCCCAGTCGGGCGCCGCGGCGAGGGCGTCGCAGGCGACCGCCAGGTCGGCGTCGGCGACGCCGTAGAACAGTTCGCGACCGACCGGCGTCCGGACGCGGACGACGGCGGTGTGGTCGGTCACGTCGAAGGCGGCCACCGCCCACGGCGCCGAGCGACAGCGCCACTCGCCCGCCAGCGTCGCGTCTGCCCCGGTCGTCACGCGGTCGCCCAGTTCCCAGCTGAGCCGCGTCGTCCGGTCCAACGAGACGGGGACGACCTCGGGCATCCCACCCTCGCCACCGACCGCCCCGTCGCGAGCGCTCTGTGTCGACATACCATAGCCCACGACACTCTCCATCAAAAATCATCCGCTTCGCTCGCAGCGTCGCCGGACGTTCCGCGGCCCGTCGAGACGCGTTCACACGACGCGGGGCGGTCAGGAGTCGGTCGGGGCGTCCGTCCCGCCGCTCGTCTCGGCCCCGCCGCCGGCCCCGGTGTCGTCGCCCGCGGTCGCGGTGCCGGTGGCGACCCCCTCCGGCAGTTCGACGCGTTCGAGGTCGGTCGTGACGAGGTTGCCCTCCGGGTCGGTCACGTCGAACTCGCCGGTCATCCGGTAGGCCTGGCCCCGCTCGATGCTGGCGTCGCCGGCGGGGTAGATCTGGAAGTTCCCGCCGTCGATCCACCGCGCGAAACGGGTGTTGTAGTCGGAGAACACGTCCGAGCCGGCCACGTCGTCCCTGGGCGTCCACTCGACGACGTCGGAGGTGATCCGGAGGATCGCCCCCGGCCGGTAGTTGCCCCAGCGGACGAGCGCCTTGCCGCCGCCCTCGTCGAAGACGTTCACGTCGCTGGGATCGAAGACCTGCTCCTGGCCGACCTCGGTGAACTTCACGTCGACGACGCCCTGGTCGCCGGCGTCGTCGCTGAGCCACGTGAAGTTGTCGTGGAGTTCGTACACCCGCCCCTCCGTGATCTCGGCGTCCTCGGCGGGGAAGAAGAGCACGTCCTCCTGCGTGTTGACGTACTCGACGACCCGCGTGGTGTAGTCGCTCCAGACGGTGCCGTCCTCGACGCCCTCGACCTCGGGCTGTTGCTCGATGACCGGTGAAGTGACGCGGAACTGCGCCCCGCCGCGGAACTCGTCCGCGAACATCAGCGCCTTGCCCGACCCGGCCTCGACGGCGCCGTCGCCGTCGGTTTCGGTCTCCTCACCGAGCAGTCCCTCGTCCGTCTCGCTCCCGTCGGTGCCCGTCTGGGCCGCCGGCCCCTCCTCGCCGTCGAGCGCGCTACAGCCCGCTAGCCCGACCGCCGCGCCCGTCGCGAGCGCACCTTTCTTGAGGATCGATCGCCGCGTCTCGCCAGTAGTCGCGTTCTGATCTGTCATATTGGTAATCAGCCCCTCGCGGGTACCACGGTTACGGGAATCCCCGAGGTGAGTCTGTGGGGCGCGACGCAAAGCCGGGGAAAAGGAGGGTCCGCGGCGAGCGCGCCGGTCGGCTTGCGCACGAAGCCCGCGGCGATACACGAGACATCCTGTGGCGAACACGTCACGCGATCCGTGGGAACCGTTTCCAGGGGCGGTCGGCGAGCGCAAGCCCGCTCAGAGGACGCCGTACTCCTCGTAGACCTCGTCGATCGGCATCCCCTCCTCGATCTTCCGGCGCTCTTCCTGTTCCTCCTCGTGGATCTCCTCGACGCGAAGCAACACCTCGTCGACGACCTCGCGGGGGATCAGCTGCGCCCCGTCGAAGTCGGCGAACACGAAGTCGCCCGGACGGATCGTCACGTAGTGAGAGAGGTGGCCGGGCACGTGGATCGGCTGGTCGACCTCGATGATCTCCCAGCCGCCGTGCCAGTTCGGGGTCGTCCCCCGCGTGTACACCGGGAACTCCTCCATCTCGCCGATGTAGCGCGTGTCCCGGACGTTGCCGGCACAGAGCATCCCGCGGGCGCCGTGGGCCTTCGCGAGCGTGCAGGACATCTCGCCGAAGTGCGCCGGCTGCATGTCGCCACCGGTGTCGAAACAGAGGACGCTCCCGTCGTCTTTCGCCTCGACGGTCCGCATCAGCTCTTTCTGAGGGTGGACGCCGTCGTTCTCGGTCTCCCACTTGTCCTCCAGATACGCCTCCACCCCGTCGGTCTTCGGATAGGTGTGCAGTTTCACCGGGAGCGCGCGTCCGGCGAGCGTCTGGCCGCGATTGACGCCGAAGAAGTCCTGGTCGAAGACGAACCGTCGGACGCCGACGTTGTACAGCGCGTCGGCGACGCTCCCGCCGTAGCCCGCCTCCTTGTACCGGTCGATGCGCTCTAGATCGGTGATATCGAGGGTTCGAGGCTCCCCGTCCAGGTCGAAGTCGTACTCGGGACCCATGGGTCACGCTCTCACGCGGCTCCCGCTTGACTCTGTGGTTGGTCGAAGCCCTCTCCGGAGTCCCGGGAGCGGGAATAGCGGTGACAGATGTGGACACGAACGGCGACAGCACCGCTACCGCCGGAACTACTGTGACTGCAGACAGCGTGAAATCCCCCGGTCGGTGAACCCGGACGAGGTAAGCACTGGAACGAGCGAAGCGAGTGAAGCGCGCAGCGAGTCCAGGGAACCGAACGCGTCGGGGCTTTCACACTGTTTGCGGCCGCGGTCGAGCGTGCGGTCGCTGTGGATCGAACGTTCGCAGTCACTGGATCCGAATCGCGGACGGCGGGAACTGCGGGGTCACCAGACTGAAGCCCAGGGCGTCCGAGTACACAGCTATGGAAGTCGTCAACGTCACCGCCGAGGCCGAGACGTTCACGAGCAACGCCTACCTCGCGCTCGGCGAGTCGCCGACGCTGGTCGACGCGGGGGCGATGCCCGGCGTCGTCGACGTGATCGAAGCCCACACCGACGAGCTGGACCGCGTGGTCCTCACCCACCAGCACGGCGACCACGTCTCCCAGCTCGACGCCGTCTTGGACGCCTTCGACGCCGAGGTGTACGCCCACGCAGACCACCACCGTCGGACCGACGAACTCGCCGACGGCGACACCGTGACCGTCGGCGACGAGACGTGCGAGGTGGTGTACACGCCGGGCCACGCCGACGACCACGTCTCGCTGGTCTCCGACGCGTCGCTCTTTTCCGGCGACGTGGTCGTCCACGACGACGGCGCCTTCGACGACGGCAGCTTCGGCCGCACCGACATGGCCGGCCAGTCCCGCGAGCGACTCGTCGAATCCATCGAGGACCTCTTAGAGCGGATGCCGACGGGCGTCGAGCACATGTACAGCGGCCACGGCGGCGTCTTCGAGGGCGACGTGCGGAGCGTCGTCGAGCGGGCGCTCGAACGGGCCGAACGGCGCGAGCCGAAGTACCCCGACGAGTGAGAAGATGGGTGGGGAACGACGGCTGGACCGCGTTCCACCCGAAACGGTGGCGTCGCTGGCGCGGTGAGAAACGGAGGACGAAAGAGAGGAAACCCGATTACGCGTTGCGGCGCTCTTTGCTCTTGCGGCGGAGCTTCTTGTAGCCGCACTTGCGGCAGCTCTCGGCCTCGACGGAGTTGCGGGCGTTGCAGCGCATGCAGATCTGCTTCTCGAGCTCGCGTCGTTCCGCGGGTTCGAACTTGGGCATACCCGGTCTACCTCGTCACCGCGTTTAAGCGTTGCCTCTCCGACTCGACCGCCGCCACGGGTTCGGGTGGTCGCGCTCGGCGGTCCCGTCCCGGTCGGTCGCCGCCCTGCCGGTTGAGTCAGGGTTAACGGCCTCCCGTCCGAAGAGACGGTATGAGCGACTTCTACGACCGGATCGCGGGTCTCCCGCTCGCGGTCGAGGGATTCGACCTGAGCCGCCACGAGATGGACACCTCCGCCGGATTCACGCGCGTGACGACCGTCGTCGAACTGCGCGGCCCCGACGGGGCGGTCGGCCGCGGCGAGGACGTGGCCTACGACACCGAGGACCACGACCGACTCCGGGACGCCCACGAGGCGGGCGACCTCGGCTGGGAGTTCGCCGGCGAGTACGCGTTCGACGAGTTCTCGGCGGCGCTGGACGACGTCGGGCTGTTCCCCGAGCCGCCCGAGCGAGCGGTCTCGCGGCACTACCGCCGGTGGGCCGTCGAGAGCGCGGCGCTCGACCTGGCCCTGCGCCAGGCCGAGACGACCTTCGCCGAGGCGCTCGACCGCGGCTACGACCCGGTCCGGTTCGTCGTCTCGACGCGGCTCGACACCGACGGCGAGCCCTCGGCCGACCGGATCCACGAGTGGCTCGACGTCGACCCCGAGATGGAGTTCAAACTCGACCCGACCGACGCGTGGACGACGGCGCTGCTGGACGACCTGGCGGCGACCGACCGCGTGCGCATCCTCGACCTGAAGAGCTACTACGAGGGCACGGAGGTCGACACCGACGCCGACCCCGAGCGCTACCGGCAGGTCGCCGAGGCGTTCCCCGACGCGGTGCTGGAGGACGCGAAGTTCACCGACGAGACCCGCGAGGTCCTCGACGGCGTCGCCGACCGGCTCTCCTGGGACTACCCGATCGTGGACGTGGAGAGCGTCGAAGCCCTCCCGGTCGAACCCGAGTGGCTGAACGTCAAGCCCTCGCGGTTCGGCACCGTCGCAGATCTGCTCGACACGATCGAGTACTGCCTGGAGCGCGATATCGCGCTGTACGGCGGCGGCCAGTACGAACTCGGCGTCGGGCGCGAACACCTCCACGCCGTCGCGTCGGCGTTCTACCCCGACGGACCGAACGACATCGCGCCCAGCGCCTACCACAGCCCCGAACCGCACGCGGACGTGCCGGAGAGTCCGCTGGCCGTCCCCGAGGAGCCGGTCGGGCTTCGGTGGTCGCGGGAGTGAGCGCGGGGAGTCGCGGCGGCCACCAGCGGGCCGTGGCGCCGGCTACGCCGAGATCCCTTCGACGCGGACGATCTCGGCCTCCACGTCCTCGGCGACGGCGCCCCAGCCGCCGACCTCGACCTCGCCCTCGTCGGTCGCGAGGACGATCGAGACCGTCCCGCCGAGCTGGTCGTAGGTGGGGTCGGTGACGGTCCCGTTGTCGGGACCGAACCGGATGTCGACCAGGTCGCCGCGGACTTCGACGGGCTCGCCGGTGTCGGTGTCGCGGCCGCGGACGCGCACGGCGACCGTGGCCCCGTCGCTCCAGCAGACGGCGGCGTGGCGGACGAACTCCTCGATGCTGATGTAGGCGGTCTCGTCGGGATCGGCGACGTGCAGCCGCTCGGCGGGGACCCACCCGGTGGTGAGAAACCCCCAGTGAAAGAGGAAGGTCAGCAGGTCGTCGCCGACCTGGACGCCGTACTCCTCCTCGCCGTGGACGTTCGGCGAGAGGAAGCCCTGCCTGCGGTCGACGACGGTGAGGAAGGAGCCGGGCGAGTGGGAGTGGCGGACTTCGGTGATGGGGCTGTCCGCGAGGCGCTCGGCGGACACGTCCGTGTCGGCGACGGGGCCGTTGACCGAAGCGTGGACGACGACGCCGCGCTCGGCGGCGGCCGCCAGGGCGGGGCGGAGGTCGGCGAACTGCGCGGCGCTCCCGCCGAACTCGACGGACACCTCCGCGCCCTCGACGGCGGCGCGGGCGTTCTCGACGACGGTACGGCGGCGCTTGACGACGCTGACGCGGTGTTCGCTGGGGTCGGGGCGCTCCCAGCGGTCCTCGATCTCGTCGGCGGCGCTCGCCAGCAGCTCCCCCGTCGAGCGCAGTTCGTCGAGCACGTCGCCGGGTTCGTCGGCGCGAGCGTGCAGGCGGTCCTGCTCGACGGTCTCGACGAACCCGCGGTCCTCCAGCGTCCGCACCACGTCGTACACCTGCGAGGTGGGGACGCCGGCCCGCTCGGCCACGTCGACGACCGGCGCCGTCCCCTGGTCGAGCAGCCCCAGGTACACGGCCGCCTGGTACTCCGTCAGCCCCGCGCGCTCCAGCGCCTCGCGGAGTCGATCCGTCTCCATGCCAACCCGTGCTCCCCGCCCGAGTAAAGCGTTGCCCTGGCCGTCCGGCCGCGCTCTCGTCCACGATTCCCGCTGCCGACGGTCCCGCCACCGTCCCCCGGTAAATCGGCACCGCAGTTCCGAGCAATCTTTTTGTAGGCGGTTCGACAACCGTGCGTTCGTCATGGCAGACGAGAGCGAACGATGGGCGTCGCGGCGGGCGCTACTGGCCGCGGGCGCGTCCGGGGTGGCCGCACTCGCGGGCTGTCCCGGTGGGAGCGGGCCGACGGGCACGCCCGGTGACGGCGAGCGCACCACCGGCAGCGACGAGAGTGAGACGCCGACCGAGTCGTCGAGCGGCGGCGGAAGCGGGGACGGTGAAGGCGCGGCGACCGACGCCGCCGAGACGGACGCGCCCGGGAGCGATATCGGCCCGAGAGAACCGGGCCAGGCGGTCCTCGTCGATCAGGTGGGGTATCGGCCCGAGGACCGGAAAGAAGCCGTCGTGCGGGCCGATGGGTCGACGTTCGCGGTCACCGACGCCGACAGCGGCGAGACGGTGGCCAGCGGCGAGCTCTCCGAGCCGACCGCGGACGACGCCTCGGGCGATACGGTGCGCCACGCGGCGTTCGACGGCGTGACCGAGTCGGGCACCTACCGGCTCGCGGTGGGCGACGGTGCCGTCGCCTCCCACGAGTTCGCGGTCGGCGCGGGCGTCTACGGGCGGACGCTGGCGGAGATCTGTCGCCGCTACACGCTCCGGCGGGCCGACATCCGGATCGAGGACCCCGTGTCCGGTCTGGAGTACGGCCCGGGCCACCCCCAGGACCGAGAAGCCCGCATGTACTTCGGCGACGCGTTCCGCGACGAGGGCGACCGGGTCGACGCGCGCGGCGGGTGGTACGACGCCGGCGACTACGGCAAGTACGTCACGCCGGGCGCGGTCACGGTCGCGCAGTTGTTGCTCGCCTACGAGCGCGATCCCGACACCTTCGCGGCCGGTCAGCTATCGCTCCCCGAGGGCGTCTCGACGGCCGAGCGCGAGGCCGAGATGCCCGACCTGCTCGCGGAGGCGAAGTTCGAGCTGGAGTGGCTCGAACGGATGCAGCGGCCGGACGGCGCGGCCTACCACAAGGTCGCCGGCGGGAGCTGGCCGGCGATGGACACCCGGCCGAGCGAGGACGCCCAGCCGCGGTACGTGTTCGGTCTCTCGACGTACGGCACGGGGATGCTCGCCGGCGCGATGGCGATGGCCGCCCGCGTCTACCGCGAGTTCGACGCCGAGTTCGCCGATCGGATGCTCGCCGACGCGCGTGACGCCTTCGCCTTCCTGGAGGCGAACCCCGACCCGATATTCCGCCGTGACGACGGCCAGAACGACGGCTCCGGCGGCTACGCCAAGGAGACGGACCGAACGGAGCGGTTCTGGGCCGCCGCGGAGCTGCTGAAGACGACCGGCGAGTCCCGGTTCGCCGACTACCTGGAGGCCGAACTCGCCGCGCAGTTCGAGACCGCGCCGCCGCCGGTCTCGTGGGCGAACGCCCTCCTGCTGGGTCACTGGGCGTACTACACTGCCGACGCGGCCGACCGGGACCGACGGGCGGCGGTCGGCGACCGGCTCGTCGCCGACGCCGACCGGCTGGTCGAGCGCGTCCGCTCGGAGGGGTACCGCGTCGCGCTGTCGACCGACCAGTACTACTGGGCGTCGGCGAAGCTGGCGGTCGCGCAGGGCGTCAAGCTCCTGCTCGCGAACGATGTCGAGGCCCGGTCGGCGTACGTCGACGCCGCGCTCGACCAGGTCCACTACGTGCTCGGGCGGACGCCGACGACCCGCTCGTACGTCACGGGCTCGGGCGAGCGCGCACCGGAGCATCCCCACAGCCGGACGGTCGAGAGCACCGGAGTCAACGTCCCCGGCAACCTCGTCGGCGGCCCGAACGCCGACGGCGGCGATCCGGCGCTCGACGAGTTGATCGAGACCGAGGGCCCGCCGCCGGCGAAGTGCTACCTCGACGAGACGGCGTCCTACGCCTCGAACGAGCCCGCCATCGACTACGCCGCCCCGCTGGTCGTCGCGCTGGCCCAGTTCACCCCCCGGTCGGCCGTGAGCGTCGAGTAACGACGCCGCGGCGGCCGCTCGCTCCGGCCGGGCGCTACGGCCTGCCCCTGCTCGGACCGATCGCCGCCTCGAACTGAACCGACTCCCGGACCGACCGGGTCTTCGCGACGTCGCACCGCCGAGCGGCGGCGCCGTCGATACCCGCGGCGTCTGTCCTACGCCGCGTCCTCGTCGGCGAGGTAGTCGTCCTGCACGGCGAGCACGTCGGCCGAGTCGGCGCAGTCGGCGTAGCGCCGGAGCGGCTCCTCGTTGAGTTCGAGGAAGGTGTGACCCCAGGAGAACCGGTCGAGGATCTCCTCGGCCTGCTCGCGCTCGCCGAGGATGCAGAGGGCGCCGGCGAACGCCTCGACGGTGTTCAACTGGAAGGCGGTCCCGTAGTTGACGGGGTTGCCGGCGACGAGGAAGGGCAGCGAGCGGTGGACTCCCTCCAGGTCGAACGCCTCCCGCTCGGCGGTCTCCCACGAGCAGTCGAGCGCGACGAGGCGATCGCGGCGGGCCCCCGTTCCCTCGCGATCGGCGGGAGAGAGCGCCTGGTCGGCGAAGGGGTTGAGGACGATCCCCGGCGGCGTCGACCGCGTCGAGCGGTGTAGCTCGGCGTGATCGAATTTGGCGAGACGGCGCGCCGAGCACTTCTCGGGGTCGTCGTCGCCCTCGTAGCGGACGTGTAACTCCACGCGAGCGGGTACTCCCCGCGGTGACAAAAGCCGCCCGGACCGAGGGCGTTCTGTCCCCGCGGTCCGCCCGACCGTTCGGCGTATACAGCGCGTGAAAACGCTGGGAAGGACTAAATAGCAGAAATCCTGTGTATAGAACAATGCTTTCGGAGGGTGCCGCGGCGCCAGCGGTCGACTTGCCGGCCTACGTCGACGGCGAGCGCCGGCGGGTCGACCTCGACGACTATCTGGGGGAGGGGATCGTCGTCCTCGCGTTCTATCCGGCCGACTTCAACCCCGCCTGCACGATGCAGGAGTCGGATCTCGGCGATCTGGATCTGTTCACGATGCAGAAGGACGTGTCGGTGTTCGGGATCTCCCCGGACAGCACGTACAGTCACGAGGCGTTCGCCGAGCGCTACGGGCTGCACGTCCCGCTGTTGAGCGACCGCGAGGGCGACGCCACGGAGGCCTACGGCGTGGCCACCGAGAACGAGATCGGCGAACGGCTCGTCCGGCGGGCCGTCTTCGTCGTCGACCACCGGGGGACCGTCCAGTACGTCCGGGCGGCCGACGACCTCGAAACGTCGCTCGACGTGGGGCCGGTCAAGGCGGCCGTCGGCGACATCGGCGGCGACGACACCGCGCTGGACCGCTACCGCGTCGGCCACGACCACTACGCCGAGGGCCGCGAGGCGTTCCGGGCGGCGATGGCCGACTACGAGGACCGCGAGTGGATAGACGCCCGGAGCGGGTTCGAGGCCGCCGAGCCCGCCTTCACCGACGCCGCCGACCACTTCGACACGGCCGTGCGGTTCGCCGAGACGGCGGACTTCGAGACGGTCGTCGACCGGACCGAGGAGAAGGCCGACACGCTCGCCCACGCGGCCAGCTGGCTGGCCGACTCCGCCGACGCGCTCGCCAGCGGCCGCGGCAAGCAGGGCTCGGAGTATCGCGAGGACGCCCAGCGCCTGCTCGACGCCGCGACCGACCTCTCCGAGCCGCCCGGGCCCGACGCCTTCCAGCCGACCGCCGAGGGGATCGAACTCGGCGACTCGGTCGTCGTCGACCCCGACGACGAGGAGGGGTACGACTGGCGGGCCGACGACGGCGACGACATCGACACCGGCCTCGCCGTCGACGACGCCGACTTGGACGCCGCCGTCGCCGGCGAGGCCGACGACTACGAACCGACCGACGAGCCGGACACCGTCGAGGGCGACCTGGAGATGGACCTCGACGCGGTGGACGAGGTCGACGACGATGACGGCGAGAGCACGGAGGGATCGAGCGTCGAGGGCGACACCGTCGAGGGCGACCTGAAGATGGACCTCGACGCGGTGGACGCGGCGACCGACGACGAACAGACGACGGGCGTCGAGCCCGGACGAGCGGCCGAGGGATCGGATCGGGCGTCCGACGCAGCGGCCGGTGAACCGGCCGAATCCGGCGCGTCGTCCGCGTCTCGCGAGGGGGCGACCGGTGACGCCGGGGTGACAGTCGCCGACTCCGACCCCGGCGGGGACGGGTCCGGCGGTGACGAGTCGGGCCATCGCGACGACGGGGCCGTCGAGGAACTCGACCTGGCCGACCCGACCGAGGGAGCGGACGAGGACGAGGAGGAAGACGAGCGGGCGAACTGGGACATCCCCGGGCGGTGAGCGGTCGCGGGACGACGCGGGCGGCGGACGGCGACGGCGGTGCAGCGACCGACCGGACCGCCGCGTTCTTCTCGCGGCCCCGCCAAGCGACGGTATGACCGACGCCGCAGAGCGGGCGCGGGCGTACTACCGGGCGCTCGACGAGGGCGACTACGACCGGTTGGCCGACCTGCTGACCGAGGGGTTCGTCCACGACCGGCCCGACAGGAGTATCGACGGGCGCGACCGCTTCGTGGCGTTCATGCGCGAGGAGCGACCGCAGACGGACACCAGCCACCGCGTCGAAGCGGTGTTCGAGACCAGTGGCGGTGAACAGGGCTCGGCCTCCGACGACACCGACGGCGGGCGCGTCGCCGTCCAGGGACGGCTGCTCGCTGCCGACGGCACGGCGATCACCGGCTTCGTCGACGTGTTCTCGTCGGTCGAGGACGGGATAGAGCGGATCGAGACGTACACCGATTGACTACCGGGGTCGCCGGCGGCCCCGACGCGTTCTCGGACGCGTCACTCCTTCTCGCCGGCGCCGACGGCGCTCTCGCCGACCGGCTCGTGGCCGTCGATGACTTCCTGCCCGTTCATGTACGGCACCAGCGCCTCGGGGACGGTGACGGTGCCGTCGTCGTTCTGGTAGTACTCCATGATCGCGACCATCACGCGCGGGACGGCCACGCCGCTGCCGTTGAGCGTGTGGAGGTACTCGGCCGACTCGTGGCGTTCCGGTCGGTACCGCAGACCGGCCCGCCGGGCCTGGAAGTCCTCGAAGTTCGAGACCGAGGAGACTTCCAGCCAGCGCCCGCCCACGTCGGGGCCCTCGTCCATGTCGTCGCCGGGCGCCCACACCTCGATGTCGTACTTCTTGGCCTGGGTGAACCCCATGTCGCCGGTGCACATGTCCAGCACGCGGTAGGGCAGGCCGAGTCGCTGGAGGACTTCCTCGGCCTCGCTCAGGAGCCCCTCCATCCGCTCGTAGCTCTCCTCGGGGCGGACGAAGTTGACGAGTTCGACCTTGTTGAACTGGTGGACGCGGACGTAGCCGCGGGTCTCGGTACCGTGCTCGCCGGCCTCGCGGCGGAAGTTCGGGGTGAACGCCTGATGCTTGAGCGGGAGGTCGTCGTCGAGCAGGATCTCGTCGCGGTACATGTTCGTGACCGGCACCTCCGCGGTGGGGAGCAGCCACAGGTCGTCGTCGTCGTACTCGTCGTCCTGGCGGGCCTCGACGCGGTAGGCGTCCTCGGCGAACTTCGGGAGCTGTCCCGTCCCGCGCATCGACGCCGAGTTGACGGGGATCGGCGGCGCCACCTCCACGTAGTCCTGCTCCTCGTGTACGTCGAGGAAGAACTGGATGAGCGCCCGCTCCAGTTTGGCGCCGTCGCCCTTGACGAACTGGAACCCGCCACCGGAGACTTTCGCGCCGCGCTCGAAGTCGAGGATATCCAGGTCCTCGCCCAGGTCGTAGTGGGGTGTCACGTCGTCGGGGTCGACGCGGAGGTCGTCGAACCCCTCGCGGTAGCGCTCGACGTTGTCGCTCTCGTCTTCGCCCGTCGGCACCGAGTCGTGGGGGACGTTCGGAATTTCGAGCAGGCGTTCTTCGAGTTCCGCCCGGAGTTCGTCCGCGCGGTCCTCGACGTCCTGGATCTCGTCTTTGAGTTCCCCCGAGCGCTCGATGGCTTCCTGGGCCTCCTCCTCCTTGCCCTCCTGTTTGAGGTCGCCGATCGTCGAGGAGACCTCGTTGCGCTCGTGACGGAGGCTGTCGCCGCGGGCTTTGAGTTCGCGCCACTCCTCGTCGATCTCGAGGATCTCGTCCAGGTCGACGCCCGTGACGCCCTTGCGCTCGATGGCGTCGCGGACCGCCTCGGGGTTCTCCCGGACGAACTGCCTGCTTAGCATGGGCGAGGGTTCTCGATGGAGGGAAGTAGGCGTATCGGTCCGATGTGAATCCGTGACGACCGCGAGAGAGAGGAGAGTCGACACGGTGAACGCCACCGCGAGCGCCGCTCGAACCGGACCGCAGTCCCGGTCGTAGCGGTCGCGTCGGTTTCAGGCACGCCGTCCGAAGCGACACCATCCCGAACTCACCGGAGCGATACCCGTTTGTGCGCAGAGCCGTACGTTCGAACACATGACCGAGCCGTCGACGATCGAACTACCGGACGGCCGAACCCTGTCGTACGCCGAATACGGCGACCCCGAGGGGACGCCCGTCTTCGCCTTCCACGGCGTGATCGGGTCGCGGCTGATGTGGTCGCTCTGTGACGAGCCCGCCGCCGAGCGCGGCATCCGCCTGCTAGCGCCGGACCGACCGGGCTTCGGCGCGTCGGAGTTCCAGCCCGACCGCCGCCTGCTCGACTGGCCGGCGGACGTCTGTTCGCTCGCGGACCACCTCGACGTCGACCGCTTCGGGGTGACGGGGTTCTCCGGGGGCGGCCCCCACGCGATGGCGTGTGCCAACGCCGTCCCCGAGCGCGTGCGCGGCGTCTCGCTGGTGAGCACGGTGACGCCGCCCGAGACGCGGGACCGGGCGGACCCGTTCAACGAGGCGGTGCTGTCGGCGACGCGGTTCGTCCCTGGGTTCTCCCAGGCCGCGTTCGCCTCCTCGGCGTGGCTGGCCGACAACGCCTGGCCGCAGTTCCGGACGGCGCTGAAGGTCGGCTCGCCGCCCGAGGACCGGGCGGTGTTCGACGGCCCGATGGGAGAGACGCTGTTCGCCGACGGCGCCGAAGCGTTCCGGAACGGCGCCCGCGGGCCGGCCCACGACCTGCCGCTGGTCGGCGACGACTGGGGCTTCGACGCCCGCGACTGTCCGCACGAGGTCGACCTGTGGCACGGCCGGGCCGACGAGACGGTCGGGCCGGACCTGGCGCGGGCGTTCGGCGACCTGCTGCCCGTCGCGGACCTCTATCTCGGCGACGGCGCCCACTACTCGACCTACGTCGACAACCGCGGCGCGATCCTCGACGCCGCGGCGGGCTGACGAGCCCGCACGTTCCGGCCGCGGCGACGCCAACCGTTTAGTCCGCGCCGCTCGACTCGGGGATATGGCCATCGGCGACGTGTCTACGGTGACGGCCGGCGACTGCACGGACCTCTCTTACGTCGACACGGGGATGTACGACACCGAGGCGTACGGCGCGGTCTACCTGATCGACGACGACCGACCCGCCCTGATCGACAGCGGCATCGGGACCAACTACGAGCGGGTCCTCGACCTGGTGCGCGAGGCGGGGCTCGAACCCGAGGACATCGAGGTGATCGCGCTGACGCACGTCCACCTCGACCACGCCGGCGGCGCGGGGTATCTCGTCGAGGCGTGTCCGAACGCCGAGGTGTACGTCCACCCGATCGGCGCGCCCCACCTCGTCGACCCCGAACGGCTCTGGGCGGGGACGAGATCCGCCGTCGGCGACCAGATCGAGTTCTACGCCGAACCCCGGCCGGTCCCGGAGTCCCGGATCACCGAGATCGAGGGCGACGACAGAATCGATCTCGGCGACCACGCCCTGGACGTGCATCACGCGCCGGGCCACGCGCCCCACCAGGTCGTCTTCCACGACCCCGCGAACGACGCCGTCTTCACGGCCGACGCGGCGGGCATCTACGCGCCGAGCCGCGACGAGGTCTTCCCGACGAGCCCGCCGTCGAACTTCGACCCCGAGGGGTGCCAGGCGGACATCGACACGCTGCGGGACATCGACCCCGAGGTGCTGTGTTACGCGCACTTCGGGCCGGCCGAGACGGGCGAGAAGCTGGACCGGTACGCCGAGGTGCTCGACGCCTGGGTGGACGCGGTCGCGGCCAGGCGGGCGGAACTGGACGACGACGCGGCGGTGATCGACCGCTTCGTCGCCGCGGCCGACGCCGAGCGGGCGGTGTGGGGCGCCGAGAAGGCCGACGCCGAGGTGGCGATGAACGTCCGCGGCGTGTTGACGGCGCTGGATCGGACCGAGACGTGAGCGAATCGCCGGCGGCGGGCCTCAGTCCGCGGTCCCCTCGAAGAGGCCGCCGAACACCTTGCCCTCGGCCTTGCGGAGGTGCTGGTGGAAGGTGGGCGGGGAGACCTGCAGCGACTCGGCCACGTCTTCCCCGGAGGAGTCGCGGGGCCACTCGAAGAACCCGGCGTGGTAGGCCGCTTCCAGCGTGGTCCGCTGGCGGTCGGTGAGGTCCGCAAGCAGCGACCGCGTCGGGCGCGAGCGGGCGTCCTCTTTGGTCACCTGCTGTCGACGGAGCATCGCCGCCTCGGGGTAGGCCTCGGTCACGGCGTCGATGACCCGTCGCACGTCCGTCGCCGGAGAGACGTGCAGCGTCAGCCGGTAGTCGCCGTCCTCGACGACGGCCGCCTCGACCGACCCGCCGAGCGAGGCGACCGCCGACAGGACGGGCGGTTCGACCATCCGGAGTTCGAACCCGCGGTCGCCGTCCTCGTCGGCGTCCGGGTCCTGGAACGACACGTCGGCCCAGTGCGGGAGGTGGTCGGCGAGGTCCTCGAGAGTGCCGACCGCCTCGGGCGAGGTCGTCCCGTAGACGAGGAAGTCGTCGTCGGCACCGGAGACGACGTGGTCGAACGAGAACCGTCCAACCGGCTGCTCAGGGAGGCCGAGCGCCTCGAAGAAGTCCGCGATCTGGAACTCCAGTTCGACCACTTCGTCGGATAGCAGCGCCTGCTTGCGCTCGGCGGCGGCGATGGCGTGACCGACGACCTCGCCGAGCTGGGCCAAGACGGTCCGCTCCTGGCCCTCGAAGGCGCCGGGGCGGCCGGCGTAGACGTTCAGGACGCCGTAGGTCGTCCCCTCGTGGACGATCGGGATCGCCGCCGACGACCGGACGCCGTGGCTGTCGACGTGCTCGCGCCAGGGGTCGTGAGTGGCGCTGGTCTGGACGTCCCGGGTCACCTGCACTTCGCCGGTGCGGAACGCCCGCCCGGTCGGGCCGCCGCTGCGCTCGTCGTCCGGGTCGACGGAGATCGTGATCCCGTCGAGGTACCCGTCCGTGCCGGCCTTCGCGCGCGGTTCGACGGTCTGGTTCGCGGTGTCGACCTCGCCGACCCAGGCGAACTTGTAGGAGTCGGCCGCCGCGAGGTGCTCGCAGACCGTCCGTTCGATCTCCTCGCGGGTCGACTGGTCGACGACGGCGTCGGTGATCCCGTTGACGACCTCGTTGAGGCTGTTCAGCGCGGCGAGCTGCTCGCGCTGGTGGAGGAGGCGGTTCTCGTAGCGGTGGCGGTTGATCGCCGTCGCCAGCACCGTCGCCACCGACTGGACGAAGTTCACGTCCTGTTCGGAGGGCGTCGCGGCGTCGGTGTCGTGCGTGGCGAGGATCCCCCACGGATCGTCGGGCGGCCCGATGACGACGCTGATCCCCGACCGCACGTCGTGCGCGCGCAGCAGGTCCGGGCCGCTGAACCGCGCTTCGGTCTGCAGGTCCTCGACGACGACGGGGTCGCCCGACCGGAGGGTGTACGCCGCCTGTGAGTCGTCTTCGACGGCCGAGACGGTCGCCTCGCCGACGAGCCCCTCGTCCCACCCGACGCCCTGGCGGAGCAGCAGTTCCTCGCCGGCCTCGTCCATGTCGAGCACCTTGCAGTAGTCGTTGCCGAGCGTGGACGCCACCTGCTCGGTCGCCTCGACCATCAGGGCGTCCAGATCGCGCTCTTCGAGGGCGCGCTGGCCCAGATCCGTGACGACCGCCTGCTGTCGGACGCGCCGCTGGAGCTCGCGCTCGCGTTCGAGGCGTTCGGAGATGTCGCGGACGACGCCGCAACGGCCGACTCCGTCGTCGTAGGGGAACGGTTCGTACCGGGATTCGACCGGGACGCGTCCCCCGTCTTTGCGCTCGAATTCGAACTCGATCGTCGCCTCGGCGCGCTCGCCCGCCGCGACCGCGGCCGCCTGCTCCTCGACGATAGAGACGTACTCGTCGTCGTAGAGGTCGGTGCCGACCATCCCGATGAGCTCGTCGCGCTCGTACCCGGTCATCTCGCAGAACGCCTCGTTGACGAGGACGAACCGGTCGTCGTCGTCGATGGCGTAGATACCGTCGTCGACCGTCTCGACGATCTGTTCGTACTGTTCGAGCTCGCGCTCGCGCTCCTTGCGCTCGGTGATGTCGCGGACGACGGCGATGCGCTCGCGGGCCGGCTCGCCGCCTTCGTCCGGCCGGGCGTCGGCGTCCATCAGCGAGAAGGTCGCCTCGCCGATCCACTCCTCGCCGTCGGAGTCGGTCAGCGTCGCCTCGAGCGTCGCCGTCGCCCGCTCGTCGACCGCGAGGGCGTCCTCGAGTCGCTGGGCCGCGGCGATCGTCCCCTCGCCGACGACCGTCGAGACGTGCTGGCCGACCAGCGCCTCGGGGTCGCGACCGACCATCGCGGCGTAGGTCTCGTTGACCTGCGTGAAGTAGCCGTCCTCGTCGACGACGTAGATGCCGTCCTCGACGGTCTCGACGATCCGCTCGTAGCGCTCCAGCTCCCGCTCGCGCGCCTTGCGCTCGGTCACGTCCCGGAAGTACACCGAGAGGCCGGTCTCGGAGGGGTAGGCCGACACCTCGAACCAGGCAGAGAGCGGCGGGAAGTACGCCTCGAACGAGACGGACTCGCCGGTCTCGCGGGCGCGCTCGTACTGCCGCTGGAACGCCGTGCCCATCGCCGTCGGGAAGGCGTCCCAGATACTCCGTCCGACGAGTTCGGGCCGGTCGCGGTCGAGCAGCCCGGCCGCCCGCTCGTTGACGTAGCTGAACCGCCAGTCCTCGTCGAGCGCGAAGAAGCCGTCGTCGACGCGGTCGAGCACCCCGTCGAGCTCGTGTTCCAGGTCCGCCCGGCGCCGTTCGAGCCGGTGGGCCTGCTCTTTGAGCTGGGTCACGTCCTCCGCGGAGACGACGACGCGCCCGACGCCGTCGTCGTCGGTCAGCGGGACCGCGTCGATCGAGAGCCACCGCTCGCCGAGGCCCGGGAGGTCGAACCGGCCGACCCAGTCCCTGACCGGCTCGCCCGTCCGGAGCGGTCGCTCGTAAGGTCGTTCGCCGGGCGGGACCGGCTCGCCGTCCTCGTCGAAGACGGTCCCCGCGGGGAGGTGCGTCGGTCCCTCGTCGCCCGACGACCGATCGGTCGCGTCGTCGATCCCGAGGAACCGCCTGGTGCGGTCGTTCATCCTGACGACCTCGCCCTCCTCGTCGAGGACCGCGACCCCGCCCGGGATGGCGTCGAAGACCCGTTCGAGCAGGTCCCGCTCGTGCTGGAGGCGTTGTTCGAACTCGCGGCGCTCGGTCATGTCGCGGGTGACCTTCGCGAACCCGTCCAGGTCGCCGTCGTCGTAGATCGCCGTGAGCGTCACGTTCGCCCAGAAGCGCGTCCCGTCGGCCCGGACGCGCCAGCCCTCGTCCTCGATCCAGCCCCGCTCGGCCGCCACCGCGAGGTTCCGTTCGGGGACGCCCGCCTCGCGGTCGCCCTCGGTGTAGAACGTCGAGAAGTGCTCGCCGACGATATCGGCAGCGTCGTACCCCTTCAGGCGCGCCGCGCCCGGGTTCCACGTCCGCACGCGGCCGTCCGCGTCGAGCCGGAAGATGGCGTACTCCTCGACCGCGTCGACGAGCGACTCGAACTGCTCGCGCTGGTCGCGCTGGGACAGCTCCACCCGCTTGCGCTCGGTCACGTCGACGTATATCTCCACTCGACCGCCCGCGTACGCGCCCGACTCGATCGGCCGACTCCGGTGTTCGAGCCACCGTTCGGCGCGGTCGTCGCCGGCCGTGACGCGACACTCGAAGCGCTCCTCGCCGGTCTCGTCGTCGTACGTCGAGCGGACCCGGTCGGCGAACGCCGCCGAGTCGGCGACCGCCGGCGCGATCCGCTCGTCGACTAACGTGCGCTTGTCCCGACCCAGCACGTCCCCGCGGTCGATCCCGAAGTAGCGCTCGATGGCGTCGTTGATCCACGCCACATGGTAGTCGTCGTCGAGGACGAACACGCCCACGTCCGCCTTCCGAAGTACGTCCTCGACGAGCGACTCCGCCGCCGCCGGCCACTCGGGCTCGTCGAGGTCGGCGGCCGCCGGGTCGGGGAGCCGCCACCAGACGCGCGCGCTCGCTCCCACCTTCTTCGTCCGGAGGCGACCCCGCTCGACGAGTCGGTCCAGCCGGTCGTACGTGCTCCGACGCCCGAGATCGAGGTGCTCGGCCACCTCGCTCGTCGTCCGCGGCTCCCCGTCCCCGTCGAACACCGCGAGCGTCTCCCGCAGACTCTCGGTCAGCCCGTGCGATTCCATCGTTCGCACCCAGGGTCGGCCCCCACTACAACCTTCCGCCGGCGGAGCCACTAAGCGATCGGGACAGATCAGTATCCGATACGTATCACGTACTCTAACTGAACTAGATAACCAGCGAACGTGACAAAGTATAGTCTACAACTACGTAGCGGTGAGCCTAATCACTTCTAGCGAGCCCTTACCCAGAAGGGGGTAGTCAGTACTGGTACGTCCAACGGAGATTACCAATGTCCCAGACCACAACGCAGACCACGGACGACGGCCGAACCGTTATCGACCTCAGCGCGGACGAGCGCTACGAGCTCCTGGCGGCGGAGCGGCGGCGGACGGTGCTGACCGCCCTCGCCGAGGAGGGCGCCCCGATCGGACTCGAGGAACTCACGGCGGCGGTGGCGGCCCGCGAGAGCGGCGAGACGCCGGAGGAGGCGCTCGACCAGCTGGCCGTCTCGCTGCACCACGTCCACCTGCCGCGGATGGACGACCTGGGCGTGCTCGACTACGACCCGGGGGCGAACCACGTCGCGACCGTCCGCACCCTCGCGACGGCGCAGTCGGACTGACTACTCGCGTGGTCACCGACGGCCTCGCCGCCCGATTCGACCCCGCCCAGCTCGGCCCCGATCGGTTCGCTGCGACCGAGCGACGACGACCGGACGGTGTCGAGCGATGAACGCGCTGTGCCCGAACTGCGCCGAATGCGAGGGCGAACAGACCGACCGGTCGCGCTCCGAGGACGGTCATCTGGTCACGTTCACCTGCCCGGGCTGTGACCACGAGTGGAACGTCCCGCTGTAGGGTCCCGACGGCGACGCGAGAGCCGGGTCGAGTGAGTGCGTTTATACGGTGGCGTTCCGTGTTAGCGGACAGATGGAGGAAGACTGTGGCTACCGGTGGTAGCGAACTCCTGATTCCGCTCGTCGCCGGGATCATCGGGCTCGGTATCCTCGCACAGGTCCTCGCGGCGCGCCTGCAGGTCCCGAGCATCATCTTCTACCTGCTCGTCGGGGTCGTCATCGGCAGGCCCGGTCTCGGCTGGGTGACCAGTGAGACCTTCGGCGAGGCGCTCCCGGCCATCGTCGGCCTCGCCGTCGCGGTCATCGTCTTCGAGGGCGCGTTCCACCTCCACATCGACCGGATCAAGGAGGCGCCGGCCGAGGCGTTCCGGATGGTGACGGTCGGCGCCGTCATCGCCCTCGTGGGGACCGCCGTCGCCGTCTTCTTCGCCTTCGAACAGGCGACCTGGGAGCTGTCGTTCCTGATCGGCGCGCTGCTGGTCGCGACCGGGCCGACGGTCGTCACCCCGATCCTGCAGGTCGTCCCCGTCCGCGACCGCGTCGCGGCCGTCCTGGAGACGGAGGGGATCGTCAACGACGTGACCGCGGCGATCATCGCGGTCGTCGTCTTCGACGCGCTGAACCCCGAGTCGTCGCAGGTCGGCTTCGTCCAGTCGTTCGCCAGCCGGATCGGCATCGGCATCTTCGTCGGCCTGGCCGTCGCCGCCGTCGTCTTCTACCTCCTGCGATACGTCGACCTCTCGCCGGGCGACGCGCCGCGCAACGCGCGCTTGCTCGTGCTGGCCGGCGCGCTGGCCGCCTACGCGGCGGCGAACACGCTCGCCAGCGAGGCGGGCGTCGCCGCCGTCGCCACCGCGGGGATGGTGCTCGGGAATCTGGACATCCCCTACGAGGAGGACATCACCGACTTCAAGGGCGACGTGACGCTGGTCGTCCTCTCGTTCGTCTTCATCGCGCTGGCCGCCCAGCTCAACCCGGAGACCCTCATCGAAGTGGGGATCCCCGGCCTCGCCGTCGTCGCCGCCGTCGCGCTGGTGATCCGGCCGCTGCTCGTGATGATCTCGACGGTCGGCGACCGCTTCACCTTCAACGAGCGGCTGTTCATCAGCGCCGTCGGCCCGCGGGGGATCATCCCGGCGTCGGTCGCGACGCTGTTCGCCGTCGAACTCCGCAACGTCGCCGCCAATCTCCGGACGGATGCCGCCGAGGTCGTCGGCGAGGGCGCCCAGGCGGCGAGCGTCTGTGCGCGACCGGACCTGGCCGGCGAGGCCGCCGCCCACTGCGCCGAGGCGGCGACGCTGACCGGTCAGTCGGAACTCCTGCTGGGCGTCGTCTTTCTCGCGATCTTCGCGACCGCCCTCGTCGAGGGCGGGCTGGCACGGCACGTGGCGCAGTACCTGGACGTGATACCAATGAGAGTCATCATCGTCGGAGGCGGGAAGGTGGGCCGCTCGCTCGCCGAACGCCTCGAAGACCGCGGCGAGAACGTGATCGTCATCGAAGAGGAGGAATCGATCGCCCAGCGAGTGCGAAACGAGGGCTTCACGGCCGTCATCGGCGACGGCACGGACACCGAAGTGCTCCGCGAGGCCGGCGCGAACAACGCCAAGACGGTCGTCGCCGCCACCGGCGACGACGACGTGAACCTGCTCGTCTCGCAGCTGGCGAGTTCGAAGTTCGACGTCGAACACGTCATCGCGCGGGCGAACAACCCCGACAACGTCGACGCGTTCGAGGACCTGGGCGTCCGCACGATCTCCGCGTCGATGGCGACCGCCTGGGCCATCGACAACCAGATCGAACGACCGGCCATCGCCCACTGGATGACCGACGTGGGCCGCTCGGGCGACATCCAGGAGGTCGAGGTCACGAACGAGGAGATCGCCGGCAAGCCGGTCAGCGAGGTCGGCCCGATGCTGCCGGACGCCTGCCTCATCGCGCTGGTCAGCGAGGGCGAACACGACGACGCCGAGGTGCCCACAGCCGACTACGTGATCGAGATCGGCGACCACATCACCCTGCTGGGTCGGCGCGAGTCCGTCCGCGACGGCATGAAGCTCGTCAACCCGGACTGACGACCGTCGCCACCCCTCGTTTCCGCGCGTCCCGCCGTCTCCTCGCCGTCAGTCCACGGGGACCCTGATACCGACGCACCGGCCGCGCTCGTAGTCGGCCAGCAGCTCGCCGCCGAGCCGTTCGGCGCCCCACGAGACCGCCCAGATCTCCAGATCGTTGGCGTGTTCGAGCTGCGTCTCCCCGCCGTTCGTGACCGCCGCGGCGTCCTGCGGGGGGAGGAGTCGGCCGTCGCTCTCGGCGGTCACGTCGACGTAACAGCCGTCGCGCTCGACGGCCACGGCGACCGGCGCGTCGGCGTTGCCGGTCGCGTACGACAGCAGGTGTTCGCAGATCGACGCGACCAGCTCTGCCGACCGGCGAACGTCGGTATCGTCGTCGGCCCTCACCGACACGTCGTGGCCCTGCTCTCGGAGGACGGCGGCGACGTCGGTCACCAGCGCGCCCACGTCGGCCGTCTCGTCGCTCGCCGGGTCGAGGCACATGCTCTCCTCGACGGCGCGGGCCCGCTCGCTCACGTCGACCAGCGAGTCGGCCGTCTCCCGCAGCCGCTCGGCGACTCGTTCCTCACCCTCCTCGGCGACCGCGTCCGCCATCGCGTACACCGCCGTCATGTCGTTGCGCACGTTGTGTCGGAGCACCCGCTGGAGCACCTCCAGGCGCTGGCCGCGGATGCGCTCGTCGGTTACGTCCCTGAGCGCGACGGCGTACCCCGCCCCGACGGTCGCGTCGCGGCTCACCCGCGAGACCGACGCGTCGAAGTACCGCTTCCCCGCCGGTCCCTCGAACGAGATCGTCGACTCGTTCGGGAGCCCGGCGGGCCCCAGCAGGTCGGCGTCGACCAGCGCCGACAGCGGTTCGCGCACCACCCCGTCGAGCGAGCGCTGGAACAGCTCCTCGGCCGACCGGTTCATGTCGACGATCCGCGCGTCGCCGTCGACGACCACGACCGCGTCGTTGAGGTTCGAGACGATGGCGTCGCGACCGATCGCCTCCGCGATGGGCAGCGAACGGTAGGGGCGCCCGACCGCGACGCCGACGGTCAGCGCCGCGAGGATCACCGTCTGGGCGATCACCGCCCCCGTCTCGATACTGATGGTGTCCGCGAGTTCCAGCACCGAGGTGACCAGCGGGAGTACGACCACCGAAAAGCCCACCAGCGACAGTGCGAGCCCGCGCGACCGCTCGAAGGAGCTGTACCGCGTCGCGTCCCAGACGAGCAACAGCGACAGGCCGATCAGGATCCCCCACGACGTCGCGCTCGGGACGGAACTGACGAGGAGGAACACCGGACCCACCGTCTCGACCGACTCGGTCAGCGACAGCAGCGGCGTGAGTCGCAACAGCGCGCCGAACAGCCCCACCACCGGAAGCACCAGCGTGAATACCAGGGCCGTCCGTCCGCCACCCTCCCGTCCCGTGTAGGCGATGACGAACTTCGCCCAACAGACCGCCCCACCGAAGACGGCGATCTGCGTCAACGGAGCGAGCGACGACGCGGGCAGCCCGATCCCGATCACCACCGCCTCGGCGGCGGTCACGACCGCCAGCAACGCGGCTATCGCGACCAGCCCGGTCCCCCCCGGCCTGTCACGCGCTCCCCGGAGCCGCCACGCGTACCACCCGAACGCGACGGCCACGGCACCCAGTATCGGCCCACCCACCACCGGCGCCGAAAGCACACCGCGACGAGTCACGCTACCGACGTAAATATTTTTTCGATACTGAATTAGTGACCAGCCGTCACGTTCCGCCCTCGACTCGCGGTCGGTGAACCGCGCGCCGCCGGCGCGCCAGCGCGCTACGGCAGCGAGAACTCGATCGCCGCGCCCTGGCCGAAACCGACACACTCCGTCGCGAGGCCCAGGTCGGCGTCGCGCTTGTTCATCTCGTGGATCAGCGTCACCGGGAGCCGGGCGCCGGAGGCGCCGAGCGGGTGGCCGATGGCGATGGCGCCCCCGTTGACGTTGTAGATGTCGTCGTCGAAGCCGAGTTCGCGCTGGCAGTAGAGCGCCTGGCTGGCGAACGCCTCGTTGAGTTCGACCAGTTCGTAGTCGTCGGTGTCGCGGCCGGTCCGCTCGCAGAGCTTTCGGACCGCCGGGACCGGGCCGACGCCCATGATCGTCGGGTCGACCCCCGCGACCATGTGGTCGCCGACCTCGGCCAGAACGTCCAGATCGTGGTCGTCGGCGAAGGCGCGGGAGGTTATCATCGTCCCCGAGGCGCCGTCGGAGATCTGGGAGGCGTTGCCCGGCGTGATCGTCCCGTCGCTCTTGAAGACGGTGGGCAGACCGGAGAGCGTCTCCATGGAGGTGTCGCGGCGGATGCCCTCGTCCTCGTCGACGGTCCCGTCGTCCGTCTCGATGGGGACGATCTCGTCGTCGAATCGTCCGGAGTCGGTCGCGTCACCCGCCCGCTGGTGGCTGCGGAGGGCGAACTCGTCCTGGGCCTCCCGGCTCACGTCGTACTCCTCGGCGACCTTCTCGGCGGTCATGCCCATCTGGAGCTCGCCGATGTTGTACAGTTCCGCCAGCCGCGGGTGGACGTTGTGGGTGTTCTGTCCGAGTTCGACGCGAGTCATCGACTCGACGCCGCCGGCGATGACGCAGTCGCGCTGGCCCGCCGCGACGGCGTCGGCGCCGCGCATGATCGCCTCCGCCGAGGAGGCACACCAGCGGTTGATCGTCGCGGCGGGCACGTCCTCGCCCAGATCCGAGAGGAGGGCGACGACCCGGGCCATGTTGTTGCCCTGTTCGTCCCGTTGCTGGGCGCAGCCCCACAGCAGGTCGTCGACCTGCTCGCTCGCCAGCCCCGTGTCGGCGAGCATCTCGTCGATCAGCGGGACCGACAGGTCCTCGCTCCGAACGTCCGCGAAGGCGCCGTCCTCCTTGCCCTGCGGTGTCCGCCGCGCCTGCACGATGACCGGTGTCGTATCGCTCATGGATCCGGGGAGGAGCCGCGTCGTGTTAAGTCCTCACAAACGAGCGACGCGTCGCGCGGAGTTTCTCAGAGGCCCGACCTCAGAGGAGGTCCCCGACGACGAACAATACGACCGGGGCGACCATCAGCAGGACGCCGACGACCATCAGTACCGCCGGGAGCACGAGCAGCCCCATGTCGGTCAATAGCCACAGGCCCAGCCCGCCGAGTACCAGCAGGAACCCGACGAGGCCGAGTATCATCCGGAACACGCCCTCTAGTCCGAAGTCGGCCGCGACTTCCGCAACTTCGAGGACTTCGTCCATGATTCGTCCGGCCCGTCGTCACCCCGGCGACATAAACGTGGCGAGACGTATCATCTATCGCACTCGACGGACCACCGGCAATATTCAGACGGCGGCGACGGTTCGCGAGACTTATCCCGTCGGGGGACGAATCTCGGTGGGAATGAGCGATCCGGAGCTTGCGGTCGTGGAGTTCGTGCTGACGGCGCAGGCCTACAGCGACAACCGCGACCTCGACGCCGACGATCTGCCGCCCGCCTACCGGGCGGTCTTCTGGAGCGACGGGGAGATCGAGCGCCCGCTCTCGGCCACCACGACGACGGCCCGAGAGGCGACCGACGTGGACCGGCCCTGGGAGGCGATCTCGGGGCTGATGTTCACCGACCGGGACGACTTCTCGGGCACGATCACCTTCACCGACGAGGACATGGCCGAGGAGTGGTTCCTCGACCGGGTCGACGCCGACCGCCTCAACGACAACCCCGTCCTCGCCAACGTCTACGAAGACGAGGTCGACGGCGCGGACTACGAGCACGCCCGCGCGGAGAACCGCCCGGTCCGGGCCGACCGCGTCTGGATCGACAACCTGCTCGAGGAGTACTTCGACGAGGACGACGAGGACGAACAGGAGATGCTCGACCTCGTCGACATCCGCGCCCCCGAAGAGGTCGAGATGACCATGGACGACCTGGTGCTCACCCCCGACCAAGAGGGCGAGATCCACAAGATCGTCAAGGCCATCGAACACCGCGACTACCTCGCCCAGATCGGCCTGCGCGAGATCGGCAAGCTCCTGTTCGTCGGCCCGCCCGGCACGGGGAAGACCTCCGTCGCCCGCGCGCTCGCCAGCGAACTCGACCTGCCGTTCGTCGAGGTGAAACTCTCCATGATCACCTCCCAGTACCTCGGCGAGACGGCCAAGAACGTCGAGAAGGTGTTCGAGGTCGCCACCCGCCTCTCGCCGTGTATCCTCTTCATGGACGAGTTCGACTTCGTCGCCAAGACCCGCGCCAGCGACGAGCACGCCGCCATCAAGCGCGCCGTCAACACCCTGCTCAAGAGCATCGACGAGGTGAGCCTCATCGAACACGAGGTCCTGCTCATCGGCGCGACCAACCACCCCGACCAGCTCGACGCCGCGGCGTGGCGGCGCTTCGACGAGATCGTCAACTTCCCCAAGCCCGACGACCAGATGCGCGCGGACATCCTGCAGGTCGTCACACGCGAGATGGAGATCGTCGACTTCGACCCGCTGGAGATCGCCCGCCAGACCGAGGGGCTGACCGGGAGCGACCTCCGCCTCGTGCTGCGGGAGGCCGTGCTCGACGCGCTGACCGAGGAGCGCACCACGCTCACCCAGCAGGACCTCATGGACGCCGTCGAGGGCTTCGAGGAGCGGGACAACCTCAAGAACATGGACATGATCGAGGGCGACCACGACGCGCTGGTCGCCGGCGGCGACATCTCCGGGACGAGCGACGCCGCCTCCGACGGCGGTCACGAGCACAGCCACGACCACTCGCACGACGACTGAGACGGATCGCGCCGTCGAGGCTCCGCGTTAGGCGTCCGGTTCGCCGACTTCGACGAGCTGTTTCCCGACGTTCTCGCCCTCGAACAGCCCGAGGAAGGCGTCGGGCGCGTTCTCAAGCCCTTCGGTGACGGTCTCGCGGTACTGCAGGTCGCCGCTCGCGACCCACTCGGCCAGCCGCTCGGTCGCGGCCTCGAACCGCGGCGCGAAGTCGCCGACGAGGAAGCCCTCGACGCGGGCGCGCTTGCTGACGAGCCCGGGGAGCTTGCGCGGGCCGGTCGGCCGTTCGGTGGCGTTGTACAGCGATATCTGGCCGCAGACGGCGACGCGGGCGTCGACGTTCAGCCGGTCGAAGACGGCGTCGGTGATCGGCCCGCCGACGTTGTCGAAGTAGGCGTCCACGCCGTCGGGCGCCGCCTCGTCCAGCGCCGCGCCGTAGTCGTCCGTCGCCGTGTAGTCGATCCCGGCGTCGAAGCCCAGTTCGTCTTCGAGGAAGGCGACTTTCTCCGCCGAGCCGGCGAAGCCGACGACGCGGGCGCCCGCGAGGCTCGCGATCTGGCCGGCGACGGAGCCGACCGCGCCCGCGGCGCCCGTGACGACGAACGTGTCGCCGGGTCCGGGCTCGGCCACCTCGCGGACCCCGAAGTAGGCGGTCCGGCCGGGCATCCCGAGGACGCCCAGCGCCGTCGAGACCGGGCCCAGATCCGGGTCGACCGCCCGGAGCGCGGTCCCGGGCGCGGTGGCGTAGTCGGCCCACTGGAGGTCGCCGGTCACGATATCGCCCGCCTCGAAGCCGGCGCCGTTCGATTCGACGACCTCGCCGACGACGCCGCCCCGGAGCGGGTCGCCCACGTCCCAGGGATCGGCGTAGGACTCGGCGGCGCTCATCCGGCCGCGCATGTACGGGTCGACCGAGAGATAGCGGGTGCGGACCAGCGCCTCGCCCGGGTCTGGGTCGGGCACCTCCGTCTCGACCAGGTCGAAGACGTCGCGGTCCGGTTTCCCCTCGGGTCGCTTCGCCAGGCGGAACTGCCTGCTGGTGTCGCGCATGGATACCGATCAGGGCCGAGGCCGGATTAGTCCGGGGACTCGGTCGCGCCGCCGCGGGCGGAGCGCGAACCGGCGTGCCGACCGTCAGCGTTTCGGCACAGACGGCCGAAGGGGCGGGCATGTACGTCTCGCCGGCGGTACGGACGATCCGCGACGACCCGGTCGAGGGGGAGTCGGTGACGCTGTTGCTGGAGGTCGCCGACGACGCGACGACCGACGAGGTGGCCGCCGCGGTGGAGGCGGCCGGTGGAACCGTCGAGGAGGAGCTACGGTTCCGGACGCTGCGGGCGACCGTCGCCCACGAGCGGGTCGGTGCGGTCTGCGAGGTCGGCGGGGTCGACCACGTCGAGACGGGGAACACGCTGGGGCTCGACCCCGACGAGGCCGAGGGCGCGGGCGAGGACGTGCGCCCCGGCGGGTGAGCGGACGGTCACAGCGGCCGCGGACGGGCGCCAGGGACCGCGAACGACCGTTCGGTCGAACGAAACGGCGTTTTCCGGCGCTGGCGGCGAGAGCGCAAGCGTTTACTTCGACCCAGCGCAACTGAGCGTCATGCCCGACTGTCCACTCGCGGACGAGTGCCCCAGTTTCCAGGAGCGCATCGAGGGGATGGGCTGTACGCACTACGGCGACCGCGGCGGCGCCGAGTGGTGCAATCACTACAACCAGCCGATCGAGGACCTCAAGAGTCAACCCGTCCAGCCCGGCCAGGAGGTCGTGGTCACCGTCGAGGACATCCACGAGAGCGGCGCCGGCGTCGGCCGCACCGAGGACGGCTTCATCATCATGGTCGACGGCGTCCTGCCGCCGGCCCGCGCGAAGGTGAAGATCACCAAGGTCCGCTCGAACCACGCCCGCGCCGACGAGATCGAACGCCTCCCCGACGACCCCGACGACGAGGGCGAGGAGGCCGAGTCCGACGCCGAGGAGGCGGACGACGAGGCCGACGAGGAGGTCGAAACCGACCGCGAGCGCCTCGGCAGCCGCGACAACTTCTGGGGTTCGTAGCCCCCGCCGCGGCCGGCGCTCCAGCCTGGACAGTCGTAACGCCGCCCGCTTCGTTCTCCCCGCTCGTTTCGCTCTCGCCGCTCGCGCTCCCGCTCGATGGCCGACCTGTCGTCGGTCTCACAGTCGATCTCGCTCGTTTCAGCGGTTTTATCCGGTCGGATCCGCCAACGTAGCGCCGTGGTCCCCGACCCCGCGGCCGCCGACGCGCCCGATGCCGGCGACTCCGTCACCAGCGGGTCCGCCGCTTCCGGGTCCCCCGCTTCGGGCGGCGGTCCGGCCGACGACGGGACGGGAGAGACGGACCGAACGCCGGACGACGACGCCGTCGACCCCGTCGAGGCGCGACTGGACGACGCCCTCGAACGCGTCGCCCACGGCGCGACCGTCTCGGTGCCGAGCATCCTCCTCCAGCGAGGGTTGACCGTCGCCTTCACCGCCGTCCTGACGAACGGCTTCGCGGCGGGCGCGTACGGCGTCTTCGCGGTCGCGCGCCGCCTCCAGCAGTTCCTCCTCCACCTCGCGCTGGGGTTCCGGAGCGGGCTGAGCCGCTTCCTGCCGAACGCCGACTCGCCGGCCGAGCGCGACGCCCTCGTGACGGTGGCCGGCCTCCTGCTCGGGAGCGTGGCGGTCGTCTTCGGTGCCGCGCTGTTTCTCGGTGCGCCCGCGGTGACTCGCGTCACCGACCAGCGACCGCTGTTCACCGCCGTACTGCGCGTGTTCGCGGTCGGCCTGCCGGCGACGGTGTGGCTGTTCACGGCCGCGGAAGTCCTGCGCGGGCTGGAGGAGGTCGGCCCGCTGAACCTCGCGCTCCGCGTCGGGTTCCCGGCGGCGCAGCTGGCCGTCGGCGTCGTCGGCACCGTCGTCTTCGACGACCTCGTCGCGGTCGCGATCGGCGTCGTCGCCGTCGCGGGACTCACCGGCGCTGCCGCGACCGCCTGGCTCGTCCGCGAGCGCGGGCTGGGGCTCCGATTCGGCGGGACCGAGCGGACCGACGACGCCCCGCGGGCGAACGACGAGGACGCGGCCGCGCCCGACACCCGGTCGGTGTGGCGCCGGTACGTCCGCTACACGATCCCGCTGTTCGTCGGCGGCATCGCGACGACGACCCAGCGACTGGGCTTCTACCCGCTCATCGCGCTGTATCTCACCGACGTAGCGGGCGGCGTCTTCGCCGTCGGGATGGTCGTCGGCTCGCTCGTGCGCCTGCCGCTGATGGCGATCAACCAGTTCGTCCCGCCGGTCGCCGCCGCGCTCCACGAGGAGGACCACCGGGCCGCCCTCTCGCGGCTCTACCACGTCACCAGCCGGCTCGTCCTCGTCGGCGTCGTCGGCCTGTCGGTCCCCGTGATCGTCTACCGCGAGAGCGTCATGTCGCTGTTCGGCCCGGCGTTCGTCCCCTACGCCCCGCTGCTCGTGGGGTTCGTTCTCGCCCAGTTCGCCGCCTGCGCCGCCGGCAGCGTCGGCATCCTCCTGATGATGACCGACAATCAGCGACCGTACCTGATCGTCAACGTCTGCATCACCCTCCTGCTCGCGGCTATCGCCGTGCCGCTGACGGTCCGCTTCGGCCTCGCGGGACTCGTGGCGAGCTACGTGCTGATGCTGACGCTCAACAACGGACTGGAGGTCGCCGTCCTCTATCACTTCGAGCGGCTCCAGCCGTTCACCTGGCGCCACGGGAAACCGCTGGCCGGCGCGGTGCCGCTGGGCGTCGTCGCCTGGATCGCGAAGGCCGCGCTCGCGGGGCCGCTGGCGCCGGTGGTGGGCGTCTGCGCCGGTCTCGCGGTGTACGCGGCGACGCTGCGACTGCTCGGGTTCACGCCGGCCGAACGGCGACTCGCCGGGACGCTCCGCGACCGGTATCGCGCCGCGCTCGCTCGGGACTGACCCGACCGACGGGACCCCGCCGCGAACCCCGCGCTCGACCGGCAGCCGTCGATCCGAAACCTCCCGGTTCTTTCACGCGTCGGCCCCAGCGGTCGCGTATGGATCTGCACCTCGACGGCAGCGCGGCACTGACGACGGCGAGTTCGAGCGGCCTGGGCCTCGCGAGCGCGAAGGCGCTCGCCCGCGAGGGCGCGGACGTGGCCGTCTGCGGCCGCACCGAATCGCACCTCGAATCGGCCGAGAGCGACCTGCGGGGGCTCGGCGACGGCGACGTGCTCGCCGTGCAGGTGGACCTGACCGACCGCGCGGAGGTCGAAGCCTACGTCGAACAGGTCGCCGACGAGTTCGGCGGCATCGACCAGGTCGTCATGAGCGCGGGCGGCCCGCCCAGCGGCGCGTTCCTCGAGATGGACGACGACGACTGGTACGGCGCCTACGACACGCTCGTCATGTCGGCGGTCTGGACGACCCGCTTCGCCTACCCCCACCTGGCCGAGTCCGAGCAGGGGTCGATCACGGCGATCACCTCCCGCTCGGTCCGGGAGGTCATCGACGACCTGGTCCTCTCGAACGCGGTTCGCCGGGCGGTCATCGGGATGGTCAAGACCCAGGCGCGGGAGTTCGCGCCCGACGTTCGGGTGAACGCCGTCCTCCCGAGCGCCCACGAGACCGCGCGGATGGAGGAACTCATCTCCGACGCCGTCGAGCGCGGCGAGTACGAGGACTACGAGGCCGGTCTCGCCGACTGGGGCGAGGGCGTCCCGCTCGGTCGGATGGGCGACCCGGGGGAGCTGGGTGACGTGGTCGCGTTCCTGGCGAGCCCGCGCGCCAGCTACGTGAGCGGGACGGCGCTGCCCATCGACGGCGCCACGATGCGGAGCTAGAACGGTCGAGCGGGCGAGCTATCGCGCGCCCGGCGACCCGCCGCCCTGTCGGTCGGAGTCGGCGGTCAGCGACCAGACCAGCAGGCCCAGCGATATCAGCGCGACGAACACGGAGACGACGTAGCCGACCGAGTCGGCGGTCCCGAGGATCGACCCCGGCAGGAACGCCGAGACGACCAGCAGGATCGCCGCCGAGACCGTCCCCGCGAGCGCGAGGATCAGCAGCCAGAAGCGAACCGCGGGGTCCATGTTGCCCGGCGGTTGTCACCCGCGGGATATGAGCGTTCCGGCGGCCGCGACGAACCGATAGATCGGTCACTTGCCGTACAAAGACGCGGTTCAGCGAACGGTTTTGAGGTCGGCGACTCCCCGATCGAGTATGAGCGACGAGCGAGCGCCCGACGCGGGCCCGACCGCAGGAACAGATTGGCGGACGGCGGGTCCGGCGATCCGACTCACCGACGCCGACGCGGCCGAACCGCCGCGAGAGACCACCCCGTCAGCGGCGCAGGCGGGCGCGAACTTCGTCGTGTTCGAGCCGGGGTGGCTGCCCGACGACTGCGCGGTGGCCGAGACGACGATCCGGCCCGAACAGCCGCCGGGGCGGCCCGAGGGGCTGGACGCTGCGGACATCGGACAGACGCCGCACAGCGAGGGGAACCCGTCGGCGGTCCGGACCGTCGTGGCGGGCGAGGGCCGCGAGTTGCGGATCAAGCAGTTCTGCTACGACTGGGCGCCGCCGGCCGCCAGCGTCGCGCCGCTGTGGGGCACCGAGGACCCGACGCCGGTCGAGGCGGGCGACGCCGTCGGCTTTCTCGGGACCGACTACAAGGGCAATCGCGGCGCCTGCGTCCAGCGGGCGCGCACGCAGGTCGAAGTATCGGTGCTCGACGGGGAGTTCGACGACGCCGAACTCGGGGGGCTGCTCGACGGGCTGGAGCCGGCGGCGGACCCCCGGTCGACGCCCGTCCGGCAGGTCCCCTTTCACCGCCTGAGCTACTGGGCCCGCTACCGGTGCGAGGCGGTGGGGGTCCCCCACGGACTGTGGGCCCATGGCGTCGCCAGACCGTACGACGAGTGCGTGCCGTGTTCGCCGGTCGCGCTCGGCGCGGTGGAGCCGCAGTTGGTCGTCCCGGGCGACGACGGGCCGGGCGCGGACTACGCGCTCGATTCGGCGGTCACGTTCCCAGAGAGCGGCGCCGTCGAGGCGATTTTCCGACACGAGGGGAACGGGAGCGACCACCTGTGGATCACCGCGGCGGCCCACGACAGCGACCTCGGTCCGGCGGTGCCGCCGGAGCCGGCCGACCAGCCGGCGGAGACCCGCGAGGCGATGGAGTTGCGGGGCGAGCCTGTCCACTACGCGGCGCTCACCGACGAGTCGGGTGCGTGGGAAGCGGTCTGGACCGAAGACGGCACGACCTACGCCGCCGTTGCGGGCGCGTCACGGTATCTCGACGGCGACGCCTTCCGGCGGCTGGTCGCGGAGCTGGAGCCGGTCTGATTCGCCCCCGACGGGGTCTCAGAACAGGTCCTCGTCTCTGAGTTCGGCGACGACCTCGCGGACGCGCTGGGCCTGGTCTTTCGGGACGACGAGCGTGCGGTCGCCGTACGAGGCGACGACGAGGTCGGAGACGCCGACGACGCTGACGTGCCCGTCGGTGGCGACGACGGTGTCCTCGGCGTCGACAGTCAGCGCGTCGCCGAGCACTGCGTTGCCGTCGTCGTCTTCGTCGGCGACCCGGGAAACCGCGTCCCAGGCGCCGAGGTCGTCCCACTCGAAGGTGGCCGGCACGAGCGCGGCGTCGTCGGTGGCCTCCATGACGGCGTAGTCGACGCTGACGGAGTCGACCGCCGCAAACCCGCGTTCGGGGTCACCGTCGGCCAGCGCGTCGACGAGCGGCCCGAGTTCGGTGTCGGCGGCCTCCCGGAGGAACGCGTCGGGCGTCCAGGCGAACATCCCGGCGTTCCAGTAGTAGCCGTGGTGGCGATACCGCATCGCCGCGCCCTGGTCGGGCTTCTCCGTGAACCGCTCGACGGGGTAGTAGGTTCGACCGGCGCCGGTCTCGACCCCGTCGCCCGGCTTGATGTAGCCATACCCGGTTTCCGGGCGCGTGGGTTCGACGCCGACCGTGACGAGCGAGTCGGTCTCCGCGGCGACGGCGGCGGCGTCGGTCATCGTCTCGGCGAAGTCGCCCTGTACGTGATGATCGCTCGGGAGACAGACCAGGGTGCAGTCGCCGACCTGTTCGCGGACGCGGTGGGCGGCGTAGACGAGCGCGGGACCGGTGTCCTTGGGTTCGGGTTCGGTGAGGACGGCCGCGTTCGGGGCGTGCTCGCGGACTCCCTCGGCCAGGGCTGGCCTGGTGAGGACGTACACCTCGTCGGCGAAGCCGGCGCGGTCGACCGTCTCGGCGAGCAGCGACCGGCCGTCGCCGAAGGCGAGGAACTGCTTGGGCCGGTCGCTCCGGCTCGCGGGGTACAGCCGGGTGCCGGTGCCGCCCGCGAGGACGACTGCGACGATGGGGTCGCTCATGGGCGTGCCGTCGAGCGGGGCGGAGAAATACCCGCGGGATCCGGCGACGGCGACGGACGCCCGGACCGGCGGTCGGGCGACCGCTCAGTCGTCGCCGACCCGTTCGCCGAGGTCGAACTCGCTGATCGTCACGGTCATGGGGTCGCGCTCGCGGGGTTCGGCGTCGCGGACGCGGGCGCGACCGAGCCCGTCCGTTCCCCGATACGGCTCGACGGTCGCCGTCGCGCCGACGGTGAGGGCGTCGAAGTCCTCGCGCGACACGACGCCGTTGACGGGGGTCCCTTCGTCGGGCACGAGGTTGACCGCGTAGCTGACGGCGCTGAATTCGTTCGAGAGGGTCTCGTGGACCGCCTCCGGAGCGGACAGCGTCGCCTCGTCGACCGCGTCCCCGGCGTAGTCGGGGTCGTACTCCCCGTGGACGAGTCGGCGGTCGGGTTCGTATCCGAGCAGCGCGACGCTGGCGTCGACCGGTTCACCGGTCTGTCTGGGGACGGCGACGGTGACGTCCTTGCGGGTGACGGTTCCGGTGGTGGCGGCGTCGGACGGACAGCCCGCGAACGTCCCGCCCGCGACCGTCCCGATACCGGCGAGTACCCGGCGTCTGGAGGGCATGGAGCCGTCTGTCGGCCCCCTCGATCAAAGCTCTTGGGGCCGAGCACCGCTCGATGTCGCCGCAACGGCGGGCACCTGGAGGGGTCAGCGGTTCGCGAGGAACGCGCGCAACTCGTCGACCGTCCGCGCGGGCGCTTCGCTCGGCCCGCTGTGGCTGACGCCGTCGAACTCGGCGAACCGACTCGACGGGAGCGCGTCGTGGACGGCACGGCCGCTCTCGCGGAGGAACTCCGGACCCTCGGTCCCGGTGAGAACGAGGGTCGGCACGTCGACGGCGAGGCGGTCTGGGAGTTCGTAGCGCTCGACGGCGTAGTTCATGCGGATCACCTCCTCGAGGAGGTCGACGCAGTCCGGCCAGACCGGCCACTCCGCGAGCCAGGCGTCCAGGTCGTCGATCCCGTTCGGGTGGAGCACCTGCTCGACGTAGCGCTTCATCGCTCCCTCGCGGTCGCCGTCGTCGAGCCGGGCCCGCATCCGGTCGGCCAGGTCGGCGTGCTCGGCGAACGCCTCGGGGAGGATCGCCGGTTCGTAGGCGGCGACGGCGTCGATCGCGTCGCTCTCGCCGTCGGCCGTGAGTGCTCGCGCGGTTTCGAGAGCGGTGAGCGCGCCGAAGGAGTGACCCAGCAGGACGGGCTTGTCGTCGCCATCGCCTCCGTCGAGGTCGTCCACGAGCGCGCGGACGTACGCGACCTCGCGGTCGAGCACCTCGTCGGGGCCCGTCGCTTCGGGGTCGTCGAGACAGGTCCCGAAGCCGGGCCGCTGGGGGACGACGGCGCCGAACTCCTCGAAGTGGGGGAGAACGGGCCGCCAGTACTCTCTGGGGGCCATCCCGCCGTGGAGCAAGACGAGCGGCTGGCCGTCGCCGCGGCGTTCGTACTCGACGTCGATACCGTCTGCGGCCGTCACAGTCTCTGTCGTCGGCATGGGAGTTCCCGTAGTGCGCTCGCGGGGCTACGCCTGACTCTCAGTCGTGCGGCGTTTCAAGTAGGGACGACCGTGACCGGCCGGTGCCGTCGCCGTGAATCTCGACCAAGCGCGTCTGCGCTCGGCGCAGGCGCTCCGAGCACGACGACGCCGAGATTTCGAGTTCGGCAGCCACGTCTTCGAGCGTCGCGGTCCGCGGGATCTCGAAGTAGCCCATCCGGTGGGCGGTCCCGATCGCCTCGCGCTGGGCGTCCGTGAGACCGTCGCCGTCCGGGTCAGCGGCGAACCGGTCGTCGGCGTCGTCGCCGACGCGAGTGAGCTTCCGGAGCCGGAACGACGTGTTGCGCTGCCAGAACTCGCGGAGCTCGTCGAAGGCGGCCCGGTCGGCGAACCGGCCGGCCTGGAGCCAGCCCGTCGGGGTCGCGCGGATGAACTCGATCTGGACGGGCGTCTCGTAGAGCGCGCGCAGGTCGTCCAGGTCGTCGAGACGGTCGCCGAGCTGTTCGGCCATGCTCGTGCCCGGCCCGATGGTGTACCGGCTGGCGCCGTCCTCGCGGACGACGAGGCGGTACTCGCCGACGAACTGGGTCCGCTCGAAGGCGGCCTCGACGGCCGCGGTCGTCTCCGCGTCGGCGGTCACGACCGCGGTAAAGCGCGGCCGCTCTCCCTCGCCGAGACCGATCGAGAGCTCGATGTCGGCGTCGGGCACCGCCGCGGCCACGTCGACCAGCGGGAGGGCGTCACAGCCGAGGTGGTATTCGGCGCGGAGCGGCATACCGACGCCTCTCGAACCCGGATATCAAATGTCCATCGAAAGCGCCGGTCGGGATCCTCACCAGGTCTCGACGTCGCCCGATCGGATGTCCTCGACGCAGCCCTGGCAGTCCTGCGACTGGGGGTCGAAACAGCCAGGCCTGTGCTCGGGGTCGAGTTCGACCGCGCGGCGTTCGGCGTAGCGCCGGCAGACGATCTTCGCGCGCCCGTCGTCGCCGTGGGGGAGGTTCGCCTCCGCGGAGCGCCTGGCGTGTCTGTAGGCGCGCTTGGCCTCGCCGATCTGGCGGCCCGCCGACCGGAGCTTCTGCCGGAGGACGCGCTCGATGCGGTCGTCTGCCATCCGATCGTCGGTTAGGAGGCGTGGCCCTTAGCCCCGTCGGCGCTCGGGCGTATCGAGAGTCGGAGATCGTAGTGTGACGAGCGGATCAGTCGTCGTCCGCCTTGGACGCCCCACCGCGGTGTTCGATGTAAGAGTGGTTGGACGGGATCAGGCGCTCAGACCAGACCGTCGATCAGCGGTTCGACCCTGTCGAGCGTCTCGACGACGTAGTCCGGTTCACGAACCTCACCGACGGGCGGGGTCGCGTGGGCCCTGACCTGCACGGTCGTCATCCCGACTTCGGCCGCATACGTGTCTTCGTCGATCCTGTCGCCGACCATCAGGCAGTCCTCGCCGTCGAAGCCCGTCCGGTCGAGAAACGCCTCGAACGGCTCGACGGTCGACTTCTCGGCTCCGATCTCGGCGGACGTGAGCACGAGGTCGAAGGCGTCTTCGCTGTCCATCGATTCGAGCCGCCGGTTCGTCATCAGTCGGTTCCCGTTGGTGATGGCGCCGACGAACAGGCTATGATCGCGGCAGTGGCGCAGGAGTGATTCGGCGTCGTTGTCCAGCGATTCGGCGTCGAGCCGCGCCTCCCAGAACACCCGGTCGAGGGCTTCGATGTCTTCCCGCGGTGCGTCGCGACCCCAGACCTCGAAGAACAGTTCGGTGTAGCGACCGAGTTCGAAACGTCGATGGTCGCCGTGGTAGCGCTCGGCGAACCGCTCGCCCGTTCGCGCGGTCAGGTCGTCGAACGTCTCACGGTCGATTTCGTAGCCTCGTTTGCACGTCTCCCGATAGCGTGCGTCGACCGCTCGTTCGACCGCATCGTCGCTATGAAAGAGTGTTCCCCCGAAGTCGAAGACGGCCGCGTCGAGCATCTCGATTCGTACTCCCGACGCGGACGAGAGGCGTAAAAATCTACCGTGAATTACTCTCGGGCGGCGTCAGTCCGCCTCGACCCGCGGTTCGGTCCGGAGGTCGACCTCGACCCGGCGCCCGGTCCGGGCGGACTCGTAGGCCGCTTCGGTGACTGCGGTGACTTTCAGGGCGTCCCGCGCGGTCGCCGGCGGTTCCGCGCCGTCGCGAACGACGTCGACGAACGCGGTCGCCTTGTCGCGGGACGCTCCGGTGAGTTCGGCCGTGTGCTCCTGATTCTCGCCGTCGACGAACGCGAGGTCGCGCTCGCCCCAGTCGCTCCCGCGGACGCGGAATCCGCCCGTCTCGCCCCAGACATCGAGGTGCTCGCGCACGACCGGCGCGTCGCCCGAGACGCCGACGCTGGCGACCGCGCCGCTCTCGAACGCGATGTCGAGCGCGGCCTGCTTGTCCACCCGCTCGGCGTCGTCGTCGAACTGCATCTGCGCGGTCACCGAGACCGGGGAGAGCCCCGTGGTCCACAGGAGGGCGTCGAGGACGTGGCTCCCGGTGTCGTAGAGCTGACCGCCCCCGGAGAGGTCGGGATTCGTCCGCCAGGTGCCCCGCTGGTGGGTGATCCAGTCCTGCGTGATCGACGCGCTGAGGAACTGCGGGTCGCCGACCCGCTCGTCGAGCGCCTCGCGGGCCTGGCGGAACGCCGGCGAGAGGTGGCGCTGGTACCCGACCATCAGCGCGGCGTCGCTCGCCTCGCTGCGACGAACGAGGTCCCGCGCGTGGTCGAGGTCGACGCACAGCGGTTTCTCACAGAGGGTGTCGACCTCCCGATCGAGCGCGGCGAGGACCTGCTCGTAGTGCAGCGCGTGCGGGGTGGCGATCGCTACCCCGTCGAGATCCGCGCCGTCGAGCATCGCCTCGTGTGACTCGTAGCGATGTTGGTCGGGAACACCGAACTCCTCGGCGGCGCTCCGTCGGTTCTCGTCGCTGACGTCCGCGACCGCGACGACTTCGGCGCCGGCGACCGCGTCGACCTCACGCGCGAGAGGCGTCCCGAGACCGCCCAGCCCCGTCACGCCGATCCGAATCGTGTCTCCCATACCCGTCCCATGTGAGTGGGTTTCAATACTCTTTGGTTCCCGAGAGATGGAGAGATCCGACTCGATGGTCACCAGATACTTCCGGGGGTTGCCGTTCGATACGTCAGACGCCACAACGACCGCTTCGGTGACTCGGCCGCGGTGACCCGGTCGCGGTGGCTCACCGCCGATCCCGACGGGTCCGGCCTCGGGGACGAGTGCGGCGGCAACCGCGGAAAACGCGCGTTCCCGCCGGTCGTGCGGGTGGCTAGATGTCCGGTGTTAGCCCCCCTAAATCCGATTTTCACTTACACCCCGGCGTGCGAGAGTTTATATACGGGGCCGACCAAGCAACGGATGTCTCCCATCGAAAACAACGCGGAGACAGGAGCGACAAGATGACGGATTTGCGTACACAGGCGACAGAGATACACGAACAGTTCGAGGACCAACTGGAGATTTCCGTCGACGACGTGGAGGAGCGTCTCGACACGCTGGTCAACGAGTATCGGGTCCCCCTTTCGGAGGCCCGCCGGAGCGTCACCAACACCTACCTCGACGAGGCGGGGATGGAGCGCGACGAACTGGGCGGTGGCGGGTCCGGCAACGAGCGCGTCCAGGTCGCCGACGTCGACGCCCCCGAGGAGTGGGTCGACATCAAAGGCGAGGTCACGGAACTCTGGGAGGCCAACTCCGACGCCGTGGCACAGGTCGGCCTGTTCGGCGACGAGACGGGCACGATCAAGTTCACCAAGTGGTCGAAGTCGGACCTGCCCGAGCTCGAGGAGGGCACGGTCTACGACCTCCGGAACGTCGTGACCGACGAGTACGAGGGGCGGTTCTCGGTGAAGCTCAACCGCACCACGGTGATCGAGGAGCTCGACGAGGAGATCGAGGTCGGCGACGACGACGTGAGCGTCGAGGGCGCGCTGGTCGACATCCAGTCCGGGTCCGGACTGATCAAGCGCTGTCCCGAGGAGGACTGCACGCGCGTCCTCCAGAACGGGCGCTGTAACGAGCACGGCGAAGTGGAGGGCGAGTTCGACCTCCGCATCAAGGGCGTGCTCGACGACGGCGAGGAGGTCCACGAGATCCTCTTCAACCAGGAGGCAACGGAGGACCTGACCGGCATCACGCTGGAGGAGGCCCAGGAGATGGCGATGGACGCGCTGGATACGTCCGTCGTCGCCGACGAGATGCGCGCGGATCTGCTGGGGAAGTACTACCGCGTCACCGGGCCGACGTTCCGTCGGTACGTGCTGGTCGACGAGGTCGAGCGACTCTCCGAGCCGACGGATGCAGAGGCCGTGCTGATCAAAGCGAGGTCGATCTAGATGGCGACGACACCCACCCGAGAGGTCGCCCGCCGCGTGTTCGCGGGCGAGTTCAACGACGCGACGTACACGTTCAAGGAGAGCGACGACGAGCGAGCCCCGGTGTACCTGCTGCTCCCGACGGGCGAGCGGGCCAACCGCGTGTTCCTCGTCGGGACGCTCATGGAGACCGAAGACGTGGGCGACGACAGCGAGTACTGGCAGGGGCAGGTCATCGACCCCAACGGCGACCGCTACTACATGTACGCGGGCCAGTACCAGCCCGACGCGGCCTCGATGCTGCGGGAGCTGGAGCCGCCGGCGTACATCTCGGTCGTCGGCAAGCCCCGGACCTACGAGACCGACGACGGCGAGGTGAACGTCTCCATCCGGCCGGAGTCGATCACCGAGGTCGACGCGGCGACCCGGGACCGCTGGGTCGTCGAGACGGCCGAGCGCACGCTCGACCGGATCGCCCGCTACAAGGACGAGACCGGCGAGGACGGCGACGCCGCCGTCGACGAGTACGTCGCGATGGCGGCCGAGGAGTACGACCTCCCGATCGAGGACTACCGCCGGCAAGTCGTCGAGGCGCTGGAGAGCCTCGAAGACGAAAAGGCGGTCGCCGCCGAGCCCGACGCCTGACCGGCGACCCGCGGGAGGCCCCTCCGATCCCGATTCTTCACATTGAAGCGATAGGAACTAGAGCGGCGTCGCCACGCGGCGGTGCGATACCGCCCGGACCGCAACGCAGTTATCAAGTTCGATTCCACCGATCGATCGGAAAGCATTCGATACGAGGCCCGTATCGATTTTTTTCAGGGCGTCGAGGGCTCGTGCCAGCGTCTGACAAACGATTAAGTGGGGCGGGAAATGAGTGATGAGTAATGAGTAAGAACAAGACGATCTCCTTTCGCGTGAGCGAGGACAAGTTCGAGACGCTCCGCGAGATCGCCGACGAGCGAGATCTCTCGCTGTCGGCGGTGTTCAGGGACTACGTCGACATGCTCGTCGCCCACGACGGGCAGGTGGAGGTGGTTCCCGAACACCAGCTCAACGAGTCGAACGCCTCGACGAGCGACACGGAGAGCTTCCCCCCGAAGGTCGAGGTGCCCAAGAGTTTCGTCCGCGAGCACGAGCGGCTCGAACTCGAGGCCGAGCACCTCCGCGAGCAGCTCGAGGAGCACAAACGCTACGTGACGAAACTCCGCCAGCAGCTCGACGAGCAGGACAAAGAGGACGTGGTCCAGCTCGAGGACCTCGACGGGACCGAAGACGACGAAGAAGCCTCCTACCGCCTCGGAAACTTCGAAGAGTCGATCTAGCCGAGTCCGTTCTCCCCTCTCTCCGCCGGCTCTCGGCGTGTCTGCACTTGTTGGCCGAGCCGTTATGTGACTCCTGAGCGTGGTGTAATATCGTATGACGTTCGACTCCGACCGCGTATCGGCGCTCCTGTTCGACTCGTACAGCACGCTCGTGGACGTAGAGGCGGCCGAACGAGCGCTGGCCGACCGAGTCGACGAGCCGGAACCCGTCTCGGAGCTGTGGCGGGCGCGGTCGCTGGAGTACACGATGGTCGCCAACCACGTCGACGCCTATCAGCCGTTCTACGAGGTGAACCGCGACGCGCTGCAGTACGCGCTCGACGCGACCGGCGCCGAGGTCTCGGCCGACGAGCGCGACGAGATCCTCGCCGTCTACCACGAACTCGACGTGTTCGACGACGTGCGCGACGGGCTGGAGCGACTCGTCGAGGCGGGCTACGACTGTTACGTCCTCTCGAACGGGAACCCCGCGATGCTCGACTCGCTTGTCGACCACGCCGACATCGACGACCTGATCGCGGACACGATCAGCGCCGACGAGGTAGAGCTGTTCAAACCCCACGCGGACCTGTACCGCCACGCGGCCGAGCGGGTCGGAGAGCCGGTCGATACACTGGCCCACGTCACGGCGCTGTGGTTCGACGTGATGGGCGCCACCCACGCCGGGATGCAGGGGGTCTGGGTCGACCGCAAGGGCGACCCGCCGGAGACGTTCGGTCCGGAGCCCCACCTGACGATCGAGACGGTGCACGACCTCGTCGACGCGCTGGACGCCTGAGACGGGAAAGCGGGCGGCCGTGTGCGGGCTAGAGGAGCTGTTCGCGCTTGTGCCGGGCATCGCTGGCGGCGTCGGAGCGGCCGTCCACGTCGGCGAGCGTCTCGACGGCCTCCAGAGTTCGGACGGCGCCGTCGAGGAAGGAGAGCACGTCGCCGGGGTAGGCGTAGAGCATGTAGTCGTCACCCATCACGTCGACGATGGCGTCGGGGCCCAGCCCCTGGGCGCGGAGTTCGAGGAGGTACCGGACGAACTTCTCCTCGGGGTGGCCACAGTGGGGGTTGGCCTCACAGTCGCAGTCCATGAAGTCGGTGGCGAAGTCGAGCACGCGGTCCTGCGTGGCCTCGTCGAGTTTCGCGAGGTTCTCCCCCTGGAAGAGGATGTCCAGCGTCGCCCCCTTGAACGCCCCTTTGGGGAAGGACGTCTCTAGCTGGGAGGCGATCTGCTGGTGGTTCTTGATGTAGATCTTGTCCGTGATGGCCACGGCTACTCGGAGAGAGCGGCCGCGGGGGCAAAAGCGTCTCGGACGCTGCCCGCCGACTGCGGGCGTCGGTCAGCGCGGTCCGGAAGCAACGGGCGACGAAACGGAAATCACTCGGTAACCGCTCGATACCAGTTCGGTGCGAACCGCTCGTCACTCTCGCGCAGGAGCACGTTCGCTTTCGCGTACGCCTCGGTCTCGGTCGCCGTCAGTTCGCTCGCCCAGTCCACCCGCTCGTCCCCGTCGCGTGCGCCCGGCCCCTCGGTGTCGTACTCGACGTACGTCGCGGTCTCCTCGGCGTCCGGACGCGACCAGTTGTGCCACCCCGCCGGGTGGACGTGCTCGCCCAGGTGCGAGCGGAGGACGGCGACGTGGGCGTGGTCGCGCCACGGCCGACCGAGGTAGACCTCGGAGACGTCCGGGTCGGCGGTCAGGGTGCAGCCCTCGAAGACGTAGCCGAACGGTTCGCGCTCGGGCGTCGAGGCCGCCGTGACGTACGAGTCGGCTTTCGAATGGATCCGGCAGTCCTCGAAGAACGCGGTCGCGCCACCGAAGAGGAAGTCGGTCGTCCCTTCGACGTAACAGTCGGCGAAGTACTGGCGCGCTCCCGCGCCGGCGGCGTAGACCGTGTCCTGGTTCCCGAGGACCCGGCAGTTCTCGAAGACCGCCCGGTCGGCCTCGGTGTGCAGCGCGACCGCCTGCCCCGCGTCCGGTCCTGCCGTGTTGCGGACGGTCAGGTTCCGCGCGCGGAAGTCGTCGCCGCAGACCCGCAGCGTGTACGTGAAGAACGTGCTGTTGCGCCCGCGACCGATCGACTCGAAGTGGTCGTCGTAGGTGATGATCGTGTCCGCGGCGCTCTCGCCGACCAGGTCGACCTTCGGGTTCCACGAGTGGACGGTCACCTTCTCCTCGTAGACGCCCTCGCGGACGAAGATGGAGACCCGCTCCCGGGGGAACGACTTCGCGCCGTCGACGGCCGCCTGGATGCGCTCGTAGTCGCCGTCGCCGTCCGCGTCGACGACGTAGTCGTAGTCCTCGTGGTCGCCTGCACTCATTGGACGGGACGACGGCTCCCACCCGTTGTAGACGCTTCGACTCCGTCGAGCGGGGCCGTCGTCAGTCCGCGACGAGCAGACGGCCGGGCTACCGCTCGCCAGTCGGACTCACAGGTCGGCGCCACGGAACCGGTAGTAGCCGATCGCGAGCGGGACGACCAGCCAGAACGCGAGGACGACGAAACCGATCTCGGGGACCGCGTAGAAGGCGTCGACGCCCGCACCGGCGAACGTCTGGGTCGGCAGCGAGTCGGCTACGTCGGGCAGTAGCGAGGTCAGGACGGCGGTGTAGGCCGTCGACGGTGGCACCTGCATCACGAGGAACGTCCAGTCGGGCATCTGCTGGGGCAGCGAGAAGCCGTTGGCGACGTAGACGACGCCGATCGGCACCACGTCCCAGAGGAACTCGAAGACGACGAAGAAGCCGATGGCGAGCGTCGTCGCTCGCGAGGTCGACCCCGTCGTCGCCGAGATACCGACGACGACGGAGACGTACACCGCGGTAAAGAACAGCGTCGCGGCCAGAAAGAGAAGAACCGTCACCACGTCCAGCGACCCCAGCATGGCGAAGGCGAACCCGAAGCCGACGGCGAGCCCGATGGCCAGCGCAAGCGAGAGGACGGCCATCCGGCCGAGGAGTTTGCCGAAGAGCACGTCGCGGCGCCGGTGGGGGAGCGCGAGCAGGAGCTTGACGCTCCCGATCTCCCGCTCGCCGGCGATGGCCTTGTAACAGACGACGATCGCCGTCAGCGAGACGAACAGGCTGACGATCCCGGCCGTGAAGAAGACCAGGCCACCGATCGAGGGGTCGGTCCCGGGACTGACCAGTTCCGGGAACTCGACGTAGGAGTACGTGAGGAGGACCGAGAGGACGACGAAGACGGCGAGCAGTCCCCACAGCGCCCGCGACTGCACCGCGTCGCGGAAGTCCTTCTTCGCGACGGCGACGGTGCTCATTGGGGCACCTCCTGTGTCTCGGTCGTGTACTCGGCGAACAGGTCCTCCAGCGAGGACTCGTCGATCGAGAAGTCGCGGATCTCGACGCCGCGCTCGTCGAGGGCTTTGAGGACCTCGAACTTCGAGCCGTCGCGCGTCAGCGTCACCTCCAGGCGGTCACCGTCGAGCGACGCGCTCGTGACGTAGATGCGGTTGCGGATCGCCTCGGCGTCCGCGGCGTCGGCGCCGCCCGCGTCGATCGTGAGCGTCGTCACCGTCTCGGTCTGGCCGCGCAGGCCGTCGATCGAGTCGACGGCGACGAGGCGGCCGCGGTTGATGATCGCCACGCGGTCGCAGATCGCCTCGACCTGTTCCATGATGTGACTGGAGAAGAACACGGTCGTCCCGCGGTCGTTCTCCGCCTCGATGATCTCCCGCATCTGCCGGGCGCCGTTGGGGTCGAGCCCGGTCGACGGTTCGTCGAGTATCAACAGGTCGGGGTCGCCCAGCAGCGCCATCGCGAGGACGAGCCGCTGGCGCATCCCCTTCGAGTAACCGCCGGCCTTCCGGTCGGCCGCCTCGGCGATCGACACCCGGTCCATGATCGCCTCGATATCGGCCCCGTCGATGTCCTTCGAGTCGACGACGAACTGCAGGTGCTGGCGCCCGGTAAGCCGGTCGTAGACGTGGAAGGCGTCGGGGAGGACGCCGATCCGCCGCCGGACCGCCAGGCTGTCGGCCTGCGCGTCCAGGCCCATGACCGTCGCCGACCCCGACGTTGGCCGGACGAAATCCAGCAGCACGTCGATGGTCGTCGACTTCCCCGCGCCGTTCGGGCCGAGGAAGCCGAATATCTCGCCCTCTTTCACTTCGAGGTCGAGCCCGTCGACCGCCAGTACGTCGCCGTAGCGCTTGGTCAACCCGTCGAGTTCGATCGCTGCCATCAGCGCTCGCCCTCCGCGTCGCCCGCGCTCGCGTTCGTCCCGTTCACACCACTACTCCGCCACCACACACGATAAGTATTATTTAATTAGTTACATATAACGAACGGCTTACTCAAAGATCTTTGAGCGATGTCGGCCCGGGACGACGCCGTACGCCGGGAGTCTCGTGGGGCCGGCGGTGGAGAGCGGTCAAGCCGGCTCGGAGCCGTCGACCGGTGTGACGGCGAAGGAATCGTCCATCGCGAGCGTGAGAGTGTCACCGTCGATTGCGAGTTCGAAGCGGGCGTCGAGCGGGTCGGTCGAACGCACGTCGGTCGTCCACGCCTCGGAGACGAACAGTTCGAACAGTTCCCACAGCGGCGTGTCGGGCAGCGGGATGTCGTGCGCCCAGAGGAAGCCGGTCGCTCGCGGGTGAAAGACCGCGGGAACCTCGATCGGGAGGTGGATCGTGAACTCGCAGGTCTCGCACACGGCGGCGAAAGTGTACTGCACGGCGTCACCGGGCGTCTCGTGGCCGTCGTGGGCGTCCACCCGGCGCTCGATACGGCCGTAACACTCCGGGCACACGTCGCCGCGGACCAGGACGTAGGTGCCCCAGAGCCGGTAGCCGAAGCTCTCGACGATTTCGTCGGGCGAGCGCTCGCTCGCCTGGCTGTGAGGGAACGAATCCGAGAGCATCGTGCGGTCGCAGGCGCGACAGCGGACGACGAACCGCTCGTCGCGGAGCACGCCCACCAGGTCGCGCGCGCCGCAGCCGACGCAGGCGCCCGCGACTTCGACCGTGTCGAACGAGGGGGTCGTCTCGTACAGTCCCGACCGGACGGCGCGGACGATCTTGTCGCCGGCGTGAGTGAGGCGATACCCGGCGTCGGTCTCGGCGACGAACGGGCCGATCAGCTGCGAGAGGTGATAGGAGAACTGCGACGTGCTCTCGACCGGGACGGCGTCGTACAGTTCCGAGAACGTGAGTTCGAGGCCGTTCGTCCGCGTTGCGGACTCGCGGTCACCCAGCGCGAGGAGGACCGCCAGGCGGTGTTCGTTGCCCAGCGCGCGGAGGGCGTCGACCTGTTCGTCAGTGGCGACCGCGTCGCTCGCCGAACCGCCGTCGTCAGTGGCGCCCGCCTGGCCGCGGTCGTCCGGGGTCATACGAGGTCTACCGCGGACCACAGCGTCCAGCCGGGTAAGCCTGTGTAGTAAGGCCCAGTTACGCCGCGCTCGGTCTCCGTGCGGGCTCTCGGGTCCGTCACTGTGGACGGTACGCACAGGCTGACGACGCTGGCGATCCGCCCGGGGGGGCTACACTCATAGCGTCGGTCGGCACGGGGGTGCAACAGACATAGCAACGATCCTTACCCCGCTATAGGTCGTTCCTAGAATCGAGAGATGCACGAGACAGACGCCACTCGAACGCAGACCGACACCACCGAACAGCGATACATCACGACGCAGTACGGAGACGGTGGGGAGCGGATGACCCTCGTCCACGACACCGAGAACGAGCAGGCCTGGATCCAGTCCGACTACGCGGTCGACGCCAGTCCGTAGGTTCGGTCGGACAGCCGGCGAGCCCCCTCCACGCGAATCGGTACCCCCGACGCGCGACCGTGACCACGGTTCTCACTCTGATCGGGGAGTCGTAACGTATTTCAATTCTACCCGGCTATCCCGATACGCCTCAGCGGAAGCGTGTCCGGGTTGGGGTAGTGGTTATCCTTCAGCCTTGTGGAGGCTGAGACGCGGGTTCGATTCTCGCACCCGGACTTTTAAAAAACCCTACACTTTCAAAACGCCTAGAACCGTCTGTAGGGTCGCCGAATCTCCGAATCTCGCACTGATCAAAATATTTCTGACATAGGTCGACCGGTGCTAGAATCAGCTATCTTGGATCGGAGTACTTCCTCCTCAATCGAGTCGAACTCGGCCTTCCGGTGGCAACTACTACAGAGGGTGATCACGTTCGAGAGCTGGTGAGCGTCGGTAAGTTCGTGGTCGTCAGAGGTTTCGAACCATCGAACCGGCGTGATGTGATGGACATCGGGATTGCGGCCGAGTTCATCGCGAGTAGCGCCACAGATCTGGCACGTGTACTCGTCGCGTTCGAGTGCCGCCTCGCGCACCGAGCGCCAGCCCGGTCCGTATTCGATGTTGCCGCCGCCTTTCCAGTTCGGGTGACCGGAACCGCGAAATGCCTCGGAGAGCCACTCACTTCGGCATGCGTCACTACAGAGTGTTGTGTCGCCAATCTCACTCGGCCATCGTTCGACTGTCGTCCCACAGACTGCGCAGGGGACGTGTCTTTTGCCACCGCTCCACTGTCCATTGGCCTCCGCAGTGACATCAGGCGTCGATTGCCACTGGGTGAATTCGACGCATTCGGGGCAGTACTTCCCCTCCTTTTCTGATGGATAGTAGTCGAACTCGGTTGAGCACCGTCGACACGTCGTGGTCGCCAGTTTCCCCTCGTAGTTGGGATTATCTGCGCCGGCGAACGAGACTGCAGCATCTCTACAGTCGGCGCTACAGTAGGCCTTCTCGTGCTCGGAATGGAACTCGGTTCCACAGTGGCCACACTCCCGATTCGGAAGCGTTTCGTCGTGGACCTGACTGTGGTGGACACGCATCCCCCGCTCTGAGGAGAAGTCACGGTCACAGGTCGGGCAGGCTGCGTCACTCATCGCTGTCACCCGTGGAGTGGTTTCGAGCGCGACATTCGATACGACGAGCCGCACGATGTTGAGTTCTCGATACTACGCTGTGCCGTCTACCATTCGAATTCTCGGAAGTCATCGTCGATATCGGGCACTTCGAACGCGCCCGCATCCTTCGGGGGCGAGAAAAAATACCGCTGTATCAACGCTGTCCAAGAGAGGTCTGTTGCGGTTCAAGCGATAACCGAAATCAGTTGCCCCCTCGACGACGGTCACCAGAAAGGATAACAGTGGACGCTAGGATGATGGATCCTTTCGCGAGACCTCGTGGTTTCCGGAATGCACCCCGGTCAGGAATTTCGAACACACCCGGTTGCGCTCCCGGGTGGGAAGGCCATAACCGAGAACGCCCATCCGGAGTAGTCACCACGTCTTCCCGTCGATCGGTCAACCGTTCTATTTGCTGTGTGACTCCGACAGCCACTCGCGGCGACAGGCTTCGCCGCAGACGACAACATCGTTTATGTTACTCGGGTAGCGTTCTACTGTCTCGCCACAGATCTTGCAGGAGAGTTCTTGCTTTCCGCCCTTCCACTGTGGGTTATCTTCACTACTGAGTGATGGTGGAGAGCGCCAATCACCGGCCTCGACACAGTCCGAACAGTACATTCCTTCTTTCACTGAGAGATAATACTCGAACTCCGTTCCGCATCGATCACAACTGGTCGAAACCTTCCCGGTTCCCCCGCTGGCATCCTGCCGACAGGATGTAGAACAGTACTTGCGATCGAACGCTGCGTGGAACCGACCATCGCACGCGTCGCATTCGTACTCGGGGAATGGACCATCGTGGCGATGATCGTAGTGGATCTTTAGCTGGGACTTTGCCTCGTAGACGCGGTCGCACTCTGGACAGGAGTGGTCAGTCATTGGTATCGCGAGCATGTTGAATAGGCCCGCGCCCCTCGCGGGCACGAAAAACCAAACCGTTGCTTCGAACCTGCGACTTAGGGCGGGCATCCGACCGGGGCTGAGCCGTTCTCGTATTTATATCTCAGTAGCTCAGATCTCTCTGAGACAATCCGGGCTCGTTGAGTGTCCAGCATTTGACCAGGTATAGATCAGCACCTTGAGAATGTCGAGATCAACTGTGTTGGCTAGCAAGTGAAGCCGTCCCGTGAGACGGCGTGGGCAACACCGAGCGGTACTCGACCCTGTATTCTATTCGGAGAGCGAATTCGGCAACGTCGTGAAACAGCTCGCCGATCACGACGGCTCCGAACACAACGCGGCCACTTGGTCTGGACAACTGCGCCAGAGACTCCATCTCGTTTCGACCCGACAAGGGTCCGTCTAAAACCGCACCCGACCCCATCACGCAGGCCGACCTGATCGTGCTTCGATCCCAGAAGGGGCCATCTGGAACGATCCTCGTCGAACCACTGCTCGCACTGTGGGCAGCTTCAACCCCCCAAGGGCCCATCTGAAACTTTCATACTCACGGTGCTGGAAACCTCTCTCGGGTTGCTTCGACCCCACAGGGGCTCGTCTGAAACACTCGGAACCTGACGAGGAGAAAGCGAGCTTCGCCCTTCGACCTCACAAGGGTCCACCTGAAACGCAGGACGTGGCAGAAATGTTTTCCCTTTGTCAATCTTCGACCCCACAAGGGATCATCTGAAGCCGGACATGGCCCACGAGTCCGGCGCGATCGGCAAGGTGCTTCGACCCCAGAAGGGTCCATCTGAAACCAGCCGTCCGCACGGTTCTAAAGATCCACATTGCGCTTCGATCCCACAAGGGCCCGTCTGAACCGCGCGAGCGCCCGGTGATGGCCGGCCCGCTCCGTACGCTCCTCGACCCCACAAGGGTCCTTACGCTCGGCGTGGGATCTGGCGCACAGACCCAGCAGCAGCAGCTTCGACCCCACAAGAGTCCTTCTGAAACTCTGCCCGATTGCTATAGAGTCCCCGCAACAGCTACAGCTTCGACCCCACAAGGGCCCGTCTGAAACTGGTCGCCTGCGATATCGGGACGTGGTCGTGCTCCTCGCTTTAATCCCACAAGAGTCCGTCTGAAACGATGCTCAATCTCCTCGGCGCCGACGTGCGACTCGCTTCAATCCTACAGGGGTCCGTCTGAAACGGTCGGTACCGCGGGGACCTACCAAGTCCCCCATACACTTCAACCCCACAAGGGAGCGTCTGAAACGGTCGCCCCGAACCCGGCCAAGGCGCTGGCTGACCAAGCTTCAATCCCACAACGGTCCATCTGAAACGCACGAGAGCGACGAGCAGGGTGGTGAGCAGGCGTGCTTCAATCCCACAAGGGTCCGTCTGAAACGGTTTCCTGGCGGCGACCCCAGGGGTTCACGGTCCGCTTCAATCCCACAAAGGTCCGTCTGAAACGCGGACCGACCCGACCGGATGCCCGGCCGGGCGGCGGCTTCAATCCCACAAGGGTCCGTCTGAAACCGGGATCGTCCGTCGACATCGTCAGGTCGGTGAACGGCTTCAATCCCACAAGGGTCCGTCTGAAACGTGATACCGCTTATCGCGTCTCCACAGTTGGGGCAGCTTCAATCCCACAAGGGTCCGTCTGAAACACGCGTCCGGAAGACTGTCGATGTCGACCGCGTCTCGCTTCAATCCCACAAGGGTCCGTCTGAAACGTTACTGATCGTTTCACCACCGTCCAAGACGAAGGCTTCAATCCCACAAGGGTCCGTCTGAAACCGCAGTCCCGGCCAACTGCGAGCTGTTCAGTGCCGAGCTTCAATCCCACAAGGGTCCGTCTGAAACCCACCCCAACACCAACACCCACGCCAACGTCGAGACGCTTCAATCCCACAAGGGTCCGTCTGAAACCTGGACGGCGACCGCGCCGAACTCTCCTCGATCGGGCTTCAATCCCACAAGGGTCCGTCTGAAACGGGGGCGGGTATCGTCGTCGACTACCAGCTGCTCGGGCTTCAATCCCACAAGGGTCCGTCTGAAACCGTGGTGGCGGGAGGGTAGCATCGACGAGTGGTACGCGCTTCAATCCCACAAGGGTCCGTCTGAAACACGCGACAACCGATAGGACCGACTACTACGGGATTCGGCTTCAATCCCACAAGGGTCCGTCTGAAACCGACGTACCCGACGTAATCGACTACCAGACCGGCGGCGCTTCAATCCCACAAGGGTCCGTCTGAAACCGATGTTCTCGTCCGCCTTCGCCAACCAGCGGTCGCTTCAATCCCACAAGGGTCCGTCTGAAACGGACTCCCACCCACTCATCACGTATTCGCCGTCAGCTTCAATCCCACAAGGGTCCGTCTGAAACACTCTATGTGCCCGAGGTGCCGACTGTTCCAGACAAGGCTTCAATCCCACAAGGGTCCGTCTGAAACGGCGGTCGCAGTGTCCGTGCGGTCGGCCGCGGGCACGCTTCAATCCCACAAGGGTCCGTCTGAAACCACCGAGTCCGCCGAGTATCGACCCGGTTCGCTCGCCGCTTCAATCCCACAAGGGTCCGTCTGAAACACCCGAGAGATGGATAGACTGCTACTCGTCGTCGGAGCTTCAATCCCACAAGGGTCCGTCTGAAACCCACTGGCCCGAGCGCTGCCGGCTGACGCCGGCGGCTTCAATCCCACAAGGGTCCGTCTGAAACTCCGTCCGGGGTTTGGTGGACGGGCAACGCCCACCGCTTCAATCCCACAAGGGTCCGTCTGAAACAAGCTCGACCCACGACGAGACGAACGGCCTCGTCTGGCTTCAATCCCACAAGGGTCCGTCTGAAACGGGTTCGTCCACGATGGTTCCACTGAGTCAACGACCGCTTCAATCCCACAAGGGTCCGTCTGAAACCAGGCGACCGGTTCGAGGTACCCGTAAAAATAACCGCTTCAATCCCACAAGGGTCCGTCTGAAACTCGCGAGCGGCGACATCAACGACAGCCAGTCCCTCGCTTCAATCCCACAAGGGTCCGTCTGAAACGGATGTCGAGCAGTACCTCCGCGGCCGTGATATCGTGCTTCAATCCCACAAGGGTCCGTCTGAAACGCGGCCGGAGGGCCGACCCGTGAGCGAGGACCGGCCGCTTCAATCCCACAAGGGTCCGTCTGAAACCGTCGACCGGGGACAACGCGGCGTTCACGGCGTGGCTTCAATCCCACAAGGGTCCGTCTGAAACTGTGAGAGCCTGCTACGGAGCAGTGAGCGGCCCGAGCTTCAATCCCACAAGGGTCCGTCTGAAACGCGGTCTTGGTACGGGTGTGGTTCACCATTAAGACCGCTTCAATCCCACAAGGGTCCGTCTGAAACCGGTAGCGTTGACACGACCAGCGCACCACGGGAGCTTCAATCCCACAAGGGTCCGTCTGAAACACTCCCTCGAGGAGCTCAAGCGCGACGGCGCTCGCCAGCTTCAATCCCACAAGGGTCCGTCTGAAACGCGTCGCCCGGAATCCTCGTCCAAGAACGAGGGTTGCTTCAATCCCACAAGGGTCCGTCTGAAACCGCTCGGTTCTAATTCGGCTTCGAGTTCGGGGACGGCTTCAATCCCACAAGGGTCCGTCTGAAACACGTCCAGCGTCTTCGTGACACAGCCGCCGCTCGTGCTTCAATCCCACAAGGGTCCGTCTGAAACTAACCCGCCGTACTCCGACGTCGCCGAGTGGATCGAGCTTCAATCCCACAAGGGTCCGTCTGAAACTGTGGACGTACCGATGGACTTTGACATCGGCGAAGCTTCAATCCCACAAGGGTCCGTCTGAAACCGGAGGTGGGCCGTCTCGTCGGCGCTCGCGGCGGCTGGCTTCAATCCCACAAGGGTCCGTCTGAAACTAAACTCTGTCCACCCATGTCCATACAGTTCCAAATGCTTCAATCCCACAAGGGTCCGTCTGAAACAACCAGTCGGGACCGTTGTACCAAGGAGGCATAGGGGCTTCAATCCCACAAGGGTCCGTCTGAAACGCCTGCGTCTCGCCATCGAGAAGGGAGAGGTCGTCGGCTTCAATCCCACAAGGGTCCGTCTGAAACGAGGTTTCGACGGTCCACTCGTCGGCCCCGCAAAACGCTTCAATCCCACAAGGGTCCGTCTGAAACCCGATCCCCAGCGCGAAGGTGAGTGGACCGAGGTTGCTTCAATCCCACAAGGGTCCGTCTGAAACTACTACGAGGACTGACCGATGAGCACACAGGCCCGAGCTTCAATCCCACAAGGGTCCGTCTGAAACGAACAGGCGATCGACCGCGGCGCCGTCGAACAGCTGCTTCAATCCCACAAGGGTCCGTCTGAAACTCCGAGCACTTCGGCAGGGGTCGGAAGGTCGTAGCCGCTTCAATCCCACAAGGGTCCGTCTGAAACTAGGGCAGCCAGTCGGGCGCGTCGCCGGGGCTCGTGCTTCAATCCCACAAGGGTCCGTCTGAAACCACGGGCGTCGTCCACTTCGACGCCGTGGTCCTCCAGCTTCAATCCCACAAGGGTCCGTCTGAAACCCGCTGGTGGCGCCCCACTCATGATACCGACCACCAGCTTCAATCCCACAAGGGTCCGTCTGAAACCCGTTGTGGTTGGTAAATGTCAGTCCCGAGTGGACGCTTCAATCCCACAAGGGTCCGTCTGAAACGGGTAGTCGACGCGACCGTCGTCGGCCGCGGCGTCCGCTTCAATCCCACAAGGGTCCGTCTGAAACGACCAGCTGGGCAGCTGGGTCCTCGACCGCGGGCTGCTTCAATCCCACAAGGGTCCGTCTGAAACCCGCCGACTGACCCGCACTCGCCGCAGGTCGTCTTCGGCTTCAATCCCACAAGGGTCCGTCTGAAACCGAGATCGACTCATGAGTCAAAAGGACCTCTCTATTCGCTTCAATCCCACAAGGGTCCGTCTGAAACACTGTCCCGGTCGACGAGGTCGACGCGGCCCTCAAAGCTTCAATCCCACAAGGGTCCGTCTGAAACCAAGGTCGAGGCCGCCGACGCGGTCGCTCTGGCCCAGCTTCAATCCCACAAGGGTCCGTCTGAAACGAGGCCGCGAGCGACGCCCCCGACGCGTGGGTGTTTGCTTCAATCCCACAAGGGTCCGTCTGAAACGAGGTGGCGTTGCCACCTCCGCCCCCGTTGCCGCTGCTTCAATCCCACAAGGGTCCGTCTGAAACCGCTCCCACCGGACTCGACGGTGTCGGTCCGAGTGGCGCTTCAATCCCACAAGGGTCCGTCTGAAACGGGTGGCTTCCGTTCCCCTGACAAGGGACGCTTTCGGCTTCAATCCCACAAGGGTCCGTCTGAAACGCTCTGCTCGACCACCTCCGCGGCGTGGCCCGTCGAGCTTCAATCCCACAAGGGTCCGTCTGAAACCGACCCCCACGAGGTGACCGTCGCCGCGGGCACTGAGCTTCAATCCCACAAGGGTCCGTCTGAAACGCGCGGTCGCGACTGGCACAGCGACCGGGTTCTGCTTCAATCCCACAAGGGTCCGTCTGAAACCGTGGTCCGCACGGCTGGCGTGACTTCGCACGTCTGGCTTCAATCCCACAAGGGTCCGTCTGAAACCGTCCCGAAGACCCAGCGCGTCCCCCGGGATCGGCTTCAATCCCACAAGGGTCCGTCTGAAACGGGTTCGACGCGGCCCGCGAGTCGGGCGCTGTCCTCGCTTCAATCCCACAAGGGTCCGTCTGAAACCACACTGTTCGACCGAGGACCGCTGGGTGGTCTGGCTTCAATCCCACAAGGGTCCGTCTGAAACCGTCGTCGCGTCCCTCCAGGTGTCTCGGACCGTCCCGCGCTTCAATCCCACAAGGGTCCGTCTGAAACCATCTACATCCCTCCCGGGGGATCGTATGAGATCCGGCTTCAATCCCACAAGGGTCCGTCTGAAACCGCTCTCTCAGCCGCGTGGTCTTGCCTCCGCCGGACGCTTCAATCCCACAAGGGTCCGTCTGAAACCGTAGACGTGGATGAACATCTCCGTAATGTAGTTCTCGCTTCAATCCCACAAGGGTCCGTCTGAAACTCGTCGAGGCGACCTTCGGCGGCGCCGCTCAGATCATGCTTCAATCCCACAAGGGTCCGTCTGAAACTGCTGGGCTTCTCGCGTCACCTCGACGTCGACGTTGCTTCAATCCCACAAGGGTCCGTCTGAAACTCGGCGTCGCGAACTTCCCAGACGTTGTCACCGCGGCTTCAATCCCACAAGGGTCCGTCTGAAACCGTCGAACGAGTTGCCCACGGACCCCGTCGTCACGTCGCTTCAATCCCACAAGGGTCCGTCTGAAACCGTCGACTCCGTCTCGCTCTCGGAAGGGGGCTACGTGCTTCAATCCCACAAGGGTCCGTCTGAAACCGTCGCGGTAGTCGGCATGCTGGATAGAGACGCCCTGCTTCAATCCCACAAGGGTCCGTCTGAAACTCGATCACGTTGCGAGCTTCCTGGTCCGACATGTCTTCGCTTCAATCCCACAAGGGTCCGTCTGAAACGCATCGTCCGTGTCGCCGAGGCCGCTGCACGGTTCGCTTCAATCCCACAAGGGTCCGTCTGAAACTCGATCGGCGATGGGGGTGGTCGCAGTGAGCGACGAGCTTCAATCCCACAAGGGTCCGTCTGAAACCGGGGAGGACGATCGTCCCACCTTGGTAGGCGTTATGCTTCAATCCCACAAGGGTCCGTCTGAAACCGCCCGGCTGGCTCTCGTCCTCCACCTCGTCGACGGAGCTTCAATCCCACAAGGGTCCGTCTGAAACCCGGTCGTGTCGATGGACTTCGTCCGCTGAGTCTCCTTGCTTCAATCCCACAAGGGTCCGTCTGAAACTGGCTGGTTCTCGTCGGAGGCCATGCCTCACGAGGGCTTCAATCCCACAAGGGTCCGTCTGAAACCGACTTGAGCATCTTCAGGTCCGTCCCGCCGCGGTGCTTCAATCCCACAAGGGTCCGTCTGAAACAGGCGGGCGTCATCGGGGTCGTGTGTTATCGGATCGCTTCAATCCCACAAGGGTCCGTCTGAAACACCGGACTCGTAGCCAAGTGGGACGGCACCTCGTTGCTTCAATCCCACAAGGGTCCGTCTGAAACAACAGCCAACTCGGCGTCTACTACGACATCGGGCCGCTTCAATCCCACAAGGGTCCGTCTGAAACTCTGGAGCTATCGGGCAGCGACTCGGGCGTAAACGCTTCAATCCCACAAGGGTCCGTCTGAAACGTAGACGGTCGCTCCCTCGATGTATCGCGTCATTGGTGCTTCAATCCCACAAGGGTCCGTCTGAAACTGTTGGCGTTCGTGCCGCCGTAGGAGGCCCCGACTCGCTTCAATCCCACAAGGGTCCGTCTGAAACCTTGGCTTTCCGGCGGATGTCGTCGCCGAGCGGGTGCTTCAATCCCACAAGGGTCCGTCTGAAACTAGACGAACTTGGTCAGGTGGTCCGGCTCCTCGGAGCTTCAATCCCACAAGGGTCCGTCTGAAACCGGAGATTACTGTTCTCACGGGGCTGATTCTATATTTGCTTCAATCCCACAAGGGTCCGTCTGAAACGCTCGCCGCGGTTGCCGTGGCTGTCATCTCGCTTCGCTTCAATCCCACAAGGGTCCGTCTGAAACTTGCAACAACCTCCGCGACCTCTACGACGACGACCCGCTTCAATCCCACAAGGGTCCGTCTGAAACCATGGCCGATTAGACCACCTAGATAGCTCTATTGGCCGTTCACACTTCATCGTTTCCGTCAACCCGCGATAGTCTCTAAACCTCCGGGGGTCGATGGTACAACCGAGGACGGTCAGAGAAACTGATCGTCGGCGGCGGGATCGTCACCGAAGACGGTTCTCTCAACCATCTTCTCGGAGGAGACGCGGTAGATGATCGTTGATTCTCCGGGTTTGAGTATTTCGCCGACACCGGATCGGATCTTTTCGAGGTCTCCCTCGGTCACGTCTCCTTCGAGCACGGAGTTTTGCACGTGTGTAAGATATCGGCGAAGAAACTTCAGCATCTTGTGGGTCCGGTCGGCTTCCATGTCGTAGACCACGACGACGAAAACCACACTCACCACCACCGTCGGAATGGAACGTACTCTTCACCGGTTAGGAGGTGTTTTTTCAGTTTGTACGCTTCGACACGGAGAAGATACTGGTAGCTAACCTTCTTTCCCAACTCCGGGTGGTCGATCGTCTCGTCGAGCGTCTTCTCGTATGCTTTCGAGTAGGTCTTTCGGCCGGCTTCGTTCAGAAGGCAGGAGTTCATGTCGTCCTCGAAGTCGTCTGTGGTTAGTTGCCCGCGGTTGACGAGTCGGAAGATGACTCGATCGGCGAGCAGCGGCTTGAACAGGTCGGCGATGTCCAGCGCCAGCGAGTACCGTCGTTCGCCGGGCTCGTGGAGGTAACTGACCGTCGGATCCAAGGCAGTCGCGCGGATCGCCGAGACAACGTTCGCGTAGACCAGCGAGTTGCCAAAGGAGATCAGACTGTTGACTTCGTTGTTCGGCGGGTTGTACTGCCTGCCACCGAATACGAACCCCTCGGGAAGGATCTCGTCGAAAGTCGAATAGTACGCTTTCCGGGCGCGCGCTTCGACGCCCATCGTTTCGTCGATCGTCTCCGTTCCGTCAAGCGACGACCGTGCATCCTCCAGTTCCTCCATCACACGCTCGAAGTCATGTCCACGCCCGTCGTAGTAGACGACGTTCGAGCGCATATTGTGGATGCTGCCGTCGACGAACGCTTTCGCCAGTTCGAGGCGGTGGGTCGGGTCGTCGTAGGCCCGGACCTGTTCGACGATCGTCTGGCCAGAGGTCTGACCCCGCTTTGGCATGATCGAGCCGGCATAGTGGTCGTGCCACCCGAAGACGTGGACTGCGACGCCTTCCTGATTGAGAAAGGAGACGAACCGGGTGTTGTAATCGATCTGACCGTGGAGGAAGATCGCCTCGGCGTTCTCGACCGGGAGGTACTTCTTCTCACCGTCATCGGTGACGACACGTACCGTGTCGTCCTGGCGTTCGATCCGTCCGTCGGAAAACACGTGGTAGTTGTCATTCATGTTCAACAGCTCCAGCAGAAGTCGTGGTAGGCACACGAGTCACAGACCGGCTTCTCCTCGGCCGGTGGCGGCGACTCTGCGGTGACGACTTCTCGGATCCCACGGATCGCAGATTCCACTTCGGCGCGGGTATCCGGGGTCAATTCGATCGTCTCGCGTCGTTTCTCTGTCGGATGTGCCAGGATGCCGGTCTTCTCGACGCCGGTGACCCGGTCGAGATACCAGAGGTAGAACAGTAACTGCAACCGCGCCGGTTCGGTCATCGACGACGAGGGCTTGACCTCGAGGATCTCGCCGCTGTCCAGTACGTCGATCGCAATGATCCCGTCGACGCGAACGTCCCGACGCTTGTCGGCGTACGCCGAGTCGTCCACGTCGCTTCCACGAACGATAGACGGCACATCACGATCTATCTCCACGTCGCGGCTGAGGAACCACAGTTCGCGCTCACAGACGACATAGTATTGGAACATGACGCCGGTCAGTCGGAAGGGAAGTTCGGCGGTTTCGTCTCTGGCGGCGTCGAGGAACTGGTCGACGGGGTCGGACAACTCGGTCATAGGAAGCGGTCGTCGACGGACGGTCCCTCGACTGCGAGGCCGTTCGTCTCGTCGAAGTAGGTTTTGCTCTCCGGGTGCTTGAGAACGCGGAGATCGGTGTCATCGAGCGGTTCGAGCTGCTGAACCGTCTCGGCCTCCGTCGAGTCCCGACTGTAGATCGGGAGCGAGACGGTGATTTCCTTGGCTTCATCTCGGAGGTCGCCGAAGGTGTCGTGGTCGTACTCGGCGAGAGCCGTCCCCATCGCATCGACCAGATCCCGGTCGGCGTCTGTACGGCAGACCACCACATCTACGCTCTCGCGCCGGCCGATCAACGAGAGCGCACCGAGTTCGTCGGCGTTCGCCTCGTCGACCCACTCGACGAACTGCGGGGATCCCGGATTCCGGTCGGCGACGAGTCCGTAGTAGTGCTGGACGGCCTCGCGGGTCATCATCCGCTCAGCGACGGTTCCGTCGTTCGCACCGATCGCGTCGAGCGTCCTGGCGGTCAGCGAGATCGTACTCACGCCCTCGGAGTCGTAGACGGCTTGCGCTGGGGTCTTGGTCGTGCCCGCTGGCGGGGCAAGCCACCAGATCGTCACGGTGCCGCGGTCGCGCTCGAACGACCGGTTACACCGACCGGCCGCCTGAACGACGCTGTCGATCGGTGCGATATCGCGGTACACGCGGTCGAAACTGATGTCTACCCCTGCCTCAATGAGCTGCGTCGACACCGCGACGAGTGGAACGTCGCGCTCGGTGAGTCGCTTCGTCGCTTCGACGAGTGCGAGACGGTCGCGCGGGCGAAGGCGCGTCGAAAGGTGGACGAGCGCCCGTTCGTCCGGACCGAGAGTCGTCTCGACCCGTTCGACGAGATCCTCCACGTTGGCCCTGCCATCGCCGAGTTCCAGCCCGAGACACCGACCGACATCAACGACCGCTTCGCGTTCCTCGATCGCAGCCGTGAGTTCGGTCGCGCTATCGATGGTATTGCAGACCGCGAGCACCGACTCGGTATCGCTGGTTTCGTCGAGGATCGTCCGGCTAGCAGTCTCGTAGTCTACGGTTTCATCGATGTCGTCGAACGCGAGCGCGGAGTCGTGAACCTCGTACTCGACTCGTTCGAAGTGGTCGAAGTATCTGTCCACGTTGTCGATCAGTTCGAATGCATCGTCGAACAGGGCTTGAGACGCAGTGTTTCCGGCATCTGCCGCCGGCTGGGTCGCAGTCATCGCGACGACCGTCGCATCGTACTCCTCCATGAGAAGCGTCGCGATCCGGCGAACAAGCTTCCACCACTTCATCGGCAGCGCCTGCGGCTCGTCCAGTACAATCACGGAATCGTACAGTGCCGGCAGTTTCATCGACTGGGTGTTGCTCGGGCCGACGAGGCTCTCGAAGAGCTGGACGAATGTCGTGAGCGTCATCCCGGAACGCCAGCTCTCGGCGACCATCTCTGCGAGTCGGGCATGCTTGTCAGGATCTACGTCCGGGTCGTCGATTTCTGTCACCGTATCGGCCAAGTGGTGGTGGATCGTCAGCAGGTCGTCCCGAGCGTCGGTGTCGAACACGTCTGTGAGTTCGTCGGCGACCTGATCGATGACGGAGGTAAACGGCAGTGCGTAGATAACTCGTTCCCCCTCGTTTCGGAGCGCGAGGGCAGCACTGAGTCCAGTCAGCGTCTTGCCCATCCCAGTCGGTAGTGTCAGCGTCGCGATCGACGTATCCGAGTCACGGAACTGCTCGACGCCGTCGAGTACGTCGACTCTCGCCTCATTACGGAGCGTATCGAGAGCGGCGGCCTGAGTGTCCTCGTCGGTATCACCACCCAAGTCGGTGACGTACTCCGAGAGCGTCCGAGTGTCCGGTTCGGACGCGTCGAGATCGTCGCCTTCGATACCGGCAGCCACCGTCTTGTCGGCGAGGATCAGTCCGCTCCACAACTGGAGGAGCAGGTCGTAGAACTCCTCGGATGGAGCCGAGCGGTTGCTACCGAGGGCGAACATGGAGACATGGTCATTAACCATCTTGAAAAGGGAGTCGTCCTCGTCCCCGTTCTCGATCCGCTCGACGAACTCGTCCCACGACCCGTTCCCGTTGGTCACGTCGGCGACGAACGACAGCGCGAACGCCCGTCGATGGTCGTCGATGTCTCCGACCTGATCGATCACGGTCCGCTGGCGTTCGTTGCTTGCCTCGCTCGTTTTGTCGAAATGGGAGACCTTTTCGACGTATTTCTCGACATCGGGGAGGCAACCGTGGTGTTTCGCGAGCGCGACGAAGGCCGCGAGGCAGTCTTCGCTGTCGTAGCCCAGTTGGTCGAGGACGTAGTACCCGAGATAGGCTCCGAACAGTGAGTGGTTCGTCCGCTTGCTGCTGTCGCGATCACCGGTCACGTACTCCTGGAACCACGTTGTCGCCTTCCCGAAGTCGTGACATCCTGCCACGGTAGCCGTCATCTCGGTGAGCGGATCGCCGCCGAGCGTCGTCGCATCCACCGAGACGACAGACTCGGCCCGCTCGGCCACCTGGTCTAGGTGGTCGAGGAGTAACGTTGCTTCGTCGCCGTCCTCGGCGGGATGAGAGATCGGTGTATCCGCCATCAGGTGAACACCACGGTCCGATCGTCAACTGAGTACGCCGACAGGTCGTTGACCGTGAGCGGGCCACCGTCCGGGTTGTAGGCGTAGGAGACGAACGCGCTGGTCGTCCGACCGCCGCCGTCACGTTCCATGAACGCGGGCGTCTGCTCAATCTGGTAGCGTGTCTCCGGGTCAGGAACGATCGAGTCGACAGCCTCAGGAACGGTCGAGTCGATAGTCACCGTGTCACCGCTGGGCCCCTGTTCGATCTGAAACTCGCCGTGATACTCGACCGTCGCCAGATACTCGGAGAGGCCGAGGCTCGGAACGTAGTGCGACTCCCCCGCTTCGAGGAGTGACCGGAGCTGGCCGTACCGGTCGTCGTCATCAAGCCACACGTCGATCCGGTAGGCGGGATCGACGAGGACCTCGTAGTTGTGCTGCTGTCGGGGCTTGGACGGATCGGGGAGCTTGATGGAGAGTTTCCCGCGGGGGTTCAGCGACGCCAGGTGTTCGTCGGCAGTCGAGAGCGTGTTCATCGGGAGCTTCATCGTCCGCAGTTCGCTCGTCGGCTCGATCGCGACCAGCGACTCGCCTGGGGCGAACAGCTCGTAGTAGCCGTCGCGCTCGATGCCCATCATCGCGGCAATCAGGCCGGCAACAGTCGTACGCGGGATGACTCGGTAGGTCTGTTTCACTATGTTCCCCTCGATTCGCCGGAAGTGCCCCCAAGGTCCCCTGACGGTGAACGACAGGCACGTCTCGGCGCCATCAGGGAGTCCTGATGTGGCCGGTGCGCGGTCCGTCACGGATCACTCCTCCGGTGCGGTCGCCTTCGCGTCCCCGTACACGTCGATCACGCGGACTGCTTCGCTTCCGACCGACGATTCGAGGGCGTCGTAGAGGAACTCGTGACCCCCGGTCTCACCGTCGGCGGAGACTTCGAGGACATCGCTTGCGACGACGTGGACAGTGTCGATCCGGTCCGACGCACCGTCGAGTCGATCGAGCAGGGCAGACACGTCGACACAGATGTCACGGACGTTTCGAAGTTCCTCGACGGGGTCGGATTCCTCGTTGTCGAGTTCGATGTCCTGATCGAGCCCGCCGAGGTGGAAGCTCTCGTCGGCGTACTCGACTCTGAGGTAGAGCCGGGGCTCCTGTCCGACCTTGCTTCGGCTGATCGTCTGGTTCTTCAGCGCGCGCCAGCAGAGCGTGTCCAGCCGTCGAACGTCTCGATCCGACAGGAGCGTATCTTCGGCTCCGTGTTCGTCGACGAGGCCGTGGAACCCGATAAAAGCGTACTGGATCCGGTGGTCGTCGAGGTCGAACCCGCCCTGTTCCTTGTCGTCCCCGGTCGCGATGACGCTGGTGAGACTGTTGTACTCCTCGTTTTCCATGACCCGGTGGAGTGACTTGCCGGGCGAGAACTGAACGGGACCGGTGAAGTGGTCCGGGAGGTGGTCGACTCTCTCGTCGTCCATGTCGACGCTCATCGTCGCGCCGAAGTAACGTACGTCGGCGCTGTTTTCGAGGAACTGACCGAAGACGGCGTTCTCGATGTCGTCCTCGTCCACGTCGTCGAGGTCGATGTCCTTGAGTCGGGCTTCGAGGAGGTCCTCGCGGGTTGCCTGGTCGCCGTCGTCTTCCTTGACGTTGCGAATGTAGACGCCGTGGCCGTCGTCCTGCAGTTGGTCCCGCAGGTAGCGCTTGAGACGAACGTCGGTGACGATCGCCTGATCGGTGTGGGGGTCGATCCGCGGTCGGTTCGCGCCGCTGAGGGGGTTGCCGTTGGGGTTCGCGTCGACCGCGTCGTACGCGAAGACGATCTCGGATCTGTTCGAGACGGTGGGGTAGTGCTCACTCATTGGTATCGGGGGAGTCGTCGGTGGATTCGTCGTCGCTCGATGCGTCGTCCTCGTTCGTCGATCGGTCGTTCATGCCGTAGGTCAGGCCGAGGGCGTAGTAGAAACGCAGATCGTCGGTGCTGATCGCCCAGCCCGATGGATCGTTTCCGGCCATGGTTTCGACGATGGCGTTCGTGACCTCCTTGTACATCGTCGAGTTGATCTTCGACCCTTTCTTGGCCAGCTCCCGGGAGTAGACGATGTCTTTGTCGAGTACTTCCTGGGTGATGCGCTTGATCTTGGTCTTGGTCATCGACTTGATCGGGTACTGGTCGACGACGGTGGTCGAGCGGTCGTGGTAGGCCTGTTGGTAGGTGCCGACCTGGCCGACGAGCGCGCCGAGCAGGAACGCACCCTTCCGTTCGGGGTCGTCCAGTCCGTCGGTCTGTTCGATGAACGATTCGAGCTTCTCGGTGCGATCGAGGGCGGCCGTGCCGCCGTCGGTTCGCGCGTGTTCCGGTTCCATTGTGTCGTAATCGGGACCGTCGATCGGCGTCGATTCGGTACCACCGGCGTCGGTCGTCACGAGGCTGGCGTTTTCGAGCGCACACAGCTGTGCGAACTGTGAGGCGATCAGGAGTTGCGGGACCTCGTCGCCGTCCCAGTCGAGCAGTCGCTCAACGTAGGCGCTGACGAGCTGGCTCCGCGGAACTGGGTCGCCGGCAAGGATCGAGACGTAGACGTCGATCCGCTCGTCGTCGACCGTCGCGTCGGTGTCCTCGTCGGTGGACGGAAAGGTCCGGTAGACATATTCGCCCGACGCGGCCATCTCTCGGAAGTCATCGTATGTGGTGAGCGGCCACTCCTCGTAAGATGGCATCGGCGGTGTCCGATCGCCGTTCCGCTCGTCGCCCTCGTCGAAGACCCAGCTTCCGGTGACCCGCTCGTGTCTCTGGCCGACTTCGGTCGGGTAGTGAATCCGACCGTTAAGCGTCTCGCCGTACACGTCGAATCGGGACATCTGGTGTTTCATCACCGCGGCGACGTAAAACCGCAGTCGCCTCTCGGACGCCGCTTCGTGGTCTCCGAGCTCGTCGTAGAGTGTCTGGACCGGACCCATGTCGTCCGTCTGTGTGACGCTGTGAAGCGCCGCGTACAGGGCGTACGTCTCTTCTGGGGTCGGCCGTCCGAGGAAGTACGGGAGGTAGTACACGTCGGCGTTGAACGTCCGGTAGGAACAGGCGTCGACGAACTCCTCAGCGTTCATCAGCGTGACGGCACCGTCCTCTGAGATGGGGTGACTCCGCCAGGCTTGGTCCGGATCCAGCCCCGGGAACTTCTCCATCTGCTTGCCGAGGAAGTAGTTGAGCGGGTCCTCCGCAGTCCCGACGGTTCGGGTCCGCTCGCCGCTGACAAGATCGGTCGCCACGCCGGCGGAGTTCGTCGCCTGCCCCTTCGAGACGAGCTTCGAGAGCTTGCGCGCCCGCATCGCCTCGTTGAAGACGGGGATCTGCCCGGGCCACTCGTACTCGCCGCCACTCTCACGTCGCACCTGCACCGTCAGGAGCGCCGTCGTCGAGTCGCCCAACTCTGTCTCGACGGACTTTCGAATCCTGTCGAGTGCGCCTTCGTCCTCGCCGACGGTCGCAAGTCCGTCGATGACATCACCGTCAGTATGGTCGTCAGCGACACGCTGAACGACATCGTCTGTGGCCCACTTCGTCAGCCGCTCGCAGGCATAGCGGGCTAGCTTCTCCCGGTCGCTGTTGCGCCCCGAGCGGTGCGTGACGCTGTGGTCGATCCCGCGCGCAGCGTTGTACTTGCAGTGGGCGACTTTCTGGACCAGTTCGTCGGTGTACTGCGTGACGTCGACCGGCTTGCTCCGATCCAGCGTCGGGCGGTCCCCGGAGAGGTCGACCCGAACGACGATCAAACTCTCCTCCGCACCGATCAGGTCGTTGGCCTGATCGGGCGTCAGGTACGCCGCGTAGTCGCCACCACCGGCCGTCGCCAGCGTATAGAGTCGTCCGTAGAGGTGCTGGATGTCCCGCAACGAGGAAATCGGTTGCTCTGGAAGCTCGTCTTCCAGCTCCTCGGGCGGATACTCGTCTTTGAACTCCCTGGGACTAAGCATCGATGCGCTCCTTCTGTCCCGATCGCGGGTCTTCTTTCTCGGTGATGTTGATGAACCCGAACCCGAGCGAGTTGCGCTCACCTATGCCGGTGTCGAGCGCGAGGTTCAGGTGGCGTCGGTGGTGGTCGTCGCGGACGGTATAGTCGAACCGCCACTTGCTCAACACCCACGTCTCGCGTTGGCCCTGTGTCACGGTCACCGGGAGTGAGAACGTCTTGATCAGGTCAGCGCCGTCAAACAGATCGCCGTCGGTCTCGGATGGCCCGGGCAGGTAGTCGGAACAGAACAGGCCGTGTTTCCTGTCGAGATTGTTCTCAACCTGGTTACGGAACGGCTCCATCGTGTGCTGAGGCCTCCAGAACTCTGCCTCGTCGTGGTCGGTGTCGATACCGTACTCCTCGAAGCGCCACGGCGGGATCCGGACCAGCACGCCCGTGCCCGTCTCGATCGTGCCCGACGTGCACGGTTCGCCCACGTCGGTCGCTAGCCCGTTGACCGAGTCAACGTGAAAGGGCATCTCGCCGATATTCAACTCCCGATCGTCTTTGAGATCGGCGGCGACGTTGGCGAGCAGTTCCTCGTGGGGCGACGCTACGAGGACCGTTCGCTCGTCGCCCTCCCGCATGTCTCCCGGCGGGAACGGGTTACTGTACGTGAATCCCTTCGGCCGATTCTCGTCGTGGATCTCGTCGTATTCGGTCCCCTCGAGTGCGTTCCAGATCCGCCCTCGAAGTTTGTGATGATACGCGTTGTCGTAAGCTGTGTCCGCACGTGCTCGCAGGTGTGCTATCACTCGCATCTGTGCAGTTCCATAGTTTGTGTCATTCTGTGTTATTGCGATACACACAACTAATTGTATCCTGATAAATGCAGTCGTACCGTGGTGAAAGTGAAAACCCAAATGGGTCCATCTGAAAGGCGGTCTGTGCCCGCAGCGGGTCCGAACAAACTTCAACTGCTCCGGGATCCAACTGAAAATCGGTCTGTACTACGGGCATGCAATGAGAGGTCTGAGTTTGATTTAGTCGTTTTGTCTATCTTCTGCCGTCTTCACATCCGTATTCTCATCGTGGATGTGTGATCGTTCGATCCAGTTCCACGTCGGTCGGATGTCGGGTCGCTCTATTGGTGCATCCATATTGATGGCTCTCTTCGGAGCAACCAAATCCCTAAATCGGACCGACGCATACATTGGCACGCTGCCAACGCAGCCCGAGTGGGTTTAGCTGCTCGGTATCGGCGTAATCAGGGCATCTGTCCTTGGCCAGTTAATGCCCTGATTCTGGCACTACTCACGCCATCAGACCATGCGGAGGGCACACGTATAAAACTAAGGAGCGCGCAGCTGGTCCTAACAAGAAAAACATTCGACCTCTACTTCTCAAATTAGGGCGAATACAAGCACGTTTCGTTAAGCGCCTTAATGACCAGAACGAACTATCGGACCCAGAACGTCGAATTCATCACTGAATTCAACACGCTCCATAGCGTCGAAGTGTTCTAGAGCCGAACCTCTCCTAACAATGCATCTACTTCGAAGTCACTCGCCCGCACCCGCAACGGGAACCACCCCTCTTCGTCGATCCCAAGCAACGCCTCGGAAAATCCGTCTTCATCGTTACCTGCCTTCGCGGTCCGGATCCAGTTCACTTCCCGCTCGCTCAACCCGAACCACTCGCCCAACTTGTCGGTCTCCTCTTGGACCCTATGAATCAGCGTCAGCGAACAGAGATTTGCAATCGTCCGTGCCTCGGGGGTCAACGCGAACTCACCACCGGTCTGGGTGATGAAGTGCAGCGACAGGTCGTAGTGGCGACTGTGGCGTACCGCCGTCTCCAGGAACTCCAGTGAAGTCGCGTCGTTCATCAGGTAGTGGGCTTCGTCGATGGCGAAGACGACGCGTTTGTCTGCCCCCTTCGCTCGCTCGTACACCGCGTTGAACAGCACCTGCATCATGAGGCTCGTCTCTGACCGACCGGTTGCACCCTCTTCCTGGTGCAAGTCCAGATACAGGACTGACGAATCGAGGTCGAATTCCGTCGGCTGGGCGAGATTCGCGAGGTCGCCGCCCTCCCGGAACGACGGCCGAAGGTCAGTCAGCAGCGTCTGGGCGTCCCGTTCGACGTGCTCCTGTTCACCATCGGTCGCGTAGCCGAACTCGGCCGGGTTTTCTAATAGATCCTCGAGAACGGCAATCACATCGCGAACGGTCGGCGATTGTCGGTCGTGTGTCGACGGGTCTCGCGTGATCCCCTGGCGTCCGTAGGCTTCCTGGATTGCCCGGCGAAGTGTCTGTTTGCGGTCCGCGAGCGGATTCGACGCGACGTGTTCGAAGAACGTCTCGAAGAACGTCAGCACCCACGAGATCTGCTCGGACCACGGGTCCAGGTCGGGCACATCCTGCAGTACCTCGGGAGGCGTCGCCCGAATTTCGAGCGGGTTAAACCCCCGAGTGCCGCCGACCGTGATGCGTTCGCCACCAAGGGCGTCGTTCACGCCGGCGAAGCCCTCCAGGGGATCGAGCATGATGATGACCGTGTCTTTGTCGTACATCGCCCGCCGGAGCAACTGCAGCTTCGTCGAGAAGGACTTGCCGGCACCCAACTGCCCGATGACCATCGTACAGTAGCCCGTCTCACGCTCGAAGCGATCAAGAATTAGCGGGCTCTCGTTGAGCGCGTAGGTCCCGTACTCGATACCGGGTTCGGCGAACGCACCGGCGACGAACGGGAACATGGCGCCGACAGCACCGGCGAGCATCGGCGTCGTCGTGTCCATCGACTCGTCAAGTTTGTCCACGCCGACCGGGCTCGCCGAGATGAACGAGTCGAGCTGTGTCCACCGTGGCATCACCGGCGTGAGATTCGTCGGTGACTCCCGGGCCGCACTCGTCACGCTGTCGACGTTCAATTGCTCTGGTGAATCGCCCTGGACGGCGAGATACATCGAGACGTCGAACGCGGTCATCGACGTGTTCCGGAGTGCGTCGTACAGCGCTTGGTAATCCTGCAGGTCCTTCTCGACGCCGCGGGCACCAGCCCGGCGTTTCTCTTCGAGATACTCCCGGTCGGCCTCCAGATCCTCGATGGTGTTTTCGAGCGTGTCGAGTGTCGCGGTCGTATCCCGCGGCGAGATGTGGAGACTGATGTCCGTTTGTCGGGTTGCTGCCGTCGAGTAGAGCGTCTCGAAGAGTCCATCGCTCGGGGAGTCCGGATACTCCCCGACCAACAGGGTCTGGGTCCACTGGGAGCCCGTCCGGACAGCAGTGGGCCCACGCTCGATGCTCGACGGCGTGACGACCGTCTGGTGGATGTCCGCGGCCTCGGGGATAGCTCCACCCCCAGCAGCCTCGGGCGGGTCGTACGAGACGCTGACGCCATCTGTCGGGTCGTCCTGCCCTTGTTCCTCTTCGGCTGGCTGGCCCGTCGTATCGTCGGCGTCCGTAGACTGCTCGTTCCGGCTCGGCAGGACCGCCAGCAGCGAGTCGATCATCGGTCTGGCCCCCTGACGATCCCACGGGTGCGAAGCACCTGATCTAGGTCGCCATAGCCCTGTGAGCCGTCGCTCCAGTACTCGCCGATCACGTCCGTCGCCGCTGTCGCGTCGATCCGGTGGGCGGTACAGCCCTCGATACTGCGAAGGCCGGCCCGAACCTGATCGAGGCGGTCATCGAGTTCCGTAAGCAACGCTTCGCGCTCGATCGCTTCCCGTGGTGCGTAGAGTTCGCGAACGATCGCGCCGAGGACGGGCAGGGCGGCGAGTTGCTGTGCGAGACTCGCCTCGTCGAATTGCACTTCCACGGGCGCAACGGGGACGACGACGATGTTGCTGACGCTGCCGATGGCTTCGAGCATCATCGGCTGGATGTCGTCGGCCTCGACGACGATGGCGCGGTCGTCGTCACTGTCGAAGTCGAGCGCATCAATCACGACACCCGGCGTGCGGTCCCCGAGGACTACGACAAGATGGCCGCCTGTGAACCCGAGGAGGCCATCTGGTTGGCGATGTCGAACACGAAGGCCCACGAGGTCCTCGCCGCGCTCAACGACCCGTTAGAGGGCGAGCCCCGCGTCGAAAAGACCTACGCGGACTCGACACCCGTGAGTTCGTTCCGGATCGACGAGCCCGGCTGTACGGACATCTACACGCTGGCGCAACTGCGCAGCGAGATTCTTGGTCCGGGCGAGGAGTAATCGCCTCGGTCTGGGAGCCGCCATCGTCCCGCCCGGTGGCTGTGAACCGGTACCCGATCAGTTTGGATTCGTGCTGGGTTATCGTCGGATTATCAGGTAAGGTCGGATAGCCAGAACCGACATTCTGGTCACACACTATCGCGACCCCCTACCTGACCCGGTACTTCAGGCGGGGTGAGACCCACCTCGTTTGCGGAGTCTTCTCTGATTTCAATCATATTTGCGTACACGTAAATATCGCATTCCGAGACGATCGGTTTTACTACACGATGTGATAGGTATCGGATGTGGGTACATCGTTGGTTCACAGTCTATCGGATGAGGGTGTTCGACACCCGGACGAGACAACAATGACAGGATTCGTATAGAAGGGGGATTTCTTGGGTTACACTGTGACTGCACGCGTGGTGAGCGTAACTGTCCAAGGAGCGTGCGTGAGCGGCCTCGCCACCCGTCCACCCCACGTGAGAGCGTCGATCGGGTGGAACACCCGGTGCAGATTCCGAAATTTGGCGCCCACAGCCCAGCCGGAATACCGCTACAATAGGGAAGTCGGGAGTGCAGGGTGTGGTGTATGCTGAATATTGGTTGGATGTTCGAACGGGGTTACAGCGTCGAAACGAGAGATGTGACCGTCGAGCGGGCACCAGAGGCGGTATTCGCATTCGAATGTCTTCGAGATACCTATCAGTATTCAGTTACTGAGTTTCAGTATCGTGTCTCCACCCAACCTGCACCCCGGGTTTCACTGCTGATTTCGATGTTCCAGGGAGCGTATCATTCGGTGCCTCAGCTTCGGTCGGTGGTACGCTCAAGGGAGTTTTCACGGGGTTCAGCCACAGTCGTCCCCCGACCGGTCTCATCCCCCACATGAACGATTGTTTAGGCGAGCCTTTGATACCATCACAAACATTGTAGCGGAGAGTCGCTGCTTCTGTACCATCGGGAAAGTAACGCGTCATCGCTTCACTCCCGGCATTTCGATAGATTCCTGGGGTTGGATTCGAAAAGGGCGTCGTCGTCTATATTTGAAGATGTCGACGGGTGTCCCCGGATTCTAACGACGGTTAGTGCCCCTATATAGAATAGTACGAAACTTGTCAGCATTGATCTCCCGGCGAAACCTTCACCGGGTGATACTGCTTCGGATACGAATAGTGGGATCAGAACTGGGGTCTAAATAACGGTAACAATTCTGAATTAAAATGCGGAGTCCGGAAGCCAAGATCTTGTCATCCAGTTCAGGTCAAGGAATCATACGCAGGTTGATTGAATATCTATTGGATCAAGGCGGGTATGTCGTTGCGGGGGGCGAACGATGTACTAGTGATATGCAAGCGAGGTGGACATTAGTTTTTTGTGGTCGTCTGATTCGATGGACCGGCATACAGGAACGATGTGGTGAACGTCGGGATTACGGCCGATGTCCGCGTGGCCGCAGGTCGGCGACACGATTCAGCCGGCGTCGGCGATGTCGCCACAGTGGCGACAGTCGTGGATGCGCTCGGCCGACCGCCCGACGTGGGCGCGGAACCATCCGCCCAGCATCACTCCCATCCCTCGCGGCCGGTCGCGCCCGTATCGCGATACTCGCTAACGGTGTTGGCGTCGAGATACTCGACGATGGTTTCGAGGCCGGTACGGAACTTCCGTCGGTACAACGGCTCGTCAGAGCAGATCGTAGTTCTGAGTTCTAATAGAGCCAATTCTCCCTACTTCGCCGCGGCCGGGTCGACGATCCGTTCGAGAGGGAATAACTGCAGGTCGTCACGGTCAGCCGCTTCGTCACGAACAGATTGCGTGAACCCGGTTCGCGCGAACAGCGCATACTCGTGCTCTACTTCGCCACCATCAGGCGACCATCGAATCTCATCTGTGTGATCTTCAAGCGAGGCAAGCGCACCGTAATCGAGTGGCGCGGACGTGAACTTGCACTCACCCGTTACCATCGTCCCGTCTGCATCGAACCCGACTACATCCACTTCGTACTCGTTGTACCACCAGCGGCCGATATCTGTGAACATCAGCTCGGGATAGAGATCCGGGAGGATGTCCTGACAGCGGTTTTCAAACTCCTGACTCACGAAGTCCGCTAGTTCCGGTTCGATGACCGTCTCGTAGGCGTCGATGCCCAATCGCTCGTAGCGGTCTTCGTTGCCGTAGACAAACCGGAACCAAAACCTGAACAACGGATCGAGAATCCGGTACCGCCCTCGTCGTGACTTCGTCTTGTCCTCTGTCACCGGAACCTCACGTTCGACCAGTCGCAGCCGCTCCAATTTCTGCGTGTATGTCGAAATCTGTTTGCCGTCGATCCCGACCGTTTGTGCGATCTCGTTCGATGTCGTGTTCCCGGCGGCGATCGCTTTCAGGATGGCAAAGTATCGATTCGGCTCCGTCAGCTCAGTACGGAGCACGTATTCCGGTTCGTCATGCAGGAATCCCTGCCGTGACAGCAGCGACTGCTGGATGACTGTTCCGAGGTCACCATCAAGATCGATACCATCCAAGTAGTACGGTGTCCCGCCAAACACGCCCCACGCGAACAGCAGTTGTTCGGGGGTATAGCTCTCGGGAAAGAACGTCCGCACGGCAGCAAAGTCGAGCTGGCGGAGATCGATCTTCTCGGTGAATCGGCCATACAACGGACTGTTCCCGAGGAGTGTCGCCTCTTCCATCATACTAATCGATGAGCCGACGAGCACGAGCGTCACGCCCGTCTCGCGCAACGCTTGATCCCACAGTCGCTGAATAACCGACGGAAGGCTTTCGTCGGCGTCAATCAGGTACGGGAACTCGTCCAGCACGATGACTGCATCCTGGTCGGCGAGATACCCGAGTAGCGATTCCCACTCGCGCTCGATCCGGTCGATACCCGGAAACGACTCAGCTGCTACGTCCACGAACGCGTCTAGTTGGATTTGCCGGGTTGTCTCGGTCGCTTGGTACAGAACGGCGTCATCACGGTTTGATAGTGACTCTCGGACGAGTTCGGTCTTCCCGAGACGGCGACGCCCGAAAATCACGACCATATCAGCGTCGTCCGACTCATAACAATCGCGAAGCCGACTGAGTTCATCTCCCCGATCCACGAATCGCTCCATATCCTTTGATTGCCACCCAGGCCGATAAAATTCTCGGATAGCCTAATGCAGAATAGCCTACTTGAGAATAGGCTAACTGGAGATTGTTTTCCGGACAGAATACGGTAACAGCAGAAAACAGTCCTCTATCGCTGTGGCGACTGCAAGGACGACAGATATCCCGGTACCGACCGACGAGTGGCTGGCTGCTACCGTGTGTCGATTATACGCTGAACAGGCGCAATACCACGGCCTTCAGGCCGTGGGAATTCCGTCGACACCTCGGACGAGATATTCGTGTTCCTCCGGGTTGGTTGCTACCGTTGCGAACGGTGATGCCATCGGATGGAAGGGGAGGACCGATGTCGGTTCGTACATCCAAGTCACCAGTGGTCGAGTCGATATCGTCGGAAGAAAGGAGGAAAAATAGCCGCTATTGGACGGCTATGTAGCGGCTACCTATGATTGAGCCGTGCGAGATTAATATCGAGTTCACCGATCCGATACGGTAGCGATCAGTGTGTCTCCAGCAGGTTCGAATGGCCAGTGCGAAGAGACATTTGGGAGCGGTGGGTTAGAAGCTCAAGTCGATGATCTCCTGAGAGCCATCTGTTCCATCCCGAATATTCTCAACGGAGAGCAAGCCTGGTTGCTCCGGTTTGCTGACTTCGGCAAGCGTCTCCGAACGCGACCCAAAGATGAGGAGACCCTCGTGTTCGACGTACTTTCAACCTGGCAGGACGACCCCATCCTCTCGGACCCGTAGAGAAGATCGACCTCTGCGAAGAATTGCGATATGTGCAGGCTCGCAGTACTGTCTCGAACTGATGGGTGCCTATGCGGCCACCGTCGTTTTCGGAATCGTCGGACTGACCATGCTTCTGGTCGCTGGGTACACCCGGTACGAGGGGAAAGTCGACCAGCACACACCGTATCTCCCGCTCTTCTCGGCCGCGGTCCTCGTCCTCATGGGCCTCGGATTCATCACCGGGCTCTACTAACCCGTTCTTTCCTCACCGTCCACCGTGATGCGTCACAGCGTCGTCGACTGTCGTGGCGTCGTGCCTTCGCAGGCGATCCTTGACGTCGTCGACGCGCCCATCGGACACCTCGACGGCGACGCGCGGCCCCTCGGGTTCGGGGACCTCTTTCAGGGTCCCCCAGATCCCACCGACGAAACCGCCCACAGCGACGCCGATCGTGAATCCGAAGGTGAGGAGCGCGAGTCTCCCGGCCGACAGGATCGGACTCAGGCGCGGGACCCAGATCATGTCCAGCGCCATCGCCAGCAGAATCGCTACGCCGACGAGTCCACCGATGAAGCCACCCCACGCGAGTCCACGTGCTTCCGGTGGGCGGGCCGACGGGTCGAAGAAGGCGTTCTCGATGTCGGGTCGCTCCGGGTCGAAGTCTTCCTCACGGAGCTCCGCTTGGGCCTCTCTCGCGTCCTCGGAGTCCTCGTACCGGGCGACGATGCGTCTCACGACGGACCATCTCCTTCGAGGATGCCATGAACCTGCGCCTGGACGTCTCGGCTGACGGTCTCTGGTGGGCCGGCGATCCAGCCGTGGTTGTACTTGCGGTCGTAGGGAGCCGCCTCCGTCGGTTCGAAGAACTTCTTCAGGTAGTTCTCGACGGGCGTCGGGAGCTCGTCCTGCCTGACGGCGAGCATCGGCCCGTGTTTCCCGCGGTGGCTTTCGACGCTCGCGGGGATCGCGGTCTGCCAGTCGTCCGGGTTGGCGAAGATGAAGTTGTGTCCAGGGTCGGCCAGTCCCCAGCCGATACCTCTCTCCCATTCGCCGAACCACCAGCCCTGGTTGCGACCGATGTCCTTGTACCCGGCCCACGCCGCACTGATACTGTACGGATTTCCGGCGTCGGGGACGCGCGTGACGTGGCCGTACGCCCCGAGATTCCTGGCCACCTCGGAGCTGATAGCCGCTTCGTCACCGAGGAGGTACATGTAGGCGTAGTCGTAGCGAGCTTCGAGTTGCTCGGCCGTCTCCTCGGGAATCGCGTCACCCTCGACCCAGAGGAAACCGTCGCCCGCGTGCGCGTTCCACGACTGGATCGGGACGGCACGGTCAGGCGCGTCGAGACTGGCGACGAGTACCTCGTCCTCGTGGTTGCCGTGCATCGAACTGACGTACTGGTCGACGTTGGCCGCGACGCTCACCGGGTCCTCGCCGGGGATACGTCGGACGTTCATCCCCATCGATTCCACTTCCTGTCGGACGCTATCGCTGATGTAGCGCTCGCTCCCGATCAGGTACACCTGGACGTTGCCGTCCATGCCGACGCCTTCGGGGTGAGCACGTTCGATCTCGTCACGGGTCGCCTGGGGGAGTTCGTCGCGACGGGTTAGTAACACGGCGCCGTCGATGGGATGGTGGATCACGCCGACGCCCGGGAGCGCCGCTTCGAGGACGCTGTCGTTCACGAGGATCAGCGCGCCCGGTCTCGTGTGTTCGTTGATCGCGGTGTAGACGCTCTGACTGTAGGCGGCCGCGGTTTCGTACATGGTTTCGCCGGCGAGACGCGTCGTCATCGTCGTGGCCGTCCACTCGTCGAAGTCGGCAGTCGCGGGCGCCGTCGACTCCTCCCCGTCGCCCGCGAAGAGGTTACTGTCGACGGACAGCGCCGCGCCGCCGAGGCCCGCGAGCGCCGGCACGGTCGCGAGGTCACGGAGGAACTCGCGGCGACTCCGGTCGGTCACAGCGCACCTCCGGGCTTGACGTTCTTGCGAACCAGCAGTCCGTTCACCGGCCAGGCGATGCAGAACCCGACCAGGGTCGCGAACACCATCACGCCGAACCAGAGGATGTTGTCGTCACCGGGCATCATGGGTAAGTTGAGCATCATCAGCACGTACATCATCGTCATCATCCCGACCGAGACGCTGGTCATGCTCACTCCGACGGCGAGGAAACCACGTCGAGCGGCGGCCTGCTGGTCCAGACCCAGCGAGTCCTGGAACATCGGGACGTGGAAGACGACCCACGAGACGAGGAAGGCCACCACGTAGACGACAGCCATCGTCAGCACCATCGAACTCCCGAGCGCGAAGAACTGACCGGAGAACACCACGAGCGGCATGCCGAAGTACGTGAGTCCGTAGGCGACCGCGATCATCGTACTCGCAGCGAAGGCGATGCCCATCGCAGTGGCGGATGCCGCCTTGAGCCAGTAGGGCCGGACGACGTGTTTTTTCCCGTCACGTTCGACTATCTCTCGGCCACGGTAGGAAAGCCAGTAGAACGCGAATCCGATCGGCCCGAGGATCAAGGTGAACAGCGGCCACACGAGCTTCGTCCAGTCGTTCATCTCGGGGATCCGGTGGCGAGAGTGCGTGTACACGAACGTCGCTCCGAGCAGGCTGAACGCCGCCCACGCCGCCGAGAGCGCGTCAAGCGGGCTCATCCCGGCGCCTTGAAGCCGATAGGGGGTAATCTCGACGGCGTAGTCGCTCCGTGCCTGAGACACCCACGAGATCTCTTCGAGCGGCCCGAGGACGAACACGTGATTGAACGGCCCCTCTGCGGGCGTCGAGAACCACGCCGACTGCGTTCGCCAGAGGTAGTTCTCGGTGATCGCGGGCAGCGTTCCGTCCTCGTGGACGAGGAGGATCGGTCCGGCCTTGCCCCACTGGAGGTTCGTACTCGCGACGGCCTGTGCGGGCCGGTCGGGGTTGACGAGCATCGAGTTGTCGTACCCCACCTTGTCCCGCTCGTCGATGCCCCAGCCGAAGTCCCGAGACTCGTCACGGAACTTCGCGACCTCCACGGCGTGATCCTGTGGCGTCGACCCCGCAACGCGAGTCCACTCGACGTCGAGCCCCGAGAGCCCATCCTGACTAACGAGTCCGGGTGGGGCGAGGACGTACGCGTGTGAGGCGTTCAGTTCCGCGATAGCCTGTCGTGTCGCTTCCGGCACTCCGTCCTCGTTGGCGTAGAGGATCGGATCGCCACTGTAGGCGCTCCAGGCGGCGGCGGGGAGCGCCCACTCGGGTGCCTCACTACTGACGATGATGACGTTGTTCGAGCTTCCCTCGTCACTCGCGTTTCCGCGGGTGGCGATTCGCGCAGCGCTCTGCGCTGGATCGCCGCCAGAAAGATCGACAGTCGACGCGTTCCGTGGAGCCGTGCTTCCGTTCCCTTCCCCGGGAACGGGTGCGTCACCGTAGAGGACGATCGCGTCCGACGCCGCGCGTAACCGAGATGCTGACAGAGCCGTCTGCCAGTCACCTCCGGGGACGCGGACGACGGTATCGTACGAGACGTTCGCTCCCGGCGGTCTGGCGGCCTGGGCGGTATCGGCGCTCAGTTGACCGGATCCGTTTGCGGGGAATCGGGTCACGTCTTTCGTCTGCATCGTCGCGTAAGTTCCCTGCGGGGTCTGCCCGTAGTCGAACAGGGTCAGGGCGACGACGTAGAGCGGCTGTGCGGCGACCACGACGATGAGCAACAAGGCGACGACGGTGGCGAGTTTTTTCCAGAGATCCATGGTGGATTTCGAGGGACGATTTGCGGGGACGAAGCGGACGAGTATCCGCAACGACGTGAAGCCACCTACGAAGCCAGCAGGTTGCGACAACTCTCGGCGCACTCGCGCAGGTCGGCACAGACCTGGCAGTGCTCGGCGTCGTGTCGTTCGCACTCTTCAGCGCACTCCTCACAGACCCCGGCATCGATCCGGGGGAGTTCGGGACTGTAGTTCGAGTCGCGTTCCATGAACCGGGGTGGGTAGCGGTGATGTCGGCGATGTCTCGACAGAGCCGCGCGCAGGTCTCGAGACACGCACGTTCTTCGTCGGTCAGGTTGGTGATCCTGCCGGCGGTCTCTGAAAGAGACACACACGACTAGAGGGGTGTGAAATTTTTCTTCCTTTGCGCTTCGAATATGCGGATATTCGGTGGCCGAGTGTCGACACTGCAGACACTCTCTTATAAATCGATCTAGTGAACCCTGCTACTGCCAGTCGTAGATTCGAATGTCTCAAGGCCGAAGGGTAGGCCGATGGTCGAACTCGACGATACGGACGTGCGGATACTCCGTCTCCTCCTCGCCGATTCCCGGCGATCGTACACTGAAATCGGTGAGAAGGTCGGTCTCTCGGGGCCGACCGTCTCCAATCGCGTGGGCCGACTCGAGGAACTCGGCGTGATCCAGGGATTTACCCTGGATATCGATCGTTCGATGCTCCGGACGGGGGACGCGGTTCTCATCGAGATACGAACCGTACTCGGTGAGGCGGACGCCGTCGTCGAGTCGCTTGCCGACGTAGACGCGGTCGAATGCATCTTCCAGGCGTTCGAGCCACGTATCACCGTCCACGCGTTCATGGACGACAGGGAACTCGAACGTCTGTTCTCGGAGACGCTCGACGAAGACCGTATCGAGCGCTACGAGATTCGGAAGATTTCCCATTCGGTACGGAACCCGCGGATCGACCAGGCCGACCTCGCCATCGAATGCGTCCAGTGCGGAAAGCCGATTACGGGAGACGGGATCTCGGTGACGGTCGAGGAGCGACGATACTATCTCTGCTGTTCGTCGTGTGAGTCGATGTTCAAAGACGAGTACGAGACGTTACAGGCGGCCGCTGAGGAAACCTGAAATCCATGCACACACTCACTCGACTTCGGTGACGTCGGTCGTTCCATGGCACCGTCGCGTTCCGCTCGAGTCGCCCGAAGGCGGATTCCTTCGTCTCTGTCCGAGGCCTCGACGACGTCCACGACCTGCGGCGTCGCTTCGGGATCGAGCATCGTCACGCGGTCGTCCTCGGTGACGATGCCGTATCCACTCTCGACGCAGTGGCCCATGAGTGCGCAGTCGCGGGTGTGGGACCTCGCGTTCTCCAGCAGCTCGTCTCGACGCTGCTTTCGATCCGCGTCTTCCTGTACAGCCCGGCGCTCCAGGAGTGGCTGAACTTCTCTGTGCCGTCGTTCCCGGGAAGCGAGTGGATCAACCCCGTCTTCGCAGTCGTCGTCTTTGTGTACGGAGGGGGCCCGTTCCTCCGGGTGGCGGTGCCGGAGCTGAAAGACCGCGTGCCGGGGATGACGCTCACCTCGATGGCGATCACTGTCGCGTTCGTTTCCTGCCTCGCGAGCGTCGTCTTTCCGACGACATCGGGCTTCTTCTGGGAACTCGTCACGCTGATCGACATCGTGTTGCTCGGCCACCGGATCGAGATGCGCTCGGTCCGGCGGGCCGCCAGCGCCCTCGACGATCTCGCGAAGTTGATACCCGACACTGCGGAGCGAATCACCGAATCAGGAGATACTGAAGAGGTGCCAGCAAGTGGCCTCTCCGAGGATGACCTCGTCCTCGTGCGGCCGGGTGCCAGCGTCCCGGCCGACGGCGTCGTCGAGGGGGGTCACGATGGTAGCCACAGGAACGTGCCCTTTGACGGCTCCGCCTGCTCCGAGGACCTCCCGGCGGGTTCGTAGAGCACTCGTTCACGTGTATCGGACGTGCCGAACCGACACCTGTCCCGCGGAGATGCCGGAACGGTGAGAACCGGGCGGCCCGTCCGTCAGTCCGGAGCAACTGGGGGCAGCCTTAGCAGCCGTGTCCCTGTCCGTTTCCGTGCCCTTGTCCCTGTCCGTTTCCGTGCGTTCCACTGCCGTGGTGGCCGTCAGTCCTGTCCTGCCTCATCTCGTCGACGGTCACACCCATGTGTGATTCCATCCATTCGACGGCGTCAGGACCCATGTGGTCGGTCACGTCGCTCGCCATCCAGGCGGTCCACTCGGCCGCCGTTTCGTTGTCACCGGGCGCGTCGCCTGCGATCGGTTCGGTGCCGTGTGCGCCGACGACGGGTGCAACCATCGCGAGCGCGGCGACAGCGAGCGTTACGAGCAGCCAGCGGCCGACGTTGACGTTGGTCATCGTATTTCTCCTCATCTACTCGTAGGGCGCTCCGATGGTTATCCGTGAGGGCGTGAATTCGCGAAGGAGAACGTTCGAAAACGTTTATAGCGCGATCTAAACGTCCTTCTCTCAAGAGATCGTTCAGGCCTGCCGAACTCGAAGGGGCGTCCGGGACGACTGGTGGGCCGGTGGTGCCGCTCGACCCTACGTCAGTTCGGACGGTCGAAAAGACGGTTCTGGGCGCCCGCTACGTTTCGGCCTGGGCGAGGTCCTCGCTGGGATAGACACGGTATGTCCGACCCTGTCGCTCGCGGTACAGTAAGCCACGCTTCTCCAGCGCGCTGACCGTCTGACTCACTTTGCTCTTCGAGAAGTCTGACCGGTCGCGGAGTTCGATCTGCGTGATTCCCGGCGAGGTGAGGACCGGTTCGAGGACGCGGCGCTCGTCTTCCGGCAACAGGTCGAGAACCTGGGTCCCAGACTGTGCCACTGGATCGACCTCGTCGTCCGGTCGGTCGCTGCCGACCGGTCGTTCGTCGCTCGCCCCGGCAGTTTCGACGGCCGGATCCTCGTGAGCGCGTGCAGTTGGCTCGGATGCGAGGAGGTCGTCGCGGACCACCAGATAGCCGCCACCGACGAGGACGGAAACGGCGAGCGTCCCGAATATGTACCAGAGCGGGCTCGTCCCGTGGACTGACCCCATGGACGACCCCATCATCGATCCCATCGTCTGGTCCAGGGCGCGCCGTTGCCGATAGGCCTGCCAGGTCAGTGCGCTCCCGAGTACGAGGACGAGTCCGACAACGACACCGACGACGGCATCGGCTCGGCGGCGGTTCATCTCGCTCGCCCGAGTGGAATTGATCGATGGTTCATAGATGGTCGTTCGAAACGCGGCGACGTACCCGTTGTGGTGAGCTTGCGTGACTCCGACCGTCGGTCACGGGGGCCTCGATGTGGGGGCGCTGCGAGGCGCGTTCGAGCCAGCGATGGCCACTCGGCCGGTTTGAGTACAGGCTCCCCCGTCGAGCTACGCCGAGGCGTCGTAGCCGGCCTCGTCGACTGCACTGACGAGTGTGTCGGTGTCTGCATCCCCCTCCACAGTCGCCGACTCCGCCTCGCGATCGGCCCGCCCGCTGGTGACGCCGTCGACGCCTTCGAGCGCCTCCTCGACGGTCCGCTCGCAGTGCTCGCAGGTCATCCCTTCGACGGTGAGCGTTTCGCTCATACACGTGAATATACGGGTTCCCGTTCTTTGTCGGTTTCTGCTTCGATCCCAAAGTCAGAATCGTCCTATCCCTCGCAATCACAGGTAGCAGCTATCGAGGGTGGCAGTCGAAAGCGTCGCCGCCAGATGCGGGGGCCGGTCGCGCGGTCACGCCACCTCCGTCGCCCGGTGGAAGACCAGGACCCCGATAGCGAGGAGCGCGGCGGCGTACGCGACGGCGGCACCGAAATCCCAGGCGTCGACGCTCGCCGTGAACGCCGCGTCGAAGAGCGCGTTCGTCGCGTAGTGGCTCGGCAGTAGCTTCGTCCACTCGGGCGCGTCAGTCGCGAGCGGGTTCTGGAACATGAGGGCGTCCACCATCGGCGATAACAGCATCACGTAGACGCCACCGAACCGGCCGAGGACGATGCCGACGACGACGCCGAGGATGCCGTACGTGAGGCCGACGAGCAGGGTCGCAGCGACGAACGGGGCGACGGATTCGGGGGAGAACGCGAGTACGGCGACGAACGCGGAGGCCGCCGTGGCGACGACAGTCCCGATCCCGAGCGTACCGACCCGCGAGACGACGAGGTCGGCCGCCCCGTAGCCGGCGAGACGGAGCCTGTCGTCCGCCGTCCGCGATGTCTGGACGAGGAACAGGCCGACGATGCCGGAGGGGATGGCGACCGTCACGGGCGTCATGAACGCGGCCGCGAAGTCGGGCATCGGAACGGCGACCGTCGTCCCACCGAGCGTGATCGGAACGTCGACGTCCGGAACGAGCAGGACGAAGGCACCGATGATGTACGCGGGCAGGAACACGAGCAGCGCCGCGAGGACCGGCGTCCGCCGAAACGTCCGGACGCCCATCGTCACGGCGGTCGCGACGCGGCGGTTCATCAGGCGTCACCTCCCGACTCGACCTGATAGGTGTAGACGGCGACGCCGGCCAGCGCGAACACCCCGAGGTGGCCCGCGGCCGGGGCCAGATGCTCGGTCGCCAGCGACCCCTCGACGACGGCCTGGGTTACGATGGCGTGGGGATGTGCGAGCGGTGCGAACTGCGTGATGTTCTCTTCGATGCCGAACAGCCCGCTCGCGAAGACGTTGTCCACGTCGGCCAGGATGACGAGCAGGAGCGACCCCTCGAGTTCCCGTGGGAGGACGCTGCCGACGACGATGCCGAGCAGGCCGTAGACGGCACCGGCCAGCGCGAGGCCGCCGAACGCGGCGACCGGTGCTCCGATCGGGTCGTCGACGAGGATGACAAGAGAGAGCGTGGCGACGACGCCGACGACGGCGCTGGCGACCGCGACGGTCGCGAACCGTGCCGCGACGAGCTCGACGCCGCGAAACCCACAGATCGCGAGTCGTCGGTCGGTGTACCCGGCGCTGATCATCTGGAAGAGCCCGAGGACGCCCGCGAGCGCACCGGTGGCGAACACGGCGCCGGTGATCCGCCCGACCGTCGCGACCGACCCGCTCACCGCGAAGATCCCCACGTCGGGGAACTGTCCCATTCCGACGCCGTAGATCTGGATCGACAGTGCCGGCAGGGCGACCAGGAGGACGACGGTGAACGGTTCCCGCACGAACGAGCGCGTGCTCGCCCGGATTCCCGCGACGGTCCGGGTGACACCGCTCATTTGCTCTCCCCCTGCCCGGCGGTCGCTCGCTGGCCGCTTCCGGCCCCGTCGTCGACGAACGAGGCGGTCCGCTCACAGGCCACGTCGTCCGCCGTCGGCGCTGGGTCGAGGTCGTCATCGTCGCCGATCTCCTGTCTGTGGAGGTGCCCATCGTGGAGTTCGTAGACGACGTCGAAGCGGTCGCGTTCGTTGATGATATGTGAGATGATGGCGACGCCGACGCCACGGGCTCGAAGCTCCTCGGTCAGGTCCCAGAACGCCAGGAAGGTCTCCCAGTCGAACCCGGTGTACGGCTCGTCCAGCAGGAGGAGGTCGGGCTCGTGCATTAGCGCGACCGAGAGGTTCACCTTCTGTCGGTTGCCGCCGCTCAGGTGGCGGATCTGGCGGTCGCGGAACCGCTCGAAATCGAGCACGTCGGTCAGCCACTCCCGCGCTTCGGCGATCTCGCCGTCGGTCATCCCGTACGCTCGCCCGAACAACTCGAAGGTCTCGTCGACGGTCAGGCGGTCGTAGAGCCGCGGTTCTTGGGGACACCAGCCGACCGTGCCCGCCCGGTCGACCTCGCCGGCATCGTGGTCGACGACGCCCGCGAGGATCCCCACGAGCGTCGACTTGCCACTGCCGTTTTCGCCCATGATCCCGACGACCTGCCCGCGCTCGACGCGGAGGGCCGCGCCGTCGAGGACCTCGACCGACCGGGCGAACGGCAGCCGCGAGTCGTACGTCTTCTCGACGCCGGTCGCTCGGACCGCGTCTCTCGATCCCTCGTCTACCGTGGTGGCGCGCGCGCCACCGGTCCGGTCCGTGGCCATCACACGTCTACCAACGGAACCATATTTCAACCGGATTTCCCTTGTCAAAGTTGGCCTGAGAGCCGCCGATATTTTCGATCCGAAGCTCACTGGCCCGTTGTGCCCACACCGGGCGGCCGAACAGACCGGCCATCGCTACCGGGGAGACACAGCTCCGGTCCCGACGGTTCGGCCGAGAAAACGAACCACGCCCTCCGAGACGGTCATTTCGACTGATCGACAAGGGCTGAGAGAGACCAGCCGCCCGGGTTTCGATGCGAAATATTCGGCGCCGACGTGCTGTGCATTATGAACGACAATCGCATTGAAGAGTGCTGTCGTAGCCTAGATCAGGGTCTACGTCAGTGGACCAGTGATACCATGGCCTCGGCACCTACCGATGGACGCCTCGTCTGGATCGCACTCGCCGTTCTCGTCGCGCTCGTCGGCGGTGTCTACCTCGTCTATCGCGCGATCGTCGGCCGTGACGGCGACGGGACCGACAGTGCGCTCGAGGAACTCCGCCTCGCGTACGCCCGCGGCGAGCTGACCGACGAAGGGGTACGAGCGCGGAACGGTCCTCGTCGACGGCGACATCCTGCTGCGCGACGGAGTCCCGACCACGATGAACGTCACCGCGGTCCAGGAGCGAGCGGAGCAAGCCGTCGAGCGTTTCCCCGACGAGACTGGCTGGGAGATCCATATCGGTGGTGCCGAGCCACCAGAGACGGCCGAAACCCTTCGAGAGCTCTCGAAACGCGGGCCTTCGCGGCTGGTGTCTCGGCTCGCCGTCCAGTCGGCTCACGACAGATTTCCCTTCTGAACACGTATGACGGCTACTCAGTACCCACCTGGATACGTCCCGTTCGAAGATGTCCATCAATCGCTTCCGACGCCACATCAGGTGTCAGTGTCCGACTCAGTCGAGCTAGAGACGGTCCACTCGTCCGGGCCAGATCCGGCTATCGTGTTCGTCCACGGGGGCCTCGGCTCACTTTGGAACCCGTATCCCCAACTGGCAGCCTTCAAAGGCGAACACGAATTGGTGACCTATTCCCTCGCGGGGAACGGAAACTCGACGATCAGACCGACACAGTCGCTTGCTGGCCACGTCTCTGACCTTCGGCACTTGCTCGACGAACTCCAGATCGAGCGGCCGATCGTCCACGGCCACAGTTACGGTACCGCCGTCGCCATCGAATACGCCAAGCGCCACTCGACCGCGGGCGTGGTCCTCCACGCCGGCGGCGACCACGATCTCACGCCGGCGTGGGAAAAACCACTGTTACGTCTGTTTCTCGCACTTCGCCTCTATCGCGTCCCCGTAAACGACGGTCTCGTTCGGCAACTGGCCTACACTGTGGGATTCCACGAGGAGACATCGCGAGCTGTCGTCGAGGACTTCCTGCAATCGAACCCGTTACCGCATCGCCGATCGGCATGGACCACCGTCACTGAGGCGTTCTGGGGGTACGATGGTCGGAGCACTATGGACCGGATCGACGTGCCGACGCTCGTCATCCACGGCCCTGCGGACGGGATCGTCCCCGTAGAGGTCGGACGAGACACGGCGAGCCGGATTCCAAATACTGTATTTTGTCGGCTCGAGCGAACCGGTCACGTAGCGATGATCGAACGGCCTGACGCGTACAACACACTGATTCAGGCGCTCGTCAACGCGATACGCGAAGGCTATGACCTCGAAACCGCAGTCGCCCGCCGTCTCGACGACTGACTATGTATCTATCTGACACCGAGACTGATTGTACAGGGGCCCATTGGACCAAATGTAACCCATTCTATGTGATTCGTAAGAGTAACCAGATGTCACTGTAGTTTCCCCGCATCTCGACATCAGCGTAATCTCACCAGAGGGCTTTCTGCAGACCGCTCGCGTACAATCCGAAGATGTTCCACCGGAACTCCTCACTGAGTTCCTCCTGTAGCGACGATCGCGTGAGAGATCGAACCCCTATACGTGATGGAATGTACATTCGCGTCTGTGGTGCGATGTCGAACACGAAGGCCCACGAGGTACTCGCCGGGCTCAACGACCCACTGGAGGGAGAGCCCGCGTCGAAACGCGCAGAGTCTGAAAGCCGATATCTTGACATCCCGATCGAGATGAGGAACAGTACGCAGATTGATCAGATCTGTACGAGGATCAATCAGGACCCGAATCCGGCATGCTATCTCTCCGGGATCAGTCGATTCACGGTCAGTACGCGAGCGGGACGGAGGAGTAATTTACGTGGGTCCTCGATCTCGACGTTGGGAATTACCCCCAAACACCTTTTTCGTCTCTCGAGAGTGCTCGTACTATGACCAATTTCGGGGCGTCCCGTCGTGCGGACTCGATGGATGCCCGGATTCGAGTGCTTCACGTCGACGACGAACCAGACCTCGCCGACGTGGCTGCGACGTTCGTCGAGCGCGAGGACGAACGGTTCGTCGTCGAGACGGCGGCGAGTGCTAGCGAGGGGGTAGAGCGGCTCGCTGACGAGGCGTTCGACTGTGTCGTCTCCGATTACGAGATGCCCGGACAGGACGGGATCGCGTTCCTCGAGACCGTCCGCGGGGAATACCCGGATCTGCCGTTTATTCTCTACACCGGGAAGGGGAGCGAAGAAGTCGCGAGCGAGGCGATCTCGGCCGGCGTGACCGACTACCTGCAGAAGGAGAGCGGCACCAGCCAGTACGCGGTCCTGGCCAATCGCATCACGAATGCCGTCGAGCAGTACCGGTCGAAACGTGAACTCGAAGCGAGTCGCGAGCGACTGGCCCTGTTTTTCGACCAGTCACCGCTCGGCGTCATCGAATGGAACGGGGACTTCGAGATCGCCCGCGTCAACGAGCGAGCCGAGGCGATCCTCGGGTACGCCGAGGCCGACCTGGTCGGCGATTCCTGGGAGAAGATAGTGCCCGAGTCCGACCGCGAACAGGTCGCTGACGTCGTTTCGAACCTGTTAGCGGCCGAGGACGGCTATCACAGTATCAACGAGAACGTCCGCGAGGACGGCGAGCGGGTCGTCTGTGAGTGGCACAACCGAGTCGTCACCGACGACTCCGGCGAGACGGTCGCGATATTCTCGCAGTTTCGAGATATCACGGAGCGGAACAGGCGTGAAGCGGACGGCGAGCTCAAGACCCGGGCGATGAACGAAGCACCGATCGGCATCACGATCTCGGACCCCTCCCGTGACGATAACCCGCTCGTGTACGCCAACGAGCGGTTCGAACAGCTCACGGGCTACGAGGAGGCCGAGGTTCTCGGCCGGAACTGTCGGTTCTTGCAGGGGGAGAACACTGCCGATGAGCCGGTGGCGGCGATGCGGTCGGCGATCGATGCTGGCGAACCGGTCACTGTCGAACTGCGGAACTGTCGCACGGACGGGACCGAGTTCTGGAACCGCGTCTCGATCGCTCCCGTTCGGTCTCCCGAGGGTTCGATCACGAACTACATCGGGTTTCAGCAGGACGTGACCGCCGAGAAAGAACGCGAACGCCGACTCGAACGGAACGAGCGGCGCTACCGAGCCGTGTTCAACGACCCGAACATCCTCGCCGGGTTACTCGACACGGACGGGACAGTCCTCGATATCAACGACACCGCGATGGAGTACGTGGCTGCCACGCGCGAGTCGGTCAGCGGCCACCCGTTCCGGGCGACGCCGTGGTTCGACCACGCCGAGGCCGTCCAACGGGACGTCAGAGAGTGGATCGATCGTGCTGCAGACGGCGAGTACGTCGAATTCGAGGCGGATCTCGTGCACGCGAACGGTGAACCGTACACGGTCGAGGGCGTCTTCAGACCGGTGACGAACGACGACGGCGAGGTCGTCTCACTGCTCGTCTCCGGCCGAGATGTCACGGAACGCAAAGAGCGGGAGCGCGAGCTGCAGCAGTACGAGTCGTATCTCGAGGGGTCGTCCGACATCATCACGGTTCTCGACGAATCCGGCACGGTCACGTACCAGAGTCCCGCAGTCGAGCGGATTCTGGGGCACGAGACGGACGCACTCGTCGGACAACACGGGTTCGACTACATCCATCCGGACGACGAGGAGCGAGCGTTCGAGGCGTTTGCGGACCTCGTCGCCGAGCCGGGGTCGACGGTGACCGTCGAATGCCGGTTCAGGACTGCCGACGACGAGTGGCGCTGGCTCGAGATCCGCGGGACGAATCGGCTCGACCACGACGCGATCGAGGGGGTCGTGACGAACAACCGGGACATCACCGAGCGGATAGCGCGCGAGCGGGAACTCGAAGAGACGAACGCGCTGCTGTCGACGCTCATCGAGACGCTTCCCGTCGGTATCCTCGCCGAAGACGAGTCACGGAACGTCTTGATAGTCAACGAGCGGTTGCTCGAACTGTTCGACGTGTCCAGTTCTCCGGACGGGGTGATCGGAGCGGACTGCGAGCGACTGGCTGCGGATCTCAGCGAGACGTTCGTCGAACCAGAGCGATTCGTGGCACGGATCGCCGACCTCGTGGGCCAGCGCGACTCCGTCCGCGACGAAGAGCTGGCGCTGCAGGACGGCCGCACGTTCGCTCGGAGTTACGAGCCGATCGAGCTCACGGACGGGGTCGGCCATCTGTGGGTGTACCGTGACATTACGGACCGGAAAGACCGCGAGCGGGCGCTCACACGGGAACGGGACCGACTCGACGAGTTCGCGAGCGTCGTCAGTCACGACCTTCGCAACCCGCTGAACGTCGCCCAGGGTCGATTGGAGTTCGTCCGGGAGGAGTGCGAGAGCGAGCACCTCGAGACGATCGCCACCGCGTTGCATCGGATCGAGCGTATCACTGCGGACGTGCTCTGGCTGGCCCGCGGTGGGCGAGATATCGGAGCACTGAGTGCTGTCGTACTCGACGCCGCCGTCGACGGCTCGTGGGAACTCGTGGCCGACGACGCGGCCCGCGCCGAGTTACGGTACGCGAGCGACGGCGGCCCGCTGGCGACGATCGAGGCGGACGACGACCGACTGTATCAACTGCTGGAGAACCTCCTCAGAAACGCGCTCGAACACGGCGACGAGGACGTGGTCGTCACCGTCGGCGCACTCGAAGACGGCTTCTACGTCGAAGACGACGGGCCTGGCATCCCCGAGGCCGAACGGGAGGACGTGTTCGACGCGGGGTACTCGACGAAAGAGGCGGGCACCGGCTTCGGACTGAGCATCGTCGAGCAGATCGCCGAGGCACACGGCTGGGAGATCCGCGTCACCGAGAGTTCAGAAGGCGGCGCACGCTTCGAGATTACGGGTGTCGAATTCGCCGTGGAGTAGATCGGTTCTCCGGGGCAGGACCGTCCGAGCAACTGCCGGGGAATGCGAGATAGCGTTGGCCTGCTGTTCGTCGAAATCGCGCTCGAAGTGTTCTGTCGTCGCCATCGTCGGTCGAGGCGGACGCGGCCGAGCGGGGCGTACTGTGCCTCGCCGCCGACAGTTCGGCGATGGAGCCCGTCCGGGGATCGCCGCGAGCCGAACCGTTTTCCCCCGCCATCCCACAGCGACGGTATGGACCTCTCCGTCGTCGATCTCTCTCCGGTCCCGGAGACGGGCACCGCGACCGAGGCGTACCAGAACACCGTCGAGGCCGCCAGACAGGCCGAGCGGCTGGGCTACACCCGGTTCTGGGTGGCCGAGCACCACGGCCGCGCCGAGACGCTCGCGGGCACGACGCCCGAGGTGCTCCTCGGCCACCTCGCGGCCGAGACCGACGCGATCCGGCTGGGTTCGGGCGCCGTCCTGCTCAACCACTACAGCCCGCTCAAGGTCGCCGAGCAGTTCGGCGCGCTGGACGCGCTCGCGCCGGGCCGGATCGACGCGGGCCTCGGCCGGGCCAACGGGTCACCGGCCGTCGACCGCGCGCTGGGGACCGAGCGCCACGTCGAAGACCCCGACGGCGACCACGCCGAGAAGGTCGAAGCGGTCGTTTCGCACCTCTACGACGACTTCCCCGACGACCACCCCTACGGCGACATCGAGATCCCGGGCTCGGCCGAGGGGCCGGCCGTCCCGTGGGTGCTCGGGTCGAGCCCGTCGAGCGCGGAGATCGCGGCCGAACTCGGACTGCCGTACTGTTTCGCGGCGTTCATCCGCCCGCAGTTCGCCACCCACGCCTTCGAGACCTACCGCGAGGCGTTCGAACCCTCGGAGCTGACCGGCGGGATCGACGAACCGCGGGGGATGGTCGCCGTCAACGCGGTCTGCGCCGAGACCGACGAGGACGCCGCCCGATTACGCGCGGTCACCGAAGCGATCTTCCGCCGGATGCAGCGCGGCGAGGTCGGAACGCCGCCGACCGTCGACGAGGCGATCGACGAACTGGGCGGCGTCCCCGACCCCACGCCGGCGACGCTCGACGACGGGGAGTGGCCGCGGGCGATCTCCGGCAGTCCCGAGACGCTGGCGGGCCTGCTCGACCAGCTCGCCGACCGCGTGGGCGTCGACGAGGTGATGATCCAGCAGTCCGCGCCGACCCACGAGGACGCGTTGGCCTCCCACGAGCTGCTCGCCGACGGCGTCGGGCTCTCGGGTCGGTGAGCGGTCCGGTTCGGCGGCAGTGGCCGGGTCGACCGTCCGGTTACACCGATGTCGCCTGAGATACATGGGCTCGGGGCCCGAACTCGTTGATATGGACGATACCGACGAGACGGACGACCCCGCCGTCCCCGGGACGGCCCGGATGGGACGGACGGCGCTGACCGTCGCGGACCTCGACGCGACGGTCGCGTTCTACCGGGACGTGGTCGGACTGACCGTTCAGGCTCGGGGCGAGACGGCGGCGACGCTCGGTGCCGGCGGGTCGCCGGTGCTCGAACTACTGGCGGACGAAGACGCGCCGCCCCGGGACCGCGGACAGACGGGGCTGTTCCACAACGCGTTCAGGGTCCCCTCGCGCGGCGCGCTCGGCGCCGCGCTCGAACGGGTCCGCGACCGCGGGGCACTCGACGGTGCTTCGGACCACTACGTCAGCGAGGCGCTGTACTGCACCGATCCCGAGGGCAACGGCGTCGAGATCTACGCGGACAGGCCACGCGAGGAGTGGCCCCGCGCCGCCGACGGGTCGGTCGAGATCGGGACCGCCCCGCTCGACCTGGACGCCCTCGCCGCGCAGTCCGACGGCGCCGCCGACGCGCCGCCCGGGACTGATCTGGGCCACGTCCACCTGGAAGTGTCGTCGCTGGATCGGGCGCGGACGTTCTACGCCGACCGGCTGGGACTGGGCGTCCGGACGGAGACGCGCGGCGCGTCGTTCCTCGCGGCGGGCGACTACCACCACCACGTCGGGGTCAACACCTGGAACGGCCGGACCGACCCGGCCGGCGGCCGCGGCCTCGCGTGGTTCGAGTTCCTGGTTCCCGACGCCGGGGCGCTCGCGACCGCTCGCCAGCGACTCTCGGCTGCCGACGTTCCGGTGTCCGACCGCGAGGACGGCTTCGCAGTTACCGACCCCGACGGGCTCACCGTCCGGTTCCGGGCGGCGGAGTCGGAGGCCGGCGAGGGCGGTCGCGAAGCCCGACAAGGCTTATAACTGACTAACCAGTTAGTAACTGTATGGACAGATCCGTTTCGCGGAAGCGGCCGTGGCTCGCCGCGGTGCTCGCAGTGGTCGCGACGGGACTCGGACACGTCTACCTCCGTCGGGTGCGACGCGCGGCGGGGTGGCTGGCCGTCCTGCTCGGCGTGAGCTTCCTGTTCGTCGACGGAGCGGCGCTGACGGCGCTGGTCAACGGGGACCCGGTCGATCCGCTCGCGGTCGCGCCCGTCGTCGTCGTCGGTGCCCTGAGCGTGGTCGACGCGTACCTGGTCGCGCGGGCTCAGAACGCGCTCGCCCGGATCACCGCGACGCCGGACGGACAGGTCACGCACTGTCCGAACTGCGGTCGGGAGCTGGACCCGAGCATCGACTTCTGTCACTGGTGTACGACGGACCTCTCGGGGCTGGACATCGAGCCGGTCGACGCGGCGGAGGACTCGGACGACTGACCGGCCCCGTCAGGTCAGCACCGCGTCGACGTACTCGTCGGCCGCCCGTCTCGCGGTTTCGAGCGCCCCGGGCTCGTCGAGGACGACGGCCCGGGTCCGGGCGCCGTCGACGATCGTCATCAGGCCGCGCGTCACGTGGTCGGCGTCGACGTCGGCGAACTCGCCCTCGTCGATCCCGTGGTTGATCACCGCCTTGAGCATGTAGCGGACGTACTCGTCGTTGCCGCGGAAGCGCTCCCGGAAGTCGTCCTTGTAGGGGGCCTGGGCGCGCATCTCCAGCATCGCGACCGCCAGGTCGCGGTGCTCCCGGGGGGCGAATATCAACTCGTCGAGGAGCAGGTCGAGCCGCTGGTGGGGGTCGGTCGTCTCCACGTCGCGGATCGTGTCGACGAAGCGTTCGAGCAGGTAGTCGAGAAACGCGACGAGCAGTTCGTCTTTCGTGTCGTAGTGGTAGTGGACCGCGGCGGTCGACTTCCCGTACTCCGCGGCGATCCGCTTGATCGTGAGGTCGGCGTACCCGTGCTCCCGGAGCGCCCGATACGTCGCCCGCATGATCTCCGTTTCCGGCTCCGAGAAGCTCCCCTCCGTTGGATCGGCCATCGGCTATCACTTCCGCGCTCGCCGGGTTAACAGTTGTGACCGCTCCGTCAGGAGGCGCGCGCGGATACCGGCCCAGCGACCCCGCGCGAGCGGCAGAATCGCCCTCCGACGACGTTTTCGGGCCACACCCGAGACCGAAAGTTTTTGACTAACTAGTTAGTAAGTTCGATATCGACCGATGGACGACGACCCAGCGACGGAGATTCTGGAGGCGACGTATCGAGCGCTCTGCGACCGGGGCTACGCCGACGTGACCCTGGGGGACATCGCCGCGGAGGCGGACACGAGCAAGGGGTTGATCCACTACTACTACGACGACAAGGAGACGCTGTTCGCGGAGTTTCTGGACTTTCTCTACGACCGATACACGGCGCGGATCGAGTCGGTCGAGGGCGAGACGGCCCGCGATCGACTCGCCGGGCTGTTCGAGACGGTTCTCACCGACGAGGGGTCGGCGACCGGCGAGCAGTTGCGAACGGCGATGCTCGAAGTGAACGCTCAGGCGCCGTACGACGAGGCGATCCGGGCGCGACTGGCGCGGTTCGACGACTTGCTCTACGAGCGGGTGCGGTCGGCTATCGCCGACGGCATCGAGGCCGGCGAGTTCGACGACGAGGTCGACCCGGCGGTCGCGGCCGAGTTCTTCGTGACGGCGATCTACGGGGCGCACGCACGGCGGGCGGCCGCCGACCGGTCGCCCGACCGACTCGCCGACGTGATGACCCGGTACGCCGAGCGCCACCTGGTCGCCGACGGGCCGACGGAGGTGCCCAGCTGATGGGGCTACGCAGTCGACTCGACGCCCTGTTCAAGGGGCCCGAGGACTTCGATCTCACGTCGGGCGGGATCGGCAAGCCGCTGTTCTTCCTCGCGATGCCGATCGTCGTCACGAACCTCTTCCAGACGGCGTACAACCTGGCGGACACGTTCTGGCTCGGCCAGTACAGCACGGACGCGCTGGCGGCGATCAGCTTCGCGTTCCCGATGGTGTTCCTGCTCATCTCCTTCGGGACCGGCATCTCCGTCGCCGGGAGCGTCCTCGTCGCGCAGTTCACCGGGGCCGACGAGGCCCGTGAGGCCGAGTACGCCGCCTCCCAGACGGTCACGTTCGCGGCGATCGTCTCGGTCGTCCTGGGCGTCGTCGGCTACTTCCTCGTCGAACGGTTCCTCTCGCTGATGGGCGCCTCTCAGGACGTGTTGCCGCTGGCGTCGAGCTACATGGAGGTCATCTCGCTGGGCCTCCTCTTCATGTTCGGCTTCTTCGTGTTCATCGCGCTCATGCGGGGCTACGGCGACACGATCACGCCGATGCTCGTGATGTTCGGGTCGGTCGTCGTCAACATCGTCATCGACCCGTTCCTGATCTTCGGGTGGACCGTCGTGGAGTCGGCGCCGCTGGTCGGGACGGTCAGCTTCCCGGAACTCGGGATCCAGGGGGCCGCCGTCGCGACGGTGTTCTCCCGCGGGCTCGCGCTGGTGGTCGGCCTGGCGATCATGTTCCGAGGCGACCGCGGCGTCCAGATCCACCTCCGCGACATGGCCCCGGACCTGTCGTATCTCCGCCGGCTCGTCCGGATCGGTCTGCCGGCGTCGGTCGAGGGGATGGGGCGGGCGCTGTCGATGAACCTGCTGCTGTTCGTCGTCGCCACGTTCTCCGACCCCGTCGTCTCCGCGTACGGCATCGGGACGCGCGTCTTCTCGGTCATCGTCCTGCCGGCCATCGCCGTCGCCCGCGGCGTCGAGACGATGACCGGCCAGAACGTGGGCGCGGGCAAGCCCGACCGGGCGGAGGCGGCGGCGAACCTCGCCGCGAAAGTGCTGTTCGGCATCCTCACCCTCGCTGGGATCGTCGTCTTCCTCGCGCCGGAGCCGATCGTCTCGGTGTTCGTCGGCGCCGGACAGGAGAACGCCGACCGGGTCGTCGAGGTCGGCGCGCAGTTCCTCCGCTACGTCGCGCTGACGTTCGGTTTCATCGGGATCACGCGGGCCTACACCGGGAGCTTCCGCGGCGCCGGCCGGACGCTCACCGCCGCGGCCATCTCCGTCGCGATGCTCGGCGTCGTCCGCTTCCCGATCGCCTGGTTCGCCGCCGGACCGCTCGGCGAGTCGGGAATCTGGATCTCCTTCGCCGTCTCGAACGTCGTCGGCGCGGCCATCGCCGTCCTGTGGTACCGCCGCGGCACCTGGAAGGGGACCGAACTGACCGAGGAGAACGTCGAGCCGGCGGCCGTCGAGAGCTCGGCGGGCGACGACTGACTCGTGGCGCCGTCCGTCGTCCCGCGCTCGGCGATCGAGGCGCGGCTCGAATCGGCACTCCGCGGCGCCGACAGTGACGGCCTCGCGCTCGCTCGCGAGACGGTCGAAGCCGCCGAAGACCGCTGGTACGGCCAGCTGGTCGCCGGGTCCTCCCGGTCGCTGACGAACCGTCCGAATACCGACCGAGTCGTCTCCGCCGCGGCGGCGGTGGAGCTGATCCGGGGGTACTGCCGGCTCCGGAGCGAGCTGCTCGTCCAGCTCACCGACAGACACCCGCACGCGTTCACCCGCGACGAGGTCGCCGCCCTCCTCGCGGGCGACTACCTCTCCACCGGGGCGTACTCGGCGCTCGAAGGCGCCGACTGCGACTGCTTCGAAACGGCCACGGACGCGCTCGAAGCCGTCTCCGGGGCGTTCGCGGCCACCTACGCCGAGGCGACCGAGCCGCCTCCGGACCGGGTCGCGTTCGTCGAGCGGACCGCCGGCCGGCTCGGCGAAGCCGCCGGCGTCCTCGGCGCGCAGTTGGCCGACGCGGACGAGCGCCAGGTCGACGCCCTCGCACGGGCGGGCCGCTGTTTCGCCGCGGCGCGAGCGGTTCGACGGGCGCGCGACCGCGAGCCCGGTTCGGCGATGGTAGCCGTCCCCGAACTCCGCACGGAGGGACTCGACGAGCGCGCGACTCGCCGACGGGAAGAGGGGCATCGAGCCCTCGCCGCGCTCCCGTCGAGCGCCGACGCGTCGCCGCTTCGTCGTCTGGGCGACGCCCAGACGGACGAGTGACCGCGAGGTCGCGGCCACCGGGGAGCCGCCCGGGCGGCGGCGTTCAGAGCCGATCGGCCAGCCAGAGAACGATCAGCACGGGCGCGACCGGGAGCAACAGCGCGAACAGCGGCACCGCGACCAGATACCCGACGGTCGCCATCTCGGTGTTCGACGCGTCGTGTCGCGGCGGACTGACGGATCTCGCCATACCCGAACGTAGGCACCGGTCGAACGAAAAACTAACTGATCGGTTAGCTCGAACCCCCTCGAACGATCGAGGACGCCGACGGTGAAGAGCGGAGGGTACCGAGATCGCCCTGTACGGTCGTAAATCGGTATCCGAGGTCGAACCGGTCCGGCCGTCCCGCGTCCCGGAGCTTACTGTTTGATCAGTCCGTCCGGCGAAGCGACGGTCGGCGTCGCCGGTCGGCCGGCCGTGAGCGGGCCGACGGCTGCGGTGACACCACCGTAGCGCACCGGGCGATTGGTCGCCGCCCGGCGGTTTCAACAGCTATACAAACACCGCAGGGGAACAGACGCGCCATGAGTTCCGGATCGGGCTCGCCCGCGGCCCCGCTCGGCTCGGCCGCGCGGTGGGCGTCGGAGCGGGGCCAGCTCCCGCTGTCGCTCCGCGCCGTCGCCCGCTTCTACGCGCGGACGGGCGAACTCGACCTCACGGCGCTTCGGATCAAGTCGTGGGTCGACGACACCCTCGATTCGTTCCTCGCCGACGCCTACGGCGCTATCGAGACCGAACTGGAGAGCGAGCTCGGCTACGACGACATCGACTTTCGCTACGAGACGAAGCTGACGCTGCCCGTCGAGCTGACGCTGGGCTATCTCTACCGCCGCGCGCTCGACGACTGCGACGGCTACAACCCGATCACCGACGAACCGACGCGGTCGGCCGGGGGAACTATCCGGTCGCTCGTCGACGGCACCGACCCGGCTCGACGGGAGCGACTGCGCCGCGAGGCGAGCGAGCAAGTCGCGTTCGTCGGCCGCGTCGAGCGGGTCGCCCGCCTCTGTACGGAGGCGCTGCTCGACGGCGACATGCGCGACGCGATCAACGACGAGGAGTACGAGGACTTCGAGACGGACGCGCCGCTCGACGAGGAGGAGCGCAAGCGGGCCGCCCGGATCGCCCAGTCGCGGCTCCGCGAGCGCGTCGACGCGCAGATGGCGGGGTTCCCCGACGCGGTCCGGGCGGCCTACGAGTCCGCCGTCGCCGAGTCGAACACCCACCAGGCCGACGACGAGCACTTCCGCGCGCTGATGGCGGCGGCGCTCGGGGAGGGTGACGGGCGTTCGGACACCGAGACGCCCGCCGAGGCCGTCGAGCGTATCGAGGACGAGTACAAGTACGCCGCGTTTGAGGGCGAAGCGGGGGCACTGACGGCGGAGGAGCAGGCCTGGCCCTACTGCAAGACCCAGTACGAGCGGGTCGGCGTCATCTACGAGGGGATGATCGAGATGTTCCGCGCGGCCGACATCCCCATCGAGCCGGCGTTCGAGCACGCGGTCGTCCTGGCCATCATCGGGGCGCAGGTCTGGCTCGACGACGTGGACGACTTCGCGGCCGACCGCGCGGAGACCCAGCTGACCCCCGTGACCGCCGAGTACATCGTCGCCGACGACGACGCCGAGGCGTACGACCGCGTCGTCGACGTCTCCGCGACGTATCTCGATCGCGCGATCGAGTACGCCGTCGACTCCGAGTCCATTCTGACCGGGATCGCCGCCGAGTACATCTACCTCTCCGGCGACCCCGGCGTCCTCCCCGGGAGTTCGGGCCGCGACGATTGACGTCCTCAGCGGCCCGCGTCCGTCGCGTTCACCGGGACACCGAGAGCTTCGAGAGACTCAGGTGGCGGAGCCGCCGCGGGTCCGCGCCGGCGTCGGACAGGGCGGTCGCGACGCGAGCGCAGTAGTCGTCGATCGGGTCGCCGCCCCCGTCGTATCCGCCGGCCGAGAGCGCCGCTTCCAGGCGGTCGGCGCCGTCGGGGTCGACGACCGAGAGGAGCGAGCGCGTGCGCTCGGCGGACGGCTCCGATCCCTCGACCACCGCGGGGAGCGCCCCGAAACAGAGCGCGAGGGCGACGAGCAGCGAGCGCTCGGCCGCGGCCTCGGGGTCGTCGACCCGGGGCGTTGTCCGGAGGTAACGGGCGGCGGCCGTCTCGGCGGGGTCGACCTCGGCGTCGAACCACGACCTGATCTCGTCGGCGCCGGGGGTGGCGCCGAGCGCCTCGACCGCGCGGGCGCAGAGCTCGACCTCCTCGTCGGCCACGTCGTGGAAGCAGTCGCCGACGACGACCGTGTCGGCGCCCGCGTCGAGCATCTCGGCCGTCTTCTCGCGGGCGTCGATCCCGCCGCCGTACCAGACGCGGGCGCCGTTGACCGACGCCGAGACGGCGCGGAGCACGTCGGCGGCCTCGTCGCCGCCGTAGGTGCCCGAATACTCGACGTAGACGATCTCGCTGTCGAGGTGGCGGTCGGCGACCATCGCCCGCTCCCGCGCGGTGGCGGGCGAGAGCACGTCCGACTCGTCGACGCCGCTCCGGCGGGCCGCCGCGCTGTCGGGGTTCTGGACGATATACGCCTCGAACACCGCTTCCGCCAGCAGCCAGCTCGTCGCGAAGTCGACGAGCGGGCCGCCGACCGCCCGGTAGACGGGACCGGGGAGTTTCTCCCGGAGCAGCGCGGGGACCATCTCGTCGTGGAGGTAGGCTACCCCCTCTCCGAGCGTGCCGACGAGCGCCTCGGTCTCGCCGTTGAGCACCTCCGGGAGCGCGAGGAAGGCGGCCAGTTCGCGAGTCTCCTCGGTGACGTGGCGCGCCTCGCTGGGCTCGTGGACGGCGGGCACCGGCGCGCGCGCCAGCAGGCGGAACGTCTCCTCGGTGTTGTCGGCGGTGACGGCCGTCGACCCGCCGACGGAGACGGCGTCGGTGTGACCGAGATACAGGGGGTACGCGACCGGGAGGAGTTTCGCCGTCTCCGGGTCGACCTTCGTGACGTGGCGCCAGTCGGCGGGGACCGGGTTGGCGTCCAGCGGCCCGAGCGTCTCCGCGCCGATCCCGACCGCGGCGGCGCACTGTCGGAGGGAGCGACCGAGCGACATACCGACCGGGAGGGGGGTGTCGCAGGTTAAACTCCCGGTTTCGGGGGACCGGCGCTCAGTCCGCGCGGTCGGGCCACGGCGACCCCGGTCCGAGTGCCTCGCGAACGGTGGCGACAGTGCGGTCGACCCGGTCTCAGGAGTCGGGGAGGACTTCGACGTCGGCGTCGGCGGCGTTGCGCCTGACGCTTTCGATACCGCGCTCGGCACCCTGCTTGGAGCTGTACCCTTCGCCGCTGTCGGCGATGATGTTCCCGTTGGTGGCGACGAGCCGCCACCGCCACTCGTCGGCGCTGTCCCGATACACTTCGAAGGTTCCCGCGTTCGTCATTCGGTGCCGTCGTACTCCCGTGTTCGATTTAAATCGTCCGGCGACCGTTACGCGCCCTCCAGTTCCTTCACGACTTCGGCAGGGTTGCCCGCGACGGCGACGCCCGCGGGTACGTCGTCGGTCACGACCGAGCCGGACGCGACGGGACCCGCGGCCCGGTCGGGACAAAGCCTATGCCGCGAACGGACACAGCCCGTTCCGTCCGCACACACGGACACCGAAGCCATCCACTCCGTTCGGGGCGCCCCGAACCCACCCCACAGCTCGCCGTTCGTTGTTTCGCGACGGGCCTCGCCCGGGCCCGTCCGTTTTCGCACCGGTCAGCCGCGGCCGCGTCGGGCTCGCTCCGGCGCGCGCCCGGCGACACGCTCCGAACGCTCCCGGTACGGAGCCGTCACCGACGCGAGCGGGCGCTCTCCTCCGAGCGGGGACCGGGTGCGGTCAGGGGACGGACTCGTCCAGCCACGCGACCGCGGCCCGGCCGTCGGCGGTGAGAGTCACCGATCCGTCGTCGCGGCGGTCGACCAGGCCCGCATCGACCAGCACCGGGAGATGGCGGTGGTGGAGAGCGGTCTCGACGGCGGCGACGCGAGCGTCGCGGTCCGTCCCCGCGTCCGCCGCGGCCTCCCTCGCTCCGACCGACTCCGCGAGGGCGGCCGTCGTCGCCCCGGTCGACGCCCGGAGGACGCGGAGCGCGGTCCGTCGCCGCCGAGCGGCGAGCGCCCTGAACAGTCGGTCGCGACGGTCGGAGTCGGCTGTGTACGTTGTTGCCATAGTCTGTTCCGAACGATCATCCGAGACGATAAAAGCGGTTTCTAGGACTGCTACTGGGTCGTATAGGCCGGTACGTAGACCGGTCACTGGCGGGATACGTACCGGACGCGTCCGGGAGTCGTGCCGGTCAGCGCCGGATCGGGGGTGTGCGACCGGCGGCTTCGGCCAGGTCTGCGGGCGGTCGTGTCGCTCGCCACACGATAGAACCAAGTGCGACGGCCGCTTGCGTGGGAGATAGACGCTACGAATGGAGATTTCCGATCAGCTTCGCTGTCTGTTTTCCGCGCAGGTCGAGGAACGGGACGGGTCCTTCGTGGTCGAGGTCCCGAAACGAGAGGTCCGGACGGGGTCGCTCGCGGCCGGTGACACGTATCGCGTGGCGCTGGTCCCGTCGCCGTCGAGCGGCGGCGACGGTGAACGGGCGGACGCCGACGGCGACGACGCGACGCGGACGGAGCGGGACGACCGGGGGGCAGACGACCGCTCGGGTCGGTCACCGCCGGTCGAGGAGGGGGAGGAACGCACCGTCGAGATCGAGGACATCGGCGAGCAGGGCGACGGGATCACCCGCGTCGAGCGGGGGTTCGTCGTCATCGTGCCCGACACGGACAAGGGCGAGCGCGTCACCGTCGAGATCACGGACGTGCGCGAGAACGTCGCCTTCGCCGAAGTCGTCGAACGACGCAGCTACTACGAGTAGCTCGACCCGGCAGTTCGCGGTCGTCGACCGCGAGTCGCGTCGAGGCAGAACTAACACTGTCCGCCGAGCAATGCCGACATCGTGAGCGAGATCACCGATTACGAACTGTTCGAGGTGCCGCCGCGTTGGCTGTTCCTGCGGGTGGAGACGAGCGACGGCACCGTCGGCTGGGGCGAGCCAGTCGTCGAGGGCCGCGCGAAGACCGTCCGGACCGCCGTCGAGGAGCTGTTCGAGACGTACCTCCTCGGCGAGGACCCGACGCGCATCGAGGACCACTGGCAGCGGATGTACCGCGGCGGCTTCTACCGGGGCGGCCCCGTCCTCATGTCGGCCATCGCCGGCATCGACCAGGCGCTGTGGGACATCAAGGGCAAACAGCTGGGCGTCCCCGTCTACGAGCTACTGGGCGGACCGGCCCGCGAGCGGGTGCGGGTCTACCAGTGGGTCGGCGGCGACCGGCCGGCCGACGTGGCCGGGCAGGCCGCCGAGAAGGTCGAGGCGGGCTTCACGGCGCTGAAGATGAACGCCACGCCGGAGCTTCGGCGGGTGGACACGCCCGCGGCGGTCGACGAAGCCGCCGACCGACTCGGCGCCGTCCGCGAGGCCGTCGGCGACGAGGTCGACGTCGGCGTCGACTTCCACGGGCGCGTCGCCAAGTCGATGGCCAAGCGGCTGGCCGCGGCGCTGGAGCCCCACGACCCCTTCTTCGTCGAGGAGCCGGTGCTGCCCGAGAACAACGACGCCCTGCCGCAGATCGCCCAGCACACGACCACGCCCATCGCGACGGGCGAGCGCATGTACTCGCGGTGGGATTTCAAAGCGGTCTTCGAGCAGGGAACCGTCGACGTGATCCAGCCCGACCTCTCCCACGCCGGCGGGATCACCGAGGTGTCGAAGATAGCGGCGATGGCCGAGGCCTACGACGTGGCGCTGGCGCCCCACTGCCCGCTGGGCCCCATCGCGCTGGCGTCGTGCATCCAGGTCGACGCCAACGCGCCGAACGCGCTCATCCAGGAACAGAGCCTCGACATCCACTACAACGAGACCAGCGACGTGCTGGAGTACCTGATCGACCCGGCGGTCTTCGAGTACGAGGACGGCTACGTCCCGCTGCCGACCGGTCCCGGCCTCGGGATCGCGGTCGACGAGGACTACGTCCGCGAACAGGCCGAGACCGAGGTCGACTGGCACAACCCCGTGTGGCGTCACGGCGACGGCACCGTCGCCGAGTGGTGAGCGGGCCCGGAACCGGTCGGTTCGGGACGCTGGGAAAACGCGGCGGCCGCGCCGAAACCGTGACACGAGCGCGGACGCACTGGCAGTGACAGGGGCGCGTCGACTGCGACGCGCCGAAAGGGTGGAGTTCCTACGCTCCCCCGAGCGCGGGAACGGGTGGGTGTGGACGGGGTGGGTCGCGGGTGGGGTGCATCCGTGGTGGGATGGGGCTCGCGGTCACACGAGCCATTCCGTAGTTGGGCCTGGAGAGGGAAGTTCGCAGGGCCTCAGCAATTAGGCGCCGAGCGAGCACCACCGAGCGGTCGGGCGGTCGGGCAAACGGGCGGCGGTCGACCGCGGAGCGCGACCCCGAGCGGGCGAACGCGGAGCACCCGACGGCCACAGTTAACCGCCGCCGACCCGTTCGTTCGACCGGTATGCGCGCAGTCCGACTGCACGACCACGGCGGCCCCGACGCCCTCGGGGTCGAAGAGATCGACCGTCCGACCCCCGCGTCGGACGAACTGCTCGTCGAGGTGGCGGCGGCCGGCGTCAACCCCGTCGACACCTACTTTCGGGACGGCTCCTACGAGCCAGTCGGCCTCCCGTTCACGCCGGGGGTCGACTTCGCGGGGGTCGTCGCCGCGACCGGCGACGGCGTCGACGAGTTCGCCGAGGGCGAGCGGGTGTTCGGGACCGGCATCGGCAACGCCGGCTACCAGGGCGCCTACGCCGAGTACGCGGCCGTTCCCACCGACCGGGTCGTCGCGCTACCCGACGACGCGGACCTGACCGAGGCCGGCGCCGCGGGCGTCGCCGCGGTCACGGCCTGGCGCGCGCTGGTCGACCACGCCGCCCTCGACCCGGCCGAGCACTGTCTCGTCCACGGCGGGTCGGGCGGCGTCGGCCACGCGGCCGTCCAGATCGCCGACGCCGTCAGCGCCCGCGTGATCACCACCGCCAGCGAGGGGTACCACGACGAGCTGTCCGCGCTGGGCGCCGACACCGTCCTCGATTACGGCCGCGAAGACCTGGCCGACGCCGTCACCGGGGCGGCCGACGGTGGCGTCGACGCGGTGCTGGACCACCGGCTGGACGACTATCTGCAGTTCGACGCCGACGTGGCCGCCCGGGGCGCCCGCGTCGTCGGGATCGGCGAGAACAGCCCCGACCCGGGGTTCACGAACGACGGCGCCGCCCGCTCGAAGGACGTGTCCTACCAGTTCATGTCGATGTTCAACATGCCGGACCTGCGGGTGGGGCTGGCCGGCGTCGCCGACCTGATGGCCCGCGACCGACTCTCGATCGAGTGCGCCCGCAGCTACGACCTCGACGAGGCCGGCGAAGCCCAGCGCGCGGTCATGGAAGACAGCTTCCTCGGCAAGCTCGTGATCGAGCCCTGAACCCGCTGCCTGCGGGCGCCCCCGCTCCGCCGGCGGAGCGTCGAGCGAGCGGCCGATCCGGGGCAACGGCGCCCCTCAGACGACTCGGTTGACCGGACCGTCGCCGGCGGCGATCCGGTGGACGCTCTCTTCGACGATGGCGGCGACGTGGCGGTAGTAGTCGCGCGTGTAGGCCGCACAGTGGGGGGAGACGATCACGTCGTCGACGCCCCAGAGCGGCGAGTCGGCGGGGAGCGGTTCGGTCTCGAACACGTCCAGCGCCGCGCCGGCGATCGCGTCCTCGCGGAGCGCGTCGACCAGCGCCGGCTGATCGACGACGCCGCCGCGGGCGACGTTGACCAGGTACGCGTCGTCGTCCATCGCGGCGAGTTCGTCGGGGCCGACCAGCCCTCGGGTCGCGTCGGTCAGCGGCACCGCGAGGACGACGAACCGCGCGTCGGCGACGGCGGCGTGGAGTTCGTCGACGGTGTACACCCGGTCGACGCCCGGTTCGGGCAGCGGGTCCCGGCGGACGCCGTCCACGTCGAGGCCGAGCCCGGTGAGCCGGTCGACGATTCCCCGGCCGAGGCCGCCGAGACCGACGACACAGGCCCGCTCGCCCGCGACGGTCCAGGCCTCGTCCCAGTCGGGCCGGTCCCACTCGGTGGCCGTCTGGCTCGCGGCGTGCTCGTGGATGCGCCGCGCGAGCGCGAGGACGAACCCCGCGACCGTCTCGCCGACTGCGTCGCCGTGGATCCCGGTGCTGTTCGTCAGGACGACGCCCGCCTCGCGGAACCGCTCACGGGGAAAGCGGTCGACGCCGGCCTGGATCGAGTGAACCCACCGCAGGTCGAGGAACGGCTCCCGGTGTTCGAGCGTGACGACGGCGTCGCAGTCGGCCAGCGAACCCGGAGCGCCGTCGACCGCGCGGATCTCGACGGTCGTCTCGTCGGTCGCGTCGGCGAGTCGGTCGACCAGTCGCTCCGGCGGGAACACCGCCGCGACCGACTCGTCGACGCCGATCCGGTCGAGTCGCATGAGCGCGGGTACGCGACGCTCGTCGGTAACTGTTGGGTCGAACCGCAGTCGGAACCGACCGCCCGGACCGCGCTACCGGATGGGTCCGTCGAACAGCGTCCGCTCGGGGTCGGAGCCGTGGCGGGCCATCACGACCGTGTTGTGAGCGTCCTCGCGCACGTCGGCCGCGGTCGACCCGAAGATGAGTCGGCGGAGCCGTCCGCTGGCCGGAGCGCCGATCACGGTCACGTCGTGGTACTCCGACTCGTCGACGATGGCGTCGGCCACGCCGTCCGCCTCGACGACGCGGGTGTCGACTTCGACGCCGGCCGCGCGGTCGCGGGCCGCTTCGAGGAGGGCCTCGGGGTCGGCGACGGACTCGTCGGCGTCGCCGGTCTCGACGTGGACGAGTTCGAGCCACGCGTCGTTGGCGCGGGCGACCGCCGCCGCGGCGTCGACCGCCGCACCGGAGTGGGGACCGTCGGCGACCGGCACGAGGAGCGACGCGACCGACGCCAGCGGCGCCCGGTCGTTGACGACGACGGTGTCGCCGGCTATCCGTCCCGCGAGTTTCGATTCGCGGCGCTCCGTGACCTCGTCGCCGAGGACGACGACCCCGCCGTCGTGGGTGTCGGCACCGGCGACGATACCCTCCAGCACGCCCGATCCCGGCAGCGGGACGCCCTGAACGCGAACGTCCAGCGCGCAGTCGGTCTGGGCCCTGAAGACCGTCTTCGCGAGATCGCGACTCGCGTCGAAGGAGGGCTCGCCGGTCGCGTCGTCGAGGTGGCCGACGACCAGCTCGGCATCGGCGCCCTGAGCGACGCTGGCTCCGATGTGGACCACGGTCTCCGACTCCGACCCGAACACCGGGTAGAGCACGCGCCGAGACGACGGCTCGCTCGTCTGGGCCCACTCCGAGCTGGCTGGCCGATCGGTCATTGCCTGCCGTTCCAGATAGAGGCATATATCAGTTCTCATCTAGCTTTCCCGCAATACTTCCCACCAGATTCTACGCTATCGCCAGAAGAGTTGTTATTCTCACAAGACCGGGGAACGGACCCGAAGTCAGACCGGACGCGGGCCCGCGATGGAGACGGCGGTCGTGGGGCGACTGGCGAGCGACGGGGGCCCGACCGCTGGCGGTCACCTCGACCCGAAACAGTTTGGGCCGGGCCGCGGTAGACGGTCGTATGGGCTACCGGCTGGACGAGATAGACAAGCGGGTCCTCTATCACCTGGCGCGAGACGCCCGGAACACGTCAGCGCCGGACGTGGCTGACGAGGTCAACGTCTCTCCGGGGACGATCCGCAACCGCATCGCGCAGTTGGAGGAACGGGGGATCGTCGAGGGGTACCACGCCGACATCGATTACGAGCGCGCGGAGGGCATGCTGACGAACCGGTTCAAGTGTACGACCGGGGCGGCCGACCGCGGGAAACTCGCCAAGCGGGTGCTGCAGATCCCCGGCGTGGTCAACGTCCGCGAGATCATGACCGGCAGGGACGACCTGGAGGTCGTGGCGGTGGGCCACGACACGGAGGACCTGACCCGCATCGGCGACGCCATCCTCGAACTCGGCGTCGACATCGAGGATCAGGACATCGTCAAGCGCGAGCACTTCAGTCCCTACCGGCCCTACGGACCGGCAGACACCCGACCGGCGCCCTCGATCACCGACTTCATGAGCCTCACCGGCGACGCCGAAGTCGTCGAGTTGACCGTCGACGAGGACGCGCCGATCACCGGGCGCTCGCTCCGGGAGGCGAACGCCGACGAACTGCTCGACGAGGGCCTGCTCGTCGTCGCCATCGAGCGCGACGGCGACGTGGTGACTCCCCACGGCGAGACGACCATCGAAGCGGGCGACCTCGTGACCGTCTTCGTCCGGAGCGGCCGGGGCGATCGCCTCGAATCCGCGTTCGCCGCCCGCGAGCGGTGAATCGCTGGGGCGAACCCGTCAGTCGGCCCTGCTCCGCGACCGCTCACGACCCGGTCGGCAACCGCCCGGCCCGGGCGAGCGCGAACATCCCGACCGCGACGAGTCCGACCAGCACCGCGTACCCGCGAAGACGCCGTCGTAGGGGATGCCGAACTGGTAGAACGCGCCGACGGCGACGCCGCCGGGGGCCTGCATCAGCATCATGACGGCGCTGTAGCCCGAGTAGGCGCTGGCGCGGTTCTCGTCGGGCAGCGAGTCCAGCAGGTAGGCGTCGGCGACCGGGAACAGGCCGTGGATGATCAGACTCATCACGATAGAGACGGCGGCGACGGCGGCCCACGAGGAGACGAGCGTGAGCGCGAACAGGGCGACGACGAACCCGCCGAGGACCCCCAGCAGGACGGGGAGGTAGTCGAAGCGGTCGGCCAGGCGCCCGGCGACGACGAACGACGGGACGCCGGCGGCGAAGGTGATCGTCAGCAAGGTGTTGGCCGGACCGGCCTCGAAGCCCTTCGCGCCGAGGTAGGTGACGTAGAAGTTGAACACGCCCTGCCAGACGAAGCCGGTGACGCCGACGAAGACGACGCCGGCGGCGACGAGGTGCCACTGGGCGCGGATCGCGCCCAGCAGGTCGCGGTCGTCGACGCCGGCGTCGGGGAGGTCGGCCCGGCGGGCCGCGAGGACGAAGACGACGGTGACGACGACCGCGAGGACGGCCAGCGCGCGAAAGGAGAGCCGCCAGGAGCCCCTGGCGATGGCGACCGAGACGAGGAACGGAGCGGTGACGGCGGCGATCTGCGAGGACATCCCGCGGAGCCCGACCGCGAGGCCGACCCGCTGGGGGTAGAGTTCGCTGACGAGTGGGTTGGCGGCGATGAAGAACACGCCCGAGGCGAGGCCGACGAGCAGCGCGCCGGCGACGGTGACGCGAATCGACGGCGAGAACGCCGTGAACGCGGCCGCGGCGGCGAGGAAGACGCCCATCCCGGTGAGGACGCGGTGGCGCGAGACGACGGTGAGCAGATAGCCCGTCGGCAGCCGCGGGAGCGCGCTGCCGACCCAGACGGCGGTGGCGGCCAGGCCCGCGGTGGCCGGGCTGACCCCCGTGCGGATGAAGTAGTCGACCAGCGGGGCGAAGGCGATCCGGCCGAAGTTCACCAGGAAGGAGAAGGCGCAGATGGAGACGAACACGCCGGCGCGGCCGCGGGGCTTCGCTCCGGTCGTCGCGGTCGCGCCCGAACCCTCGCTGGTGGTCACGGTCTCCGGTCGCGGCCGCTGTCGGTTTAACCCCCCGCTCGCGGCCAAAGGTTCCCGTTTGCGGTGCGGTCACAGTGGGCGACCGTCGCTCGCGCGGTCGGTCCGTCGGGCCGCCCGTCAGTGAAACAGCACCGTCGGCGGCCGGGCGACCGCCTCGACCGGCGTCTCGTCGTCGATACCGGGGAGGCGGATCCGCGCGACGGTGCCGCCGTCGGCCTCGACCTGAAAGGAGCCGCCGTACCGCGTGACGATCCAGTTGACCAGCCACAGCCCGAGCCCGGAGCCGTGTTCGAGCGCCGTCTCGCGACCGCTCTCGACGGCCGCCGACTCCATCGCGCCGATCCCCGGCCCGTCGTCGGTGACGGTGAGTTCGACCCAGTCCCCGTCGTCGGCGGCGGCGATCTCGACGCGCGCCTCCGGACCGTCGACCCCGTGTTCGAGCGCGTTCTCGACGAGTTCGGCGAGCGCCCGCCGGAGTTCGGCGCCGGCACAGATCCCGCGGTCAGTCTCGATTCGCTGCTCGATGCGCGCCCGGCGATCACCGTCGCGGGCGTCGTCGACGGCCCCGGCCACCAGCTCCGTGACATCGAGGCGTTCGTGGGCGGGATCGCGGCGGGCACACTCGTCCAGGTCGCGGGCCTTGTCGCTCAGTGCGACGAGCTTCTCGGCGCTGTCCTCGATCCGCGCACCGAGGTCGACCCCGCGGTCCTCGCCCCGCCGCAGCATCTCGCCGTATCCCAGGAACGGGACGATATCGTTCCTGAGGTTGTGTCTCAACACGCGGTTGAGCAGCGCTTGCAGCCGTGCGGTCCGCCTGCGCTCGGTCACGTCGTCCTGGAAGCCGAGGTAGTGCGTGACCCGCCCGGCGTCGTTCTCGATGGGGTTCAGTCGGACGCGGTTCCAGAACGGGCTCCCGTCCGCGCGGTAGTTCACGACCTCCGTCGAGACGGCCTCGTTCGCCTCGATCCCCGCCCGCAGCGTCGCGACGGCGTCGGGGTCGGTGGCCTCGCCCTGGAGGAACCGACAGTTCCGTCCGAGCATCTCCTCGGGGTCGTAGCCCGTCACGCGGCCGAACCCCTCGTTCACGTAGACGAGCGGGCGCTCGGGGTCGGTGTTGTCGACGAGCGAGATACCGGTCTCGGCCTCGTCCATCGCGCGGTTCTTGAGCCGCAGTTCCCGTTCGCGTTCCTTCCGGGCAGACACGTCGCGACCGACCCCCTGGACGCCGACGACCTCGCCGCCGTCGCGGATCGGTGTCGTGTTTACTTCGAGGGCGACGGTGCCCCCGTCGGCGTCCAGAAACGCGAGTTCCAGCCCCTCGACGGCCTCGCCGTCGAGGACCGACGAGTACGCCGCCGTCGCGTCGTCGGCCGACGACTCGTGGAGGTGGTCGGTGAACGTCGAGCCCACGAGCGCGTCGGGGTCGTACCCCAGGACGCGTTCGGCCGCGGCCGAGACGTACGTGAACCTCGCGTTCGGGTCGAGGCGGAAGATGATGTCGAAGCTGTTCTCGGCGATGCCCTCGAAGCGCCGTTTCTCCCGGGCCAATCGGTCGGCCCGCTCGCGCAGCTCCCGCTCGTGGTCGCGCCGTTCGATGGCCCGTCCGACCAGCTTCGCGAGCAGTTCGACGAACAGCTGCTCGGCCTCGGAGAACGGCGTGTCCCGGGCGGACTCGTCGGCGAAACACACCGTTCCGTAGACGCCGCGCTCGACTTCGACGCGCGCCCCGACGTACGTGCCCAGATCGAAGGTCCGGAGCGCCCGCGTCGGGACCACCGGGGACGACCCGGCGTGCTGGACGGCCAGCGACCCCTTGACCTCGACGGTCCGCTGACAGTAGGCCCGGTCGAGCGGACAGGTCTCGCCCGGTCGGATCCGGTCGTGGTCACCGACCGACTGGACGATCTCCTGTGTCCCGTCGTCGATACGCGTGAGAAAGCCCAGCCCGAGCGAGAGGTACTCCGTTCCCAGCGCGAGCGCGTCGGCTACCTGCGAGTCCACGTCGCCGGTGTCGGTAAACGCTTCGTAGAGGGATTCCCGATACCCGCTCGCGTTCATCCACTCGTCCTACGCCCGACACCGACTTAGCCCCTGTGACGCGATTTTCACGGCTGGATCTGTGAGTGCGAACGCGTGGTCGACGGTCGATCGAACGGCGGAACCGGCACCGTCCCGGGAATCACCGCAGACAGCGCGTCCGGAGGTCGCGGACCCGTTCGAGGCAGTCGGCGACGGCCGCCAGCGCGGGGCACCGCCGTTCGCGGTCGCTGTAGAGGAAGCTGACGAGGCTCACGCCGTCGACCCCCGAGAGGGGGACGGCGGGGCGCCCGTGGACGAGCTGCTGGCGCTCGTCGGCCAGATCGGCGCAGGTCGACTCCGCGTCGGCCAGTCGCTCGTCGAGGCGGCTCAGCCGCGCGGAGTCGGCGCCGTCGAGGTCGGTCACGAGGTCGTCGAGCCGGCGCTCGCAGGCGGCGAGTTCGTCGCGGACGGTCACCAGGGAGTCGCGCTCGCGTTCGAGGGCGCGGCGGAACCGCCGCCGCTCGTCGACGGCGCGGTCGGCGGCGGCGGCGAGCGCGCGGTACAGCGGGGGCGTCAGTCGGGTCCCGTCGACCACCTGCGTCGCCACGTCGGCGCCGAACTCGGCGGCGAGGTTCTCGGAGAGGGTGTCGTCGTATTCGGCCTCGAAGTGCGGGACGGCCATCACGGTCTCGCGGTAGGCCGTCCGGACCGTTCGAAGCCCGGCGCCGGTCCGCGGTTCCGACCGCGCCGCGGCGAGCGCGGGCCCGCCCCCGCCGAGTCCGGCCGACACCGCATTCCCGTCGCTCTCCGCCGGTCTCCACGGGTCGACCTTCGAGAGGCGGGCGCGGAAGCGGTCGAACGCCACCCGCTCGTCGGTGATGTACTCGATCTCTCGGTCTACGGTCCCGACGGCGTCGGCGATCCGCTCGGGTGGTGTGTCCGTCATGTGTCCCAGGCGTGGTGGTATCTGCCCGCTAGCCCGTGTAACCGGTTGCTATGTGGGGCACGTAGGGCTCCCGACGGCTATGTAGCGGCGGCCACGGCGAGGCGGGCGGGGAGATCTGTCCGCGCCGCTACCAAAACGGCGTTCAGCGAACCTTTATCCGCTCGCTCCGTCGATCCGCGTACATGACACGCCCCGACGTGGTCGCCGTCTGCGGCAGCCGCCGCGAGGGTAGTTACACCCGCCGGGCCCTCCGGGTCGCGCTCGACGCGGCCGCCGAGGCCGGCGCCGACACCGAGTTGCTCGACCTGCGGACGGTCGACCTGCCACCGTTCGACCCCGACGCCGACGAGGGCGAAACGGTGACCGAGTTCAAGCGACGCGTCCGCGCGGCCGACGCGGTGATCCTCGGCTCGCCCGTCTACCACGGCTCGTACTCGGCGACGCTGAAGGACGCGCTGGACTACTGCGGCAAAGACGAGTTCACCGACACGACCGTGGGACTGCTCGCGACCGCCGGCGGCGGCAGCTACGCGAGCACGTTCGATCATCTGCGCACCGTGGTCCGGTCGGTCCACGGCTGGACGGTCCCCACCCAGGTCGGTATCCGCGGCGCCTACGACAAGTTCGACGGCCCCGACGTGGTCGAACCCGGCCTCGAAGACCGGATCCGGAAGCTCGGCCGGGAGGTCGCCGCCAACGCGGACGTCGAGCCGGCGGCCCGCCGCGAACGGGGCGTCGCGGCCGCCGCCGACTGCGACGACTGACCCCGCCGAGCGGTGGATTCGCTCGGGCGTCCTAGATCAGGTCCAGCGTCCGGAGCGTCCGTTCGAGCTGCACTTCCTCCTCCTCGCTCATCCGCTGGAGCGGTCGCCGCATCGGACCGGGGTCGAACTCGACCTCGGGGTGCAGGTCCAGCGCGGACTTGACGCCGCCGAGATAGGGGCCCTGGTCGATGGCCTTCCACACGTCGAACACGCGGCTCTGCAGCTCGCGGGCGCGGGTCTCGTCGCCGTCGACGTACGACTCGTAGAGTTCGACCGTCATCTCCGGGAAGACGTTCGAGACGGCGCTCACGAGTCCGGTACAACCGATCTCCAGCTCGGCGAACAGCAGCGAATCGAGCCCGGCGAGGTAGGTGAGTTCGGGATGGCGGTCGATGGCCTGGCCGAGCCACGCCACGTCGCCGCTGGAGTCTTTGACGCCGACGATCCCGTCGATGGCCGCCAGCCGGTCCAGCGTGTCCAGATCGAGCTTGTTGCCCATCCGAGCGGGGAAGTGGTAGATGTACACCGGGATGTCGACGGCGTCGGTCACTTCCTCGTAGTGTTCGACGATCGCGTCGTTGTCGATCGGGTAGTAGTAGGGGATGCCGACGACGACGGCGTCGGCGCCCGCGTCCTCGGCGTCGAGCGAATAGGAGACGGTGTTCCGGGTGCTGGGCGCGCTGACGCCGGCGATCACCGGTACCTCCTCGCCCACCTCGTCGACGACGGCCTCGATGACCGCGGCCCGCTCGTCGGGCTTGAGCATCGGGAACTCCCCGTTGGTTCCCAGCGGAAAGACGCCGTGGACGCCCCGATCGACCACGAACCGCGCGTGAGCGGCCGTCGCCTCCAGCGCCAGTTCCTCCTCGTCGGTGAAGGCGGTGATCGTCGGCGGGATCACCCCGTGTATCGATACGTCGTGTGTCGGGCCTGTGTTCGCCATCTGTCGATCACTGCACGACCCGCGAATATGAAGGTGTCGCCACAGGTCAGTGCTGACACCGTTCGAGAGCGGCGAACGAGCGGTCTACACGACGGAATCCGGGTTCGGAAGGTCGGCCGTCCCGCCGGCGCGGGTGGTCGACGCGGCGGCGACGGCGTTCCCGCGTTCGAGGACCGCCGTCAGGTCGCGCTCGCCGCCGGCCAGCGCGTCGACGACGCCGGCGGTGAAGGCGTCGCCGGCCCCGGTGGTGTCGACGGCGTCGACCGCGAACCCCCCGTGAGTGGCCGCGGCGGGCCCCCAGGGGGCGTCGGCGCTCGCCCGCGCGGCCGCACCGCCCTCGCCCAGCGTCAGGAAGACGGTGTGAGGGCCGCGCTCGTGAAGCTGGGGCGCCACGGCGCCGATGTCGGCGGTGTCGCCCTCGATCCCGGCCGGGCCCAGGTCCTCGGGGGAGGCCTTGACCGCGTCGACGGCGGGGAGTATCCGGTCGACCGCTCCGGCGAAGTCGGCGTCGCCCCACAGCTCGGGGCGGGCGTTCAGGTCGAAGACGACGCGACAGCCGCGGGCGTTCGCGCGGTCGACGAGGTCGTGGACGGCCCGTCGGGCGGGGTCGCTGGCGAGGGGGACGCTGCCGACGACGACCCACTCGACGGCGTCGAGGGCGTCGTCGGGGACCCGGCCGGGCTGGAGGCGGGTGTCGGCGGTGCCGTCGCGGTAGAAGGTGAAGCGGGGGCCGCTCGTCGGGTCGCCGCTGACGAACGCGAGCGTGGTCTTGGCCGCGGGGTCGCGCTCGACGAAGCGGTCGGGGACGCCGCGGTCGGCGAGCGTCTCGGCGAGGAAGTCGCCGAACGGGTCGCTCCCGACGCGGGTCCAGAACCAGGCGGGGCGGTCGAGCTGGGCGAGCCGGACGGCGACATTGGCGGGGGCGCCGCCAGGTCGGCGGGCGAACGCCTCGGTGGCCGCGAGGGGCGTGTCGCTCTCCGGCAGGAAGTCGACGAGCGTCTCGCCGGCGACGAGGATCCGGGGCATGGCCGGAGCTACCGGGTCGACAAGGAAAAATCGCGAGGGTCGACGGCAGATCACCGCCGTCGCGGTTCGGCGAGCCTGTGCGCGACCGCCGAGGGGCCCGTCACTCGGGCGGTTCGTAGTCGGTGTCGGTGCTGGCCTGCGTGAGGCCGGTCAGGGTGGTGCCGATCGGCATGTTGACGTTGCGGGCGTAGTCGAGGGCGCGGGCGCCGTCGCCCGGCCACTCGAAGTCCCGGACGTTGCCCCACGTCCCGGACAGCGACTGGGCGAACACGAAGTCGGGGAGGTAGTAGTTGTAGTACTGCGCGCAGGTGCGGTACAGCTCCAGGACCTCTTCCTGGGACGCGCCGGGCTCGCGGATCGCCTGGACGACCTCGAACATGTCGACCTCGCGGCCGTTCTCCAGGTCGGGGTTGATGCCGGCCTCGTCGGGGGCCTCGATGGAGCCGACCTCCTCGGGGAGCTGGACGTGGACGGGCTTGTTCTGGGTGTCGCGGTCGTCCTCCTCGGTGAGCCGGAAGACGCTGCCGGCGGTGGGACTGCCGCCCAGCAGCGCCTCGCCCCACCAGGCGCCGCGGTCGTTGTACTTGCCGAAGATGGTGGCGGTGTCCGACCAGAAGATCGACGTGTCGTAGTTCAGCCCGCTGCCTTCCGGGTTGAGGCTGTCCGACCACGACGAGAAGCCGGGCGTCGAGAAGTTGACGCCGAAGCCCCAGTTGGCGAGGTTCGCCCGGATGGTCTGGGCGGCCTGGACGTAGCTGCTGTTGCCCGACTGGGCCGTGAGGTCGATCGTCGCGGCGTTGCCGTTGGGGTCGACCCACTGGCCGCCCTGCTTGCTGTACCCCGCGTTGCGCATGTACTGGTTCGCGTTCTCGAGGTTCTGCTCCCGGGAGTAGGTGTGGAGGCTGTCCAGGAACTCCTCGGAGAAGGTCGCCTCGTTCTCCGAGTCCATCAGGAACGTGTCGTAGGAGGTGGTCTGGCCGGTCTCCTCGCCGAAGCCGTTGGCGACGACGGCGTTCCAGTTGACCGCCTCGACCAAGGCGCGGCGCACCCACAGCCGCTGGAGGTGCGGGTTGTGCCAGTTCATCAGCCACTGGGTGCCCAGCGTGGCGTTGAGCCACCGCGTCAGCTCCTGCATGTGGTCGGGGAGCATCTCGCGGTTGAAGTCCGAACTCGGCGTGACGGCGCCGCCGTTGAAGTCGAGCGAGCCGTTCGACGCGAGCGTCTGGCGCCGGCTCGCGTCCGCCCAGAAGATCTCGACGTTCTCGACGTTGGTGTGGCCGGCGTTGGGGTGGTCGTCGTTCTTCCGGAGGACCATCGACTCCGAGCCCACGTCGTCCATGGTCTCGAGGGCGTACATCCCCGACCCCCAGCCCTCGCCTTCCTCCATGGCGATGCGCTGCAGCGAGACGCGGTCGCTCGCCAGGTCGTCGTTGATCGACGAGACCTCGTCGGCCGAGGAGGCGTCCTGGAACTGCTCGAAGTACGGGTCCGTGAAGTCCGTGTGTAGCGGCGGATTGAACAGCAGGCCCTTGGCCGTGGCCTCGATGATGGGCTTGGCGACGGGGTTGGGGTCCTGTTCGGGGACCGTCCCCTTGTCGAACCAGCCGTGGCGGGTCCACTGGTCCTCGGCCTCCTCGTTGAACGTGGCGCCCTCGGTGTACTTGTTGCCGTTGAAGAACCAGGCGGTGTGGTTGTGCTGGACCAGCGTCGGGGCGTCGTACGGGTCGCCGTTCCAGAACGAGGCCCGGTCGTCGAGGTGGTGGCGCCAGTCGTAGGGCTCCTCGACGGTCCACTCCTCGATCCACGTCATCAGCTCGACCTCCTCGTGGTCGGGCTTGTGCGGGGTCGGTACCGTCGTCCCGCTGTAGGCGTTGGTCTTCGTGTGGACGTTGTTGAGCCCGTTCAGCTCGGACATCCACTCGTCGCCGTAGGTGTTGTCCTGGGGCGTCCAGGGGTTCCAGTTGAACACGTCCGGCGAGTTGTTGACCGCCACCCGGATCGTGTCGGTGACCGCCTGTCGGTCCGTGGCGGTCTCGCTCCCACCGTCGTCCGATTGCGTCGGCGTCGCGTCGTCCACGTCTCCCCCGGCGTCGGTCTGGGTATCCTCGCTCCCACCGCCACCGTCGGTCGGCGTGCCCTCGCCGCTCCCACTCGGGCATCCCGCCAGGCCCGCCGCGCCCAGGCCGGCGAGTATCTGTGCGTACTGTCGACGTGACAGGTCCGAACCACTGCCAGTGTGATCGCGTGGCATACCACATTCCTCCATCGACTGGTATATAATATTTATCCATGTTATCACCGCAGATTCCACCGTCCTAAATCCGAACGCGGGAGAATACGCTACAAATGCACTATCGGGGCCGTTGAGACGACCACTTATATCACGATATCGGCGGCGATTCTGTTTGGTTATGAAGAACACACCACGTGTCGGGCTTCGGACAGTCGCGTCGGACGGGGCGACCACCGCCGTCCCGCGGTGAGGGCCGTGTCCGTTCGATCGGTCGCCCGGTCGAAGGACCGTGTGGCGGCGGCCGACGGCCGGTTCGACCGCTCGGACCCACCGGACCGAAGTTCCCCTCCGGCGAACGGCCGCGATCCGTTCCACTATGAGTGGAACAGTAGCACCGGCGAACGGTGTGCGCTCTACCCCACGTGTGGCCCAGCGGGCGTCGATACGCCCGTTTTGGAGCGGTTCAACAGTAGTAGATCGAAGCGACCCGGCTCGGGCCGGGGCGTGCGACGGACACACCCATGTCGGTCCGACCGGAACGGCGGGGCATGGGAACGACCGACTTCGACTTCGCGGGCGAGACGGTGCTCGTCACGGGCGGCAGTTCCGGCATCGGCCGGGCGCTCGCGCGAGCGTTCGCCGACGCCGGCGCGGCCGTCGTCGTCGCCGACCGGCGCGAACGACCGCGGGACGACGACGCGACCGTCCCGACCCGCGAGGCGATCGAGCGCGACGGCGGCCGCGCCGAGTTCGTCGAGACGGACGTGTCCGACCCGGCGCAGGTCGAGACGGCCGTCGGAGCGGCCCGCGAACTGGGCGGCGTCGACGTGATGGTCAACAACGCCGGGGTCCACCTGACCGAATCGGTGCTTTCCATCGACCCCGAGCGGTTCGAGCGCCTCCACGCGGTCAACGTCCGCGGCTGCCTGTTCGGCTGTCAGGCCGCCGCCCGCGACATGCGCGAGCGGGGCGTCGAGGGCACTGTCCTGAACGTGTCCTCCATCTCGGCGACGATGGCCAAACCCGAGCAGATCGGCTACGAGTCGACGAAGGGCGCGATCCGGATGATCACCCGCAGCGCCGCGCTCGAACTCGCGCCCGACGTCAGGGTCAACGCGGTCGCGCCCGGGCGGACGGCCACCGCGTTCGGGGACAGTTCGGCCGCCGACAAGCGCCGGTCGGTCGCTGCGGGCGACCTGCTGAAACCGATCCCGATGGAGCGGGCGGGGACCGTCGACGACGTGACCGGCGCCGCTCTCTTCCTGGCCAGCGACGCCGCCGGCTACGTCACCGGCGAGACCGTCCACGTCGACGGCGGCTACCAGGTGATCTGAGCGCGACCGCGGACGACGACCGTCCGCCGGCCGGCAACGCCGGGCGCGAACGGTTACGAGTCGTCGGATGCCGGTGCGTCTTCGGGCCCGGTGACGCCGTCGAGATACGCGAAGAAGGCCTTCTTGCGGGGCGTATTGGCGTCCCAGCGCACCGGCGGCGACTGGTAGCCGTGCCAGTAGTCGTTCGCGCCGGGGTCGAAGTACCCCCACGACGCGCCGGCCTCGATCGCGGCGTCGAGGTTCGAGTCCGAGCCGAACGCGAAGTGGTCGTCCTCGTTGAAGACGACGGGCATCGGTTCGTAGGAGGGGCGGTCGCGGACCTCGGCGACCATCTCGCGGATGCGGTCCGGGTCGTCGACGCCGTTGCCGTGCAGCAGGGCGAAATCGGCGGCCGCGACCACGTCGTCCGGCGGGACGACGCCGCCGCTGGTACTGACGCCGACGGGGTAGCGGTAGCCGTCCCGTTCGATCCCCTGCACGCGCTCGATCAGCTCCGTCACCCGCTCGACGTCGACGATGTCGTGGTCGTAGTGGATGTCGCACTCGTTGGCGACTTCGACCAGGACGTTCGTGTACTCCCGGTCGAGCAGCCACTCGAGGGCCTCGTCGACGGCGCGCTGTACCGCGGCCTCGTCTTCCAGCACCCCGTCCTGGCCGAAGTAGAACAGCCCGAGGATCACGACCAGTCCCAGGTCGTCGGCGCGGTCGAGGACGCGCTCGACGCGGGCCATCCACTCGGGCTTCAGCGACCCGTCGGGCCGGAACGCCGAGACGGTCCACGGCTGGGTCTCCGAGTACCCCTCCGGACTGCCACACTGGAGGTTCGCGGCGATCGCGCGCAGGCCGCGGTCCCGATAGGCGGGCAGCGCCGCGCAGAACTCGGAGACGTTGCGCTCGGGGTCCCACTCCCCGGTGTCGGGGTAGGCCCAGTTCTCGCGCGTCTCCGGATTCCCGTCGTCGAACCACGCGTGGACGACGCGGGCGTTGAACAGCCGTCCCTCGATCGGGACTCCCTCGTGGCTCCGTCCCTCGTAGGTCGGGCGGCCGTCGATCGTGAATCGCTCGCCGTCGATACCGACGCGAGTCGATCGGTCGCTGCCGAACACGCCTCCAGTAGCGCGACCCGCCGACAAACCGTTTCGGGTGGGAGTGGACTCCGCCCCGACCGCGACGGAGCGCCGTCGCAGCGACTCACTCCGACAGCAGCGACAGGAACTCCGGGGGCACGCGCTCGGTCGTGTAGGTCGCCCGGCCGCGGCGGGTGATCTCGCGGCCCTCGGCGGTCATCCGGGCGGCGTCGACTTCGAACAGGACCGGCTCGGCCGCGTGCCGCGCGCCGACGCGGCGAGCCTCCGCGACGGTGCCCGAGAGGTGAACCAGCTGGCGCGACATCGGTTTCAGGCCCTCCGCGCGGATGGCGTCGACGTCGTCGGGCGCGGTGCCGTGGTAGAGCGTGTCCGGGACCGGACCGTCGCCCGAGTCGAGATCCACGTCCACCGAGTGGCCGTAGGCCGCGCGGACGCGGTCGCCCGGTTCGTCCACCCGTGTGGTTCCGCCCGCCCGGGCCCCGCCGGTGCGCTCGAAGCGGCCGTTCGGGTCGGTCGCGACGACCGCGGCGACGGCCTCGCGGTCCCCCCAGTCGTACTGCCGTTCGGCCGCGGCGACCAGGTCGTCGAAAGGCGTCCAGCCCGCCCCGTCCAGGGACAGGCCCGCGTCGTCGGGGAAGTGCCGGAGCGCGCCCGACAGGTACTTCGAGAGCCGGCGGCGACGCTCGCCGTCGAGGACCGCGCGGCCGGCGCCGTCGCAGACCGGACAGCTCTCGGCCTCGAAGAACCCGTGGTCGTCGCAGACCCGAACGTCGGTCATCGGGCTCGGGTTCGGCGCTCGACGGGAAAAGACGCTCGCCGGCGACCGGCGACGTGGGACGACACCTCGACGTGGGGGCCGCTGGCACGCCGCACTGGCGTTCACGACCGGACGGTTTTTCACTCCGATCCCGCTAGGTGACTTCGCAATGGGCTTCGGGAGCTACGACGAATCCGAACAGGAGAACCAGAGCGGGGACGCCGACTACGACGAGGACGACGCGGTCAACGTCCACGAACACGACCACGAGGGGGAGGTCTCCGTCGAGGGCGCCGACGAGGCCGACGAGCTCCTCGACCGCCTGCAGGACATGAAGTAGGGGCCGAGTACCGACCCCGTCCGACCGCGCCCGTCAGTGCGTGGGCGCGTACGCGTCCGAGAGGACGTTCAACGCGACGACGCCGGCGACGACGAGGGCCATCCCGACGACTCCGGCCGCGTCGAGATTTTCTTCGAAGACGACCACACCGACCAGCGCCGTCGCCACGATACCGGCGCCGGCCCACGTGGCGTAGACCAGCCCGACGGGCAGTTCCTCCAGCGTCAGCCCGAGCAGGTAGAACGACCCGACGTAGCCGACGACCACGACGACAGTCGGCAGTAGCTCCGAGAAGCCGTCGCTGGCCTTCAACGCGGTCGTCCCCGTCACCTCGGCGGCGATGGCGAGCGCGAGCGTCAGGTACGGATGCATGGACGGGGCGAGCCCCGCGACCGGAAAGTCGGTTGTCGAACCAGTCGCCACTTTCCGTCCGTTTCCGGGTACTTTAGTCGGTTCCGCGCCCACCGCCGGGTATGTCGGACCTGGGGGAACTGGGGCTGTCGAGCTACGAGGAGAAGGTCTACCGGACGCTGCTGTCGCTCGGGTCGGCGACCGCCCAGGCGGTCTCCGAGGCGAGCGGCGTCCCGATGGGCCGGATCTACGACGTGCTGAACGGCCTCGACGCCCGCGACATCGTGACCGCCCAGTCGACCGAGCCGACGCGGTACGCGGCGGTCGACCCGGAGACGGCGGTCGACAGACTGCTCGCGGAGCGCCGGCGGGAACTCGACGCCCGCGCGGCGCGCTACGAGTCGATCGCCGAGGGTATCGGGCCGGAACTGGCGGCGACGACGCCGGCCGAGAGTCGCTTCTGGACGGCGCCGCTTGGCAGCGACGCCGCCGTCTCGCTGGAGCGGGACCTGTTCGCGACGGCGGGCGAGACGGTCCGCTCGGCGATGAGCTACCCGTACGCCGCGGCGCCGTGGGACCGGTACGAGCCGGAGGTCGCCCCCTTCTACGAGGCGGTCGACGAGGGGGCCGAGGTGCGGCTGCTCGGTCACGCCGCGATGCTCGACGCGGCGCCGCCCGCGGCGCTCGATCGCGTGGCCGACCCGTCGGCGAACGTCTCCGTGCGCGTCACGACCGACCTGGAGACGACCTTCGACGTGGTCGACGGGAACGAACTGACCTTCCACGTCCCGCACCCGACCGAGCGCGGCGAGCGCCTGGGCGTGATCCACGTCCGCGACGAGTCGATGGCCGGTCGGCTGGTCGAGGTGTTCGACCGCGCGTGGGAGCGGGCGGCGCCGCTGTCTGCCGTCGTCGAAGGCGAAGCCCCGGTCGAGGAGTGAGCGAAGGCGTCCGGGACGGGTCGCTGGCGGCCGCCGCCTCGTCGACGTCACCACATACTTGATGCTGGACCGACTAGTTCGGAGCGATGTCGGTTCCGGACGAGGTCGACCTCTCGGGCGGCCGCAAGCGCGTCTATCGGTTCGTCGACCGCCACGGTCCGGTCGACCCCAGCGAGGTCGCCGAGACCGTCGGCGTCGACCCCGAGTCCTTCCAGCACCACCTCTCGATACTGAAGCGCGACGACCTCGTCGAGGTCGATTCCGAGGGACGACTGCAGGCGCGGCTCCAGTCGGGCGAGGCCGAGGAGTTCGCGGAGGCGGGCGTCGCCTACACGATCCGGCCGGCCCTGCCGGCGGACTTCTCGGGCGTCGTCGGCGTCATCCGCGAGGTCACCGAGGGCGGACGGTACATCACCGCCGAGACCGTCGGCGAGGAGATCGCCTACGAGGAGACGCTCGCGCGGCGCACGCCGACGGAGTGTCGCGTCGTCTTCGTCGCGACCGTCGCCGAGGAGGTCGTCGGCTGGTGTCACGTCCGCGGCCAGGAGCAGGCCAAACTCCGCGGTACCGCCGAGTGCACCCTGGGCGTGCTGGAGGGGTATCGCCGCCACGGCATCGGTAGCCACCTCCTCCGGCGCGGCGTCGAGTGGGCCGCTTCGCGGGGCTGTCGGAAGGTGTACAACAGCCTGCCGGCCACGAACGACGCGGCCATCGACTTCCTCGAACGCAACGGCTGGCGCATCGAGGCCGTCCGCGAGGACCACTACGAGATCGACGGCGAACTCGTCGCCGAGGTGATGCTCGCCCACCGACTGGACGGGTGAGGGCGGTGGGGGAGCGGTCGCCCGCCGCTCACTCGTCCCACTCGTCGCTCGACCACGCGTCCTCGCTGTCCTCGACCGAGGACTCGCCCGCTCTGGGGAGCACTCGTGAGAGAACCACGTACTCCGCCATCGCCAGCGCGAGCGCGGCCGCGACCGGGAGGAGGAGGGTCTCGAAGACGAACAGCAGCGCCAGGACGACGATCCCGCTCCCCGACAGCGCGTAGCCCGCGGCGCCCGGGTGGAAGCTCCGGGCGAGGTTCTGGTGAGCGTCGCGGACGTAGCTCTCGTCGGCCCGTCGGATGGTGTAGGGCACCGTGTAGAAGATGCCGACGCCGGAGAGCGCGCCGACGAGGGCGCCGACGGCGATCCGGTCGAAGAGGAGGACGGTCACGTACGCGAGCATCCCGAAGGTGAGGACCCCGGCCGCGCCGCCGACCAGTCCGGGGGATATCGGGACCTCGTCCATCGTCGTCTCTGACATGTCCGAGCCGTCGCGCTCCTGGAGAATAAACGGTGGGGCCGGCGCGCCGGCGCGCCGGCGTCGGTCGCTCCCTCACCCGGTTCGGAAGGAGAGGTCGAGCGTCGGCGCCGAGTGGGTCAGCGACCCCATCGAGATCACGTCGACGCCGGTCGCCGCGTAGTCGGGCACGGTCTCGACGGTGATCCCGCCCGAGGCCTCGGCGAGCACCTCGCGACCGAGGTCGGCGGCGGCCGCCCGGAGCAGGTCGACCGCCTCTGCGGTGGTTCCGGGGTCCATGTTGTCCAGCAGGACGATGTCCGCCCCCGCCTCGGCGGCCCGCGGGGCCTGCTCGGGCGTCTCGACCTCGACCTCGATCTTCGTCGCGAACGACGCCCGTTCGCGGAAGTGTTCGACGGCCGATTCGAGGCCCATCTCGGCGACGTGGTTGTCCTTGACCATGACCATGTGCGAGAGGTCCAGCCGGTGGGTGTCGCCGCCGCCGGCGACGACCGCGCGCTTCTCGACCCCGCGCAGGCCGGGGGTGGTCTTGCGGGTGCCGGCGACGCGCACGTCGGCGCCGTCCGGGGCGCCCTCGCGGCTCGCGGTTTCACCGCTCGCGTCTTCCGAGGTCTCCCGTCGGTCGACCTCGCGGGCCGCGTCCACCGCGCGGCGGGTCTTCGTCGCGATTCCCGAGGCGTGGCCCGCGATGTTGACGGCGACGCGCTCGCCGCGCAGGACCTCGCGGGCCGGTCCATCGACCTCGAGGACGGCGTCGCCGGCGTCGATCCGGTCGCCGGCCGCCGCGCTGTCGACGATATCGACGCCGAGATACTCGAAGACGGCGCGAGCGGCCTCCAGGCCGGCGACGACGCCGCCCTCCTTGGCGACGAGCCGACCAGTGGTCTCGCCGGGGACCTGATTCGTCACGTCGTGGTGGCCCACGTCCTCGCGGAGCCACTGTTCGATCTTGGAGTCGGGGATCATTTGCGTCGAACGCTCCCGTTCAGTCCGCCTGCGATTTCGCCGGTTCCTCGACGAGGTTGTGCGTCCCCACCGATCGCTCGTTCTCGGCGGCGGCCCGCGTGACGAGCAGCGCCGTCACCGAGGCGTGGCGGAGTTCGTACAGCGACCGCGCCGTGCGCGTGCGGACGTAGGCGTCGACCTCGCCCTTCAGCCGGCGTAGCACCGCCTGGGCGCGGCCCAGGTCGTCGGGGTCCCGTCGAAGGCCGACGTACTCGTCCATCACGCGACGCAGGCGGTGGAACTTCTCGCCGGCGAAGTTCTCGGGGAGCGCGGGGTCGCGGTCGAGCAGTTCGGGCGCCTCGACGATCTCGGGATCGTACTCGGACGCGTCTTCGCCCGCCCGGAGCCCCCAGACGAGGCCCTCTAGCAGGGACGTGGAGGCCAGCCGATTCGCGCCGTGGACGCCGGTGCGGGAGCACTCGCCGACGGCGTAGAGCCGGTCGAGCGACGCCCGGCCGTGCGTGTCGACGTCGACGCCGCCACAGAGGAAGTGCTCGGCGGGACCGACCGGGATACCGGACCCCCAGTCGACGCCGCGTTCCTCGCACTTCTCGACGAGGTCGGGGAACTCCCCCACGAAGTCCAGCGGGCTCACGTCGAGGACGACCTCGCCCGTCGCCTCGCGCTCGTTCTGGACGGCCCGGGCGACCACGTCTCGGGGCGCGAGTTCGGCGTCGGCGTGGTAGTCGGGCATGAAGCGCTCGCCCTCCGCGTTCAGGAGGTGGGCGCCCTCGCCGCGGACGGCCTCGCTGACGAGGAACGGGCCGTCACCTTCCTCGTCACTGCCAGGGTACACTGTCGGGTGAAACTGCACGTACTCCATGTCTTCCACGTCCGCGCCCGCGAGCGCGGCCATGGCGACCCCGTCGCCGGTCGAGCCGTCGGGGTTGGTCGAGTGGGGGTACAGATCGCCGATGCCGCCGGTCGCCAGCACCGTCGCGCCGGCGAAGGTGGGCGTGACCTCGCCCCCGTGTTCCAGCAGCGCGCCGTGAATCCGTCCCTCGTGGGAGACGAGTTCGAGCGCCGCGGTGTCGTCGCGGACGGTCACGTCGTCGTGCCCGTCGAGGTAGTTGAGGAACGGGACGTGGATCGCTTTCCCGGTCGAAGCGTCGACGTGGAGGATCCGGGGTTCGTCGTGGGCGGCCTCGCGGCCGAAGTCGAAGTCGCCGGCGTCTCCACCGGAGCCGTCGTCGCCGCTCGTGTCGAACTCGACCCCGAGCGTGTCGACGAGCACGTCCGAGACGGCGTCGTTGGCCTCGTCGACGAGCACGTCGACCGCTTGGGGGTCGGCCGTGTCGGCGCTGGCGGTCAAGATGTCTTCCTTGAACTGGTCGGGGTCGTCGCGGGAGACGGCGATGCCACCCTGGGCCCACCACGAAGACGCCCCTTCCGGTCGCGCGGCCTTCGTCGCGACGGTCACGTCGGCGCCTTCCCGGGCCGCGCCGAGCGCGGCCGCGAGTCCGGCGATGCCCGACCCGACCACGAGCACGTCGGTCGTCCGGTAGTCGTCGTAATCTTCGAGCTCCTCGGTCCCCGACATCGTTAGATCTCCAGCATGCGGTCGAGGGCGACCTGCGCGAGTTCCTTCTCCTCCGGTGCGACCTCGATGACGTTGCGCTCGCGGCCCTCGACGAGTTCTTCGAGCACCCACGTCAGGTAGTTCGGGTCGATCTGGCGCATCGCGTTGCAGTCCATGCAGGCGTCGCCACAGAGGGGCAGGACCTCTACTTCGGGGTGCCAGCGGTCGAGGTGCTTGGCGAGGTGGATCTCCGTGCCGATGGCCCAGGCGTCGCCCGGTTCCGCTTGCTCGACCGTCTCGCAGATGGTCGACGTGGAGCCGACCACGTCCGCCGCTTCGACGACCTCGCGGCGACACTCGGGGTGGACGACCACGTTCCCGTCGGGGCGCCGTTCGCGCAGGTCCTCGACGTGGCTCTCGCGGAAGCGCTCGTGGACCTGGCAGTAACCGTCCCAGAGGACGATATCGTTCTCGACGACCTCGCTCGCGTCCTTGCCCTCCGGGTCCCACGGGTCCCACTCGGCGATCTCGTCTTCCATTCCTAACCTGTGGGCCGTGTTCTCCCCGAGGTGCTTGTCGGGGAGGAACAGCACCTTATCGCCCTTCTCGAAGGCGTACTCGAAGGCCTTGTGGGCGTTCGAGGAGGTGCACACGAGCCCGCCCTGCTCGGCGCAGAAGGCCTTGAGGTCCGCGTAGCTGTTCATGTAGGTGATCGGGATGATCTCTTCGTCGGGCGCGGCGCCGGTGATCTCGGCCCACGCGGCGTCGACCTGCAGCGCCTCGGCCATCCCGGCCATCGGACAGGAGGCCTCCATGCTCGGGAGGATGACGCTCTGGGAGTCGTCGGTGATGATGTCGGCGGACTCGGCCATGAACGTCACGCCGCCGAAGACGACGTAGTCGGCGTCGGCGTCGGCGGCCTCCTTGCTGAGCTGGTAGGAGTCACCGACGAAGTCGGCGTGTTCGACGATCTCCCGCCGCTGGTAGTTGTGGCCGAGGATCACCACGTCGTCGCCGAGTTCCGCCAGCGCGGCCTCGATGCGCTCGGTCCGTTCGGCCTCCGCCAACTCGCGGTAGGCCGGCGGCAGCTGTTCCAGGTTGTCGTACTTGAAGAGACTCAGGTCGGTCTCGAACTGCGCTGTTTCCATTTCCGGCACGAGGTATCACTTGGGTTGCCGATTCTATGGACCACCGTATTGAAAAAGTTTTGTCTTCAATACCTCCGACCGGTGGCTCGTTCGGTTGGGTCGGCCGGTTCGACGAGGTATCGGAGACAGTTTCCGGGATTGTTTATTCGTGCTATACGTTACCACAGCACGGTATCGGGAGAGAATACGGGGCGGATGTGGCGCGAAGGGTGAAGACGCGTTTCAGACGATCTGCTCGCCGTCGTCGTCGTAGACTGCGATGGCGTCGACGGGGCAGGAACGGGCGGCGAACTTCGCGTCGAGTTCGGCGTTCTCGGGCACCTCGCGGACGAAGACGCCGTCGTCGCGTTCCTCGCCGTCGACGAGGACGGCCTTCCCGGCGTCGCTGTCGCGTTCGAAGCCGTCCCACTCGGCGACGCACTGGAACATCCCGATACAGGTGTCGCGGTCGTACTCGATGCGCATAGCGAGGGTTTGCCGGCGACCGGCATAGGGATGGCGGGATGCGAGGACGGTCGCCGGTTCGAACCCGGCCCAACAGTTTTTGGGTCGCCGGCGCCCATCTCTGCCGATGACCGACGCGGCCGTCACTCCCGCAGACGCCCGTCGCGCGGTCGCCGACGCGGTCCCCGACGAGCGGGTCCGTTCGACCGCTCGCATCGAGAGTGGGACGAACACCCTCTACCGCGTCGAGACCGACGCGAGGGGATACGTGGTCAAGTTCAGCACGTTCGTCGGCCCGGAGATCACGGCCGCCGAGGTCGCGGTGTATCGGCGCCTCGCCGATACCGACCTACCGGTCCCGCGAGTGGTCGCTGCGACGCTCGACCCCGCCGAGGGCCCGGCGTACTTCGTCACGGCGGCGCTTCCCGGCGGCCCGCCGACGGGCGTGTCGCCGGCGCTCGCCCGGCGGATGGGGCGGACGCTTCGTCTGTTCTCGTCCGTCTCAGCCGATATCGACGGGTACGGCCGGCTCGAACACACGCCCGGGACGACGACGCCGCTCACCGGGTCGGCCGACACCTGGCGCGAGTACGTCGACTGGTCCGTCGAGATGCTGCTGTCGAAGCCCAGCGACAGGGTACGCGACCTCGTCGAGCCCGTGCGCGGCGTCGTCGACCGCACCCTCGACGCGGTCCCGCGACAGCCCGACCCCGCGATCGTCCCCGACGACTACCGGCCGGCGAACCTCCACGTCGCCGACGGCGAGGTCGTGGGCGTACTGGACCTCGAACGCGCCGCCCGCGGCGATCTGCGACTCGCGCTGGTCAAGAGCGGATACCTCCTGACTCGTGAGCGTCCCGCCGGCGGGGGCGACCGGCTCCGAACGGCGCTGTGCGAGGGGTTCGGTGCCGACGTGCCCGACGAACTCCGCCGGTGTTACAGGGCGGTGGCCGTCGCGAGCGAGATCCGCGGGTTCGACGTGTGGTGGGACGACGCCGTCGCCGACGAGGCGGCCGGCAGCGTTCGCGCAACCGTCGACGAACTGATAGAGTGACGGGGACCCGGTCGCGTTCAGTACACTTGCAAACTGACCGCTGGTATTCGCGCGAGCGGAGCGAGCGCGATTCACTGAATCCGAGCGAAGCGAGGATTCAGCCGTTTTTCACCCATGTTTTTGCCGGTCGGGCGGGTCGCGGGCCAGTGGCCCGCGACCGTATGTCGTGGCGGCGACGCCGCCACGCAGTGCCCGCAGGGAGCGGTGCGAGGTGCGACTGCAAGGAGCACCTCGATGCGAACGGCGTCTGCGGGAGCGAAGCGAGCGCAGGCTCGAAAGACGAGCGAAGTGAGTCTTTCGGCGAAGCCGTGAGCGGAGCGACCGAGGACACCCCGAGCGAAGAAGATGGTCCGACAGTTTAAATCACGGAGCGCACTACCTCGCCAGTAATGGACGTCGCGGACATCCCGGCCGTGCCCGAGTGGTTGCCCGACCACCTGCGCGCGGACGGCATCGAGTCGCTGTACCCGCCCCAGGCCGAGGCCGTCGAGGCGGGTGTCACGCAGGGGGAGAACCTCGTCGCCAGCGTGCCGACGGCCAGCGGGAAGACGCTGGTTGCGACGCTCGCGATGCTCTCCTCGGTCGAACGCGGGGCGCCGAGCGCCCCGGACGGCGAGAGCGGCGACGGCGCGAGCGGGCGCAGGGGGAAGGCGCTGTACATCGTCCCCCTGCGCGCGCTGGCGAGCGAGAAGCGCGAGGAGTTCGAACAGTTCGAGCAGTACGGGCTGGAGGTCGGGGTCTCGACCGGCAACTACGAGTCCGAAGGCGGCTGGCTGGCGACGAAGGACATCGTCGTCGCCACCAGTGAGAAGGTCGACTCGCTGGTCAGGAACGACGCGCCGTGGCTGGACGACCTGACCTGCGTCGTCTCCGACGAGGTCCACCTCGTCGACGACGGCCAGCGCGGCCCCACGCTGGAAGTGACGCTGGCGAAGCTCCGCCAGCTCAACCCCGACCTGCAGACCGTCGCGCTCTCGGCGACGATCGGCAACGCCGAGGCGCTGGCCGAGTGGCTCGACGCCGCCCTGGTCGACTCCGACTGGCGCCCCATCGAACTGAAGAAAGGGGTCCACTACGGGCAGGCGCTCCACCTCGAAGACGGGAGTCAGAGCGAACTCCCCGTGCGAAACTCCGAGAAACCCACGGCGGCGATCGTCCGCGACACGCTCGAAGACGAGGGCTCGACGCTGGTGTTCGTCAACTCCCGGCGCAACGCCGAGGCCGCCGCCGGTCGGCTGGCGTCGACGGTCGAGCCGCACCTCACGCCCGAGGAACGCGACCGGCTGGCCGAGGTCGCCGACGAGATCCGGGACGTGAGCGACACGGACACGAGCGACGACCTGGCCGACGCTGTCGAGGGCGGCGCCGCCTTCCATCACGCCGGGCTCGCCTCGGGCCACCGTTCGCTCGTCGAGGACGCCTTCCGCGACAGGCTCGTGAAGGTGGTCTCCGCGACGCCGACGCTCGCGGCGGGGGTCAACACGCCCTCGAGACGGGTGGTCGTCCGCGACTGGCGCCGCTACGACGGCACCGCCGGCGGGATGCAACCCCTGTCGGTGCTCGAAGTCCACCAGATGATGGGGCGCGCCGGGCGTCCGGGGCTCGACCCCTACGGCGAGGCGCTACTCGTCGCCAACAGCCACGACGAACTCGACGAGCTGTTCGAGCGCTACGTCTGGGCGGACCCCGAACCCGTCGAGTCGAAACTGGCCGCCGAGCCCGCGCTGCGGACCCACATCCTCGCCACCGTCGCCTCCGGGTTCGCCAGCTCCCGCGAGGGCCTGCTGGAGTTCCTCGAAGGGACGCTGTACGCCTCCCAGACGACCGAACGCGGTCGGCTGGAGCGCGTGATGGACGACATGATCGAGTACCTCGAACGCAACGAGTTCATGGAGCGCGAGTCCGACGGGGCGCTCACGGCCACCTCGCTGGGCCACACCGTCTCGCGGCTGTACCTCGACCCGATGAGCGCCGCGGAGATCATCGACGGGCTGCGCGCGTGGAAGCGCGGCGACGGCCGCGCACGAGCGGACGACGGGGCGAGCACGGCCGACCGTCCGGCGGCCGACGCGGTCGCGGAGGGCGAGGAGCCCCCGGGCTTCACGACCGCGAGCGACCTCGCCGACGACGGCGAGAGCGAGGAGACCGAGCGGCCGGACCCGACGGCGATGGGCCTGTACCACCTCGTCGCGCGCACGCCGGACATGTACGAACTCTACCTGCGCTCGGGCGACGAGGAGGAGTACCAGATGCTCGCCTTCGAGCGCGAGACGGAGTTCCTCGGGTCGATGCCCAGCGAGTTCGACCCGGCCTTCGAGGACTGGCTGTCGGCGCTGAAGACCGCCCGCATGCTCGAAGACTGGGCCAGCGAGGTCGACGAGGACGAGATCACCGATCGCTACGGCGTCGGCCCCGGTGACGTGCGCGGCAAGGTCGAGACCGCCCAGTGGCTGCTCGGCGCGGCCGAGTCGCTGGCCGGCGAGCTCGGCCTCGGGCTCGCACCGGCGATCCGCGAGGCGCGAGTGCGGGCCGAACACGGCGTCCGCGAGGAGCTGACCGACCTGGCCGGCGTCCGGAGCGTCGGCCGCAAGCGTGCCCGACGGCTGTACGCCGCGGGCATCGAGGACCGCGCCGACCTCCGCGAGGCGGACAAGTCCGTGGTGCTCGGCGCGCTCCGCGGGCGCGAGCGCACCGCCGAGACGGTGCTGGAGAACGCCGGCCACCGCGACCCCTCGATGGAGGGCGTCGACCCCGACGACAGCGCCCGCCCGGACGAGAGCGACGGCGGCGCGGGCGGTAGCGGGGACGGGGCCGCCGGCTCCGGGCCGGACGACGAGGAGGACCAGTCGAGCCTGGGTGACTTCTGATGGAGCTGATCGAGGGGATCGCGACCGTCGACGACCTCGACGCGTTCGTCGCCCGGCTCGGCGAGGTCGGCGACGAACACGGCGTGACGGTCCAGGCGTTCGACGCGCGCTCCGTGGTCGACCGCGCGCACCTCCGTCGGGCGGTCGAGCTGGCCGACCGGGCGCTCGCCCGCGGCGAGAACGTTGCCCGCGACCGCGGGGTCGAGATCCTGCTGTACGCCGCCGGGACGCGCCAGATCGACCGCGCGCTCGAACTCGGCGTGGACGAGGGCGAGCGCCCGGCGGTCGTCCTCGTCGACGCCCGCGACGGCCGGGAGGAGGACAAGGGGGCCAGCGCGGCGGACGAGGACGCCGCGGGGGCCGAACGTCGAGCGGCCGCGGCCGTTCGCGAGATGGACGGCCCCGGCCGGCTCGAGCCCGCGGAGACGCTCGGGGCGTTCGACGCCGACCGGGTCCGCGAGTGCTTCGCGGTCAGCGACGCGGAACTGGCGGCGGTCGAGGGGTCGCTCGCCGACGTGGTCCGCGAGCGGGTCGCCCTGCTCGACGTGGAGAAGTGAGTTCCCGGGGGACGAGAACGGCCGCCAGCAGTTTAGGTCCGCGGACCGAACTGTCACGTATGTACGAGGACATCCTCGTTCCGACGGACGGGAGCGCGGGCGCGAGCGCGGCGCTGGCCGAGGCCATCGAACTGGCCGGCGAGTTCGACGCGACGGTTCACTCGCTGTACGTCGTCGACCTGGCGTCGGTCGGCACCGAGGTGGGGACCGTCGACCTGGTCGAGTCGTTCGAGCAGATGGGCGAGAACACGACCGAGGCGGCCGCGACGCGAGTCCGCGACGCCGGCGTCGAGGCGACGGAGGAGGTCGCGACCGGGTCCCCGCACCGCGAGATTCTCGAGTACGCCGACGACAACGGGATCGACCTGATCGTCATGGGCACCCACGGCCGGACCGGGCTGGAGCGGTACCTCCTCGGCAGCGTCACCGAGAAGGTCGTCCGCACGGCCGAGGTGCCGGTGCTCACGGTCCGTGCGGACGAAGACGAATCTGACGAGGCGGAGTGACGGCGGTCGGGAGAAAGGCTCAGGGCCGCCCGCGCCGTACGTCGACGTATGCGATTCGCAGTGGCCATAGACGGCTCCGCGGAGAGCGACCGGGCGCTCGACCACGCCGTCGAGATGGCGAGCGCCGCGGGCGCCGAACTGACGGCGGTCCACTCGGTCGACCCGGACGTGTACGACGCCGGCGGCGCCGACCCACCGTCGGACCGCTCCGAGTACGACGACCGGCTCGTCGTCGAGAGCGTCGACGACGCCGAGCGCCGGGGCGAGCGACTGCTGGACGACGCGGTCGAGCGGGCGGGCGACGCGGGACTGGATATCGACGCGGAGGTACTGTACGGCGACCCCGTGCGGACGATCCCCGACTTCGCGACGACCGAGGGGTACGACGGCGTCTTCGTCGGCCACCGCGGCCTCTCGGAGGCCCAGGAGCGCGTCCTCGGCAGCGTCGCGAAGGGGATCGTCGAGCGGTCGTCGCTGCCGGTGACCGTCGTCCGCTGAGGGCACGCGGCCGGCTCGGCGTCAGCCCTCCGACGGAGAGTCGGGAGTCGCGTCCTCGTCCGGCGCCTCGCCCGCGGATAGCTCCCCGTGTTCGTCGATCTCCCCGGCGACCAGCCGCGTCGAGGAGATCCGCTCGCCGTCGTCGGCGCGGACGAACGGGACGACGAACCCCTCCATCGGGGCGAGGTTCCGGCGGACGCGCTCGGCGTTGATGTCGGCGATCTCGTGCGCCGTCTCGGGCGAGACGACCAGCGCGTCGAGGGCCGGTTCCGTCGACGCGATGTCGTGTTCGTCGTGCAGCTCGCGGATCTCCACGTCTCGACCCCACTCGTCGAGCGCGTCGAGCTCCGCGCGGAGCCGTTCGCGCCGGTCGACGAAGTCGGGAACCGGGCGCTCGCGCTTGCCGCGGGCGAACGCGTCGCTGGTCAGCGCGACGAGGACGCCCTCGTCGCCGCGTTCGAGCGCTTTGCGGAACAGCGCACGGTGGCCGTCGTGGATCGGTCCGAACGTGCCGGCGACTGCGACGCGCATACCGCCATCTGGAGCGCGGGCGAGAAGTGTCTCACGGACGGATACGCACCCCGGGTCGCGTTCGGTCGACGAGCGGCCGAGCCCGGGCGATCACCGCCCGACGAGCGCGCCGGGGGCGTCGACGGTGTCGGCGACCCGGCGGAGTTCTCGCCGGACCCGGCCCGGGCGACGGCGACCGGCGAGGACGACCGCGTCGGCGTCGATCTCGGCCGCGTAGGCGGGCAGTTCCTCGTTGGGTCGCCCGTGGCAGCAACGCGTGCGGACGATGACGCCGCGCTCGCGCCCGCGGCGGTCGACGGCGGCGAGCAGGTCGTGGCCCGCGTCCTCGGCGTCGTCGACGAAGATCTCCGCGCTCGACAGGGCCGGCTCGCCGTACCGCCCGGTGTCGACGACGTACAGCGCGTGGACGGTCCCGCCGCGGCGCGCCGCCATGTCGACGGCGTGGTCGATCGCCCGGTCGGTCGCCTCGGTTCGGTCCCCGTCCGGCGCGCTCCCGTCGAGCGAGAGCAGGATGCGGTCGGTCATCGATCGGAGGAAGTCGGATCGGCGGTAAATAGGTGCGAGACGGTTCGTCCGTCGACGGACCGGTAGCCGTCGCCATCCGCCGGGAGTAAGCTTAACCTGCGGACTCGGCTAGTTCGGGTATGCCGACGCTCGACGACCCCGTCTCGATCGGCGGGGTCTCCGTCCCCAATCGGCTCTACCGCGCGCCGCTGCTGGAGTGCGCCGGCAACGGCCCCGACGCCGTCGACACCCTCCTCGGAGAACTCGAACCCACGGCCGCCTCGGGCGTGGGCCTGATCTTCCAGGGCGCAAGCATCGTCACCGCCGAGAGCGGCTGCGCCGCGCCCAACATGACTCGCGTTCACGATCCCGCGTTCGTCGACCGCTGCTCGCGACTGACCGACGCCGTCCACGACCACGGCGGCCGGATCTTCGTCCAGCTGGGCCACGGCGGCCTCCGGAGCCTCGCCGTCTGGCACGCCGAACACCGCGCCCGGAACCCCGACCACGAGGAGCTGGCCGTCTCGCGACCGCCCGCGCAGTTGCGGGCGCTCGACCGGCTGGGGCTCGTGGACTTCCAGCCCCGCGTGATGACGACGGGGGAGGTGGCAGACCTGGCCGAGCGATTCGGCGAGGCGGCGGGCTACGCCGCCGACGCCGGCTACGACGGGATCCACCTCTCCGGAGCGAACATGGGGATCGTCCAGCAGTTCCTCTCGCCGTTCTACAACCGCCGGGAGGACGAGTTCGGGACGCGTTCGGGGGAGCCGCCGGGGAGCGGCGGCGTGCGCTTCCTCGAAGCGGTCCACGACGCCGTCCGCAGGCACGCCGGCGATATCCCGCTGGTGACGAAGGTGCCCGCCGAGACCGCCGCGCCGCGGTTCGTCCGCCGCCGTCTCTCTCGTGAGGACGCGGTCGATATCTGCGAGCGCGTCGTCGAGGCCGGCTACGACGCCGTGGCGCCCGTCGAGGTCTCGACGGTCTGGGACATGAGCGTCGTGCGCGGCGCCTACCCCGAGCGGGCGTGGGCGCACGCGGACCTGCAGTCGGGCTACGCCGCTGCGCTGGGGAGTCCGGTGAAAGCGAAGGCCGTCGCGGCGCTGAACCGGTTGCAGAGTCGACGGTTCCCCGAACAGCCGGGCTGGAACGCCGATATCTGTCGACGCGTGCGCCGCCGCGTGGACGTTCCCGTACTCTGTGAGGGCGGGGTCCGGGAACGGGAGACCTGTGAGGACCTGCTGGGCGGCGGCGCCGACGGGGAACCGGCCTGCGACCTCGTGGGGATGGGGCGGCCGTTCTACGCCGAGCCGCGGTTGGGCGCGCGACTGCTCGACGAGCCGAGACCGGACGGCGCGCGGGCGCTCTGTGAGAGCTGCAACAACTGTACCGTCCCGCAGGTGACCGGCGCGCCCGGGATCTGCCGGACCCCATCGGTGGTGCGCGAGCGCGCTCGACTCGAAACCGAGGGCGTCTACGAACGCGAGGAGTGAGCGGCGGCTGGTGAGGCCGGCGGCGGGGAAAGAGAGTGGGACGGTCCCGGGCGGGACTGGGCGCGGCTTACTCGTCGTCGGGGAGTTCGTCGACGAGGACGACGGCTTCGCCGTCGATGATGGTCTCTCCGTCGTCGACGACGCGGGTGGTCAGGCGGTACTGGTCGTCGCCCAGGTCCTCGACGATCTCGCAGACGGCGGTGAGCCGGTCGCCCAGGCGGACGGGGTTGTGGAACTCGAGATCCTGCGAGAGGTAGATCGTGAGCCCCGGCAGGCGCGCGAGGCCGGCGGAGATGAGGCCGCCGACGAGCGTCCCGTGGGCGATGCGGCCCCGGAAGCGGGTCTTGCTCGCGAACTCGTCGTCCAGGTGGAGCGGGTTGGTGTCGCCGCTCGCGGCCGCGAACGACTGTACGTCGCTATCGGAGATCGTCTTGGTGAACTCGACGCGGTCGCCGACGCCCAGCCGACCGCGGTCGTGTTCCGTCAGCTCGACGTGCCACTCGGGCAGGTCCTCGTCGGCCTCGATGCGGTCGACGGCCTCCAGTCCCTCGTCGTCGTCCGACGGCGTGACGCCGAAGGCCGCGAACGCAGCCCGATTGGCCGCGACCACGCTGTTGAACATGTGCGACGACGTCTCCGCCCACGTGTCCAGCAGCGCGTTTCGGTGCGGTTGGGAACTCATCGATACCCGCGTTTAGGTTTGATGCTATTAAAACGTAGTGGTACAGCACGGGCGATATCGCGCCAGAAACCGCTTCTCGGCCCTCTACGCGGAATACGCGCCGCTTACTCCCGGCGGATTTCGCGGCGACCGAAACCGCTCCGGACTGGCCCGACCGCCACGGACCCGCCCGACCGGTAACTTCGGGCTACTGTTTCCACCCACCGTCGTCTGCCGCTTCCGGCCCGGTCGCCGCGCGACCGGTACCCGCTTGCGGCCACCCGACGCCGCCGGACCCGGCCGAAGCAACGTAGAGATCCATCGAATGGTATCGAATGGTATCGAATGGTATTAGATGGTATTGAGCGCAACCCTTATGTAACTGAGGGGTGTAGGTGCTGTTGACCGATGACCGACGAGAGCGACGGTCCGACGTGGCCGCCGATGTTCAGCGGGATGCAGGAGATGAGCGAGCAGGCGATGGAGACCCAGCAGGAGATGCTGAGTCAGATGATGCAGGCGGGCGCGGGGGGGCTGGACATGAACCAGCTCGGCGCGATGAGTCAGACGGCGACGTTCAAGACGCGCGTCCAGTCGGGCGGACGGATCTCTATTCCCGACGCCGAGCGCGAGGCGCTGGACATCGAGGAGGGCGACATCGTCCAGACCGTCGTCATCCCGGTCAAGCGGAACAGAGAGTGATACACATGGCATACACGACCCCCATCACCACGGCGTTCGAGATGCAGCGCGCGACGATCGAGCAGAGCCAGAAGGCCTTCGAGCAGACCCTCGAGATGCAGCAGACGATGAACGAGGCCGTCGTCGACAGCTTCGACAGCCAGGAGTCGGCCCAGCGGCGCGGCGTCGAGCTGACCCAGACGATGGTCCACAGCTACCTCGACGTGGTCGAGTCCTCGATGCCCGGCGCCGCCGGCACCGTCGACGAGATGCGCGCGGCCGTCGACGAGCAGTACGACTTCCTGCTGGAGAACCACGCGGAGGTCTTCGAGACCGTCGCCGACGAGTACGAGCAGGGCATCGACGCCTACGACGAGCTGACCCACGACTACGTCGACGCGCTCGACGAGCAGGTCGCGATGCTCACCGAGGCCCACGAGGAGCTCGAGGCCCAGTCGGTCGACGTGGCCGAGCAGTGGGGCGAGCAGCTCGAGACGCTCCAGCACCAGGTCGAGGACCTGCAGGACCAGGTCAGCGACGTGCAGGAGCGGGCCGCCGCCGCCGTCGACGCGTAGGAACACGGTTTTTTCTTTCAGCACACCGGAGACATACCCATGAGCAACACCAACGAGATGCAGGAGCAGTGGACGGAGATGGTCGAGGAGATGAACGACGCGGTCGCCGACTCCCTCGAACAGAACATGAAGGCCCAGGCCGCCTTCGTCGAGTCGTGGGCCGAGGCCGTCGAGGACTCGGTCCCCGAGGAGGACGCCATGGCCGAGGGCATCCAGGGCTACAACCGCGCCTACGAGGTGTGGATGGACGCCGCCGAGCAGATGTTCGAGCGGACCACCGACGCCGCCCAGGGCGAGGACGTGGCGCCCGCGGAGTACCGCGACATCTGGCTGCAGTCGGCCAACGAGGCGTTCAAGGAGGTCATGTCGACCAGCGCCTTCGCCGCCGCCAACGGCCAGCTCGTCGAGCGCATGATGGAGATGCGCCGCGAGGCCGACGACGTGAGCCAGGAGACCATCTCACAGCTCGGCTTCCCCACCCGCGACGACATGGACGAGGTCGGCGAGCGCCTCGTCGAACTCGAACGGCGCCAGCACGAGGTCGAACAGAAGCTCGACCGGATCCTCGACCACCTGGAGGAGTGACGATGGCCAGCGAACGCGCCACCCCCTTCAACCCCGTCTCGCTCGCGCTCGACGCCCAGCGCACCGCGCTGGAGACGATGACCGACGCGACCGAGCAGAACAGCGAACTCCCCGACGCGCTGACCACCGTCGAGACCGTCGACGTGGGCCAGACGCCCAGCGAGGTCGTCTACGAGGAGAACAAGCTGGAACTGCTGCACTACCAGCCCGAGGAGGCCGGGATCGAACCGGAGGAGACCCACGACGTTCCGATCCTCATCGTCTACGCGCTGATCAACAAGCCGTACATCCTCGACCTGCAGGAGGAGCGGTCGGTCGTGCGGCGCCTGCTCGAAGCGGGTCACGACGTGTACCTCATCGACTGGAACGAGCCCTCGCGGATGGACCAGCACCTGACGCTGGACGACTACGTCAACCGCTACATCGAGAACTGCGTCGACGTGGTGCGCGACCGCTCGGGCCAGGACGCGATCAACATCCTCGGCTACTGCATGGGCGGCACGATGTCGAGCATGTACGCCGCGCTCCACCCCGAGAAGGTCAACGCCCTGGGCCTGATGGCCGCGGGGCTGTGTTTCGACGGGACGGGCGGCGTCCTCGAACAGTGGGGATCGGCGGAGTACTACGACCCCGACGAGGTCACCGAGACGTTCGGCAACGTCCCCGCGGAGTTCCTGGACGTCGGCTTCGCGCTGATGGACCCCGTCGACAACTACGTCTCGAAGTACGTCCGCTTCTACGAGAACCTCGACAACGAGGACTTCGTCGAGAACTTCGGCCGCATGGAGCGGTGGCTCTCCGAGGGCATCGACGTCGCCGGCGAGGCCTACGACCAGTTCCTCACCGACCTCTACCAGGAGAACAAGCTCTACCACAACGAGATGGAACTCGACGGGGTCCACGTCGACGTCGAGGACATCGACATGCCCGTCCTGCAGATCATGGGCGAGTACGACCACCTCATCCCCGCCGACGCCTCCAAGCCGTTCAACGAGGTCGTCGGGTCCGACGACGTGACCACCATCGAGTACGCCACCGGCCACATCGGCCTCTCGGTCTCCTCGTCGTCCCACGAGGAGGTCTGGCCCGAGGTCTGCGAGTGGTACGCCGACCGCTCGGAGACCGACGAGGCGGACGCCGACGCCGCGGCCGAGGTCGAGGCCGTCGCCGAGGAGGCCGCGGCAGCCGCTGCGGACACCGAATCCGACGACGTGACCGCCGCAGAGGGGGAAGCCGTCGCCGAGACGACCGCGGACGAGCCCGACAGCCCTGCCGTGGACACCGTCGACGGCGTCGGCCCGACCTACGCCGACCGCCTGCACGACGCCGGTATCGCCACCGTCGCGGACCTGGCCGCCAGCGAGCCCGCCGACGTGGCCGACATCACCGGCGCGCCCGTCTCCCGCGTCGAAGACTGGTTCGAGCAGGTCGAGTAAGTCGTCGCTCTCTGTTTTCGCATTTCTGTCTCCACTTCCGTGGGGACTCGCTCGGACGAGGTCGATTTAGGTGCCTCCGTCCACCGACCACTGGTATGCGCGTCAGCGTCATCGGCGGCGGGACAGTCACCGACGAGGAGGCGGCGACGGCCGAGCGACTCGGACGAGAGATCGCCGAGCGCGGCCACGAGGTGGTCTGTGGCGGCCTCGGCGGCGTGATGGAAGCGGTCTGTCGCGGCGCGAGCGAGGCCGGCGGGCGCACTATCGGAATCCTCCCCACGGAGCGCCGCGCGGACGCCAACGAGCACGTCGACACGGCTATCGCGACGGGGATGGGCAACGCCCGGAACGTCCTCGTCGTGCTGAACGGCGACGCCGTGATAGCGGTCGACGGCGGCACGGGCACCCTCTCGGAACTCGGCCACGCGCTGGACTTCGGCAAGCCGGTCGCGGGGATCGGGACCCACAGGGTCGACGGCGTCGAGGGTATCGACCACGTCGGGACCCCGGCTGAGGCGGTCGAATCGGTCGAACGGCGCGTGTGAGTCGGCGCGTCAGTGACGCGGCTACGAGGCGCCGAGCGCGGCCAGCGCCTCGTCGACGGCCGCGGGCACGGCGCCGGCGATCGCCTCGATCTGGAGGTACAGCGCGATGTCGTCGACGATCCACTCGAGTTCGACCGGATCGTCGCCGACCTGTCGGTCGAGGTCGCGGGCCGCGTAGTCGAACCACCCCGCGAGGCTCGCCAGTTCCGTTCGCGCGAGCCGGTCGTCCGCGCTCTCGGTGACGGCGTCCTCGACGGCCGTCGCGGCCGCCCGCCGCAGTTCCTCGACGTCCTCGGCGCTCTCGACGGTGCGGTGCTCGTCGGCGGCGATCCGCTCCCGGAGTGTCTCGAAACCGCCGATCTGCGCGAGCGTCTCGACCTGCCACAGGATCGTCCCGGGGAGGTCGGTGTCGGGGACGAACTCCCCCCCGTAGGGGAGGTCGCCGTGTAGTTGGCGCACGGCAGTGCCCGCGACCGTCCCCTCCAGGTTGCTCTCGCTATCGACGAGACTCGAGAGTGCAGCGTCTTCGGTCGGCTTGTCGGCCATCCGCGAGTCGATCGTCTCGGCCAGCGAGTCCCGAGCGTCGGCGACCGTCGACTCCAGCGACCGCGACTCGGTCAGCGATTCGGTGAACCGCTCGCCGACGTGGCGGGCGTCGGCGAGCGTGGCGCGGGCCTGTTCGACCTCGCTGGCGCGGTCGCCGACGGTGATCGGGGTGACGGGTGAAGACTCGTCGGGTTCCTCTCCGAGGTGGCGGTCGGCGTCGCGGAGCCACGACCCGACGAGCGCGTGGACGATCACCGGGCGGACCGGGTCTCCGGTGTCGCCGACGAACGCGCGTTCGTCGCGGAACCGGCGGAGGTCCTCACGGACCGACCGGCGCGCCGCCCGCACGTCGGCGGCGGTCAGGTCGTCCTCGACGATCGCCCACGCGGCCTCGACCGCGCGGGCGGGGCCGCGGGCGTGAGCGAGCAGTTCGAGCCGCTCGCGGGTGTCCGTCTCCCGGACCGCCCCGGCGAGATGCTCGCGGGCGTGTTCGGCGCGGTCCGCGATCGCCTCGCGCATCGCGCCGTTGGGGAGGTCGTCGGCGGTCAGCGGCAGCGGCGCCCCGTCGAGCATCGCGTGGGCGCGCTCCCGAGAGTCTGCGACGTGGGCGTCGGCCACCGCGACCGGCAGGGGGTGGTCGACCGCCGGTCCCTCCCGGTCGGCGATCCGGGTTAGCGCGGCGCCGTCGAGTTCGACCGGACCCGGCTTCAGGGGGTTGGGAACGGCGCCACAGCCCGCCAGTAGCGTCGCACCGCCGAGCGCCAGGGCGCCGCGGCGAGTGAGGCGGGTATCGCGAGAGGGCGAGCGTTCGTCCGTCATCGGGACCTCCCGTCGGTGCCGGCCGTGGGGTTCGTGGCGGTCCCGGACGCCGAGCCGGTCCCAGTCGACCGACCGTCCGTCGCCGACCGCGGCCGGGGCGTGGATCGGACGAGTTCTCGCTCGTGTCCGGTCGGGAAGCACTCGCCGCTGGCGACGCCGGACCCGCCCATCTCGAACTCCGTCGGGTCGAGCGCGACCGGGAGACGGACGATGGTCACGCGAGCGTCGCGCTCGCCGCTCTCGCAGGCCACGTCGGCGTCGCGGAGAAAGCGACCGTAGCGGGTCTCGACCTCGCCGTCGTCCCAGGTGACGTGACAGAGGACGAGCCGGTAACACTCCTCGACCGAGCGGCCCTCGACCAGCAGCGTCTCGCTATCGAAGTCCGTCTCGGCGACGAACGTCCGGGCGGCCTCGGTGCCGGCGGAGACTTCGGTTTCGATCGCGCGGTCGGAGACGCCGAGTGTCGCGGCGGTCGCCTCGTCGGCGATCAGGCCTTCCCGCTCGCGGGCCGTCGGCTCGACGGTCTCGCCGTCGGTCGGTCTGTCGGCGGGATCGGGGACGAACCACGCGAGCGGGTCGCTGTAGTCGGCTTCGTCCGCGCGGAGCGTGACGTACTCCGGGTCAGCGACGCGGTCGTCACCAGCGGTGGGGACCGGCGGCGTCGGCGAGCCGACGGGCGTGCCGTCGTCTCGGCCGGCGTCGGTGTCGCCGTCGGGGCAGCCGGCGAGTCCGGCGGCCAGTCCGACCGCGGCTTGGAGGGCGCGGCGGCGCGTGAGTCGGGGCATCGCTCACAGGGTCGGCGCTCGGCGGTAAATATCTCGTGGCTCGACTCCCCGAGTGCCCCACGTTCAAGTACCGCGGCGGCCGAACGAGGTGGTATGTCCGGCTCCGAACTCGCGGCTCGCGTCCGGGCGGCCCAGGCGGTCGACGCCGAGGACTTCGACCGGCGGGCCGCCGAGGAGGCCGAGCGGCTCAAAGACGAGGTGCGCGACGGCACCTTCGACAACACCGAGGCCATCGTCGGTCTCGAACTCGAACTGTACGCCGTCGACGCCCGCTCGGGGTCGCTGCGGCGTGTCCCCCGCGGCCTGCTCGACCTCATCGGCTTCGAGAAGGAACTCGGACTGCACAACGCCGAGATGCAGACCAGCCCCCAGCCGCTCAACGATCACGGCCTCGCCGCCCAGGAGCACGAACTCAAGGCCAACCTCGCCCCCGCCCTGCAGCGGACCGCCCGCGACGACATCCGACTGGTCAGCGACGGCATGTGGACCGTCCCGCCGACCGGCGAGACCGCCACCGACTACCTCTGCGATTCGGTCGAGCAGGACGGCGTCCGCATCGCGACCAACATGTCCGACGCCGCGCGCTACCACACGATGGCCAACACCGACTACCCCACGGGCATGCGCATCGAAGCGCCCCACGTCTCGCTGTCGGCCGACACCGTCATGCCCGAGAGCCTCATCACCTCCATCCAGCCGCACTACCAGATCCCCCACGCCCCCGACCTGCCGGAGTACTTCCGCTACGCCCTGCGCGTCGCCGGGCCGCTACTCGCGCTCGGTGTCAACGCCCCCTTCTTCCCGCCGGACCTATACGACGACGCCGACGACGCCGAGATCGTCGACGACACCTGGCTGGAGAACCGCATCACCGTCTTCGAGGGCGTGCTCAACCCCGAGGACGACGCGGCCGCCGACAAGGTCCGGTTCCCGCCGGATTTCGAGAGCGTCGAGGCGGCCATCGACGACGTCGTCGCCGACGAGACCATCGTCCCGGCGGAGGTGGACGCGGGCGGGCGGTTCGACGACGCCTTCGCTCACTTCCGACACAAACACGGCAGCTACTGGCGGTGGATCCGCCCCGTCTTCGACGGCGCGACCGAGCCCCAGGCCAACGCCCGCATCGAGTTCCGCCCGCTGCCCGGCCAGCCCACCGTCCGCGACGCCGTCAGCTTCCAGGCGGTGTTCGCCGGCCTGCTCACCACGCTCACGAGCATCGAACACCCCGTCCGGGCCATGGCGTGGGAGACCGCACGGGAGAACTTCTACGCCGCCAGCCGCGAGGGGCTGAGCGCGGACCTCACCTGGATCACCACCGACGGCGAGGAGACGACCGACCTCGACCACATCTACGGCGAACTGTTCGAGGCCGCCCGGCAGGGGCTCGAAACGCAGGGCCTGTCGACCGACGCCGCCCGTCGCTACGTCCGCCCGCTCCGCGAGCGGGCCGACCGCCGGATCACCCCCGCCCGCTGGAAGCACGACCACGTCGCCGCCGCCGTCGACCAGAACGTGCCCCTCGCCGAGGCCATCTGGGGCATGCAGTCCGCGTACGTCGACCACCAGGCGGAGACGCTGCTGGACGGTACCTTCGTCGACTGGCTGTGAGACGGGTGCGCCCTCACGTGGTCGCGCCCTCGCTACTCGCGGCCCCCGTCGGTCGCCGCTCGTATGCTCCGCGGTCCTTGCTCCGCTCGGACCACGCTGCTCACGGCTCGCTCCGCTCGCCGTTCGCTTCCCCGAGGCGCTCGCCCGCTCGCGCCTCGCTACTCCTCGTCGAGCTGGGCCTCGACGCGGTCTCTGAGGGCGTCGGCGTGTTCCTTGGCCGCCGCGGCGTGGGTCGAGTCCTCCGTCTCGACGAGACGGTCGACCGCTTCCCGGAGCGCGACGAAGTGCTCGGGTTCGCTCTCGAAGAACTCCCCCAGCTGGTCGACGTGTCCCTGGGCCGCCGAGGCGTTGGTCTCGTTGTAGCCGACCTCCAGGCCGGCGAGACGGGCGTCTAAATCTTCCAGCGTCTCCAGCACCCGCTCGTACGGCCCCGGCGCCATGTACGGACTGTTCCTCCCCACGGCATAAAAACTGCTGTGGTGGCGGCGACCGACAACCGCCCTACGCCGGCGGGACAAGTCAGCCATCCAACCCGATAGGTCACTCCACGCGCGCGTCGACGACGACGTGGGCCACGCCCTCGCTGTAGCCCTTGACACGCCTGGTTTCGAGGAATTCGACGGAACGGCCCCGCTCGTCGGCCGCCTGGCGAAGCCGCCCGACGGGGCGGTCGGGCACCAGTCCCTCGGGGGTCGCCTCGTGCATGTGGACGACGCCGCCGGGTTCGAGCGCCCCGAGCGCGCTGTCGAGGTACTCGTGGGAAGCGTCGGAGGGACTCCGACTGTCTTCCGAGCGCGGCTCGGAAGCCTCGAAGTAGCCCATCACGATCCGGTCGGCGCGCACGTCCGTGGCCGAATCCGCCTGTTCCAACACGGCCCGACAGTCCGCGCGATACGGCTGGACGCGGTCGGTGACGCCGTTGCGCCGGACGTTCTCCAACAGGAACTCGAAGGATGCGGGGTTGCGCTCGATAGCGGTCACCGTCGCGCCCGCGCGGGCCATCGGGAGCGTGAAGTAGCCGATGCCGGCGAACATGTCGACGACGCGCTCGCCCTCGCTTACTTCTTCGCCCATCCGCGCCCGCTCGGCCTTGTTCCCCGGCGAGAACATCACCTCGGCCAGGTCCATCGCGTAGGTGGTGCCGTGCTCGCGGTGGACCGTCTCGGTGTCACCTTCCCCGGCCAGCACGGTCACGTCGGGCTCGCGGTGGGCGCCGGTGATCGGCCCGCGGGCCAGCACGGTGTCGGCGGCGCCGTGCAGGTCCAGCAGCGCCTCGCCGAGTTCTCCGGGGCGGGGTGCGTCGCCGGTGTCGACGAGGACGACCGTCCCCAGCACCGCCCACGACGACGGGGCTGACTCGACCTCCTCATCGGTCCAGCCGCGCTCGCGGAGGTGGTCCGCGAGGTCCCGGAGCCGCGGCTCGCCGACCTGCCGGACGACCTCGCGGTAGTCGACGGCGTCCGGGACCGCCGTCACCGGGATCGAGACGCTCCCCTCGTCGTACTCGCGGACCGATCGGTCTGAGTCGTAGACGCCCGCCCGCCCCAGTTCGTCGATGACCGCCTCGGCGCGGGGTTTGTCGACGACGACCGCCAGTCGCTCGTCGCGCTCGTCCATCTACTCGCCTCCAGACGGCCGACGGCCGAAACGGTTTCGAGTCGGAAGCGCGAGCGGGCGGACCGACCGGTCGCTCAGGTCGACTCCGGTTCGCGGTCGCGACCGGGCGCCGGCGAGCGGTCGTCCGCTCGCGACTGCGCGTGTGACTCCGCCCGGCCGACCGGCGAGCCGGACGGCCCGTCGCCCGCCCGCTCGCCCACGCCATCCCCGGCGGCCAACAGGGCGTCGAGGCGGCGCTCGAACTCGGTCTGGTCGATCTCGCCGCGGGCGAACCGCTCGCGGAGCGTCTCGACCGGGTCCTCGCCGTCGGTTCGGCCGTCGCCCGACTCCCGCCCGTCGAGCATCGACGGGAGGTCGACGGCTCGCCCGCCGAGCGACCCCGGCAGATCCACCGGCGAGAGGTTCAGGACGACCCACACGAGCAGCGCCGTCACCGGCGTCGCCAGCAGCCAGCCCGCGATCGCGACCTCGAGCGCGGTCACGACGCCGGCGTTGAACAACACCAGCAGGACGATCGGCAACGTCGCGACGGCGATCAACACCGGCAGGAGCGCGACGAACCGCCGCGTCACGGTCCGTACCGAACGGAGGGCGTCGAACATGTGTCGTCCAACCGGTCGGACGACGAAAAAAGTTGCCGCCACCCGGTCAGAAGCCGCCGGCGTCCGGGCGCCTGACGGCCCTCGTCAGTTCTCGCCGGCGTCGACGGCGTCCTCGGGGAGGACGTGGAGGCCGACCCGGCTCTTGATCACGGGCACCTCGTCGGCGTCGGTGTCGAAGTAGTCCGGGCGGGGGATCGTCTCGGCCGCGTAGGTCTCGGGGTCGAGTACCTGCACGGCGTTCTCGTCCTCGACGGCGACGACGGTCGTCTCCGCGGCGTCCTCGCGGGTGCCCAGGCGGCGCGCGTCGGGCGCGTCGCCCTCCTCGAAACTGGCCTCGTAGTCCTCGCCGGTCGCGAGTCGGGTGCCCTTGAGGTTGCCCCGGACGCTGCGGACGAGGACGGGGCCGTCGCCGTCCTCGGGATCGATGACCTCCCCCGCCCGGTAGCGCGGCAGGCGAACGGCGAAGGTCACTCGATACACCTCGTTGCCGTCCCCGTCCTCCGTCACGAGCGTCTCGTAGTCCTCGAAACTGCCGCCGAGGCGGTCGACGATCCGCTTTGCGATCCCCTGGCCCATCTGGTTGGTGGAGATCTTCATGTTCAGCCCCTCGTCGACCTCCGTGACCTCCGTGATGAACGCGTTGCGGTCGCCGGTGGCCTCCCGGTCGGCGATGTACGCCTCCGCGATCTCCTGGGCCGTCTCCGCTTCCTCGGCGGTCGGCGTGCGGTCGTCGGCGCGGACCTGCACGATCGCGGCGTAGGAGCCGCCGGCGATCCGACCGCAGCGCTCGCAGGTCTGGCGGGCGATCTTCACCGGGACGACCACCTCCTCGGAGACGAGCGTCCCCCGAACCACGCCGGAGAACTGGCAGTGCATCCTGATGTTGTTCTCGTCGACCTGCTCGGGCGCGACCTCCCAGCTCACGTCCGTGGCGTCGAAGTGGACCCCGAGCGCCTCCGAGACCTCCTCGACGGCGATGTCGGTGTAGTCCTCGGCGCCCACGTCGACCCAGCGGTTGCCCCGGTGGACCGCGCCGCACTGCGAGCAGACCCGCACGTCGATGCGGTCGGGCGCGTCGACCAGATCGAACTCCTCGAAGTAGCAGTCGTCACAGAGCACGCTGTCGCCGTCGCGCGGCCCCGCCGCGTCCGGCGTCGCCGGCCGGGCGTCGAGGGTCGCCTCGATCTCGTCCCCGCAGCGGGGGCAGAACTCGCCAGAACGACTCATTGCCCCGTGGTACTGGCCTCGGGCGGTTAAGCGTCGCGTTCCGGGCCGGGCGAAACGCTCGCGGCTCGCGTTCGCTCACGAGGCGCTACCTCCGGTCGCGCCTCGCACCGCTCGACGGCGCACGCCACCGCGACGGCGCTCACCTGCACTGGACGCCGTCGATTCCCCGAGCGGTCGGTATAAACGCCTGGAGCGGCTACCCGAGGGTATGTCAGAGCACGAAGACGGACTCCCGAGTTCCGACGAGGAGTGGCGCGAGCGGCTGACCGACGAGGAGTACAAGATCCTGCGCGAGCAGGGGACGGAGCCGAAGTTCAGCGGCGAGTTCCTCGACGTGGACGACGAGGGCGAGTTCACCTGCGCCGGGTGCGGGACGGAACTGTTCTCGACGGACCAGCAGTACGACGCCGGCCACGGCTGGCCGAGCTTCTTCGACGTGGTCGAGGACGGCAACGTCGAGACGAAACTGGACACCAGCCACGGGATGCGCCGGACCGAAGTCGTGTGTGCGACCTGCGGCGGCCACCTCGGCCACGTCTTCGACGACGGCCCGGACCCGACCGGCAAGCGCTACTGTATCAACTCGGCGGCGCTGGATTTCGAAAGCGAGACGTGAGCGACGCGACCGTCTCGGAATAGCGAGCGCGAGGCCGACCGGTAGGGAGGCCTCGAAATGGAAGCGGGGAGGAACGACCCGCGAGCGGTGCGAGCGGACCGGGAGAGGGGCCCGGTCTCGTGGTCGGGGACCGGCTATCAGATCGATCGAAGCGGGCGGAAGCCTTTTTGAACTGCTGAGCGCGTGAACAGGTGTGACATCCGAACGCGCGGACGAGTCGACGGGGGGCGAGCGGTCCGGCGACCGGACCGTGTCGGTCCTCGGGACCGAGGTCGTCCTGGAGGAGGCGTTCGTCGCGTTCCCGTGGCGAGCGGGGATGGCGCGGGCGCCCGGCGCCTTCCTCGCGGTGTTCGTGCTGACGGCCGCGGTCGCCGCGATCGGGGGCTTCGGCTCCGGCTCGCTGCAGCGGCGCTTCGCGCTGCTCGGCATCGTCGTGTTCAACGCGCACAACATCCCGGCGACGACGGGCGTGATACCGCAGGTACTCGTCCCGGTCGCCGATCCGGTCGTCGGGATCCCCGGTATCGGTCGGCTCCTTCGCGGCCTGTTCACGTTCGGGACCGGCCACGCGGCGCCGCTCTCCCACGTCGGCGGGATCGTGAGCGGACAGACGGCCGAGATCGGCCATCTGAACCTCATCACTCAACAGGGTGCGACGGACGTACCGGCCGTCGTCTACTACCTGCTGGCACCGGTCGCGCTGGTCGGTGCCGGCTACGAGTTCGCCGACAGCTACTGGGCGGAGACGACGACCGAATCGTTCGCGGAGGTGGCGCGGTTCGGGCTCGCGATCGCCGCCGGCTACCTCGTCGTCTTGCTCGTCGGGTCGGTGCTGTTCACCGCGGTGCTGGTCAGCGGGCTCGCGGGTGAGGTGACGATCCTGCCCGACCGATACCTCCTGGTCGTCTACGGGTTCGCCTACCCGACGATATTCGCGACGCTGGGGGCGGGGCTGGTCTATCTCGACAGAACGTGAGCGGCGAGGCGGTCAGGCGTAGCTGGCGTCGAGATACTCGACGATCTTCGCCGATTCGGCCATCGTGACGCCGCGGTCGTCGTCGACGAGGACGGGAACGCCGCGCTGGCCGGAGACGCGCTTGACCTCGTTGCGCTGGGAGTGGAGCGCGTCGACCCAGACCGTCTCGTAGTCGAGACCCAGTTCGTCCATCCGGTCGGCGACCTTCTCGCAGTACGGACACCCGTCGAGCTGGTAGAGCGTGAACGCCATACCCGGGCGTTCGGAAGCGACCGGCAAGTGCGTTGCGGCCCGGACCACTGGGCGAGCGCCCCGGCCCTCTACTCGTTCATCAGGCCGTCTTCCTCGACGCGCATGACGGCCTCGCCGTCGGGCAGGTTGGGCGCGTCGACGAGCTTGACGATGCGCTTGTCGCCCTTGGACTTGCGGAGGTAGATGCGGAACGTGGAGGTGTGGCCGAGGATGTTCCCGCCGATCGGCTGGGTCGGGTCGCCGAAAAAGGAGTCGGGGTTGGAGGCGACCTGGTTGGTGACGACGACGGCGGTGTTGTGGAGGTCGCCGACGCGCATCAGGTCGTGGAGGTGTTTGTTGAGCTTCTGCTGG